>Ga0126334_10000005_pt1 | contig 154138 bp, 124 predicted proteins | sample InaspJWI49metaG_FD_94491 | JGI IMG/M metagenome (GOLD analysis project Ga0126334, IMG submission 94491) | Marine gutless worms symbiont microbial communities from Oahu, Hawaii - Inanidrilus sp. 2 OAHU.JWI-49 metaG | ecosystem: Host-associated > Annelida > Digestive system > Unclassified...
CGAAAAAACAACCGAGTCCACAGATGAAATAGCCGATCTGGATATAGCCGAACTCGATGACGCCGAAAAAACAACCGAGTCCACAGATGAAATAGCCGATCTGGATATAGCCGAACTCGATGAAGAAACGCTCAATGCTTCTGAAGTCGACATAGACACTTACAAGGATCTCCCTGGAACCGAAGAAGTCGATCTCAATTCCCTCGAAGCACTTGCCTCAGATACTGAAATCGAGAAACCTGAAGCGCTTCCGGCTGTGGATAAGGCCAGTGAAAAAACCGAATCGCCGAGTATGCCCAGCAAACTGCAAGACGAGATTAAGGATGTTCTGAAATACATGGATGAGCTGCTTGATTGGTTGCCACACAAAAAGGTTCAGGAGTTTGAAAGAAGTGAACACTTCGAGGTTTATAGAAGAATCTTTGAGGAGCTGGGGATTTCTAAGTAATGGGTTTGCTTGATAGGGCTATAGCTTTATCCTCCAAAGAGCAAGCAAGAGAAGTTACAACCATTGAAGCCCTGGCCTCATCCACTCCGGATACACCTGGCTACCCTAATCCACAGGATATTATCAACGCCTTCCGGGAGCTTATCGGCTTTGCCTGGGGCTCAATTATGCTTCTGGATTCCGAGAGAGGGGAATACCATCCTTTAATTTCCACGGAATCCAACTTCAATGCCTCGAATGGGCCAAGAATCAAATCGAATCTGCTAACCCCTCACTTCGATGAAGCCGATCAAAACGCTACTGCGAAATTCGAAACCCTGCTCCCGAATCTAAGCGGTGTTGATCCGAAGGGGGAAGTTATGGTTCTTAGAATCGGAACCGGGAATCCTCCTTTGGCAATCTTGGTGGCGAACGATTATCAATGGTCCGGCGACCACTCGATGAAAACTAAATTTCGGCAGTTGGCGGATATGTTCCAAGACAAAATTGAAAGCTATGTATCCGCAGAGGGGGGAGAGACGGCTTTCTCAAAGCGGCTAAAGGACGCCGGCATCGATAAGGCCATGGCTGTGTTTCTCGATATGTCCGATGCAATAGAGACAATAAGCGAATACTATCCCGAACTCGATACGGTGGCCAAAGAAGTTAGCAATTTGCTTGAACGCATCACCGGAAGAATGGGTCGATTTCACAATCTCGAAGGCGAACGAGTACTGATAGTGTTTCCCTACGAACGTCTACCCGATCATACGCTGTATCTACATCAGCTTTCTGCTTCATTTGGATTGGCGTATAAGAAATTGAATCGAACTCTCGATTTTCAGGCCGAATTCAAACTCTGGCCAAACGATAGAATCTACATTGAAAAACAGCTCTCCTCTTAGTAGTGGATAAGATTTCGGTTAACAAATCCAAAACAGGAGAACCTACGGCCGCCTCCGGACCCCTTAGAATCCATTCAAACTATAATCCGGACAAGGAGGCACGCAGATTCCTCAGCAAGCATGCCTCTGAAATTAGGCGAAACTCCACGATTATCATCATAGGCGCCGGACTTGGTTATCTGGATAGGCTGCTAAGGTTGTCGGCGCCCGGAAGCAAAATTGTATCGATACATCTTGATTCGGTCCTCTACCATAGCAGAATTCCATCAGCTGAGAATGCCGTATACCGATGGCACCCTGAGATAGGAGTTGAAATCGAAGCCTTCCTACTTGGAACGCTGCATGAATCCGATGTGAAGGAACTGAAGGTGATTTCCTGGCATCCATCCATCAAGGCCCGATTCAAGCTGGCAAACGAGATTTCAAGCGCTCTTAAACTGGTGATAGAGAGGTATGCCGGAAATGTTGATACTACCGCGGCTTTCGGCCGTCTTTGGATAAAAAACATACTTAGAAATTTCATGAATCTCGAGGAATTCATTGTGCCGGCGAGATTAAGGCAGCCCGTTGTTTTAGCGGCCTCCGGTCCAAGCCTTGAGTATGCTTTGAAAGAACTTCATACGCATCGACGCGATTTTCAACTATGGGCGCTTCCATCCGCGCTTCCCGCGTTGATAGGAGGAAAACTCGAACCCGATTTGATTGTGGCCAGCGATCCGGGTTATTGGGCCTTGCAGCATCAGCGTTTCTATACCAAGAAGTCTCCGATAGCGATGCCCCTATCATCCTCCACTCCGCCGCAGAATAGTCGAGTTCTTCTTCTCAATCAAGGCGCGGCAATTGAATCCGAGCTAATAAGAAGTGTAGAGCCGCCTAGCATATCGGTGCCATCAATGGGAACGGTTGCCGCAACGGCTGTTGAGATTTGGAGGCGCTTATCCGATGGTCCCCTGATACTAGCCGGGCTCGATTTATGCTGGTTCGATCTCAGATCTCACTCTCGGCCTCACGCCTTCGATGGTTGGATCGCCTCGAAATCGCACCGTCTTCATCCCTCTAATGATATTTATTGGAAGCGGGCCGAGGCTCTGAGCCCTGTCAATCTTGGCGGGTTTCGAATCGGATCCTCGCTGGAAATCTATGCGAATTGGTTCAGCAATAAGCTGCCAAGAGATAGGGCATTTCGCTTTGCGCCGAAGAAATTTGTATTCACACCGGTGAGACTTCCCGGAATAGAGAGAGTGGGGTCGGAAATTTTTAGGAAATATGCTCAAACTCGGATACAAAGGGACAAATTCGACTCCGTAATTATCCCGAAAAACAAAGAAAGACGTAGATTTCTGATTCTCCGCACAATCGATCGCTGGAGGCAACTTGTCAATCAAAAATCCATTGGCAATGAAATTCGTGAATTAATGTACACCCTAGATGTTAGAGGGTTCATGGAGCTTAAGAATTGCGCTGAGTCTGAACAAAGCGAGAAGGAGAGGCGGCATCGCAATGAGGTTAGGCTGATTCTAAATAGCCTAGGGAAGCCCTATGTCTGAAATGCTAAATCGGAACTTAGACGTTTTAAACGCAAAAAACTCCAATCTTGTGGCTAGGCTACGTGATATCAAGCCAAGCGCATGCCTAGATGTAAGTAAATCCCGCGAGGGTTCGATAGTGCCGGTTATCCGGAGAAAGCAGCATCTGTATCCGATGCACTCACGGTTCGATCCGGTTTCCGAGGGAAAGCGAATTGCCGGCACGGCGAGCGAGGGATTCCTGATTGTCTTTGGGCTTGGCGGCGGCTATCACCTAAGGCCCCTACTCAGACTTGAAACCCTCTCGGCTTTGCTCATTATAGAACAAGACATGGGCCTGATACGGGGACTGTTGGAAAATTTCGATTTTACCTGGCTTTTTTCGGATTCCCGGGTAAGCCTGATGGTGGACTGTTCTCCTCAAACCTTGGTCAATTTTGTTCTCGATAACTATCTGCCTATCCTGTATGGTAATCTTGGCACGATATCCCTAGCTCCTCGCGTAAACCTCGATCCGGCTTGGTTCCTAGCCCGCGCTAATGTGCTGCAAAGAGTGCCGGAAACACTCGCCCGTGAATTCACTGTCCAGTCGCGTTTCGGCCAGCGGTGGTTTATCAACACCCTATCCAATCTTGGAAGAAGTGAAGAGGTAAATACCGTATTGCTTCCCACCACGAGTTTACTTGTTACTGCTGCCGGCCCCTCCCTGCAGAGCCAGATGGGAGAAATAAAAAAAAAGCATATGGATGGAATAAAGCTTCTAGCCACCGACACCTCCCTTCCTCACCTAATCCTCAACGGAATAAATCCGGATATAGTTTTGTCAATTGATTGCCAATTTTTCAGCTATCAGCACTTCTTAAAGGGATTGTCGGAAAACACAGTATTGGTTCTGGATATAGCGGCTCCGCCGCTGCTTGGCAGGCTAACAAATAAGGTGCTGTTCTTTTCAAGCAGGCACCCCTTCTCGCTGTATCTGAACAAGTACTACCGCGCTCTTCCCACACTGGATTTGGCGGGTGGCAATGTAACCCACGCTGCCATCTCGCTAGCAAAAAAAACCGGCGTGAGGCAAGTTGCCCTGTTTGGGGCAGATTTCTCGTATCCGGGTGGAGAACCCTATGCCAAGGGTACTTACATATACCCTCTTTTTCAATCAAGGTCCAGGCGAACTTCGGGATCCGAGGATTGTTTCTGGAAATTTATCGAGGAGGCCAATCCAATCCGCGAAGAGGCGGACGGCACATGGCGGTATAGAATATCAAGCCTGGACTACTACCGCGAAACCCTAAAGAATTCCTCTCTCAGTCTCACCTATAATCTTTTCTCCGGCAGCAGCGCCGCCTCGCAATTCAATGAAGATACAGTTCGGCATACACCCAGGTTTATGGCTTCACCGCCGGAAAGAAAATGGCAGATTTTCATGCAGGATTACTGCAAAACCCTGAAGTCCCTTCCCCCTCTGAGCTCAAATATTCAGGATTACCTCGCCGCGCTCGGGGATAAATCCCGCCAAGCCTGGGCATCCCTCCTGCCAGTTGCAGCAACTTTCAAGGAGGGCGGCTCAAGCGGGTTCGAGGCAGTAGAAAGAGCTCGAATCTGGACAATGGAGAAGATTAGGCGATTTCCCAAATAATCGAGCCATAAGCAACAAAAGACGTGGAGGGATACAAGTCGCTGCTGGTGGAATAGCTAAGAATGGTTCCGGGTTTAGCGCCCAAAACCCTGGCATATTCCATTGCCCCAACAACGCCTCCCGCGGAACAAGCGGACATCTGCACATTGGCCGCCTCCAAGGCCCCAATTCCATCGAAATTCGCAAGTAAGTGCAGTATTTCATAATCTTGCTTCTTAACCCAGGCGTGAGGATCGCTTCGAGACTCCTTCGGCATGAAATTGTAATTTGGACCGTAGTGGGTTAGATCTGTAGATCCAATTACCGCAACACGTTTACCACTTTCCTTCACTATTTCAGCCAGGGCATTGCCAAAGAATAAACTCCGCTCATCCGAAGGCACTCTCCAAGCCGCCCATCGAATCTCGGGCAGGAGCGCCGCCGCCATTGAGAGAACAACCTCAACCGTATTGTCAGCCGAGTTTTCGGCAGCAAGTCTATACTTATCGGATACTCTCGAATTGACGGAATCGGATATTTCGGCATCTCGATAGAGTCTGGCGGTAGGGAAGTTCCAGGCATCTTCATCGTAGCGAACTAAGCGGCCGCCGGGTGGGTTGTGGCCGCCGAGTATCACTATTGAATTCAGGTTTTCTGCCATGCATTTCATAGTCCTCGCTATTATCGCACCGCAAAATTCCCAACCCGCATGCGGAACCATAGCGGCCAAAGCACTGCCTCTCTCATCCGGAATCCCGCGAATAAAGCGCCTAACTCCCTCTACCGATGATGGATACCAGCCCTCGGATAAACCTCTATTTCTAGTATTCAACACAAACCCCCTACTTGCAGTATAATGCAATTATGAAGAAGTCTGTTTCTATCGTATATGCGGTCTTCGTTATCACCGCGCTAATTTGTATCATCGGTCTATTCGCTTGGAGAATCTACCAATCGCGCGCTGCACGAATATCGGATTTTGTGATGCGCAGCGATGAATACAGCAACAGACTTGACGAAGCCTTACACAGGAATCGAGAGGGGGAGGAGTTGGAAGGCTTAGCCAATGAACTAATGTCCGAGGACCCCTCGATAGTGGCAATCCAAGTTTACTCAAAGGAAAATAAGCTTAGGCTGAGCATCGTGAAACCAGCAATAAGAGATTTTTGGCAAACCCCTATCATTGAATCCGATCACTTCGATAGGCCATTTACACGTGTTCTATATTACAAAATCACCAAATCCATGCCTCTGAACGACGGTTTCAAAGCAACTTTTGTTTCGCAAGCAATTACAACTTCGGAAATCCGAAGCAAACTCGTGATAGTTCTGATTGTAGTGAGCAGTATGTTTCTCATAACCTTCATTTTGATACTTGTAACTCCAAGGAGAAAAAGCGACAAGCAAGGCGAAGTCGAACCAAGTTCAGAATACGAGGAAGACTCGAAACTCGATTTTCCAAGCGATAGCGGAATTGAATCTAGGGTAGAGAATCCGGAAGATTCCGAGTACATAGCCCAGGGAGACGATGCGAATGGAACGTATTATGAATCCGATGAAGATATCGACGATTTTGCGCCTGCAGACAGACTCGATGAGAACGATCTACGAGTAACCAAGCCCGAATACGGCGAATCGGTATCCATGGAAGGCAGCGATTTACCGAGCCTTGACGAAAACAAAACCGAAGAGAAAACCGAAATAATGAATAGACTGAATAAGGAGCTTGAAGATAGCGCCGCCTCAAATCAGGATCTATCTCTAGTAATCATAGCCAGCGATTCGAGTACGGACGAGTTCATCCGCGAACACTATTCAGACTCGAACCTCGTACTCCCTATCGATCATCGGAAGACGGCGGTAATCGAAGCCAACAAGGATCTAGACACATCGATTTCCACGGCTAAGGAATTCCTGCGCGAACGCTTGAGCAAAAACAGCAATTCGAAAGTATTCTGTGGAATCGCCGCTCGAAATGGCAGATTAATAAGCGCGGATGTGCTGTACCGCGAAGCGTCAAGCGCGCTGCTAAAAGCCGATAGAGAATCGAGAATTGTAGGATTTCGTTCGGATCCGGAAAAATATAGAGATTTCATACGAAACCAGAAAGGCAGTTGAAGCTTTGCCAACAATGTTTGATATGACTGCAAAATGCCCTCTTACTCTGCTGTCGATTTTGTTCTATGCCCTGCTAGGCTCGTGTTCTTCCGAGGTTCCCCCCTCGCTCTCCAAAGACGATAACTTCACGGAATTGCTTGCAATTGCTCGAAACTCCACAGAGAATTCGGCAATGCGCTTCATCGCTCTTGAACCTATAATCGTTCGTGCAAGGGACGCTGGTGAAATAGCCTGGCTTAACCGCTATTTGGGAGACTTCCTTAACAGCTACCCGGAGGATCCCTATGGAGCCTATTACCTGACGGCAATGGCGGAGGGAGCGCTGGAATCAGAATCGAAAGAACTGGCTTTGGATTATCTTAGGCGTCTTCTAAAAAACTATCCCGATTTGGAGATTGGCGATAAATCGATTCATCTTCTGGCAATGGACGAGATTGCGAGGCAAACCGATAATCCAAGAGAGGCAATTCTGATGAGAATGCGAATGGGGCAACGCTACCCAAATCGCATTGATTTGGGCAGTAATTATTTTGCCATGGCCGGGGAGCATCGAAAACTGGGCGATTGGGAGGCAATGTACCAGGCATACAAGAATTTTTTGAAGCATACCAACACCGCAATCCCGGGAAATTCTGCCGCGGCGAAGCGAATCGAGGCGGATCTGGCCTTTCACAAGAGTGATAAGACATGGACTATGGAGAATCTTGACAACTTGGTTGCAGCAATTAAACATGGCTTAAGAACTCAAAACGGAGCCCTGCTAAGAAGATATCAGGCGATAGACTTCTTCCTTATGAATTGGAGCCAGGAGACCTCTGATTCATTTACGCATATCCCGATGACTCTAGAATCATTTCTAACATCCACCATAAGCTATCGCAATGAGTTCGAGGAGTTTTCCAGCAGCAACGAGGCCTACCTATGGACTACCGGATGGACTTGGAGGATTCCTACATGGTATCTATACTTCCGTCGTATCGACTATCCTCCGGATCCGGAAATCAATGGAAGATGGGAATGGGCTGGCATATATTTCGGCGAACGAATCTAGCGCTTCTGCTTGTAGGAACGCCGGGTTGCGGTTATCTACCCACAGGCATATCGCCTAGGCAGGATTATGCTCCGTATTGGAACTTAGCCTCGCGTTTGAGATGCCGCGAGGTGCCTGAGAAGCTGGGAATCGCCACAGGGCGGGATGGGATTCGAGTTGTATGAATTCGCCTAGAGATATCGGAAAAACTATGCTTCGAGTCCCCGGAACTTTGATGCTCAGGAAGAGATTGGGGTGCATAGCGCTCCTAATACTGGCTCGCGCCTCCTTTGCCCAGATATTCGCCCAGACTTCGATTGAAACGGAAATGAATTGGGAGATGGGACAACTCAATGTACTAGCCACTGGAGCCCTTGGTTCGGAAATGCTGCCAAAGACTCATCCCCAGGCTCTTTCGACACTGGAACGCGGGCTGGCCGCATTGCTTATGAAAGAGATTGGCAGTTTACCCTGGGACCGATTCGGTAGATTGAATGATTATATTGAGCGTGTTCCATCATCAGTGGATTCGGTTGAACGGCTCGCGGAATCGCTAAATAGGGAATGGAGCCGGATATCGGAAGACAGGAAAAGTGTTGAGGCCCTTTACACCCTGAATCTAACTGAGCTTCTCCCGGAGTTTTTTCCTGCTGCAGGCAAGCTGGGCCTCCCAAGAGCTCCTGTGGGTTGGATACCAATCCCAAAGGACGATTGGACCGGAATAGTTATCTATGTTCCGGAGAATACCTTGCTTTGGGGAACTGGAATCTTATCGTCCCCGCGCCCGGCCCTGTATGCCAGAATACTATCGGATGAACTTTCCGTTCTTCTCGATCCCGCCAAGAGCGAGAGCAGCTTTCTTTCCTACCACAGCGTAGAAAATCGAAACGAAATCGACTCCCTGGTGGGCCGGCGGCCCTATAGAACAATGGCGCGGGGATTATATGGCGATTTTCCATGCGATATCGTGCTAAGTGAAGAGGATACCAAGTGTATTCTGGCCTCGGATTCCGGCCGGGAGGCGCTTATTAGGGGCAAAGTCGTTATACTTCTCGACTCCTTTTAGCACACAGGAACGCTGAAGCCAACCGAGGCATTCCGCTCGAATAGACCACGATGCTTGACTCCGAATAGACTCTTGGCTTTAATCACCTAACGTTATGAGCGAAAAACTCTTTCGTGGGCTCCCCTTGATCTGCCTCATTGTTCTAGCTGGGTGCGGAAATACCGGTGTAGTGCTTTGGCCGCCGGAAAACAGCTACTGGGCTCCGGGAGATATCGTAAGAGTGAAAGGCGAATCCGTGCTGCGCAATACCTATGTTGTCAGTCTTTCTGATTGGGAACGTAACAAGGAGGAAGTCGATAAGTGGCGAATTAAAAGTTTCAATAGTAGAAAGGAGGCGGCTGAGTATGCCGCAAGCTTGGGGAGATGGCGGCATGTGTTTGCCGAGTGTCTGTATCAAAGTTTGCCGATGCGATCGGAACCCTCGAATATGTCCGATCGTACCTTCAGTTTTCGAAAGGGTGAGTTGGTAAAGGTGCTTGGAAGAACTTCCGAACCGGAGCAAGTTGGCAATCTCGAGGGATACTGGTACAAGGTTCTGGCCGAAGGAGGTGTAGAGGGGTACGTGTTCGACTATTACCTCCGAGTAATGGAAAACCTAGGAAACACGAGCAGAATCCTGAGTGAACGGGAACCCTTCGATCCAGCCCTTGGAAATTTGCTTCGAACTGAATGGCGTCCTAAGAATTTCGAGGCGATGCTGGCCGCCAATCAGATCGACCTAAAACGATTCAGTCTCGATTATGGCCTCTTCTTCGATCCGAATAAGAAGAGAATTACATTGAGAAATCCGGACATATCGACTAGCGAAACGTGGACAGAGATAATGCCAGCGGGGCGGGATAGATATGTTTTCTTGGATACCAGTTTCACAGTAACTATAAATTCCGAAAGCTTTATCAGCGCACAGTATATCTATAAGGGAAAGGACTACATCAGAGCCTTCGTTCGTATGGACCAGGATGTAGATGCAGTAATTGCCCGCGAGGTAGGACGCAGAGAGGCCGAGCTTAGCCGGATGGTTCAGTTGGGACCAATCTACTACAGCCGAATCTATGGCGAATTCACGGTAAACAAGAATGGCGCATTCACCTGGACTAAGAAATCGGCTTTGATTTCCAGGGGTATTGTTTCCTCCGAAGCGGGGAACACCGGCACGATTGAATTCGATCATTTCATCAAGCCGTCAATCGCGGCTAAGCACAATGGCGCATTCAGCCTTAGATTCGGCGAGGAGGAAACCGTGCAATTCCTATACGCCTTTGAAAATGAAGGACTCAGGCTGCTTCATGTTCCGGAGAATGTTATCGACCAGCGCTTAATTATGACCGATCAGTATATTCATCCGACGCGTCTGTCCTTCACTCGCCTATCCCCACCTGAAGAATGACACAAAACTTCCGATCGATAAATCGTAAAATGATAGCCTCTACCCCCAAAACCTTGAGTATTAGGGCGGGTTTCCGCGGGCGAATGCGGGCGGAACAGAGGTAGGCAGGATGGATTTCGACGGATTTGACCGCAACTAAGAATTATGCCAGAATAACTCCTTGAGGTGAGAAATATGTTTTTAGTTAATTATCTAGCCATAGTTGCGGCATTGGTTGCGTTTACCGTGCTGGGGATGCTTTGGTATGGCCCGCTATTTGGCAAAAAGTGGATGAAGCTTGCCGGATATTCCGCAAGCGACATGAATACCCCTGAGGCAAAAAAGAATTCTATGATAGGCTATATTGCCAGTTTTGTCTCGAGTTTTGTGGCCATGCTAACCCTGGCCGTTGTATTGAATTTACTGGGTATTGATAACGCCCTCGGCGGTTTGATTGCCGGCGCTCTGCTCTCATTCGGCTTCATCGCGATGACTCTTGTAGGCGAGGCTGCATGGCATGGTAAACCGGCTGGATTGATTCTTCTTAATTCCGCATATAGAATTCTCGGGTTCGCGATTGCCGGATTGATTATCGGCGCTTGGCAATAAGCTGCCGGTTCCTGCTCTCCTGCATATCTCATAAGCCGCCCCCGTAATCGAAACAAAGGATTCTCGGAGAGAACCGAGGGGCCGCCTTCGTGCCGGACAATCGGAATCAAACTCCCGAAGCCTGATACCCGCTTCCTGGAGCCTAGTGAGAACCGTATTGGCTGATACTGGACATAACGCCAGGCCAATAGGATGAGCCAAATAAATTTAGATGATTTAGCAGATGATACAGGTTGTACAAATTTCTTCTTTCCTCAAAGCCAGGTTCTAGAGGCCATGCGCCTTGGTATGCATCACGAAATCCGGATGGGAAGCCCCCGAAGAGTTCCGTCATTGCGATATCGGCCTCCCTGTGGCCGTAGTACACCGCGGGATCGATCAGCCAGGCGTATCCCTCTACTCCAGCCATCCAATTGCCACCCCAGAGGTCTCCATGGAGGAGACTGGGTTTATCGGGGGCTGGCAAGATGCTCGATATGTTGGATTGGATTCTTTCCATGGCTCGATCGGCAGCCAAATTCCCATAACCGTTCTCACGGGCCAAATTCCATTGAAAGCCCAAACGATGCTCGGCATAGAAAGTATGCCATGAAACCGTTAGGGTGTTTAACTGCTGAGTCGATCCAATCCAGTTATCCTGTTCAAATCCACAGCTATTGCTCCGGGCGCCGCGGTGCAGCTCCGCAAGAGATGCGCCGAATGAGGCGCCTGAACCCAGCCTACCCTGCTTGATATATTCCATCAAAAGGAAGGAACGATCGCCATCTAGCCCCCATGCAAGGGGTTTGGGCACGGATATGCCCTCCACTCCTTCAGCGGCATTGGCTAGCTCAAGCAAACCCACGGATTCCGCGGCGAACATGTGAACGAGAGAGGATCGATTTTCCTTGAGAAAGAATTCCCTACCTGAGGAGAGAGTTATTTTGAAGCATCTGTTGATATCGCCGCCGGAAACCCTCCGACGATCCCTTATCCGACAGCCCGGGCCGTTTATGGATTCGATGGCCTTTATCAAAGATGAAGAATTCTCTATCATTGCCAGTATACTATGAGAATTATTTCCTGGAATGTAAATGGAGTAAGAGCCGCCTGCAAAAAGGGACTGATGGAGTTTATCGCCGCTTCCGATGTGGATATCTTCTTCATACAGGAAACAAAGGCGCATCTCGAACAATTGGGAAAGGAAGTATATGCCCCTACTGGATATAGTTCTTGGTGGCAGAGCGCCGAGAAACGGGGATATAGCGGCACCGCGTTCTGGGCGAAGAAGCAGCCCGATGCGATTGAAATTTTGGGGCTGGAAGAATTTGACTTGGAGGGCAGAGTGCAGGTTGTTTTCTTGGACGACCTCGCCTTATTGAACTGCTACTTCCCGAATTCTCAACCCGAGGGGGCTAGACTGGAATACAAGCTTGGTTTCAACGCGGCGATTAAGAGGCGCGCAGATAGGCTGGCGGATAGCGGCAAAAGCGTTGTAATCATAGGCGATTACAATGTGGCTCACAAACCCATAGATTTGGCTCGCCCTAAGGAAAATGAAAAAAACCCTGGATATCTGCCCGAAGAACGCGCTTGGATGGAATCCTTTATCAACGGCGGCTGGACCGATACCTTCCGCATGTTCGAAACCGGGCCAAATCATTATACGTGGTGGTCTTATAGAACTAATGCCCGAGCCAGCAATATTGGATGGAGAATTGATTATTTCTGTGTAAACGATGCGGCTGCAAAGAGGGTGAAATCGTCCGAAATAATGCCGGATGTCCGTGGAAGCGATCATTGCCCGATAGTTCTGGAGTTAAATTGAATAAGCATGCCTGCGAATAAGTCCGATATTCTAGTATGAAACTGAGGCGCGCCTTCACCCGGGATTCCCGCGGCCATCCTGCCGATACGCCGACATGAAACTGAAATACAATGCTCCGGCCGCACTTACGCTGGCCCTGGTGGCAACGGTTGTCCTTCTAATCGACCAGTACATCATGCCGGGAATAATCGAAGCGCTTTTCACGGCCGAGGGATCTACAACCTTTGAATTCAATGATATTCCAGCCTACGTGCGGATGTTTACCCACCTCTTTGGTCATGCCAGTTGGGAGCATCTTCTTTCTAATTTAACTCTGATACTGCTCCTTGGCCCCATACTTGAGGAGAAATTCGGAAGCAGGGCAGTGGCTTGGATGATTGTGATTACCGCAATGGTAAACGGCCTATTGAATGCTCTGTTCTTTGAAACCGCACTCATGGGATCGAGTGGAATAGCCTTCATGATGATACTGTTGGTTAGCTTTGCAAACATCAAATCCGGGGAATTCCCGCTTACCGCCTTGTTGGTTGTGGGCTTATATCTGGTTAAGGAAATTTTGGCAATTTTCCGCTACGACGATGTTTCTCAGATATCCCATCTTATCGGCGCCGCATGCGGAGCCGTGTTCGGCTTCCTGCGCACTGTTGCCGCAAAGAAAACAGACAGTTCGAGTATATCCATCCCCAGTCAAGACAACGTTGGCAATTGAAGACTCGATGATAACTAACCTTACGCTCGTTGAGCGGCGCATGGATACAATTCAAAAAAGATATGAGGAATTGCGGCAGCTTATAGCCGATCCCGATTTCCCCAAGAAGGCCAATGCCTACAAGCGGACCATGCAGGAATATGCCCTAATAGAGGAGGCAATAAGGGTATACAGGGTATTTCTTTCCAAGCGCGGTGAATTGGAAGATGCCAAAAAGATGGCCAGCGCGGAATCGGACTTGGAGATTAGGGCAATGGCCTTGGAGGAAATCGACTTCCTCGAAACCGAACTTGAGAAAATTGCTCGGAAACTCAAATTGCTCCTAGTTCCCAAAGATCCATTGGATGGAAAGAGTATCATTGTCGAAATCCGCGCCGGCGCCGGGGGTGACGAGGCCAGCCTTTTCGCGGCCGATTTATATCGCATGTATGGCCGCTACTCCGAAAGCAGGAAGTGGAAAGTCGAGATTCTAAATTCAAGTGAAACCGAGGCTGGAGGCTTCAAGGAAGTAGTTTTCTCGATCAGCGGTAGAGGCGTATACGGAGACCTCAGATATGAATCTGGCGCGCATAGGGTGCAAAGAATTCCAAGCACGGAATCACAGGGACGGATTCATACCTCGGCGGTAACCGTGGCCGTGCTGCCTGAAGCCGAGGAAACCGATATCAAAATTCAGAATTCCGACATCAAGATGGATGTATATCGATCCAGCGGTCCGGGCGGACAAAGCGTAAACACAACCGATTCGGCCGTTAGACTAACCCACCTGCCATCGGGACTTGTGGTAACCTGTCAGGATGAGAAAAGTCAGATTAAAAATAAATCCAAGGCTTTTAGAGTGCTGCGGTCCCGCCTGTATGAACTGGAGGAATCAAAGAAACTAACGGAAAGAGCTGCCGATAGAAAAAACCAAATTGGCTCCGGAGATCGCTCGGAACGAATTCGCACTTACAATTTCCCTCAAAACAGGATTACCGACCATAGAATCAACCTTACGCTCTATAAACTGGAACAGGCAATGCAAGGAGATTTGAGCGAAATCCTGGATGGATTAAAAATTGGCGCCCTGGAAAAATCACTGGCGAGCTGATGAAGCACTTGGCAACCAATCCGGACTTCCTGGTTCACCTGCCGCCGGGCGCTGCCCCATCTATTTAACAGAATCCGATTTAGCGGTGCTTGCTATACGAATACAGCCGCCTGCTTCCTGCCAAAATCAATGGACTCACACTTCGAAGACTGGCAAAATCAATGCCTATGACCATCCGAGAAGCCCTAGCCGAGGGCAGATTCGCAATGAAACAGCATGAAAGCAGCACAGCGGAGCTGGATACCTGCCTGCTTCTGGCAAATGCCTGCAAGCTCGACAAGGAACATCTATATATGCGCTTATCGGAAAGCTTGGATGATACAGTAGTTGCGAAGTATCGACTTGCGATGAGGCGCCGTGTTTCCGGCGAACCTGTTGCTTGGATTCTCGGTAGAAAGGAATTCTGGGGCAGAAATTTTTCCGTGGGTCCGGGAGTTCTTTGTCCCCGACCGGACACTGAAACGCTCATCGAGGCCGCATTAAATACCATGGACGAATACGGTTCCAAGGCTCGCCTCCATGATTGCTGCTGCGGCCCTGGAACTCTTGCATTGACACTTGCCGCAGAACGGCCTAATTGGAATATATCCGCATCGGATATTTCTCCCATTGCCAAAGAGCACTTTGAGAGAAATAACCAAGAGATAGGCAGTGGAAACGTAAGGTACTTTCATTCCAACCTACTCGAAAATGTGCCGGGAAAATTTGAGATTGTTGTTTCCAACCCGCCGTATTTAACACCGGCAGAGCTTAGCAGGCGAAAAAAACAAGAATGGCGGGAACCGAAGCTCGCCTTAGATGGCGGCGATCGTGATGGCCTGAGAATAATTCGCCGCCTTGTTTCCCGCGCCTGGGCCAAAATAATGAATAAAGGAGCATTGTTGGTGGAAGCTGCTCCCATGCAGATGCGCAAAATACATCGGCTACTATCGGATACCGGCTTCCAAAGCATCCGGTATCGCTGCGATCTTGGCGGCAATACTCGCGTGGTGATTGCCAGAAAGGAAGTCGGATGAGCCTGATTGCCGACACCCTAATACTCAGTAAGGCGGAACTTGAAAGCGAACTTCGCCGATTTGCAAGTCGCCTAAGCATCTATCCACGCACGGAGCGTAAAAGCATACTCAAGGCCCTTCACTGGTCCCGGAAATTGCACGAGGGGCAAAAAAGAGCCTCGGGAGAACCCTATATAATTCATCCTGTCCGAACCGCGGAAATACTGGTTGATTTCAAGCTGGATTCACAGACTATAAAGGGGGCTCTACTTCACGATGCCCTGGAAGACACAGAGGCAAGCAAAAACGATATCATCGAGAATTTTGGAAGCGAGGTGACCACACTTATCGAGGGAGTTACGAAAATCGACGATGTGGCCGTCGGAACTAAGGCAAGGAAGGCGGAGTCCCTTAGAAAAATGATTTGGGCAATGGTTGACGATCTAAGAGTTATATTTATAAAACTCGCTGATAAACGCCACAACATGCATACCCTCCAATACATCTCCGAAGATACTCGACGCTACAGTATCGCTCGCGAGTGCTTGGAGATTTATGCCCCTATGGCGGGAAAATTGGGGATGAGTTCGCTTAAGTCCGAATTGGAAGATCTCAGCTTCAAGTATTTGCAGCCCGATTCCTACACCCTAATCCGCGATCATGTGGCGTTCAAAACAGAAGAACGCAAACTCTATCTTGAATATATTCAGGGCGATCTCCTACAAGCCTCCGCAAAGGCGCATGTAAAAATGGATGTTTCTACCAGAGCCAAGCACTTTTACTCGATTTATCGCAAAATGAAAGACAGAGGCAAGAGTATCGACGAAATCTACGATTTTCTAGGCGTTCGAATAATCTGCGAATCAGCAGTTACCTGCTATACGATACTTGGTGTGGTGCACAGCCTCTGGGCCCCTCTTGAGGGCCGATTCAAAGACTACATCGCATGCCCGAAGAGTAATGGATACCGCTCGCTCCACACCTCGGTTCTTACCCAAGGCGGCCGTCCATTGGAAATACAAATCAGAAGCCAATCAATGCATGAAACAGCTGAATATGGCGTTGCCGCACATTGGGGCTACAAGGAAGGCGGAGGAAACAAAAAACTGGGGGCCAGCCGCCTTGCTCTGGTAGAGCAGCTAAGGAATCTGAGGGATGAAGGCCAAGATGATGATGCAGGCAACTTCCTCGATGCAATAAAGCGCGATGTGCTGCGGGATTCCATAATTGTCTATACCCCAAAAGGAGAGCCGATTGAATTATCTGAGGGATCGACGGCCATAGACTTCGCGTATCACATACACTCCGAAATCGGCAATCATTGCATGGGAGCCAAGGCAAATGGAGCAATCATCCCCCTAACCCGCCCGCTTGCAAACACTCAGACCATTCAGATTCTCACTGCAGCCAATGCTCATCCCCATGTCAACTGGCTCAAACATGTCCGCAGCGCCCGCGCTCGCAACAAAATCCGTTCCTGGTTGAATCATCACGAGGCCGATGTTATAATCGACCGGAACATAGTCGCCCGCAAAAAAAAGGCTGTCGTCCCGCTCAGGGAGGCAGGAAAAAGCAACAAGCCCGAAACAAGAGTTCTCGATTTATCCAAGGTTGGAATCAGTATAGCCAATGAAAAAAATGTGATGATAAAGATTAGCCGGTGCTGCTCGCCATCCCCTGGCGATAAGATAATTGGCTACATATCCTACGGTCGCGGCATCATCGTACATAGCGAGAATTGCCCAAACCTCAGGGGCATTGCAAACTTCGAAGACCGCCGAATTCAGGTGAACTGGGAAACCGCCAACCCTGGCAACACCCAAAGATTCCGAATACACTCAAGGTATACGCACGATCTTTTCAGTGAAATAGAGGGAGCCATTCGCAAGTATCACGGCCATCTGATATCGGGCAGCCTCGACGAAACCGAACGGGGAGAACTCGAGGGTTTTTTCACTGTGGAGGTGGAAAGCATTGATGATTTTGGGAAGATATCCAGGAGTATCAGAACAATCCCATCGGTGCTATCTATTCTGAGAGTACAGACCCCGCAGAATAACTACTATGGATAGCCTACGGTGGAGCTTCATATAGTATTGCATCAACCCGAAATACCACAAAACACGGGAAGCATAGGCAGAACCTGTATGGCGGTGGGAGCCTCGCTTCATCTGATTCATCCTCTAGGCTTCTCAATAGACGACAAACTTCTAAGAAGGGCGGGTTTGGATTATTGGCATCGGCTCAGGCCCAGCATATACGAAGACTGGGAATCCTTTCTCAGTGCAAATAAGAATCCCTCGCTATGGTGCCTCACAACAAAGGCATCCCAAAGTTACGATGAAGCTCAATTCAAAAATCCCATCTACCTGGTATTTGGAAAGGAAACCTCGGGACTACCCCTGAGCATACTCGGCCGCATCCCGGAAAAATGCCTTAGAATACCAATGCTCAAAGAAGCCAGATCGATAAATCTTTCGGTTGCGGTTGGGATTGTGGCCTTTGAGGCGCTAAGACAGCATAACTTCCCCAATCTTCACAAAGAGGACCCCAAAAACCGCCTCCCGCAATAGGTTGAAATCCGAGCCTATCTAAGCCAGGACGGAATCACCAAGTCCACCATCTGAACTCCATTGATATCCGCAACATAAACCCGTCCTGTCCCTGGAATAGCCTCGGCCGCCGTGGCAAAAACATTCGGACTCCTCGATGCAATAAATGGCCGCTCCGGATTCTTCACATTTACAACAAGGAGTCCCTCGGGGCCGCTGCTCAAGAAGGCATAACCCTCCGCAACGGATATGGAGCGAGCATGTTCGGCTGGCATAAGCGATAATAACTCCATGTTTCCCGAATGCAAAAACGCGTAAATCGCCATCCCGAAATCCCCAACGACATAAAGCCGATTTTGATAGATGCGTAAATCCTTGATGCCCTCAAGTTCCAAGCGCGCCAGTTCAACAAGATTCTCGATTCCGTAAATTCTGAGTTCCCGCTTATCGGCCGCGGCGGCGAATAACTCCCCAACGGAAACTATCTTCGCTCCTGGAAAGGAAATCTCAATAGAATCCGCCCCCTCCTCGGAGAACTGCAGCAAAACCGGATTCATTCCCTCAAAGCCCGCTATAACCCGCATGCCATAGATATCAACATCCATCGCCGGGCCAATTGAATCCTCCAAAATCGAATCACCCCAGCTATTGCTCTGCGGCAAACGGCCGTAAACGCTCAATCCGTCAATCGCATCGGCAACGGCTAATAAATCACCCATAACCGCAACTTCAATTGCAAACGATGATTGAATTACCTGAGCCAGTTCTCCAGCCTCGCTTCCGCTATTGAAAATCTGAACTCCACCCTCATGGTCTGCAACAACCAGCTCCCTGTTCGAAAGCGCCAGGCCATACGAATAACCCTGGGTTTCCCATCCCGAACTCACAAATGAGTTCCCTACCAGGTAGGTTTGAATAACCGCTATCCCTCTATCCGTGCTAGCGTATACATAGTCGTCCTTGAATTTTAGCCGCTTCAGCCTGCCGAGTGGAGCGTTTTCAAAAAAGGTTGGCTCGCCCGGATTGTCCACATTGTAAAGATCCAGGCCTCCATCAATCCTTGAAACAAAAATATAGCTGCTCTCGATAGTGAGATAAGCCGCCCGCGCATCCGATATTTTGGAAAAACTCCTAGGCTCTCTCGGGTTCGAAATATCGAGCACCAAGATGTCTCCGGCGGAATCAATAAGGCAGGCAAGATTGTCTTTGAGCTCGATAGATCGCACATCGCCGATCCTCACCGTGTTAAGCAGGGTGGGAACCTCGGGGTTTTCCAGGCCGATAACAGCCAGGCCTCTTGAACCGGCGGGAATGAGCATTGTAGCGTCCAAAATTTCTAAATCGTAGGCATTGAATCCCTCAAGAACACCGATGCGCTCCGGACTGCGTACATTCGAAACATCATATATGCGCACCCCACGCAGCTCATCGGCGATATACGCATACTTGCCGCGAACACCAACCGCGGCGGCCAGCCCGGCGAGCCTCGAACCGACAACGAAGGGCCTTGTGGGCGCAACGATGTTAGCCACCAAGAGGCCCTCATCCCTATCCGAGATATAGACATAATCTCCCCTAACAGCAACCCCCACGGCTCTCTCGGTTTCTACTAATCCAACGGCTGCCGGTTTAACCGGATCGCTGATATCGATAATCCTCAGCCCATCGGGTCCGGCAGCCACGAAGGCGTAATCTCCTTGAACGTGAATATCCTCCGGAACCAAGCCCTCATAGCTGGCAACCACCTTGAAGCTTTGTTTTGGCGACAGCAGGGTTCGCGCCGAGGTAGGGTTGCTCAGCCTTTGCGGAAACTCTGCCGGAGCAATTGCATAGGAATAGTTAATTCCATAACGCGCCTTGCTGTCCACAAAGCTAGTTTCGCTTAGGGGAGGGCCTAGAGGCGTGAAATCACCGCTCTCTTCCGAACGGAATACAAGGTATTCCCGCGTTCCGGGTATACTCGGCCATCTCAATTGAACCTGCCGGTACGCACCTGTGGCAAGGGGCTTCAGAGTTTCCCCCGAGAGAGGGATGGCCCGCGCCACATGGGAACTGAAACTGCCGCGCGCGCTGCTTACAAGAAGCTGGAATTCATAGAGTTCTCCATTAATCAGCGAATCCACAACCAACTCGCCGTTATTCTCCGTTGCAGCCTCTATCTTCGATTCCCCTCTCCCATTGCTCAACTCGATTATTAGGCCGTCGGCATCGGGCACCGAATCCCAATTGAGCTTGGCCGATTCATCTAGGCCAAGAACCTCGAAACTGGGAACATCACTCTTGCCGCGGGATATAGGCAATACCGCCTCGGCTATCTCGCCATTGGCTCCTGCAATTGTGAGATTCAGTTCCACATCTCCCTCAAAATTTTGCATGTGAAGCGGAATCGAGAAGCTTCCATCGCGGGTCAATCGAGTTGAACCCCTAATAAGCTGGTCGGTCAATCTGACATCCGCGGGCCGTATCATCCAAGCCAAGTCTTCAAGCCCTCCGTAGTCTGGAATGTCCTCGTACGGATCTATCACCGTACCCGAAGCAAAGATGCCCGCGGCCCCATAGCTTGTACCCTCGGTGGGAAAATCAAGCATTAAGCGCGGCGGCAGGCGGCCATCCCTAAGATGAAAATTCAACCTGGTTTTATTGCTGTTCTTGTCTTCGGCCTCGAACTCCAAGGAGAACGAACCCGTTTTATCCGCTAAATCTATGTTGAAAGAGAATAGCCCCTCATCATTGAAGAATACCGTTCTGCGGTTTTCGGGCATGGAGGAAAGCCACCAACTGAGTTTCTTAACCTCGCTAAGAGCATCTTCCCCATTCGGATTCTTGCCTATCACGCCGGCAACTTCCATCTGGTTCAGATAGAACCCGCCGTCTATGGGTCCCCTTACATCCAAATAGGGTCCATCGCCAGCATTTTCCAACCTTATCGAAGCCTTATCCGCCCCATCCCCGTATATCGCTCTAACCTCCACAACGATGGGCTCCGAGAAACCCAGGGTTGAAAAGGCAAAACTGAATATGCCATCGGGATATAGGTTGGCGGGGCCCTGCAAATCCAGGGCGTCAACCTGCCACTCGATTCTCAGAGGCGAGCCCCCGAAGCTGCCTGCAACCTCAACCGCGGAACTGTAGAACGAGCCATCCGTGGGAGACTTGATTCTGATGGGAGCCCGGGGCAGCGCGGGCACTGCGGCAGGAGCGGGAACCTCCAGGGGCGGGGCTGGGGTAGCGGCGCCAGGCGGAGTTTTAGGAGCCGGCAAGTGAGGGTTTATTGAAAAAACCCGCTCATCGATTCTTCCCGCCTTATCGCTTAGCCGAAGCCTGAGCGTGAGGGGGCCGTAATCCTCGGCAATGGGTATCAATTGAACAAAAACCCCGGTGCGATGGAACATGATATACTCCATCTTACCGAGTTCGGGGATACTCCAACTAAGCGTATCGGCGCGAGCGCTATCGACACCGGCATCGGGCGGGAAATTTACCCTGCCATGAATCCACAGAGAATTCCCGTGAACTACGGTTCCCACCGGCTCAATTATCTCTAGCCGCGGGCCGGATTCCGAAGGCTCAACCGTCTCCTCGGCGCAAAGCCCAACCAGCCCCGCGGCAGCTACGAAGGCCAAAACGACCCTTCGACTTAGTTCACCTCTGCACATTCACGCATTAGGGAGCGGGTGTAAGCTTGAATTTCCCATTCGAATCACCGGTATGAACAACTCCAAAATTCCTTGGGGTTCCATTATCCGGAAATTTTACGGTAAAAATTACTTCCTCTTCCTCCGTGCCGTCTATATCTTCATCAGCTATGGTATAGGCGTATTTATACTTCAAGAGGTTAGCCGCCGTGGTGTCCTTTGTTGAAGTCAAAGGCTCCAAATCCTGTCTACTCCCTCCAACCCCCACTTCGAAGCTGACTTGCGGATCATCGCTCAGGGCCGGTGTAGCGGCAACATTGAAATTCAGAACCACATTGTCGCCTTCCTCTGGCGTATCAGCACCACCTGCGTTACCGGAGTCTTTCTCCAAGCTTACTTCAACTCCGCTTATGATGGGGAGGCAGGTTACCGAACTATCATCGGTGGTTCTGGTAACTTCAGATCCGGCATCATCTGCTAAGTTTTCGTATCCACTAATACTAAAGGGTATCGGGTTGGTAGTATAGGAATTCGGTATATCCACCCTGGCGGTAAACTCTGTAGCAGAGGTTGTCGTTACAGTGGCATTCTCGCCCGCGATAGTTATAGTTATAGTTACCGCATCTCCTAACGGAGCCAAATCCTGATTGGCTGTAATACTTAGTTCAACCTCATCTCCGGGGAAAGCGGCGGTAGGAAAACCGGATCGTTTCGATTCTATCGATACAGTCGTCAGGCTGAGTGTTCCGGGAACAAACTGAACCTTTTGAATGCCTGTGGCGCTAGTATCGAAATCATCCTGATCCGCTGTTGTGGCATTTCCTAGTTTATCCTCCGCAGTAATACTTATTTCCAAATCACCACTTGCCTCCTGGGAAGCATCTGTTAACGGAACTACTACCGTGTATTCTAACTTATCTCCATCTGAACTAGAGGTGAAACTGCCAATGGAGATGCCGGCAACCGTTCCGCTTAAGCTAGAAGTATCAATACCGACTCCTGCATCCTCTAACTTGAACCCAAGGGTGACGCTGTTGTTAACTCCAACATATCTCCTGTCGTTGTTCGTGGCAATGGAGAAATCGCTAAATACCGGCCCCGCTGAATCCTCCCTTATGAGCCATACTTTGTCAGTCTTAGTTCCAGCGCTGTCTATTGCAATAAGCTTAGCCGTAACAGTTTTTCTTCCCTTAGTAAAAACACTACTGGCATCTGCACTAGGGAGGGTATAGTCAAAACTGTAAACCTTATCATCACTTTCCTCTTGTATAGGACTAAGAGTTTGGATGGTCGGGCTGGCGCTGCCGCCGCTTAATTCCAACTTGAACGATTCGAGTCCTCCAGTTTCTATGCTCGGATTGTTAATCCTTACTTTGCCCATAAATCTGAGTTCGGAATATTTGCTGCCCCTACTACCTTCTGGGGACTGAGAGTAGAAACTATCAGAATTCCCCGTGTAGTAATGATCATCAGAAACCGAGGGCATGGAAGTAAGTATTATGGGATCGGGAGCTTGTGCATTCAATGTTTTACCGACACGGGCAGTATTACCGTTCTTATCCGTGACGATAATACTTAAAGTCAAACGAATTTTCTCTTCAATCTCGGAAGGCCATAACGTAAAACTACAGCTGAATGTACGATTACTCTCATTGTATCTCAGATATTTGTCACCTTCTCGTAATGGAAGCTCGACTCTGACGTAATCTTCTACATCAGATATCTCAAGAGTTACATCTATTCCGAGTTCGGGAATCTGAAGCCTAAGCGATGATAATTCATCTTGACTTTCTCTCTCAAGCTCCGAATCACCTAACACTCCATTAATTACAATCTCCTCAGCAGGGTCATAAGCACTTCCTGTGGGCGAAGTTAGCTCTAAGTAGGGCCCTGGGCTGCGAGACAATTGGCGAGTTGTCTTAGACTCATTCCCATTCCTATCCACAGCCGTGATGGTAATGAACATAACTTGCGAGTGAAAATCGGTGGTATCGATTTTTATAGTGAAGCTTCTATCCGTGGAGACATACACGAAATCTGCACCGGAAATCTTCCCAAAATCAGTATCGGCCTCATAGTCGCCATCCGAATCAATCTCTATTTTACCTCGATGGCTTAGGCTGGTGGACGCCGCTACCGAGAGAGAGCTAAGAGAGCCCTTGTTATCTCCTGATTCCAGAGCATCATCCTTTACATTCCCTTTTATTATTACCTGGGACATATACACACTGTTCTCTTCTGGAGCTGTGATAACAATTACCGGATTTATGCTGTCTTCTACAGCGAAAACTACTTTCTCGTTTATTGGATTGAAGCAGGATGTTAGAGCAATCGCCGCAAAGAGAAAAACAAGGCTAAGCTTTTTCATATTGACTCTCCTCCATTTTTCATATCAATTCTCCTCCAGATACTGCGCGCCCGTCGGCTCTAAGAGCTCGGCGGACTTATCATCCTCCGTCACGCCCAGGTAATCGAAACGGGCCGCCATAGTGGGATTAATCCTAGCCAGAATTCGACTGTATTCAGCAGCCAAATCGAAATTCTCCAGCTCGTAGTAGGTTCTTGCAATGTTCAGCAGAATGCGGGCATATTCCGAGGAGCTGTTATCGCCATTATCCTCAAATACCCTCTCGGCGTCGTGAAAAAGTCTCAGGGCATTCTGATACTCCTCCCTCAAGTAATAGACATTGGCCAGGTTCACCTTGGGCGAGATATAGTTTCTATCCCGAACCAGCGCGTTATTGAACGCCTCTTCGGCGCGGTCGAAGGCTCCAAGACGCGCGCTCACAATTCCATAGGTGTTGTAGCTGGATTTGTCGCCCCTGATTTCGGCATCGCTCTCGAAGCTGTCCATTACCAGATTTGTAACCCTTCCCAAATCGTTGGTGAAATCCGTGAAAATTCGAGTTCTATCGCCGTATTGGAGGCCAAGATCGCTTTCCTGGAAACCTACCGGGCGGTATACCTGCTGCGCCTCGTTCGTAAAATACAAACCAAGCGAATCCGTATCTACATATAGATTAAATTCCTCCGCGCCGGATCTCCAAGCGGATAGAAAGTCGTCTTCTCCAATGTAGGTAATCTCCAAGGGCACCCAGAGAATGCCGTTTATGGCTACGGTCATATCCTTTTCCGGATGAACCAGGCGGTAATCCCGGGCAGGAACGCCCGTTGAGAATATCGAGTAGATGTGTCCCGGCGCGGTGATGAAACCGGTTGGTATTCCCATGGATTCGAGCATGGCGTTGAAGAGCACCGTAAGATCGTCGCAGTCGCCGGCCAACTTGACAAGCGTTTCCCTAGGAAGGTTAACCGTATCCACAAAGTTGATATTTCCCTTGGCGTCCTCATAAGAAAGGGTGGGATCTTTCTGGTATACAGAGCCAAGTTCGGTTAGGCCGTAGAACACCTGTATGGCGGTTTGGACCGCCTCGCTGTAGCCCAAATTAACCATGTCCTTGGTAGCCTGTCTTAGAAAACTGTTATAATTGGCAAGCGCGCTGTCGCCCGAGGTTATGAAGGCGGCTACCTTCCTATCATCATCCCAGGTAAGGGAATTTTTATCATAAAGATCGTATACCACCGGCGTTGTCTGGGAAGCCTTGCGGGATCTCAACGTGTAATCCACCCTTACTTCGCCGGTTAGGGGGGTTATGCCCTCCAGTGAGAATATGCTCTGATCGAAAGATGCAATCAGCGGCACCGTTTTCGATTCACCCGGCCCAAGCTCTTCGAAACTGGCAACTTCTGTAGCTATATTCATATAGCCCGGCTGAAAAAAAGACACCTCCAGATTTGTAAGCGGATATTTCTCGGTATTTGTCATGGTTATATCGCCTATCGAGTTTTTCACATAGTAGCTCTGCATCGCCGCAAATATGTTGTCTATACGCGGATTGCTGAAATCTATCGATTCGATTTGTGTTTTAGGATCGTCCGGGTCCGTCCCCGTTCTATAATCCAGTGAAAAACCAAGACCAAACGAAAAACCGTTGAATCTTACAAGCGGCGAAAAAGAGCGGTTATATCTCAAAGTCGGGTGAAAATTCAGCGAGAGGTTATACGAGGGGTTGAACACCAATCGCCCTCCCAGGGACACTTGGTAATCCCATGAGCCGGATGGATTCTCCGACATTGGATCCAACTTGGGGAATAACGAAAGCCCTCCTCCTGCTTCTATATCTCCCCCCACCTCGAATTGCTTATTGAATTTGTGCAGGTAGCCCAGGCCAGCCGTCAAATAGATGCGAGAGTTGTCAAATCTATGCAAAAGCTCGTTTCCCGCGCCGTACTCCGCCTTGGTTGCAACAAAGCCCAGCCGAACCAGCGGTTGCAAAACCGGCGCCCCTCCCAAGGGGAACCTTCCTAAAAGCGATACGTCCACTATCGAAAACTCACCCCTATAATCCGTTCCAAAAAGAACCAAGGGCGAGAGTAACTGAACCTCTGCTCCCACCGAGGCCGGAAATCGATATACTTGGTTGTAATTTACCGAGGATTCTTGAGCGAAGCCTACGGTGGATAACACGGCGATAAGAATCGTACATTGTAGAAGCTTAATAAATAGAAACCTCGACATTGATTCCCCCAGTTTTGAAATCAAAGTATTCATCGGGCGCCACTTCTGCCCATATTGTACACACGGAGGCAGCTGTTGTCATGCGATCTGGCGGATATATTTCATGAATTCGGGGGTATCTTGCCTCGTAATCCGCACAATGGAGGCTACTACGCTGTATGCCGAGTATTACCGATTCAACTTGCGTGCCCTCTTCCTACGATTAGCAAGATAGGCCCGCAGTTTTTCGGCGCAGCGAAATAGCTGGTAGAGGACTGGCCTATATGAATAATCCCAGGCGCCTAGGTAATGAAGAATCGCGCCGCCAAACCCGCTCTTGAAGCGCCAAAGCCCGTGCATGGGGTGGTTCGGGTTACTCGAAGGGGGGATTCCGAAGAAATCGTACTCCCCTGCCCCCTCGGTCTTCGCATCTAGAATTGCGGTCCATTGGAGTAGGTGGTTGGGCATCAACTCGCGCTTTGATCCACCTGAGGCGCCGTACATGTATGTTGCCCGGTTCCCGAATCCGGCAACGATTATGCCGGCCAGCGTGTCCCCGCGATGCTCGGCGATGTAGAGAGAGAGCCGCGGCTCTGCCGCGGTTCCGTTGATTTCAAATAACCTTTTGTAATAGGCCATCTCGTGTACAAGAATTCTGTCTCGAGCGGCGGTTTCCTGATATAACCGATGCCACCGGCTTAGCCGAGCAATGGCCGGCTGGCCGGTATAACGCCTTATCACTACGCCCCTTCTAAGCGCGAGCCCGATATTATAACGGGTTTTCCTGTGCATATTCGCAAGCAGCTGCTTTTTGTCCGCGGAGAGATTCAACATCACCGTACTCTGAGGCTGTACGCGATGCGGGGCGCGGCGCAGTGGGGAATCTAGTTGGGCTATGCGGCCGAGCCTTGCAGCCAAATCGAAGCGAAGAAAAAAGCATGCCCCGCCGAGATGGGGCCTTAGCTCAGTTGCTAACGCGCATAGCAAGTTACTTAGCTCCTCACCTTGCAGATTGCCTGGAATCCTCGGGCCGTATGGTATGTAAGCAAATTGCAGCCCCGGACGCAAGCGGCGAAGCAGTAAGAGGAACCTACCGCTTAGCGCATTGAATTCCCAGTGAAAGGCGAGGGGTGTCCAGCTGGGCCCCGCCCGAAATTTGCCCCAAAACTCACTTTGCAGTATGTTCCCCGAGGCCTCCAGCTCCGAAATCGCTATAGACCTTAGCGATAGGGAATGCCGCTTCCGGGCGCCAGGGGTCATTTAGACGCCGATTCTTCTGAACGCCAAAAGGCGGGCTTTAGATGCCGGATTACATGGTTCTCCGTATAGCCCATCTTGGCTATCATTACCCTACCCTTCCCTGCAGCACCCTGCTAGTCCGCAATGGCTTGCCAGCCAGCCAAAGCCTCCGGCTCTCCACATAGAGTTCGCCCCCCTCAACACGAATTCTGGTTTGAAAGAAGCGGTCGATGGAAATCTTCTTGGCAGGAGGAGCGGCTTCCAAACTGCCTTCTAGAAAGACGCGATCGCCGGGATTGGCGCGCGGCATCAGAACTTCAAGATTTTTCCGCTCATCTTCAGCCGCCAGGAGCATTCCCTCGCTCCTAATCCCTCTCAGCTTGGCGGATTTCAAATTGTAAGCAAGCACAATCGTCTTGCCTAAAAGCTCTTCTGGCCGATAGCAATCCACCAGGCCCGAGCAGATTGTGCGCAAACTGCCTGAACCGTCATCGAGCGAAACAACATAGAGCTTGTCGGCATTCGGATGCAATTCAACCCCTAGAATTTTCGCCGCGCGCAGATCGATATCAGCAAAATCATGCCTGCCCGCGCTACTAGCATTTCCTCCACCCTCGTGTTCTACGCCGTCTGGTCCTTCAGGCTTCTTGCTCCCCATATCGCCATGCTCCGCATCGCTGCTCCCCGCCACATTCTCGCGCCCGGTCTGCGCGCCGCGAAAGAGTTCCCGAAGCTCCGAGATTCTAGCGTCTTCCAGCCTCTCGAAGAGTATAGCGGGTTCGAAAATCTCGAGCCTTCCTTCAACACTGCCCAGCACATCCCAGGAATCGCTTGCTAAGCCAAGCCAGCGCGCAATCTTCTGCCCCACCCTAGGCATGTACGGTTTCACGAGAATGGCCAAGTCCCGCACCAAGAAGCACAGAGTTCTTAGCAGCAGCTCGGCCTCCCTAGGCTTCTCAACGCGTGTGCGCCAAGGCTCGCCGGCCTGGAAGACTCGATTTCCCAGATCGCAGAGGGAAAAAATATCGCGGAAGGCGCCTCGAATCTCCGCTCGATTCAGTTTATCGCCAATCTGGAGCTCGAATTTTCTCACCTCCTCCCAAACCGGTTCATCCACGGCTCCAGAGGGTAGCTTCCCAGCGAAAAACCTCCACACAAAGGAAAGAATTCGATTCACGAAATTCCCAAGATTGCCAATAAGCTCCCCGTTAACCTTCTCCTGGAAATCCGACCAAGTGAACTGATAATCCGAGTTCTCCGGCCTATGAAAGAATAAGTAAAACCGCCAAACTTCCGCCGGAATACCCGTATCCATGCAGTCATTTCCGAAAACTCCCACCCCCTTGCTCTTCGAGAATTTTCCATCCTCGTAATTTAGATACTCCGTTGAACTCATATGGCGCAGCATGGTCCAGCGCTCGCCCGAGGCAATCTGGGTTGAGGGGAAGACTATCGTATGAAAGGGGATATTGTCCTTTCCCACAAACTGGAACAACTCCGTATCCCCCGGGCTTCGCCACCACCGCTCCCAATCTTCCGTTAAGTCCGCCGTAATAGAAATATATCCGATGGGAGCATCGAACCAGACATAAAAAACCTTATCGCGAAACCCATCTTTCGGAACTGGGATTCCCCATTGAAGGTCTCTGGTAATCGCCCGCTCCTTCAGGCCCTCTCTAATCCAACCCTCGGTCATCCTTACCGCATTATTGGTCCAGAAGCCGGACACCTCCCTCATCCACTCTTCGAGGTGTGGACGAAGCTTGGGCAAATCCAGGTATAGATGCCTTGTTTTCCGCAAAACCGGCGCCTCGCCGCAGATTCCGCACCGCGGTTTCACCAATTCCACCGGTTCCATCAGGGTTCCACAGCTCTCACACTGATCGCCCCTGGCATCCGCGCTTCCACAGTGTGGACACCCGCCGAATACATAGCGATCGGCCAAGAAGCGTCTGTCTTTCTCGCAGAAGAGCTGCTCTATCGTCCGTTCGCGGATAAAGCCGGCCTCGTCCACCTTTAAAAAAAGCCTCTGCACAATATCAGTCTGAACCGGCTTGCTAGTCCGCCCAAAGTGATCGAAGCCGATTCCAAACCAACTATAGATATCAGCGTGAACTTTGAAATACCTATCGCAGAGTTCCTGGGGGCTCAGGCCCTCTTCAAGGGCCTTGGTTTCCGTGGCAGTGCCATACTCATCGGTTCCACATATATACAGGGTCTCATAGCCATACTGCCGGCAGAATCTCGCAAAGACATCGGCCGAGAGAACCTGGGTTAAATTCCCCAGGTGCGGAATATTGTTGACATAGGGGAGTGCGGAGGTAATTAGTCGTTTCTTCATATGATTAAGGATATCTTAGGCCTGTATTGCGCCCTTGGTCAACTTCTGCCCCGCGGGGTTGATTTTCTAGACCTGCCAACCTGCTTGATTCCGGGAATCGCGCCCTATCTGCTTCTTGAGATTCGTTCGAATTCGCCAGCCCCGGCCCTTGCCGATGGAACAGGCTGTGTTGGGGCTTCGGCATCACCTATATAAGCCGGCTTGGCAATTCCTCAGGAACCCCCCAGGCCAGGAAGCTTGACTCCCGCAAATCTGCCATCGTATTCTAAGCGAGACTAGACGAGGGCCGGCATGTACGCGAAGAGAACCTTGACTCCCGCAAAGCTGCCATCGTATTTTAAGCCCTGGTTATATCAATAATCGCGTTTAATCGAGATATCGCGGAAAGATGATTCGGAGGTTTTATGGCGGAGAGCAAATTTACCCCTCAGAGTTCCGGCAGGCGCAGAATCAGCGGCAGCTTGGTTGTGGGCCTAGTGATAGCGGCCGTAGTGGCAATAACGGTGTTCTCAAGTTTTTACACCATCAACGCCAATGAGAGAGGGGTTGTTACACGCTTCGGAAAATTCAAGGCCACCGTTGAAGATGGTTTGCACTGGAAGTTCCCCCTGGGAATTGACAGCGTTTCGAAGGTTCCGCAAACGGTTCAGGCAAAGCAATTCGGGTTCAGAACTCTGCAGGCGGGCGTTTCAACCACCTACGATCAAAGCGATTGGTCGCATGAATCGGAAATGCTCACGGGCGACCTGAATATAGTTGATGTTACATGGATTATCGAGTATCGAATCACCGATCCGAAGGCCTGGCTTTTCAATGTTGATAACAGCCGCATCCCCGGAAGCCGAGTGGAAGATAATCGAGACAAAACCCTTCGCGATGTATCCCAGTCCGCTGTTAACCAATTAGTTGGGGATAGGGCAATTCTGGATGTAATAAGCTCCGCAAGGGTTAGTATCGAATACGAAGCCAAGCAGATGATTCAGGATACACTGGATTCTTACAATCTTGGGGTGAGTATAACCGAGGTGAAGATGCAGCAGGTGGTTCCGCCAAAGGGCGAGGTTCAAGATGCCTTTGAAGATGTGAACAAGGCAATACAGGACCGTAATAGGCTCATAAACGAGGGTGAGCGCGCTTACTACGCCGAGATTCCCAGAATAGGGGGCGAGGCGAAGCAGCTGATTGCCGAGGCGGAGGGTTATAGGCAGGCTCGGGTTAACCGGGCGCAGGCCGATGTGGCGCTGTTTAACGCTATCTACCAGGAGTATAGAAGGTCTCCCGCGGTTACAAGGGAGCGAATGTATTACGAGACTCTCTCTGAGATTTTCGCGGAGTCCGAAAACACGTATCTTGTAGACAGGGACCTTGACAATTTTCTTCCCCTGAAAAATTTAAATGGAGAAGCATCACAATGAGCAGATTAGTGAAGTTCATTATAATACTTGTGGTGATCGGATTAGTGCTGATGGCCTTCAACCCATTCTTCGTGCTGCCGGAAGGCGAGCAGGTGGTAGTAACTAGATTCGGAACTATAAATAGGGTGCATGTGGATGCCGGGTTAAAGGTGAAATTGCCGCTCGTTGATAGGATTACCCGTTATTCCAGGAAAATCCTCTCCTGGGACGGCGATCCCCAACGTCTACCTACCAGCGAAAATCAATTCATCTGGGTAGATACCACCGCCCGATGGAGGATAGTAGACGCTAAAACTTTCTATGAAAGGGTTACCGTAATAGATGAGGCTTACTCCCGTTTGGACAATGTTATAGAATCGGCAGTAAGAACCGTAGTATCTAAGTATCCGCTGAGTGAGTCTGTTCGCTCAACCAACAGCATATTGGAATCAGGCAGCGTTATCCTGGATTTTCAGATTGATGAGACAGCAGATAGAAGTGAAGAGACTCTGGATATAAACGCCGAGGAGGAATCAGAAGTTGACAACCTGCTCGCAACGGCCTTCACCCCTATCGAACTGGGCCGCGAGAAGCTTTCAAACGAGATGCTCGAACGTTCGCAGGATTCGATGCCCGAGTATGGAATCGAGCTTCTCGATGTCGTAATACGGCAGATACGCTATTCGGATGATTTAACCCAATCGGTCTACGATAGAATGATAAGTGAAAGGCAGAAGATAGCCACGGGCTATCGCTCTAATGGCAACGGCCTTAAGGCCGAGTGGCTCGGCAGGCTCAACCGCGATAGGGATATCACTCTCTCCGAGGCCAACCGTGAAGCCGCTCTAATCCGAGCCGATGGCGATGCGCAGGCGGCAAGAATTTATGCCGATAGCTACAACGTCGATCCGGAATTCTACAGCTTCTGGAAGGCGCTGGAATCCTACCGAGCCACTCTGCCGAATCAGCGCAAGGTGCTGAGCACGGATATGGATTTCTTTAGATACATGTATCAAAACCAAGAGTGAATCAAAGCTGATCTTATCGAACTCGCTTGAACCAGATGCTGGAAGGATTGACAAAGCGCCGGCGCCCGGAAAGCAGCAGATAGGCCGCAAAGCAGAGCGCAATGTAGAAAGCATAGAGTATCAGAACCTGGTAAGTGGGTATCATGCTTCCCCGCAGCGCGCCAAGCGCAGGCAGGTTCGCCGTGAGTAGAATAGGGCTTGCGGCCAGGAATGTAATACCCGCCGAGAACATGAAATCTCTGCTGGCCGGAGTTTCAAACTTAGGATCGACAATGCGCAGCAGGGCCAAACCACTGGGCAGGGTTCCGGTAGCCGCGCCGTAAACTAAAATCGCCCGCTGAAAAACATGGGTTTGGAACACCCTGCTAGAAAGCCAAATATGGGTGAAAGTAGTAGCCAGGCCTGTCAATATGCCAATAATGAGAATCGGTATCCAATACTTCGCCACAATCGCAGCGCTAATCGCAGCGATCGAAGATGCAACCATGAAATCGACGCAGAAGCCGCCAATCCTGGTTAATCTGTGATTATCAATCACGAATCCCAAGCGCAGGGAAAGCAGAATGGCCCTTACGCCCATCGCCGTAATGCCGCAGAAGATAAACATGATTGCCCATAAATTCGTTACAAGCCGCGCGCCGATACCCAGTAAACCCAGTAACCATGAGAGCGCGCTGAGTTCCAGGTAGGCAAGGAGATATGTAGCCAGAACCAAGACTGAACTGAAGGTGAAGGGGTCGATTGCCTCAGGTTCGGTGATATCGGCAACCTCGGAGGCTCTGTTGGATTCTCCACGGCGGAGCATTCCCTCCCGCACCTTGCTCTCATCTATGCGGGCCTTTTCATTTCGCGTACCCCAGCCCTTGCTAATTCCATAGTTAACCAGAAAAACCCCGCCAAAGCTGGCCCACACAAAGCCAAAGGCTCCAAATGTCAATCCCACGCTGCCAAGTCCCTCAAATCCCATTGTCTCCCAGCCGGAGCCGAAAGAAAAGGCCTGTCCGGGTCCTAGTGAAAAGCCAAGGGCGGCAAACAGGCCGAAGCCGGGGAAAAGATCTGGGAGAAGGGTTCGAATTAGAACAATTGTAATTATTGTTCCAAGAAAGCACTGAATGGCATATTGGCTCAAAACCGCTGTGCTTGTCGCAAGAACATCCCGGCTTGAACGTCTCCTCTCCTTGGTCACCCTGAGGGTCATCGCGATGAAGGAAATACTGAGGAAATGGTAGACGATGTTTTCAAGGCTCATCGTATCCATGCCGAAGCGGGGAAATACCCAGTTATAGAGAGGAAATAAAATAAAACCGGCAGTCAGCGCATTAGGTATGAGAAATCGTTGGAAAAATTTGATTTTGGATCTAATCAATGTTGCAATCAGCAATGCGCTGCCAAGTATGCCTAAGTCTATCAGGAACTGCCAACTAACAAAAGACAACTGTAACCTCCGATCCCATGGTAGGCTCAAAGGAACGCTTCATTCAAGTGCGGCGTCGATTAGCCGTAGTTCTGGCGCCTCTCGGTGTCTATTCCGCAGAATCGGCAGCCTCCGTTTCCATGCCGCTTCGGGCTCTTTCTTCGGCAGCCTTTCTAGCGGCCTCCTCTTCGGCATTTCTCCTTTCCTCCATCCGTTCCTTTATCGCCTTATTTCTCGCATCCCCGGAGCTTCTGGCTTTCTCGGATGGCTTCAAGTCCGCCACTCGCCTGGTTTCAAAATCCTGATTGCCAAGCTCATCGGATCTTATCAAATCCATCAGCTCGTCGCGCTCTATTGTTTCCTTATCTAGCAGCCTTACCGTAATTTCATCCAATAAACTGCGATGTTTTTTGAGTAGCGCCGCAACGCGTTCATAAGCATCGCCGATGATTCGAGTTATCTCCTCGTCTATGTATTTCTGCGTTTCCTCCGCATGTTCGCGTCCATGTCCATATGCTTCAGAGCCCCAATACAGGGCCGGGCGTTTATCGAGTGATACATTGGTGAATTTTTCGCTCATGCCGAATCTGGTTATCATCGACCGCGCGATATCAGTAGCTTGAACGATATCGTTCCCCGCGCCGGTGGACACCGTGCCATAGATAATCTCTTCCGCCGCCCGTCCGCCAAGGGTAACGTCGATGCTGCCGATAAGCTCCTCCCTGGTTTGGAAGGAGCGTTCTTCCTCGGGAACAGGCAGCATGTAACCCATCACCCCATAGCCTCTTGGCACTATCGTAATCTTTTTTACAAGGTGTTGGTCTGGAGTGAAAACATTTACAAGGGCGTGTCCTGTTTCGTGGTAGGCTATTAGTTCTCTCTCATGTGGATTTAGAAGTTTGTTCTTCTTCTGGAGTCCAATCGCCGCCTTTTCAATCGCCTCCAAGAAATCATCCCTGGAAACCTTCTCCCTGCCGAAACGAACCGCGAGCAGAGCCGCTTCATTGACGATGTTCGCAAGATCGGCGCCAGATAGACCGGCCGTTGCCTTGGCCACATCGGACAAGTCCAAACCCTCTTCCAACTTTACTTCCACCGAGTGAATGCGAAGAATGGCCTCCCTGCCCATCTGATCCGGCTTATCCACCGCCACCTGCCTATCGAAGCGTCCCGGCCGTAAGAGCGCAGGGTCCAACACCTCGGGTCTGTTAGTAGCAGCCAGGATAATCACACCGCTGGTTGAATCGAATCCATCCATCTCCACAAGAAGTTGATTTAGGGTCTGCTCCCTTTCATCATTAGTGGCAATAGAGCCGGCGCGGCTCTTGCCTATGGCATCCAGCTCATCAATAAAAATAATACAGGGAGCCTTCCCCCTTGCCTGCTTGAAAAGATCGCGAACTCGAGCCGCGCCCACGCCAACAAACATTTCTACGAAATCGGCGCCTGACATCCTAAAAAAAGTTACGCCTGCCTCACCTGCCACCGCTCGGGCAAGAAGAGTTTTTCCGGTTCCGGGCGATCCAACCAAGAGCGCTCCCTTGGGAATCTTGCCCCCGATACTCGTGTACTTAGCGGGGCTTCTAAGAAAGTCAACAATCTCTACAAGCTCGTCCTTGGCCTCATCGCAGCCGGCCACATCCTTGAATCGGGTTGTAAGATCGTTCTCGGCAACAATCTTAGCATTGTTCTGCCCGAAACTCATCACGTTAGATCCGCCGAGGCCTCCCATCCGTCGAACTATGAAGCGCCAGATAAGCAGCATTAGCACTATCGGAACAACCATTCGTAATAGCAAATCCAAGAAATAATTATTGGTTTCGGGTATGGCCCTATAAACCACTTTATTCTCGTCCATTAGCGAAATTAGGGTGGAATCGTCCGTTATGCGTTCAGATTGCCAGGACCTCAGCGCAGTCGATTCATCGTTGACAATCCCCTGCAACAGCGACTGTGCGCCGCCTTGATCTTCCTTTCTGAGGTAGGAATAACCTACCAAGGAAGAACCCGAATAATGCACCTCCTTGATAGATCCGTTAATAATCAATGCCTTGAATTCGCTATAAGGTATGCCCTGATCCCTGCTTCGGAGCGAGAACATATTAAAAGCAATTATCAATACTACGGCTAGAACCAGATACCAAAGGGAAAATCGGAACTTGCTTCTCGGGGGCCCCTTCCCACCGTTCGCCTTCTTTTTCGAATTCCTCAGCAGTTCCCGCCAATTGCCTCCGCTATTCTCTCTTTTATTCTCTTCGCTCATCCACTCCCCTATTAGTTCTTATTCTAGCCTTAAAGATAAGAAAAAAGGATACCTGGGGAAAACGTTTATGCATATGGGACATGAAATACAAGTATAATTAGATTCCATGAACCTATTCGGCAAAAAAACAGATGGGAGAAGGAGCGAGAGAAAAGACCGCTTGGGAATCAAATCGACGCCGAATCGCTTCGATAGGATTACCACGGGTGGCGGGGATGCGGGCAGAAGCAGCCTAGCAGACGGATCGAGACGTCGAAAAGACGACCTAGTAATCGAAGTTCTTGGGGAAATCGATGAGACTCATTCCTTCTTGGGACTCCTGAAGACTGCTATGGAGAATCCATCCAAGAGAGACGAGATAGAGTGGATAGAGCACTGCCTCCTAACGATGGGAGGCATGGTTGCAAAAGCGCCCACGTATCCGAATACTGACAAGAGTCTGCGTGTTCTGGGAAACTCGGAGCTCAATAAACTGGAGAAATATCAGATGAAGCATATGGAGCAGGCGGAAATTCCAGCCGGCTTCGTTGTTTACGGCGATAACGAGGCTTCAGCCCGAGCCGATGTTGCCCGGGCGGTATGCCGCCGCGCCGAAAGACGCCTAGTTGCACTGATAATGGATAGGGGAATGACCGAGCTAGCGAGCGCCCAGATATTTCTGAACCGCCTCTCGGACTACCTATTCGTTCTCGCCCGAACTCTTTGAGGCCCTCTCGCCATCGCGTATCATCTCCATTCGATTAAGGGCGTTTATATAGGCCAATGCGGATGCCTCGATGATATCGGTAGACGAGGCCTTGCCATCCGTTACGACGCCGCCAAAATCCACCTGGATTTTAACCTGACCCTGTGCATCCTTGCCGCCGCCAACCGCCTGAATTATAAACTCCATCAGGCGTCCGTTCACTCCCGAGCATTCATCTATCGATTTGAAAACCGCATCGATTGGCCCATCGCCAACCTGCGTTCCAAGTTGAATCTCATCGCCCTTTCTTATTTGGACGGTAGCGGACGGGATTACCCGATTGCCTGTCCAGGTTTGAAAGAGTTCCAAGCGCCAACCAGTCGGAAACTCGCCAAGCACGGAAGACACCAGAGCAAAGAGATCCTCATCGAAAACTTCTTTCTTCTTGTCGGCAATGGCGATGAACTTCTGATAAAAGCTGTCCATCTGGTTTCCATGGAGAACTATGTTATATTGCTCCAGTTTCTCCTTGAGCGCATGCTTGCCGGAGTGGCGCCCCATAACCAGGGTTTGCGTATTGCGGCCGATATTCGCCGGATCCATTATCTCGTAGGTTTCGCGGTGTTTTAACACTCCATGTTGATGAATCCCTGCTTCATGACTGAAGACATTGTCTCCAAAAATCGGCTTATTCCGCGGAATGAGGAGGCCTGTGATGGTTTGCAAGAGCTTGCTTGTGGGATAGAGAAACTCCGTTCGCACATTGGTTTCCACATTCCAGATGTCCTTTCGCACCCCCAAGGACATTACCAGTTCTTCGAGCGCGGCGTTCCCTGCCCGTTCTCCAATCCCATTCAACGTTACCTCTACCTGATCGACGCCGGCCTTCACCGCGGCAAGAGAGTTGGCAAGCGCGACACCGAGATCGTTATGACAGTGAGCGGAAAGCATTACGCTCTCCCCGAGTTCCCGGATAGCCTTCTTGATGCCTGCCATGAGTTCTCCATACTCGTCCGGCATGGCGTATCCCACGGTATCGGGAATATTCAAGGTATTGGCGCCGGCGGCAACAGCCGTCTTGAGCGCTCTTAGCAGGAAGTTCCACTCCGAGCGGGAGGCGTCCTCGGGCGAAAACTCAATCTCTTCAAACCCCTGTGCGCGGGCGTAGGCGATATGCTCCTTAATCGATGCGATTACCTCGTCTTCGTTCATTTGCAGTTTGTACTTCATATGAAGCGGGCTTGTCGCAATAAATACATGAATCATCTTGTTGGGGCATTCGGCCAGAGAATCGCGGACAGCATCGATATCGGTTTTCTTACACCTAGCCAGTCCGGCGACAGTGGCATTCTTAACCGCCCTGCCGATTTTTTTTACCGCATCGAACTGCACAGGTGAAGACACCGGAAATCCGGCTTCGATGCGATCCACACCAAGTCGATCCAAGGCCTCCGCTACCTCGATTTTCTGCTCTACAATCATCGAAGCGCCCGGCGATTGTTCCCCATCTCTCAATGTCGTGTCGAATATTATAATCTTGCGAGCCATTATAAAGTCTCCTCATACCTTTTTAGTTTAAATTCAATCGATTCAACCAAGGCTCTCCAAGAGGCCTCGATAATATTCTGGGAAACTCCAACAGTGCCCCAGTGTAAATGCTCATCGGTACTGTTTATCAGCACCCTGGTAACAGCCCTGGTGCCCGCCTCTTCGTCTAGGATTCGAACCTTGAAGTCCGTCAGACGGATATCTCGTATCGATGGATAAAAATTTTCAAGCGCCTTATGTAGGGCCCGGTCCATGGCTTCCACAGGTCCGGCTCCTTCCGCCACGGTATGCTCAAAGGCCGAGCTAAGGCCATTTCCGCCTGCAATCGCTTCGGGAACCGAGACCTTGACAGTAGCCTCAGACCAGATTTCCCCCTTGTCATTTTCCCAGGTATGCACCCTAAATCCGTGAACCTTGAAGAATTCCCGGCGTTTGCCGGTTAGTGCGTCGCTAAGGAGTTCAAACGAGGCATCGGCGCCTTCAAAGTGATAGCCTTGGGATTCCAGCTCCTTAATCTTTGAAACAATGATCTTGGCATGGGCATCCTCGATTTTCATGCCCAAATCGCTCGCCTTCTGCAGTATATTCGATTTACCCGCCTGATCGCTAACAGGCATCCTGCGGCTGTTCCCAATTAGTTCCGGGGTGATATGCTCGTAGAGTTTAGGATTCTTACGTACGGCCGAAACATGAATTCCGCCCTTATGCGTGTAGGCCCTACTGCCAACATAGGGAAGACTCTCTTGGTGCGGCTTATTAGACAGCTCCGATACCAACCAGCTAAGGCGCGTCAAGCCTGCAATTTTTTCCGGAGCCAGGGTTTCATATCCCAGTTTGAAACTGAGGGTTGGTATGATGCTGCACAAATTGGCATTTCCACAGCGCTCCCCGAGTCCGTTTATAGTGCCTTGAACCATTTTTGCTCCTAGTTCAACAGCTACAAGCGTATTCGCCAGAGATAAATCGCCATCATCATGCGTATGGATGCCAATTGGCTTGTCGATGGCGGCAAGGGCCGCCTTGGAGGCAAAGCGAATCTCCTCGGGCAGAGCCCCCCCATTCGTATCAGCCAGGACAATCCAATCCGCTCCCCCGGCGGCCGCTGCTTCGAGAGTTTGAATGGCGTAATCGGGATTGGCCTTGAAGCCATCGAAAAAATGCTCGGCATCGTATACAATCTCGTCGCAGCGGGGTTTTAGGAATTCCACCGTGGAATGAATCATCCTCAAGTTCTCTTCGAGGGAGGTACCCAAGGACTCCTTGACATGGAAATCCCAGGACTTGCCAAAAAGCGTGAAAACCGGAGTTTCAGCGCGCAGCAGCTCAGCCAAAATTTTGTCTTCCTTTGGCTTGGTGTTCTTCAACCGGGTAGACGAAAACGAAGAGAGTTTCGAGTGCTTCAGCCTCACCTTCTTCATCTCTTCAAAGTAACGTATATCCTTTGGATTCGATCCGGGCCAACCTCCTTCAATATATTCAAAGCCTATGTTATCTAGCTCTCGGCTAAGTTTAATCTTGTCCTCCACCGAGAAGTGCACACCGCTGGTTTGCCCCCCGTCGCGAAGGGTCGTATCAAAGAGTACAATTTTCCCATTGCTATGCATAATAAGAGCCTTCTCATCCTAGCATATCCATAATCCGGCAATAAGCCAACAAGGAACACAAAGAGGCCTATACTCTGGATTTGGCTTTGATAAGGAACATGCGATTGCAGGAAATTCGACTACTTTCGGGATGGCGAAGTTAGACATTAGATATCAGCTGAATTAGGCGCGGTTTTGCGAGAAGTTGAATCACAAATTGCGGCGTGTGAGGCTAATGAGATATCGAACGCGTTTCGGCCTTGCTAGGAACTTTTGGTAAGCTCTTGGCATTGCGGCACTTCGGAAAACCGGTGCACGCCAAAAAGGGGCCCCTCTTGCTCAAACGAACTATCATTGGACTGCCGCATTTCTCACACTTCAATCCATTCGCCTTTGGTAGGGAAATCGGCTTGCCGTCTCGGATCGGAAGCTCCCTTCTACAGTCCGAATTTGGGCACACCATAACTAGTCCACGTGGCTTGGACTTGATTTCCATCGGAGCGCCGCACTCGTCACAGTCTAGTTCTATGTCGGGCAAAAAAACCGGCTGCCTCTCAGCGTCCAAACTTGCGGTGACTTTGCAGTCCGGATATCCGCTGCAGGCATAGAATTCCCCAAAACGGCCCGATTTGAGCAGCATCAACCGGCCGCATTTTGGGCACTTCGTCGGCTCCCCATCGACTTTGTCGTCGTCATTGTCTTCTCCGGGGAGGGACATTAGGCCCCTGCACCTGGGATAGTCCGAACAACCCAAGAAGGCTCCGGATTTAGAGTAACGAATCACAAGTTCCTTATCGCATATCGGACATTTTTGCTCGCCTTCCCATACTCTGCCCTTCAGCGGCTCGGCACCTTCAATAGCCTCCTCTACTCGAACCGCGAAGGGCTTGTAGAAACCATCCACCAATTCGCGCCAGTTTACCTCGCCTCCCTCAACGGCATCGAGATTGGCTTCCATCTCAGCAGTGAAGTGATAGTCCAAGATATTCGGAAATTCCTTGAAAAGGATGTCGTTCACGGCAATACCCAGCTCGTTCGCATAAAAGCTACGCCTTTCTAAACGAGCATAACCTCTCTCGCGAATCGTTTGAATAATCGTAGCATATGTGGAAGGCCGGCCAATGCCCTGCCTTTCAAGAGTTCTAACCAGGGAAGCCTCGGTATAGCGATAAGGAGGATTTGTCCAGTTTTGCTCATTTCTCAAAGCATCCAAAACCAAGGTTTCGCCGCAAGCCAAGTGCGGCAGATTCTGATACTCCTCCTTTGCCTTCCGAATCTCCGGAATTAGCATCGTAAATCCATCAAAAAGCGTAATCCTGCCCCTGGCTTCGAATATCCCCCTAGCCGCCGTGAGCTTAATTGTAGTTACAGAATAACGGGCATCCTTCATCTGACTCGCTATGGTGCGCCTCCAAATCAGCTCATAGAGCCTGAACTGCTCATCGCTGAGAAAGGGTTTCATCAGGGCAGGCGTACGATTCACCGAGGTTGGCCGGATGGCCTCGTGTGCATCCTGCACCTTTACGCCGCCCCTAGGCTTAGCCCCATGAACCAGCGCAGACTCACGCAAGTATTGAGGGTGTTCCTTAGCAATCCAATCGCGAATCTCGTTCACTACCTCGTAATCTAATCGAGGCGAGTCGGTTCGCATATAAGTAATCAAACCCACGGGGCCCCCATCGATTTCAACGCCCTCATATAGTCTCTGGGCAATTTGCATAGTTCTGCGTAGGCCAAATCGCAGTTGGCTCGAGGCTGTTTGCTGCAGGGTGCTTGTAATGAAGGGCGCGGCAGGACGAGAGGAAGCCTCCTTTTTTTGAACCTCGGACACTATGTACTCGGCCCTTCGGAGGGCATTCTCCACTCGTTTTGCCTCGTTTTCCGCTGAAGAAAATTTTCCCCCCAAACCGAAATCCTCACCCTCCCAACTCGTAAGAGTCGCCACAAATGGCCTTGCATCTCCGCTAGCCGCATGCAGATCGGCCTCAATCTTCCAGAACTCCCGGGGTATGAAGCTTCCAATCTCACGCTCCTTCTCCACAATCAATCTCACCGCAACCGACTGAACACGTCCGGCCGAAAGTTTTCTGGCAACCTTCTTCCACAAAAAGGGCGATAGACTGAATCCCACAATCCTATCCAGCACCCTCCGGCCCTTCTGAGCATCCACAAGCCTCATATCAATCCGCCGCGGATTATCCAGCGCCTTGTTTATCGCCTTCTTCGTAACGGCCTGGTAAGTAATTCGCATAGCACGGTCGTCACCCAGTTTGAGGGCTTCCTTCAAATGCCACGCAATCGCCTCGCCCTCGCGGTCCGGATCGGGAGCCAAATAAACCTCGTCGGCTTCCGCAACTGCCTTTTTCAGCTCGACTACATTCTTTTTTTTGCCTGGAATAATTATATAACGCGGCTCATAGTTATTTTCAAAATCTATACCGAAGGCCCTCTTCCTGCGGCCCTTGGATTCAATATCCCTTATATGCCCTACAGAAGCGTGTACGGCATAGTCGTGGCCAAGCATCTTCTTAATCGTCTTCGCCTTCGCAGGGCTCTCAACAATTATTAGTTTGCGCTTAGCAAATGGCCTTCCTCTCGAATCAGTATTTTTAGCAGATTTCTTAACTGGCATCCTTCTAAACCTCATCAATCTGAAACAATTATTCCGAATATACCGTAATTTCGCCAATAATCAAGTCCGCATTCTTAATCCGCGCCGGCTAAGCCAGAGCAAGCATAGCTTTGGCCAGCGGCCCTCACCAGTCCCTGCCCTAAATCAAGGCTCGCAAGTTTATTCTTCTAGGAGGGATTCCAATCCGGCGCGCCAGGTCCATCCTACCGCTTTTGCGTTCACGCCAGGGCTGTTTCAATTTCGTGGGAGTCTATGTAGCCAAGAACGCTGGCGATCCATAAGAGCTAGGTGCTAAACTGCATTCCCATGGAAAGAATGCCGCTTGAACGCCTGCTGACGGAGCTAAACCCCTTGAGTATTCACGGTGATGCAAAAAAAAGCATCTCTTCAATAGCCTTCGATTCCAACTACAGCGATCCGGGCGCGCTTTTCTTCGCACTAAGCGGCGCCCATGTGGACGGACACCAGTACATCGACAGCGCCATCGATAGGGGCGCCCAAGCGGTTATGCACTCAAAGGCCCTTGCCGCCTACCGGCCTGGAATTACTTACATAAGGGTACCTGATACCAGAAGAGCCCTATCCCGAGTTTCGGCGGCCTTCTACCGGCATCCTTCAAGGGAACTCACAGCAATCGGAGTAACCGGAACTGATGGCAAGAGCACCACTGTTAGCCTTATAAGGCAGCTTCTGGTCAATATACCCACTGGTATCATATCCACCACCACATTCGGAATCGGCGGTGAGGAAAGAATGAATCATCTTCGTCAGTCGACTCCTGAGGCGCCCCACATACACGCCATGCTTCGGGAGATGGTGAACAAGAACCAGAGCCACGTAGCAATAGAGGCGACAAGCCACGGCCTCTCTCTCACCAATTGCCGCCTAGCCGACGTGGAATTTGATGTTGCGGTGTTTACAAACCTGAGTAGAGAGCACCTCGAATTTCACGGTAGCATCGAAAACTACCGGGAAGACAAGATAAGACTATTTCGAATGATGGCGGAATCTAGAAATCCCGAGGCCTTTGGAGTGGTAAACGCGGATGATGTGGCAGGCGAGCACTTTGTTCGAGCCGCCGGCAAGAGAAAAATTCTTCGCTATAGCATCCGGAACCAAGAAGCCGACATCTTTGCCACAGAGCTTAGAGCCAAGCCTGACGGCACGGAATTCCTGCTCCATACACCGGGCCAAACCACACAATCCGGAATCAAGCTGCCCGGTCTTTATAACGTTGAAAATACTCTAGCGGCGCTCTGCACTGCCGCTAAGCTGCAAGAAATAAGCGTACACGAACTCGCATCCAAGCTTCCCGAGCTACGGGGCATAAAGGGTAGGATGGAAGTCATTAGGGGAAGTATGGATTTTCACATACTCGTGGACTATGCCCATTCCCCCGGAAGCTTTGAAAAAGTACTCCCCTTCCTGAAAACCCTCTGCACAGGCAGGCTAATACTCATTTTCGGATCCGCCGGCGAGAGAGACATAGGGAAACGGCCTCGCCAAGGCGCGATTGCGGCCAGGTATGCGGATATAGTCTTTTTGAGCGATGAGGATCCTCGCGGTGAAAATCCCGAAAAGATACTAAAGGACATTGCCAGGGGCGCCGCAGCTATGAGGCAGAAAGAGAATCTTTTTTTGATTCCAGATAGAAGGCAGGCAATATTTCAGGCCCTAAAACTAGCTCGCAAAGGGGACTTGGTGGCGGCGCTGGGCAAGGGTCATGAGAACTCTATCATTTACGCAAACCACGTTCTGCCCTGGGATGAGGCAGAGGTGTGCAAAGAGGCGCTGTGCAGCCTGGGTTTTGAAGCCTAAGGCAGCAAAGGTGGGGATTATCCTTGGATGTAGCGAATCAAAAATCCCATCGCAATGCCTATGCCGGAGCCAGCCAGCACCTGGGGATAGGTGTGGCCCAGCAGGGTTTTCAATGCCTTGGGTCTTTCCTTATCGTCGAAAAGATGCGAGAATTCCTTTACCAGTTCGTTGAGAATCTCGGCATGCCTTCCCGCTGCCCTACGCACACCGGCCGCATCGTAGACTACAATGACGCCAAACACAAGCGAGATGGCAAAGTAAGCGTTCCCGAAGCCATATTCCAGCCCGATTGAAGTGCAGAGAGCCGCCACCGTAGCCGAATGAGAAGAAGGCATTCCTCCCGTCTCAGTCAGGCGCTTAACCGCCCAGCGCCGCTCGGTTAGAAGAACTATCAGAACCTTCAAAACCTGTGCAATCAGCATTGCCGAAAGGGGTGAAAGAATCATTGGATTTTTCAGCAATATAGAACTCCTAAGGCGCTTGGCCTACTTGCCGCACAATTTGTAACCTAGGCCTGTGAGAAGACTTTTCATACCCGCCGCGCTCGCTCTTTCATTACCAATCGTTCCAGCCTCCCTAGACGGCGAGAGCATTATAGATGAATGGACAAGTGTTTTCCATACAATAAATCTGACTCATTTCGCCGATTGGCCGGGAGTAGGTGGGAGAATGCCGATAGATATCTCAAGCGCGGTCGATAAGATTTGGCTGATTTGGCCACATGCAATAATTAGCCTGAATTCACGTGGAATGCCAGATTCGGAGTCCCTGCTCTCGCTCTTTTCGAGCCAAAGCACAGGTTGGACTCCGGAAAACGGAGTACTTTCCTCCAAAGGCGATTGGGTGGCATATTCCGATAAGAGATTCTACAGATTGGATTTACTAACCGCGAGAATTCGGAACTTCGACTGGAAGAGAAGCCCGGCGGGCCCCATCTTTGCGGCTCCGGAGGGAAACCTGGTGGCTTTAATCGGGGAAAAGACTTACTACGTGGATTTCTCTAGTAATGAGAATACCTCAGCAAGCCTCTTGGATTTCAATTTTCCCTCGGCATTGACCGTATCCACCACAATAACTGAGTTCGCCTGGTTAGATACAAGGGGAATTCACCTAGTATCCATAGAAAATGGAAAGGAGGTAATCATCCCTCTGACAGCTGGCGCTCTACCGGCGGGAAATCCATGGGGCATTGTTAGGTTCGACGGCAAACTCGTGCTCGCCTACCCCAGAGCGCTTTACGCCGTGGAATTGCCAACCGAAGAATCGCCTCGGATATCCAAGCTCGAGGCAGAGTGGCTTCCAAGGCGGTGGTACAGGCTTCGCGGGAGCGAAACCGCCTTACTGATTCACACTCCGGAAACCGAGGAACTTCGGATATACAGAGCTGAGAAGGAGACAGGCGCCGCGCTACTCCCCAGCTACAAGGACTTTCTTGCGGAGCATGCCGTTCCTGCCGGTAGGCTCCTCGAGGAGAAAAAAGAAATCGAAGCCGCGGTGCAGTATTACAATTGGGCGCTGCCCCAAATACGAGGCTTTCGCTCCAAATACCCCCTTGAGGGAGTTTGGGCAGAACTCGAGCGCGAATTGGTTGAGCGGCGGCTGGCGCTGCTTCAGGTAGATTGATGAATTAGAAGGTCGCCTCGATATACCAGCTTGCCTGCAAGCAAGCCCCCATGCCATGATGCTCCATCATGGCAAGAATTGCGCTTCTATACGGCGGACGTTCTGGCGAGCACGAGGTGTCCTGCAGCTCGGCGGCATCGGTGCTTCGAAACCTGAAGCCCAATCACGAAGCCCTGCTAATCGGCATAGACCGAAACGGAGGGTGGTACACCCAGGATGAACCATTGCAGATACCGCGAGCCTTAAGGGTGGAAGTCGATGCCGCCCGGCGCATATTGATTGAACCTGGCGGCGGCTTCACCCTGCCGACCGGACAAGAGATGCATATCGACGTGGCAATGCCCCTGCTACACGGCAAATTTGGGGAAGATGGCAGCGTACAGGGCCTATTAGAAACAGCTAGACTGCCCTATGTGGGCTCAAACGTACTTGCCAGCTCCATTGGAATGTGCAAGGAAACCGCTAAGCGTATTTGGAGGGATGCGGGTTTGCTCGTAATCCCCTGGCAAACACTTAGCAAAAGAAATCGGGATACTGGCGAAGCCGAGACGGCCCTGTTCGCGAAATTGGGCCCGAAGCTATGCGTTAAACCGGCCACATCGGGTTCATCGCTGGGCGTCAGCATGGCCGCGAGTCTCCCGGAATTGAAGGCGGCCTTGAAAAAAGCCTGGCGCTACGACGATAAAATACTGGTAGAGAAGGCGATTCAGGGCCGCGAGTTAGAGTGCTCGGTAACAGGCTACATGCATCCGGAGGCCTACCCGCCAGGTGAAATAAGCCCGGCAGTTCAATATGAGTTCTACGATTATGATGCCAAGTACACCGATCCCGATGGCGCGAAACTCATGGTTCCGGCAAGGCTGGACGCCGCCACTACAGAGAAGGTAAAGGAAACCGCCATTCTTGCCTTTAAAACCATAGGGGCAGGAGGCCTGGCGCGAGTGGATTTCTTTCTGGAGGAGGAGAGCTCGGCGCTCTATTTAAACGAGATAAACACCATGCCGGGCCTAACTCCAATAAGTCTATTCCAGCGTATGCTGGCGGAAGGAGGCCTGGACTTTGCAAGCGCACTGGAGAGGCTAATCGAGGGCGCGCTTGCCGAATATGCACGAAAGGAGGCCCTGCTCTAGCCCTCTTCTCGAGGCTAGAAATTCCAGCCATAGAGAATAGCTAGACGCTCGAGCTTCACATACTTGCCGCCCGTGGCATCGTAGCGCCTGAACCACCTTGCATATACTGTCTCCTCCGTGTAGTACAAACCGTTTCGAAATTGCGGTAGAAAGGCGAGGCTGTGGCCATTCTCAAATGATAGATTGACAACCGGGCCAAAGCGCCAGCTTTGGAAGTCCGAACCCCAGGCCTCTACCTCGGGCAAGGCGGAACTAGAATCATCTGCTTTATAGGCGGCGCTCATTGGAGCAAGCTCGCGGATATCCTTGGACAGCCAGAACCAATGCTCCGCCACAAAACCGATGAAGTCCACCCGCCAAGGCGGTTGATATCCAATGGCGTAGCTGCCCCGGTACTCCCAGCCATTGAAATTCTGCCCCCTATCGCCGCCCCAGTACCAGGCATCCAGGGCGCCCGCCCGGGAGTACTGCATGTACCTGGCCTTTATGTTTGCCGAAAATACCACGTGGTTCCACTCACCCGGAACCAGCGCCGCTAGGTCGAACTGTACGATTCCGCCAACAAAATAGAAACCCGCCCAGCCAGACTTCCCCGTGTTAGTAATATCATCCCGGTCGTTTAGGGCAAGCCCCTCCAAATTCACGAAATGCAGGGGCCAACCGAGGCCTCCTGCCAACCCTCCCGTTAATTTGAAAAAGGCGATAGGGGTAAACTGTACTTCGGTTTCCAAGTGCAAAGTGGCAGGCGATAAGATGGGCCTGATTATGAAGGTGATATTATTATCTTTCGTAAGAGGGCCTCCGCCTGCAAGCAAGCTCTGTTTCGCCTGAAAGCGATAATAAAACTCGAATTTAACACCGCCCCAGCCATTCCCCAACCTCCGCGAGGCAGAATCTGAATTCAACCACTTATAATCTTTTTCATTCCACCGAGTGCTATCCTTGGGGTTCATCGGACTATAAGAGGGTGGTACAAAACCAGATGAGCTGGCAGGACTGCCCTTGTTATCATCCAGGTAATAAGCGAAGTTAAAACCTAGGGAATGATCGAAATCCCATCCTAGGAGACCTGCTGAGCAAAATAAGCAGAGCATAAGCAAGAAGGTTATACGTCGGAACAAGCAGTATTCTTTTCTCATAAGTAGCCATTATGATAAGGGTAATTTCGGATTGAATCAAGGCTCAAGGCATCCCAATCTCCATCAACTATTCTGGCCAGAGTTTCCAGCCAGGGGGGCGAATTGAATTCTCCTGCATCGAGAATTGAATCCCCCTGGTAGTCCAAGCCCGAAAGAAACTCTGTTTGGGGCGTAAAACCCCGCTTTAAATCGGAAAACATGGCGGAAAAAATTCGCCCGTTGCGAATTTCAAGCTCCAATGGGAAGCCCTCGGGGAGCTTGCCGTATGCGAAGCGCTCTCGAAACGGGGGCGTTTTTCGCCAAACCCAAGCTGCTGATTCATGCTTCTCCAGCGCGGATTTAAAAATCGGCTCGTTTAGAAAAGTCCGTGGATCTATCGTAGTTGGGCCAGATGCCGCCCCCCATTGGGTCGCCAGGGCATCTATCACCGCCGAAATCGTTATTCCAGGCGCCAGCCCAGTAAGATTCATCACAGACGAGGGCAGTGACTGCACCCCGCGAATCTTCAATTGCCGGGGCGGGCGCGTCAAAAGCCGCTTGATTCGCAGCGTATCGGCGTTCACAAGCAGGGTGCCGTGATGCATGGCGCGCCCACCGCTCCGGCGAAATGCGCTACCGCTTACCTTGAATTCCGCTCCGCCATGCGGGGCAGACCTAGCTACTAAGTCGCAGCGGCTATTGATGCTCAGCTTGGGCCCGAGCCCATTCAAAGCCGCCACAATATCAGCCAGGTTTTCTTCCCGCCGCAAATCTGGCGATCCACTTAGAAACGCGAAGTTAAGATTGCCAGGTCCGTGGACTACGGTTCCCCCGCCGGAAATCCTGCGATAAACGCCGATCCCTTCCCGCCGCGCCAAGCCGGTTCTGCACTCGTTCCAAGGATTTTGGAAGCGTCCCACCACTATGGACGGCTCGTTCTGGTAGAGAAGCAGCAGCCAGTCCCCATCCTTCAGTTCGGATAGCAAGCGCTCTTCCAACGCGAAGTTAAGAGCCGGCTTTCTGCTCAAGGAGACATATACTCTGCTCATTTTGGGCTCTTCCGGCTTCGAGGGGTTCGGCCAGAGGCCGCTAAAAGTTAGCCGGAAGCCGGCTGCTGGTCCTGCGGCGCGAGGGCAGCGTGGCGGCAATATTGCTCACGGCTGCCCGTGTCGAACGGCTGGCGATGCCTAAGGACCGCGAATCCTCTTCTACACCGCCGCGGACGCTTCGCTTACCCGAATCATCCGCATAAAAGACACTTTGGCGAAGTTTTGAAACGCTCTCTATCATTCGGATTCGCTGGCTGCCGGTATCCAGCACAAAGGCATTGCCATCTTAATCCACGGCCCATGGATCTTTGAACCGAGCCGTAAGGGCATCCAAAAAACCCGCTTTGCCGCTACCGGCAAGGGTGCTCACTATCACGTTCGCCTCCGGGGTTTCGGGCACGCCATCAGTATTTTCAGCGCCGGCGATTCCGAGAGCATCGTACATACGGACCGAGTCGGCTCAGGATGCTAAGAGCATCGTAGCCGTAAGGGCGAATATCCCGATACATCTCAATCGCTTCATTTGGAACTCCTCCTAGGGCCGCCAAGTTCATAGTCTACTATCTGAAGTACCAGCAAAATATTAATAGGAATAATCCAAGGAATCAACAGACTTGAATCGACCCTTCCGTCAATCCAATGTGCGCAGGTATTTCTCATTTCCCGTGCAAAGCTACCCAGCCCTACCTAAGATTGGGACCGCCGCGGGGGAGATTGGAACGGGCAGCAGGCAGCGGAAGTCGCCTATGCAATCGCACTTGGAATCTACATGCTTAGCCTGATGTCTTCGGATGCCAAAAAAACTGCCCGCCCGCTAAGCATCCTAAAGAAATTGGCCAGTTATAGACTGTATGAAAACCTTTGTTTATAAGAGCATCGCCGATATGCCAGTGAGCGAGCGGCCAAGGGAGAGACTTGCGGCGCGCGGTGTCAATGCTCTTTCCGATGTCGAGCTTCTCGCTTTAATGCTGGGTTCGGGCTCCAGTAAGAAAAGCGTGAACCGGTTGGCCGTGGATCTTCTCAGTGTTGTTGAAAGTTCGGGCGACAATGTCAATTTCACCGAGCTTGTCGAAGTTAAGGGTATAGGACCTGCTCGAGCCGCTATGATTTCGGCCTCCTTGGAATTTGCCAGGCGGAGACTGCGGCCGGCTCGAAGAAAAATTGACCAACCAAGCGATGTAATACCTCTTCTCACTCATTGGGCCGATAGACCTCAGGAGCATTTTCTTGTGCTCAGTTTAAATGGCGCGCACGAGGTGATTCGAATCAGAGTGATTAGTCAGGGGATTTTGAACCGCACTGTGGTTCATCCTAGGGAAGTTTTTATCGACCCTCTGCGCGATAGGGCGGCTGCGATTGTTTGCGCGCATAATCACCCCTCCGGCAACAAGGATCCAAGTTCGGAAGACAGGAAATTAACCAAACGGCTTCGACAATCCGGGGACTTGCTTGGAATCCCATTGCTCGATCACATCATTTTTACTGAAGGGGCCTATTTCAGTTTTCTCGAAAGCGGCATCATATAGTCCGTTCTATCACAAGCTGGACTGAGCAGGGGTATTGATGTTCCGGCATAGGTTGGAGAGAATTGATCTCGCATTTGAGCCTTTAGGGTAGTAGGGAAGGAGTGGGGGCCTGGTTCCGCTTAATCCCCTAGCGCTAAGGAACACTTTTTGACGGTGTTTTTTTAGCAAGCTACCACCGCCATCAGTTAGCCCGATAAGTCATTAGCAATTCTGTTCTGGGGTTTCTTAGGATATCTTGCTTAGTTCCCACACGATTTCTATGGATGCCGCATGCGGGGGCAGGGCCGCCTGCAAAGCCCGGAGCAAATCATTTTCCCCGCTGCCTAATCACGGGAAGCATAGCTGTAATCGACTTGAATCCGCACAGCAAGTCTCGGTCCTTCGAGCAGACTAGGGGTGGAAAGAATAGTGCGGAAGGGTATAAGATAGTACATCTCGATTCACTGGAGGCAATAATGAAATTCACTCCCTACATAACATTCAAGGGAAACTGTGAAGAGGCGATTCTGTTTTATCAAGAGGTTCTCGGGGGAGATGCGCAAATCATGAGATTTCGGGAACTCCCCGAAGATGAGGGAATAACAGTCAGTAAGGACTGGTTAGACAAGGTAATGCATTCTTCTCTTACCTTTGAAGACGGGCATTGCATCTATTTCTCGGATGGCCAGAAAAACTATGACTTAGCAATAGGAACCAATTTTACTATTCACGTGAATGCTGACTCTGAGAAGGCAGTACATGAAATAGTTGAAAAATTGTCCAAGGGTGGAAAAATCACCATGCCGGCGGAAAGGGTGTTCTGGGGATCCGTCTTTGGAAGCTTAACGGATAAGTTTGGCGTCAACTGGGGAATAGAATACGAAATTAAAGAGTAAGAGAAGGGACACCTTAAGGGAATTTGGCGGGGTATCCCAGCTTGGCCCTTAGCAATTTTTTCCGGGTATACTGGGAGTGCGGTCGATGGCGGCGGCTTAATTTACTTGCGCGTGATATCGGCGCTGGCCGGCGTGGTGGGAACCAACCCCTGCATTTTGCTATAATGAGGGCCTGTGATGCCGCAAAAAATCAATGGGGTGGATTGCCTTACCCAACATCAATTTGCGGCCGGGAAACTGATTGGGCGCGGCAAGCGAATTCGCAAATTAAAAGCAATCAGGATCCCGCGCGGCAGGAGCGTTGCCGTGTCCAGCCTCTTTTGAGATTACTGACTGTGTTTTCGCGGGGCGCGGCCCGTCACACAGGATGTACAAGGCGGCGCAGGGATTGGCCCGGATACGGCCGGCACCCGCTTAAACCGGTAATAGTGGGATGCTCACCGGCATAAGTCGGGGATTTATAGGTTAGTCTCCTGATTCAGAGGCATATGCCCCGCGCAGTTCGCCAATCTCGATTTTCTTCATTTGGAGAACCGCATTAGTTACTGCCTGTCGTTGTTTCTCACTTCCCGCTTCCAGAAACCTACTTAATTCTTCCGGAACAATCTGCCAGGAAACACCGTACTTGTCTTTTAGCCATCCACATTGCTCTGCTTCCGGCACAGCCGACAGTCTATCCCAGAAATAGTCAATTTCCTCCTGATCGTTGCAGTAGATAGTAAATGAAATTGCCTCATTGAATTGGAACTCGTGATTGTATGCGCTGTCTGTAGCCGTTATCCAGATAGCACCCAATCGGAAGTCCGAAAACATGGTGCTTTCCTCCCTATCGGGCTCCATCCCCGCGGGATATCTGGCGATAATACCCCTTGCGGAGTCGGGGAAGATTGAAAGGTAGAAATTCCCAGCCTCTTCAGCCCTGCCACAGTTTTCCTTAACAAATAGAAGTGAGGGCATTATCGGCGGTCTGACCTCGCCTCGAGAATCAGAGAGAATAAGCTGCCAGGACAAACCATATTTATCCTGTATCCATCCGTATCGGCGGCTAAAATCATATTCACCCAGTTCCATGAGAACTCTGCCTCCATCGCCTAGTTTCTTCCATATCTCATCCAGCTTATCCCGCGCTGCCTGCCTGGGGTCCTTATCAGCTTGGAAGAATAAAGGATCAAAATTGACCATGAATGATATTGATGGATTGAATGTGTAGTTAGGGCCAGCGCTGATCGCTTCGAATCTCTGCCCCCAGAGTTCGAAGGTCAGATAATCACAGTTACCCGAGGGTGTATCGTAGATGACGCTCCTAGCGATGATTTTCGAATCTGGAAACAATGAACAGTAGAATTCGGCAGCCTCCACAGCCTGCGCATCATACCAAAGATGAGGAACCAGCCTTGTATTCATTCAAACCTCCTATCTCTGCTTAACATTTCTCTGCTTAACATTTTGATCGTATAGGGCGCTAAGCGCAACTCAAGTTCTGCGAATAAGGCGCGCGCGCTTCTTTGCCGGATGTACTTGCCACAGCGTCGCGTTGCCGGTATGCAAGGCAAATTCACGTAGGATGGGCAAAATCGGTTTAATCATTTAAGCTTTTGCGATTATGGGAAAGACTTGGGAACGCAGCCTAGTTCTGGTTAAGCCTGATGGCGTAAAACGGGCGCTCGTTGGCGCTATTCTTAGCAGGTTCGAAAACGCTGGACTAACTCTTAGCGGCATTAAGCTGATATGGCCCGATCCGTCCAGGGTAAGGAAGCACTATGAGAGCCATCGGGGCAAGCCCTTCTTCGAAGGTCTTGTTCGGCTTCTAAGCTCGGGGCCTGTCGTTGCCCTGGTTTTGGAAGGCGCTCATGCCATCTCTGTTGTGCGAAAGCTTGTTGGGGCAACAGAGCCCAGAGAGGCGATGCCTGGAACAATTCGTGGAGACTACTGCCATATGAGCTATGAACGGAGCAGAGAGCGCTTGGGTGTCATTCCGAATTTGATTCATGCCTCCGAGGACTCGTTCAGCGCGGCAACCGAGATTGCTGTTTGGTTTGCCGAAGATGAGATAGTTGAGAGCTACGCACGCTTTGATGAGGGGGTTATGTAATGCGGCAGATTGCAACTTCCGCTTGGAGGCTAGGGCCGTCTCCAGTTTCCCGCGCTAAGCCTATTCGCAGCGGTATCCCGATTCTCTCAAACTTGCAATCTTCTCCTTCATCCCCGGCAGCCTCGGAGCAAGTCTATAAGCCTCGAATAGATTCTCGGCAGCCTCCTGATAGCGGCCAATGGAAGCCAGCAGCTCTGATAGGAGCTTACGTAGGCGGGCTAGGTCCTTGGGAGGATAGGAAAGGTGTATCATGTCGCTTAGGAAGGCAATCCTCAGGCGATTATCCTGGTCTTCCGGGAGTTCGCGTTGTACGATGGAAGACATTATTTCCAGCACTTCCACGTAGAAATGCCTGAAATAGGGGCGCTCCTCTTCCAGCCGCGCTATTCCCCTTAGCAATCTGTAGGCCTTTACGAACGAATTTTGCTCCAGGTATGCCTCGGCTAACAGGAAGGCATAGTCCATAAAATCCTCCCTTTCGAGGTGCTGTAAGAGGGAGAAGTATCCACTGCTTTGAGCCTCTTCAAATAGCTTGACGGCCTGAGAGCCGTTATCATGCAGCAAGTCGAAGCAGATTAGCCGGGCTAGGCTTTCGGGATTATCCTTTTGGGCGTTTAGAAAGCTTCTATAATCCCAAGTGCTTTCCGGCCTGCTTTTTTGGGCGCTTCGGCGGCTTCGATTGTAGGCATCGCGGGTTAGTTTGCCGGAAAGCACCTCATAGGCTTCCTTGAGCGCAAGGAATTTCGCGGTTTGGTTGTCGCCGGAAAGATCGGGATGTAACTCCTTGGCCTTGCTGCGGTATGACTTATGAATTTCCGCCCTGCTGCAGTTTGGACAAAGCCCTAGGATGGCGTAGTAATCTTTCATGTTGCTTTGGCCCCCTGCCTTGCCCAGGGAACAGACTTGTTGAGTTGTTCGATCAGGCTAAATTCTTCCTGGTCGCATAGACTGGTAAGATGGCCGAAGTACTCACGCACCCGCCTGTCTGTATAATCGTGATAGGTGTTGAAGCAGTAGCTTCGGAATCCCCTTCTTGCCTTATGACGGGAGCCCATGCCGGGATCGAAATCGCTTATTCGCTGAGTTATCGCGTATTCGATCGGTGTGTAATAACAGAGTTCAAAATGGAGATTCGGAATGTAGAATAAATCTCCCCAGTAGCGGCCGTAGAGATGGCGATTTTTGCGAATCAGCATACTCATCGCAATGGGTGCTTCGCACCCAGGCAGATAGGCGGCTACAAGGATGATGCGGTGCGCCCAAGTCTTGGCTATGTGGCAAAACCATTCCTCGTTTAGGAACAATGCTCCCCAGGGACCAAAATTTTGGTTTGTGTTATGGTAGAATTTGAACATCAGGCTCATTAGGTAGCTGTTGATTTCTTCTCCGGTATATACTCGAATTTCAATGCCCAGATTCCGAATGGATGCACGCTCCCGGACTATGTTGCGGCGCTGATTCTTGTTGAAACAGTGCAAATAATCGTCGAAGGTTTCGTAGCCTTCGTTCAACCAGAGAAAGTACTGATGACTCCATGGATTTAGGTGGTCTACTCTCTGGAGTTTCTCGTCAAAGCATGGGCTTGGAAAGAGGATGGAGGCAGAGCCGTATTTGCTCTGATAGGTAAATTCCCTCATCCCCTCTATAATGCATGAGTTCTGCTCCTCGATATCGGCCTTGTCGCTGGTTAGGAATTGATATCCGGGACAGGGGGTAAATGGCAGAGTTGCCACGAGTTTTGGATAGTAATCAAGGTTGGCCGCAATCACCTGAGCGGCTATGCCCTGATCGAAGATAAACTCGCCATTACTGTTTGTTTTCACATAGGCAGGGGCGGCGCCAATTAATCCATCGGGACCGCTTAGAACGAAGTGGTTTGGATGCCAGCCGGTGCTCGGCGCCGCACAACCCGCCAATTCGACGGAATAAAGAAATTGATACTCTAGGAAGGGCGAGTATTTATCCTGTTCCGCAATCCGGTTCCATTCCTGCTGGCTTATGGAATCGATGCCGCTCATTATGGAAAGTTGCATGCTTCTCCCCGCCCCAGAGGTCAACCAGCACTCTTAATGCCTTGGTAGGAAGCATTATCATCCATATAAGTTTGGCAGACTAGTCATCAGATCTCGTTCAAATCGAAAAAAACAATTTTCGGGATTGTTGAGGTGAGAATTAACGGCAGATATAGGATAATAACGGCATGGATAGGGAGTTCACGGATCGGCATGGCTTCTTGCTGAGATATCAAGACGGAATGGCTGTGCTCATTGTACCGCCTAGGGAAGGTGAACGGCGGCAGATCTATGTGGACGACGTTATGGGCCGTATGAAACTACTGGGCATTCCTCAGGTGCCTTCAAGAAAAATTCGGGAGATTATCGCCAGGGCCAGCGGAATGCCAGAAAAACTGATCGAATGGCCAGCGGGGGAAAAACTCTCTGCAAGGTTGGAGATTCGAGTGAGTGAGGATGGAATGGAGGCGATTGTGGAGCTTGAGAAGGCAAAATCCGGAGGAGCCGGTATTGACGCGCGGATGGTGGATGAGACACTGAAATCGGCTGGAATTGTGCGAGGCGTGGATAAGGCCGCGATAGAGGCTCTGCTTGAGGGGGGAACGAGGAATATTGTTATCGCTAGGGGGAAGAAGCCGGTCTCTGGAAGCATGGAAACTATGGAATGTCTTTTCGTCACCGATAGGGGCAAGCCCTGGAAGCAGCTCGATGGCGGACAGATAGATCTTAGAGAACTCAATCACATCCAAAATCGCAAGGCGGGAGATCTGTTAACCCGCATAGTAAGAGCCATCCCATCGGTGGATGGTTTCGATGTGTACGGCAGGATAATCGAGGCCCAGCCGATGAAGCCGGGCAACTTTTTCAGTGCAGGACATGGGGTGAACGAGACAAATGAGGGCTTGGCGGCAGACATAGACGGCAATGTCCGGCTGCTCCAGGATTCCATAGCGATGGAAAATTCCATTCAAATTGAGAGTGTTGACTATTCCGTTGGCAACATCGACTTCGACGGATCTGTAGTGATTACAGGGAAGGTAGCTGATGGATTTACAGTTCGCGCAAGCGGCGATTTGCACGTTCAGAAAACCGTGGGACGCGCCTACCTGGAAGCAGGGAGAGACTTGGTTATAAGCGGCGGCCTCGTGGGCGATGGCGAGGGAAGCTGCAAAGTCGGCGGAAATCTGTTCGTCGGATTTCTCGAGAATTCCATTGTTGAGGTAGAGGGGAATTTGCTGGTTACCGAGGCTATTCTTCATTCAAGAATCGAGGTGGGCGGCAGCGTTTACCTCAATCAAGGGCGAGGGGAAATCATTGGGGGCGTTGCGATAGTGGGAGGCGGCATCAGTTGTCGCCGCATCGGCGGCTCTCGCGCGGGCCTAACACGCATATATGCGGGCTCTCCGCCAAGGCAGCTAAAAGCCTTCCAAGTTCAGGGAGCCGAACTCAAGGCGCTTCAGGAGGAGGTGGATGATTTGAATAGGCAGATAAATTTTCTGCGCTCTAAACTCAATCCGGATATGCAAAGGATTTCCGGCCTAGCCGCGCTAATTGCCCAACGCCGAAAAACTCTGAGAGAGGGCGCTCTGGAGTTCAAGAAGGCGCGAAAAAGATTGAAGGCGGCTCCGAAAACCATAGTAGCGGTTAGAGGGAGAGTAAATTCGGACACTATCATATCCTTCGCGCTAGACGAATACCACCTCGCGGGCAAGGACCTCGAACATGTAATTTTCAAGCGGGAAAACGGTCAAACGGTGGCGCGGAGACTAAGTTATGGGGAAAAAGTGACACTGCCCGAGGCGCCGGGGCATGGGAGTAGCATCCCTTCCTGACCGCCGCTATTCGAATCGAAAATGCATCTGATGATGGGTTCCACTTTGAGCTTGTTAGGCAGTTTGGAGATATTTGAGCTTGCGAAATATCTTCTCCAGGTGTTTGGCTTCCTTTCTACTAAGCTGCGAGCGGGCCAATATATCTCTGAAAAAGATTCGCGTGTGCTGCTTATCGGCAGTCTTGAAATAGTTTAGGGCCTCTAAGGCATCATAAACTGCGGTAACGAGCGCATCAATTTGGCTTTGCGGGATGGGATTAAAAGTGCCATCATATTCGCCTATTGATTCACGATAGAGATAGGCGGCAACTACTTGAACCGCATGCGATAGATTTAAAGATGGGAAGATTGGCGAGCTGGGTATATGGCAGGCAATATTGCATAGACTGAGCTCCCTGTCGCTTAGGCCGGATTGTTCATTTCCGAATACAATTGCACACTTCCCACTGGCGCCTGATGCAATCTTTCTTGCCAACACTTCAGGCGGAACGCTGGACCATTTTCGTTTGACGCCACGCCTCCGAGTAATGCCGGCTGTAAGCACAGTATCTCTTAGGGCCTCTTCAAGTTTCGAATATACAAGCGAGTTATCGTAGATATCCATGGCGTGAACGGCCATCTTGTTAACTTCGTTTTTATCGAACTCAGCGGGGTTGATAAGCGCTAGCTCCAAGATTCCCATTGTTTTCATGGAGCGGCACACGGCGCCAACGTTGATGGCCCCTTCGGGGCGGCAGAGTACTATCCTTAGCCTATCGAGGAAGTTGTTCATCAGCGTTGATTTTTCGGAGCATAGCCTCCATAACCCTTGCCGCGCCGTCCTGATTCGCACTCAGAGCGATGCGGTTTTCGGGGAATCTCGCCATGAGCTCCTGAGGCGCTCCTCCCATTATCCAAGCGTCTCCACTTGCTTCCAGCATGGCAAAATCGTTCCAGCCATCCCCGATGGCAACCGTCGAATCCTTATCAATACCCAGAATTTCACATACCTCCACCAGCCCCCTACTCTTGTCGATTTGCCCTGCCATTAGCTCCAGAAATCGCGGGTTCGAAAAGGCTACGCTTAACTTCTCGTTCGAAAAACGGCTTTCCAGCAGAGCTTTGAGCCGCATCAGCGCGCTCTGATTCGAAAGCACGATGATTTTCGTAAATTCGAGTGTTCGCAGGCTGTCAAAATCGATAACTGTGCCCGCTAGACTCGTGCGGGCATTATAGGCTTCTATCTCCGGTCCCCGTCTTTCGAAGATAAGTTCCCTGTGCCGGTAGGCTATCATCTCACAGTCGCTCTCGCGCACCATTGCTATCGCAAATTTGGCAGCAGTTTCATCCATCGTGCTTTCGAAAGCGAAGTCGCCATTAGGGCCGTTCACTACCACGGCGCCGTTGTAGCATATTGTCGGGCCACGAAGCTCCAAAATGTCGTAAAATGGCTTAACCGACTCCCAGCTCCTACCTGTGGCCAGGCAAACAGCGCACCCGGCCCTGCCTATGGACTTTATGGCTCTGATAGTTCTTGGCGCCAGACTGTGATCGGATCTTAAGATGGTGCCGTCCATGTCCAGAAATAGGGCCTTTGGAAAAATCATGCGCTGCGCATCTTGCGAGGCAGGTTTCGATTCCGCATTCTTTGCTGCAAATAGAGTAATCCGAATATTACTAATAAAACTGCCCCCACCAATATGGCGCCGCGCCTGCTCTCCGCGAGAATCGGAAAGAGAGGACTGAGCAATTTCTCGGAAATTAGCGACGGCATTAGAAGCCCGAAACTTATGCCCGTAAACAAAACGTATTCCCACCACTTCAGTCTTAGTATCATCCAGCCCTGTGTGAGCGACGCAAAGGCAAACATGGCAAACATGGCTGTGATAAAAACCCACATAGCATATAAAGGACTGTTTATCTCATACAATAGAAGATCCGGATTGAACATAAAAATAAACGGGAGTATGGCTGTTCTGATATCGTAGCTGAAACCCTGAACACCGGTTTTTATCGGATTCGACTTCGCAATGGCGGCAGCCGCATAGGCGGCCAGGCCCACCGGGGGGGTATCATCGGCCAGAATGCCGAAAAAGAATACAAAGAGGTGGGCGGCTATCAGGGGGAAAATAACTCCGCTTTTGGCTCCGAGCGTTACTATTACAGGAGCCGTCAGCGCCGCCATAACTATGTAGGTGGCCGTGGTGGGTAAACCCATTCCCAATAGCAGAGAGGCAAGCGCGGTAATAATCAGAATTAGGAAAAATCTTCCGCCTGAAAGTATTTCTATAGCTTCGGTTATTATTCCCCCAAGGCCAAAAGTAACCACGCCGACAATAATGCCAGCCGCGGCCACCGCGACGCCAATTCCCATCATGTTTTTTCCGCCGCTAACCAACGCATCTCGAATTTGGAGGAAGGTTTTCCTGAGCGCGCTCTTCCATTCGGCTTTCAAACCGGTTCCTTTCCGATGTGCCCTCCAGAGATTTTCGAGTGGTATCAAAATGGCTTGGGCGATTATCGCTCGAAAAGCCGCAAGCGCCGGCGATGTTCGAAACACCACCAGGGATACAACCAAGAAAGTTAGAGGAATCAGATAATGAAAGCCGCTTATCAGTGTAGGCCAAAACTTCGGAAGCTCGGAACTGGTCATGCCCCTTATCCCAAGCTTCAGGGCCTCTAGATGCACAATGTAAAGCAGGGCGATATAACTGATAATCGCCGGGATGAAGGCGGCTCGAATAACCTCAACATAGGGTATGTTCACGGTTTCGGCAATAATAAATGCTGCGGCTCCCATAATCGGAGGCATCAATTGTCCGTTCGTCGACACTGCAACCTCGACGGCTCCCGCCTTATAATCAGGATACCCCACCTTCTTCATCAGAGGAATGGTAAAGGTTCCTGTAGTAACGGTATTCGCGATACTGGAGCCCGATACCATGCCCGTCAGGCCACTCGCTAAAACCGCGGCCTTCGCCGGTCCCCCTCGGAATCGACCCATCAGGCTAAAAGCCAAATCGACAAAGTATTTCCCCGCGCCAGCCTTTTCCAACAGAGCGCCAAACAGCACGAACAAAAACACTATGTTTGCCGATACATGCAGCGGAACACCGTAGATTCCCTCGGTCGACATAGTGATTTTGCTAACAAATTTTGAGAGCGTAACGCTGCGAAAATCCAAACCCGCGGGCATGTATTCCGAAAAGAAGCTATAAAAAATGAAAAAAAGAGCCACCGCCATCAACGCCGGTCCCAGAGAACGGCGCGCGGCTTCCAAGAGCATGAGGGTTAGCGTGATTCCAAAAGCTATATCCCGAGCAATGGGCCTGCCCTGCCTTGAAGCAATCCCATAATAGTCTGGATTGATTTCCAGCATAAACATTTCGAATGCTATGTAAAGCGCGGCTATGCCGGCTATCAGAGCCATCGCATAGTCTAGAGCCGTAATTCTGTTTCTGGTTCCAAGATAGATCCCTAATTTGCTCTTCCTCGGCTTTTTCAGCATTGGATGTGTAAGAAAAACCAGAACTATGGCAAAACTGAGATGTATCGAGCGGACTATAGTGCTATTCAGGAGAATCACACTGGGCAGTAAAAGCTGAAAAATCGACCAGAGAGCGCCGATAGTCGGCACCAGCCATCGCCCCGCGCCTATCTTGATTCTCCGAACTCCTCCCTCGGCCTCCTCGGCGATACGCCTTGCTTCCCTGAGATTTCTTTCTTGGATTCCAGCTTCGTCGTTCATCGATGCATCCGTAAAAGGGGGCTAAAACACCAGAAGAATCAAGCCTTGATTATTCGATTAGGCCAACCTCCCGGTAGTATCTTAATGCTCCGGGGTGGATGGGAGCCGAGAGACCTTCCAACATGTTCTTGTCCGTCAATACGGCAAGGGCGGGATGAAGTTCCTTGAACTCATCAAGGTTTTCAAAAACCTCCTTTACTAGCGCATAGACAATCTCCTCGCTCACCTTAACCGAGGTACACAGAGTTGCCTTGACGCCGAAAGACGGGACATCTTCACTATTGCTTGCAGCAGGATAGTGCGCCTTCACCGGAATTACCGACTTGGCATAAAACGGAAGGGAGGCAATCAGCCTATCAACGGGTTCACCCTCTATCGGAACGAAATGAACCTTCCTGGAACCGGCAGTGGCCTCCTTGAACGAGCCGCTGGGATGGCCGACTGTGTAGAAATATGCATCGATTCGGCCGTCCTGAATCATCGAGGCAGCCTCAGCCGCCTGGAACCCCTCGGCCTTGATATCCTTATTAGGATCGATTCCAACACTTTCGAGAATGTCTATCGCGTTCCCCCGATTCCCTGAACCGGGACTGCCGATACTTACCACCCTGCCCTTTAAATCAGCGAGCGTTCGGATTCCGGATTCGTCTGAAGCCAGCAGAGTTACGGATTCGGGATGAAGCGCAAAAACGGCCTGTAAATCTTCTTGGGGCTCTCCTTCCCACTCAGCCAAGCCCATATAGGCCTGATACTGCCTATCGGACTGAACGATGCCGAATTCGAGATCGCCTGATATTATCCCGTTTATATTGTACACTGAACCGGCAGTCGATTCCACTGTAGCCTTTATGTTATACTCGTCGCTCTTCTTGTTAACCATTTTGGAGACCGCTCCGCCAGTCGGGTAATAGACTCCGGTGACTCCGCCAGTGCCAATAGTAACATAGCTGCGCGCCTCTCCCCTCTCATCGTCGCCTCGAGCGAGGACTAAGCCAGGAGCCAAAACTACAGCAATTACAAACAACAACAATCGCTTCATGCAGCACCTCCTATTTTGCTCAAAATTTAAACTCAATATTGGAAAAATACAACAGGTTCATGAAAGAACTCGCGCCGCTAGAGAAGTCCTCAGGCTTGAGACCTAGTTTGGCGGCCGTTCTACTCCGAATCGGGAAAACGCTGGCGGATATCTCGGAATGCCGGCAGTATACGCAGAAAGACATCGAATAGCTCCGGATCGAATTTCTTTCCCCTATCATTCGTCATTGCCTCAATCACCCTATCTTCAGACCAAGCATTCTTATAAACACGGTTCGAATTAAGGGCGTCGTAAACATCGGCTATCGCCACTATTCGGGCAAAAAGAGGAATTTCATTCCCCTTTAAACCAGGGAGCCTCTTACCCTCCTCGCCAAAAAGCCTTTCTGCTTCCATTAGATTAGCAATCCTTCCCGGATACCCGGAGCCATCCCAATTCTCATGATGAGAAAGGGCAACCTCCTTGGCGGTGAGATCTAGTTCGTTATCGCCCAGGAACTGCCTCGCGCCAAGCCAGGTGTGAGATTCCATGATCCATCTTTCGCTGGCGTCGAACACGGATTTCTTCTTCAGTATTGTATCGCTGATGCCAACCTTCCCGACATCGTGAAGCATAGCCGCTATTCGAAGATTGTCCTTGTTCCTATCTATGCTGCCTGGTGCTATTCCCCTTTGATTTGCCCAGGCTTCATATATCTCAGTGGCATAGGTTCCAACCCTATTCACGTGGGCCGCTGTTTCCTTTGGATCGCGCAGACCGGCAAAACCAGTGATAGTGATAAGGAGGTTGCGTGTCATCTGCGCACGTTGAATGGCATTAGTACCAATTAGGCATAGCATCTTGTAAAACGATTCGTTCTCTCTGCTAAACGGAACGAACCTTCCATCTTCGCATGCATTTATCAACTGCATAATCCCCAGCAGTTTTCCATCACTGGAAATCAGCGGAATCGTCAGAGTCGAAACGGTTCTATAACCCGTGCGTTTGTCGAAGGATGGGTCGAAATGATAGGGCGTGTCCTTGTCGATTGCATACATATCCGAAATATTGAGCATTTTCTCGTGTTTGGCGGCAAACCCCGCGATGGATTCATCGTTGATTGGAATCGAAAAGGCGGAATACGGCAATTTCCTACCATTTCTGAGCTTCGCCTGAAGGGTATCGTTTTGAGTATATTTGAACTCCAATTCATTATCCTTGCGAATATAGATAGTTCCGGCATCGGCCCTGGATTCCCGGCGCGCTCGAAATAAGAAGCGCTCCAAAAGCAGATCCAAATCCTTGATGCGGTTCAGTTCGGTGTTTACTCTGAGTATCTTATCCACCAGGTGTTCAAATTGTTTTTCCGTGTCGATAGATCCTTTCATTCGCAGAGCATATTAAGACAAAATTCCGATTGGCGCCACAGCTTTGCATAAAGCAACTTCGATGTTAAAAGAATAAACCTGCCTAAGCGCCTGATGCTTCCAAGCCGCGCATCAAGTGGTTCTCACTGTCCGATTGGGCCGCTCGACATCGGCCTAATAGCTTCCACTAAAACAGCTAACGTTGTAAAATTGTTATTGATGGTATATGGCTAATAATTGGTTGGGTATCGAGAATCTTTTGGAACTCCCATATGAAAAACCAACGAAGATAATAGAGCTAGCTCAGAATTTGCTGCCGGAAATTATCGCCGCGAGGATGGCCAGGGAACAGGGCTTGGTTTTTCATCGACTTGCCTGCGCCAGAATTCAAAGATGCGAATATGAGCCAGCCCTACTTGCGCTGCGGGAAGCCAGGAAGATTAGAGAGGGACTCAGCGATACCGCGGGCGTTCTAGAATGCCAACTGGCTTTTGGGCACATTTACAGCCTAACAGAACGTCCGGAGGCGGCCTTCGAGCTTTTTTTGTCTATACGCGAAAGGGCTCAGAATCTGGGTTTAATAGAAATCAAGGTTGCGGTTAATTCTTACTTGGCTCGAATCTGCGTTGAACAGGGTCGGTACAGGGAAGCCCGCGCCTTTCTTGAAGAGGCTCTCGCACTGAATTCCAGCGATGAGATTCACCTGGCGCGTCTGTGGCATGAAATGGGACACATCGAATTAAAGGAAGGCAACTTGGATGAAGCCGGAAATTGGCTCAAGAGGGCCAATGAACCTCCATACTACGAATATCAGATTACCCAGGCTAAGCTGGATATTCGCCGAGGGGAATTTGAGACGGCCGAGACGCTGCTTAGAAAAACACTGGAAACCTGCAGTGAAAACGAAATTCGCTACGGAGAAATCTTGGCTTATTATCAGCTTGGAATTTTCTATAACAAGATTGAGGATACCGAAAAAACCCTCAATGCCTGGGAAAACTGCTACAAACTGTGTGAATCCAAGGGAGTTAGATATTTTCGAATCCTTAGCGGGGAAGGCTTGGTAGAAATCTACCGCGCCAAGAAAGACAATTTGAAGGCCCTGGACTACCTGCTCGCCATTTACAGGGAGGAGCATCGCTATCTCGCCGAGGGGCTTCATCATCTAATCAGCAACTACGACCAAGACAATAGAATTGGTCAGCTAAGGGAGCAGATGGTAACCTGGCGTCGACGAACCGACGAACTGGAAAGAATCCGCAGCAGCAAGGACAAATCCATAATAGACCTCGAAACAATAAGAAAAATCGGCCAGGAAATAACCTCCTCTCTGGATCCTAATGAGATAGTAAAGGTGGTTTACAAACGCCTAACCCAGCTCATGACCGTAGATGAGCTCATTATCGCGTTCTGCCTGGATGAGGGGGAGTTGGATATCCGCTATTTAATAAGGAATGAAGTCTATACGAAGCCCTTCCGAGCTCCCATAGATGCCGAAGATTCATTGATTTCATGGGTTATACTGAATGATAGGAATCTCATCATAAACTCGAAGGAAGAAAGCTCCGGCTACATCAGGAACGAGTCCGCGGCTGGAGAAACAAACGAATCCTGCCTAGTCGTGCGGCTGAAAATTGAAAAAAAAATAGTCGGTGTCCTCTCAATCCAGGGAAAACAGGCTCATTGCTACGTGCAGAGACACCTGAAAATACTGGAGGCTCTTGCGGGATTCATTGCGATCGCCCTTTCCAATTCGGATCTGCATCAGAGCTTGGTGCTAGCCAACGAGAAAGTATCCTATATGGCCACCCACGACCCCTTAACCCACCTGCCAAATCGCCTGCAAACCATGGATAGATTGGATTTGGAGATTAAGAGATGCCAGCGCTATGGCAAGACACTTGCCGTTATGTTTGTTGACTTAGACGGGTTTAAGCAGATAAATGACAACTATGGGCATATGACTGGAGATAGGATTTTGAAGGAAATCGGGAAACGGCTCAAAGAGGGTATACGATCCATTGATGCCGTCGGCCGCCTAGCCGGAGACGAGTTCTTCTTGATTATCACGGACGATTGCACGCCGGAGAATGCATTCCAGTTGGCCGAGCAGCTGAGATTGAATTTGGCGGAGCCAATCGAACTGGAATCCGGAAAACCGCTAAGTATTACCGGCAGTATGGGTTTGGCATTCTATCCGAAGGACGGCGAGAATTCCAAGGCTCTGGTAAGTGCGGCCGATGCGGCCATGTACGATGCAAAGTCGTCGGGGAAGAATAGAACAGCCCTGTATTCCCGATGAAAGGAATTCAGGCCGCGCCGTCGAGCTGGGCGCTTGTATCCACGTTTTCCTTGCCTGCGCTCAGTCGGCGTTTCTCTACAATGCCGTAAAGAATCGGAATAAGGAAAAGCGTTACCAGCGTGGAAGTGAGAAGCCCTCCGGCGATGGTTTGGCCTAGCGGCGCGTATAACTGCGCACCGGTGCCTCTTGCCAGCGAAAGCGGCAATATGCCGAAGAATGTCGTTAGCGTGGTCATCAGAATAGGACGAAGCCTCGACACCGAACCCTGTATCAATGCCTCGTTCAGCTTCATGCCGCCCTTGCGCAGCTGATTAATCCGATCAACCTGAACAATGGCGTTGTTCACCACTATTCCCGACAAGGCCACAATCCCAAGGAAGGAAAGCAGTGAGATGTCCGAACCAAATATGGCTAGGCTGAGCATCACTCCGATGAAGCAGAAGGGTATCGACGCCATGATAATCAATGGTTGAATGAACTTCTCGAACTGGATGGCCATAACCACATATACAAGCAGCAGTGATATCGCCAGAGCTATCACCAAATTCACTGTAGATCGGCTAATCAGCCCCATAACCCCCTGCTGACGCCATTCGACGCCCTCCTTCAACGGCGAGTCGGCAAGGGCCTCCCTTAACTGACGATTGATGCTTCCAAAGTCCTCGCTTTCCGTATAACCGATAACCGTAAGTTTACGGGCTCGATTGTGCCGGCGGTACTGAGAAAAACCCCTATTCTCTTCCACGAAGGTAAAAGTGTTCAAGTCGGTTATATAGCCGTTGGCGCCGCGTATCGGAATCGAGCTTAGCGACCTCGAATCAGGAGTAGACGATTCAAAATCGGAACTCAGTTTGATATTTCTGCTCTCGCCCTCCAAGGGCCGATAGATACCGATGTCAATTCCTTCGAAAGCGATTTTAGCGCTGCGGGCGGCATCGCTGGCGCTAATGCCAAGAACCCCTATTGCCTCTTGATCGAAGCGGGCATTCACGAAGCGTCGATCGGCTCTTACATCGCGGGCTGTGCTGATAATCTCGGGATTCTCCAGCAGTATGCCCTCCACCCTATCCGCCTCGCTTTCCAAATCCTCAAGCGATTCGGACAATAGCTCGACTCGGTATCCGGCCCCCTCGGTGCTCAGGCTCAGCATCCTATCGAAACCGCCATTGAATACCCTAACGGAAATTCCTGGAAGCTCCGGAGGAAGGACCTCGTTAAGATGCGCCATCAAATCTCGAAAATCCCTCTTTCGCCTATTGCGGTTCTTCAGAAGTATATGCCCCCAAACTGTCTCCCGCTTTTTGAAGGAGCTCGAAATATTGTCTTCTATCCCCACAAAGAAAATCAGATTCTCCGATTCCGGAATCTCCCTTCTGATAACAAGCTCCGCAGCATCGGCTGCATCAGCTCCCTCCTCAATGGATGCGCCTGGCCTAAGTTCCAGCGAGACAAAAAGCTCGTTATAGTCTGCCGAGGGTATGAAAGACACTCCAATTAAATAGGCGGCTAGAATGGTGATAAGCAGCACCGCGGCGGCGGCTATTAAGTAGGTATCGCTAAAACGAAGCACTCGCCTAAGGCTCGACTCATAGCTTCTCTCAATTCTGGTCATGAATCGATTGTTAATCATCCGCTTGGAGCCGCCAAATTCATCCCGATGAATCAATAAGGGAACCAAGAAGAGCGCGGCGCACAGAGAGGCGCCCAGGCATAGCACAATTGTTACGGAAGCATCTTTCAGAATCCTGCCCACAATGCCGGTAAGAAATATCATAGGAGCGAAAACGCTAACCGAGGTTGTAATAGACGCTATAACCGCCCCAGAAATCGAAGCCGCTCCACTAAGAGCCGCATTCTTCATGCTCTCTCCTGCCGATTGCCTTTTGTGGATACTCTCCAACACTACAATCGAGGCATCAACCACCATGCCCAGGGAAACCGTTATAGCCGCCAGCGTGAGTACATTCAGGGAAAGCCCCGCTAGTCTCATTCCAGCAAAGGCTATAAACAGCGAGGTTGGGAGAGATATCGCAATAACCAGGGTGTATTTCCAACTTCGGAGGAAGAGAAAAATAACCGTGATGGCCATACAAATTCCCAGGACGGCCGATCGCATAACCGTACTCAAGGCGAGTTTGACTATCTCGCTATCGTCGTGCAGAACAGTGAAGCGATAACTCGCATTCCCCGCCTCCTCCAGGTAGGCCAAGCGTTCGCGTATTCCCTTGCTAATCCTGATGGCATCTCCTGATTCCCGTTTCTTAACCTGAATCACCAGCATATCCTGCGATTCGGAGCGAGTTCGGAGGTCGGCGCGTTCATAGTCTAGGCTCACTGTGGCGATATCATTCAAGCGAATTGGAACACTGTCACTGCTGCCTACGACAAGATTCTCTATCTCATCCATTTCAGTGAATTCACCGCTCATCCGAAGAGCCCATTCATCACCACCCCAGCCAACCAGCCCGGCAGGCAGGGCAACATTGCTGCGCTTAATAGCAGCGGCGACTTCAAGGGGGGTAAGATTGCTGTTGGCAATCGCCTGGAGATTCAGACTTATTCTGACTTCCTTCTCTCTCCCACCTAGAATGTCGGCATCGGCAACGCCCTCAATTTCATATATCTCCTGTAGAACCACATCCTTGGCATAGCGAGTTATCCTATCCAAGTCCCATGGGCCGGTTATGGCGAAACTAAACACCGGAATATCCTCTGCACCCCTTATCGAAACAAAGGGTGCGCCGGCCAAATCGTCGGGTAAATCCGGGGAAGCTATTTCTATCCTGTTTCGTATCTCCTGGAGCAGCTCATTCGTATTGGTTTTCTCGTCGAATTCGAGCTCGATTATGCTAATGCCCTCCCTACTTTCGGAGTAGATATCGTTTAAACCCGGAAGAGAGGCGAGTTCTTCTTCAAGAATTTCTGTTACATCCTCATCGACATTCTCAGCGCCAACGCCGGGCCAGAGAGTTAGCACCCCGATGCCAGGCAGGATAATGGAGGGAATAAATTCTCTTTCCAGAGAGACTAGGGCGAGAACGCCGAAAACCAGAATGGCCATCGTAATGGTGAACACTGGAACCGGGTGGCGAATCGCTAGAGAACTCGGTTTCATATCCCGCCCTCGAAATACTCGACAGTCTGGCCTTCTTTCAGCCGATGCTGGCCTTCCAAGACAAAAATCTCGGTTGTCCAGGCCTCAGGAACCACTAATCTCGCGGCATCTCGATATATTGCGGGAGCCTCTACACGGGCGACAGTATTGTCATCCGGATTGACGCGCCAGAGTCCGTTGTCGCTATCTAGGGCGCGAAGAGGCAAACTCAATGCGCCTAAGCTCTCGCTCAGAACAAACTCCACCTGCAGACTCGCGCCAATTGGCCAGGGCGATTCAGACGGCCTTAGCGCACAGAGCGCCTCGAATTTCTTGCTCTTTGGGTTGATACTCGGGCCAACCCTGATTATATCCCCCAAAAGCACCGAATCATCGCCGCCCGCCGGAAACGATAAGAGCACTGCAATCTTTTCCAATTCCTGAAAGCGGCGCCAGTATTTCTCCGGAATTTGCACCTTCACCTGCGGTGTTTCCGCATTTCCGATAGTGAATAGGGCCGACTGCGGAGATACCGTGTTCCCAGGATCCAGATGGCGATAGAGCACCGAGCCGGAAACCGGGGAGCTGATGCTGGTGTAGCCAAATCTCATTTTGGCCAGCTCGTATTTGGAGTAGGCCGAATCTCGCTGGGTCTGCGCTTCGTCAAGCTGCTGCATCGATGCTCCGGCGCTCTCGAATACCTGCTTCGTCCTAGTTAGACCCGCCTCAGCGAGACGCCACAGCGATTCGGCGGCTTCCATTTCCAAGCGGTATGGCTTAGGATCAATTCGAGCCAGCAAATCTCCTCTCGAAACAACCGAGCCTTCCGCAACCAAGATTTCCTGCACGGTTCCCCCTACTTTGGGCGAAATCACCACGGTGCGTTCTGCTTCCAAGACGGCTGAAACAACCAAACTTTCCCTCAAATCACCGATTCGAGGACTTATCACGGACACCGGAGTGCTGCGCGTTCCGGAAAACTCATTCCCAGTAAATCTGGAGTATAGCCAGAACACCAGAAACACAATCAGGACAACGAGAACTAACGAAAAAACTATTAGTCTATCCCTGTTGGCAGCAGTCATGTTCCAAAATTTACCAGAAAGCAGATTTAGACGCCAGTCTACGAAAGTAATAAAAGAACCTGTGAATACTCACTAATTTATGCTGATATTTGTAATTAGCCCTTATCTAGAGAAGACTTTATTGCATAATAGTGATAGACTTAGTTAGGATGGCTTCTATTTTTCGAACCAGCAGCGGACTTATCAGAATTTTTCGCTTTTTTTCCGGCGGAGGGGCCCTTGTCTTCTTTTTCCTGCTGATTGGCCCCATTTCACCCGAAGAAACCGATCCAAGCACAAAGAGAACTATGTTTTTCTTTGCGGTAACATACGGATTGATATTTATCTACTTGATGATTCCCAAGTTGGAAGTCTGGCTCAAGAAGTATCATCTGCTCCCCGTCCTGATTGCCGCCAGCATAATTCCCATCGCAATCATCAACGCCAAATATCGCACCCTTCTTGTAATCGGAAGCCCTATCAACACCTTGGAAGATACGATGACACTGACAATTCTGCTTATCTTCCCGCTTATTGCAACGGCTTGGCGGTATAGTTTCCCGATCGTCTTATTGTTCTTTGTCGTACTCGGCTTTTTAGACCCGCTTCTGATTATCCTGATAAACGAAAACATTACTCCGGAGCTTCTCAGCGCGGTTTACGCATCATTGGTTAGAATTCTGGCTCTTGGTGCGGTCGGCTTCATGATTACTGAACTACGGAACCAGCAAAGGGTGGAAAGAAAGGCATTGCAAGAGGCAAACAGGAAGCTCGAGGAATATGCGTTGGACAGCGATAGACTGGCGGCAAGCAGGGAAAGAAATCGCATCGCGCGCGATCTTCACGACACGCTTGCCCACACTCTTAGCGGGCTTTCGATTCAGCTCGAAGCAGCTGTTACTATTGTCGATAAGGATAACGAACAGCTAAGGATTCTATTGAATAAGGCGCGCAAGACAATTCGGTTTGGATTGAACGAGACTCGCCGTTCGTTGGAGGCTCTGCGGGCAAGTCCACTCGAGGACTTCGGACTTCTTCTTGCGCTCCAACGCCTGGTTGAGAACGCCCGGGAGAGAACCGATATTCCGATGAAATTTTCCCTGCCGGCAGAGAAGCTGGACTGGAGCAAGCAGCTAGAGGAGACCACCTACCGTATTGCCCAGGAGGCTCTGGAGAATACGATTCGACATTCGAACGCCACCGAAGTTAAGCTGGAAATGAAGGGAGATAGCGAGAACCTGTATATGGAGATTGGAGATAACGGTAGAGGCTTTGATGCTGAATTCTTTGAGAACGAGAGCCGCTTCGGATTGAAGGGCATGCAGGAGAGAGCACTTGCAATTGGAGGAAGGCTCGTGATAGACAGTCAACCCGGCAGGGGTTGTGTGATTCGCTTTGCATGGAAGGCTCAAAATGGAAGCAGGAATTAAGCTAATCATCTGCGACGATCAGGAAATCGTCCGAGAGGGCTTGAAAACTATTTTCGATAGCGATGATTCTTTTGGAACGGTTGCCACGGCCGAGGATGGCGTAGATTTGTTCCACAAGATTGATTCGGTGGGCATTCCCGACCTGGTGCTGATGGATTTGAAGATGCCCCGCAAGAACGGAATTCAAGCAACCAGGCAGCTTCGGTCTACATATCCGGAATCCAAGGTTCTGATTCTCACTACCTACGACGACGATCAATGGGTGATGGACTCGATAAGGGCTGGAGCCTCAGGCTACCTGCTGAAGGACACCACTAGGATAGATTTGATAGATGCCGTCAAGGGCACCATACTGATGGGCCAGACTTTCATAGATCCCTCGGTGGCCGGAAAGGTGTTGGCCATGGCAGCAGGCACGATGCCTCGTCCCACTGCAACTTCCGCACCCGATATCAAGCCTAGGGAAAAACAACTGCTGATACTAATTGCCCGAGGATTGTCGAATGCCGATATCGCCGGCAAGCTCTATCTTTCGGAAGGAACTGTGCGAAACTATGCGAGTGCGCTATTTAGCAGAATGGGCGTAGCGGACCGAACTCAGGCGGCGGTTGCCGCTCTTAGATACGGCATTATCAGTCTGGATGACATCTAAATCGGGTGGTTCCTGCCCAGTTCTGGCCGTGGCATCGGGTAAGGGCGGAGTTGGCAAGACTCTCTGCGCTGTGAATTTGACGCTCTGCTCGGCTAGGGATGGTTTCCGCACCGCACTCATTGATGCCGATCCACTTTCCAACGTTCTTGCCATGCTCGATTATCCACTTCCAAGGCAGAACTTATCCGATAAGCATCCTGAGAACTCCACTCTCAAGGTGGCGCAGAATTTCGAAGTAATTTTCCCTCAGACGAAAAAATCCGAAGAACAGGCGGCCAATCTCGTGAATGGCTTGATGCGCTCATACCGTGATTGGCTGGATAAGAACTACGATCTAGCCATCATCGATATGCCGGCCGGCGCCGATGAGGGCTCGCTTTTCTCCTACTTGTCGAATGCGGATATTTTCTTACTGGTAACAAATCCCGAACCAAGCGCCCATGTTTCGGCTGGCGCCCTGATTAAGAGCATCCAGGGGCTATGGCAGGAAAAACCCATCTATCTTTGGCACAATAAATACATCCCACGCCCGGAAGAGGAATTCGATCCAGACGATTTAATCGGCAATTACAACAGGAATGTGGATGAATCGGAGCGTATTAGTGGAAAAAAACTGATTCCGATCGCCTATGTGCCGCACGATGCCTCGCTGGATTTAACAAGGGTGAATCCGCCGCTGCTGCTAAATCTCCATCGCACCCTCTCCGAAACGCTCAACGCGCTTCTCGACACCTCCATTCCAAGAATCGAAGGGCATTCGCATTCCAAATCGGAGGCGCTGCTGCGGTATTTTCTTCGCGGAAGTTCGGGAAGAGACGATTTCGAGGACAATCTTGCGCGCTTCGAAAAATTCCTAGCGGACAACGCGAAGGGAGCCGCGATGCCTTCGGAAAAGGTGAGAAACGAGCTGCGAAACTGGCTGCTTACAAGTTCGAATTCCCCACTCAGAAGGCAAACTCAGCAGGCCATGAAAGCCGTAGAGGAGCATGTTGCGGGTGCGGAAGCTAGTGCACTTAGTCCGAAATTGCAGAAGGTTTCAATCGATTCTGTTGAGAGAGAAATAACGCTCCTACTGAAGAATCTTGCCTGTTTGCCAATCGATTCTTCCTCTCTACGGATGGCAAGCCTACTGCTGTTTCACTTTGCCCTGATTCGCTTTTTCTCGAACGAAGTGGTGCAGAGAATAATCAATGCGTTCATTCCCAGCCGCCAGGAAGCCGGTTTTCCAATTCGAGATAGACGGCGGCAGATTGCAAGATTGCTGGGAAAGGATGCAGTTTATCAAGAACGCTTCTTCGCGATGGTAAAAAAACTCTATCCCGTAATGAGTCGTCAACTGGACTATCTGGTTACTACCTTCGAACTGCGAAAACTCCTATTCCGAGATGACTCCGGAGCAGTGGCTAAGAGTGCATATGTTCGTCTGTTCCACGCTGCGATTTACGAGATTGTTAACAGCGGCCTAGGAATTGTGGCTGGCTTTCGATTTCGACCGGCCTCTAGGGCATTCAATCTAGGTTATCGGAAATTGAAAAACCTACTACTATAGGCTATGCAACTTATCGATCGGGCCAGGGCGGCTAGAAAGGCAAGCCGGGAAATCCTATCCTGCAGCGGCGAGTCCCGCACCTTCGCTTTGAGGGATGTGCGTTTGGCCCTAGAGGCCGCCAGCAGTGAAATCTTCGATGCCAACAAGAGGGATATGGAGCGCTCGGCCAGAGCGGGTGTTTCCGATGCGTTTCTTGCACGGCTGAAGTTTGATAAGGCTAAGCTGCTGCGTGTTCGCAGTGGGATTCAATCTTTGGAGCGGTGGGCGGATCCTATGGGGCGGGTTCTGGAAAGGCGCGAGTTGGATAAGGAACTGATTCTCAGCCGTGTTGCCGGTCCTATCGGTGTGATTGGCATGATTTTCGAATCGCGGCCAGATGCCCTGATTCAAATGGCTACGCTTTGCATACGCTCAGGCAATGCGGTGATTCTAAAGGGCGGCTCGGAAGCCTTGGAAACTAACCGTGTCCTAGCGAAGATTATAACGAGCGCCTCGCTGCCCTGGATGCCGGAGGGTTGGATTGGGCTAGTGGAAACCAGGGAAGATGTTGTTAAGATGCTATCGCTCAATTCCTTGATCGACCTTTTGGTGCCTCGAGGTTCCAACAGCTTTGTAGCGGATATCATGAAGAATTCCTCGATACCTGTTCTAGGGCACGCGGATGGTATTTGCCATGTCTACCTGGACGAGTCGGCGAATGCGGCTAAGGCAATCCCGATTGTCCTAGATTCCAAGTTGCAGTATCGGGCTGTTTGCAATGCGGCCGAAACACTGCTGATTCACCGGAATGCCGCAAAGGCCCTGCTTCCGCCTATCTGCGACGCGCTCCAGGCTGCCGGCTGCGAGATTCGCGGCTGCGCTCGCACTCTAAGCATCGTCGATGTCGCCCTGGCCTCGGATGCAGACTGGGACAGCGAATATCTCGATGCGATAATCTCGATTAGGGTTGTGGACAGTATTGAGGAGGCGATTAGACACATTCACGCGCACGGCTCTGGCCACACGGAAGCAATTGTTAGCGAGGATGCGCAGGCGGCGGAGGTGTTCTTGGCCCGGGTAGACGCCGCAAATGTCTTCCACAACTGCTCAACGCGTTTTTCGGATGGTTTTGTATTCGGTCTCGGCGCCGAGGTTGGGATTTCAACCTCGAAAATTCATGCCCGAGGGCCGGTGGGAGTTGAGGGACTTCTGAGCTACAGATGGCAGCTGCGCGGTTCGGGACAAATCATCGCGGACTATAATGAGGGTAGAAAAACCTTCACTCACAGGGAATTGTGACTCTGCAAGCCTGTGCCGCGAGAGGGCGGGGGAAGCGCCGAGCCGCCTGGAAGCAACGAGGCCAGGAACGATGAGAAATCTGGATAATATCGGAAGGGTCGTAATCAAGGTTGGCACAAATGTGCTGGCCTCCGGCGACAGCATTCCCCGGAGAATCAAGATAATCGCGGCAGGTTTGGCAAACTTGCGCGCCAGGGGCCTTAGCCCCCTTTTGGTAAGCTCCGGGGCAATCGGTTTTGGGGCGATGTCCCTGAATTTGGAAGGCCGGCCCAGAAAGGTGGAAATGAAGCAGGCCTGCGCCGCTCTTGGCCAACCGATACTGATGGAGCATTGGCGCAGGGCTCTGGAGAAACACCGAATCAAGGCTGCCCAGATTCTGCTTAGCAGGGAGAGTTTCAATGATAGGCGCTCGTATTTGAATCTACGCAATGTTGTGGAAAATTTGCTCGCCATCGGGGCTGTGCCCATTTTGAACGAGAACGACAGCGTTTCAACCACGGAGATTGGCGACGTGTTTGGCGATAACGATTTGCTTAGCGCCCATGTTGCCAGCAAGTTGGATGCCGGACTGCTTGTTCTTCTTACGGACACCGACGCCTTATACGAGAGCGACCCGAGAATAAATCCGAATGCCCGTCCGATATCGGTTGTCGAACGAGTTACAAAGGTAATCAAGGCAGCCGCAGGGAGATCTGGAAGCGAACACTCCAGCGGGGGCATGGTTACAAAGCTTCAGGCCGTTGAAGTGGCCTACAGGGCCGGATGCAAAACAATCCTAGCCGACGGACGTAGGGAAGATGTTCTTGAGCGCATCTTCGATGGAGAAGATGTAGGCACGCTCTTCCTTGCCGGCCCAAAGATGGCCGCAAAGGCAAGATGGATTCTGAATGCCAGGCCCAAGGGAAATGTCAGCATCGATGCCGGCGCCCTTGAGGCCCTAGCCGAACGCAAGAGCCTTTTGCCGAAGGGGGTTACAGCCGTGGATGGAGTATTTGGCATAGGCGATGTAATTCTCATCGATTCGTTTTATCAGGCACAGGCCTCGATGGCCAGCGAAGAGATCCGACAAGCCATGGGGCTGCACTCCAGGGAGGTTAGAGCCTTGCTGGGCATGGGACGAAGGGAAGAGGTAGCGCGGGCGGAGGATATTGTAGCTCTGCATAGTTAGGATAATCCCGATGCGATAAAACTTGAACACCGATGGCATCTTGGGAGAAATGAGGCGGCGAGGTTATCATGGAACTTAAGGAGGTGCTTCATGAGGAAAAGAATTAATCTGGATAAGGCACGGCTTGCCACGATACGAGGAAAGGGCCTTATCCTGAATGTTTTGACTGACGAAAAAGAAAGAATCCTGATTCGGGCCGAATCGGAAGATGGAGGTCGCCGAATTCGAATCAGACTCCATGAAACCTACCCGGGTGTGATAACCTATTCTTTGGATGAGCCAATCGAACCGAAGAGGTCGCACCTTAAACTCGTGAAATAGGAGGCGATTGATTTAACTCATGAAGGTAAGTATGAGATGCAAGTTGCTGATTTCGCTAGTCTTCGTAACGGGGCTTGCCTGGGGGCAAAGCAGCTGGCTGAGAACCACTCATAGGGGCATTGCGGTGGCGGATGCGGAAAATGCTTCGCTGCTGAATATGGCGGCGCTTGGAGTTGGGAATGCAACCGGCATTGGCTTTAGCGGATACTGGATAGATAGGCAACTGGAAATCAACGAGTCGTATCTTGCGCTGGGTCCCTTCGCATACAATTTTCGAGGCCTAAATGAGGATTTTATCAGGGATCACGAAATCGGATTCGGTTATCGAATCTATCGCGGCGTTTACGCGGGCACCAGTTTCCGCTGGAACAGCGAGGGAAACTTCGGATGGAATATCCACACGCTTTTTCGACCCACAGGATGGCTTTCCTTCGCGATAAACGCTAATTCGCTCGTTTCCAAGCTGCCCCCCTCGATAGAACTGGGTGCTGGACTGCGCCCTCTCTTCTTTAGCGATTACTGGGCAACGCGCCTAACTCTCTTCTACGAAGGAGCAGCTTCTTTCAACGGCGCCTCGTACCGGAACAACGCTGTAGGACTGCAAAGCTCGCCAATCGACGGGTTGCATATCTACGGACACTGGGATTTTCGTTCTGAAAATTTTGTTGTCGGTGTGAAGCTTTCCTGGAATCGTTTTCTAGTTGGAGCGGGAATGCCGGTGGCCGGCGATAGGCCTTGGAAGAACTTCACAACCGAGGTTGCCGTAACTTACAAAGAACTGCGCTCTCTGCCGTTACAGCAAAAACCTAAGCTGATAATCTACGATTTGGCGCAGGTGATTACGGATACTCCGAGCTCATTCTCTATATCCGCAAACCCATTTAGGCTTGAAAAAACACAGTCCATTTACGACTTCCTCGTCCATATGGATGAACTAGCATCCATGCGCGATGTCGATGCGGTTTTATTCAGGAATCAGGAATTCCGAACCTCGTTTTCGAATCTCTACGAGATTGAAACGGCCATCAAGCGCATAAAGGAATCGGGCAAGAAAATCTATTTCTACTCCGAGAGCTACAATCCCCTGCAGTACGCTTTAGCCGCGGGAGTTGCCGACGAAATCATTGTGTATACTCATGGCTCCCTCTCTGTTCAAGGCTTTGCGCAAACCAAATTATACTTCAAGAACTTGCTTGCCAAGTACGGAGTGTCTTTCTACAACTTCCAGTCGCACGAGCATAAAACCGCCTTCGATTCATTCTCGGAACCATCAATGACTGATGCTGAAAGGGAGGCCCTGGAACATGTCTACGGCGCCCTGCAGGGCGAGATGGACCGCATGATAAAAGAAGGACGGGGAGATAGGCTGAACGAAGAACTCAAAACCATTTATTCAAAGGGGTTCTGGATGAGTTCGAAGAGGGCCCAGCAGGCAGGGTTTGTTGATTCTCGGATGTACTCCTATGAGCTGGATAAGATGATAGAAGATGAATTTAGCCCCGTCCTCGCCTCTGCCGAAAAACGGCTCGCTTATGACTGGGAGCCTACAGCTAGCCCAATAGTGGCTATCATCTACGCAAATGGATATATCCATCGGGGCGAGGGACGCAGGGGTAGGAGTATCGGCGCGGAAAGCCTAGTAGATGCAATTAGGACGGCACGTGAAAATCCCCTTGTAAGGGCGATTGTTCTCAGGGTTAATTCGGGGGGCGGCTCCGCCTTAGCATCAAACCTGATAGCAAATGAGATTGAACTATGCGTAAATGGCGAGGAGCCAAAACCGGTTGTAGTTTCCATGGCGGGAGTGGCCGCCTCCGGCGGCTATTTAATCAGCTCGCCCGCCACGAAGATTCTTGCTACCCCCGCCAGTATTAGCGGATCGATTGGAGTAATCTCGATTATGCCCAACCTTTCGGGGCTGCTTGAGCGCTTTGAAGTTGGCGCGGATACGGTCACGACAGCAAAATCGGCGGATTTGCCGAATATCTTTCGTCCTCTAAGCGAGGAAGAACTGGCTCATATTTCCGATTTGGTGATTGAAGAATACGAGAACCTTGTATCGGCGGTGGCAAGAGGGAGAAATAGCAGCAGGGATGCTATCGAAGAGTCAGCCAGGGGCAGGATTTGGAGCGGAGGGCAGGCGCGCGATAGAGGCTTGATAGACGAACTCGGCGGCCTAAGCGAGGCAGTCGAAACCGCCAAGAAATTGGCAGACATCAAGGGAGATGCACACATAATCGAGGTTAATCCGGGCCTAACTCATATGCAAGACTTCCTCTGGGGGGCGTTTGGCATTCAAGAAAAGCCGCTGCTGAGTACGCTCCCGCAAGAAATGGTAGATATCATCGAATTCTATGAGATACTGGCAAAGTTCGAAGGGGAGAACGCCCTTTATCTAATGCCCTATGTCCAACAGCCATAGGGCCTAGCTTCGGCGACTCGGGCAGCATCCAAACTAATCCAAACTCGTCAATACCTGGCGCCGAATTTCACGCGCCTGGGATTCTTTGGCAGAAAAAGGGAGTTGCCAAACCTGCTAACACAGCACTAGTATCCGTGGAGTTAGGAGCTATTGATGGAATGGTTTAAGGTTCAATCACCTATTATTCAGGCGCTGCTGGGCACGACGTTCACCTGGGGCGTTACGGCCCTGGGCGCCGCGGGCGTATTCTTTTTTAAGCAGATTAATCGCAGGGTTCTGGATGTGATGCTGGGCTTCGCCGCCGGCGTGATGGTGGCGGCTAGTTATTGGTCTCTTTTAGCTCCGGCCATTACACTGGCAGAGGAGATTGGAGGGCTGCCTGCCTGGCTGCCTCCCGCCATTGGATTCCTTCTCGGCGCTGTTTTTCTGCGCGTTTCAGACAGGCTCATCCCACATCTGCATTTGGGTTTGCCTCGATCCGACGCCGAAGGACCGAAGACTAGCTGGCAGCGCAGCATACTGCTTGTTCTTGCAATTACGCTGCACAATATCCCCGAGGGTCTGGCCGTGGGCGTGGCGTTCGGGGCGGTTGCCGTTGGCTATCCGGGCGCCTCGATCGCGGCGGCCGTTGCGCTTGCCATAGGCATAGGTATACAGAATTTTCCCGAGGGTTTGGCGGTTTCGGTACCGCTTAGGCGAGAAAAGATATCACGTTGGAAATGCTTTGTTTATGGCCAGTTCTCCGGAATGGTGGAACCGATTTTCGGTGTTCTCGGCGCCCTCCTTGTGGTAAGCATGCGTCCTATTCTGCCCTATGCCCTCGCCTTCGCGGCCGGCGCGATGATTTATGTGGTTATCGAGGAATTGATTCCGGAGGCGCACGAGAACAGGAATATCGATCTAGCCACTATGGGAGCGATTGCGGGCTTTATAGTAATGATGTGCCTGGATGTGGCCCTTGGTTAGCGGCTCAGGCGGGGAGGAAGCGGCGGATTTCAGCAAGCCGAACCTGTTCTTGCTCGGAGGCGTCAGGAGGGTGTCCGTAGTCGTTGAAACTACGTGTTTTCGCCTGGGAGAGACCAGGCGGGGAGATTACGCAATATCCCTGCCCTAGCCTGTTTCGCTTCCGCTGAAGCTGCTTTAGGCATCAAACCTGATGGGGCGCCTGATGGCAGTGTCTCGATGGGAAAAAGGCGATTTCTTATGCCCTTAGCGAACCTGGATATCCGATTTCGGCAATCACAGCAAGCAGTTCTTCCGGCGGATTCTCGCTTTCCACTGTGGCGAGCTTGGTATCGAGGCTCACATCCACCGTCGTGGAAATCGGTTTCAGCGCGGCCTCTACCTTGGATACGCAGTGTTCGCAATTTATGCCGGCAACTTCTAATTCGTATCGTTTCATCGAGTCTATCTCCTAATACCGGGGAGTCGTTCCAAAGCAATTTTTCACCGGTATTGTACTCGAAGCAGTTTAGAAGTATCAATATCGGGTGGGGCTAGGAAGAAACGTGTATACCGGGGCCTAGGATCCAATTCGAGTTCCCAGCCCCCTCCTTATGCGCGAACCCACGGCGCTAAGTACAAAGAGTACGGTGAGCGTTATAACTATCGACGGACCTGAAGCCAGATTCGCGTAATAAGATGCATAGAAGCCTAGAACTATGGCAAAGGAGGCAATAGCAGCCGAGAGAAGGATGATTCTACCCAACCTTCGGGAAATCTGAGAAGCGGCGGCGGCGGGAGTAACCAGGAGGGCGAGCACCAGCACCACTCCCACCGTCTGAATTGCGCTCACCGTGGTTATGGCGATAAGAGTAAGGATGATATACCTAACCAGGTGGGGAGAGAGTCCAATTGCCGCCGCATGAGCCGGATCGAAGGATGCCGTCAAAATTTCCTTGTAAGAAAGGGAAATCCCCACTATCACCATGCCGGCTACCGCAGCCATAATGATTAAATCTCCCTTGGAAACACCCAGTATATTGCCGAACAGTATATGGCTAAGGTCGCTAGCGCTCGCCACCTTGTTCAAAAACAGGATGCCTAGGGCAAAGAATCCAACGAACACAACTCCTATCGCCGTCTGCTCGCCCACTGAGCCGTAACTGCTTACCAGGCCAATTCCCGCAACGACTAGGAGCGAAGCGGCTAGGGCCCCCCAAAAGAGGTTGATGCCCAGAACATAGGCCAGCATTATTCCAGGCAATACCGAGTGGGATATCGCATCTCCCATAAACGACATTCCTCTCCAAACTACAAACGCGCTCAATACCGCGCAGGAAAGTGAGGTTAGTAAACCCCCTAACAAGCCCCGAAGCATGAAATTATAGCGCAGCGGTTCGACTAGGAATTCGAGGATTTGTCCCAAGCCTGATAGTCCTTATGAAATTCAAAGCCATAAGCTCTTGCAATCGTCTGGGGCGTGAGAACTTCCTTCGGCGGCCCATCCGCGATTATCTTCTTGTCCAGAAACAACGCCCTTGTGAAATGCACCACCAGCACCCCTAAATCGTGAGTGCTTACAATAACAGTTTTGTCCCTTACGCTCAATTCCTCCAATGTGTGAAAAATCATCTCCTGCGTACGAAGGTCCACATGGTTTAGGGGCTCATCGAGCAGCATCAAATCGCCATCGTGCGCCAGAGTTCTTGCCAGCATAACTCTTTGCCTTTCGCCGCCTGAAAGCTCACCCACCCGCCTATCCGCCAAGCTGCGAATTCCCATGGATTCCATTGCCGATTCAACCGCCTCCCTATCCGCGGCTTTGGGTCTCTTGAACCAGCCTAGATGCACGTATCTGCCCATCATCACTACCTGCCTAACACTAACCGGAAAGAGCCAGTCCACGGCGCTGCTCTGAGGAATCACAGCCACTCGATGCAGACACCTTGCCACCGGGCGACCAAACACCCGAATCTCGCCGCTACCAGGTTTTTCCAGGCCCAAGACGAGCTTGAGCAGGGTGGTTTTTCCAGCGCCGTTGGGGCCAACTAGAGCCACCCGCTCCCCCGTATCTATGTTTAGCCAGATATCGCTTAGCGCTTCCTTTTTTGACTGCTCGTAGCGATGGCTAACTCCTTCGAAACTCAGAACCGCTCGCGTATTCTCGGCGGGGGAATCGCGATTCCTCCCATAACCATGGCTAAACAGGTCGCAGCCTCCTTATTTCGGTATTGCCGGGTGCGTGGCTGGTTTTCCCCGGTTGCAGCCTCCCCTCTCTCAAGTCTGCCGCAAAGGAGCCATGACCGGATTCCTAGTTATCGCCGAGAGCTTCTACTATCAACTCCGTGTTGTAGATAATGAAGTCGAAGTAATTCGAACCCCGTTCGCCGACAGGCGCCAGGGATCCCACTAGCAATTCGACAATCCGAATATCCCTATCGGATTCGGCTGCTACGGTTTCGGCGAGTGATTTCATAGCCCTTCCCGCGGAATTACTGATAAAAATCGTCCTGATATTCTCTTTCTTCAGCAATTCCACCAGCTTTGCTATTTCGCGGGCGGAGGGCTCGGCCTGATCGCTGACTGAATCGACAATGTGCCCAACAATCTCAAAACCATAATCGCGCGCATAATAGTCCATAAACGGATGCCCGGTAACCAAGCGTCTGCTCTCCTTGTCCAGGCTCATGGTAGCCTCCCGCACCTGGGTATCGAGCAGACTCAGCCGCCTTAGGTATTCCTTTTCACGAGCCATGTATATCCTGGCCTTTTCCGGATTGGCATCAACGAGAGATTCCCTCACGGTTCCTATTGCAGCCATCATGTTCCGCGGCGAGAGCCACACATGAGGATTGAAGCCGCCGTGATCATCATCGTCCGTTGTCAGTATATCGACATTCTTCGTGATAGCCGCCCACACAGCATGGTCATAAGTATTGCGATCGATAGCTTCTATCAACTCAGTCTCCAAGTAGAGTCCATTGATAAAAAACCTATCGGCATCCTCGACCGCAGCAATATCGCCCGGACTCGGTTGATAGGAATGGGGATCAAGTCCGCGCGGCATCAGCACCCTTATATGCGCATCATCGCCGGCAAGCGCCTCGCACAATTCGCCTATGAAGCTCGTGGTCGCAACCAATTTTAGACCACTCTCTTCCTCCATCCCCGAAGCTAGGAGCGCCTGCGAGAGCCCCATGCCTAGGAGCAGAAGCGCCAGCCTGACAACGCGAACCCTGCAACTTACGCGCAGTCTTGCCGGTCGCCTGTATCGCAGCTTCTCAAACATCAAGATATTCCATAAATGCATCCGCATACTCCTCAAGATCGGATAGACCAGACGGTTTCACGAATCGCCTATTCAGGTTCACATGATTCTCCAGGCTCGAAAGCTCAACCCCATCAACAAGCGATTTCGCGCAGAGGGCGGCGCCGAAGCTAGTTGCCTCCTCAAGAGCCGTAACATAAATCGGATTATCCGGCAGCAGGGCTCCAAGAAGGCTCAAATAGTTCTTGTTCTGCCTGAAACCACCCTCGATAAACACCCTTATGCCCGGCTTCAAACCCACTCTCCGCAAAGCAATCCTGGTTTGAATGGCGAGAGATAAGTTGGCCAGCGCAAAACCACCTAGATAGTTCTCGAAAACCTTAGGCCACTGCCTGCCGCTCGCTAATTCATCAACGGGAAACACCTCATCTCCATCGATCACCCTGGCCGCCGAGTCCGGAAACTGGCCTGTGCCGGGCATGAGGGTGGGAAGGATGAAGGATCGCCGTTCCCTCAGAATACTGCTGTACATAGCAGGGTCGTAAATAGGCCAATCCGAGCGTCCATGCCGCCTCATAAGCATATTGGCGTAGAAGGAATATTCCAATCCCCCCAGCAGAATCGAGGTTTTCACCGGATCTCCCCGATAAGAGAGATTATAGAAAACCATCTTACCCATCTCTTCGGGCGTGAACTCCACACTTTCGGCGGAATGCATGGCTACACACCAGGTTCCAGTGGAATTGAGCAGGAAGTCTTCCTTCTGGCTAATCAAATAGGGGATAAGCGACGAATTGGAATCATGTATTCCAAGAGTTACAAGAGTATTTGCCCCTAGTCCCGTCTCGGCCGCTACCCTGGCGCTAATGCAGCCGAGTCCCTCCTGTGGAAGCCCCGGCCTCTTCGGCAATTTGTCCCTTACACCTAGCCTATCGACCACAAAGGACCAATCGTTCTTGCCATAATCCCACAGGTAGGTGTGGCAGCCGGTGTAGGTGATATCGGCCGAGGCGACATCGCTTAGCAGATAGGTAAAAAACTGAGGAAAGAACAGCACATGAGCAGTTCGCTCGAATTCTCTTGGCCAACGCTCTCTTTGAAACCAGAGAAGCTTCCCAACATTGATAAGCGGTTTAATCTCCGCCGTTGCAGTTAAGCGCTGTAACTCATGAGCGTTTCCCATCGCCGCCCAAAATCTCCTATGTACTCCAGAATCCACCTCATTCGTATACGCAATTGGCGGAAGGGTGGGCCTCCCATCCACCCCCACGCATACAACTGCGGCTCCATGGGCGCTAACGGTGATTACCCGTATTGGAAAATCGCGGCCGAGCTCCTTAAGCTCTCCTAAAAACCAGCTAAAGATTGCATCCACATCCTCGACATCGAAGTTTTCAACTCTGATAGTTCCGATTTCCCTGGTTCTGAGCGCAAGGCGCCTCATTTTATCATCGTAGACGACAACCTTCTTATTAGTTTTCCCGATATCCAACGCGGCAATGGCATATTTCATCGTCTATCAGCCGAAATAATCAAAATTCCAAGTACCAAATGGGCCATGGCGGCATCAACGGTAGAGCGGGCCAAAAACATTGCAGGCTCTAAAGTCCGCTCCCTCCCTGTCCATGCCGAAATGATTCCAAGCGGCTGGCCGAAAAATCTCATCCTCATCGAGATTATGCATGGAAACCGGAATTCTCAGCATTGAGGCCAGAGTAATCATGTCTGCTCCAATATGGCCGTAGCTGATGGCTCCATGATTTGCCCCCCACGCCGACATCATGCCATAAACATCTCTGAAATTACCCCTGCCGGTTAAACGGGGAGTAAACCAGGTTGTAGGCCAGGTAGGGCTTGTCCGCTCGTCCAAACTACGATGAACCGCATCCGGGAGTTCCACCGTCTCTCCCTCGGCAAGTTGGAGAACAGGTCCCCAACCCTTAATCAAATTCAAGCGGCTCATCGTTACCGGCATACCGCCGCGGGTAAGAAAATCGGTCGAATAACCACCCCCCTTGAAGTAGCCAAGATCGGCTGGGCAGAAATTGGTAGCCCTTAGGCAGGCCTTCACCTCGGTTTCAGTGATTTCCCAGAAGGGTTTGATGGCGGGTCTGCCATCGAGCGACTGTTCACCGGTGCCGTCTAGGCAGGTTGAACCCGAATTAATCAGATGAATCAAACCAGCCGAGGCAGCCCCCCTTAGCTTGTGTCCCGTAACTCGCTCAACCGCATCGGGGCTCCAATAGGTGCGGACATCGCTAAAAATCTGGGCGGTATTGGTGAGCAGACTGCCAAGTAGCATGGTAATTCCATTGAGCGTATCGTTCTCCGTGGCAAACACATAGGGCTGACGCAAGCCATCCCAATCGAAACTGCTGTTCACCATGGTTTCCATGAAGTCGCCATTGGCCATCCAATCCGTCCAGTGACGCTGACCCTGAAATCCACCGGCGATGGCGTTATGGCCAAGGGCCTCCTCGCCGAAACCAAGCTCATCGAGCACTGGATTGCCGCTCATCAAGTCCTTCACGATTAGGGTCATCTTAACCGAAGTATCCCACTCGGCCTCCTTCTCCTCCTCGCTGTGCCGGCTATCGGAATCATTCGGATCCACACCTATATTCAAATTCTCTCTCACCCAGGCCCGGGCAAGTTCGTACTCCCTTGGATCGAAAATTCCCTTGCTTATGCGCCTGCTTAGCTCGCTCATATCGACATACTCATTGCGCATTCCAAGGTAGTCCTGGAAAAAATTCTCGTCCACGATGCAGCCGGCGATTCCCATCGAAACAGAGCCCACAGACAAATAGCTCTTACCCCGCATTGTGGCAAGGGCCACACCGGCTCGGGCGAAACGGAGAATTTTTCTTTTTACATCCTTCGTTATGCTAACATCATCCGAATCCTGAACCTCCCTGCCGTAAATTCCGAAGGCGGGAATTCCCTTCTGAGCATGGGCGGCAAGCACAGCCGCCAGATATACAGCTCCGGGCCGCTCGGTGCCGTTAAAGCCCCAAACAGCCTTTGGAGTGCTCGGATCCATGTCCATCGTCTCCGAGCCATAGCACCAACAGGGCGTAACCGTTAGCGAAACTCCCACTCCAGCCCTTTCAAACTTGTCTTGGGCCATGGCAGCCTCGGCCACGCCCCCTATGCAGGTGTCGGCCACAACACATTCAAACCTCGACCCATCAACATATCTCAGATTCGACGAAATAAGCTCGGCAGCCGCCCTGGCCATCCCCATCGTGCGCTCCTCAAGACTCTCGCGAACCCCACCCAAACGTCCATCGATCGTGGGCCGGACGCCAACCTTGGGCCGCTCCCCGCGATAGCGCCATTTACCAATTTCAGCCTTCTTGAAAACCATTGCAACCTCCAATAGTTGGTGCCTTGGCGGAAAGATAATCCTCCGCCTCATCATTCCATATGCCCTTGTTCCTGGCGCATATTGCCGCCAAGTTCGCCCAAAATTCATTAGACTCGCCAAGTCTCTCAAAGTCATCAATCGCGGTCAGCGGCAAATCCACATTCGTGTATATAAGTTTCTTGCCTCCGGGAATCCTCGGCAGGTTGAGAGTGGTTTCAGGAACTGCATTGAGTCCACCGACATGCGTAATCATAACAGAGGGATTTATCCTGCCCTCCCTCATTAGCTCGAGTGAAATTCTCATATCCTCGGTGTTCCCGCCACTGGTGCCAACAATATGGTGAGACGAGTAGTGCATATCGTAGAAGTTTATCCTAGCCGAAAACTCGGCATCCGTGGGTCCGGCAAAAAAATTCATGCAGCCATCCCTGCCAAGCATCCCATCGGCCTGCTCCACCAGGGCCGCCACTGGAGCCATAACGAAAACATCATCAAATTCCCCGGCCAGTTCATTTCCCATCGTTTGCCCAGCGCTATTGAGATAAGTTAGTTCAACGCCGTTTCTTGCCGCCTCCGCGCAGGTAAACAGAAGCTCCGCTCTCTTAAGGCGGGTGTCATCGATATCGCTTACCACTAGTTTGCGAGGTCTTACATCGCCGTGGATGGCCAAATCGATGGCACCAAGCCCCATGGGCCCGGCTCCCGCCAAAATGGCCATGACGCCTTGGGGTTTGATACCCATCCTATGCTCGTAAGCGCCATGGGTTACATGATAGCTGGCCCTAAAAGCTCCTACGATACAGCTCATAGGCTCGGACAGACTGCCGAAATAGTATGACTTCTGGTCGTATCGAAGAAGGCAGTTCATCTCCATCACTTCATTTGGAATGACAATGTAGGTGGCCGAACCGCCTATCCACCGATAACTGTAGCCAGGCGCATCCAAGCTGCCCCTGTAATTCAACGCTGGCTGAATAGTGAACCTGTCGCCTACCCTGTATCTTTCAGCCCACTTGGAACCAACAGAGACGATTTCGCCACAGAATTCATGACCAATCATCACCGGAGAGGCGGCAATATTCTTTGGAACTCTCTTGTGTCCCGAACCCTGAATAGCAGCCTTGTAAGAACTCATACACAGGCTATCCGACACAATGTGCGCGAGTATCTCATCCTGCCTCATTTCAGGAAGCTCGAAGCTCTCGAGCCTAAGATCATTCTTCCCATACATTCGAACCGCTGTTGTCTTCAAAATAACTCCTTATAAGTGACTTCGGGCCTCCCTGCTCCCTCCCGATCTCGAATTTCGCCGGAATGCTAACCCAGCATCACCTGGCCGCCCGTAACGGGAACAGCCTGGCCTGTTTCGTACTGCTGTTCTACACAGTAGAGAATCGCTCTTAGAACATCCCTGCTCTCACAGCCGCGGCCCATCGGCACCTTCTCCTCATAGAATTTTCTAACTTCCGCCACGGTTCTCGCCCCGGGCACCTTGCCCGCCTTCAAATACTGAATAAACAAGCCGCTATCGGGATTCGACCACAGCGGACCATCGAAAAGATTGCCCGGGCAGATGGCGTTCACCTTGATTCCATACTCAACCAATTCCAGAGCGAAGCTCTGCACCAGTCCGATACCACCGAATTTTCCTCCGGCATAGGCCGCGTTCTTGTTCGAACCCACAAGGCCGCTCTTTGAATTGATCTGGATTATATCGGAGCTGTATCCCGGATTTGCTAACCTCTGGCGCACTAGAATCGATGCTGCTTGCTTAACGAGCAGGAAGAAGGCCGAATAGTTTGTTCTTGTTACGAAATCGAAGTCGGCAGTCGATTGCTCAAGTACAGAGCCAGCCCGAAGAACCCCGGCATTGCTGATTAAAACATCTATACCGCCAGCAAATAGGACCGCCTTTTCAGCCATCTTCCGAACTGAGAGCTCGCTTGAAACGTCAACTTCAACAGCCTCAGCCCGGCGCGAGCCAGGGGAATTCAGCGCATCGGCCTGCCTGCGCGCACCCTCTAAATTGACATCCGCGATAATTATGAAGGCGCCTTGCTCCGCTAAACCCCGGGCTATCTTTGCGCCGAGCCCTCTCGCGCCGCCGGTAAGCAGAACCACCTTGCCCTCAACCACGCCTAGCCGGGCATTCCCGCTGCTAGACGGCGTATGCGAAAGTAGTTCGCCTGGGGATATCCTAGCCGCGCGCTCGGCCTCCTCCCAATCGCGCCCCACATAAAAACTCCCCCCTCCCTCCACTCGCACGGCCGCCGGCAATTTCCCGTCCGGCCAGTCCAATGCTCTTAGCCCCGCATCGGTTAGCGGGAAGGCCAGCTTCGGGATATCCAGCCTTTCATCCTCTATCGAGTGCACTATAACGGGGCGCCCCAGGGCCGCCATATATGCCCCTCGAAGCATAGGAAGCAATTCTAATCTATCCAAAGGCCCTCCTCACGGGCAATATCGACAATTTTTTCAGGCCTCTCGGCATCCATGCGTCGCCCAATCCCGGCATAGATTCCTATTCGCTCTCCCAAGGCCATCCTCCTAAGCGGCGACTCTGAATCGAAAAGTCCGAAACCACCGCAAGAGCTAAGGTGCTCATGCGCGATAAGGGCCCATGTGGAATCTTTCAGGTGGCGAAATTCCTGCCGATTCAGTTCCGGAGAGCGAAAGCTCTGACGGGAAGAATTGATATCAACCCCGCTGATTTCCATAAGATCCTTCCTGCGGCACAGTTCCCTCACTCTTCTAAGCTGTGCAAGGCTGTTTCGGGGCGGCATGTAAGTTAGGGCCTTGAAGCCCAGCCGCGGAAGCTCCTCGAATAGCTCATCCAACCAGGAATCCTCAAAGGTTTCCGCCCTCTTATCCCCGGTTGGAGACTCGCCGACATCTCCTAAATAAGGATAGCAGGTGATAGCCCCCAATTCGCTAACCAGTTCACAAACCCTCATTACCGGAGGGCACTCCTCGGGCGATGGCTCCTGATAGAAGCTAGGCACAAGGGCGCTTTTGAACACTCCCAGCAAATCATATAGGAAATGCACGTTTTTCCCATCCGAAAGACGCTTTTCCGCCAGGCTGGAAACGCTCAGGTTCAGAGACTGCCTTAGCGCTGAGATTAGGGGGGCGCCGCGGCCAAAACGGGCAAGCATCTTCTGCGCAAGCGAATAGAGTATATGCCTTTCGGTAATGCTCCCGCCGCTTCGATGCATCGAAATAGACTCAACATCAGCTCGGAAATCGAGCTGCTCCAAACCGGCATCCATCAAAGAATCATTGAGGATGGCAACCTGATTCTCCATGCGCGCGGCTCTGGCCCTTCGAATCGGCCTGAGAAAGGCTTCGAATTTCGATCGGCTACGGCTTGGGATACCGTGACACACCATGTACAGGATATTAGGCGAATCCGGATTATTTATCCTTTTGCCCTCGAGCCTCGTGCCACTGGCCGAAACCCGGAGTTCGCAGCCGCAGGTAGTGGGCAAGCCGATGATACGGCCGGCCTTTTGCATCTCCCGGCAGCCGGATATCGATTCATGATCGATTATTCCGACTGCATCCAAACCCGCGAGCAGGGCCCCGTAGGCCGCCTCCGCCGGACTGTAGGGGCTAAAGGAGTAGCAGGTATGAATATGATTGTTTACCTCCCCTCGGCGCTCGGGCGCAAGGCCGGCCGCCCTTCGGGCATCCAGCCTCTTCCTTAGCGAATTCAGCCTGGCTTTGGCGTTCCTGCCCTCTAGTCTTAGTTCAGCAATCTCGGCGGCGCTGCTCATGCGAACCCTGAACCTGCCGGACGTCCATCCCCCAGCTTGTTCACACTCCGCTCCTATTTCTGCGGAGCAGCTCGGCATCACCCTGGGCGGAACTTGGCGTATGATCCTTGAGCGGCAGAATCCGCTCATGAATCAAGTCGATAATCCACTCCTTCTGCGGGAAGAATTCCTCTTCCATCTCTGCGGCCGGCGAAATCCAGTTTCTTGCACCCAAAACCACCGGCGGGGCATCAAGATAGTCAAAGCACAGCGCATTCAAATTGCTGGCCACGTTGTGAAGAAAGCTGCCCCGTTCAACCGCATCCGAACTTAGTAAAACCCTGCCGGTTTTTCGAACCGATTCGACAAGTAAGTCGTAGTTCAGAGGATTGACAAATCTCAAGTCGATAAGCTCCGAACTCAGGCCGAAGCGCTCCTCCAACTCGTCTGCCGCCAGAACGGCGGTGTAAAGCGTGGCTCCCAGCGTGATAATGGTAATGTCCTTCCCTCGGCGCCGGATTGCCGGAACACCCTCGGGCGTTTCATAGTATTCTTCCGGCACACCGTTTTCCTCGAATTGCTCACCGACGCCATACAGCTTCTGGCTTTCCAGGAACACCACCGGATCGGTGCCGCCCAGGGCAAGATTCAGCATTCCCTTGGCGTCGGTGGGCGTGGCTGGGAAATACACCTTCAAACCCGGAATGTGGGCAAGGAGCGCCGTCCAATCCTGCGAATGCTGGGCTCCGTACTTGGCTCCAATGGAAATTCTAAGGGTTAGGGGCATTTTCAGCATTCCGGCGCTCATACCCTGCCACTTGGCCATCTGATTGAAAACCTCGTCGCCCGCCCGTCCAAGGAAATCGCAGTACATCAACTCAACGACAGCCCTGCCGCCGCATAGCGCATAGCCAACTCCGCTCCCAACAATGGCTCCCTCGGAAATAGGCGAATTGAAGAGTCGATGATAGGGGAGCGATTCCGTCAGGCCGCGATACACCGCAAAGGCGCCGCCCCAGTCCCGAACATCCTCGCCCCAGGCCGCCATTGTGGGATCTATCGAGAACCGGTAGAGCAGAGCCTCGAATAGGGCATCCCGAAATGCAAAAAGCCTAGCGGCGCTCGGTTTCTCGCCGCCTACAGCCGAGCGAATTTTTCTGGCAAGGGCAAGCGTTCGGGGATTGTCCTCCATGGCAACCAGCAGCCGCGAACTTCGCTTCCCATCGCTTCCCATGCTATCCACCCTCTGACCCGAGTACATAACGCTTTCAATGGAGCGGCCGTCCAAACGGGGCGAAAGCTCCAGCGAGGTTGATTTTTCCAGGGTTACAAAGAGCTTCCTTTCCACCCGGGCGCGCATGTCGCTCACCGAGGCCTCGTTCAAAATCTCCTTATCCTTCAGGTAGTTTTCATAGGCAAGGATGCAATCCTGCGCCTGCCAAAGCTCCAATTCTTCCTTAGAGCGATAGCTCGAAGAGTCCGAGGGGCTGTGGCCGGAAATCCGATAGGTGATAACATCCAGCAGCGCCGGTCCTCTTCCTTCCAGCAGAATTCTTTTCTTGCGCGAAGTGGCCTCTGCAACCGCGAGCGGGTTATAGCCATCAACCCCTTCGGCGTGCATGGCATTCGGATTCACTCCCGCGCCCACTCGCGCCAGGGTTCCAAAGCCCATGGTTTCACCCGCCGGCTGTCCGCCCATTCCATAAAAGTTATTGAAGAAGTTAAACATCACCGGAGGCGCGCCGCCAATATCCCAAAGCAGCTTATACTGATCCATTGACGCCAGCATCATCGCTTCCCAAACCGGCCCGCAGCCTATGGATGCGTCCCCTATGTTGGCAATCACAATGCCGGGCCGCTGGTTGATTCGCTTATACAACGCGGCGCCCACCGCGATATCCGCACTGCCGCCAACTATCGCGTTGTTAGGCATCGAACCGAAGGGGGTGAAGAAGGCATGCATCGACCCCCCGAGCCCTCGGTTGAAGCCAGTTTTGCGGGCAAATATCTCCGCCATTGTTCCATAGAGAACATAGTCTACGGCAAGATCACGCAGATCGCCACTCGCATCCTTCTCTACAATCCTTAGAATCTCGCCGTCCATGTATTCTCGCATTAGTGCATGAATGGCATCCTCGTCCATCGTAGTTATCGCCCAGAGGCACTTTGCCAAAATCTCCCCGTGGGATCGGTGTGAACCAAAGATGTAGTCCTCATGACTGAGAGACATGGATTGTCCCACGGCTGCGGCCTCCTGACCGAGGGAAAGATGCGCCGGGCCCTGGTGATTGTACTCTAGGCCCATATAAGCGCTGGTTTTCTTGATGGAATCCAGAACCAGTTCGAATTGTCGGATTAGCAGCATGTGGTAGTAGGCGGCCAGCAGCCCCTTCCTTCCCCATTCCCTCTCTTCCCTGGCAAAATCGCTTCTGTACTGATTGAGCGGAATATCCTTGAACTTGATATATCCGGCTTTGCGAACCTTTCTTGGATCTATTACTTGGTCTATCGGCATTCAATTCTCTCCTAGTTTCGGAATAGGCTCTCGCCGCGCCTCCGCTTCCTACAACACTGCCACCAGCTCCAGTTTTGTAAGCACCCGCACAAGATGCGCCAAAAAGCGAGCGCCCACCGCGCCGTCTACGGCCTGATGATCGATGGTTAGGGAAAGGCCGATTCGCTTTTCAATGGCGATGCCGGTTTCGGTTTCGATTGGCGCATTGGTAATTGCTCCAATACCGAGAAGCGCCACCTCGGGCGCGTTCAGCACTGGGGTGAAGTTTTCAATTCCGAGTGCGCCCAGATTAGAAACTGTGAATGTGCTCCCTGCAAGGTCGTCTGGGGGGATATTCCCCTTTTTGCAGGCATCTGCAAGTCTTATTGCCACAGCTGTAAGCGAATTTAGGCTCTTCCTATTGGCGTTCTTGATTACCGGAGTCATCAAACCCCTCTGCGTATCTACCGCGAAACCAAGATGTACGTTGGCATATCTCCTTATCTCGTTCCCATGAAAGGTGGCATTCAATTCCGAATGATGAGGCAGAAGACGGGCAACACTGAACATCAGCAGGTGGTTAATCGAGACATCCTGCCGTTCAATCGACGCTTCCTTGAAGGATTGGCGCCAGGCCAGAATCGAGCCAGCCGGAGCAGAGCTATTTAAGGTAAGCTGTGCACCTTCGCTCAGCGAGGCGCGCATCCGCGAAGCTATGATCTTGCGCAGGCCCCTTAGGGGTATTACTTCGACTGCCTCCGAAGATTCGCCTTGAGCGCCTGGGGCAGCCATGATGCCAAAGGCGGTATTGCCGCGAGCCGCCTCGGAATCGACACTGGGGCGAGGAAGCTTCGCTAGACTGCGTTCCACGTCGCGTTCGATTATACGGCCGGCGGGTCCCGTGCCGGAGATGGAAACGGCGCCGGGGGCGCTGCCGGCGGTGGTAGAAGCGGTGAAGAGGCGCGGATTGAGGCCGGCGCTCAGGGCAAGTTTCCGGGCCCGGGGAGAGATGGCTAGATGATCGCCCTCATTCTGCTTATAAGTAGTTTCAGGGGGGGGGTTGCTAGGCAGGATGGGCGCCGCGCCGCTAGATTGGCGCTTGGCATTCACCGCCTCGGCTGCATCCGCCACTACTTTGTCATTCACTCCCGGCGCGCCGGAGGCAAGCAGCGCCGAAGCATTCTCGCCCTCTTCGCCAAGAACGGCAAAGCGGCTTAGCACCGGCACCTCATCGCCGGCATCAAAGAGCCTAGCGAGCAGAATTCCAGCTGCCTCGGCTTCCACCTCCACCGTGGCCTTGTCGGTTTCCACTTCGCACAGCGCCTCTCCGGCAACTACCTGGTCACCAACATTCTTGCGCCATTCCACTATAATCACGGATTCCACCGTGTTGCCCAACTTGGGCATTACCGCTTCGTGCATCATGCGCCATCCCCATGCCTGTTTAAAGGCTGATTCTTTGCTACGTGAAGCTGCACGCCCAGCAATTCAATCTCCTCCCGAATCTCCAACGGCAAACCTAGGTCCACCACCAGATCGTCAATTTCCTCGAGTGGGATTACACGGGCAAAACCCGCCTGATTCCACTTGCTCGAATCGGCCAGAAGCACCGTTCTATCCGAATGACCGCGCATTGTCCGAACCACCTCGGTTTCCTCCATCATATGCGCGGTGAGCCCATTCGTAAGAGAGAATCCATCGGTTCCGATGAAGGCTGTTCTAACGTGAAACTGCTCTAGCTGACTCACGGCAATCGGTCCAACCATGGATTCCGCCTCGGGTCGGAAAAATCCGCCAACAAGGGTGAAGCTTGCCGCCGGGTTCCACCGTGCATATGGCAGAAGCAAGGTTGAATTCGTAACAACTTTTATGTTTCGCTTTCCCAGTAGATACCGCCCTATCAGCGATGTGGTGGTTCCCGCCTCCACCATGATTGAATCTCCATCCTCGATAAGAGCCGCCGCTCTTTTCGCTATGCTGGCCTTTAGTTCGGGATTTTTTCTCTGGCGCCTGAGAATTTCCGGATGGAGCGCCACCAAGGCACCCCCGCGAGTGCGAATCAGATATCCCTTCTTTGCCAATGTGTCGTAGTTGCTTCGCACCGTAACCATTGATACATCGAGGCGCGAACTCATCTGGCCAACCCCTATGTGTGGATTCTCAATCAGCAAATCGAGTATCTTTCTTTCCCTCTCGCTTAGCAGCTGCAAGTCTCCTCCCCAAGATGCCCAGAACCAATTGCCGACGTTTAGCTTTCTATTAGCTTTCGTAAGCCTTACTATATACCCTCAAAATAGACTATGCAAGTGCTCCTCATCTGCGCCTAGTCTTATCGACACTGACAGCGCCGGGAGCCGTTTCAATCTTCGAGTTCGAAGCGAAATTTCAATGAGAGGGTGCTTTGTACGGGTTGACCATAGCTAGTGGCCGGAGCGAATACGAGATTCTCGAGCGAGGTGAGAACGGATTTTTCCAATAGGGGGCTGCTTCGAGGCGGGATAAATTCGAATTTTTTGATATCGCCGCTGGCATCAATGTCTAGCTCGATTAGCACGACGCCCTCGAGTCCCCGTCGCCTGGCGAGTAGAGGATAGTTCGGTTTGGGAATTGAGAGTGGGGACGCGGGTTGGTATGAGGGCTCTGATTCGATAGCAGGGGCAGCAAGGCCAGATAGGGACGCGGGAGGCGGAGGGATGGATTGTTGGGCCGGGGCAGCAGGCATCTTAATCGGGGTGGGGGGCGCCGAGGAAGGCCCTGTGGAAGGAGAGCTTTGCGCGGACGACAGAGAAGAATTGAAATCGGCCCCCACCGTGGATGCGGGAGGCGGAGGGAAGAGGCTCGACTCTGAGCTTGCATCTGGGTAAGCGAGGTTTCGATATGCCGATTCGACGGAATTGCTAGGCTTTGAATTTGAGCTCGATTCCGAGCCAGTTAGGCGAATCGAAAGCGTTGATGGGTTTGATATCTCGGCGCTTACACCTTTCCAGAAGAGCAGAGAGAAAACTAAGGCGCTGTGCAGGCCAAGCGACAACGCGGTTGCAATCGCCAGTCTTCTCGATATCATCGGTATCGCCAGAGAGCGCCAAGGCTGAATTCACGGCCCTCAACCGGATACCAGGATTCCGAGTTCGAGTATGAATTCCAGTAAACCTCGGTTGGCATGCGGTCATCAAGTAAGTTGGCTACCTTGGCATAGATGCTTAGACCGTCTATAGACCGCCAGCCTATGCGAGCATCCCAACTCAATCTGCCCCTTACCGCTCCTCTCCTGTTGTCGAAATCCCCGCCCTTGTAATACTTGGAGGTGAATCTGGCATCCGTGGAAAGCTCAAGGGATTTGATAGGAACGAGGGATACTCGGCCATATATGCTGTGCAGGGGCACTAGGGGAACCCGCTTGCCGGAATTCCCCGCGAAATCCAAGGCATATGAGACGCTTAGTCCCAACACGGAGCCGGTTCTCAGAAAACTGAGAACGGCGCCCATGTGTCGGGTTTCACCGATGTTTGCATTTCTCCCATAAGCCGAGTTGAAGGCAATTTCATCGCTCATTGCAATGAAGTAAACGGCCATATCGGCTCTGTACATGCCTCTGGCGTATTCCAAGGAGCCAGTTATATGATGCCCAAACTCCGGCTTCAAATCGGTAATGATGGACGGGGGATTGGAATAGTAGGCAACCTGCTCATCTAGCATGGGATAGCGAAAAACCCGCCCATATCGCAGGCGCGCCGTCCAATTCTCTGTAGGCATCCAGGCGCCGCCAAAATCGTAAACGAAGGGCAGGTAGCGGACTTCTTTGCCCGCTCCGGAAATTTTGTATGCCGCCAGCCGCATCCCGGTATCGGCCACCCAGCGCTCACCCAACATCGCCTTAAGCCTCAGCCAGACCGCGAAATCAAAGCGTCTAGCCGATTCCTTGGAAATCCGATTGCGTCTTTTCTCCTCCTTATAGACCCTAGCAGTGCTTTCAGACCAATTCACATCAATTCCCCCTATGGGGATTAGCGTCACACGGCCGTTAGGATAGATTTCGATACTCCCCTGGATGCTTCCACGCACATCATCCAAGGCGCTGTCGGTAAAAGAATTCCAGGTATCGGAAATCACATTGGTCTTGGCGCTCAGATGACGCCAGGATACCGGAAAGGCGAGCATCAGCGGGCCAATATTGGTTTTCAAGTCGAACCCGCTCATCCAAATGATTTGCGATACCTGATCTTCCTTCTTATTCGCCCTATCTGGATTGGTTCTATATTCGCTCTCGGAAAGGCCGCCTGGAAGCTGATAGAAAGACTTAGAGAAGAACCCCTTCAATCCAAGGTCCAGACGTTGAAAATGCGCGCCGAGCTTCAGATTTGCGGATGTAGTATTCATATCGGATCTTTCCCGGGTTGGATTCAAATCTACGTGGTAAAAATCTCCTTCCACAGAGAATACGTCGCCGCCCCAGACGATGCCCAGCGCCTCCCTGTTAGTGAGACTCGTGGATAGGTTGGCGCGAATCCAGGCTTCAAATCCTTCGGGCTCCCTGGTGACAATGTTGATGGCGCCAGCTACAGCCTGATCGCCATATTGGCTCGAGAGAGGCCCCTTAACCACCTCTATGCGCAGGATTCTATCCAACGGAATCGACTGCCAGTCAACAGACGCCATATCCGCGCGGTTGATGGGGCGTCCGTCAATCAAAACAAGGGTGCGGGCAAAACCATTTTCTCCGAAGCCGCCTAGCGAAATGAAACTCTTACCAGGCGCGTTTGACTTCATGGCAATATCGGGCAGGATTTTGAGCGCATCAAGGACATCATCGGCGCGGGTCATCACCTCGGGGGGGATAACGCGAACATAGGAAGAGGAGCTTCGAACATCCTCTTCAATCCTCGACGCGCTCACCACAATTTCCATGTCTTCGGAAAGGGCGACTTTCGCAGCGCTCAGGAACAAGATGGCTAAATTCAGCGCTCTTCTTTTGGGCAAAATGCGGGCTAATCGAGTAGGTACACCAGCAGATAGAATATTTGGAATGAGAAAGCGAAACATGATATGCCTCCACCGCTATTACTAACCGCGAGAGAATATCCTGGCTTGCGGCACAAAGCCGGTTGCCTTCCCTTTCGGTGGCGCTTAACCGGCCCATCGCCGTATACAGTTGGCAGAGGACAGCCTCGGAATCTAACCGCGTTCCTCCCTCATCGGCAACGGCATGCTATCCCAGATAGAGTCAAAGGAGCAAGCGGAAGTTAGAAGCGCTCCTCTTCCCAGAAATGCGCTAAGTTCGAACCTCTGGCATACAGTCTTTACGCTAATAGAAGCCGAGAAAGCCGGCTAGCCTACCCTAGGGCATATGAGAAGAACTGTCGTTTCTCGCTGAGTGTGTATGGATCGCAAAATGAAATCCCATACCCAAAGATGGCAAACACCGCCATTCCGGCTTGTCTGCTCCATCTGGCCCTATAACCTCAAGGTGATAATGAGCTTTCTTGAGAATTCGCTTTAGGCGTGGAAGGGGTTGGAGTTTAGGCAAGAAACAGGTGCGGTGTCGATATCCCAGCTTACTGGCGCGAGAAGAGCGTAAGTGTAGGCATCCTAGCCTTGAACTTGGCCCTCCCTAGGACTTCGGAAGATAGAGGCTTATCCTTGCCCCGCCAAGCATCTCCGACTTTCCGGCATCAATACTGCCATCATGGGCTCTGGCAATCTCGCGGCAGATAGAAAGCCCGAGACCGACTCCGCCGGAATCCCTGCTTCGGGACTTGTCAACCCGGAAGTAGCGTTCGAAAACCCGTTCCTGGTTCTCCACCGCGATACCCGGTCCATCGTCCTCCACATGTAGTTTCAGGGAGTCTTCCCCTACTCGCAGTGAAAAAAGCACCCGCGACTTGGCGTAACGAAGGGCGTTGGATAGGAGATTTACGAGTAATCCGCGTATCTTTCCCTTATCGGCGGAAACTTCCGATTGGCCTCCGAGGAATCTAGTTTCGATTGCTATATCAAGCTGGTGTATACCCGGTTCGGCTGCCTCTACAACCTCGTGAATCAGAGCCTCCAGACTAAAGAACTCCCGCTCCAGTGTCGATTCGGAGGATTCAAATTCAGATAGAATTCTTAGCTCATCAACAAGCGCGGCCAAACGTTTCGATTCGGTCGATAGGGCCGCCAGGCCATCGATATTTAGCGGATACACTCCCTCCTCCATCATCTCAATGCGAGCTTGGATGAGACTGATTGGAGTGCGGAGCTCATGCGCCGAATCAGCGATAAGCCGCCGGCGTTGGTCGGCGGCATGTTCAAGAGACGCAGTCATATTGTTGAAACCGCGCGAGAGATCGCCCAGCTCATCCCTCCTCTTGCCAGGCACCCTGGCATTTAGATTTCCTTCCTCTACCTTCCTCAAAGCCTGATTTAGCACTGCGATCGGCCGGACTATATTTTCGGCAATGATAAGGCCAAGAAACATGGCGAAAACAAAGATTAAGAGCGCGGCAAACCATGAAATCACGCCAGCTCTCTGCAGCACCAAAAGCTCTGGCGGACGTTGGAGACCTGGAATCATCTGACCCATATAGAGATAGCCTATTTCGGCGTTATTCTCATCGTACAAAGGAACCCGCTTCGGATTATCAGGCGCAAGTTTTCTGCGGCCATAGTCGGCGTCGTCATACAGCACCCTACCTGAAAGATCGGTAATCACGATGTGGGAGCTAGTCCAGTCCCTCTGCGTTTCCTTATCCATCATTCCCATCATTCCCATCATTCCCATTCCACCACCGATATGCGGGGGCAGGGAATAGCGCTTCTCACGCTCAGAGTCTTCCCCAAACTTGGCCGTCCATTCCCCAAGTTCCTTCGAAAGCCACTTGGCGCGCATAAAATCCCTTTCGAAAGCGAAGTTGTCATAGCGGTTGCGAGTAAGGAGATTGCCCGTTCCTACTGCCGCCGATAGCGCAAGCAGCACCACCAAGGCAAAGGAGCCGAGTATCTTACCCCTAAGTGAGAATCTCATACTCTCCCCCGGACTCTTCCAAGAGCCGATAACCTATTCCCCGCACCGTTTGAATAAATCCAGGCTGCCCCCCCGCCGCCACTAGTGATTTGCGAATATTCTTGATATGAACATCGATCGTGCGCTCATAACCCTCCCATGCGTGGTCTTGAAAAAATTCCATTATCTCAGTACGCGAAAAAACCCTCCCTGGCTGCCGCATGAAACCATGAAGTATATCAAACTGAGCAGTAGTTAAATCCAAGGTACAACCCGAGAAACTCGCGCGCCGACGCCTCGTATCCAACTCAAGATTCAAAACCCGTAGGCTGCTTTGTTTAAGCTCGCTCGATTCCACTGCAATTCTGCGCATAACGGAACGAATCCGTGCTGCCATCTCCCTCAAGCTAAAGGGCTTAGTGATATAGTCGTCCGCGCCGAGTTCAAGTCCTATTAACTTGTCGGATTCTTCGGCCATTGCTGTAATAAAAATCACCGGCGTGTGCGAGCTTGCTCTAATTCGACGCATTACATCCAGTCCATCAAGTTTGGGAATCATAATATCAAGCAGCACAAAATCCACGCTCCTCTCGTGAAACAGCTCCAGAGCTTCAATACCATCCTGGGCGCTAATTGCCTGCCAACCGATCGACACTAAATAATCACAGATAATCTTGTTTAAGCCTTTCTCATCTTCAACAATAAGAACAGTCACTCTTCTCAGAAGAACCTCCCAAGCAGATCCAATAGCCGCAGGCCGGTCGGCGACAAACTCCCTTGACCCCCGGTTAAGCGTGAGCCAAAGGAGTGAAAGCTTAGTACCTGCCAGGATAATCCCAGTCAGGACTACCCCAAGGCCCATCAGGCCCACCCCAACCAGGTCCGTGATGATATCCTCGTCCATAAGGTCCACCCCAACCAGGTCCGTGATGATATCCTCTGAAGTAACCTCTCCAGCCTCTTCTTCCGTAAGCGCCGAACCATCTACCGCGCCGGTAATCATACCACCCCAAGTTACCGCGCCGGTAATCATACCACTCCAAGTCAATTTCTTCCCCGTTTACCTTGGCCGAAACAACCATCAGGTGCACTGGCGAAAAAGGAGCTTTGAAGGCCTCGATGCTCAGCGCCGCGCCCTCGGCCGGTGGCAAGTCGACTCCCTCATTCGAAAACCCAAGCCCACCTGGAAGGTTAAGATAGTAGAGTTTTCCCTCATCGCTAAGAATCGCCGGATACTCGCCCTCTTCCATCCTGAAAGTTCCGGTATAAACCTGGAGCTCGGGCATTTCCTCCACGAAGTATTCATTGTGCCACCCAGGATAAACCTCTTCATATTGCCTCTCGCCGGAAGCAAAGGCGGAGCCTGCCAAACAAAGCGCCAAAATCACAGTAATAGTAAGTCTCATTCGAAATACCTCCTCAAGTATTCATTGGTTATTTGCGATATTTTTTCCAATTCCTTCCTCCGTAAGCGCCAGGCCATTTACCGCGCCGGTAATCATACCACTCCAAGTCAATTTCTTCTCCGTTTACTGTGGCCGAAACAACCATCAGGTGCACTGGTGAAAAAGAAGCTTCAAAAGCCTCGATGCTCAGCGCCGCGCCCTCGGCCGGTGGCAAGTTGGCTCCCTCATTCGAAATCCCAAGCCCGTCTGGAAGCTTAAGATAGTAGAGCTTCCCCTCATCGCTAAGAATCGCCGGATACTCGCCCTCCTCCATCCTGAAAGTTCCGGTATAAACCTGGGGCTCGGGCATTTCCTCCACGAAGGATCCCTTGCCCCACTTACCAGGATAAACCCTTTCATCCTGCCTCTCGCCGGAAGCAAAGGCGGCGCCTGCCAAACAAAGCGCCAAAATCACAGTAATAGTAAGTCTCATTCGAAATACCTCCTCAAGTATTCATTGCTTAGGAATATCGCCCCTGAATATAAACAGATTATGAACCCAGTATATTTTGTTCTACTTTTTAGGCTCGCACAGGTAGTCTGGAATCTACAGGTAGTCTGGAATCTATATAGATAGGTTCATTGGCATCGCTGGGAATCCGCCCTGGCGCGTCTCGCCGGAAGCCTATAACTTTGGGCACACTTGGATGTTGCAACTCAGATCGTTACAATGAATTATGAAAGCCAGCACCTACCTTCGCGTCGCCTGCGCCATTCCCACCGTGAAGCCGGCGAATCCAACGCACAACGCCAAGTCCATCATCCAAGGCTACACCAAGTGCCGTGACGCCGGAGCAGATTTGATACTCTTCCCGGAACTCTCCTTAAGCGGCTACACCTGCGCGGATCTATTCTTCCAGTCTCGCCTATTGGAGGAGGTAGAAATTCAGGCTCTAAGAATAATAAAGGAGTGCAGCGAGGGTATAATCATTTTGGGACTGCCTCTCTCCCACCAGGGCCGGCTGTTTAACAGCGCCCTGGTTGCACAGGGCGGCAGAATTTTGGGCATTGTGCCCAAAACCTATGTACCCGATTCACAGGAATACTACGAAAATCGTTGGTTCGCATCGTCCGATGAGGCCAGAGAGACTCACGTGGAAATAAGCGGGCAGTCTGTGCCCTTCAGCGCAAACCTATGTTTCAACGATGATGAAGGCATCAGCCTCGCGTTGGAAATCTGCGAAGATCTCTGGGCTCCCATTCCGCCATCTTCGAAGCATGCTATCGCCGGAGCTCAAATCTTGCTAAACCCCTCTGCATCCAGCGAGTTAGTTGCTAAGGCGGATTACAGGCGGGAACTCATAAAAAATCAGTCTGCCAGATGCCTTGCCGCCTACATCTATTGCTCGGCGGGTCCAAGCGAATCCAGCACCGACACCCTCTTTGGGGGTCATGCCCTAATCGTGGAAAACGGGCGAATTCTTGCCGAGAATCAACGCTTTCCAATGGGGGACGATCAGTTGCTTGCGGATATCGATGTGGAATTGCTCAATCACGAACGCAAAATCTCTCGCAGCTTCGGATCCGCTGCAAGAAGGGAGCTTGGGGGATCTAACTACAGAAGCATTCCGTTCAAAACTTCTATGATGGAGGGAGCAAAGACCACTATTAGGGCAGTTCCCTCCCAACCCTTCGTGCCATCCAACGAGGCGGAAAGAAATCTGCGCTGCAAGGAAATATTCTCTATACAAGCAGCGGCTCTGGCAACACGTATGGAACACAGCAACATTGAGAAGTCCGTGCTGGGTTTGTCCGGAGGCCTAGACTCCACACTCGCCCTGCTGGTAGCAATCAACGCTCTAAACAGACTCTCGCTACCCCGCAGCAGGATTCACGCCCTAACCATGCCTGGCTTCGGCACTACAAAGAGAACCCTTGGAAATGTGAAGAATCTATGCACGGCGCTTGGCGTCGAGCTCGAAACAATCGATATCCGTGAATCCTGCAAATTGCAGATGGAAGAGCTCGGCCACAGCGGCCAAGCCGATAATATCGTCTTTGAAAACATTCAGGCTCGACATCGTACCGCTCTCCTCATGAACAAGGCCAATATGCTTGGCGCGTTGGTTATCGGAACTGGGGACCTTTCTGAACTGGCTCTAGGTTGGTGCACCTTCAGCGGCGACCACATCTCAAACTACTCGGTCAATTCCGGGGTTCCCAAAACGCTTGTCCAATACCTAATAAGGTGGTTTGCCGAGAGCCATCCCCAAAATGAGATTCGCGATATACTGCTGGACATATTGGATACTCCCATCAGTCCGGAGTTGCTGCCCCCGGATCCAAAGGGGAGTATAAGCCAGAAAACTCAGGATGAGATTGGCCCCTACGAGTTACATGATTTCTTTTTGTATTATGCAATCCGCTATGGCTTTGGTCCGGGTAGGGTATGCGCTCTTGCCGCGAAAGCCTTCGGGGCCGCCTATGAGCCTCAAGCAATAAGGAAATGGCTGCGGGTGTTTTACATGCGCTTCTTTTCCCAGCAGTTCAAGCGCTCATGTCTGCCCGATGGGCCCAAGGTTGGAACAATCGCGCTATCTCCGCGAGCGGATTGGCGAATGCCCTCGGACGCTCAGGCAGATATCTGGCTAAAGGAGTTAGACTCTCTATCAGGCAACTAAGGGGCGGCAAACGTGCAATCGCCAATACTCAAGAGGCGCTCGCTATCGTTCAATAACCAATCCTAAAGCATGGTGGCAGGAAGCTTAGACGGCGCCGCGCCGCGGAATATTCGGGTGCGTATCAGAACCACTACGCGCCTTGCCAACCTGCTGCCTCTCCTTACGCCACTTGCTCCCCTTGCCGTCATCCTGCTTATCGAGTTCGGCCCCGGCTGGGGCCTCCTCGCGTTCGGAGGCCGCGGCTGCCAACTCCGCGCGTTCCAATGCCTCATCTTCTTCCAAGTGGCATTTCTTGTACTTCTTCCCCGAACCACAGGAACAGACATCGTTTCTACCAGTGTGCTTCAACCGCTGCTTGTAATCATCCTTCCCCATACACCATCCTAGAAATAGAACTCGAAAAAGAGTTAGAGGTTAATCTCGAGCCTAGTATAGCCCAAAGTCTCGCCCAATGCACACGCAATTGCATAACCCTCGGCAACAAGGTTGTGAGAGACTCCCGTTATCTTCTCGAGAGAGGTTACTCCGCCATCGCGAATGCCGCATGGCACTATCCAATCGAAATGGGAAAGATTGGTGTTAACGTTGTGAGCAAAACCATGAAACGTGATTTTCTTCTTAAGAGCGATGCCAATGGCGGTGATTTTATCCTTACCAACCCAAACTCCTGTATGCTCCGGGTGCGCATTTGCCTCGATATTATGTAAATCGGCAAGATATCGGATAAGGGCGGTTTCGATATTTCTCACAAGCGCTCGCACCCGATGGCGGTGCGCCTCAATCGATGCAATCAGATAGCCAACTAGCTGACCAGGTCCATGATAAGTAACCTCGCCGCCCCTATCGCTACTGATAACAGCCACACCGTGAGTGAAGGGATTAATCAGGATGTTATGGCCTTGATTACCGCGAAGTCCAGTAGTAATAACCGGAGGGTGCTCAAGGAGCCAAAGCGTATCGGGGATTTTGTTCGCCAGACGGAGTTCATGGAGTTCGTACTGACGGGTTAGCGCTTGCTCGTAGGGAATCGGGGCGGTATCGTGCAGCACTCTGAGTATCATAGGCATCCAAACACTATATCGGCAGCGCCTTCCAAGCCCCATCCAAAAGCGCCCATATCTCATTGTAGCCGACATCCTTGCAAAGGGCAATCGATTCCTCAAAACGACAATCAATATCCCGCGGACGGTGGGCATCCGAATTAATTACTATCCTGATACCACGTTTTGCCGCATTGGCCAATATCCATGGCGAGGGATAAAGCACATCCAAAGCGCTCCTGCATATCGCGCCGGTATTGAGCTCCATAATCTTATCACTCGCCGCGAGGGCTTCCAGGGCGGAGGCGACATGGCGGCGATACCACCCTGCATCCTCCGAGAAGTATTCATTATCGTTATTCTTCTTCTTCAGCACATCGAAGTGGGCTAAAACATCAAATCCGTCAAGCCGCACCAGCTCCGCAACTCGTGCATAATAAGCCTCGCTGAGCAGTTCGAACGAACCCTGATAGGCATTATCAAGCAGCCATTCAATCGCGTTCTTGGAACTATCAACGCAGGCATAGTCGGGATTCTGCTCCAGGGGGCAGGGAGAATGCACCGATGCAATCGCAAAATCCAAACCAAGTTCTTTCCACTTGGAATCTGCCGGCGACTGTGCGCCAGGGATATAGTCGATTTCCAGGCCCTTGTAAATCTCAATCCTGCCCTTCCACCTTTTTTTCTGTTTCTCCAGCTCCGCAAGATACAGGCCGAGGCGCTCCTCCTTCAACGTCCAATCGTTTTCAACCGGGATTGGAGCATGAGAACTGAATCCTAGCGCGGTAAAACCCCTTTCCGCTCCAGCTCGAACATAGTCCTCAATGGAGCCCTCTCCATCGCAAAAATCATTATGCATATGATAATTAGAGCCGAATACTCTTGTTTTCAAGTACATCTCTCCATCCCGGGGGCCCTGCCTTCAACTGGTGCTCTCATCTAGGCTTATAGACACCCTGGACATCGCCGCGGTCATGATAATCGAATCCAATCTATAGCGCTTCTCATCAAAAAGAGCTATGCGGCATCCTAGCCAACAGGAGCACGAAAATCAACTTCAAATTCATTTCAGCGGGGTCTAAAACTCAAAAATATACTGATTAATCGCGGCAAAACTCCATGCGCTCCTCAGGTAGGCCAGTAGAGCTGCGCCGCCTAGAATTTCATCTCGGCAATTATCTGAAGCAGAGTTCAAGCCCTATGAGGCTTGCCAAAGCCGCTAGCGCCAGGCTGCAGTAACTTCAGTGTTCAAAATCCACCTGTATTTCAGAGAATGGTTTCCATAACTATACCCCAGGGTTTTGGCTCCCCGGAGGATAGGCGCAGGTTTCACGAGGCAGCTACCCCGTAAAGGCCGATCAGAGAGGCGCGGTTCGTATTCTGAATCACAGCCGCGTCGGGCTTTACGCCACATCGAAAAGAACTCTCGTAAATCCTAATCGCCTTCCTCGCAAGGCGGCGAGAGAGGCCGCCAACTAGGGATTCGCCCGGAAATCGGCTTTGCTCCACCCGTTCATCGCTGGTACCGCCTGGCAAGTATCTTGAATGCTTTTGCTGCCCCCCTACAACTTTCAAGAGCCCAAAGCAGCTGACTTATCTGGCAAGAACCGGGCATCTGCGCTTATACTGCTTTGGCGGGAGCTATCAATGGCTAAGAAACTAAGAAGCGCTACAAGCAGGAGCGGCCGCCTGATGGCAGGCGCCCGGGCTCTATGGAGGGCGAATGGGATGACTGAATCCCAAATGTCCAGGCCGCTTATCGCCATCGCCAACTCATTCACTCAGTTTGTCCCCGGGCATGTGCATTTGCATGGTGTCGGTCAGTTGGTGAAAAAGAGAATCGAAGAGGAGGGCTGCTTCGCCGCGGAATTCAACACTATCGCGGTGGACGACGGAATCGCGATGGGGCACGGGGGAATGCTCTACTCCCTGCCCTCAAGGGAGCTAATCGCCGACAGCGTAGAGTACATGGTTAACGCTCACTGCGCCGATGCCCTGCTGTGTATTTCCAATTGCGACAAGATAACTCCCGGGATGCTAATGGCCGCCATGAGACTGAACATTCCAACAATCTTTGTATCCGGCGGACCCATGGAGGCCGGCAGAACAGGCAAGAAGAAATTGGATCTTATCGATGCCATGGTGATGGCGGGCGATGAATCGGTGAGCGAAGAGGAACTGAGAACTGTGGAAAATGCCGCATGCCCCACCTGCGGCTCATGCAGCGGAATGTTTACCGCCAACTCGATGAACTGTCTTGTGGAGGCTCTTGGCCTGGGTTTGCCGGGGAATGGCACCATTTTGGCAACTCATGCTGATAGGACTGAGCTTTTTGCTCGCGCGGCCAAGTTAATAGTCGAACTCGCCGAGCGTTATTACGGCGAGGAAGATCCTACGGTTCTGCCCCGCGGTATTGCAAACAAGGCGGCCTTCGAAAACGCCATGGCCCTCGATATCGCCATGGGGGGTTCCACTAATACGATTCTTCACATACTGGCGATTGCTAGAAGTGGAGGAGTGGATTTCAACCTAAGCGATATAGACCGGCTAAGCAGGAAGGTTCCCTGTCTTTGCAAGGTGAGTCCCAACTCGACTGAATACCACATCGAAGATGTTCACAGAGCCGGCGGGATTCTTGGCATACTTGGCGAGCTCAGCCGGGCGGCGCTTATAGATGAAACTGTCAATCGAATTGATTCGCCCAGCTTGGAGGCTGCATTGAATGAATGGGACATAGGCGGGATAAGCTCATCCGAAGCCGCAAAACTGCTCTATCGAGCGGCGCCCGGCGGCAAGCGCAGCGCCCTGATGGGCAGCCAGTCCGCTCGCTACAAGGAGCTGGATTTAGATAGAACCTCAGGCTGCATAAGAAGCACGGGAAATGCCTATTCTAGGGACGGGGGTCTTGCGGTTTTATTCGGCAATCTGGCGGAGGATGGGGCAGTGGTAAAGACCGCCGGCGTCGATGAGTCAAACCTACGGTTCTCGGGCGCCGCAAGGGTGTTTGATTCCCAGGAAGCCGCCGTCAGAGCCATTCTGGATGGAGAAATCATCGCTGGCGAGGTGCTTGTAATCCGCTATGAGGGGCCTAAGGGAGGGCCTGGCATGCAGGAAATGCTATATCCCACTAGCTACTTGAAATCGCAGGGCCTGGGCAGGGTTTGTGCGCTGTTGACAGACGGACGCTTCTCCGGCGGCACTTCGGGGCTCTCCATCGGCCACATATCTCCTGAAGCAGCGGCGGGAGGTATGATTGCCCTGGTTCGAAATGGCGACATAATAGATATAGACATCCCAAAACGAAGCCTAAGTCTCCGCCTAAACGGCATCGAACTAACCCGCCGCCGGAAAGCGGAGGCGGCCAGAGGCGATGCCGCCTGGAAGCCCCGGCGTGAGAGGGCGGTAAGCGATTCGCTAAGGGCCTATGCCCATATGGCTGCCAGCGCGGATAAGGGCGCAGTACGGATCGTTCCCGAATAAGCGGCCAAGCTGCTATACGGCAGGGTGGCATGGTTTATGCTTCAAAACAAGCTTATTTCCACAGACTTTATCCAAAGAGTTAGGGTTTTTGCTCAATCATCCGCGAGGGGGGTCCGTTAATGAATTTACGGACTTCTGGAGTTGTAAATGATCGACCAGGCAGAGCTGCTTATGCGCGAAGGCGCATTCGAGAAGGCTAAGCTTCTTCTTTCCGAAATTATCCTGGAAGATCCGGCGAACCTTCGGGCAATATGCGATATTGGCATTGCCTATACGGAAACCGGAGAGAACGAGAAGGCAATTCGCGCCCTGCTTCACTACATCGGCAACGATGATTCAAACCCCTACGCATGGGAGGCGCTCGGCTGCGCCAGATTTAGAATGGGCGATGTCAATCTATCCATGGAGAACCTTCGCAGGTCTCTAGCTATTTCTCCCCACAATGCCTCTGCGCTTCGCAATTTGGGCATACTGTACAGCATAATCGGTAAGAAATCCGACGGCCTGCGCCTATTGCAAAAATCTATCAAACTCGCTCCGCAGGATTACCGGAATCACTACGCTCTTAACTGCGCCTATAGAGACCTTGGAAAAAACGAGGAACGCGAAAAGATATTCGAACGGCTTCTGGAGCTTGATCTCCCCGAGGCGGTTCGCAAGGATGTGGAAGTGAGCCGTATCCGGATGAAACTGGGCTGGGACTAGCCCCTCGCACATAGACTTCGGCCACAACATAGCTTAGCATAGTACTCAGAAGCCCTACAGCCCAACTAGCATAGGGAGGTGAACGTGGCAGGAGCGCAAAAAAATTTCCGAGGCAATCCTCAGCACCTAGCTCGTCTGGTTGAATCGGCGCACAGAGGCGACATGAGTCTTTGGAACAGCTATGTCCGCAAGAGGGGCGCCTCCTTTCGCGCGCGCCTTGCCGGAGCATCGCTAAGAGATCTGCCTCTTGGCGAGGCAAATCTTATGGGCGCCGATCTCTGTGATTCGGATATGAGCGGGGCGAATTTGGCTCGCGCCAATCTGGTTAGAGCGAGGCTGCAAGGCGCTTCCCTAGTGGAATCAAACCTCAGCGGAGCGCGTCTTGAGCACTGCAACCTTTCGAATTCCGATTTGAGCCGGGCAAACTTAGCGGCCGCGAATTTGAACACCACTGATTTCACAGGAGCCACCCTAAGTGGCGTCACTGGCATCGATTCCTCGGCAAATATTCCCAACTTGGAGCCTAAGGAGGATGATGCAGAGATGCGCCCCTGGATTCTGGCTTTGAAGGAAGAAATACAACGCAGAGATCTTCGACTAAGCATGGAAAAGAAGCAAGCCGCCGTTAAACGCAGAAGGCTTAATCGGAGGTTGGGGCGCCGAAAACCTCTGTTTCACAGGGTGAAATAACAAGCGGGGCGTAAGAGCGCGATTAGAACTGAGCAGCCCTGCCTAAGCACCGTTTTCCCGCCCTAGGCAGGATGGCTATAACTCTCCAGTGAGGCGCCCAAAGATATCCACCGTGGGTATTGCCGAATGAATCCGCACTCTGCCCCTTTGCCGTGTCAAACTACATCCCGGCAAGGAGCGGAAGTTCGGGTTTTCGCTGTGAGTTTTCGGATTAGAAATCCTTTTCCAGCACGGTTCTTCGATTCGCGGACTTTGCGTTTTCAATGGCCTTGTCGCACATTTCACGCACCTTGCTGGAAAGATTGTCGATAACGGCAGACGAGCATTTCATATTCGCTGTTGCCTTGATGTAGCCCCTAACCTTGGAGGCCACAACCAACCCCTCTTTTTCGATCATTGTCAGCTCCTTGCAGTTCAAGTTATATAATCATACCCTACCATGAGGCCTTTGCGCATTCTTATCTAGCGATATATATTCTTAAAGGGTGAAAGCGTCGGCTTACGGATTAATTGTTCTGTTTTCACTCCTTCTGTGCGCCAACCCCAGCTTTGTCGCGGGTGAACCAGTTGAAGCTAGTCTTGTTATTGTGGGCCCTGGCGACGCTATGTACGAGTACTGGGGTCACATTGGAGTAATCATCAAAGATGATTCGGAGAACTCCAGTCTATTCTACGATTTCGGAAATTTTTCATTCTACTCTGACAATTTCTACGTTGATTTCATGATGGGACGTATGATTTATCTTGGCTCGGTTAAAGAAACGGAAGTCTTCATCAATCGGACGATGCAAGGAGATAGGCGTCTGAGTCTTTATCCTTTGAATCTTGGAATTGAGGAGCTGCGAGAATTGGATAGCGCCCTGCGCTGGTGGACCCTTCCGGAAAATCGAGAGTACCTGTACGAATATTTCCTGAATAACTGCTCAACGATAATTCGCGATATTTTGAACAGTGCAACAAGGGGAGCCTTGCGGGCAGCCACTGCATCTGTCCCTGATAAGACTTATAGGCACTACACAAGAACTGGAGCACGGCCATCCTTCTTCAGCGAGGTTCTGCTTCACTTCCTGCTTGGTGAGAGACAGGATGAGGAAATAAGCCTCTGGGATTTGATGTTCCTTCCTCAGGCGGTAGCCGATACTGTGCTAGATTTCGAGTATTTAGGAAGCGATGGAGTAATCCGGGTTCTAGCCGATAGGGAAATCGTGCTCCGGGAATCCACTCGCCCCCCCGTGCCGAAGGAACCGCGAATACTGTGGCCCTGGCTTTTAGCGCTCAGCATCATTCTTGGCCTGTTATGGAACGTGGGTGGAAGGCTGCCGCGTGCATTGATTATTCTTCTTGCCGGCATCCCCGGGCTGATACTCGGCTTCTTAATGCTTTTCACCAACCATGCGGTCGCCTACAACAACATCAATATCTTGCCGAGCATGCCGACGGTGCTCCTGGGCTTAATCCCCCTTACGATAAGCGTTGGGCGAAGGTGGATGGCTAGACGAGAGCCGGCGCTCAGTTGGATTTGGACTATTAACTTGGCCGGAGTATTGGTGGCGCTTTTTCTGCGGCTGAGTGGGATTAGCATACAAAGCGCTGGCGCTTTTTGGGCGCTCTACGGTCCATTGGCATTCATGGCTTCTTGGCCTGGGCAGTATCTAAAAAGGAAGCTCTACCCTCGATTGAGCAAGTTCGGGAGACAGGGCGGCTATGCTAAGCAGATTCGCTCCTCCGATAACGGTGATTGAACGCTTATCCCATTTGGCAAGGAGAGCCTCAGCCTCCTGTTTCAAGTCCTCGGCGCTTGCTTCAATCTGAACATTTCGTCGCTTCTGTCTAATCTCATCGGTGATTCCGTATAGCCTCCGTTTAAAGGCTACGAGCCCTCTTTCTCCGGGGCCAAATGGCTGAAGCTCCCTGCCTATCGAGCCTATCACGGCCATATCCACGGTCCTGTTTTTCAGCTTGGAAATCGTCCATTCAAGGGAATCCCTGAAACTCTTCAAGGAGGGCAAAATCACAGGATCCCTATAGGTACTGAAGGTGAAGGTTCCCTCGAGAACCGCTAGGGAGACAAAGGCGCCATAGGCCCCCCCCCTCATGCGAATGCTCTCCCATAAATAACCTGTTTTGAGTATATGCGCCAGGAGTCCTAGCCTAGCGTGTTCCGGACTGCCAAACAGGGGCGCCGGCAGGCTAAGGGATGAGAACGTTACCGAGGAGGCAATCGCAATTGTTTCCCCCAGAGCCTCATGCCTAAATAGCTCAGGTTCGACCGCCGGTGGCGCGGGCGAGCCGGCCGGGAGGGCGCCAATCATGCCAAGGGTATCCGATAGTCCCCTTGCGGCAAAATCCTCGTCTGATGTGAATACTGCCGATAGATTCCCCTGCTTGATTAGATGCCTCCGAATTTCACTTAGCGCTGATGAAGCCTCGGCAGTCTTCACGTGACCAAGGAAGAGAATCTGTTCGATTCCGTACCAGAGGTCTTCCCAGGAAGCTGCAATCGAGTGCTTTGCGGCAGCTCGATTCGAACTAAAATCATGGCCGGAAGGCACAAGAGCAGCGCGATAGTCGTTCTTGAGTTCCGAAAGCAAATCGCTCAAACGGCTTGAATCGGAGAAATCGGCCGACACTAGCAGGCGCTGCGCAATTTCCAGCGCTTCCCGCCACTGGTGATTAAGGGCCTTTAGACGAACAAAAAGATGGCGCTTCAAACCTCCTCCGACATTGGGATGAATGGATGAAACATCCAAAGAACAGCTCATTCCCCCGGTTTTAAGAGACAATTCAACCGCAACGTCCTGATGGGGCACACCTGGCAGGCCTACCTCGGTGAGAGCCCGGCAAAATAACGGCAGCCAGGGTTGCAGCCGCGCATCCAGGCTGGCCAGATCAAAGGCAAGAACTAGATAGCTCACCTTATTCGTAAAAGTCGTGTGCATATAGCACTCGCTCTGATCAATCTTCTCTAAGGGCAGGTTTAGAACCTCTCGCGGTAGTTGGCTCCGTTTCAGAAAGGGTATCCGCTTTAGAGCCCTCCTCGAATCCGGGGTGCTTTGAAAGGTTCTCAGTCTTTTAAGCGATCTCTGAAGCGCTCTCGCATCAAGTTCCTGTTTTTGAAGCCTATCTAGTTCTCCGCGTTCCCTTGCGAGCCTGCGCGCGCCGAATCCGGAACTTGGTACGATCGTCAGCGTTGAGCGGTGAGTATTCCGAATAAGCTCCCGGCTGATAATCTCTTCAAAATATCCCTTCTGCACCCTGCCGCGAAGGGCTTCCATGGGACCTTCCAGAGCCAGGCTTTCCATTGGCGCCCTATCGTGCAGCCAAGCCCTTAGCGCCTGTTTCATAAGTCGCAGTCCAAAGGGCGATCCGCCGCGAATTTCCCGCATCCGAAATTCCACCAGCCTCATGGCTCCCTCAACCAACTTAGAGTCCAGCTTCTCCTTGACCAATTTCTCGAGGGTTCCCATCACCAGCCTTTCAAAGTCATCACATTTCGAGGGATCTGTTCCCCTAAGACCAACCGAAAAGGCCAGTTGACGCAGGTTAGTATCCAAACCGCTAACCGGAGAGAGATCCTCACCTAGACCGCTGTCGATAATCGCTTTTTGCAGGGGGGCGCCGCCGTGACCCAGCAATATGAATGAGAGCGCCTGGCCGCTGAGCGCTGCTTGCAAATCATTTTCGCCGCCAAAGAGCCAGCTTATGCTGATGGTGCTTCGCTTTGCGGTTGAATCGTCGCAGGGCCAAGCTACCTGCACGCGCCGCGGACTCTGCCAGCGCTGCTGAAGCCCTATCTGCGAATCAATTTCTCTTCTCTCAAAGTGGGAGAAGAATTCCCCATCCAGTATTTGCAGGCATTCCCCTAAATCCGCATCCCCATAGAGGAAGACACGGACATTGGAGGGATGGTAGTAGGTCTGATGAAATGCCTTGAGTCCCTCATAGACAAGGGAGGGAATGTGTGAAGGATTGCCGCCGGAATCCCATCCGTATGGAGAATCCGGGAAGAGCAAACGCAGGGTGTAGTCCTCCACAACCGATTCAACGGAAGAGTAGGCGCCCTTCATTTCATTTAATACAATCCCTGCTCGGCGCAGCCTCCCCTCTTCATCGTACTCAAGCCGATGCCCCTCCTGGGCGAAAACTTCGGGGCGCAGCTGGGGGAAGAACACGGCATCCCCGTAAACCCTAAGCAGATTGATGTAATCGGCCTTTATGGTGCTGGCCGCCGGATAGACAGTTTTGTCCGGATAAGTGATTGCATTTAGGAAGGTATGGGCGCTCCCCTTCAGCAGAACTAGGAAGGGATCCTTTAGCGGATAGCGCTTGGAGCCGCAGAGAACAGAGTGCTCGAGTATATGCGCTACGCCGCTATTATTTGCAGGCGGCGTTCTGAATATGTACGATATCAGATTCTCCGAATCATCGGCATATATCTTGTAAATCTGGGCGCCGGTGCCGTAATGGCGTAGCTGAATACCGGTAGAGCGGTACTCAGGCAGTGAGTCCACCGAAAGAGTTTCAAAACCGGCGTAGTTTTCCTTCATGGACAGTCCGGAATTCGGAATCGAATGCTAGTAGCGCGAACTATTGAGAGCCTTGCGTATCTTCTTCAACTGCTTGCGCTCCATGGCCTTTTTCTTCCGATTTCTAATTGTGGATGGTTTCTCGAAGTATTCCCGTTTTTTGAACTCCCGAATAATTCCTTCCTTTTCCACCATGCGCTTGAAGCGCCGAATGGCTTTCTCCAGGGGCTCGTCGTCGCTAATTCTCACGTAGGCGATCTAAAATCACCTCCTTCGCATTTAGAAGTTAGGCTTAGCCGCAAAATGCCACTACATCTTACCGATCAGAGCACCCGTGTCAAGAAGAGGTTTTTCGAAAAAGTACTTGGAATCGACTGGAGTCGATCCTATGCGAAGTTCCCAGTGCAGGTGTCTGCCTGTTGCAAAACCCGTATCGCCTATCGTACCTATGCGTTGATTCTGCTCTACAAGCTCGCCCTCTCTCACATCGATGGAATCCATGTGAAAGTACACAGTAAAAACGCCCGGCAGGTGTTCGATTATCACAGTGTTCCCGGTTAGCAATCGCTCAGCGGCAAGCACCACGCGACCGCGGCCAGAGGCTGCCACAGGGGAGCCAATTTCCGCCCACAGATCGTAGCCCCTATGTATGGAGGATGATTCGGAACCATCCGGCATATGATATCGGCGTCTATCTCCAAAGAATGCCGTAAGCACACCGTTTTCTATGGGATTGCTCAATGGTTCGATTTGATGCATTGCTGCCTTGTTGGGGGTATTCAAGACCGCCCAAAACTGTCTGGCTTCGGCCTTTTTTCGCTCCGATTCATCCGCGTAGAGGGCGTTCATCTTATCGTTCAACTTGATTACCTCTTCGGAGTATCTTACGGCTCTTAGCCTAACGCCGCGCTCTAGGCGCCACCGGCTCCTACCCAGCGTAGCGTCTACTACTAGGCGATAAGGGCCCGGTTCCAGGTTTGCGGGTATGCCTAGGAGAGCTGTTGAAACATGGCGGCCGGTAGGAGTTTCCCAGTTAAATCCCTCGTTGCGGCTTAGGGCTATGTCTTCTTGGTTTCTTAGCGTTACGACTATGCCACCCATCGGATCGCCGGAAATCATTATCTGGATCACGGCCCCCGGTTCGGTGTAATCAGGCGCTATTACGGTTGGATTGGCGCTGCTGAGTATGGCTGGAATCAAGATAAGGAGAAATAGGAAATAGACTGGACGAGTCATTGCTCTCATCCAATAGGAAGGACTGCGTTTTTCTAAATGCTGCACGGCGAAGCCTCTAAAATTGTGAGCCGGCGGGCCTCTACGCCACGCCAGAGGTCACGATCCAACTTATATACTAGATCAACTTCATCATCAACCTTAATTAATGAACCATAGTTTTTTGCGCCATTCCACCAGAGGGCGGGCCATCGGTTTGAACCTAATGAAACTAGAAGTTTGAGATGCTTGTTTTCGGGTTTTCCGACTAGGTTTGCCTGAAAAATCCTGACCTTGCGGGTTAAGAATACCAATGGGGGAAAACCCTGGCCATATGGCTCTAGATGCTTAAGAAGTTTTTCAATTCCCCTCGGACCCAGACGCGAAAAATCCTGGTGTGATAGTTTGGCATCCACAGAGAGACTGGTGGACTTTGCCCCCTCGGTTTTAGCGTGTCTAATCCATTTTTGGCTAACTTCAATCAGCTGGGCAATCCTGGCGCTGGGAATGCAAAAACCGCCGGCCTGAGGATGTCCACCGAAGTCGTCGAAAAGCTGTGACGCCGCATTTAGCCAGCCAAGGGCGTTAATGGCGGAGTCGCATCGAATTGAGCCGGACGCCTTCTCATTTTTTATGGCAATTACAACGGCCACCGGAGCGATCGCCTTCTGAAGGCGGGTAGCGAGAATACCCGTAATCCCCCTAGGAATCTCGGGGTCCGCGACTATCAGCATCTTGCCGGCAAAGTTATCCAGCGAGCTGTAGGCCTGAGGCAGCAGTTTTTTCCACAGACGATCGCCAAGCGCACGGCGTTTCCTGTTGAGTTCGATCAGTTTAGAAGCTAGGGAGGCGGCCTCGACTGGATCGGTTTCGAAGAATAGATTTGCCGCGATATCCGCCTGACTCATGCGTCCGGCAGAATTGATAAGCGGGCAAATCTTCCAGACGATTTCCGTGGTGCCGATTTGCATTTCGTGCAGCCGGAGTTTTATCAGCAATTCGCGCAGGGCCATTCTGCGTTCGCCGCCAATTTGGTTTATTCTGTCCACGCCCATTCGAACAAGAATTCTGTTTTCGTCCAAAAGGGGCATCATATCGGCCAGAGTTCCAAGGGCGACAAGGTCCAATTCGCGGCGCCAGGCTTCGAAGTGGCGCCGCAAGGAGCGTAGCCGCATGCTTATCATCAAATTGCGCAGGGTGGAAAGTGGTCCTATATCCTGGGAAGTGTATCTGGCGAGGCGGCTAGCCGCCTCGAACTCGGTGAGCGATAAGCCCTTAAGCGCGGGGAAAACGGCGGCTATCTCGGGTGCAGCGTCGATTATGCTAATCTCAAAACCGTCAAAAAAGGCGGATACCAGCGGGATTTGCGCGGCGCAATCGTAGGAGAAGACGGGGTGAACTTCGATGTAGTTCCGGAGCTTCTCGCGGCCCTCATCGCCTGTGGCGCTGCTAGTGGATATCCGGCTGACTTCCAGTAGATTGTGCATTTGCAAGGCTTCGATTTCAATTTCGCCTGCATCTTGGCGGGCGATTAGAAGGCAAAAGTCCTGAAGCGGGGTTTGAGCCAATGAAAGCGCCCACTGAAACTTGGATGCTATTGCCGCGGCGCAGAGTCCGTTGAAGGGATAGGAGCCTGGAATCTTGGGATTCACGATGGCGTGGGCAGTGGGTAACTCGTCATCTCTCGGCATGTGGTGATCGAATATCAGCACGTCCAATCCCAGCCCGCCTGCCAGCCTTATTTCGTCGAAATCGGTGGTGCCGCAGTCAACCGCTATCACTAGGCTCACACCCTCCTTTGCGCTTTCCCGCAGCGCCTCGGAATTCATTCCATAATCAGCTTCGCCCACTGGCACCTGCCACCGCGGTTCGATACCCACCATTCTAAGGGTCTCCGCCATAATAACTGTTGCGGTTACACCGTCGACGTCTCTGTCGCCCATGATGAGAACCTTTTCACTTTTTCTGGCGGCTAGCATAACCCTATTAACAGCCCTCTCCATGTCGGGAAAGATGAAGGGGTTGTGAAGAAAGCGCTCATCCTTCTCCAGGAAGTAGGCTATCTTTTCGGGCGCTGCTATCTTGCGGTGGATTAGAATGGAAGCTAGTAGAGGGTCCAGTTCATAGCGATCCGCTAAAGCGCGTACCTCCTCGTTTTCAATCACGGATTCTAACTTATTAGCCCGTGATTTCTTCGAGAATCAATCTTTGAGGCTCAACCGGCTTCTCGGGCGCGAAGTTAAGCGTCTCATGCAATTTCGAGAAGCCGATATCGAGTTTGGATTTTTCCTCTGCCCACACTCTCATTAGAGGCTGACCCCTTTCAATTTTGTCTCCGGTTTTTCTCAGCAGTTCAATGCCGGCTAGATCTTCTACATCGTCCTCGGCAAGATCTCGGCCTACGCCTAGGGCAACGGCCGCCATTCCTACCTCGAAGGCATTGATTCCAGATAGGTATCCGGACTGGGGAGCCAGTAATTCTTTGGAGTACTTGGCCCGCGCCTTGCCGCGCCTTGCCATTAGTTCCGAGAAGTCTCCACCCTGAAATTCCACATTAGCCTTGAATGTCTCGAAGGCCGAGCCGTTTTCTATGACCCTGCGGCAACGCTCTTCGGCCAACTGAAGATTTTTTTCGAGCCCGCCGACGATTAACATCCAAGCGCCTAGGCGATAAGTGATTTCCATTACATCGGCTGGGCCCTCGTCTTGAAGGCAGGCAATCGACTCCTCGACCTCGAGAAAATTCCCCACGGTGAGGCCCAAGGGCTCTGTCATATCCGTTAACACTGCCACAACTCTGCGATCGAGACTCTTCCCGGTATCGACTAGGGACAGTGCAAGAGCCCTGGCCTCTTCCTCGGTTTTCATGAAGGCGCCTTGTCCGCATTTCACGTCCATTACTAGAGCCTGGGCGCCTTCTGCAAATTTCTTCGAGAGAATACTGGCCGTAATTAGTGGTATGGATTCCACTGTGGCGCTTACGTCTCTAAGAGCGTAGAGTTTGCGATCAGCAGGAACCACCTCCTCGCTTTGTCCCGACATAACGAATCCGATTTTTTCAATTCCATCGCGGAAACTGGCGGGGCTCAGGGCAGTGCTGTATCCCGGAATGGAATCAAGTTTGTCTAGAGTCCCGCCAGTATGCCCCAGCGCTCGCCCGCTCATCATGGGAACTTTCAGCCCGCAGGCGGCAGCCATTGGGGCTAGAACCAGTGATATCTTATCGCCTACGCCACCTGTGGAATGCTTATCAACAAGGGGAGCGGCAATTTTGGCAAGGTTAATCACCTCTCCGGAATCGATCATGGCCCGGGTAAGGTGCCCGGTTTCTTCTGCGTTCATCCCGTTGAGTAGAATTGCCATACAGAGCGCGGCAGCCTGGTAATCGGGTATATCTCCCGCCGCGTAACCTCGAATGAAGCCCTGTATCTGCTCCCTGCTAAGAGGCTTCGAATCTCTTTTAGCGGCAATTATATCAACTGCTCTTAGTGTCTCACACATAATGGCTCACATAGTGCACTCTATCTGCTGTTAGTGCAATCCCGCGGCTCTAGCGCCTTTGCAAACTTCTCAGGGGCCGCTCAAGCAGGGTCTGTATTACGGCAAAGAGCCATCGCTCCATAGCCGCCGTGCTGAGATTGTGAAGACCTATCTTCGCTGCCCGATTTATTTCTATGTCGGAGATAGCAAGCAGCCAACGTATGGCTCCCAACGAGAGTTCATTCAAGCCCTTATTGCCACAATTTGGACAGAGCAGCAAGCCGTTCGGAAGGAAATAGACTGTCCTACCCTCTAAAACTCTGTTGCACTGATTGCATCGATCCAGCTTTGGCTTCACTCCTTCAATCTTGAGGAAATTCCAGAGAAATGCGCAATTCAACCTCGAAATTCCCTGCGGCGCGCACTGTGAGAGCAGTGAGAGGGCAGTGGCTATGAGCGTGAAAAGGTTTGTTGAATCCCCCCCGGAACCATAGCTTCGTAGGAGTATTTCAGCCCAAATAGAAGCCGTATAAAAGCGCTCCAGGTTTTCCCTAAGTCCATCATGGGTATTCAGCGGATCGAAGTTTCGAAGCCGCCAGCGATTTCTTGAACCATCATAGTGCAATTCGGCTATTCCACGATTGTAGGGCAATGCGACGCTCCGAAGGGCGCTTCTTCGGCCCATGGCGCCGTAAGCCAGGGAATCCACCAGGCCCTTGCCGCTAACTAGCATTGAAAGCCCGCGATGATTCTCGCCCACCCTCCGAGCTCGAAGCACGATTGCCTGCGTTTTGATGTCGTAAGACACTTGCTTACTCAACCTTCCAAACCATCTTCCCCTACGCTGACACCTGCAGTCCGCAAGCTAGCCTGGCCGGCGCTTACACCGGTTTGCCGGCCCTCGGAAGGGCGCCATTTCCCATCCCTTGAACCACTTTGCCACCCGGAGGCTTCCCGCCATAGCCCTCATCTAAGCAGTTCCGATTAAGATAAGGAATTATTTGGGCTCTTAGCCTTGACGAGGAGTATATCATTTGGAATAGGCATCGTTAGGCGGGAATAAGGAGTTTAAGGCCGATACACTGACGAATTTGTTTGTCCCTCCGTTCAGAAGGCCTTATTTTAACATATTGGCGTCCCTAAGATGCAGCCAAGGCCTAGCAGGTTAGAGAGCCGGTAGTTAGCAAACGTGGCAGCGCTCTCGAAACTAGGCGTATCGGCGCCGGGCCGGCGGCCAAAGAGCTGCAAGACGCCTGTGGTTCAAGCGACTCCTGGAGCTGGAATAACCCTGCCCTCTAGTCGCCTGAGATCCTAGACTGCCGAATAAGAAACCGCGGACGCTCGGCGGAGAGTAAGGAGCTTTGGAAATGCCGGAACGCAATGAGAAGCCAAATCAAATTATAGCGGCCACCGAGATTTTACCGGAATATATCTACTTAGTGCCGCTGCAGGGTAAGCCAATATTCCCTGGCATATTCACACCGATAATGATTAGCGGAACCGAGGATATCGCGATAATCGACAAGGCGATAGAAACCCACAAGGTGATCGGCTTGATTTTAACCAACAATCCGGAGGTAAATTCCCCTGGTCCAAAAGAGTTATACAGGGTGGGAACGGCCGCTAAGATAGTTAAGCGAATCAACCTGCCGGATGGCGGAATCAACATTTTCATTAGCACATTGAAGCGATTCAGAATATCGAAGATTCGCGGCAAAACGAGCCCCTTCTCCGCCGCGGTAGAATACCTCAACGACATGTACAATCCCAAAGACATAGAGCTAAAAGCCCTAACCCGGGCACTGCTCTCCGAAATGAAGCAGATAAGCGAGGACAATCCCCTGTTCACCGAGGAGATGCGCCTCAACATGATAAACATCGACGATCCGGGGAAAATAGCGGACTTCATTATCAGCATTCTCAATGTAGCGAGGAAGAAACAGCAGGAAATTCTGGAAACCCTCGATGTGAAAAAACGTCTGGGCATGGTGCTGGTTCACATCAAGAAGGAGCATGAACTCTCAAAAATTCAGAAGAGGATAGCCGGAGAAATCAACGAGAAGATTGAAAAAAACCAGCGGGATTACTTCCTGCGGGAAGAGCTGAAAGCCATCAAGAAGGAACTCGGCGAACCGGCGGATGCACGTTCAAGCGAGTATCAGAAATTCAAGGAGGCGCTTGCCAAATTCAATTTCACTGGCGAGATAGCCGAACAGGTGGAACGTGAGCTCGACAAATTCCAAGTTATGGATCCTCAATCGAGCGAATACATAGTCACCAGAAACTACCTCGATTGGATAGTGTCATTGCCCTGGGCGAATCCAGGCGCGGATGAAATTGACATTAGCTCCTCAGCCAAAATATTGGAAGAAGATCATTACGGGCTGGACGATGTGAAAGAACGCATAATGGAATATCTTGCGGTGCGAAAACTGAAAGAAGACTCGAAGGGCTCGATTATTCTATTGGTGGGACCTCCCGGGGTGGGAAAAACCTCAATAGGGAAGTCCATTGCCCGGGCCATGGGGAGGCCCTTCTTTAGATTCTCTGTGGGTGGGATGAGAGACGAGGCTGAGATTAAAGGCCATCGCCGAACCTACATCGGGGCCATGCCAGGCAAGATAATTCAGGGGCTAAAAATAGCTAAATCGCGGGCGCCTGTTTTTATGATAGATGAAATAGACAAGCTGGGAATGAGCTTTCAAGGCGACCCCTCTTCGGCGCTCCTTGAGGTTCTGGATTCTGAGCAGAACATCAACTTCCGGGATTACTATCTCGATCTTCCCTTCGATCTTTCCCATGTGGTTTTCGTAGCCACGGCCAATACACTCGACACAATTCCCCGCCCCCTCATCGATCGGATGGAGGTTATCCGGCTCTCGGGTTACGTGGACGAGGAGAAGATTCAAATTGCAAAGCAGTACATTATTCCGAAGAGCCTCCAACGTCACGGTTTGAAGCGAGGACAAATTCGCTACAACATGAGCACGCTCAAGGCAATAGCGGATGGTTACGCCAGAGATGCGGGAATGCGTACCTACGAGAAGGCTATCGACCGCATTCATAGAAAGGTTGCGCTTGGAGTGATAGATAAATCCGGCAATCTGCCAATACGAATCAAGTCCGAGGGTTTGGAGCATTACCTGAAAAAGCCAGTGTTCCGGGAGGATGGATTGAACACCGCTACCAAGCCAGGCATGGCCCTAGGGCTGGCTTGGACAAGCATGGGAGGAAGCATCCTAGTAATTGAGGCAGATGCGATTCTCGGGAAGGAAGCACTCAACCTAACCGGCCAGATGGGCGAAGTGATGAAGGAATCCGCCGAAATCGCTTATACCAGGGTGAGAAGAATAGTGCAGACCATAGATGGCTTGGATAAATTCTTTTCCACCCACACTATCCATCTTCACATTCCCGAGGGCGCTATTCCAAAAGACGGACCCTCGGCCGGAATCACTATGACAACGGCCCTGCTCTCACTCGCAACCGGATTAAAAACCAAAGCAAACATGGCGATGACCGGAGAACTGAGCCTCACGGGCAGGGTTCTCTCAATTGGGGGCTTGAAGGAAAAAACCATCGCGGCGCAGCGGCATAAGATCGGCCATCTGATTATTCCCAAAGCAAATCAGCAAGATTTGGAGGAAATACCGGCCCAGGTGAAAAAGGGAATAGACTTTCATCCGGTTTCGGAATACAGAGAGGTAGTTCAGCTTATTTTGCCTAAGCTCAAACTTTAGATTCACCTCAAACCATGCCGCAGTTTTGTCGTTATGCCTGCAGTTAAGGTTGGGTTCTAAGGAGTTAATCAAATGCCTTCGGATGAAATGGACTATCGCGGCTATGCCGAGCTCTTGATTGATGCCGGCATCGCCCTTAAACGGGGGGAGAAACTACTTATCCGCCATGAACTCGGCGGTTCGCTGCTTGCCAGGAGCTGTGCGGAAGTGGCCTATGAACGCGGAGCGGGGCTAGTTGAAACCCAGTTCTACGATCCGCACATCCTTCGGGCGCGAGTAAAAACGCAGGCAGGAGACAGCGAGGCCCTTACGGCCGATCCCTCCTGGTTGCCAGCTTGGCAGGATGCAATGGTGAGAGAGTCCTGGGGATTCTTGGTGCTGAAATCCCATGAGGATATGAATTTGATGGCCCGGATCGACCAGGATGCCCTGATGCTGCGAGAGCGGTGCATGCAAGAGAAAATACAGGCTTTCCACAGCGCAATTATCAGCAATGCGATTCCCTGGTGTGTTGCGGCTGTTCCTGGCCCGGGCTGGGCCGAGCATGTCTTGGGCAGAGGAAAGAGCGTCTCCGACCTCTGGCGCACATTGACTCCTATTCTTCTTTTAGACCGCGATAATCCTGTCCTCGAGTGGGAGAAGAAATCCCGGGCTCTTGAAAGGCGATCGGACCTGCTAAACGGTCGCGGATTCGATTCCCTACGCTTCGAGGACGAAGGCACCCGCCTCGTAGTTGGTCTGCTCGCAAAATCGAAATGGATAGGAGGGAGTGAAAACGGCCGGGGCAATCTATCGAATATTCCCACCGAGGAAGTGTTCACCACGCCGGATAGAACTCGCTGCGATGGTTTTGTACGCATCACGCGTACTATCGAGGTACGCGGCACCATGGTTAAAGGCGCGAAATTCACATTCAAGGACGGCATTCTAGTTGATTTCGATGCCGAGGAGGGCCTGGGCGCTCTTAAATCCTTCGTGGAGGCCTACAAGGGTGTGCGCCGACTCGGCGAAGTGGCGCTGGTAGACGAGGACTCCGCTATCGCTCGAAGCAAGCTTCATTTCGGTTCACTTCTATACGATGAAAATTCCTCCTGTCATATCGCCCTTGGCTCTGGCTATCTTTCCTGCATCGAGGGCGGGGAAAACCTGGATACCGAGCAAAAGAGAATCGCTGCCGGGTGCAACGTATCCCTGGTACACCTGGATTTCATGATAGGTTCGCCCGGCATGTCGGTATTCGGCTTGGATGCGGAAGGCAGGGAAACTCCGGTAATTGCCAAGGGCCGCTTTGTTATATCATCCGCATGACTGAGCACATGCGAACGCCGCAAACCTCCTGCTTTACCCACAATGGATACTCAAGCTAGACTACTGAGCGTGAAAGCTTATCTGAACGCGCCCAGTTTCAACCCGATACTCCTTGATTTGCCCGGGCCCTTGGCGCTCACCTGGTACAGCCTGATGTACTTCCTCGGTTTCTTATTCACCTATCACTTTGTAAGTTACCATATCAGGAAACGCAGAATCATTATGACCTCCGCCGAGTTCTCCAACATCATTACAATGGCCTTTTTAGGGGTGATTATCGGGGGTCGCCTAGGCTTCGTATTATTTGTTCACCCTGTCTACTATTTCAGCAATCCTATGAAGATACTTTCGATTTGGGAAGGAGGGATGTATTTCTTCGGAGGCCTGATCCTGGCAATGCTCCTGCCCTGGTTATATGTGCGCCGAACCAAGCTGAATTACTTGGATGTAGCGGATTTGTTCATTGTCCCCGTACCGATAGCACTGGCCTTCGGCCGCTGGGGCAACTTCATGAATGGCGAGTTCTGGGGAAAACCAAGCCGTGCGCCCTGGGCGATGGTTTTCGATTCAGTGCCGGATTCGGATCGTTTCAGCGGCTCGGAAGGCTGGGTGGCATCCTGGGCGGCCGAGATTGGGATGGACTCCTCGGGCTTGGTTAACCTGCCCCGGCATCCGGTACAGCTCTACGAGCTGCTTTTTGAAGGAATTCTCCTATTCATCGTTCTCTTACTGTTTAGAAATATATCAAGACCCAGAGGCTCTGTTTTGAGCATGTTCTTTCTCATTTATGGCGCGCTGCGATTCTGGATTGAATTCTACCGTCATCCTGTTAGTCAATCAGCGCTTATTCTGAACAGCAGTTGGTTTACCTTGGGCATGCTTTTTTCCATACCGATGGTGATTGGCGGCGCACTTGGTTTGTTCTTGAGCTTCAAGTTCGGAATTAAGAACGAGCTATATAAAATTCCGAAACAGAGGGGATGAGTGTTCCATTCAATTGGCGCTTGCTGCTGCATCAGGCATGGCGCTCTGTTTTCGCCACCAAAGGCACTCACCGCCGACTAACTTCTCATCGCCTAAGGGTATTGATTATTTTCTGGGCGCTCTTTCTCCCTCACCAGCTAGCCACTCGAATTTGCCTCGCCCTCGACAACATATTCTTCCCCGCCTGGCGCAAGAGTTCCATCAAAAAACCGGTGTTTGTCACTGGTATCTTTAGAAGCGGCACTACCTACCTGCATCGAATGATGGCGAGCGATGCCGATACATTCAGCTCGTTCAAAACCTGGGAGATTTACCTGGCGCCTTCAATCTTACAGCGAAAACTGCTTCGACTGCTAAGACGTCTTGATGCACTCGTAGGGCAACCGATTTATCGCCTACTCCGCCGTTATGATTCAAGGCAACTCGGGAGTATTCGCTTTCATCACGTTGGGTTGTGGATGGAGGAGGAGGACGAGGGTCTGTTTCTCTTCCCCTGGGATTCTCTCTTTACCTGGTTTTTCTTCCCCGATGCAAGGGGGATGAATGAGTATTGGGATGCTAGGGGCAGGGACAACAGGCGGCGCATGGAATTTTTTAGAGACTGTGTGCGAAGGCACCTCTTCTTTCACGGGGAGACACTTATCTACCTATCCAAAAATCCGGCCTTTACTCCAATGTTGGCAAGTTTGAAAGAGGTTTTCCCCGATGCCCGCGTTATATACCTGCTTAGAACTCCGATGGAAGTGCTGCCCTCGCAGGCTGCCTGGCTCTCGTTTTGCTGGCATTATTTTGCATCTCCTACCGAAGAGTACCCGTTTGCGGCCGAGCTATTGAAGATGTCATTTATCTGGTATTCCTATCCCCTGGAACTCTTCGATAGTTGGCAGCCGCAGAATTTTCTCGTGGTGAAATACACGGAACTCATCCGAAGTCCTATCGAGGTGATAGAGAAAATCTACAGACATTTTGAATTGTCGATGACAAAGGATTTTCGGAACCGGCTGCGGGTGCAAATTGAAGGCGCTAACAGACATTCGGCAGGAATGACACTCGAGGAAGCGGGCTACGATAGACAGGAGGTGATGCGCATCTTCGCCAAATTATGCAGGGATTTCGACCTAGCTATCTAAGCTCGCGCCTAACGCCGGCAATCTAACGCTTAAAATCCGCGGATTAGAGAAGGCCCTAGGATTGCGGTAGCCAAGTAGGGAAGACTCTGTCTCTTCCATCGAGTGATGCCTCAAGGGGCGCCGATTAGCTTGACCACGCCATCAACATAGCCTAGGCTCTTCGAAGATGGCCAGTCTCAGAGAGCAGGTGGATCTGATTAGGGAGGTCTTTGCCTACTCGGAGCGCTTCCGCGGCGCCACCTTTGTGATTAAGATTTCGAGCCGGATAATAGACCACCCGGATTTTCCTCAGCATGCGGCCGATTTGGCCCTCTTGCACAAGGCCGGTATTAGAATTGTCATAATTCCGGGCGCCGGGAAAAAAATCGACGAGGTTTTCAGCCGCTACGGTATAGAGAAGAAATACATAGGCGCTATCCAAGTTAGCAACTCTGAAACGGTGGATCTAGTTAAGATGGCTGCCTTCGACGTAGCTCATCGTGTAATGACGGCCCTTTCGGGCCATGGCATAACTCCCCTAATCGGCGATTGGATCAAGGCCCGATCGCGCGGCGTGCACCAAGGAGAAGACTTCGGAAGCAGCGGTATCGTGGACCGAGTTCGAATCGAATCAGTGATTCGGTCTCTTGAACTTGGAAATCTGCTTATTTTCCCCTGCATCGGACACAACGATATAGGCCAGCCCTTCAATCTTCCCTCGAATGAGCTGGCGCAAACCATCGCCACATCTCTCGGCGCCAAAAAACTCTTCCTGCTAACAGCAAATCCAATAATGAGAATACCTGAGTGGAAGGCGCCAAGCGGAGTGGAAATTCTTGAAGACGGCAGAATCTTTCGCATGCTTCCGAATGTGGCAGGTGAACTTGCAGCCATGAATCCCGATAAGCCTGGACGAGTCAATCTCGATACCGCTGCTGCGGCATGCCGAGCCGGAATCGAACGCTCACACATTCTTAATGGCCGCCAATCCGGAATTTTGCTGAAGGAAGTCTTCTCCAATTTGGGAGCTGGAACAATGGTTTTTGCCGATGTCTATGAACGCCTCCGTCCCATGGAAAGCTCCGATGTATCCGGCATGCTCGAAATAATGAAGCCTCTTGTTGCCCAGGGCATCCTGGTGAGGCGCAGCCGAGAAGAACTCGTAAACAGGCGGAACGACTACTGGGTTTACGCGATGGATGGAGTGGTGCACGGCTGCGCCGCCATTCATATTCACGACGAGCTAAGCGCGGAAATCGCAGGGGTGGCGGTGGATTCACGTTACGCACAACTTGGAATAGGTAGGAAGCTCATCGCGAGACTCCTCGAGGAGGCGGTGAAAAGCGGCGTACAAAGGGTATTTGCCTTTAGCTCCCGCAGTTCCGATTGGTTCCTTTCCCAAGGATTCCACGAGGCCTCGATATCCAGTCTCCCGGCCAAAAGTCAAAGAGAATACGATGCGGGCCGAAATCCTAAAATACTTATAAGGGAGCTTCCTACTTAGCCGTTTTCGCCCGCGTGGGCCGTCGATATACCCTCCATCAACCTAACTTGAGCCCTTTTTCCGCACCCCGCGGCGAGCTTCGGCTTTTTTTCGCAACAGAACAATTACCGCCCAGATTACGATTGCGCCGCCTAGGAGGGCAAGAAATAACTTGAGCGGCAGGCTCATCGCAAGGGACACGGTTGCCACCTCCACTATCAGAGAGGGAATTTTCCCCAGTGTACTGGCCGCCGTAAAACTAACGGCATTCATGCGACTAGCGGCGGCGGCAACTGTAACTGCTCCGGAGGGCATGTATGGCAAAAGTCGAAAAGCGAATACCAAAAAGAAGGCGCGGGTCGGCGGCGCCTTGGATAGCTGGGTCATCCGCTTGTCAAGGGAAGCGGCAAACCTACCCTTGCTATTTGAGAGCTTATTCAATCCCTTGCGATAGAGCAAAAACGCCAGCATAGCGCCCAGCGATTCCCCAGCAATTGAAATCGTGGTTCCCCACCATATGCCAAACACAGCCACATTGGCCATAGTTATGAAATAACTTGGAAGTACTCCCACGATTGCTATCGCAATTTCCAACAGGAGACTGAGGGGTATGGCGATTGGACGGTAGTCAGTCAGCAGTCCACTAAGCCATATCTCATTCATAGGCGATCGTTCATTGTCCGCTTATTCATGAACCGATAATACATCAAGTGAGTTTAGGAGGCCACAAGCCTAGCTCTTTGATGATGCTGGCATGCTTGGTTCAGGCGGAGGCCGCCAAGCCGAATTTCAATAAGCCTCTAGCGCGGTTCGACGAAGTGTCGGTTTGTTCACAATGCTGAAATGAGGCATCGAATACATCACTTCTCTCCGAATAATGGGATTGACCATCAGCAAATTTTCACCTAAGCTAGGCTCCTCAGTAGCGCTGCTGATACACTTCCGGTAGCGAACTCCAAGCAAGAAATACCAATGAGCGAATTACCCAAAAAGAATAACAGCGGATGGACAAGCGTAAGCGGACTTGAGATTCGGCCGGGGCGAGCCCATCCTTTTGGCGCAATAGTCGATCCCACCGGAGTTCAGTTCTCACTATTTTCAAGGCACGCCACATCTGTGTCCCTCCTTCTATTCGACAACGAAAGAGATTCCGCGCCTTCTCATGAAATCAGGCTCGATCCCGAATTCTGCCGCACCGGGGATTGCTGGCACGTACTCGTAAAGGAAATCGAACCCGGACAATTCTACCTATACCGCGTGGATGGACCCTACCAACCGCTTGAGGGTCACCGGTTCAATAAGCACAAGGTTCTACTAGATCCCTACGCCAAGGCCCTAACCGGAAATTTCCGATGGGATATCAGCAACGCCTTCGGATTCATACCCACTCATCCGGATGCAGATCTATCCTTCTCAACCGAGGAAGGCATCTCGAACTTTCCCAAATGTATTGTTGTCAACGACAGTTTCGACTGGGAGGGTGATAGACCTCTGAACCACCCGCTTCGCCGGGCAATAATTTACGAAACCCATGTCGTAGGCCTTAGCGCCCATCCCGAGGCACAGCGAAGATTCAATATAGAGAATCCCGGCACCTTCAGCGCTATTACACAGACTATACCCTACCTAAGGGAATTGGGTATCACCAGCCTCGAATTACTCCCCGTCGCCGAATTCGATACATCCGAATATCAAAACAGAATCAATCCCATCAGCGGCGAGGTTCTTGAAAACTACTGGGGATACTCAACTATCGCCTTCTTCGCTCCAAAGGGCAGCTATGCCCGTTCCAGCGCCCGTGGTGAACAAGTTAGCGAATTCAAGCAGATGGTGAAGGAAGTCCATCGCGCCGGTATCGAAATAATCCTGGACATCGTGTTTAACCACAGCGGCGAGGGCGATCAGATGGGTCACACTCTCTCGTTCAGGGGCATAGATAACAGCATCTACTACATGCTCGCTCCGAACCCACGCTTTTATATGAATTACTCGGGGTGCGGAAATACACTGAACTGCAACCACCCGGTTATGCAGGAATTCATACTGGAATGTCTCCACTATTGGGTGCAGGAAATGCACATCGACGGATTTCGCTTCGATCTAGGTTCCATTCTCGGACGCGATTCAAATGGCAAATTGATGGATAATCCGCCCGTTCTGGAGCGTATTGCCCAAGACCCCGTTCTCCGTGATACCAAAATTATTGCTGAAGCCTGGGACGCCGGCGGCGCATATCAAGTTGGTCAGTTCCCCGGTGGACGATGGGCGGAATGGAACGATAGATACCGCGATGATGTCCGAGCCTTCTGGCGCGGCGACCCCTATAAAGCAAATTCCTTCGCTACTCGCCTAGCCGGCAGTGAGGATCTCTACCTACAAACCGGCCGCAAGCCATACCATAGCATTAACTATATCGCCTCCCATGACGGATTCACCCTTGCCGACCTAGTATCCTATGAAGCAAGGCACAACCAGGCAAACGGCGAAGGCAACAAAGATGGCAGCAACAACAACATAAGCAAAAACTGGGGTGCCGAGGGTCCCACTAAAAACCGGAGGATAAACCAGATTCGCGGTCAAATGATTCGTAATTTTCTAGGCACCCTACTCCTCTCAAGCGGAACGCCGATGCTGCTCGGAGGCGATGAATTCCGCCGTACCCAGAATGGAAACAACAATGCCTACTGTCAAAACAATCCGATTAGCTGGCTCGATTATTCATTGATTGAACGCCACCCCGAGTCTCACCGTTTTGCACGGCTCCTAATCGACTTCCGCAAGGCTCATCCGGCCCTCCAGCGGCAGGAATTCTTCGAAGGCCGTGATTTCAGCAACAACGAAGTGCCCGACATAGGATGGTTCTGCGAAGAGGGCAGGCCGATGGATTGGAACAGATCCGAAAACATACTCGGACTTCGAATTGATGGGAGCCGCAGGGAAATTCACGCCGATGAAGATGATGCCGACATCTGCATGTTCTTCAATGCAACGAAGAGGGCTATAAGCTTCCTAATCCCGCAAGCACACGAGGGACAAACCTGGGCTCGTGTTATCGATACCGCCAAGCCCAGCCCAAACGACATACTCGAACCCAATCAGGAGCAGGCCATTAGAAATGCCACTCACTACCGTCTCCAGGCCCATTCACTGGTGGTGCTCATCGGCATCCGTGCCTAGGCGCACGGCCTATTGAACAACCTCCTCGAACAGCACGCGAATCTCGTCTGCATTGTTGGTAACGTTGAACCCCCCGCGCCTTAGTTCGTCCATGCTCAAAGATAGCCAATACCCAAAGGATCCTCTGGTTCTGCTTCTTGGATTCATTGACGCCACATTTCCATAGCCCCGCAGACTTGCCGATTGCATCAGAATTTCCGTGGCTCCCCACGCATCCAAGGCAACAGGATCCCATCCGGCCGCGATTATTCCGGCCAAGTCCGCATCATCATAAGAAGTTGAGGGTCCGTTCTTCGGCCTTGCATTTACCCAGATTGCGTCAAGAACGTTTAGATCGGGTACTCGAGTTTGCACCATTTGCGTGCCCATTCCCCCTGTTCCTACCTTCCTATGGGCATTGTGCCGTGTCAGCCTATTGGAAACTACGCCCATATAATGCTTTACCGCGCCAGTTGTCCCATAAATGAAATGGCTCTTGAGCACCGGCACATTGATTATTTTCAGCCGGCTCGAATCGTATACGCCTTCGTTCCATATACCCTTAGCAAAACTTACCTTCGTTCCATACAGGGTTCTGAATTTGGGATAGCTAACAATGATACCGGTTCTACTAGAGGGCGTATCGGCCACGATATAGCCATCTCGATCGTCCCCAGCGGCATATTCTCCTACCCTTTTCAATGTGATGGAATCCCAAAGATACGTCGATACTCGGTGCCTCGCCGAAAACCTGCGCGCCACATCCAAATAGGATTGGGAACTGTCCCTCGCATTGTTATTCTCCCAATCAAGGCTCCCCCCATTCCCACCGGAACCATATTGCGCCTGGCCATTATCCGCAATAACTATCTCACCTTCAAAACCATCCGGGTGCGCAACTATACTCTTCACAATGGCCGCTACCAAATCGCTGTTCGTTCCGCCCCTGGAATCCCACTGAGAATTTACCTTTATGATTACCACATCGCTATAGGCAATAATTCCGGGCGCTCCGTCCCGGGCATAGAAACTCTGGCCATCCTTCTCCATCAGATCTATGAGCCGGGTGAAGCCCGCCGAGGCATTTGTTCCGGCTCGGCTGGCATATACAGTGGAAGTTCGCGGGCCAGTTGCCTCTCTACCTTCAATCTTCAGGGGAAGCTGCGTTTCTCCTGGCGATATCCCGGCTCCGAAGCTGGCAAGAGAGCTGGCATTGCTCAAATCATTCTCCGAGGCGGTAAAAATCCACACAGCCGCAAAAACACAGATCAACCATAGGAAACGCCTGCCACTACGGCCCACGCCAACTATAGGAACGAAAATTGTACTGAGCCAAAGGGCTGCATTGGCCGAGGCCATCCGCTGACAGGGATAAGCCGCCCTAGACGGTTTTGGTCCGCTCCTTATAAGAAACCAAAGCAAACTTGCAAAACCTATAATTAACCACCCAAATCGCGAAGTCCACCAACTGGATTGCAACCAATTCGAAAGTTTTCTATTCATAGTTTCATTGTACACTATTTTCCTACTAAAATCCGTGAAGAATCGGATTATTATGCTGAAAAACACTGTTTTGCGCGCCAAAGAATTCTTCCATGCCGCCCGAGTATTCTCACTAAGCCTGGCCCTCGGCTCCACCAGCATTGGAATAATAGCATCCTGGCGTGATGGCTCGCTAGCTGGACTCGAAACAACTAGAGCGGTTTTACTTGTCGTACTAATCACCCTGGCCGGACTTGCAGCCCAATTGGGCGCGAATTTAATCAACGATTACTTTGAAGGATCGTTCAAATACGCGAATCCGGCGGCGTTCGCAGTGACCCACGGGATAACTAGAGTGCAATTTCTAAACAGGGATAGAACCGCCTTTGAAGTTTTCGTGTTTCTATCAGGTGTGGCGTCGCTCGGTTTTGCCGGACTGATTGGACTCTATTTGGTATACATCAGCTCGTGGCCGATGCTTCTAATCGGCCTACTGGGCTTGGTGGGTTCTTATGGTTATACAGGAGAGCCCATCGTTTACAAGAACAAAGGACTCGGAGTGATACTCTCCTTTATGCTGATGGGACCGCTGATGAATCTAGGAGCATACTATCCAATTGCCAGAACTCTCAGCTGGTATCCGGTGATATTGGGCTTGCCGCTGTCCCTCCTAATCCCCGCCCTGATGATTAGCAACGAGATGAGAGATTTAGACGAAGATAGCGGGTTCAGTATTGGAACGCTGAGCAGTATGATTGGGCATCGATGGGCGCTTTTCCTATATGACTCTCTACTAGTCTGTAGTCTGATTGCCATAGTTGCCTTCATAGTACTGGGGCTCTACCCCCTACAAAGCCTCCTTGCCTTATTGCCTCTACCCATCGCCCTCGAGGCCCGGCGCAGGGTGGCTCGGCATGAGAGCTCCGGAATCCGCCTAACGAATCTGCTGCACCAGTGTTTGTTCATAGCGCTTCTAATCGCATTTGCCCTGGCCGAGTTCCAACTCACCTCCATCGTTGACACTTAGAGGTGTCTTACAGGAAGGGCAGTCGAATCGTCCCTGCCTTGCCGCCTCCAGCCTTCTGAAGCAAACAGGGCAGGCGAGTGTAATCGGAAATACATCAACCGGAGGAGACTCAATATTCACACTCCGCAGCGCCGCCTCTCGCGTACTGCAGAAATGGAAGAACGAAGCGAAGCCGAGAAGCTTGAAAACCTCAAAAATCTTCTTGGGTATTCCGAAGATAATCAACGATCCACTCTTCTTTCTAACCGCCCTCAGCAGGGACGCAAAGGCTCCGATTCCCGCGCTAGTCATGTAGGTGGCTGCACTTGCGTCAATGACAATGTTCACATATCCCTCGTCTATCACCTTCGAGATTTGGATTCTGAAGAAGTCCGCATTGTAAGTATCGATCATACCGGTCAGATGGATTATAAGCGTATCTTCTACACCAACTTCCTCAGGGATCAGCTTGAAATCCGGATGCTCGCCAAGTGTGAGGGATCCATTCTCGGTTTTCATAATTATCAACTCCTTGAATAGTTTATGAATGATACAGCAAGCTTTGTGCCAAGGGGTTTATTATATATACAATAAGTAATTATACTAAATTTGCCGTTGTTAGCAAGCCATGACCTCGAATGATTATTGCATAAGCCAGAGCTTGTAACTGGAGCTTAATTATCTGTTCACTATGTAATTAGAAGATGGGAAGTTGAAATGGGCTATGCAAGGCGCATTGTCCAATGCTGCTTGGAGCCAAAACGAATAGACTTTGCTTGCCAACGATACTTAGATGAAATTCCGGAATCTATCTAACGAATACCCATCCTAGGCATCTATGGGCGTGAAGTCGAAGGCTCTTACATCGAATAAGCCATTGGCGGTTAGCTTCAAGTCAGGTATTACGGACAGGGACAAGAAACTCAATGACATAAAGGGATCCTGTTCCGAACGGATTCCGAGTTTTCTGTGGGCTAAGTCGGTTAATTCGCTAAGCTTCTTGGCTGCAATGTCGCCTGCCTTATCGGACATGAGGCCGCCGAGCGGCAGAGGCAGAACGCCAAGCAAATGGCCACCCGTGGCTGCAAGCGAGATGCCGCCGCCGGATGCTTCAAGGGCATGAAACGCCGCCATCATTGCCGCATCATCATCACCTACACAGATTAAGTTATGGGAGTCGTGCGCAATACTGCTTGCGATTGCACCGCCAGATAAGCCATAACCCTTGAGGATGCCCAAACCGATGCGCCCACTGGCCCTGTGCCGTTCAACCACGGCCAGTTTCAACAGGTCTGATCCAGCCACAAATAAACCCTCATCATCCACCGCAGCTTCCAAAACAAGATTTTCGGTGATAAGACTTCCCCTAACTAGGGATATAACCCTTGCCTTTCTTGATTTCAGCTTCAACTCGAGCCCACGCAAGTCTAATTTGGCGATTCGCACGGTGTCCAGTACGGGCCGGTTGTCGGATTGGGGCAGCTTCCGGGTAAGTTTCCCATCCTTCGCAACCAGCTTTCCGCCTTGGTAAACCATATCCACACTGAAGTCTTCGAGTTGGCCTTTAAGCACCAGTATATCCGCGCGGCGATTAGGGCACAGGGCTCCCCTGTCTTCCAATCCGAAGGCTTCGGCGCCATTTAAAGTGGCCAAACGAATTGCCTCCACAGGCTCTACGCCATGGCGAATGGCCTTCCGCACATTGAAATCGATATGCCCCTCCGCCAAGATATCGCCCGGAAGCTTATCGTCAGTACAAAATGCGCATCTCCGTTCCGCTCCGCCTTTGATTCCACCAATCAGAGTCGCAAGATCCCGCGTAATGGTTCCTTCCCTTATGAGAATGCGTATTCCCATGCGAAGTTTTTCGCCCATTTCCTCGATATCAGTGCATTCGTGCTCGGTTCCGATACCCGTGATGCTATAAGCGACTAGATCTTTTCCACTCATCCTTGGGCAGTGCCCGTCGGCTCGCTTACCGGCTAGGCGCGTCATAGCTATCTTTTCCACCATGCTTCTTTCCCCAGCCGCCACCGCCGGATAGTCCATCACCTCGCCCAAACCAAGCACCCTCGGATGCTCGATAAGAGCCTGTAAGTTGGAAGCAGATAGCTCGGCGCCGGAATCCTCAAACCTCGTTGCCGGCACGCATGAGGGCAGCATTAGAAAGATCGACTGGGGCAGGTTCTCCGAAGCTTCCAACATCCAGCGAATTCCATCCATGCCCCGAACATTTGCAATCTCATGGGGATCGACAATTACAGTAGTGGTTCCCCTAGGCACCGTTAATTCGGCGAAACCACTGGGGCCCTGCAGGGAGCTTTCGATATGAACATGGGTATCGATTAAACCCGGAACAACAATCCTATTGTTCAAAGCCATTTCCGCTAGGCCCTGATATCCCCTGCCTACGCCTACAATTCGCTCGCCTTTTATTGCTAAATCGCCCGGAATAAGAGCGCCGGTGAAAACATCGAGAATTCTACCCCCACGCAGCACCATATCCGCGGGTTTTCTACCTGAGGCCAATTCAATATCTGTTAGAATGCTATCAATCATGTCAAGTAAACCTTATGAAACAGAAATAGTCTGAAATTCAGGGTATTGTCAAGAAACCTGCGTGCTTCTGTGGAGCAATTGAGGAGAGAGTGGGAGAATCGGGCATTTGAAATTGATTATTGGAAACAGATGCAGCTTGTTTGGCGGAATTTCAGGCAAAATGAGAAAATTCTCTGGTTTCTAGGTTAAGAAGCGGAGATTTCGGAAATATCAGAGAGGTTCTAGCTCGCCAGACCCTTCAAAAAAACCTCTATAACAGCAACAGTCTGTTTAGGATCGGCTGTTCCTATAATGGCCAATTTGAAGAGATAGGCCTGGATTAAATCAAGTATTTGTGTAGAAGTAGCGTCGATTCGAATATCACGAAGCTCCCCCCTTTTAACACCTCTTCGAAGCATTCTTCTAAGCAAGTGATCGAGCTTCAAAGTTCGCCTGCGGATTATCTCAGGAAAATTCTTACCCTCATGCCGCTTCTGAAAGAGATAGTCGCCCAGGCTGAAAATGAAATCTCGATTCAACCAGCACTTAAAAATGATGCTTCCGGCGATTTTCCGGATATGCACAAGCACCGGGCCGGATAGCTCAGCCTCATCCTTGTAGTACAGGAACATCTCGTCCGTATAGTATTTAATCGCATAGGTAAAAATCTCTTCCTTGTCCCGGAAATACAAATACAGTGAGGGCCGTGAAATCTCGCAGCTTGCAGCTAGGTCGGAGAGGCTTGTATTCCGATAGCCCTTCTGGGCAAAAAGTGCAAAGGCCCGCCGAAGAATAGCATTTTTTCTAAGCTCATGATCAATAATCTTCGGCATGCCAAAGCTTATCCCACACAATCAGCAAAATTTGTCCATCCTGCTTTCAGCAGCAAATCTCATGGGGTCTCATCGCTATTTAGCGGCAGAATCGACTAACAGCCCTAGCTCATGGGATCAACATCAGCGTCATAATCCACACTAGGCCAATCAAATCCATGCAAGCGCATGAAATCCTCTCTAAATCCCCTTATATCCGTAAGCGAACTGAGATTCTCGCTGTTAACCCTATCCCAGCTCGCTCCGATTGAGTTTTGAACATCCCTTCTCATCTCCCAATCATCCATGTGAACTAGTCCATTTTCATCCCTCAGCGTACCATTTGGGCCATAAATCTTGGTTCTCAGCATGCGATACATCTGCTCAATGCAGCCCTCGTGAATGTCCTTTTCCTTCATAATCTTATAGAGAAGTGAGATATAGAGAGGCACAACAGGAATCACGGAACTCGCCCGGGTAACCAGAGCCTTATTCACGGATACAAAGGCCTCGCCTCCGATTGATCCCAGCATTGAATCCAAGGCGGCGGCGGTTCTCTCCAAATTCTCCTTGGCGGAGCCTATAGTGCCCGCCCGATAAATCGCATAAGTGATTTCCGGTCCGATATACGAGTAGGCTACGCTATTTGCCCCCTCCGCCAGAACATCAGCTTCCAGAAGAGAGCTAATCCAGAGTGTCCAGTCTTCGCCCCCCATAACCTTAATCGTAGCTGCCTCATCATCATCAGTGGCAGCCTCAATGCTAACTTCGCCAACCGTTTCTTTGACAAAATCCACTGATTTCGCTGTGTAGGTTTTGCCCAGGGGCTTGAGCACCGACTTGTAAACCTCACCGCTATCAGGATCCTTGCGCACAGGAGAGGCAAGGGAATATACCACTAAGTCTACCTGGCCGAATAACTCACGAATCCTATCAATCACTCTCAACCGGGTTTCGTGGGCGAAGGCATCCGCGTTCAAACTCTCCGCGATGAGTCCTTCCTTCCTGGCCGCCTCATCAAAGTACTTGTTGCCATACCAGCCCGGGCTAGCCGGCTTCTTCTCCGTGGGTTCCCTCTCAAGAGAGATATTCAGAGTGCCGGCATCGCCACCAAACGCGGCCGAAATACGAGTCGCAAGTCCATAGCCAGTTGAGCCGCCCAGAATCAGTACCCGTTTGGGCATGGTAAACTTGCCCGCCCCCCTGACGTATTCAATCTGCTCTTCCAAGGCCTTTCTCATACCGAGGGGATGAGCAGTAAGGCAGACTCCGCCAATAATCTTGGGTTCGATAAGCATACTCTAATTCTCCTCCTTACCCGGACCCATCAAGCACAACCATGAGGCTTCGGCCGCCAAGTCCTTCCCAACATAGGCCTTGCCGCTCTGACGGATTCCCCGTGAGCTAATCTGAATATTCTGAATCTCGAAGCGCACCTCATCGCCTGGCAGCACCTGTTTCCGGAATTTAACCCTGTCTACCGTGGCCAGGAAAAAAAGCTTATCGCCAAGAATACCGGACTGGGCAACGCCTGCTCCACCGCACTGGGCCATGGATTCCACCAAGAGAACGCCTGGCACCACGGGATAGCCGGGGAAATGTCCCTTGAAAAAATATTCCTCATCCGTGTATTTACGGGTTCCAACGATACGCTTGTCGCCAACCGCATCCAGCTTATCGACATATAGGAAGGGTGGCCTGTGGGGTAGCAAATCCTCGATATTCTTCATTGCTCTTACTCCTTGAACTTCTTAAATATCAGCGCGCCGTTATGGCCTCCAAAACCCAAGTTATCCGACATAACCGCCTTCAATGAGGCCTTTCTGCCTACACGGGGAACATAATCCAAATCGCAGTCCTCATCGGGATCGTTCAGGTTGATCGTAGGAGGAATGAAGCCATCGTTAAGGGCCATAATACTGATTATCGCCTCCAAACCACCCGCGCCGCCAACCAGGTGCGCCGTCATCGATTTCGTCGATGAAATGGACATCTTATAGGCATGGCCGCCGAAGGCCTTCTTGATAGCCATGGTTTCAATCGGATCGTTGGTGGGAGTGGAAGTGCCATGCGCGTTTAGATAATCAATCTGCGAGGCCTCCATCATGGCGTCTTTCAAAGCCCATATCATCGCCCTCGCGGGTCCGGTGCCCTCCGTATCCGGACTAGTAAGGTGATATGCGTCGCAGCTGCCTCCATATCCAGCCACCTCCGCGTAAATCTTTGCCCCCCGATTAATAGCGTGCTCCTTTTCCTCGAGCACCAGAATGCCAGCGCCTTCACCCATTACGAAACCGTCTCTGTGCTTGTCGAATGGGCGACTTGCAATATCCGGCCTGTCGTTGTATTTGGTGGAAAGAGCCGTGAGTTTTATGAAACAGGATATGCCAAAGGGCGTAACCGCTGCCTCCATGCCGCCGCTTATGGCAACATCTATCTGTCCAACTCTGATCGAATTGAGCGCCGCTCCGATGGCATCGGTACCCGATGTACAGGCGGTTACCACCGCATAGCAGGGGCCATAAAAACCATAGCGTATCGCAATATTGGCGGCGCCCTCATTTATGATCAACTTGGGGATAGTCATCGGAGAAACCCCCCGAGGCCCCTGGGACATAAGCTGCCGCACACCTGATTCAGCCACCTCGAATCCGCCAATTCCATTCCCCAGAATTACGCCCACCCGCTCCGGATTAGCGCCGCCCTCACTCAGGCCCGCGTCCTCTATGGCCTGCGCAGCTCCAACTAACGCAAACTGCGAAAAACGGCCGAGTTTTCTCAGTTCCTTCTTGTGAATCCAAACCGCAGGATCGAAATTTTTTACCTCGCCGGCGATTTTGCAGGCGTATTCCTCGGTGTCGAAGGCCTTGATGGTATCGATACCGCACCTGCCGGAGCTTATCGCCTTCCAGGTATTCTCAACATCATGCCCAAGTGGATTAACCGTTCCAAGTCCGGTTACGACAACTCGTTTCCTCTCCATTACATCACCAATCCGCCATCTACCCTGATTACCTGTCCCGTAACATAGGAAGATAAATCGCTTGCTAGGTAGAGCACCGTATTGGCAACGTCCTCGGCCACTCCCATCCTTCCCAGAGGAATGGCCTTGGCATATTCGGCCTTAACCTCATCGCTCAGTTTGTCCGTCATTGCAGTGGTAATGAAGCCCGGCGCAACAGCATTCACCCTAACGTTCCTTTTAGCCGTCTCCCTTGCCAGGCTCTTGGTAAAGCCGATCAGACCGGCCTTGGAAGCCGAATAATTGCTCTGACCCACGTTGCCCATCTGCCCAACAACCGAAGCCATATTGATGATACTGCCCGACCTCTGTTTCAGGGCCATAAAGGCCGATACCTCGCGCGCCACAAGGAAGGCGCCGGTTAAATTAACCCTTATCACCGATTCCCACTGCTCTAACGGCATGCGGAAAACCATCCCATCGCGCGTAATTCCAGCGTTGTTCACAAGTACATCCAACTTGCCATCAGCGCAAACCGCCTTAACCAATGCCTGCACATCTTCCTCCACCGTGATATCCGCGGCATGAAATATCACCGGTCCTCGTCCCGCCTTCTCCATTTCGAATTTGAATGGACCCTCGTTGAAATCACAGTAATGAACCGACGCTCCCGCGCTTAGACATTTCACGATAATCTCTTTACCTATACCCTGTGCCCCGCCGGTCACAAGAATCTTTTTCCCTTCAAGCAGCATTGTTTGTCACTCCCTGATTTCCGAGGTTGAACTCGCCCCCAAGAGCGATGCCTAGCTTAGCTACCATACTATGTAATTCCCTCCGTAAGTCAGCCCGCCCCCGAAGCCGACAGTGATTATTCTCATACCCTTTTTCAACAGCCCCTTGCTATCCATTTCCGCCAGGGCGATTGGTATCGAGGCGGAGGATGTGTTCGCATACTCGTCCATGTTCAGATAGTACTTCTCGAGTGGAATATTTGCCCGCTTTGATGCGGCAAGAATTATTCGGTAGTTCGCCTGGTGGGGAACGATGTAATCAATGTCAGCGCTAGTGAGTGAATTTCGAGTCATCAACTCCCCTACTATCTCTACATTCACCTTTACCGCGAAATTATACACGCGCCGTCCATCCATGCTTATGCAGAGCTCCGACTCGGTGGTTTCACCAGGTTTGAAGGGCGTGGAAGTGCCTCCAGTCGGCATGTAGAGGGCATCAGCGCCGCTTCCATCGGTCCGCATTATGCTGTCCACGATGTCCTCATCTCCATTTCCACCTCTCAGGATTACAGCCCCCGCGCCGTCTCCGAACAGAATCGCGGTGCTCCGATCCTTCCAATCAGTTATCGCGGAGAGTTTCTCCACACCGATAACCAATCCTGTTTTTTCGGTGCCGCTCAGAATCAAGGAACGCCCCAATGCAAGGCCATAGGTGAATCCGGTACATGCGGCCTTGATATCAAACGAGCAAATATTTCCGGCTCCGAGTTTGTTCTGCACCAGATTTGCGGTTGCCGGGAAATCACGGTAGTCCGGCGAAATAGTGGCAACGATGATAAAATCCAATTCCCTTTCGCTTACGTTGGCATTTCCCATCGCCATTTTAGCCGCCTGAGTTGCCATGTATGAGCAAGTCTCCTCATCGGAGGCAATATGCCTGCTGCGAATTCCGGTATGGGAACGTATCCATTCATCAGAGGTATCGATAATCTTGGTAAGTTCGTCGTTGCTTACTCTTCGAGGAGGTATGTAACTCCCCACGGATACGATTCCTGCTCTCATCAGCACTCCGGAAGTGGATTATTTACATATCAACGAATTTTGTCAATATTGACATCGAAACACGGATTAACTACTATCCATAGCACATACTTTGAAGGGAAAGCGAGCCCATGAATCAAAAGCAAATTTTTGAACTGATGGAGAAATTCAAGGAGTGCAAGCTGGGAGTTCTTATATTGGAAACCGAGGGGTTCAAGATTTCTCTTGAAAGCGATAGAACGAATTTGGCGCCAGCAGCCAATCAGAGTGCGGCCGCGCCTCTCCATTCGCCCGCGGGCCCCCAGGCGACCATCGGTTCCGAGTCCACGGCAACGCGTGATTCCGAAAGCATCGCTGAAAAAGACGACAACGAGATTATCACCGCGCCAATAGTGGGTTCCTTCTACCGATCGCCCGGTCCGGATTCCCCACCCTTCGTGGAGGAGGGCTCCGTGATTAGCGCTGGCGATTCCATATGCATTATCGAGGCCATGAAGATAATGAATAAACTCGAGGCCGAATTCGCCTGTGAAATTGTTCGGGTGCTAGCGGAGAATGGCCAGATGGTTGAATACGGAGCGCCGCTTTTCGAGGTGCGCAGGACGTGATTCGTTCCCTGATGGTTGCAAATAGAGGCGAAATAGCCGTTAGAATAATCCGAACCTGTAAGGAAATGGGGCTGCGGTCCGTGGCCGTTTTTTCCCAAGCGGATGCGGATGCCCTTCATGTGAAAATGGCCGATCAGGCTGTTTGCATCGGGCCGCCTCCCTCGGCAGAGAGCTATCTGAACCAGAACGCCCTGCTAACCGCCGCCATGTCAACTAACTGCGACGCCATCCATCCCGGTGTTGGTTTTCTCTCCGAGAATGCGGAATTCGCGGCTTCCGTGAAGGAATCCGGCCTGATATTCATTGGAGCCGAACCTAATACAATCAGACTCTTGGGCGATAAAATTCAAGCCCGTGAAATAGCCCGCTCAGCAGGCCTTCCCATTACGCCCGGCAGTGATGGGCCAATCGAAAACATAAATGAGGCAATCGAAGTGGCCACGAAAATTGGCACGCCCCTGATAGTCAAGGCCGCCGCCGGAGGGGGAGGCAGGGGTATGAGAATAATCCGAAATCAGGTGGAATTGGAAGAAAGCATCCGGATTGCCTCTGCCGAGGCTCTCAGATTTTTCTCCGACGGGACAATATTCCTCGAGCGCTATCTCGAAAGCCCCAGGCATGTCGAAATTCAAGTCCTGTCGAATGGAAAAGACGAAGTAATCTACCTCGGAGAGCGAGATTGCACAGTGCAAAGGAAGTACCAGAAGCTGCTGGAGGAGAGCCCCTCTTCGGCTGTCAACGACAGGCTGCGCAAAGCCATGCGCAATGATGTTCTCCGCCTCTTCAAGAAACTGAACTACGCGGGCGCTGCAACCGTAGAATTTCTCGTGGAAGACGACCATCATTATTTCATGGAAGTGAATACGCGGATTCAAGTGGAACACCCGGTTACCGAATTGATGACGGGCGTGGACATAATCAGGGAGCAGATTTTGGCCTGTAGCGAAGGCAAGATGGATATTTCCCAAGAATCCATAGTTATCAGTGGTTACGCGCTCGAAGCACGAATAAACGCACTGACGCCCGGAACGGTTAGCGAATTCATTCCGCCTGGCGGGCCCTTTGTAAGGACAGACAGCTTCCTGTATCCGGGCTACAAGGTTTCCCCCCACTACGATTCAATGATAGCAAAAATTCTTGTATGGGCTCCCGATAGGAAGCTGGGACTTGCCCGGATGTCCAGAGCCCTACGGGAAACCAGAATCGAGGGAATTAAGACCAACATGGCAGAACAGTTTATCCTGCTTGAATCGCCCCAGTTTCGCAGTGGTCACTTCGGAAGCGAACTCTACGAAAAACTAATCGAAGCAGAGTAGTTTTTCACTGACTCGCGATAAATGATGGAGCAGCATACAATGACAGAATCCAATATCAATCATAGAAATAAGGGAAAACGGAGCCGGTTGCCTAAGGCTTTCTCCCGGCTTACGGACGAATTCTGCCAAGAGTGCTACAGCGAAATCGAGCGAAGCATCCTAATCAGAAATTGCCAGGTTTGCCCCGAATGCGGCTTCCATATGCCCATGCATCCCTACGATCGCATCGGCACTCTGGTGGATGAGGGTAGCTTCACCGAATTTTCACAGGATCTTACCAGCCAAAACCCGATTGAGATACGTGGCTACAAGGAAAAGCTTGATCAGGCTCGAGGAAAGGCGGGTCTAAACGACGCTGTGGTGACGGGCATTGGAACTATTGAGGGCTATAAGGCAGTCTTCGGTGTTATGTCGTTCCAATTTCTAGGCGGAAGCATGGGCTCCGTGGTTGGCGAAAAAATAACCCGTGCGATATTGAGAGGCGCCAAGGATGGCATCCCGGTAATCCTGATAACCTCCTCGGGAGGCGCTCGTATGCAGGAAGGCATCTTCTCTCTGATGCAAATGGCGAAAACTTCGAATGCGGCTGCCCTGCTAAGCGAACTCGGCATACCGCTTTTCATTGTACTGACCCATCCCACAACAGGCGGAGTTACCGCGAGTTTCGCCATGCTGGGCGACGTGATTATTGCGGAACCCGGCGCATTGGTAGGCTTTGCGGGCCAACGAGTTATAGAGGGAACATTGAAAGAGAAGCTTCCAAAAGGCTTTCAGCGCTCGGAGTTCCAGCAGGAAAAGGGATTCGTAGATACGATTGTTCCAAGAAAAAGATTGAAAAAAACACTGAGCTTCCTGCTGCAAACCCATCAGGTGAGCGTATAATGCGGAGAGATTTAAATGGATGAATCGGCAATACAGAACAAGATTGAAGAAATAAAGATACTCGCGAAGAAGGAGAATATCGATATTTCTCGTGAGCTGGATGGTCTGAAATCCAAATATGCATCTAGGACAAATGGAACTTGGGATAAGGTTCAGCTGGCCAGGCGTATAGATAGACCCAATACGCTAGATTATATTGGCCTAATCTGCGAGGAATTCATAGAACTCCATGGCGATAGGCATTTTGGCGACGATCCGGCCATGATTGGGGGGATAGGGACTATCGAAGGCAGATCCATTACCTTCATCGGTCATCAGCGGGGTCACAATATGAAAGAGAACATTGCCCGTAATTACGGTTGGGCCTATCCCGAGGGTTATCGCAAGGCGCTGCGTTTGGCCAAGCAGGCGGAGAAATTTCGCCGTCCGGTGGTAACCTTCATCGACACCGCCGGGGCCTACCCTGGCATTCACTCCGAAGAACGCGGCATAGGCGAAGCGATTGCCGTCAATCTCAAGGAATTCAGCGTGCTGCGCACTCCGATAATCTGCTTCATAATTGGCGAAGGCGGTTCAGGCGGCGCGCTCGGCATCGGCGTTGGCGATAAATTCTACATGCTGGAGAATTCGATTTACTCGGTTATCAGCCCCGAAGGTTTTGCCTCGATACTTCTTCGCGACGCCGAGCGCGCCAAGGAAGCAGCCGAAATAATGAAGGTAAGCGCCCAGGATGTAAATGACTTTGGCATAATACACGGCATCATCCCCGAGGCTCCCGGCGGCGCACATAAAGACCCCGAATTCAGCGCCAACAAAATAAAGCACACAATAATGAGAGATCTAAAAAACCTCATGGCCAAGTCGCCCGATCAGCTTGTTCGCTATCGCTCAAAAAAAATCCGCGAAATAGGCCACGTGAATGAAAACAATGCCAATGTGCAGGATCTCTTCGGTATATTCTCAAAGGCCCCGCAGCACTAGTTGATCGACTCCTGGCGCTCACCTTGCCTTCCCAAGCCGAATTAATAACGGGCTAATAGCCTCGCACGCATTTCAGAGAGCGCCCTTCCCAGGGGCCGCCATGAAACATATTTTTCGGCACGATTGACAGGAATTGGGTATTTTTCCACCCACATTGTCTCTTCGCTCGACATGCTGGCTCATAACGACCCAGAAATCCGTGACTTCGACTAATCGCTAGAGCTTAACCGTATGAAACTAGGTTAACACAAAATTTTTACTACTTTATTAATCTTTTTCACAGCAACACTTTATCCTAAAATGGCCAGCAAATTCGAGTTATTGGCATGAAAATTGCTGAAATACTTGTGTCGAATTGATTCGACAAGGAGGTTATCATGAAATACTTAACTACCAGAACTCCACTTGGACTACTGGACGGGATGGATCGTTTCTTCAATCGATTTTACGACGCCAGCCCTGCTCAAGTTGGCCCTGATGTCGATGTAGCGGAAACAAAGGATTCCTACGTTATTACAGGCAATCTTCCGGGCTTTACGGCAGATGATGTGAACGTGAGGGTTGAAGGAAATCTTCTAACGATTGAGGCAAAGATTCTCGAAGATGTCGAAAAAAAGAGCGATGATGCTACTTGGCATTATCGGGAGCGGAGAAGGGGCAGCATGAGCCGAAGCTTTGTACTTCCCGAGAAGGTTGATAAAAACCGAGTTGAGGCCCTTATCAAAAACGGAGTTCTCTCGGTAACCCTGAATAAGTCAGCCGAATCGAGATCCAAGTCGATCACTGTAAAAAGTGAATAGTGATGCGTAGACCGCCGGAGCATCTTCAATAGATTTTCGGCGGTTTTTTTATTGGTTTTGTTGTTTATCTAGTTTTGGTGTATACTGGCGCTATGAAACGGCAAGGTTTTCTTATGATTGTAGGAATGCTTGTTTGTACAGCCATCCCCCTTAGCGCAGTAGATTTCAAGGTGACTTTTCTAGAGGGTAGGCTTGAATTCCGCGAAAAGCAGGGCAACTGGCGGCAATTAAGCATTGGAGATATCATTCCGGAAGACTGTTCCATTCGTCTATCCAACCATGGTTTTGCTGAATTTACTGCCGGACTTAAGAGAGTGATTCTCACGCAAGCGGGCACTTATAACAGTTCCGACCTCATTGAGAAAGTTATAAATAGGGTCAGTATTCGACGGATAATCGGCTCCAAATTTTCGGCTCTTATTATCAGACGCTCCGATGATTCACGCAATGTCGCCGCGGCGGTTCGCGGGGCGGAGCTTGAATCCGACAATTTCATCACTTGGGAAGATGAATCCGCGAATTATCTCGAGGATGGGCTTGCGCTAATGGGAGCTGACGATTTCCTTGGCGCCAGGGAAGCTTTCAAAAAGGGCTCGTTATGGGAATCGGGAACCATTCAGCGAGAGTGTGTTTTTCGTCATGGCATTATCGAGCAGATTCTTGGCAACCCCAAAGTAGCTCGAAGCCTCCTGATGGCCCTTAAACCTACTGAAGATGATCACTTCCTTGGCGAATACTCGGTTATAATGGCGACAATGTACATTGAAAGCATGGAATATGAGCAGGCTAACAAGATGCTCACAAATTACCTGCTCACGAACCCAAGCGATGACGCTGCGACTCAGGCGGCGTGGCTGCTCTCGGCTTATAGCCTGGCTCAACTAGGCGATGATGCAGGCAGCAGGGCAAGTTTGAGAAAAACAATTGAATTAGACCCAAGAAGCGAAATCGGTATGTCGGCGGCGAATATGCTTGAATAGGGGCTTCGGGGCGAAGGAGTTGGATACCGCCTCGAGGATGGGCTAGGAGCGAGGGTTTTGCTGGCTGGTTCTTAGAATGCAGCGAAGTAGAACATCAGCGCCTCGAGCGCAGTCATCCCATGCTGTATTCTCAGCCTCCACATGACTTCGCCCGTCGATGCTCGGAACAAATATCATCGCAGCCCGGGCAACTTTGCTAATCTCGCTCATGTCATGACCGGCGCCGGATACCATGCGGAGGCTGGTGGCGCCAAGTTCCCCGGCGGATTCCAGCACCAGTTCCACCAATCTCCTATCGAAAGAGGCATGCCCCACCTTCCAGAATTCTTCACTTCGAATTCGACACCCCCTACGCTCGGCAACAATCTCGAACTCCTTCATCATTAATTGCCAGGCCCTAAGCGCGCGCTTATCGTCCCAACTTCTAATATCCACGGTGAAATGCACCCTGCAGGGAATGATGTTGCGGCTATTCGGGTAGTTCTGTATCTCTCCGACAGTTGCAACCATGCCGCCCATCTGATGAGCCACCTTGTTAACCGTTTGGCACATTTCGCTAAAGGCCAAGAGAGCGTCGTTCCTGCCTTCCATAGGGGTGGGACCAACCTGATTGGCAGTGCCCTCCAAGTAGACATCATACCAGTGCAGGCAAACTATTCCCTCGGGCGCGCCTATCTGCTTCTCTAACTTCCAAAGAATCGGTCCCTGTTCGATGTGCAGCTCGTAGGCAGCCTCGATGTTCCATTTTTTGTGGTCGCAGGGGAAATTCCCCATGTAGCCGATGCGAGCCAGCTCTCTGCCAAAAACCGTCTTCCCATCGCGATCCCTTCTCTCATAGGCCCATTCCTTGGAGATGCTCCCAGACCAGACCCCTGAACCCATGCAGGCAGGAGCAAACCATCCCCCTTCCTCATTTGTCCAGTTAACTACGATAAAATCTCTCTCAAGCTCAATACCGGCATCGTTTATACTTCGCAGCGCCTCAAGAGCTCCCAAAACACCGAGGACGCCATCAAAACGGCCGCCCGGTCTCTGCGTATCCAGGTGGGAACCGGCCATAACCGCACCGAGTCTCCGATTTCTACCTGGACGAATGGCAAACATATTGCCCATCTCGTCGATTCTCAGCTCACACTCGAGTTCCCTAAGCCATTTAGCAAGTACATCCCGCATCCTCTTATCTTCATCCGTTGCCGCGCAGCGCTGGATTCCGTTGTTCTCCGTGGCCCCTATACCAGCCGAAAACCCGATACTCGCGCGCAGCCTAGCCGCATTGATGCGCAAATTCTCCAGTTGGGCATTCCAATTTCCATCATCCATAGTCGTTACTTGATATTGGGAACTCAGCGCTAAAGCACCATCCCCGTGCTCGGCCTGGGTATGAACCTGCCGAAACCCGCCTCTCCCAGCCACCTGTCGCCTTCCACAAGAGTTCGGCCTCGAACAAGCACCCGAACCGGCCAACCGCTTACCTCCAAGTCTTCATAAACATTGTAATCAACATTCATGTGATGGGTGCTAGCGCTGATTCTGTGCCTTTTCTTCGGATCGAAAAGCACTATATCGGCGTCAGAGCCAACAGAAACAGTGCCCTTCCTCGGGTATAAACCAAAAATCTTAGCGGCATTCGTGGAGACTAAGGCCACAAAACGCTCCGGGCTGATGAGCCCGCCATTAACCCCTACGTGCCATAGTACCGCAAAGCGGTCCTCTATGCCGGGTACACCGTTAGGAACCTTGGCCCAAGATGATTTTCCTAGTTCCTTGCCCGCGAATCTACCCTCCCGGGTTCCGTCGAACCAGAAAGGACAGTGATCCGTGGCCACTGTTTGTATCGTTCCATCGGCAAGGCATTCATAGATAATGCCCTGGTCCCAAGCCGACTTGGCCGGTGGCGAGCAGATGTATTTCGCGCCCTCGAAGCCATCGGTTTCTATGGCCTTATCGGTTAGAGTAAGATACTGAGAACAGGTTTCGGCCATTACAGGCAGGCCCTTCAAGCGTCCACGGCGTATTGCCTGCAAGCCCCTTCCCGAAGCCACATGGACAATGTAGAGGGGAGACCTAGTTATTTCCACAAAATCCACGGCTCTGCTCGTGGCCTCGGCTTCTATCACTGCTGAATGGGCCGTGTTGTGATACTTCATATCGTTTTTCCCCTCAGCCAGCAATCTCTCGCTGATCAGGGCAATCGCATCGCCATTTTCAGCATGAACCAAGGTGAGTATTCCCGCCTCACCGGCAACCCCCAGAATCTTGAGAAATGACTTATCGTCCAGCTGGAATAGGTTCTTATAGGCCAAAAACACCTTTATGCTCGAAACTCCCTCCCTATTCAGGTTGGGAATTTCGGCAATTGTCTCATCCGTGGAATCTACAATGGAGATGTGGAAGGAATAATCTATAACCGCCTTACCCTCCGCCTTCGCCTTCCAGGCTCTTATGCCATCAATCAGGCTCCCGTCTCTTGTCTGAATAGCAAAATCAATGTGAGTGGTAGTGCCGCCAAAGGCGGCGGCCCTATGTCCGGTGAAGAAATCGTCGGAAGACCTCGTGCCTCCGAAGGGCATATCCAGATGAGTGTGGGGGTCGATGCCACCGGGCATTACAAGAAGACCTCTAGCATCGATAACCTGATCTCCCGCCCGCCTTTGATTGCCCAATTTGCCAATGGCCGCGATTTTCTCGCTCTCTATCATAACATCGGCGGCAATAGTGTCGCCCGCTCCAACAATGGTCCCACCTTGAATAATGGTCCGCATATCTCCTCCTACAATCGGGAATCTCCAGGCCCGTCATCGGCATCAGTATAACCCATGGCTGCCGAATTTCTACACATCGACAGCGAAATTCACCTACCTGGAGCCCAGATGCTTCATAGTGAGGGCTTCAACAGGAAGGAACCTGTCTGCTAGCAGAGTGCATTCTTAAAGACCAGTAAATCCGCTTTCTTAACCGAATGCCCCTAGGCGCCTCTTCCCACCATGCATTCCAGAAACCAGCAGTGAAGGCGAATATCTCCGCTTAGTTCCGGATGAAACGATGCCGCCAGGATGCTGTTCTGCCTAACTAGAACCGGGAATTCCTCGAACGAGCTTAGAATCTCAACTTCCGCCCCAAGTTCGCTAGGTTCAATCCTCGGCGCTCTGATAAAAACACCGGTAAAGGGAGAGAGCACAGGTCCGTTTGGGATGCTTATTTCGAGCTGGGCCTCGAAGCTGTCAATCTGCCTGCCGTAGGCATTTCTGGTTACTGTTAAGTCCAGGCCGCCGATTCTAGGAAGGTGGTTCCAGTCGATTAATTTATCGGCTAGGAGTATGAGCCCGGCACAGGTGCCGAATACAGGCAAACCATTTTTGACATAATTCATGATGGGTTCCATAAGGGACCAGCGAAGCAGCATCTTGCTGATAGTCGTGCTCTCCCCGCCCGGAATAATCAAGCCGTCAATGTCCTCCAGGTTTTCCTTATCCCGTATCTGGACGGCCTTCGCGCCAATTTCCTCGAGAATTCGAATGTGCCTTACAAAGGCGCCTTGGAGGGCAAGTACGCCGATGGTTTTCATTAGCTACCAGCCTCTATTCGCTAGCCTCTCCCTATCTGTAAGCTCGCCACAACCAATCCCAACCATCGCCTCCCCGAGATTTTCGGAGATTCCGGCCAGCTTATCCGCATCGTCATAGTGGCTTACCGCCTCAACAATGGCCTTGGCGCGCCGCGCCGGTTCACCGGATTTGAAAATTCCAGATCCAACAAAAACCGATTCGGCTCCAAGCTGCATCATCAACGCCGCGTCGGCCGGGGTTGCAATGCCGCCAGCGGAAAAATTCGGAACCGGCAGGCGGCCCAAAACGGACACCTCCTCCACCAAGTCGAAAGGCGCGCCCATATCCTTGGCCGCGCTCATCAATTGGTCCTTCGGCATCGCGCTTAGACTGCGAATTCCATCCATCAGGGCTCGCATATGCCGCACCGCCTCCACCACATCGCCGGTTCCAGCCTCGCCCTTCGTGCGAATCATTGCCGCGCCCTCTCCGATACGGCGCAGGGCCTCGCCAAGATTGCGGCAGCCACAGACAAATGGCGCCTTGAAAAAATGCTTATCCACGTGATTTTGATCGTCGGCCGGGGTGAGAACCTCGCTCTCGTCGATGAAATCCACGCCCAGTGATTCTAGAATTCGAGCCTCCATAAAATGACCTATCCGGCACTTGGCCATCACGGGTATACTCACTGCTCCTTGAATTTTCTTGATCATCGATGGATCCGACATTCGAGCCACGCCGCCATCGGCGCGAATATCGGCTGGTACTCGTTCGAGGGCCATTACTGCGGCTGCGCCGGCTTCTTCCGCAATTTCCGCCTGTGCCGGAGTAACCACATCCATAATCACTCCACCCTTGAGCATCTCGGCCAGACCAACCTTGGTTCTCCAGGTAGAGCTTTGCCGCTCCGCCCAGCTCCTGCTCTCGTTCATTCTATCCTCCCCATCTTGGCTTAGCTAAGCACCATCAAGACTTCATGTCAATGATTCATCGGCATAGACAGAACCACGCCGGATGCTGGGCAGGAGGATACGCTAAGACTGAATTCGTAAAAATCCGCGCAGTTTTATCTTCCGCAATATACTCGAATCGGGTTATAGTGGCGCCGTGGATATTCCCGAAGATTTGACATACACTGAGAATCATGAATGGCTCCAAGTGATAGACGGAGTGGCATACATTGGACTAAGCGAGCATGCCCAAGATGCCTTGGGCGAGATTGTATTCGTAGAGATGCTGGAGCCAGGCGATAAGGTGTCGAAGGGCGGCGAAATTCTAAATATCGAATCAGCAAAGGTAGCGCAGGAACTGGTCGCCCCACTTTCCGGAATCATCGTGAATGTGAATGAGGATCTAAGAGAGGAGCCGGGGCGTATCAACAGCGATCCGTTCGGCACCTTCATTTACAGCATTCAAATATCCGATGCGAAGGAACTAGATTCGCATATGAACGCAGAGCGGTATCGAAAATTTATCGACGGCCTAGACTAGCCCCCCGGCAGGCGCAACGGCGAACTCCAGATTGATTTCTTCCTCGCGGTAGTGTACATGAATGGCTCTTAGGCCTAATATTGGACTACCTAAGGAGGATGAAATGAAAAAAGGTATTGTGTTCGTATTGATGCTTGGCCTGACCCTTTCAGTGTTCGCCAAGGGCGAAGAAGAGAAGATGGATGCGGATTCGGTTACTACAGCGTCATTAGTCAAGGATGGCGATGCAGTAGTTAGTGCCCTAAGAAGCGACGGAACATGGATGGTTGCGCTGCTGAACGATGCCACTGTGAAAGGCGATATAGTTGTCGAGGGAGAGTTTCCCGGCAAACCATATCGCAAAATAGCCCTTTACACCCAAGATGAGGACCGCAACATTATCGACAGATTCAACCTTACGGCCGACAAGCTGATTGTACGGAGTGTGCATACCCGCATTCATGGCGGCACTTTTATTGGCGATGTAATTGTCGAGGCGGAGGATTTCGAACTTGTCGATGCCAAAGTGATGGGCAACGTATACTTCAAAACCGACGCGCTGATGAAGTCATTCATCAAAGACGAATTAAGTGAGATTAGCGGCGCCACCGAAGTCATGGAGTGATTTAGGTGCATATATTGGGTGGGCTTCTGCTCTCTTGTTTTTTGCTTGTTAGCGCTTGCAATCGTCAAGAAGAACAACAGCGAACGAGCACATCTCCTTCCGAGGAGGTGGGAACTGATGAAAGCGAGCCATTGGAAGCTCACGATCCACTGAGCATTGAGGGTCTTAGGGAGCGTGTTTTCCCGAAATTAGAGATTGAATTGCTAAATACAGTAACAGCGGATGAGGGACTCGAGGCCCGGGAATTCAGCTACAACTCCGATGGATATACCATCTATGGCCTGCTGGAAAAACCGGCTGGCGCTCCTCCCCCAAGTGGCTGGCCCGTAATCATTGTTGCCCACGGTTATATCCCGCCGGAGGTTTATTCGACTTCGAAAAACTACCGCTCCGTAACTGGGTACTATGCCAAGGGTGGTTTCTTGGTGCTTAAACCGGATTATCGGGGTCATGATCGCTCGGAGGGCGTCGGCGAGGGTCCCACGGCTACAATAGAATACTCAATCGATGTCTTGAGTCTTATAAATCAAATCGACAGTGTGCCGGATGCGGATCCTAGCGGAGTTTTTCTCTATGGCCATTCTATGGGTGGAGAAATCAGCCTGCGCATCCTTACCGTCAATAAGATGCTTCGAGGCGCGACTCTGTGGGCGCCGGTAAGCAGGCGATTTCCGGAGAATATGCTATACTTCATTCGGAAGAACCGCCCTGAAGAGGCTGAAGCATTCCAGAACGCGCTCGATGCTCTGTATGCTCCGGACGAGTATGACATGCTTACTCCCAACGATTATCTCGACTCAATCGACATTCCGATTCTGCTCCACCATGGAACCCAAGACGAAAGCGTTCCTTTCGAGTGGAGCACCGAGCTCCGAGAGGCCTTCGATAAGGTGGGGCTTAGTTATACCTTTTACGAGTACCCTGGAGAAGATCACAATATCTCTGAGAGTTTTCACAAGGTGTTGGACAGGGATATGGAATTTTTCAGAAGCCTGATGGAGTAATCTGCCGCGATTTTGGCAGCCTGTGCGAATGCCGCGGCCGGTAAAGGCTGCGGCAGACTCAAGCGCGTTAAGGAGAATTGAGATAGACTAGGAGTTTCGAATGGAAGCACGTAAGGAGAATTGGAAGTACTTTCGAGAAAAGTATTCGAAGGCGTGGAAGGCTTATGAGTCGTTTGGCCAGTCTCTTGGAAGCGATGCAGGACCCCTGGACTCGAAAACCTGCGCACTTATCAAAGTGGGAATCGCGGCGGCAAGTCAGTACGATTATGCGCTTCGTACCCAAATAGAAAAGGCTATAACCGCTTCCTGCACGCTCGATGAAGTTGAACATGCAATTTTGCAAGCTGCAACCACGGCGGGTTACGCTCGCATGATGGCGGCATTGATGATTTTTCGGGAGGAAAAAATCAGATATCAGAGCTGATTCGCCTATTTTTTTCGCCGAAGGAGAAAATATCGAACAGAACCTCTCGAAGCGCTCACTGGGAGACGCCGGTTTCATCTGGCCAGTTTGCAAGTGGGTAGTTCTCAAGAAGCGCACGAACGGCCAGGGCTAAGCTGGCCCGAGATGAGAAAATGCACAGAAAAGATACTGCCTCAAAGGAGTGAGACAGGTTCTGGTATCAACCCCCTCTGGCGTATTGGGCGATTAGAACGTCACCAAATTTCAATAATCAGGGTGCTTTCAGTGTAAAGCACCGCGGGTTAATTGTCAACGAACCTCCCCGCGCAAAGGCGCGGGAGAGGACGCTCTTGCTTAAAATATCAGAGACAGTACGAAGACAGCTCCCACAATGTAGGTAATAACATTCAAGTCCCTAACCTTGCCGGTGAGCAGCTTCACAAGTATGTATGACAGCACACCCCATACTATACCCTCGGCAATGCTGTAAGCGAGAGGCATCATGATTACCGCCAAGAAAGCGGGAAGAGCCTCTGTAACATCACCCCATTCGATATC
>Ga0126334_10000006_pt1 | contig 142418 bp, 116 predicted proteins | sample InaspJWI49metaG_FD_94491 | JGI IMG/M metagenome (GOLD analysis project Ga0126334, IMG submission 94491) | Marine gutless worms symbiont microbial communities from Oahu, Hawaii - Inanidrilus sp. 2 OAHU.JWI-49 metaG | ecosystem: Host-associated > Annelida > Digestive system > Unclassified...
AGCGAGGATATCTCGCTCTTCTGGACTCAGATGTTTATAGGTTTTAGGCATAATATCGAAAACATACCGCAAATGCCTTAAAACCTGAAAGTGTTGCACTTACTTATTGAACTCGGGTAATGAAATCAATTCGGTGTTTATCTTTTTGCTTGTCCTTGAGGCACGCGTCGATGGCATTGTCCAGGATGCTGACCAGGGCAGAGTGGAAACTCTCCGGATCGATGACCAATTGGTCGGGCGCATTGGTCAACTCGTATTGCAGCGCCAAGGGTTTACCATCCGTGCGCAGTTGGACGGTGGCGATTACCTCTCGGGTAAACTCGGCCGTAGCGACTGTTTCCAGCTGCAAGGTGCGCTCCTTGGCGTAGAAAAGAATGTCCTGCACCATCTTTTTGATCCGAGCGGCCGTTTGCCGCAGGGCGTCCCGACCGGCGGCAATCAGGCCGGCGTCCTCTTTTTGTATCCCTGAATCGAGCAGGTAAAGACCGCCGTCGAGGCGGGTGACAAGTCCTTTGATGCCATGGGAAACGGAACTGATCAGCAGGCCCAGTGATGACAAGTGGTCCTGGAGTTCGGTCTTTTCCTGGAGCAACTTTTCAAGGTTGCGCGTATGTTCGCGGAGCTGGCGCCGAGTGTGGATTCTTTCTTCCGCCCGCCCCAGAGCGATGGCCAGACCATCCACGTTGATCGGCTTGATAATAAAATCGGTAGCCTCGTATTTAAGACTTTTAATTGCCAGGTTCATATCGCCATGCCCCGTGATCATGATGACTTCAGTTTCGGGGCACTCGAGTTTTATCTTCTGAAGCAACTCGATCCCGTCCATCCCCGGCATTTTGATGTCGGTCAATACCACGGCTGGTTTTTCCTGGTTGAAAACGGATAGGGCGGTTCCGGCATTATCAGCGGTCAATACGCGATAACCGAGGTCCTCGAGCGGGAGCTGGAGCACATCGCGGATATCCTCTTCGTCATCTACCAGCAAGAGAGAATGTTGAGATTCTGCCTGAGTGTTCATCGCCATCCCCGCGCATGTTGATTCTGCCCCGGTATAGGGAATTCCAGCACAAAGCAGGTCCCCTGGGGTGAGTTGGGCCGGGCCTCGATGGTACCGCCGCAGTCCTGCAAGATACCGTAACTGATGGAAAGGCCCAAGCCCGTTCCTTTGCCAACTTCCTTGGTCGTAAAAAAGGGTTCGAAGATCTTGTCGGCGACATCCGCCGACAAGCCCGTTCCGGTATCACAGACGGTACAAGTGACCCTCCCGTCTTTGGCCAGCGTCGTCAGGGTTATCACGGCCGCCGCCGGTGTCTCCGGTTTTTGCGTGCGATAGTCCTCGATCGCGTCCCGGGCGTTCAAAAGCAGATTGATGAAGACCTGCTCCAGGCGGCCTGGATCGGCCTCGATCGCCGGCAGGTCGTTGCCAATTTGCCAATCGACATTGATGCCTCTCACCTTGAGCTGCTGGCTGAAAATCTCGAAAGCGCTGCGGAGCACTTCATTGACCTGGACTTTTTCCAGTTTGGTGTCCGACTTGCGTGCAAAGAGCCGCATATGATTGATGATGTTGGCCGCCCGATCCACATTGCCGTCAACTTTTTGCAGCATGTTGTGAACAACATCTTCGGCCAGCGCTTCCTGCTGGTCGAGTTTTTTTAAAAAAAAGCTGCTGACGGTTTTTATGACCGACAGTGGCTGGTTAAGTTCATGGGCAATGCCGGTGGCCATTTCACCGAGGGTGGCCATTTTGCTGGCCTGGATCAACTGCTGCTCGGTCTCCAGGCGCTTGGTGATATCGCTGGTCGTCACCAGGTAGACTTTGCGGCCGGAATACTCGGAAGGTGATATCCGGATGTTGACATAGCGTAGTTTGCCATCCTTGCCGCGCTGTTTGGCTTGGTTGATTACCGTGGTGGTGGTGATACGGCGGCGATATTCGTTGGCTTCATTTCCGAAAAACAGGTCCAGGAAACAGCGGCCGGTAAGTTCGTCGATCCGGAATCCATAAACGGGCAGCACGCTTTCGTTACAGTCCAGGATTTCGAGAGATTCAACATCCAGCACGAATACCGGGTTGGGAATGTTGTTGAAGATGGCGTGGTATTTCTCCTCTGATTTTTCCAGTTCGTTTTCCAGGTTCTTGCGGTGGGTAATATCAAGGGAGATTTCCATGGCAGCCGTGATGTTGCCTTCTGCGTCCCTGATCGGCGAGGTTCTCACGATCCAGTGCTTGGTGGTGCCGTCTTCATAGCGGCTGGATTCTTCCGCGTAATGTGAGCGGCCGTCTTGAAAGGTCCTTTCAACCGGGCAGACCGGACATTTTTCATTCAACCCTTTGTAGGCTTTATAGCAATAGTCTCCGGGGGTCGGCTGAAACTTCTCCGCGAAAAGCCCGTTGTAGCGGATGAGTTGGTAATTACGATCCTGGACCGTAATCAGGCAGGGCACCTGCTCAAAGAGATTCTGGTACTCGTCGCGTTGCTTGTTCAACTCGGCCTGGTTGGCTGCAATTTCATTGCCCATATCATTGATGGCATCGGCCAGTTGGCCCATTTCATCTATCTGGCGAACATTCACATTGGCCAGGTAGTCCCCGCGGGCAATCAACTGGGTCCCGGCGATTAGCTTTTTGATGGGGTGATTGACAAACCGCAGCACAAACAACAGGATGATGGTCGAGGTCACGAAAAAGGTAAATGCCGCGAAGCCGATAATACCCCGCTGGGCCCCGGTAATTTCGGTATCCGTCTTTTGCAGGGAGACCACGACATCCATGGCGCCCAATATTTTTTTATCTTCGGGATGGACATGGCAGTCCCCGGTGGCGCATCCCGGTTCGTTGCAGATTGGACTGAGAATACCTAAAAGCCGGTAGCCCTGGGCGGATTGAAAAATACGGGTGCGTTGGTGCAGGTCGAGATCCGAAAGGGGCGGATCGGTACGGTGGCACACATCGCACGCCTCGGCTTTTATATTGGTGGCCATGTCGACTTCGGACAGACGGTTGGAGAACTTTATCTGCCCCGCCTTGTTGTATATGCGGATATTTTCGATCTCCGGCTGTTTACCGATGTTCTGGATGATCTGGTTGATGTCGTCCCGGGAATTGAGCATCATGGCATAGTGGGTTCCCAGGCGGATGGTCGTGGTCAGGCGGTCGGTGCCGGCCACGATGTTGCGCATCAATTTTTTCTTCTGATGGCTGACATTGAAATAGGCCCAGGTCGTGATGGAAAGCAGGAATACAATTCCGACCGTGAGGATCAGTTTGGACACCAGGCTCCGGCGAATTTTGTCTATCAGGGTTTGCATAACAGAGCCCTTAACTTGGGTTTAAGTCACCGGCCCGCTCCTTGCAGGGCCGCGGCGATGACACTGAATACTTGTTGCCCCGCGAACCCGTGAACCACTGCGGCACCGTTCGGGCAGGTCGCGGCACATTCCCCGCAGCCCTGACACATGGCCGGGTTCACGGCCACCTGTTCGCGATCGGGATCAATCGTCCGGGCCGTATAGGGGCAGGCCTCCACACAACGTTCACAGAGGCTGCACAGGGCATGGCGGACGGTAGCGACCACCCGTCCGGACGGCAGCCGGTCGTGGGCCAGGATGCGCAATGCCCGTTGGGCGGCGGCTCCGGCGGACGTTACCGTTTCGGGAATTGCGCCCGGTGCCAGGGTCAGCCCGCAGGCAAACACACCCTCCTTGAGCCCATCCACCGGACGCCATTTGGATTCGGCCTCCTTGAAAAATCCATCAACATCCGTATCCGCGCCGAAGGCTTTACTCAGAGCCGCCGGCAGTGTCGGGACAACCCCGGTGGCCAGTATCAGCAGATCCGCCTCAATCTCCAGGGGGCGGCCCAAAAGGGGGTCGACGGTGGCAATCGTCAACGGGCCGGCGTCCGTGTCTGCAACCGCCACCCGGGGTGGGGCCGATGGATCGTAGCGGATAAAAAGGACCCCTGCGTTGCGAGCTGCGGTATAATAGCTTTCGGTGAAACCGGGTGTCATGATGTCGCGGTAGAGGATGTAAACCGCGGTATCGGGATACTGCTCTTTTATCCGCAGGGCATGTTTCAACGCGGTCGGGCAGCAGACCCGGCTGCAGTAGTTACGCGGTTCCTGGCGGGAATCAACGCACTGAATCATGACGACCGAGTCAGGTGGTCTGTCTGCGAAGGCGTCCTTTGCCAGGCGCTCTTCCATCTCCTGCTGGGTGATAATGGCTGCGCTCCGGCCGTAGTTGTATGATTCCGTTGCCGCTTCGCGGCCGCCGGTGGCCAGGATCACGATGCCGTGTTCTAGGGTAGTGACTGCCTTGTCCCGGTCTTCAAGGGTTGTAAAGAAACCGCCCACGTCTCCGAACGATGATGCAATGGTGGTTTCCAGATGGATCGTAATCTGGGGATGTTTTTCCACCCGGGCGACCATATCGGCCGCGAGGTCGGCCGGCCCCTCTCCTGCCAGGGTGGTGCGCAGCCATTGCAGATTGCCGCCCAGGGTATCGCCTTGCTCCACCAGGTATACCGGGTAGCCGTGATCGGCAATCGCCAGGGCGGCGTGCATACCGGCCGGGCCCCCGCCGACCACCAGCGCCTGCCGGCAGACCGGAACCGTACCGAGCGGCCTGGAATCGCTATGTTTCAGCCGGGCCAGGGCCATGTTCAGCTTGCTTAATGCAGCCGCTTGCCAACTGTCGGATGATGCCGTCCGATTGGCTATGATGGGCGACATGATATCCACGACATCCATGCAGGCTGGGTCAAGATCGATGCGGCGCACCAGGTCCCGCAGCTTGCGAATGTAGAGATACGGGTGACAGGCACCGATGAGGATGCGGTTGGGGGCGCATTCCGCGGCCAAGACCGCCAATTGTTCCCAGCCTGATACAGTGCAGCTCTGTTCAACCAGAGACACCTGGATAATACCAGGCTGCATTTCCAAACGGCGCTGCAGTTCGGCCGGGTCAAGCCGATCCGCATAGGCGCCCTTGCAGGTACAGATGGCTACCAGTATCCGGAGCTCTTCCCGGGATACATCGCGGCCGGGCTGTTGAAAGGGCGTTTTGGCGGCCAGGCTGCCACTGGCGGCATGCAGCACGCGGGAAGCTTCTACCGCAGCGGCAGACGCCAGGGCCACCGATTCGCCAATATCCTTCAGGCCGGTAAACGAGCCGCCGACCACGATGCCCGGTTTGTCCGTCACCGCGGGCGTGAGCGGATCGGCCTGAGCAAAGCCCCATGAGTTCAGGGACAATCCGATTTGCTCGGCCAGTGTTTCCGTTTGCGCGGCGGGCCGCTGCCCTACCGCCAGCACTACCAGGTCGAAGGCTTCCTGGGTGTCCGTGCCGTCCGTTTGCACATAACGGATGAGGGGCGCGCCGGTTTTAGCGGCCGGGATGATCGAATGCACCCGTGCCCTTTCAAAGTGAACGCCGTGGTCGCTCTCCGCCTGCTGGCGATAGCGTTCGAAGGATTTGCCGAATGCGCGCATATCCATATAAAAAATTGTCGCTGCCAATTCCGGGCCCTGACGCTGCTTGGCCAGCAGGGCCTCCTTGACGGCATACATGCAGCAGATCGAAGAACAAAAATCTGCGTTGGTCTGCAGATCGCGGGAACCCACACATTGTAGCCAGGCAATCTTTTCTACCGGCTGCCCGTCGTGAGGTCGGGTCAGTTGGCCACCGCTTGGCCCGGTACCGCTCAACAGGCGTTCGAATTCCAGACTGGTGATAACGCCGGGGATGACGCCGTAGCCGTAGATATTCTTTTCGTCAGCCGGTTCAAAAAAGTCCGTACCGCCGCAGAGCACAATCGAACCGACTGCCAGGGTTCGGGACTGGCCGGCCTCCAGGTCCGCGTAAACCGAGACGACTTTGGGAATCAACTTTTCCGGGTCAAAAGGTTTCACCAGGTAATCAAGGGCCCCGATTTTCATCGCGGCGACCGCTGTTTCGACAGTGGCGTAAGCCGTCATCATGATCACGGTGAGATCCGGCCGAATTTCCCGGGCCTTTTGGAGAACTTCAACCCCATCCATGCCCGGCATTTTGATATCCGTGAGCATGAGATGATAGGCCCCCTGCTGCAGCATCTCCAGGGCCGCCGGTCCGGACTCGGCCGATTCGACCGCAAAGTGCTCATCCGCCAGCCACTCTTTCAGAGAGTCACGCACGATCAGTTCGTCATCCACCACCAGGATGCGAAACTCCCGCCGTTTGTCCCGGGCCAGTTGTATGGCAGCGGTGGGGCATATCCGCACACATTCCCCACAGTCGGTGCATGCGGCCAGATCGATGATGTAAGGATTGGGAATGGTATGGGGGACCGGCAGGTAGATGGCCTTACGGTTACTCAGACCGGCATTGAAAGCATCCGGAACTTCGACCGGGCAGGCCTCGGCGCAGATACCGCAACCCACGCAAAGGTCCGGGTCGACCCAGGTGGGCTTCGCGCGCAAAGCTACGCTGAAGTTTCCCGGTTCACCTTCCACACCCGAGATTTCCGTATTCAAGAGGATCTCGATGTTTTCGTGGAAGAGGCCTTTGCGCAGGCAAAACTGCGCCGCGGCATCCCGCTGAACCAGGGGCAGCATTTTGCACATGCCGCAGTGGTTGGTGGGGAACTGGTGATCCAGCTGGCTCAAGATTCCGCCGATGTGCGGGGCCCGGTCGATCAGGGTCACCCCGTATCCTGATTCAGCCAGGTCCAAGGCCGACCGGATGCCGCTGATGCCGGCTCCAACCACAAGCGCCTTGCCGATTTTTTTATTCATCTTCCCTCCTCATCAGGGTCAATTGAGTCCTACCACCTCTGGGAATTCATCCTCGCGAAACTCTGACAGCGGAGGTTTCGCAGCGATGTCCTCCCCGGCCGTATAGTCGAAGGCCTGCTGGGTTTTCCAGGCGACGGCCTTGAACAGCTCCATAACCTGAATGTCATTGGGGCAGGCGTTCGAACACTGGCCGCAGCCCACGCAGGCCGTGCTCATGTGGGCCAGGCGCGTGAGGTGGTAAAAGAGTGTGTCGGTCGGCATCTTGACGGCACCTCTGGTCCGGGCCCAATTGAGATATTGCACGGGGTCATGATCAAAAACGTCGGTGACGAACACACATTCCCGGCAGTAGCAGACCGGGCATGCCACCCGACAATTATAGCAATTGACGCAATCCGCCAGGTAGGCGGACAATTTTTCCAGGCTGTCCGTGCCCGCCTGCGTAGTGGCGAACATTTCGTCTTGGGCGGCGGTCCGGTCTAGCATCAGTTTCTCAATGGCTTTCTGGCGGGCCGGGGGCGGCTTATCTTCGGCCAAAGCTGAGGCGGAGAGATACGCAGCCCCCTTTTCGGTTTGGGCTTCAACGAGGAGTTGGCGGTTCATATCCATACCGAGAAGTCCGATGGCCAGGTCGGCGCCGGCCGGCAGGGGCTGTGTGCAAACCCGGCAGGCCGGGGCCGGCTCAATACCGGACGGAGCAGCGCCCCCAGCGGCAACGACGGCCGTATAGTAGTCTTTAGCTGCCGTGTTGAGATCTTCTCCAGCCCAGCGAAAGAAATCCGTGTTGCGGCTCGCTCCCAGGCAATCGGTGCCGATGATCAGCAGGTCTTCCCGGCGGCCCTGGTTTAGCTTTACCAGCTCAATGAAAGCTCTGATTTCACAGGGACGCATGACAGCCGCTACCTGTTGACCGGCCGCCTTACGGGTCAGCCGGGAGACGACTTTGGCGTTGTTCATTGGAAAAGCCGGCGCGAGCGGGTCCACCCGGTCTACCTGCTCCAGATCTGTAAGCAGGGTCGGCATGATCCTGCTTTTCATGGGCAGGCGCCAGGGCGCCAGCAGGGCGCCGATCTCTTCGTGCTGCAAAACAGATTTCAAGAAGTCCTGGAGCGTGCCCAGCAGATCCTGGTCCTTTACGTCAATGATGGCAGTCTTCACCATGGTTGTCCTCCTTGAAGGTTCCCCGTTCCGGGTTCCCGGTTCAAAGGTTAAGACCATTTACTTCGGGGCCCTGATCCTTTTTAAAGAGTGTCCGTCCAGAAGCGGTAGCTTTTGGTTCAGAGCAAGGCCTGAGCGATTTTGAGACCGCAGGCATAGATCGCTATTTCGAGGATCTCAAAAGAGCGAAAACGCCGCTCTGGGCTAAAAGATGCCGCTTCTGGATGGACACTAAATGACCATTTTTAGGTTCGCCTCACTTGGGCCCAGGGTCTTGATCTGCTCAGTCAATTCTTGCATGACCTCAGCCAGCAGGACGCCATCGCTGGCGGCGATCCAGGTCAGGCGCAGCCGCTCGGGTTCAAAACCAAACTGCGGCAATATCGTCTTGAGCAGCTTGATCCGGCGCCGGGCTTTGAAATTGCCATTGATATAATGGCAGTCCCCGGGATTGCAGCCGCTGACCAGCACGCCGTCCGCCCCTTCCAGCAGTGCCTTGATCACGTACTGTGGATCAACCATGCCGCTGCACATCATCCGGATGATTTTGATGTTGGGCGGGTACGCCAGGCGCGAGGTGCCGGCGAGGTCAGCCGCTGTGTAGGTGCACCAGTTGCAGAAAAAGGCCACGATGGTCGGTTCGAAATCTCGCATTGCTAAACTCCTTTCCCTCAGCCGGTTAAAAGCCCGTCAATCTCAGCGAATACCTGCCGGCTGGTAAAATGCCGCACCCGGGCCGCCCCGCTGGGGCAGTGGCCGGCGCAACTGCCGCAGCCCTTGCAGACGGCTTCGTTCACTTCACTGACGCTTTTCAGATCATTGAACTCGATCGCGGAATAGGGGCACAACTCCATGCACATGCGGCAGCCGATACAAATGTCGGGATCGATCGATGATATTAGCGGCGACACCGCAACTTCGCCGGAAGCACTGAGCGCCAGGGCCTCGGCGGCCGCCCCTTTGGCCTGTGCGACCGTGTCAGGTATGTCCTTGGGGCCCTGGCAGGCACCGGCCAGAAAAATTCCGCTGGAGGCCGTGGAGACCGGTTCCAGCTTCGGATGTTCTTCTTGGAAAAAGCCGTCGCTGCCGGTGGTAATGCCAAAGATGCGGGTCACTTCGTTGGCGTCCGGGCGCGGTTCCATGGCCGTGCATAGGATGACCATCTCCACCGGCACCTGGATTAGGCGTGCCGAGAGGGTGTCTTCGGCCGTCACCACCAGCAGCCCGTTTTGTTCTTCCACCCGGGACGCTTTGCCCCTGACCATGCGCACGCCTTCGCACTGCACCCGTTTGTAGAATTCCTCGTAGCCTTTGCCGAAACAGCGCATGTCAATGTAGAAGTTATAGATTTCCGTGTCGTGTCCGCATTTGTCCTTCAGCAGGTGGGCATACTTAAGGGCGTACATACAGCAGGTGCGCGAGCAGTATTCGTGGTGGTTGATGTCGCGGCTGCCGATACAGTGCAGGATAGCGGCGCTTTTGGGCGGGTCGGTATACTGGAGACGGTTAACGGGGTCGCGTTTCAACAGCCGGCCAGCGGTCGGCCCCGTGGCATTCGACAACCGCTCGAACTCCAGATTGGTAAACACGTTGGCATAACGTCCGTACCCGTATTGGGTCATCGGGGTCGGATCGAGGGGGTCGAAGCCGGTGGCGATAATGATGGAGCCCACCTCGATTTCGGTGGTTCGATCTGCCATGGCATGATTGACGGCCCCGGCTTCACAGGCTGTCTCACAGAGCCGGCATTCGCAACAACCGCCGCAGTCCACACAGCGGTCTGCCTCCCGGAGCGCCGCCGCCGCATCAAAACTCAGGTCCACTTCGGCAAAGGTCCAGACCCGCCGGGCTGGATTGAGATGCGCGGCCGCAGCCCGGGGTATGATTTCCAGGTCTTCCGGGATCGGCTGCCAGTTATTTCCGGGTGATGCCTCTTCTGCCTGACTGGCCGCGTATTGAGGTAAGTCGGCCCCCTGCAGATATTGGTGCATAGCGGCGACCGCCTTATGGCCGGCGGCAATGGCCGCGATGACGGTTGCCGGTCCGGTGACCGCGTCCCCGGCGGCAAAAACATCAGGGACACTGGTCTGCAGGGTCTGGTCATTCACCCGGAAGGTACCTTTTGCGGTCAATTCCAGGTCGGGGTCGGCGGTGGACCAGGAGACATCGATGGCCTGGCCAATGGCCGGGATGACGGCGTCGCAGGCAATCACGAATTCAGAGCCCTTGACCGGTACCGGGCGTCGGCGACCGCTGGCATCCGGGGGACCCAGCTCCGTGCGCAGGCCCTCGAGGCCGGTAACCCGGCCGTCCCGGCTTTGAATGCTGACAGGCGCCGTCAGGTAGGCAAGCGTGATGCCTTCCTCACGGGCCGCCTCAATTTCTTCGGGGTAGGCCGGCATCTCTTTTTCTGAACGACGGTAAACGACCGTGACTTCGGCCGCTTCCAGGCGTCTGGCGGCCCGGGCGGCGTCTATGGCCACGTTCCCGCCACCGATAACGACCACCCGCCGGCCGGGTGACCGGGCCCGGCCAAGGTTGACATCACGCAAGAAGCCGATCGCATCGATAACATTTTCCGCTGCTTCTTCACCGGGAATCCGCATCGCGATGGAATCGTGGGCATCGATGCCTAGAAAGATCGCTTGAAAGCCCTCCGCCCGGAGGTCCGCCAGGGAGAAGTCTTTGCCAAAGCGCATCCCGGTCCGGACCTCGATGCCGTGTCTGAGCAAGTAGTCGATTTCATTGTCCAGGATTTCGGCCGGGAGACGGTATTCGGGAATCCCGACCCGGAGCATCCCACCCAGTTTGGCGAACATCTCAAACACGGTCACCCGGTAACCTTTTAAACGCAGATAATAGGCCACGGTGAGGCCGGCTGGTCCTGAACCAACCACAGCCACCTTTTCCGGTCGATTTTCAATCTCGGGCAGCGGCAATTCGCCCAGGTCCACCTGGTCGGCGACAAACCGCTTCAACGCGCGTATCGCCAGGGGGGTATCCACTTCGGCGCGACGACAGGTTTCTTCACAAGGCGCCGGGCAAACCCGACCCAGGGCGCCCGGAAGGGGTATTTTCTGTCGAATCAAATCGACAGCTTCCCGGTAGCGCCCCTGGCGGATCAAGGCCACATATCCCTGCACGTTTGTACCGGCCGGACAGGTCTGGACGCAGGGGGCCCGGTCGTACTTGGTAATACAATAGGTAATCGGCACGGCCTGGGGGAAAGGGCGGTAGATAGCTTTACGGGTTTTGGTGCCCACGTCCCATTCATTGCGGAACTCGATGGGGCAAACCTTTTCGCATTCACCACAGCCGGTGCAGGTGTCTTCCACAAAGCGGGCTTTCCGGTGTACGGATACTTTGAAGTTGCCGATAAAACCGTCGACCTTTTCTACCTCGCTGTAGGTAAGCAGCAGGATGTTGGGTTCCTGGCCGACGGAGACCATTTTGGGCGTACCGATACAAGCCGCGCAGTCCAGAGTGGGGAAGGTTTTGTCGTATTGCAGCATATGCCCGCCCACGGTAGGCTGGCGTTCTACAAGGTGCGCTTTAAAACCGGCCCGGCTGATATCCAGCGCGGCCTGCATCCCGGCGATTCCGCCGCCCACCACGAGGGTATTCGTGCAGACCGGGAAAGTAGCCGGGGTCAGATCGGCCTGGCGGGTCACCCGCATGATGCCGGCCCCGATCAATAGTTTGGCTTTGGCGGTGGCCTGGTCTTCATCCTCCGTTACCCACGACACGTGCTCACGGACGCAGACCATGTGAAACGCCCGATAGGGATTCAGGCCGGCCCGCTGACAAGCGGCCCGAAAAGTCTTTTCATGCATGCGCGGTGAGCATGAAGCGACCACCACCCGCGTGAGCTTGTGAACCCGGATGTCTGCTTCAATGAGTTCCTGTCCCGGGTCCGAGCACATGAAAAGGTAGTCGCGTGAGATGGCCACGTTCGGCAAGGTCCTCACATAGGCGGCCACGTCCGTAACCCTGACCCGAGACGCAATGTTAATACCGCAGTGACAGATATAAAACCCGATTCTTTCAGGCATGACAGGCCTCCTGAGCCGATTGCATATGCTCTGGCAGAGTTTTCTCCGCAGCCACCTTTACCTCCACGGATTGCAACAGGATGTCCGCGATGTCCCGGACCACGATGCGGTCTTGAGCACCGATTTCCCGGACCGCGTTGTTCAGCACGCGCAAGCAGTAGGGACAGGCGGTCACCAAACACCCGGCCCGCGTGGCGAGCGCTTCACGGATACGCAATACGCCCGGACTTCCCGCGGCCGGTCGGCCGGTGTGCCAGGCCCCGCCCCCACCCCCGCCGCAGCAAAGGCTGTCGGCCTGGTTGTGGGGCATTTCTACCAGTCTCAAGCCCGGAATGCTTTGCAGCACCCGGCGCGGTGGTGCGTATATGCCGGTGTGGCGGCCAAGATAACAGGGGTCATGGTACGTAACGGTCAGGTCAAGTTCCTGGGTAGGAATCAGCCGGCCGCTGGTGATGAGTTGATCGAATGCCGTGGTGGCATGGGTAACCGCAATCCGGTCGCTTAGGCCGGGATAGTGATTCATAAATGTACTCAGGCAGTGCGGGGAGGAGACCAGCAACGCTTTGACCCCTCTTGTTTTAAATGTCTCCTGATTGGCACGTTCCAGTTCCCAATAGATTTGGTGACCGCCCATTTGAAAGGCTGGATCGCCGCAGCAATTTTCCTGGTCACCAAGGGTTCCAAAAGAAGTGCCGGCCAGGTTCAACAACCGTGGCAGGGCTTGGCCGGCCGCCGGATTGTCGCTGGCATAGGCCGTGGTACAGCACGTGAACAGGCAATATTCGTGTTCAGGTTTGAATTCCGGGATGGTTATGTCTGCGGCCCACTGTGTGCGCTGGTCACGCCGGCCACCCCAGGGATTGCCGTTTTTCTCCAGACTGGTCAGGGCCGGCTGCAGCCTGGCCGGTATCCGGCGCTGATTGACATTCAGCTGGCGCACCCGGCGCATCACTTCTAGAAGGTCGATAGCCCGGGGGCAGGATTCCTCGCAGGCCTTGCAGGTCAGGCAGTCCCATACGGCCCGGTCGAGGGATGCTTCACTGGCCGTGGACAGAGCCAGTTGCCGTAGAACCTGCCGGGGGCTGAAAGCAGTCGGTTGGGTCGCTGGGCACACACTGCTGCAGGTACCGCATTGCAGGCAGCTCATAAATGTTTCTCCGACGGCAGTCAGGACATCGTCCACATCCACCTGAGAGTCGCGGGCCGCCCGCTCTTTGACGGCCACCAGAAAGAGTGCCAGCGGCCGGTAGAAAAGATGCGACCATTTTCCGAACGGCACTTCGATGACCAGCATGGGCACCGCGATAGCCAAATGGATGACATACATCACATAGGTTCCCATGGGCCAGCCGGCCAATCGCACCACATGCATGAGAATGCCGCTGAGCGTGGTCAGAAACAGCAGGATCAGAAACAACCAATCCGATGTTTCCGAATAGCGATGTACCGCGTCTTCTTTCTTCAGCCGGCTGCGAAACATCTCTACGGTTATCACCAACAGCACGGCCGTGGCATAGTAGCCGAAGATGCTGGTAAAATGCCAGCTGCTGTCGTCGACCTGGAACCAGCGGATGAAGACGATGACCAGCGTCATCATGGTCAGGTAGCCGCTTACCAAAATGAGGTGTTTTATCCAACGGCTACGGTCTTCTCCACATTTACGCCAGCGTTTCTGGGTCAGAAAGTGCTGCATGAAGGTGCCGGCTTCCCGCAGGTACACGGCCGGCGGAATTATCGTACCGGCCATGATGAAACGGTACATGCGAAACGCGTTCGACATGAGAAACAGGGTCAGGATCGCCGCCATGGTCAGATCCCCGATTTCGATCCACATCACCGGTGCAAAGGTATTGACGGCCACCCGGTCGGTAATGATGGGTCCGTGTCCCACTATAAAAAGGACGATCACCGCCAGAGAGACTACAAGCAGAGCCCCGATTTCCCAGGCATCCGAGAGGTAAAAGCGACGGGCGAGACCCGTCCAGTCATACCGGGAGGTCAGCCAGCGGCGGACAGCCATCATGGTTTCCGCCGGTTCGGCGCCCCGGGGGCAGTCTAGATTGCACTCTCCGCAGTAGTAGCACAACCAGGGTTCCGGTGCGGCCAGCAGCTTGTCTTCCAGGCCAAGCTGCAGATAGCGGTAAATTTTGCGGGGAAAGGTCTGGCCGCCGCTGGACAGGGGGCAGGTTGCGCTGCAGGTGGCACACTGCATGCAAAGCTCCATGTCCCGCGCGCCAAGTTTTTGCACCTCGTGAGATAGCCGGTTGTTGGTCCTGAATTGGAGCATCGTGTCGGGCCCCTCAATTTACGTTCGGGATTCAGGTGCCCCAGGTTGAATTAAAGTCCGGATCAGGCTGAGGAGTTCCTCGGCCTCCGGGGGAGTTTCGATGTACGCCTGGGGAACCGGCAACCCTTTGGTTGAGCACTGTTTTTGTATCTGATGACACTGGAAAAACATGCGCTTGTTTATGGATGAAAGCATAAACACGGGAATGCTGTTCAAGTCGGTATCCGTTTTCAGGGACCTGTACAGGCGGATACCCTGCTCGGTGGGCATCATCATGTCGATAATTATGAGATCAGGCCTTTCGTCACGGGATTGCTGCAGCCCTTCATCCTTGTCCGCGGCATAGATAGTGTGATAGCCGCCGGCGGTCAGCAGATTGGATAGAAAAACCCGGAGGTCGGGCTGGTCCTCCACCAGCAGAATCGTTTTTGCAGCGGGCGACATGTTGCCTCCAATCCTTCCCTATATTGCAACATGTATCAGCACGACGCGTGCCAGTGATGCGCTGGCAGCTTAACTATTAGATATTGTTTATAAATTTGGCCATTGGTAGTGTGTCGGGCGGATGGTGGCCCGGATGAATGTTGCACTATTGTGCAACATGCTGCGGATGGGTTGTCAAAATGTATATAAATTTAGATTGGTTATAGGATCAATCAGTTTGCAACAATTTTGCAACGTGTTGCAGGCGTGGTGCGGACGACACCCGGGTCAAAGTGGAATATTATTCGTGAATCCGATATTTCTTCATTTTACGCCATAAAGTAGCCCGGTGCATATTGAGGGCCGCGGCGGTTTTGGTCCGCTGACCGTGGAAGCGTTTAAGGGTTTGTATAATCTTTTGCCGTTCTGGTGAATCTTGCCTATCATCCGTTTCGGCCTGGCGCGGCAAGGGGGGCTGACTCGTATAGGCGGGCAGGTGTTCCGGCAGGATCAGATTATCCTGGCAGATGATGAGGGCGTGTTCCAAAATGTTTTCCAGTTCCCGGACATTACCGGGATAGTCAAGATTAAGGAGTATTTTCATTGCCGGTCCACTGATATCCGGCAGGCGGCAGTTCTGGGCCGCGCATAGCTTTCTGAGGATATGCCGGATAAGCAGGGGTAGATCCGAACGCCGTTTTCGCAAGGGTGGCAATTCGATGCGCAGCACATTGAGGCGATAAAAGAGATCGGCCCGGAAAATTCCGTCAGCCACCATTTTCTCAAGACCCCGGTTGGTTGCCGAGATCACCCTGACATCCACCTTGCGGGTTTTACGGCTACCGAGGGGATAAAACTCCCGATCTTCAAGCACCCGCAATAGCTTGGCCTGCAGCGCCAGCGGCAGGTCGCCAATTTCATCCAGAAATATGGTTCCCCCCGCGGCTTCCTGAAAACGGCCGGGTTTATCGCGGTCCGCACCGGTAAAGGCGCCTTTGACATACCCGAAGATTTCCGATTCGATCAGATTCTCGGGGATGGCGGCGCAATTGATTTTAATGAACGGTTTCTCCGACCGTAAACTGGTGTTGTGGATGACTTTAGCCAGCAGGTCTTTGCCGGTACCGGTATCGCCCTCGATCAGGATGGTGGTATTGCTTTTGGCGATGACCTGGATCATCGCGAAGATTTTCCGTATGGCGGGGTCCCGGCCGATCATATCGTGAAAGGTATAGCGGTTGTTGATGGCTTTGGAGAGTTGATCGACCAGGGTCAGGTCTTGAAAAGTGGCCAGCCCTCCCACGATGACGCCTTTCTCGTTTCTCAGGGCGAGGTATTTGGCACTGATCGGTAAGGGGATGTTGCCACTGTCGACAATTTTACCGTTGCGGTTGAATTGCGGCTGCCCGCTGTCCATGGCATGCGCCAGCAGGGCTTGATCTTTGTCCGGCTCGTCCCCGAACAGCTTGGTAAAGTGTTCGCCGAGAACCTCTTTGCGGCTGTAGCCGGAAATCTTTTCCGCGGCATCATTGAAAAAGGTGATGAGGCCCCCCCGGTTTACGGTGTAGATGCCGACATCGAGGTTGTCCAGCGTCATCTTAAGACTTCTCTCCTCATAGTGTACCCGGTCGATGAGATCGTAAATGGGGGAGTGGTCCTGGAGAATGGTCAGACAGCCGGTTAATTTGTGCTGTTCATCGTATACCGGTGTCGAAAAGCGGGTCAGGATGTGGCGACCATTTTTATCGACATCCGTAACCGGCATGTCGCTGTCTTTGCGGGTATGATATTCGGCCGAAAATACGCAAGCCCGGGTACACCTGACGCCCGTGAAAATATCCCGGCAATCTTTGCCAATCACGTCCGTGGCTTTTAGCTCCATGACCGCTTGGGCGGTGTAATTTATGGCCCGCACCAAGCGATCTTTGTCCGCGACAAAGGCGCCGATGTTCAATTCATCCAGCAGTTCCAGCCATTCACCGCACTTGAGGGCGTGTTCTATGGGGGAGATGGGTGTTTGCATGGGTTCCCAAACGTTTGCCTTTTACCCGTACCGGCCCAAAGCTGGTGAGCCGCGCCCGGTTTGCGGCCCGTTTTCAGGGTGTGCCGGTAGACGGCAGTTTCAACACAAAGGTGGTGCCGTGGCCGGGGTTGCTATTCACCGTAACTGTCCCGCCATGGCTTTCCAATATACCGTAGACGGTTGAAAGCCCCAAGCCTACGCCACCCCCCTCGCCTTTGGTTGTGAAAAACGGCTCGAATATATGGTTCCGGTGCTCGGGTGCAATCCCTGCTCCGGAATCCCGGACGCTCAAGCTGACACCCCGGTCCCCGGATCGGGCGCGTATGCTTAAATCAAGCTTGCCGCCTTGGGGCATGGCATCGATCGCATTGAAAATCAAATTGATCAGGCACTGCTGCAGTTGATTGAAGTCGCCCCTAACCGGCGGCAGCGCCGGGTCGATGTGCTGGGTCACGGCGATATCGCTCAAATCCAACCGGTGTTGACTGAGGACGAGGGTGCGTGACATCAGGTCGGTAAAGTCAATGGGGGTGAAAGCCGGCGGTGTTTTGCGTGCGAAGGTCAACAGGCTGGAGACGATTCGGGAACAGCGATCCGTTTCACTTTCCATCAGTTCCAGGTAAGATTCAAATTTCGTCTGCTGTGCGGCATCCAGCGGGCCGCGGTTTAAGACCCGAACCATCAGCCGCAGGTAATTCAAGATTCCGGAAAGGGGATTGTTAATTTCATGCACGACACTGGCTGCCAGACGTCCCAGGGACATCATTTTGTCCTGGTGTAAAATCCGGGCCTGGTCAGCGTTACGTTTTTCCAGAAGGGTGGTATAGTCCCGGGCCTGTTTGCGGGCCGTATAGCGCTCCCGGGCCCTTTTCAAAGCCAGGTGGAGGGATTCATCGTTTATGGGCTTGGTAATGAAATCGGAGGCATCCAACTGCAGCGCCCGGATCGCCAGATCCATTTCGCCGAAAGCGGTCACCACGATCACTTCCGTATCCTGGTCGGATTGCTTGATGCTTTCCAGGACCGCAAGCCCATCCATGCGCGGCATGCGGATGTCGGTGATGACGATCTGGGGCGCATACTCCGCAAACAGGGTCAGTCCGGCCTGACCATCAGCGGCTGTGGCGACCCGATAGCCGGCATCCTGGAGGGTGATCGCGGTAACCTCGCGAATATCCGCCTCGTCGTCGATCAGAACGATCTGCCAATCTTCGGGCTGGGATGTCTCCATGACTGCAAACCCCCTGCTGCGGCTGCATGCTATCTGGCTGGCTCACGGAACCTAAGGAAACTATATAAGTATAGTCGCGATCCGTCAAACGCAACGGGCTGCTGGCGGGAATAGGGATGGCGGGTCGTGCTTTTGGGGGCTCAGGGGGCCAGACCCTGGGCCGAAATCAGGTCGCCCACGAAACTGCCGACGATCACCTTGCTTTTGAGGCGTACTGGAATACGCCGATGGTCGGCGGTGACCCAGATCTGAATCTTGGCGCCTTTACTTTTTTCGAAAACCCCACCGACATCCTTCAATTCGGGTTCCACGAGGAAGGTATCGTATGTTTGGCCTTTTACTTTGATGGTTTCCCGTTTTACGACCGTGACGCGGCCAATGACGTTTTTGTTGCCGTCGGTAATGGGGCTGGTGATAACGCTGCCCACCTTCACATTTTCGGTCCCACGTACGAAGTAAAATGCCGAGAGGGGATCAAAAGAGTTCGGCATCACCGGGGTCAGTTTGTCTTCGCCGCCCCCTCTCTCCGTTTTTATATAGCGCGTCTTCTGCTTGCCCCAGTCGAAACGAACTTCGATATCGCGGATAGTCGTCCCCTCGTGCTGCTTTTTGAAGTAGTGGAGCGACCGGGTCAGGCCGGCATCTGCAAACGCGTCGATCCGGTCTCTGACTTTGTAGAGCGAGTCCAGAAAGGCGTTTGATTTGGCGCTCAGAACGAAGTGGTAGGCCGGCTGACTGTTAACGGTGGTCATCGGGAGGACTTCCAGGGTAGCCGTACCGGCCTTAATGAACGTCCATCTGAGTTCAAAGACGAGCTTCTCGCCGGGTCCGAAGGCAGCTTGGAGCGGCGCAGCGGTCGGCTCCCCCAGTCCCTGAACGGGAAAAAGCAAGCCAAGTAGCACCAGAAGCGGTAAACAGCGCCGTAGCACCATCTGGCCAGTAAGTTTAGACCTTGTGGTTACCATGCTGTATGTACTCCAGTAAGTGGCGGCCGATTTTGAGCCCCTGATCGATGAATTCAGGGCCGTATTTCTTCCCGGTATCCGTCCGGAAGGTGTCCGTTATGCCGACCAGGCGCTTCATTGCTTCCGGGTATTTTTGCATGAAGACGTCAAGGGAAACGTTGGCAAATGAGACCATCTCCCAGACGGTATGGGTAAAATTATCCGGCCCCCAGCGAAATTTATCGGCATCATACAGGCATCCGGATATCAGGGTGCTCTCCCGGTCCGGGCACTCAATGACCGGTTGAAAGGCCTCATGGTTTTTAATGGCCAGGCAGATCGCGGCGGCGTTGTCCTCGGAAAGTGTGTAGTCTTTCAAAATTTCCCACGCCTTTTCAGCTCCGCTGGCAGCGTGGTTTTTGCGGTGCCGCTTGATATCGTGCAGCAAACCCGCGCACTGGACCATGGTCAGGAGGGCTTCTGTTTTGGCCTCCGGTTCCCCGAGTTTGCGACATTCTACCAGTATGAGGGTGCCGGCATCCAGGGTTACTTTTTCAGCGTGCATAAACCCGTGGCCAAAGGTATTGTCCACTGTTTCGGACACGTACCAGCGCAACTTCGAGACCGTCGGATTCGTTTCCATAAACTGGCGCGCGCGCTCTGCCTCTGCGGAGAAATCCCGATAAAAAGCTGGTAGCGGCAGGTTGGCCGCCAGCCGGCGGGCATGCTCGCGGATGCGTTGATAGTTTGGGTCCATGTTAACCGATATGGCGGCATGGCCTGTTTCCAACCAATGCCGCAAGGGCGCTCTTTTAAATGAAAACGCCGATGCCCCCACTAGCGGGAGAATCGGCGTCATTTAGAATCGTCAGGATCTTAAACAGCGTCTGCCATATCAAAGGGCTGCCCGGTGACTTTCCATTTGCCATTCTCTTTTACGAGGTTGATGGTCTCCTCAACGTCCATCGGACTGGTGATGAAGAAAATTTTCGCCACAAATCCGAACACGGGGTTGGGGGAGATCCGCGTTGTGCCACTGATATGAACGGTCGCAGATTTCTCATCGCGGGCAATAGTCTTGGTGCGAATATGGGTGAATGATTTCCGCAGTCGTTTGATATGGTAACCCCGGGCAGAGGCCTCTAAGTACTTGTTGTGCAGGTAGGCGTCGGCCACATCGATTTCATCTTCATTGACACCATCATTCGCCATGGTCTGGGCCAATTCCGGACACAGGCCGAAATAGGCTTTTGAAAATGCAATGGCCGCCCCGTGAGGTGTGTCTTTGCTATCAGCCGCCACCATGATGAGCTGGAGCAAAATGCCTACCAAGAGCACGGCGCCGAGAGCAAGCTTGCTATCCTGTGACATCTAAGATCCTCCTTGTTACATGATCGGGTGTTCACACATCAGCCGCACCAAATAGCATGGAATCGGCCGCGACACAAGTTTTTTTAGCCGCAAACCCGCCCAGCGCGGCGATCGGGCGTCCAGACCGCGATTGCGGCCGGCAACCTATCCGGTTGACCGGCAGTCCAAATTAGGGTATCTTCCAATCATTGGAAAATGCAGGTAAATATTGCCCTTACCACCACCACTGCACAGTGGTTGGAAAAGGAGGTGCCGCTGTCCCATGAAGGATTTCCTGCTCAAGCTGAGACACAGCCTGATGGCCAAACTTATCATCACCGTCGGGTTGATTCTCCTGGTTTCCATGACCGGCTGGGCCATTGCCAATATCCAATCCCAGCGTGAGAAAATGCGCGCCCAGATTGTGGCCTCGGTCGATCGGCTCAGCAACACCATCGTCCTGGGTACCCGCTATGCCATGATGCTCAACTCGCGGGACGACATCAATCAGATTATCAACAATATCGGGAAGCAGCGTGGTGTTGAAGCGATTCGCATCTACAACAAGGAAGGCACCATCAAGTTTTCCAAAAACATGCAAGAGGTGGATACCAGCACCAACATCAAAGCCGAGGCCTGCGATATCTGCCATCGCACCGACCCACCGATCGTTGATTTAACCATTGATGAGCGTACGCGCATCATCAAGTCCGATGTCGGGTATCGCCAGCTCGGCATCATCAAACCCATTTTCAATGACCCGAGTTGCGCCACCGGTGATTGCCATTTCCACCCGCAAGACAAACAGGTGCTCGGGGCTCTCGATGTGGTGGTTTCGTGTGAAAGAACGGATCGTGAGATCCTCAATTTTGAAAAGGAGATTATCGGCCTGGCGCTCTTTGTGTTTGTGTTGACCGGCGGCATGATCTTCGTCCTGTTTATCAAGTTTGTCAATCGCCCCATCAGCAGGTTGATTGAAGGGACCGACCGGATTGCCCGGGGGCAGTACAACGAGAAAATCCAGATGGATGCCAACGGAGAATTTGGTACGCTGGCCGATTCCATCAATGCCATGGGCAGCTCCATCGATGCCAAACAGGTCGAGCTGAACCGCCAAAAAGATGAATACCAGCGCCTGTTCGACCATGTGCCGTGCCTGATCACCGTTCAAGATCGGGACTACAAGTTGATCGGCTACAACAAGGAGTTCGCCGAAAGCTTCCACCCCAAACCGGGCGATTACTGCTACCATGCGTACAAAGGCCTGCAGGGGAAATGTGAAAAATGCCCGGTGGAAAAGACTTTCAACGACGGCCAGTCGCACTACAGTGAAGAGTCGGGAACCGGCAAGGACGGCAAGCCCACGCACTGGATCGTCAAGACGTCGCCGGTCACCAATGATGCCGGGGAGGTCGTGGCGGCCATGGAAATCAGCCTCGACATCACCCAACGCAAGAACCTGGAAAATGAGCTGAAAAGATCAGAGGAAAAATATCGGGCGATCTTCGATAACATTCCCAACCCGGTGCTGGTCATGGATCGGGATACCTATGAGATCCTGGACTGCAACGACAGCGTCTTTCCGGTCTACGGCTATCTGCGTGATGAACTGGTCGGCCGGTCTTTTCTCGATTTTTTCCTGCCGGAAGAACGCGCGCACTACACCCGTAAACTACGGAGCACCGCGCTGCTGGACCAGGTCCGGCACCTGAGCAAACAAGGCAAGAGCCTGTTTGTCACCATTCGCAGTTCCGCGTCCGACTATCCCGGGGGCAAGGTCCTGCTGGTGACCATCAGTGATATCACCAAGCGGCTGGAGGCCGAACAGCAGCTCATCCAGGCCAGCAAGATGGCTACCCTGGGCGAGATGGCCACCGGAGTGGCTCACGAGTTGAACCAGCCCCTGTCGGTGATCAAGACCGCCAGCAGCTTCTTCATGAAAAAAATCGCCCAAAAAGAGCCGATCCGGGAAGAGATCCTGAATGAATTGTCCAGTGAAATCGACAGTCATGTCGACCGAGCTACCAAGATTATCAACCACATGCGGCAGTTCGGACGTAAATCGGATATCAATCTGGAATCAGTGTCCGTCAACGCGGTCCTCAAGAAAGCCTTCGAGATATTCAGCCAGCAGCTGAAGGTAAGGGGAATCACTGTCGAGTGGGACATTGCCGATCCGCTGCCCCAGGTTCTGGCGGATGCGGGCCGTCTTGAACAGGTGTTTATCAACCTGCTCATAAATGCCCGGGACTCCATCGAAGAAAAGTGGGAACAGGAGGCGGCGGCCGGAACGGGCACCATCACCTTGAAGTCCAGCCAGGCCGACGGGTTCGTGCGGGTAAGCGTCTGCGACACCGGCAAGGGGGTCCCGCCGGAAATCATGGATAAGGTGTTTGAACCCTTCTTTACCACCAAAAAGGTGGGCAAGGGGACCGGGTTGGGTTTGTCCATCAGCTATGGGATCATCAAAGAATGCGGGGGCAGCATAAAGGTAAAGGCCGGCGATCCGGATGGGGCCTGTTTTATACTTGTTTTTCCGGCCATGGATGTTTAGTCCGGGAGAAGTTAAAACGCACTGCAGCCTTGCCGGCGATTAGGCGACGACAACTATCGGACGGGTGAAAAACGTTGATTGCCGATCTTAAAAAGGAAGTTCTACTGGTGGATGACGAAGCCGGTATCCGCAAAGTGTTGCGGATCTCGCTGGAAGATGGCGGATACCGGGTGCACACCGCGCAAGATGCCGTCAGGGCACTTGAGATATTCAAAAAACATTCCCCGCCTGTTGTCATGACCGACATCAAGATGCCCGGTATGAACGGGATAGATCTTCTGAAAGCCCTGAAAGAACTAAATCCAGACGTGGAAGTGATTATGATTACCGGGCACGGGGACATCAACCTGGCAATCAAGAGCCTGAAGTTCGAAGCCACTGATTTTATAACCAAACCAATTCACGATGAGGCCCTGGATCTCGCCATGCAAAGGGCCTGGGAACGTCTGACCCTGAAACAGCAGTTGCAGGCCTACACCGAAAATCTCGAACAACTCGTGGCGGAGAAGACCCGGCGCCTGGTGGCGGCCGAACGGCTGGCGGCCGTGGGCGAGACCGTTGCCGGGTTGAGCCATGCGATCAAGAACATCTCCGGAGGGCTCTCCGGTGGTTCATTCGTGCTTGAACAGGGGTTGGAACTCGACAACCGGGAATACCTGCTTGATGGCTGGCAGATGCTCAAAAAAAATATCGACAAGATCACGGCCCTTTCCGTGGATTTGCTCGACTACGCCAAAGCGGATCGCCTGCACTACCGGGCCTGTGACCCCAATGGACCAATGGACGAAGTGGCTGAATTGATGAGGGAAAAGGCCGCCGGCCTAAATGTTTTTCTGAAGATCGACCGCGACGAATCGCTGGCGTCAATCATCTGCGATCCGGATGCGATTCACCGCTGTTTGTTGAACCTGGTCACCAATGCCCTGGAGGCCTGCGGCGCCGAAACAGACAGTCCGGAGACCAGGGAGGTCCGGTTGCAGTCACGGGCAGTCGCTGAAGGTGGGGTTGAGTACCGGGTGACCGACAACTGCGGCGGTATTCCACCCGCCCATCAGGAAAAGCTATTTAACCCCTTTTTCAGCACCAAAGGGCGGACCGGGACAGGCATCGGCTTGATGCTTACCAAAAAAATTGTGGATAAACACGGTGGCGATATCGGCGTTCAATCAACTGCGGATAAGACCGATTTTACCATCAGGCTTCCGGCGCGTGCCGAAGGTGCGGGCACCCTTCCCGGTAACTGATTGATGGCAATGCTTCCACACGCTTTTACCCTCCTAACATATTGTTATTATATTATTATTTACTTCAAACCTGGGTCCTGCATCCATCGCCCGAGCGCGTGAGTAGCCGCCCCTCAAAGCGGCGAATCCAGTTCGAAAAATGATTGACAACCAGCCCTTTCTTGACTTATAAACTCGGAATCTTTTTTGACCTATTTAGTCGGGAAGGGGTTGTTCGGGCAGTATCAGGGCCGAACACGGTTGTTGCCATCAACGCGGGGTATGTTCGTTTAATACCGGTTTATTATGCTGATTGCACCAAAAAAACAACAGTATGCCATTCGGGCCATGCTCGAACTCGCCCGGCACCACGGCAAAGGCCCCATCAAAATATCCGACATCGCCGAAGCTCAGGCGATTCCCCGCCGATTTCTCGAAGTCATTCTCAACCAGTTGAAAAGTAGTGGATTTGTAGGTTCCAAGCGTGGCTATTTCGGCGGCTACAAGCTGGTTACCCCGGCTAGCGACATTCGGGTGGGCGATATTATCCGGCATGTCCAGGGTGAAAAAGATTTCATCGAATGCGTTGCGTGTGTGACCAAGGAGGAGTGCCCCTTCGAAGGCCGGTGCTCCCTTTATGATATGTGGAATCAAGTGAGGGATGCGATTTTTAATGTCTATGACGCCACCACTCTACAGGACCTGCTGGAAGGCGCTATCATGAGCGGGCGGGGAAAGTGCGCGTCCTAGAACCATAAGTTACAACCTGGCAATTTTAATCAAGGACTTGAACTATGAATAAGGGAAGTTCGCTGTTACGGTGGGGGGGGTTGCTGCTGGCGGTGGCTGTGGTGCTGGTTTTGGGCACCCAGGGACTGGCCTCGCTGACTGGAAAAGACCTGGCCCAAAGGCCGGATGTCATCAAGATTGATGTGCTGAAGAAGTACGGTGATCTTGAACGACCGGTAGTCACGTTTTTACATGACAAACACACCGAAGCCGTCCAGGAGATGGGCAAAGATTGCACGGCCTGCCATGAAAAGAAGGATGGCAAGCTGGTCCTGATGTACAAGCGAGACGCCGATATTTCTAAAGAGGCGGTGATGGATGTCTACCATGACAATTGTATCGCCTGCCATAAAGAAGCCACCGGCAAAAACATAAAGTCCGGTCCCGTGACCTGCAATGGCTGTCACAATAAGAAGAATATGGTGGTGTCCTCCCGCGCTCCGGTGGGACTGGATAAGGGCCTGCACTACAAGCACGACAAGGCGCTGGCCGGCAAGTGCGAAACCTGCCACCACGCATACGATGAAAAGAAAAAAACACTCTTTTATGACAAGGGGCAGGAGGGCAGTTGCCGCTACTGCCACGGCGAGAAGACCGTGGAGAACAAGGTTTCCTACCGGATTGCCGCCCACATGGATTGTGTGGGGTGTCACCTTAAACAGACCAATAAAGATAAACCGGCCGGTCCGCTGCAGTGCGCCGGCTGTCACGATAAGGCCATGCAGGCCCAGTACAAGGTGCCCGGCGATATTCCGCGGATGAAACGCAACCAGCCCGATAACGTCCTCATTAAAAAGGGCAAGACCGGCAGGCTGAACAGAGTCGCCTTCGCCCATCAGGCCCATGAAGGCTACGCCGATAACTGCCGGGTGTGCCACCACGCGGCGATGACCGCCTGTAACGATTGCCACACTGTGGCCGGTAAGAAAGAAGGCGGGTTCGTCACCATCGAAACAGCCATGCATAAGTTGGACAGCGACACCAGTTGCTTCGGCTGCCACACGACCCAGCAACAATCGAAAAACTGCGCGGGCTGCCATGCTTTTATCGAAACCCGTAAACGCAAAGACGACGCTACCTGTCGGGCCTGTCATTCAATTCCGGCCAATCTGATCGCGCCTGATGCCGGGGACGATGAACGCGCGGCCGTGGCCGCCATCGAACTGCAAAGCCGCAGATTGGAATCCCCGCGCTTCGCGCAAGAAGATATTCCCAAGGAAGTCGAAATCAAACAGATAGCGGATAAGTACGAAGGGGTGAAGTTCCCCCACGGGAAAATCGTGGATACCCTGATGCGCAACATGCAGGACAATAAGCTGGCCGGTTATTTTCACTCCGAGCCGGGAACCATGTGCCAGGGGTGTCACCACAACAGCCCGTCTGCGGCCAAGCCGCCGAAATGTGCCAGCTGCCACATGACGCCGCTCGACCAAAAAGATATACACCGGCCGGGCCTGATGGCGGCTTATCATCGCCAGTGCATGGGGTGTCATACCGAAATGGGAATAGAAAAACCGTCCAATGTCGATTGTACCGGTTGCCACCTGGAGAAGAAATAGCAGCGGCAGCGGGACGTAAATCATTATTCGAGGTGCTTTAAATGTCCATATCAAGAAGAAAGTTTTTAGGATGGCTCGGCGCAGCCGGACTGGCCACCACCGTGGGACGTCGCGCCGAAGCCGCCGGCAAGCATTTCACCGGATACCCGGGTAGCGGCGGTGTGCTGCATGACGCGACGTTGTGCATCGGCTGCCGGGTGTGTGAAGCCGCCTGCAATGAAGTCAACAACCTGCCGGAACCGGAAAAGCCTTTCAAGGACATGGCCGTGCTTGAAAACAGGCGCCGCACAGATGCCCAGGCATATACCATTGTCAACAAGTATGCCGAAGGCGGGGAACCGGCCAAGCCGATATTCCGCAAGAACCAGTGCAACCACTGCCTGGAGCCGGCCTGTGCCTCGGCCTGTTTTGTAGAGGCTTTCACAAAGGAACCCTCCGGGGCGGTTGTTTATGACCCGAGCGTTTGCGTCGGCTGTCGGTACTGCATGATTGCCTGCCCCTTTGAAATTCCAGCCTATGAATACGACAATGCCACCACGCCGGTGGTGCAGAAGTGCACCCTGTGTCACCCCCGGCTGCAAAAGGGCAAATTGCCCGGCTGTGTGGAAAGCTGCCCCACGGAATCCCTGGTTTTCGGAGACCGTAAGGACCTTATCCGGATAGCACGGGAGCGTATCCGCAAACACCCGGAACGCTATGTGGACCATATTTACGGCGAATACGAAATGGGCGGCACCAGCTGGCTCTACCTGTCCGGCGTGCCGTTTGCGCAGCTGGGGCTTCGGGAGGACCTGGGTCTTACCTCGGCGCCGCAGCTTACCAAGGGGGCGTTGGGAGCGGTCCCTATGGTGGTTGGCTTGTGGCCGGTCTTTCTCACCGGGGTGTGGGCCATGAGTAAGCGTAAGGATAAAGTTGCGGCCGAAGAGCTGCAGGATGCGGTAGCCGCCGCCCTTGAGCAGGCGAACGGCGAGGCCGCTGAAAAGCTGGCCGCGGCAATGGAAAAAGCTGAAAAAGACAAGGAGACCGCCATCGAAAAAGAAGTCAAAAAGGCGGTCGAAGAGGCTGAGAAAGCCTGGGAAGAAAAAGCTGCGTCCGCAGGTGACGAACCCGACACCGGGGCAAAAGATGAGGAGGAGGAATCCTGATGTCTGATCACGCTGCTACTGACAGCAAATCATATCTGACGACGTTCAATGTCATTGCCGGAATCATCGTGATTTTCGGCCTGATAGCTACCGTCATGCGGTTTACCGGTGGTCTCGGGGCGGTGACCAACCTGTCTGATTACAATCCCTGGGGCATCTGGATCGGGTTCGACCTGCTCTGTGGTGTCGCCTTGGCCGCGGGGGGTTACGTGACCTCGGCCGCCTGCTATATCTTCGGCATGAAACGGTTTCACTCGGCCGTAAGACCGGCCATCCTGACCGGTTTTCTCGGCTATGCGTTGGTTTTCTTGGCGCTTTTGTATGACGTGGGCCGTCCTTTCCGTCTGGTCTTGGCCTATCCTTTTGTCGTCCAGCAGGGGACCTCTTCACTGTTGTTCGAAGTAGGTTTGTGTGTGGCCCTGTACCTCAATGTGTTGTTTCTGGAGTTCTGCCCGGCCGCCCTGGAATGGTTGGGAATCCGAAAGCTGCGGGACATCCTGGTGAAGATCACCATGGCTCTGACCATATTCGGCGTTGTGCTCAGTACGCTGCACCAGTCTTCTTTAGGGGCGTTGTATCTCATTGCACCGGCTAAACTGCACCCGCTCTGGTATTCCCAGTATATTCCGGTCTATTTCTTTGTTTCCAGCGTGATTGCAGGGCTTTCCATGGTCTTGTTCGAGAGCACCCTGGCCCACAAGTACTTCCACCACAAAATGGACGAAACCCATCTGGGTGAAAGCGACGGTCTGACCATGGGCTTTGGCAAGGCCGCTTCGATCGTGCTGGCCGGTTACTTTACCATCAAGGTGATCGGGATTGCCGCCGACAACAACTGGCACCACCTGGCCACCGGTTGGGGCGCGTGGTACCTGGTGGAACTGGTGGGCTTCGTGGCGCTGCCTTGTTTTCTTTTTACCATGGGGGTTCGCGACGGCAACTTGAAGCTGATCCGCTACACGGCAGCCTGGACTGTGCTGGGCATCATCGTCAATCGGCTGAACGTTTCGGTCATCGCCTTCAACTACCATCTGCCGGCGGCCGACCGTTATTTCCCGCATTTCTGGGAAATCGTGACCTCTGTTTTCATCGTGACGGTGGGCATTCTCGCCTATCGGTTTATCGTGAATAACATGCCGGTGCTTTATGAGCACCCGGAGTATAAAGAAGAACATTGATCATTACCTAAAAGGACACAACCAATGGAACAGGTATTTTATACCCTGCAGGATTTTATGGTACACACCAAGGCCGTGGTCTATGTGTTGATGGGACTCTGGTTGGTTGCCGTGGTCGGTTTCTGGGGGTTTCTGACCAATCGCGACGACGACTGATACGGGCGCCGACAACAAAGTTTTTTTATCACGGCAGCATATAGTGGATGTAAGGAGAATAAAATGTACGAATTTGTAACCGGGCCGTTGGCATGGATTGCGTTTCTAATCTTTTTCATCGGTGTAATCGTCAGGGCGGTGCTCTACATCAAGGGCCTCGCCTGGAATCTCGATCGGGTGGCCTACCGGGACTTTCCGGCCGCCGGGGCCAAGGGCGCCATCCGCTCCATCGTCGCCTGGTTGATTCCGTTTGGCACTTACAGCTGGCGACAGAATGCCGCCTTTACCGTCATGGTATTCGTCTTTCATATCGGCCTGCTGGTGACACCGGTGTTTTTATTGGCCCACAATCTGCTCTTGAAAGAGCGCTGGGGCTTCAGCTTGCCGACCCTGCCGGAACCGGTCACCGATGTCATGACCATTTTGATGCTGCTGGCGGCCTTGCTTATCCTCCTGCGGCGTTTTGCCCTGCCGGAGGTCAGGATTCTGACGACCGGGTATGACCTGCTGGTACTGGCCATTGCCGTGGCGCCTTTTGTAACCGGTCTTTTGGCCTATCACCACGTCGGCAATTACGATTTCTGGCTGATCACGCACATTTTGAGCGGCGAGGTCTTTTTGATAGCCATTCCGTTTACCAAACTGTCCCATTTTGTCCTGTTCTTCATGTCCCGGGCCCAGTTGGGCATGGACTTCGGCATCAAGCGCGGTGGCATGAAGGGCCGCGGGATGGTATGGTAACCTATGGGTATGCGCCACCAGCCTTTGAATGGTGTGCGCCTACGTTAACAACTATAACAAGTGGGAACGAATCAAATGGGTGAAGGCACACTTTGTAACAAGAAGACGGTAAATACCAAAGAGGAACTCCAGGCGCTGTTGAACGACAAGAGTGGCAAGGTCTACTACGAGGAGATGAAACATCTCGACATCGATCACGCCAAGATCCAGACCGCCCTTAAAAATACCTTCAAATCCCGGATGAAGACCTGGCTGGAGATCTGCGCCCATTGCGGGATGTGCGCGGACAGCTGCTACCTCTATACCGTGAACGGTAAAGACCCCAAGCAAGTGCCCTCGTACAAGATCCAGAGCACCCTGGGGGAAATCGTCAAGCGTCAGGGCAAGGTAAGCAACGAGTTCATGCGCATGTGCATGGACACGGCCTGGTCGAAATGCTCCTGTTGTAACCGCTGCGGGACGTATTGCCCCTTCGGGATCGACATGGGGATCATGTTCAGTTATCTGCGCGGTCTATTGTATGGCCAGGGGTTCGTGCCCTGGGAGCTCAAGATCGGGGCCGGCATGCATCGCATCTACCGGGCCCAGATGGACGTGACCACCGAGGATTGGGTCGAAACCTGCGAGTGGATGGCGGAAGAGTATGAAGACGACTTCCCGGGCCTGGAAATTCCGGTGGATAAGCCGAATGCGGACATCATGTACACGGTCAACGCCCGGGAACCCAAGCATTATCCCGAGGATCTGGCCGAGGCCGCCATCTTGTTCCACGTGGCAAATGAAAACTGGACCGTCCCTTCCGAAGGCTGGGAGGAAACCAGCCTGGCCATGTTCGCTGGGGACTGGGAAGCCTGTAAAATGCAGGTGGAATCGGTCTACGATGCCATGCGGCGGCTCAACCCCAAACGCATGGTGGTCACCGAATGCGGCCACGCCTATCGGGCGACGGTTCTCGAGGGGCCTTACTGGGCCGGCATCAAGTCGGGCCAGACGCCGGTACCCAGTTTCCACTATGTGGAGTGGGTGGCGGAAGCCCTGCGGGAAGGCAAGATCAAAATTGACCCCGCCAAAAAAATAAAGGAGCCGGTAACCTATCAGGATTCCTGTAATTACATCCGCAATGCGGGGTTGAAGGATGCCGCCCGTGAAATCATGAGCTACATCGCCGAAGACTTTCGCGAGATGAAGCCCTGTAAAGAACACAATTTCTGCTGCGGCGGCGGCGGCGGTATGAACGGTATCGGGCGTTACCGCCCAGAGCGTAATATCGGGTTGAAGATGAAGCGGGATCAGATCCTGGAAACGGGCTGCAAACTGGTCGTGGCCCCCTGCCACAACTGCTGGGACGCCATCCGTGACCTGGAGGAGGTGTATGAAATCGGCATCCGCTGGTCATTTTTGAAACCGCTCTTGATCAAGATGATGATTGTCCCGGATCATCTAAAACCGCCCGAGGAGTAGGCTGGCTCTACCTGTGGGGAACCGGCGGTAGGCATCAACCGTGATGGCCGCCGGGTCGGGTAGCCGGCCTTGATACTGGCTTTTTCCAGGGTATTGGAGTATCATGAATACTATACTGCTCAAGGCAGATGGCTCCCTGGAGGACAACCACAAGACGGTTGTCAAGGATCCTCTCAAGTATCTCAACGCCGGGGTTATCCTGGCGGACGATTATACACTCAGAAGCTTTTTTCGGATGTTGGAGACGCATCCGGCGTATGCCGAGCTGAATGAGTTCAGCGCCAACCTTATTGAACAGTACAACCAGTGCCCCCCCGACGGATGCGCCTACCCCGGCATCGACTGTTTGGAGATGGGCAAAACTGTTGAAATGATAGGTTTTCCGGGTGAACCGCGCCTTGAAATCTACAACGCATTCAAGGGACGCAGCGGCAGTGAATCGCAGGACATCCGATCGATTCAGGTAGCCCATCTGCTCGACATACCCGTGCACCTGGGCCGTTTGCGGCATGTGATTTTCGGGGACAAGATGGACGTGCTCGAATTTGACACGGTTTACAGTCTGTTCGAATACATGGAAGCCATTGTCTGGGAATTGAGCTTCCACAGTATGCCGGAACATTGCAACATATAGCAGTACTAGAAGCTATTTCAAAATGCGGATTTTGGGCCAAAATCAAGGCGGCCGCGAGGTTCAACCCGGAGGTATACTAGAGTATTTCGAGGACTTGAACCGAGCGCCCAACGCCGAGTTTGGGCTAAAAGACCTTTTTGAGATGGCTTATAACAGTTCTTCAGGAGGTCACTCATGTTTAAAAAGTTATTGTTTGCCACCACCGGCTCCCCGACGTGTGACAACGCCGCCAAGGTCGCCTTTGATCTTGAATTGAAGTGGGATGCCCAGCTCCACATTTTTCACGTGCTGGGGTTACCGAGCCACGGCTTCAGCCCATATGTAAAAGACATGCGGACCGGTGAAACCGAACATGCCGATCAGGATTATGTCGACTGGGTAATAGAAGAGCTGAAGAATACATATAACGGTTTGCTGGAGGATAGCGAAAACTCGGTTATCGACACTACTGTGGGGACGCCCGCCCGGGAAATCCTGCGCAAGGCGCGCAAGGAAGACATCGATATGATTATCATGGGGGCCCACACCCGTGGTGAGGAGGATGTGGGGGCTGTGCGGTACCGGTCCGTGGTGGGCTCGACCATGCGGAAAGTCGCCAAGGCGGCCCGGTGCCCGGTGGTGATAATTGCCCGGCCCTGTACCACCTGCTGGAAACTCTTCTCGAACATCGTGATCGGTACGGACTTTTCCAAAGCATCTGAATCGGCTTTTCTCTGGGCGGCGAAACTCGCCCGGACCGTGGGTGCCAAACTGCACATATTCCACGCCGCCGACATTACCCTGGGCAGCACCGGGCAGATAAAGGGCCAGGCCGAGATTGAAGCCCAGGTGGCGGCCGCCCGGGAGAAGATAGAAAAAAAGTATCTTCCCCAAATGGAAGGCTACGACAACTTCGACATCGAAATCTGGGAGGGCACGCCCTACGTTGAAATCCTGAAATTCGCGCGTGACAAACAGGCCGACCTCATCGTGATGGCCCATCATACCCGGGAAGTTGACCTGGAAGATGCGGAACTCGGCAGCACCGTGGAACAGGTGGTGCTGCGGGCCGCCTGTCCCGTTGCCAGCGTAAACCACCCTGATAAAGCCGCCTAAGCATTCACTTCAAAAGGCCGGTCCGCTTGTCTACCAAAACGCGGGTCGGCCTTGCCTTTTAAGGGGGGAGGAAACACGTGGACAAAAGAAAGGTTCTCATCGTGGATGACGAGATGGATATGAGAATTTTTCTAAAGACGCTGCTGGAAACCAGCGGCTATCAACCCCATGTGACCCGTGACGGCAGCGAAGGGTTGCAGAAGGCACGGGAAATCACCCCCGACCTGATCATATTGGATGTCATGATGCCCGGGGAGGGCGGTCCCCAGACGTATCGCCAGCTGCGGATGGATCCCGAGCTGGCCTCCATTCCAGTCATCATGCTGTCCGGGGTGAAACAGGGCTCTTTTTATCACTACCTCAAAATGCTCAACGCCGGGACAGGTGGTCGGATTCCCCTGCCGGCGGCCTATTTCGAAAAACCGGTCAACCATAAAGACCTGCTGACGGCGATCCAGGCGGTCCTGGAACCGGGCGCCTGACTTTTTTTGTGGAGCACAATCCCAAATGGACGACACCATCCTGCTCGTGGACGATGAAGAAGGTATCCGGAAGGTTCTCGGGATTTCCCTTGAAGACAGCGGCTATACCGTACTCAAGGCCGAAAACGGGGACCGTGCCCTGGCCCTGTTTGAAGAGCATCGCCCTTGCATCGTCCTGACTGATATCAAGATGCCGGGCATGGATGGAATTGCGCTGCTCAAGGCCATCAAGGCCCAGGACCCAGATACGGAAGTGATCATGATCACCGGGCATGGGGATATGGATCTGGCCATTCAGAGTCTTAAACTGGAAGCCACCGATTTTGTCACCAAACCCATCAACGACGACGTGCTGGAAATAGCGCTGAAAAGGGCCAACGACCGTCTGGACATGCGGCGGCAGCTCAAGGCCTATACGGAAAATCTTGAAAACCTGGTGGCGGAAAAGTCGGCCCGGCTGGTGGAACTGGAACGCCTTGCGGCTCTGGGGCAGGCCGTGGACGGCCTGTCTGCGGCTATCTTGGATATTGCCGGCGACCTGGAAGGCGGCATTCGGTATTTCAATGAAATGCCCTGTTTCGTTTCCATCCACAACCGGCATTTGAAAGTCCTGGCGGCCAACCAGCTGTATATGGACCGACTGGGAGATAAAACCGGAAAAGACAGCTGGACGATCTACAGTTCGGTGGCTGCCGACGGCACCGACTGCCCAGTAGCCAAAACCTTCGCGTCCGGCCAGGGTGTACGGCAGAAGGAAACCATCCAATATGCCGACGGCGGCCGGTTTCCGGTGATTGTGCATACCGCCCCGATTAAAAGCACCGCCGGCGAATTGGAACTGGTCCTGGAGATATCGACTGATATTTCAGAAGTGCAGCGGCTGCAGGAAGAACTGCGCAGCAGTCGCCAGCGTTACCAGCAGTTGTTTGACGAAGTGCCGTGCTATATCACCGTTCAGGACCGAGACTTCAACCTGACCGCTGTCAACCGCCAGTTTAAGGAAACGTTCGGGGAGCGTCCCGGCGAACATTGTTTCCAGGTTTATCGCAGCCGGGAGGGCGTCTGCGACGATTGCCCGGTGGCCCTCACATTTCAGGATGGCCAGTCGCACCAGGCTGAAATGGTGGTAACCGCCAATTCCGGTCGGCAGATCAATGTCCTGGTCTCCACGGCTCCGATCTATGACGGGACCGGCCAGATTGCCCAAGTCATGGAGATGGCCACCGATATAACCCAGATCCGTAAACTGCAGGATCATTTGGCCTCGCTCGGCATGATGATCGGTTCCATTTCACACGGTATCAAGGGCATTCTGACCGGTCTGGATGCCGGTGTCTACCTGCTGACATCCGGGCTAAGCCAGCAGGACGATGAAAAGGTGTCTTCCGGTGTAGAAGCCGTCCGGACCATGTCGGACCGGATTCAGAAACTGTTTCTAGATATCCTTTACTATGCCAAGGATCGCCCGCTGCGCACCGCCAAGATTCCGGTTAGAACGTTCACGGCCGAACTGGTTGACCTGGTTGCCCCCAAATTTGCTAATACGGAGGTGGCTTTTTTCCAGCAGGTCCCGGATGACGCCGGCGAGTTCGAGGTCGATGCGCTGGCGTTGCAGTCCGCTTTGATCAGCATTGTTGAAAATGCCCTGGACGCCTGCCGGGACGATAAGACCAAAAAGGCGCATACCGTAAAGATGGAGATCGAATCAGGATCCGAGGAGTTGATTTGGCGGGTCATGGACAATGGTACCGGCATCGAACCGGAAACCCGGGAGAAGATGTTTACGCTCTTTTTTTCCTCTAAAGGCCCGCGGGGGACCGGGTTCGGTCTTTACCTGGCCCGGGAGATCGTTGTCCAGCACGGCGGTTCCATCAGCGTCGAGTCCAACCCCGGTGAACAGACCACCTTTACCCTCCGAATCCCGCGTATCTACAAAGCCCCTGTCGTGGATTAAGCCGGTCTACACTTTTTCCCGGTGTTCGGTCGATATGGACCACCCCAATAACCTTCTGAATATCTAATGTATCTTCCCCCCATGCGATGCAAACTTGCATCCGATTGACCATAGGGGCTCGTTGGAGACCAACTTTTCACTTGACGATGCCCTAACCTGTGATGTAATTGGACCAGATATTCGTTGCAAAACCAAAGCTTGACAATTTCTGATAGTCAAAACGTCGATTTGCCCATTTGAAATGGACTCTCTGTGGTAAATCAACAACAAATACTGACTGTTGCCCAGGTGGCCGCAATCTGCGGGGTCAATCGCAACACCGTCGGGTTATGGATACGGTCTCGGAAACTGCTGGCTCAACGAACAGGCCGCAACTACACCGTTGCGGCCCCGGATCTAATCTTCTTCCTTAAAACGACCGGCCGGGAAATCCCTGCAGAACTTGCCGAATTAACCTCCCTGGCGCCCCATTTTCGTACCATCCAGCGCTGCTGGGATTACTTTCAAAACACCAATCACCTAAACGGTTGCCGTGATTGCGCGGTTTTCAAGAACAAACTGGACGTTTGTTTCGTGGGTCGTGACGCCGCGGCTACTTACTGCCGCGGGCAATGCGGGGGCTGTCGTTATTTCCAGGAAACCTTTCTGCCCCGGTTGCAACTTGTGCACCAATTGGCACTGCCGGCGGCGGTTTACAAGGACTTCTACATCTGGTGCGGCAACCACGAATGGGCCCAGATTGTAGGGTATGCCGAACGCGATCTCATTGGACTCGGCATCGAACAGGTATTCCACCCCGATTCGCTGGGGGTGGCGATGGCCAGTTTTAAAAAGCGGGCCCTTGGTGATCCGGGGGTTCCGCGGGTGGATGATGTCTTTTTAACCAATGATCGTAATGAAAAAATCGCTCTGCGCATATCGGTTTATCCGCTGGTAGAACCGGCCGGGGCCTGGCTGCTGCTGGGCGAAACCCGGCCGCAATGATGATGGGACCAAGATGCATGCAAACCTATTAGAGGCTATCTCAAAAATAGGAATTTGGTTCAAGGTCAAGGCGGCCGCGAGGTTCCGACCGGAGGAATACTCAAGTATTTCGAGGATCGGAACAGAGTGCCTAACGCCGAGATTGGGCCAAAAGACATTTTTGAGATAACCTCTGGCTAACTGCTTCAAAGCAGACCCTCAGGAGGGGCCATGACTGCGAAAGAAAGCTGGGATTGGGAACCGGGTGAGAAAAAGATTGCCATGGGGCCATGGCAGGCGCAATTCACCTGGGTCGAAGAGCCCCAGGCCAGCCCGGATGGTGAAAAAGTTGCGGCGATTGTCAATATAGATGAAGGCGAGTTCCAGGTTTGTGAAAACGGCAGCACCTGGGAAGACGCCTATGAGAAGATCTGGTACCTGCGATTCTCGCCGGACGGCCGCCTGACCGCCATCGTGGCCGACATGGGCGAGTGGACCCTGGCCATTGACGGCACGACCTGGGAAAACCAGTACGACTACGTCTGGAATACCCTTTTCAGCCATGACGGCAAACACATCTGTGCCTGCATCCAGACAGAGATGACCTACTGCATGTCTGTTGACGGTACGCTCTGGGACGAACGTTTCGCCAACATGAACACATTTGCCTTTAACCCGGCTGGCACGGCCACGGCAGCCGCCGTCCAGGTCGAAGATATCGGCGAGGCGGATATCCTCAAGTTCCAGGAGGGGGCTTTTACCGCCGCCCTTAACGGCCGGGCCTGGGACAGCCGCTTCGTAAATGTCTGGGGGCTGGCCATTAGTGCCGACGGCCAGGATCTGGCCGCCGAAGTGCGCCAGAGCCTGTATGACTATACAATCGCGGTAAATGGGAAAGCCTGGGACCAGACGTACCCCGGGGTCTGGGAGCCGGTATTCAATCCGGTGACGGGTGCCGTCGTGGCGCCGGTGCGGGTGGCCGGTAAATGGACCCTTTTCGCAGACGGCCAGCCATTGTGGGACCGCAAATTCGTTCAGCTGTGGAAACAGCAATTCAGCGCGGACGGGCAGAAGTTGGCGGCTATCGTGGCCCCGGCTTTCGGGAAATGGACCGTCGCTGTCAACCAGGTCCCCTGGTCCGCTACCTTTACCGATATGGTGACCGATATGGTGTTCAGCCCGGACGGTCAGCGGGTAGCGGCTTTGGGAAAAAACGGCGCCAACTGGCATGTGGCGGTGGATGGAACCGTCTGGCGCGCCACGGTTGATATGGCCTGGCAGCCGGTGTTCAGCCCGGACGGCCGCCATGTGGCCGCGCGGGTCGAGCGCAACGGCAAGTATACCATCCTGTTGAACGACCGACTGTGGGAACGCGAGTGTGATACCTTATGGGATCCGGTTTTCAGCCCGGACAGCAGCAAATTGTTACTGCGGTCCGTGGAAGCGGACCATTATATCCGGCGGGTTGTGCCCGTCGCCGAAATTGCCCGCTAAACGAGGAGGACGACATGCATCAGGTTTACAATTTTGTGAGTGGGCCTCTGGTGTGGGTGGCATTTTTAATATTTATCTTCGGCTGTCTGTACCGCCTGTTCAATATGCTCCGGCTGGTGAATGCCAAAGAGAAGTGGATCTTCAGCTACATGAGCTGGAAATACAGCCTGCGCTCGATTCTGCACTGGCTGACGCCGTTTGCTACTTTGAACATGCGCAAACACCCCGTGATGACCTTGGTGACGTTTGTATTTCACCTCTGCCTGCTGATTACCCCGGTGTTTCTCATGGCCCATATCATTCTGTGGGAAGAGGCCTGGAACATCAGCTGGCTGGCGCTGCCCAACGGTCTGGCCGATGTCATGGCTTTTCTGGTGGTGGGCGGTTGCCTTTTCTTTCTGGTACGGCGGTTGAAGAATCCGGAAGTTCAGTATGTTACTTCAGCTTCCGACTATATCATTCTGGCAATTGTGGCGGCCCCTTTCATAACCGGGATTTGCGCGTATCACCAGTGGTTCGATTACCAGGTGATGACGATTCTGCACATCGTGTCCGGTGAGATCATGCTGGTGGCCATTCCCTTTACCCGCTTGAGCCACATGGTGTTTTCACCGTTTACCCGGGCGTACATGGGATCTGAATTCGGCGGCATCCGCCATGCCCGCGATTGGTAGGCAAGGGTGCCCCTATCGCGTGATCGCGACCATTACAAGAGGAGATTTGACCAATGGCTGAACCGTCAACCTCAACAGCACAACCGGCTGCGGAAGAATACATCGCCTCCGCGGTGGCCCGGTTGTCCGAAGACAAAATCGCGGCGGTCGTCAACAAGGTGATAAAGGGTGAAACCGGTGCGCGCTTAAAGGCTTACGTCCAGACCTGCGTTCACTGCGGTCTGTGCTCTGAAGCCTGCCACTACTACCTGTCGCACGACAATGATCCGGCTTTCTCTCCGGTTGGCAAAGTGAAGCAAACCATGTGGGAACTGTTGAAAAGGAAAGGGCGGGTGGATCAGGCCTTTGTGCTGGACATGGTCAGGATTGCCCATACCGAATGTAATTTATGTAAACGCTGCGCCATGTTCTGCCCCTTCGGTATCGACATCGCGTACATGATGCTGGTGATTCGACGGATGATTCACCTGCTCGGGGTCACCCCGCGGTACATCCAGGATACGGCCCACAGCCACTCGGTAACCATGAACCAGATGTGGGTGAAACCGGACGAATGGCCCGACACCCTGCAATGGCAGGAGGAAGAGGCCCAGGCCGAGATTCCCACACTCCGGATACCCCTTGAAAAGGAAGGGGCGGACATCATGTATTCCGTCATCGGCCCGGAACCAAAGTTCCAGGCCCAGTTGATCTACCAGGCGGCCGTGATCCTGGATGTGGCCGGCGTGAACTGGACCATGCCGGCTTCCTCGGGCTGGGACAACAGCGACATGGCCATGTTTACCGGCGACAATGAGTTGATGGGGCGTCTCAAACGACACCATTTTGAAACCGCGGCCCGCCTGAAGGTGAAAAAGATCGTCATGGGGGAATGCGGGCATGCCTTCCGCTCGGTCTATGATGTGGGCAATCGCTGGTTGGGATGGAAGATGCCACCGATACCCATCGTGCACGCCATCGATTTTTTTTACGACATCATCAAATCCGGCAAAATCAAAATTGCCAAGAAATTTGAAACGCCGGTAACCCTGCACGATCCTTGCAATGTGGCCCGGGGCGCTGGGCTTTACGAAAAAGCACGTTACGTGGTGGAAGCCATGTGCACCGAACTCATCGAGATGGAGCCTAACCGGGAGCATAATATCTGCTGCTGTGCCGGGGGCGGCGTAATCAATTGCGGTCCCCCATTCAAAATGACCCGGGTGCACGGGAACCGGGTCAAAGCCGAACAGCTGTTTGCTGCTAAAACCCGCGGCGCCAAGGTGCTGATCGCGCCCTGCCACAATTGCCACAGTGGTCTGGAAGACATCAACCACTTTTACGGTGTAGGACAGGAGATTAAATTTCTGGGAGACATCCTTTACGAAGTCATGGAGAAACCCGCAGCATAAAGGGAGGCCAGAATGAAGAACCTGATAAACATCCTGTTGGCCATAAGCCTGATAACGGTATGGCTGCTACCGGCCGTCCATTCCCAGGAAGACATGGTCCAGGTTGACAACAGTGGGTTTGAAGATATTCGCCGGCCACCATCCGTATTTGCCCACGACGATCATAACGAAAAGGCGGAGTTGGAAGAGTGCAGTGAATGCCATCATCTTTACGAGGATGGCGAGCTCGTGGAGGGGGAGTCTTCTGAGGATCAACGTTGTGAGGACTGTCACGGGCTCCAGGCGGAAGGAACCCGACCCGGCTTGATGAAGGCGTTTCACATGAATTGCAAAGGCTGCCATGTCAAACAGCAGGCCGGTCCGGTGATGTGCGGCGAGTGCCATGTAAAACGGAGGTAACCGCTCTTTTAAGAGTGTTTCAAAAGTTAAACGGGAGATGTCATGACCAAGAAAATACTGATCATCGATGATGACCCGGTCATTGTGAAGTACTTAGAGGCGGTTTTCAGCGACAACGGGTACGCAACCTGTGCCGCGTCGAGCAGCATGGAGGGTCTGGAAACCGTCCGGCAGGAAAAGCCGGATTTGATTACCCTCGACCTGGAGATGCCCCAGGAATGGGGCTCCCGTTTTTATCGCAAGCTGCGCAAGGACAAGCAGTTGCGCGATATTCCGATCATTGTCATCAGCGGTATAGACGGGGACCACGCCGTAAAAGATGCGATCGCATTTATCAAAAAGCCGTTTGACCCCGAACGGCTGATCGGCATTGTGCGCAATACAATCGGCGCGTAGGGAGCCGCTTTAAACCGGGCTACCCTCCAGTTGATCCAACAGCTATGCCTCCCCGGCTGAACGGTCTGTGACCTTTGGCAGGGTAACCGCCTGATATATAAATGCCGGTGGTTCCAAGCGGAACCACCGGCATTTGCATTGGTTCGTTTCTAATGATTGATCGGTTTAATCTTTGCGGGCCCCGGCGTAGCCGATACCTTCCAGGGCCTCTTCCATTTCACCCAGAATGGTCGGATCGTCGATGGTGGCCGGGACCTTGTATTCTTTGTTGTCGGCGATCTTCTGGATGGTGCCGCGCAGGATCTTACCGGACCGGGTCTTGGGCAGCCGTTTGACGACGGTCGCGGTTTTGAATGCGGCGACCGGACCAATGCGTTCGCGGACCATTTGAATAACTTCTTTAACGATGTCGTCGTTGTTGCGCTCAACCCCGGCATTCAGGACCATAAAACCTACCGGGATTTGCCCCTTGAGCTTGTCATCCACCCCCAAGACCGCACATTCGGCAACATCGGGATGGTCGGCCAGGACCTCCTCCATGGCACCGGTGGAAAGCCGGTGCCCGGCCACGTTGATGATGTCGTCGGTCCGGGACATGACGAATACATAGCCTTCGTCATCGATAAATCCGGCATCCGCGGTCTTATAGTAGCCCGGGAACTCATCCAGGTAGGATTCCAGGTAGCGTTCGTCGTTCTGCCAGAGGGTCGGCAGGGTGCCGGGAGGCAGAGGCAGCTTGACGACCAGGGCCCCGATATCACCGGCGGCCACCTGTTTGCATTCGGCGTCGACGACCTGCACGTTCCAGCCCGGGGCCGCTTTGGTTGGGGAGCCCTCCTTGACCTCGAACTGGTGGATCCCGATGCAGTTCGCACAGATAGCCCAGCCCGTTTCCGTCTGCCACCAGTGGTCGATAACCGGAACCCCGAGGCTGTCCTCGGCCCAATGTAGGGTGTCCGGATCCGTCCGTTCGCCGGCTAAAAACAGGGCCTTAAAATTTGATAGGTCGTATTGCTTGATCAATTCGGCCTGGGGGTCTTCGCGCTTGATGGCCCTGAAGGCAGTTGGCGCGGTAAACATGGTCTTGATCTTGTGCTCGGAGATGACCCGCCAAAAGACACCGGCATCCGGGGTTCCCACCGGTTTGCCTTCAAAAACAATCGTGGTGCAGCCTTTGAGCAGCGGACCATAAACAATATAGGAGTGCCCGACCACCCAGCCGACATCGGACGCGGCCCAGTAAACATCGCCGGCATCAACGTTGTAGATGTTTTTCATGGTCCATTTCAGGGCGACGATGTGGCCGCCATTGTCTCGGACCACGCCTTTGGGCTGTCCAGTCGTGCCGGAGGTGTAGAGAATGTATAGCGGGTCGGTCGCGGCCACCGGCACACAATCAGCCGGCGTGGCCTTGGCGACCTCGTCCACCCAGTCCAGATCACGGCCGTCGATCATGCTGGCCTGCGCCATGGGGCGCTGGAAGATCAGGCACTTTTCCGGTTTGTAATCGGAGAGATTGATCGCTTCATCCAGCAGGGGTTTGTACGCGATCACTTTGGCAACTTCGATGCCGCAGGAAGCAGACATGATGACCTTGGGTTTGGCGTCATTGATGCGGGTCGCCAGTTCGGCCGCGGCAAAGCCGCCGAAGACCACCGAGTGGACCGCGCCAATGCGGGCACACGCCAGCATGGCCATGACCGATTCCGCAATCATGGGCATATAGATCAGGACGCGATCGCCTTTGGTTACCCCCTGGCTGACCAGGACTCCGGCCACCTTGGCAACCTCATCACGGAGCTCACTAAAGGTATATTTCTTGATCGTATCCGTAACCGGGCTGTCGTAAATCAGGGCGTCCTGGTCCCCGCGGCCGTTGTCGATATGAAAATCCAGGGCATTGTAGCAGGTGTTGATCTCGCCTCCGGTAAACCAGCGGTAAAAGGGTTTGTTGGAATCATCAAGAACCTTGTCCCATTTTTTATACCAGTGGCAGTCCTCTGCGGCCGCCGCCCAGAATTCATCAGGATTGTTAATACTCTGTGCATGGGCCTCATCATACGGATTGGTCATAATGTCTCCTCCCTGTGGTTGCATTACCTCCACTTAGATAGAGCAGGTAAAAGTGGTAAACGGTGGTTAAGTATGAAACCTATCAGCTTTGCGGGTTGGCAAAGCCACCTGTAGTCGGGTGGTTTAAGAAAATGCCTGGTGGAATCAATCAAGGGGTCCACCTTGTCGACACTGCCAGCTCGTGAAAAAAAAGTAAATTTTACCCTATGAATAGCGCGACGGGGTGTCAAGAAAAAATTGAATGGTATACAGCCGTTGAATGGTATGTAGATTTTGCGGTTTTACGCGGCCCCCGCCGGGAGAAAATATTCAGCTGTCTATCGGCTACATAAACGGTACATGGCCGGTACCACAGTTTCAGCGAATCACACATTCACCGAACAACGGTCTGGTTTTTTTACGCAAAGATTCAATCTGGTCACTGTCAGGTTGGTGCTGATAGGCGTTGAAAAAGGCCGGGTCCAACACGACGCGCGGGTTGAAGGGCTGCAGGACATACCGGCGGGCCCCCTGAATGGTTGCGGCGATCTCGACGATGTTTTCCGGGTCGGCAAAAGGACGCGCACAGGTGGTCCTGAACTCGTAGTCCCGACCGGAGGACATGATCAACTGGATGCTGGCGCGCAGCTGCTCTTCAATATGGGTTGATGCGATCTGAGGATTATATCTCGAAAGGGGGGCCTTGATGTCCATGGCCACATAATCGATGCAGTCATCCCCGAAAAGCCGGGCGAGCACATCGGGCCGACTTCCGTTTGTGTCAAGTTTGACCGGATACCCTATATCTTTGATTTGTTTACAGATTTCCGGTAATTTTTTTTCGAGGGCAGGCTCACCGCCGGACAGGACCACCCCTTCCAACAATCCCCGACGGTCTTTTAGAAATTCTAAGGCAGCATCCAGGGAGATGCGGTTGGCCGGTGGAACATCCCCCAGGGCGAGGTCGGGATTGTGGCAAAAGGGGCAGTGGAAATTGCAACCCGCCAGAAACAGGATGCAACTCATTTTCCCGGGGTAGTCGATCAGGGAATTTTTCTGAAGTCCGCCGAAATACATGCTTGGATGCCGCTTTGAAACTGTTTTTTCTATGACGTTATTCGTTGGCGGTAATCTTCATCGGCACGGCCTGTTCATCGGGCTCTGCGTCCGGTGCATAGGGCTTGCGCTGGCTGTACTCGGCCTGCTTCCCATTGTTCCACTGCTTGACCGGGCGCAGGTAACCAACCACCCGGGAGTAGATTTCGGTCTCCTGGCTGCAATTCTGGCATTTGTGCTGTTCACCGGACAGGTAGCCGTGGGTGGGACATACGCTGAATGTCGGCGTGATGGTAAAGTAGGGCAGGCGGTAATTGTTGGCGACTTTTTTGATAAGCGATTTCAAAACAGTGGTGTCGGCAACTTTCTCGCCGAGGAAAATATGCAACACCGTACCACCGGTGTACTTGGCCTGCAGGTTGTCCTGGAGTGCCAGGGTTTCGAAAATGTCGTCGGTATAGTTGACCGGCAACTGGGTCGAATTGGTGTAGTAGGGCGCCGCGCCTTTATGGTAGGCACCCTCATTGGCGCACCTGATGTCCGGATAGCGTTTTTTATCCAGCATGCAGAGCCGGTAAGAGGTGCCTTCCGCCGGGGTGGCTTCCAGGTTAAAGATATCTCCGGTGCGATCTTGGATATCGGCAATGATATCGCGCATGAAATCCATGGTTTCGGACGCGAACGCCTGGCCGGTGGAGCTGGCGATGTCCTGTCCCAGGAAATTGAGGCAGGCTTCGTTCATGCCGATGATGCCGATGGTCGAAAAGTGGTTTTTCCAGTATAGGTCCCCGTTTTTTTTGATTTCCCGCAGGTAGAATTTTGAGTAAGGATACAGGTTTTTGTCCGTAAAATTTTCCAGGATTTTGCGCTTGATGGCCAAGCTTTCCACCGCCAGGCTGATCTGTTTTTCTAGCCTGACCAGAAATTCGGCCCGATCATTGGCCAGATACCCGATGCGGGGCAGGTTGATGGTGACGACCCCGATGGATCCGGTCAGCGGATTGGCGCCAAAGAGCCCGCCGCCCCGCTTGAGGAGTTCGCGGTTGTCCAGCCGCAACCGGCAGCACATGGAGCGGGCATCATCCGGCTGCATATCGGAATTGACAAAATTGGAGAAGTACGGGATGCCGTATTTCCCGGTCATCTCCCACAGCGGTTCCAGATTGGGATTGTCCCAATCGAAATCCGGGGTGATATTGTAGGTGGGGATGGGAAAGGTGAACACCCGGCCCTTGGCATCGCCGTCCATCATGACCTCGGCAAAGGCCAGGTTGATCATGTTCATTTCCTTTTGGAAATCAGCATAGGCTGCCAACCGGTCCTCTCCGCCGATAATGACCGGTACATCTTTCAATATTTCGGGAACATACAGGTCCATCGTGATGTTGGTAAACGGGGTTTGAAAACCAACGCGCGTGGGTATGTTGATGTTGAACACGAATTCCTGCAGCGCCTGCTTGACCTCTTGCTGGGTTAGGCCGTCGTGGCGCACAAAAGGGGCCAGCAGCGTATCGAAATTCGAAACCGCCTGGGCGCCGGCGGCTTCCCCCTGGAGGGTGTAAAAGAAGTTGACGATCTGTCCCAGGGCAGACCGCAGGTGCTTGGGCGGTGCACTCTCCACCTTGCCTTCGACCCCCTTGAATCCGTTGCGCAGCAGGTCCTGAAGATCCCAGCCCACGCAATAGACCGACAACAGGCTCAAGTCATGGATATGCAGGTCACCCTCTTTGTGGGCCTGGCGAATCTCCGGCGGGTAGATGCTGTTGAGCCAATATTCAGAGGTTACGTCCGAGGAGATATAGTTGTTCAATCCTTGGAGCGAGTAACACATGTTACTGTTTTCTTTTATCTTCCAGTCAAGTTTCTGGATGTAGTGATCCACCAGGTCCACATTGGCCCGGGTGGCCATTTGCCGGATACGAGCATGCTGTTCCCGGTACAGGATGTAGGCTTTGGCCGCTTTGTAAAAGGGGGAATCGAGCAGGACCCGTTCGACGATATCCTGGATTTCTTCGACTTCCGGTACGGGGCCCAGACGCAGTTCATGGGCAAGGGTCAAAACCCGCAGGGTGAGCTTGCGGGCTTCGCGCTCTTCAAAGGTTCCTGTAGCTTTCCCGGCTTCGGCTATGGCGACGGTGATTTTGGATGAATCAAATTCTACGACACTACCATTGCGTTTCTTAATCTGCTCGAACAAAGGTCACCTCGACAAAAATCGTTGCAGTTTCAAAGGTCTGTTTACTTATGAATGAATAGCTGGTAACTCAGCCTGGAAGCTGCCGTATAAAATTTTCGGGGCCTAATTACATGCCCGTAAGGGGCAGATTGTTCCGGAACAGCGTTATTTAGGCCGACAGACGCGATATCCTGAAACACTGGTATGACCTTCCGGAATGTAATTCACGGACGCCTTAATTTGACGCAGATCCCATGCGTTCTGCTCAGGATCAATCCATTTTTTAGAGAGCTTCCAGTGAAGTTTGCCACACGTAGGTAAGTACGTTGTTATTACAATATATTGATGTGTGTCAATAAAAAATTCAACATATTGTGTTATTTGGCGGCTTGCCAGCTACAGTGGAGGGCCCGTGCGACTTGACTCAAAACCGGTTTACCGCAAAGTCATTTCACCCTGGTATGATTCCGAGCTTTTGTGTGTTTCAATCATTGTCCTGATGGCAGGGGTGTTCCTGTTTGCCTGTGCGGGGATATCAGTGGCGGGTGATCATCCGGTTTGGAGCACCTTCCTATGGGTGCCGATCATATTGGCAATTCTCAGCGCCTGGGTCCTGTTTACCACATCCTTGCGCCTTATCAAAAGAATGATGGATAAACGTTCCGACGAGTCCCGTCTTTAACTCCCGCTTCCATACGGCTTCCAAAGGTTGGAAACTGTCTTGAAAACGTCTTCCTGTAGGGCGCAGCTCGCAGAGCAAAGTCCGAACTTCATCCAAAATCCCTTTTGGGGATACCTTTTAATATACCTTGATCGATACTCTCAGATATTTTCCAGGGAAGCCATCTATTGTCGTAGGTGATTGAAAATCTTTAACATCAAGTCAGCGGGGATATATCCAGGGCGGTTCCCGAAAGGTTGGCCATCCGGTTTGATAAACCAAGTCGTCGGCAGGTAATACACTTTGTACAGGCTGGCTATTTGACGCTGTTTATTCACATTGACTTTTACCGGGGTATAGTGGGTGTTCAAGGCATTGATGATCCGGGCGTCCTGCCAGGTGGTTTTTTCCATTTCGCTGCAGCTAGGGCAATTGTCCGAATAGAAATAGATGACCATGGCCTTGCCGGTCTGCCGGCTTTGGCTTTGGGCCTGCCGGAAATCCACCCAGCGGATTTTTCCTCGGGGGGCAGCGCCCGAAGCCGCGTTCGTCAATACCACGAAGATGAGGAGCGTATATATAAGCGCTTTGTTGATCAATTGGCTATACCGTCACGACCAGTAAGGTCAGTTTGTCCGTCAAAAGAAGAATGCCCATGATGATCAGCAGGATACCGGCGGTCATGTTTACATACCGGACGGCCTTTCTTGCCCGCTGCAGGAATTGTACTAGATAATTGATAAAGAAGGAAAGGATTAAAAAGGGAATGGCCAGCCCGGCAGAGTAGATGCCCAGCAGTACCGTGCCCCGCCAGATGGTATCCTGACTGCCGGCCATGATTAAAATCGATCCCAGCTGCGGTCCCATGCAGGGGCTCCAGCCGGCGGCAAATGCCATGCCGATCAGAAAGGCCCCCAGCACGTGCAGAGGCTTTTTTTGCATATGCAGGCGACCCTCCATATTGAGCAGGCGGAAACTGTACAGGCCGCTCATATGGATACCAAATAAAATTATCAGGGTACCGCCGGATATCCGGATAAAATGGCGATAGTCGTGGGCCAGGTTGCCGATCAGAGAGGCCGTCATGCCCAGGGCGATAAAAATCACCGAGAAGCCCAGCACGAACATAGTCGTGGAAACGACCACCTTTTTCCGGATGCGGGCGTCATTGCCGTCTACCAGTTCCTCCATGGAATATCCGGAAATAAAACTGAAGTAGGCCGGCAGCAGGGGCAGGATGCAGGGTGAGAAGAACGAGAGCAGCCCGAATAAAAAAGCAGCCGAAATGGGGACGGTTTCAACCAGCATTGCTAATTACCTTGCTGCCAGCGGGGGATATTTCCGCTGGTTGATTTGCCGGCCGCCTGAATAAACAGCCAGATCCCGGCAATGAGCAGAAAGCCGTTGCGGACCAGATTAAACCGGGTAATCCCTTCCGCATCGGGTGCCACCGAGAAACAACCGCAGGTCACATCCAGGCCCCGGTAAAGGTTGAAACTGGTGGCCAGGATGAAAATCACCAGAAGGGTATTGATGATAAACGTTGCGCCGGGCACCATCCGGCCAACCAGCAGCAAAAGACCGCAAACAAGTTCGATCCACGGCAGCCCCAGGGCGGCCAGGTTGATGGCTGCTGTCGGCAGAATGTCGTAGTTGGCTATGACCGTGGCAAACTTATCCGGATGCAGGATTTTGTCCCAGCTGGCCCAGAGGAACACGGCTCCCAGGCCGGTGCGCACCAGCAGGTAGAGGATCTGCCATGCTTTTGTCGGGGAGGTTTCCACCGTAACTATTTCCCGTTTTCAGCAAAATGTTTAACCATCATCTCACCCAGTTCCAAGGATCGTTGGGTGGCCGCTTCCACCGCATTGATCAAGGTGGTGCGCAGACCGCCCTTTTCCAGGGTATGCAGGCCTGCAATCGCGGTTCCACCCGGCGAAGTAACCGAGTCTTTGAGCGGTCCGGGATGTTCCTTGGTTTCTATAAGCATTTTGGCGGCTCCCAGGATTGTCTGGGAGGCCAGCAGCAGGGCATCCGGACGTGAGAGGCCGACCTTCACGCCGGCGTCCGCCAGGGCATCCACGACCATGAAAATGTAAGCCGGGCCGCTCCCGCTAAGCCCGGTGACAGCGTCCATCAAATTGTTTTCTTTAAGAAAGATGCTTTTGCCCAGGGAATTGAAGATTTCCATGGCCAGATCGATGTCCTCTTGCAACGTGTGTTCACCGGCCGCGACAGCCGCCGCACCCTCGCGGACCGATACCGCCACGTTCGGCATTACGCGAATAAGCCGCAAATCCTTGTTGAGGCAGGTTTCGATTGCGGCCAGGGGAACCCCGGCGGCAATGGATATAATGATCTTGGACATATCCAGGCAGTCTTTGATTTCTTGCAGGACCGGAACCATGATCTGCGGTTTGATGGCCAAAATGATGATGTCCGCGCTATCCGCCACCTCGACATTGCTTGTGGAAGTGGAGACCCCGAATCGGGCCTCGATTTCTTTGAGTGCGTCTTCCCGTACGTCCGAACACGAGATGTTGGCCGGTTCGGCAGCGCCTGAGTCAATCAGGCCGCCGATCATCGCTTCCCCCATGTTACCCGAACCGATGAAACCTATTTTCTTGTCGTTTAGCATTATTACAGTCTCCTTTAGCCTGCCTGCGTCAGATCTGATGCCTTGATATCCTGCTAATAATTCCAAGTAGTTAAATTAGGAGTACATGCTGACGATGTCAAGTGAATAATGCATGGGCCGCACGAAAAAAAGCTTCTTGACACGTCAAGGAAAATGAGATTTATAATGGTTAAACCATTATAAAGTGCAACTGGCAATCCCCTGGCGGGGACGGGACTGTTGGCTGCGTTCGAAATGCTTTTACGGATGCGAATTTATGGAGAATAAACGAATTGAACAGCACCCCATCCTGACGGTGCCGCCCAAGCAATCGATACAGTTTTTCTGGAACGGGCAGGCGTTGCCGGGATACACGGGTGAGATGATTTCAGCCGCTCTGTTCGCCAATGGCTACCAGATATTCGGACATCATCATAAAGACAACAGCCCCCAGGGGATGTTCTGTGCCAACGGTCAGTGTTCGCAATGCCTGGTGATTGCCGACGGCATGCCGGTCAAGGCCTGTATGACCCCTTTGGCAGACGGAATGCAAGTTGCCGGTGTTGAAGGTCTGCCGCAGATTCCCGCTGAGGATCAACCTGTCGGCACCGATGACGTGGCCGTCACGGAAACGGAGGTTCTGATAATCGGCGGCGGACCGGCCGGACTGTCTGCGGCGGTAGAACTGGGTAAACTGGGTGTGGCCACCTTGCTGGTAGATGATAAGGACCGCATGGGCGGCAAACTGGTGCTGCAGACCCACAAATTTTTCGGTTCGGTTAAAGATAGCTTTGCCGGTACCCGCGGCTACGAAATTGCCCGGCTGCTTGAAGACGAACTTATGGAGCAGCCCAGTGTCGATGTGCGGCTTGAAGCCACCGCTGTCGGTGTTTTTTCCGACCAAATCATCCGGGTCGTCCAGGGCGGCCGCTACCGGTTGATCAAACCCCAAAAAATGCTGGTGGCCACCGGGGCCCGGGAGAAGATGCTCTCGTTTCCCGGCAACACCTTGCCGGGGGTCTACGGCGCCGGGGCTTTTCAAACCCTGGTAAACCGTGACCTGGTGAAATGTTCGGACCGGGTGCTTATTGTCGGCGGCGGTAATGTCGGTTTGATTGCCGGCTATCACGCCATCCAGGCCGGCATCGAGGTTGCGGCCCTGATCGAAGCCTTGCCGGAGGTTGGCGGGTACAAGGTACACGCCGACAAGCTGCAGCGATTGGGTGTGCCTATTTACACGCGACATACCGTCGTGGCAGCCAACGGGGAAGACAAGGTGCAATCTGTAACCATAGCCGAGCTTGATTCAGATTGGCAGGTAATTCCCGGGACCGACCGCACGTTTGCGGTAGACACAGTCCTGATAGCAGTGGGGTTGTCCAAGGTCGATGAGTTTTATCTGAAAGCCCAACAGTGGGGTATGGATGTTTATGCTGCCGGTGACGCGCAGGAGATAGCCGAGGCCTCCGCCGCCATGTTTACCGGTAAGATCGAGGGCCTCAAGATTGCCCGGGCCTTGGGCCGGCACGACGGAGACATCCCGGTTGCCTGGGATGAAAAAGCCCGGGTATTGAAGTCGAAGCCGGGACCGGTTGTTAGTCGCCACCCGGCTGCCGGTGTCGAAGGGGTCCTGCCGGTGTTCCACTGTTTTCAAGAGGTGCCCTGCAATCCCTGCACGTCCGTGTGCCCGGAAAAGATCATCCGGACCGAACGAGACGACATTATCGGCTTGCCGTACTGCACCGATGAAGGCGGGTGCCAGGGCTGCCTTGGCTGTGTGGCCATCTGCCCGGGGCTGGCGGTCACCGTGGTGGACTACCGCAAGGACCCCGAAAATCCGGTGGTCACGCTGCCGTATGAGATCTGGCGGGATCGCGTTGCCAAGGGGCAGACCATAGCAGTCACCGATGACAATGGCCAAACCCTGGGCGAGTTTCCGGTAAAACGGGTGGTGGCCAACCGCAAGAAATATCCCGGAACACTGATGGTACAGGTCCAATTGCCGCAGGCCCTGGCCAAGCAGGCGATTGGCATCCGGATTCAACCCGATCTTGCTCTTGATCCCGATGAGCTCTATACCAAAGCCCCGCTTCCCGATGAGGCGGTTATCTGTCGGTGTGAGCGTATCACGGCCGGCGAGATCCGGGAAGCCGTCCAGAGCGGCGTCCGTGACATGAACCAGATGAAGGCCCTCAATCGAGCAGGGATGGGATCCTGCGGATCAAAAACATGCCGTTCCATGATCTGGCGGATTTTCCAGGAGGAAGGGGTGGATCTGGGCGAGGTTACGGACCGGGTCGACCGGCCGCTTTTCGTGGAGGTCCCCATGGGGGTGCTGGCCGGAATACCGGGAGGGCAAGGTGATGTCTAATTACGATGTGATCATCATCGGAGCCGGTTCCGTGGGGGTTCCGACTGCCCTGGCCCTGGGAAACGCCGGGGTAAAAGTGCTGGTGATCGATGCCAAGCCTTCGCCCGGTCAAGGTGAGAACAAACATGCCATCGGCGGTATCCGCGCAACCCATTCCACGCCGGGCAAGATTCTCTGCGGCCTGCGGTCCCTGGAAATTTTTTCCTCCTGGCAGACCCTTTTCGGGGACGATATCGAGTGGCTGCAGGGGGGCTACCTGTTCCCGGTCTATCGGGAGGTTGAAGAAACCGCCCTGAAAGGCATCCTGCCGATCCAGAAAAAACACGGTCTGGATATTGATTTCATCGGACCGGATGCCGTGTCCGCGCAGATGCCGGGGATTGTGACCCAGGGATTGAAAGGCGGGACCTTCTCTCCCAGGGACGGATCGGCCTCGCCGCTGCTGGCCATCAACGCGTTTTACCGGCAGGCCCTGGCCGAAGGCGCTATGTTCCGGTTCAAGGAAAAGATTCAAAAAATAACAACCAAGAAGGGGAAGGTAACCGGCGTGGTGACCGATCACGGCGCTTATACCGCGCCGGTGGTGGTGGATGCGGCCGGGGCCTATTCCCGGCCTCTGGGTAAGACCGCCGGCATCGACATTCCGGTCATCCCGGATTCACACGAAGGCGCTATAACGGAACCGGTGCAGCCCTTTTTCAAATGCATGGTTGTGGACCTGCGGCCCGGGGCCGGTTCCAAGAACTACTATTTCTACCAGAACCAGTATGGGCAGGTGGTGTTCTGCATTACGCCGGATCCGCCCATCGTCGGAACTGATCACCGGGAGACATCCGTTTTCCTGCCCCAGGTATGCAAGCGCATGATCGGCCTCGTGCTGCGTCTGCAGAATATTCGCGTGCGACGGGTCTGGCGCGGGCTGTACCCCATGTCGCCGGACGGCGCCCCGCTGGTGGGCTGGAACAGCAGCGTTCAAGGGCTTTTCCATGTGACCGGCATGTGCGGGCAGGGTTATATGCTCGGCCCGGGTATCGGCGAAGTGGCCGCCCGGGCCATCACCGAAACCGGCCGTGATGACGACAACGTGATCTTGAAAGAGTTTTCCCCGGACAGGCAGTTCGGCGGTGGTGAAGAGGCCCTCAAGTAACCGGGGGACGCCCGTTGTATACGGCTGGCGGTTTGGACATCGGCCGCGCGACAGTTTTTTGTACCGACCGACGGGTGTTCATGCTATACGATCTTAATAAGCACTATTTCCAATGATACGTATTCAAGGAGTTGCCAGACATGACGCAATTAACTGCAAACCCAATCAAGACATTGAACTATGAACGACCGGTCATAGACAAAGGCTATGCGAACCAGACATTCGGGATCGACCTGTCGGCAAGTACGATCAGCATCAACCCGGTGTCCCCGCAGATGAAAGACATCTTTGTCGGGGGCAAGGGATTCGATCTCTGGCTGCTGTGGAATGCGGTCAGCGGCGAAACCCGCTGGAACGACCCCGAAAATGCCATCTGTATCGCCAGCGGCCCCATGGGGGGGACGCCGGCTTACCCCGGTTCGGGTAAAAGCATTGTTACGTCCTTGTCGCCGCTGACCGGCTCGGTCGTCGATTCCAATGTCGGCGGTTATTTCGGGCCCTATCTGAAGTTTTCCGGCTTTGATGCCCTCGAAGTCCGCGGCAAGGCCGGTGGTAATGCCGTCATCCTGATTGACGGGATCGATCAGAAAGTGGAGATTCTGGACATGCCCGGTCTCGCCGATGATTCCTATGCCCTGTCAGCCGCCCTGACCGAATATTTCGGGCAGGGTAAGAAGAGCCACATCTCGGTTGTCTCCTCGGGGACGGCCGCCAAAAACACCTTTTTCGGTTGTCTTAATTTTACCTGGTATGACGGCCAGCGCAAGAGGACCCGTTACAAACAGGCCGGCCGCGGCGGTATCGGCAGCGTCTTTGCCGACAAGGGGATCAAAGCCATCGTGGCCCGTTGGAACACGGTTTCGCTGAAATCCAACAACCCGGATGACCTGGATGCCCTGAAAACGGTTGCCAAGCTGCACTCCAAGGAGATTGTCAGCCTGGATCCCAAGCAGAACAAGATGGCCTCGCTGGGAACCACCCACCTGGTGCCCATCATGAATGACTTTGATCTGTTGCCGACCCACAATTTCAAATTCGGCTCGCATACCGGCGGCAACCTCATCGGCAGCGAAGTCTTTGAACATATTTTCGACAAAGGCTTCGATGGCTGCTGGCGCGGCTGCACTGTGGCCTGTTCCCATGGCGTGCGTGATTTCGTGCCGTTCACCGGTCCCTACCGGGGCCAGAAGGTGTTCGTGGACGGGCCGGAGTACGAGACCATTGCCGGATGCGGCTCGAACCTCGGTATTTTTGATCCCTCCACGATCCTGGAAATGAACTTCTACTGTGATACCTACGGTCTCGATACCATCTCGGTCGGCACCGCCATTGCCTTCGTCATGGAGTGCTTCGAGATGAACCAGATCACCAGCGAGCATACCGGTGGGATGCAGCTGTACTTCGGCAACCGCCTGGAGGCGCTCGAACTGGTCCACCAGATGGCCCGCGGCGAGGGTTTCGGAACCGTGGTCGGGCAGGGGATCCGGCGCATGAAGGCGATTTTCGTCCGGGATTATGGCGCGGACGCCGCCATTTTGCAGGACATCGGCATGGAGTCCAAGGGGCTGGAGTTCTCGGAGTATATGACCAAGGAATCCCTGGCCCAGCAGGGCGGGTACGGCATGGCTCTCAAGGGTGCCCAGCATGACGAGGCCTGGCTGATTTTCCTGGACATGGTTCACAATTTCATGCCGACGTTCGAAGAGAAGGCCGAAGCCCTACACTGGTTCCCGATGTTCCGGACCTGGTTCGGCCTCTGTGGTCTCTGCAAGCTGCCCTGGAATGATATCGTTCCCGAGGACAACCAGGATACCCCCGAACCGGCCAAGGTGATGAAGCACGTGAACTGGTACGCCGACTATTTTACCTCGGTGACCGGGCGCCAGGCATCCCCGGAGGACCTGATTGTCATGAGCGAGGCGGTTTACAATTTTCAACGCGTGTTCAACCTGAAAATGGGCTACGGCCGTCGGGACCAGGATACCCTTCCTTACCGGGCGGTGGGGCCGGTGACGGTAGAAGAATACGAATCCCGCCAGGAGCGCTATGACCAGCAACTGGTTGAAAAGCACGCCGTGACCATCGAGGGCCTGTCCTCGGAAGAAAAAGTAGCCGCCTTGCGCAAGCACCGCGAGGACCAATACGAGAAACTTCAGGACGCGGTTTACAAGCGCCGCGGTTGGACAGCGGACGGCATTCCCACTGTGGCGACGGTCAAACGGCTGGGCATCGATTTTCCAGAGGTGCTCGCCGTATTGCAGGCCAACGGAGTGACCGCATGATTACCATGGATGGCAAACAGTATCCCTGGCAGCCGGGAATGGACGTTGAACAGTTGTTGAATTACGTTGATAAGCCCGAGCAGTACGCGGTGATTCGCCTGAACGGCAAACCGGTATCGCGGCCGAAGTTCAAGGAGACCCTGATACCGGATAACGCCGAAATAGTGTTGATTCCCATGATTGCCGGTGGGTGACGCCCACATCCTTTTATTCCAATGAAATCTTTCAAAACCTCTTGGGTGACTTGATTGTTACCGCAGAGGCTTTATGGTTAGAGCTGACAGTATTTACATAGTCCTAAGAAACCTGGCCTTCAGTGCCAGGCAATAAATAATTGGCAGTCTTGGAGTGAACGGGCCAGGTTGATTAGACTGTAGGCTGGAGACTGTTGGGTAAGCCCATCCATGATTGGAGATCATGGGGGGGGCTGTTCGCTGTCAGCCATTCGTGGTTAGCTGAAATGCTAAAACCGAGCGCTTATCGCTAAAAGCGAACTGCTAAAAGCTTTACCCGAGATCTTCATGCAACCTAAATGCCTATAGCCTATTAGACTGAGTCCTGGATTGAGCAAGGTGGCCCATTTCAAGGGCAATTCAAAGCCAATTTCTCGAAGACAGGATTATTTTAAAACCTGTTTCCGGGCAGTCGCGAGCGGCCTGTGCGGCCGTCTGTTGCGGTTGCAACTGTCGCCTAACTGGCGAAAATTCTTGACTTACCTGCCAGAATATATTTAATTTTTTTAACCAAGGTTCAAATTGTAAAGGTACATAGATGCTCGTTTTCGGTAACTTTCTCTACGCTCTCGCTGTTGTTGTTGATTACGCTGTGACAATCTATCTCTGGGTGATAATTGCGCGCGCGATTCTATCCTGGGTGAGCCCGGATCCCTATAACCCGATTGTACGGTTTATTCACAATGCAACGGAGCCTGTGTTGCATCGTGTTCGCCGGGCCCTACCGTTAGATCTCGGAGGGATTGATATTTCTCCGATTATTGTCATAATGGCTTTGATCTTCCTGCAAAAGTTTCTGGTGGGCAGCCTGGTGGGCCTGTCCCGATCGATGATGTGACAACCGCTGAGTTTGGGAGGTGGATAGCATGGATATTACCCCGCTCGACATACAGAATCGACAATTCCGGGTCAAATTCAGAGGGTTCGATGTCAAAGAGGTCGATGCCTTTCTCGAGCAGGTGGCCGAGGCCCTGAAAGCCAACACCGACCGGATGGAGCGCTTGGAAAGAGCTCTCGAGCGCAGTAAACGGGAAGTCTCGGCTTACCGTGAGCGCGAGGAGACCTTCAAAAGCGCCCTGGTAAATTCCCAGACGGTCATGGAGCAGATGAAGAGCAATGCCAAGAAATCGGCCGACCTGATCATCGCCGATGCGGAAGTAAAGGCCGAAAAGCTGCTTCAGCGGGCGCACAAGCGACTTTCCCAGCTGCATGAAGACATTGCCGAACTGAAGCGACAGCGCCAGCAGATTGAATCGCAAATCCAGTCTATCATCGAAACCCATACAAAAATCCTGGAAACCGGCAAGGAAGAAATGAAAGCCCACGACGAACAGGACGATAGACTGCAATTGTTGGATTTTCCAAGAAAAAACCCCGCGTGACCCCGGGATTCGCGGCCGCCGGCCGCCATACCGGGTCATAGTTATCGTTAATACGAATCACCTACAAACCGATCGGTTCAACATGGGGGAATCTAAATGGCTAAAATAGACGCGTTTTTCAAATTGATGAACGAACAGGGAGCCTCCGACCTCCACATGGTTTCCGGTCAGCCGCCGGCTCTCCGGCTGCTGGGCGAGATCGAAAGGATTAAATACAAGGTCTTGGACAACGACGATCTCAAGGCCATGCTCTACGAAATTGCGCCCGAAGACAAAGTCAAGCTTTTTGAAGAAACCGGTGATGTGGATTTCGGTTATGAAATTCCCGGGCTGGCCAGGTACCGGGCCAACTTTTTCATGCAAAAATATGGTGTCGCTGCCGTCTTCCGTGAAATCCCCAGTGACATCCTTACCGCCGAACAGCTCGGCTTGCCGCCGGTCATCTCCAAGCTGGCGACCCTGCCGCGCGGGCTATGCGTCGTGACCGGACCGACCGGCAGCGGTAAATCCACCACCTTGGCCGCCATCATCGATGTGGCCAACAAAGCTCGCAAAGACCACATCATCACCGTGGAAGACCCGGTGGAGTTTGTGCACAAAAGACAGAGCTGTATCATCAACCACCGGGAGGTGGGGATGCACACGAAGAGTTTTTTTGCCGCCTTGAAGGGGGCCCTGCGGGAAGACCCGGATATCATCCTGGTCGGCGAAATGCGGGATCTGGAGACGATCTCTTTGGCCATTGAAGCGGCCTCCACCGGGCATCTGGTCTTCGGCACCCTGCATACCTCCAGCGCCATGAAAACCGTGGACCGGATTATCGAGGTCTTTCCGTCCAGTGAGCAGGCCCAGATCCGCAGCACCCTTTCCGACGGTATCCGGGCGGTGGTCGCCCAGGTGCTGTTTAAACGCATCGATGTAAAGGGGCGCTGCGCTGCCATGGAAATCATGATCGCCACCTCTGCGGTCCGAAACCTGATCCGGGAAGGCAAAACACACCAGATATCCTCATCCATCCAGACCGGAAAAAAATACGGCATGCAGCTGCTCGACGACGCCATCATGGATCATTTAAATGCCGGCCGGATCAGTCCGGATGAGGCCTATATGAAATCCAACGAGAAAGGGCGCTTTCGGCCGTTCTTGAAAAATCCGCCTACGGATTTTACAGATGCCTAGTCTGTCGGGGGCGTTTTGTTCACCGCATACCGGTACAAAGGGGAACGATCATGAAAAAACAGGAAGTTGACCACATACTGGCCCGGATGCTGGATTCGTTTGACAATGTATCGGACTTGAACATCACCGTGGGCAAGGCCTTCCAGGTGGAGAGTTCCGGCCAATTAACGCCGGTTGAGATGCAGCCGGCGTTTACGGAACTTACCCCGTTTCAGACCGAAGTCTTCGCCTTAAATCTGATCAACAATGATCGCCGACTCACGGAAACCTTGCTGATCGAGGGCTCCTGCGACTGTTCCTACGACTTGCCGGGCAAGGCGCGCTTCAGGGTCAATATCTTCTCCCAGCTTAGCAATTACTCCGTAGTTCTGCGTAAACTCGAAAGCAAAATCCCGACGGTGCAGGACATGAAGTTGCCGGAGCCGTTTTTGAAAATGGCCGAGGAGAAAAATGGGATCATCTTTATTACCGGTGCTACCGGGTCCGGTAAAACCACCTCGCTGGCGGCAGTGCTCAATGAGGTCAACGAAGAAAAATCGGTCCATGTCGTTACTTTGGAGGATCCTGTGGAGTACCAGCACCCCCACAAGAAATCCACCTTCAACCAGCGGGAGATGGGCAACGACTTTGACACCTTTGCCAGCGGGCTGCGGGCTGCTCTGCGCCAGGCACCCAAAGTGATTCTCGTGGGTGAGATGCGCGACCGGGAAACGGTCGAGATCGGCCTCAGCGCGGCCGAAACCGGTCACCTGGTGTTGAGCACCCTGCATACCGTGGACGCGGGCCAGACCATCAACCGGATCCTCGGTATGTTTCCCACCGAAGAAGAGAATCAGATTCGCATCCGGCTGGCGGATACCGTGCGCTGGATCGTCTGTCAGCGCCTGCTGCCCAAGGTCGGCGGCGGACGTGTGGCCGCCTTTGAAATCATGGGCACCAACCTGCGCGTCAAGGATACGATTCTCCAGGGTGAATCCGAAGGCAAGACGTTTTATGAGATTGTCGATGCCGGCGAAGCCTTTGGGATGACCACGTTTGACAAATTTATCATTGGCCTCTACGAAAAGGGTCAGATCACCGAAGAGACAGCCATGGCTTATGCCTCCCGGAAGGGGATCGTGGGCCGGGGCCTGGATATGGTCAAGGCCGGACGCGGTGAGGCCACCACCGATATTGAAGACCTGCAGGTCGATCGCAGTTGGGGCAAGAAAAAATGATAAAGAGAGGAGCTGCTGATGGATGTTTCCTGCGATAAGTGCCAGGCAAAATTCAAAGTTCCGGACGAGAAAGTTCCCCAGGGCAAGGCCTTTGCAATAAAGTGCCCGAAATGCACAGAAAAAATAACGGTTTCACCCCAGGCCGAGGAACCAAAGACAGCCGCCGCCCCGCCGGCAGCCGACGAAGCGTCCGTACCGACCTTTGACGAGGCCGATTCCGAGGCCGGGTACGATTCCTCCGATCGTCCTTTTGATTTCCTGGAAGAGGGTGTGGAAACCGCTCTTATCTGTGAAGGTGATCCTGTTTACCGCGGCAAGATCAAGGCCGCCCTGGAATCCCTGGGGTATCAGGTTACCCATCCGGCCAATTCGCGTGAGGCACTCAAACAGATGCGCTTTCATGTGTTTGACATGATCGTGGTCAACGAAAAATTCGACACGCCCGATCCCGATCACAACAATGTCCTGCGTTACCTGGCGACGCTAAATATGGCGGTGCGTCGCAACATTTTCGTAGCCCTGCTTTCCGATCGTTTTCGCACGAACGATAACATGGCGGCTTTTCATAAAAGCGTGAACATGGTTATCGGTGTCGACCACATGGACGACATCGAGAAGGTTCTCAAACACGGTATTACCGAGAATGATATTTTCTACCGGGTATACAAGGAATCGCTGGTTAAAACGGGACGCGCCTAAAAACTACCTCAAACAACGGCTATTGGCTCAATCTTCAGCCTTCGCTTAAGCTTCGGCCGATAGACTTCGTTGGGCGCCCGCCGTGCTTGTCCGGCGTAGCCTGGAAGGCGTAGACGGGACCTTGAACCAAAATCCACTATTCGAAATAGCTTTTAAAATATTTGAAACGACAGACAATGGCATCCGAAACGAATAAACTGAGCAATTATACCTGTACCGATTACCGCAGTGAAATGATTCTGCTGGGTCTTGTCCGTCGGCTGCAGGCGGCAGTTCCCGGTAGCCGCCAGGCCGAAGACCTTCGCCGGCAGATCAAGACCCTAAAAGCAGAAATGGGAATGGATTGAAACAGCACCCGGTTGAACATTTCAGTGAACAGCTTGTCTTTATCCCGCTCCCCCAGAAGATGCCCGGTTTCGATCGGTTCATCAATGCCTGGCTGGTAAATGGGGAACGGACCTACCTGATAGACCCCGGCCCAACGGTTACTATTCCCATCCTTACCGCTGTCCTCCAAGATCTTGGTATTCGCCGGTTGGATGCTATCTTGCTGACCCACATCCACATCGATCACTCTGGCGGAGTTGGCGATCTGGTAGCGCACTTTCCCGATACAAAGGTAGTCTGCCATGCCCGGGCAGTCGAACATCTGGTTGATCCTGCCCGGTTGTGGGCGGGCAGTGTCGCTACCCTGGGTGATACCGCCCGGGCGTATGGTCCCATTGCCCCTGTTCCGGCCGATCAGGTTGTGGGGGTAGAACATCTGGCTGCGCCCGGGATTGAAGCGATCCTGACTCCCGGACACGCGGTGCACCATGTGAGCTACCTGATCAATGGTACGCTCTTTGCGGGGGAAGCCTGCGGCGTCTACCGGGAATTGCCCGGCGGCTATTATCTGAGACCGGCTACTCCGCCGAAATTTTATTTAGAAACCAGCTTGGAAAGCCTCCAGTCCCTTGCCAAGGTCCCGTGTAAGCGCATGTGCTTCGGCCATTTTGGTCTGACCCGGCAGCCGGCCGAGTTGCTTAGGGCGCACCGCCGACAGTTGCAGCTCTGGGCCGCGGAGCTCACCCGGTTCTTGCCGGGGATGAATGGTGGCGACCAGGTGGCGGCGGGCCGGGCGGCCCTTCTTGAGCGAGATCCCCTGCTAAACGGGTTTAGCCAGTTTTCCGATACAGACCAGCAGCGGGAGCTTGGGTTCATGGCCAACAGTGTGCGCGGTTTTCAGGGGTATCTGCAGAAAAAATAGGGGCAGATCCTGAACTTCCTATTCGTATCGTAAAAAATCCACTTTAAATTCAACTTGTTGACGATCCATTCATAAATCAAACGCAGGGCCTAAAGTCTGCCTTGAGAATGCCGATAAAACAGATAATAGGAGGACCGGTGAGCGGTGTACCGCGAACCGTCTATCTGTCGAAGCAGCAACAAAACCCTCTACACCAGAAAAGACGGATATTCACTATGGGACTCGTGCATGTAGATAAATTAACTGAAGGCCTCGTCTTGTGCGAGGATGTCCGGGATGTCTCCTCGCGTCTGTTGCTCTCCAAGGGGATGCAGTTGAAACCAGAGCACCAGCGGATTTTCAAAATCTGGGGGGTCACCGAGGTGATGGTAGAAGGCGACCAGGATAAGGATGAGGGGCCGGATATCGATGTCGACCCCGAGGTGGTCAAACGGGTCACCGCCCTAATGGAGCAGCATTATCAGCATGTGAATCGCGATCACCCGGCCCTGAAGGAGCTGTTCTGGCTTTCCATTGAGCATCGCAGTCGGCGGGCCCATCTGGAGAGCACGCCGCGGGAGGTTGCCGCGGAGGCGGAAACCAGTTCAAAAATGCAAATTGCGGATGTGCGCAAGACCATAGATCTAACCGATATTAAGCTGCCTGAAATTCCTTCCATCATCTATGAGTTAAACGAGGTCATCTCTGCGCCCCTGGCATCGGCGCAAGACATTGCCCGCATCGTAAATAAAAGCCCCAGTATTGCCGCCCTGTTGCTGCGGGTGGTGAATTCGGCTTTTTATGGGTTTCCTTCACGCATTGACAGCATTACCCGGGCCGTGACCCTGATCGGTTCAAAAGAGATTACCAGCCTGGCTTTGGGGATCAGCACCATGCAGATATTCAAGAGCATTCCCAAAGGGATCATCAGTATGAATGCGTTTATCCGGCACAGTCTGGCCTGCGGGATTCTTTCCCGGGTCATGGCAGCGCATAAAAATATCCAGCAAACCGAACAGCTCTTCATCTCAGGCTTGCTGCATGACATCGGCCGACTGATCATTTACAAATACTTCCCGGACCGGGCCAGGGTTATCCTGAACCTGAACCGGACCCAAGACCGCCTCATGCTGGAGGTGGAAAAAGAGATTCTGGGCTGGAACCATGCCCGCATCGGTAAGTACCTTCTGGAAAAATGGAAGCTGCCCCTGTCACTGGAAAGCAATATATATTATCATCACCGCCCCCTGCGGGCCAAAGATCCGGTAAAGGCCACCATCGTGCATATGGCGGATATTATGGCCAACAGCCTGGGCTTGGGAAGCAGTGGGGAGTGCTGCATTGCCGGTTTTGATGAGGAGGCCTGGGAGCAGTATGGGTTGCCGCCGGCCAGTTTTAAGGGGGTCATCGAGCAGGCCCTGCATCAGTTTGCCCCCCTGGAATCACTGTTTACTGAGACAACCTGATCCGTCCGCCAGTCGGTCGGCAGGTCGTTTGAATTATGATGGAATGGTTATGAACAGCGAAACGAAGATCAATAGATACGAAGCCCGGGTGGATTACCTGGAAGAGAATCGGCGCTACATCCAAAACGCCCTGGAAATGGCGCTGTCCATTGGAGATTTCCAGGAACAGATCAACCATTTGGCCAACCCGGTTCAGGTTTTTCAGGAAGCAGAGAAAAGGACCCGCCATTTGATGAAGTTCAAAACACGGGCTTTTTATCTGGTAGATCCGCAAAGTTCCGACTTTGAGCTGGCCCATTGCGACCCGGTTGAAAATGTGGCCCGGATTGAGCGTGAGATGGGGTTTATGATTGATAAGGGCCTCGTGGCCTGGGCCATCCGGGAAAAAAAGGGCGTGGTGATTCCCTCGCAGGACTATTCCGAACAACTGCTTTTGCATATTGTCGCCACCAGTACAAGGGTGCGGGGCATGTTCGTGGGGCTTTTTTCGGATCGGGCGGACTCCGTTCCGGATGTGTCCCGGGACCTTCTGTCCATCGTCATGCGCAATACGGCCAATGCCCTAGAGAGCATCGAACACTACGAGCGCATAAAAACCGAGAAACTGCTGCGCGAGAGCAAGGCGCGCATTGAAGCTATATTGTTTTCCATCCCCACCGGGATCGTCATCCTGGATGCCGGGTCCCACCGGATAGTCGACGCCAATGCCAAGGCTCTGGACATCATCGGCTGTTCGCGCGAAGACCTGTTGGGAACCGATTACCATAAACATATCTGCCCGCTACAGTCCGAAAACGACTCACGTATGCATGGCTGGCAACCGCGGGAGAATTTTGAAGGGACCTTGATTACAACCAGTGGTGAAGAGATCCCGGTATTGAAATCAGTGATCCCGGTTACCATCGGTGAGCAGGCCTGCTTGATTGAGAGTTTTATCGATATGCGGGACCAGAAACACTCCGAGTTCGAGCGTATGCAGCGCGAAAAGCTACAAGGCGTGATTGAACTGGCCGGGGCGGTTTGCCATGAAATGAATCAGCCCATGCAGGCGGTGTCGGGTCATGCGGATCTGCTCATGCTGGAGGCCGATAAGACCGATCCGCTCTATAAACGGGTAGAGACCATTGCTGGCCAGGTTGCCCGGATGGGCGAAATTACCAAGAAACTGATGTCCATCACCCGGTATAAAACCAAAGACTATCTCTCCGGTCAGATATTCGATATCGATCAGGCCACCGCCGATGATGGGCGGGCCCGCCGTGAAGAGAAGGCCGCCCACCTTTAGTCCGCAGGCGACAGAAACCCTCTCAAAAAAGTCTTCCTGTCGGCGCCTTGTCAGGCGCCTTGTCCGGCTTAGCGTGAGAAGCGAAGATGGAAGCTCTTGTAGCGAAGACGGGATTTTGAACCAAAATCCGTTTTAGATAGGTCCTAATGTAATCTAAGCTTTGGACTTTTCGTGTATGAGGCGCAGGCCCTCCAAGGTCAGCGAAGGTTCTACCGAGGCGATGCTGCGGGTCACATGCTGCATCAGGGGGGCCAGACCACCGGTGGCAATTACCGCGGGTGAATCGCTCATCTCAGCTGCCATTCTTTCTACCATGCCGTCAACCAATCCTGCGTACCCGAAGATCATCCCTGACTTGATGCTGCCGGCCGTATCCTTGCCGATTACGGTTTCCGGTGCGGCATAGATTTCGACCCGGGGGAGTTTGGATGCCTTTCGGAAAAGGGCCTCGGCCGCAATATGGATGCCGGGGCTGATGGCCCCGCCCAGGTATTCACCCCGGGCCGAGATGGCATCGAAAGTCGTGGCCGTCCCAAAATCGATGACGATCAAACTGCGCTTGTATTTTTCGTAGGCCGCGACCGCGTTCACGATGCGATCCGCCCCCACCTCCATTGGATTACTGTAGAGGATCGGCATGATTCCAGAACTCCGGGCATCCACCCATTGCGGCCGATGACCGAGATAGCGGGTGCAAAATGAATCCAGAATAGTGATCATGGGTGGTACGACGCTGGAGATGATAGTTTCGCCAATATCCCCGCGGGCGATGTTGCCGTCGGCAAAGAGACTGGTTATCAAAATATTAAACTCATCCTCGGTCGTGTTGTGCTCTGTGCGGACGCGCCAGTCCTGGACGAGATTGCCATCTTGAAATATTCCCAGCACAATGTTGGTATTACCGACATCTATTACCAGTAGCATATTTCTAAATTCCTCCTTTAAAAATCATGACAAGCGTTGTGCGGCATCTCCGGGGGTTGGGGTGTCGTTTCGATACCTACCGGCGTTTAGCGCTTGAGATAGCTTCTACTCTCCCACCGACACGGTAAACAGTTCCGGGTTGGCCTTTACCAGCGTTATGCTCAACGGTAAGGAGATGGACGCCCTTTTTACATACACGCCTGGTTTGATCCCTTGTAGATCCACATAGGCGGTTATATCGGTAGTTTGGTTCAACTGGGCCAGGGCGTTGGCCGGGCCCTCTACGTCCAGGGTGATGTCAGGCGGAGAAAACACGGCCGCATGTCCGGTTCCTCTGGCTATCACCCGGATGTTGGCAAAGGTGCGGCGGTCAGTCTTTTCTCCGATGCGGATGTCGGCTACCAAGGCTTTTTCCAAACCAATGGTACGTACTCCCGTGGGCAGGTCCAGGGCCGTTTCCCGTTTGGCGGAGTCGGCCATACCCTCGATGAATATCGGCTTGGTCATGACCCGGTCCATGCCGCTCAATTTGTTTTCGGGCCCGGAAACGGTAACCTTGCCAGGTACTGCAAAGGTATCTATGACCGTATAGCCGGCCGCCGGTTTACCAGCAATGGCGATGTATACCGGCAGCGTTTTCTGGTCAGCGGCTTTAATCCGGAGGGTAACCGATTCCGGTTTGATTGCCGTTACCTGCAGTTGCGGCGACAAACCGAAATTTTCAGCCGCAAGGGGCAGCGACGTCATGCCCGGAGCCAACCCGTCGACGTCCACAGTGCAGGTTATCCGTTTTTTCGCGAGCCCGGCTAACAAGGCGGCGGGCCCACTCACCCGGGCCCCGACAACCTTTACCGGCGGGAGCATGGTGATGAGACCTTCCGGCAAACCAGACAAAACAAGTTCAGCCACAATCTCTTTCTCCCCGGTGCGGATTCCGGGCAACACTTTCAGCATTCCCAGAATGACGCCAACAACACAGATCCCCAGAAAAAGCCAGAGGAGATACTTGCGAGTATTTGTGGACGGCCTGTCTTGTTTCGGCATGGTTGTTTTGGAAGCTGTCTCAAAAAAGTCTTTTGGCCCAATCTCGGCGTTGGGCGCGAAATTTGAATCCTCGAAATACTGAAGTATTCCTCCGGTTCAAATGTCGCGTCCGCCTTGATCTTGAACCAAGATCCGATTTTTGAGACAGCTTCTGGTGTGTGTGGTTAAGACGCTGCGTTTAGGCCCGCCGGAGCGCATCGGCCAAAGCGACGGTCGCACGGGTAGCCGCCACATCATGAACCCTTACGATGTGGGCGCCGCTTAATACCGCGGCAGCCACGGTAGCCTGGGTGCCGACGGCCACTTCCGGTAGATCAGGGGTCACTTCCCGGTCCGAGTCTCCCCGTAGTATGGTCTGGATAAACGCCTTGCGGGACGGCCCGATCAGCAGGGGCACATTCAGGTTCTTAAAGACGTTCATGTGCTTAACCAGCAGCAGATTATGCGCCACTGTCTTGCCGAAGCCGATACCTGGATCGGCGATGAGCAGTTTCCGATCTATGCCGCTCTCCACGGCTTTCTTGATGGCCGTGGCCAGAAAATCACCAATCTCTCCAAAAAGGTCGTTATACGCCGGGTCAACCTGCATGGTACGCGGTGTACCGAGCATATGCATCAGGACAACCGGTACCCCGCAGGCTGCAGCTACCGACGCCATATCGGGATCCTGGCGTAGTGCGCTGATATCGTTTATGATTGCAGCCCCCGCATCCACGGCCCTTTTGGCTACGGCTGCTTTGGTGGTATCGATGGAGATCGGTACCGGCATGCGTGCCGCCAGCGTTTCAATGGTTGGCAGGACCCGGCGGATTTCCTCCTCCACGGACACGCCCTTGGAAAAGGGACGCGTCGATTCACCGCCAATGTCCAGAATGTCGGCTCCCGCCGCAACCAGTTCCTCGCCCTGCGCCAACGCATCTTCACGGTTGAGAAACCGGCCGCCGTCGGAAAAGGAATCCGGGGTAGTATTCAGAATTCCCATGACACAGGTGCGCTCACCGAGCTCTATACAGTGCCCTTGCCATTTTAGGGTATAGGACTGCATGGCAGTTTACTCTTTGGGCTCGTCGTCAGGGCCGTCATCGGCGGCGGGCCTATCGACCGGCGGCGCTTTCTCCGGGGGTTCATCCGGATTGTCCCCGGTTTCGGCTGTGCTTTCATTTTCTGCGGGAGGCTCCGTTTTCGGTTCCTCTTTATCCCGGATAAGATCTTCGTCGAGCTTCGAGGGGAAATCGAATTCCGGACGTTTTTTAAGAATCAGGGCATCCAGCTCGTTGCCCATTACGGTTTCCTTTTCGAGCAGCAGGTCCGCCAGCTGGTGCAGTAAATCCATATTTTCGTCCAGGATCTGCTTGGCCCGATCATAGGCGGTATGGATCAGCTTGGCGATTTCGTTATCGATTTTCAAGGCCGTCTCATCCGAATAGTCCCGATGCTGGGCTATCTCACGCCCCAGAAAAACCTGCTCCTCCCCTTTGGCGTAGGACATCGGGCCCAATTCTGTGCTCATACCCCAAGTGCGCACCATCTGCTGGGCGAGATCGGTGGCCTGCTTGATGTCATTGGAAGCCCCGGTACTGATCCGGTCGAACACAACCTCTTCGGCCACCCGGCCGCCAAAGGCAACCGCCAATTCGCTTTCCAGTTGGTCTTTGTACTTGAAATCTCTCTCTTCGGGGAGAAACCAGGTGACGCCGGCGGCCCGGCCGCGTGGAATGATCGTGATTTTGTTGACCGGGTCGGTGTTGGGCAGAAAACGGGCCACCAGGGCGTGCCCCGCTTCATGGTAGGCCGTGGTTTTGCGGTCTTCTTCCTTGATTACCTTGGATTTACGCTCCAGCCCCATGTAAACCTTGTCTTTGGCATCTTCAAGGTCTTCCATGCCTACTTTTTCCTTGCTGCGCTTGGCCGCCAGCAGAGCCGCCTCGTTGACCAGGTTTTCAAGGTCGGCTCCGGAGAAACCCGGCGTCCCCTTGGCCAAGATAACCGGCTTTACATCTTCTCCAACGGGTGTTTTTTTCAGATGGACCTTCAGGATTTTCTCTCGGCCTTTGATATCCGGCAAGGGGACCACGACCTGGCGGTCGAATCGGCCGGGACGCAACAGGGCCGGATCGAGAACATCCGGCCGGTTGGTCGCCGAAATCAAGATGACGCCTTCGTTGGATTCGAAACCATCCATTTCCACGAGCAACTGGTTGAGGGTCTGCTCACGTTCATCATGTCCGCCGCCCAACCCGGCACCACGATGACGGCCCACGGCATCGATTTCATCGATGAAGATAATACAGGGCGCGTTTTTCTTGCCCTGAACGAAGAGATCCCGTACCCGCGAAGCACCGACCCCCACAAACATCTCCACGAAGTCGGAACCACTGATGCTGAAAAACGGTACATCCGCCTCGCCGGCAATGGCCCTGGCCAGTAAAGTCTTGCCGGTACCGGGCGAACCCATGAGTAGCACACCCTTGGGGATACGGCCGCCCAGGCGGGTAAATTTTTTGGGTTCGCTGAGAAATTCGACTATTTCACCAAGTTCTTCCTTGGCTTCGTCAATTCCGGCTACGTCTTCGAAGGTCACCTTGGCCAGCTGGTCCGAAAGCAGCCGGGCGCGGCTCTTGCCAAATGACATGGCTTTACCGCCGCCGGACTGCATCTGGCGCATGAAAAATACCCACACGCCAATCAGGATGAGAATTGGAAACCAGGAAATCAGCATGGACATGTACCAGGGGTTTTCCCGGGGAGGCTTCGCGTTGATGACGACACCTTTTTGCCGGAGATTGGCGATGAGGTTGCTGTCCTGGGGAGTATAGACTTTGTAGTGCTTTTTATTGATGTCCGTTACATAGAGCTCCTGGCCCTGCATAACGACGTCCGCAACCCGTTCATCTTCAACCATGGCCAAAAAATCGGTATAGCTGATGCTGGTTTCGGCAATATTCTGGGGGTTGAACAAACTGTAGAGCATGAGCATCATCAAGATGATAACGATCCACAAGGCCATGTTTTTGTAGAAAGGATTCAAAAGTTGTTTCCTCCTCGAGAATTAGATCACGTTTCAAACTTCGTTCACGGCAACCCACTGGTCGTTGCCGTTGTTACAAACCCTAAAATAAGCACTATTTCGGGTCTGGCAAAACATATTTTACTTCCAGGGCCTGCCGGGTTTGCCGGTTCAAGGCAGCGGTTTGCGACCGCTGATGGCCCAGCACCCAGAGTATCTCCGGTCCACTGGTCAACACCGGCCAACGCTCACGTTCGGGCAAAGGGACGTTGCGTTCATTGAACAACTTTTTCAATTTTTTGGTTCCGCGCATGCCCAGAGGTCTAAACCGATCGCCAGGTCGATAGTTTCTGAGCAGAAGCGGGAAACTGAGCTGGTCTATATCAAAAAAGGCCGTATACTGTCCAGACGCGTTCATTTTGGTTGTATGCGTGCCGGTGAGCAGCGCGAAAGTCACCCTTCCGCCGGTAGCGGGGATAACTTGATCGTACGCGACCGTGGTCGAAATTTTATCCCGGTCGATGATATATTCATACGGCTCGCTGGGGTGCCCCGCTGTCAGCGGCTGACGGGGGCTGTCCATAACACGCAGGACCAGGCGATCGGCCTGTTTGTGGGCGGCTATAAGGCCGGGCAAATCCACCCGCGCGTTCTCGGCGGCGGTGGTCAGCTCTATCAGCCGATCTACATGGGAAAACGTGATCCGCCGCAGGCTGCCTCCCAACCGATAAATGGCGCGACGCAGCAGGCGCCGGACAGCCGCCCGGGGCATCCCGATCAAGGCCTTGTGATCCAAGCTCAATTGCCGCCCATCGGCAGCGAGCAAGACGCGGTCCCATAGTGGGTCCGCCTGAGATTCGAGCCAGGTATTTTCATCCGCCATAATGGTCGCGGTGCGGTGCAGCGTCGCGAGAATGTTGGGGTTGAAATCTTTCCGGATCAGCGGGAGGAGAACATGCCTGATCCGGTTGCGGGTAAAACAAAGGTCGGCGTTGGAGGGGTCGGTTACATACGCGAGCCGTTGCTGCTTCAGGTAGGCCATGATCTGTGCCCTGGTTAGGTTCATCAGCGGCCGCACGAACAGATCGTCTCTGACCGGCGGAATACCGGAAAGTCCCAAGGGACCGGATCCCCGCAGCAGGTTCATCAGGACTATTTCAGCGTTGTCGTCGCGGTGGTGCCCGAGGGCCACTTTCTGGTAACCTTCGGTGGCGGCTACCTTTTTATAAAAGGCATACCGCACGTCCCGGGCGGCTTCCTCGAGCGAGAGCCCGTGTCGTTCCCGGTATGTCGCGACATCCTGTGCTGCAGAATGAAACGGCAGGTCCCGGTCCCGGGCAAGTGTGTTTACAAACTCGGCCTCGGCTTGCGCCTCGGGACGAAGGCCGTGATCCAGATGAGCGACCCCTACGGTAAAGTCCATACGGGGGGCCAACTTACAGAGCAGGTGCAGGAGGGCAACCGAATCCGGGCCGCCGGACACAGCAGCCAGCACCCTGTCGCCGGGCCGGAACATGGTGTGTTCGGCGGCGATTTTGGCAACCGACTCAATGAGCGGTTCTGGATCAGTCTTTTTTGAGCAGCCGTTTTGCGATGTGGGCATGGATGAGCTCGGAAACTTTTTTGTCCCAGAGTCCGACGACGCCGGTGCGCACCGCCACTTCGGTCAGGTTGGTCCCCAGGATAGTGATGCTGACCATAACGGGGGTTTTATCTGATTTCTCAGCGTCGATGGTGGTGGTAATGCCGCTGGAAGTTTTTTGCCGCACGGCTATTTTCAGATCCTGCAAAGCAGCCAGGCTGTCCGCCACGGCCTTGTCGAACGAAGCGTTATAGGTCCGTTTCAATTCACCGGACGCATAGGTGTAAACCCCGGCCCCGGCACCGGCGCCGGCCACCACGGCGGCGCATCCCGTACAGACGAGTATACTGAGGATCAGGGCGGCGGCCGTCAGTCTTGTGGGCATCTTGTGACCTCCGGGTTTTGGAGTGGGCCTGACCGGCCCCAACCGCGGCCATGACGGCCCGGGCAGTCATGTTTTCATCGTAAACTCACTATAAACAGTTGCTTGCGACGGTATGACAGCAATTACGAGAAGTCAACAGAAATCAAGCCGACTAAAATGTCGCCAGCTCGCCTCTTTTTGACTTGAAAAAATGGTTCTATGACGTATATTCTCTGCCGGTTGCGCTAGGCGGGGCGTTAGCGGTGCCCTCTGCCCGAAATCCGCTTATGCGGGGCTGAATTCCTCCCTGAGGATCACCTCCCCAAGCCCATTCGATAGCTGACCGGCCGCCACGCAACAGACGGTTACGAACCTCGTCAGGTCCGGAAGGAAGCAGCGATAAGTAATGCAGTCTGTGTCGTGGTCAGGTCCCGGTTATGTGACGCGTGGGTTTGGTGGTATCGATTCGAGGGGGGGTGCGCAACCATCTTGATAAAAGTGTCTCAAACACCTCCAGCTGAGACATTCGGCGACCCCTGTTTACACCTTCTTTAATGTGTCAAATCCTGCGTTTATCATCTTGACAACCGGTCATCTCGTCTTATTTTCTGTCAAAACTTTTGCGTACGGATTCTAAACAGATACGGGAGATTGAACTGGCGTATGAGCGACAAGCGTGATTCAAGGCAGGATGCCGATGCCGTAAAAATCAAAACCTACGAGGACCATTCCAAAGACGCTGATTCAGAGAAAGAGGCGGACGCCGAGACCGCAAAGAAACCCGCAAAAAAGACTGGCAAAAAGACCGATCGCAAGGCCGAGCAGGAGATGGCGGCCAGGTTGGAGGCTGCCGAGAAGGAAGCTGGCGAGAACTACGATCGTTTTCTACGGATTTCAGCGGAGTTTGAAAATTATAAGAAGCGCAAGGATCGCGAGGCTACGGATTTCAGAAAGTATGCCAACGAAACCTTGGTTAAAGAACTTCTTCCGGTGGTTGACAATCTCGAGCGTGCTCTCGAAACCTCTGCGGATCATGAAGATGCCGTCAATTGTATTCTTGAAGGGGTGGACATGACCCTCAAGGAGATCCTCAAGGTGCTTGAGAAGTTTGCCGTAAAAGCGGTGGATGCGGTTGGGAACCCCTTTGACCCGACTTACCACCAGGCCGTTATGCAGGAAGCGTCGGAGGACCATCCCGACAATACCGTCATTAAAGAACTACAGAAAGGCTACACCATCCATGACAGACTGCTGCGCCCTTCCATGGTGGTGGTTGCCAAGGCTGCTTCCGAGTAGGGGCGGACAGACACTAACCAATCACAATTTAGAATACGAATACACTTTATACCGAAAGGCAAGGAGGACAGAAGATGGGTAAAATCATCGGAATCGATCTCGGCACCACCAACTCATGCGTGGCGGTGATGGAGGGCGGTGATGCCAACGTGATCACCAACCCGGAAGGCGGCCGGACAACCCCTTCAATTGTGGCTGTATCCGACAGTGACGAAAGGCTGGTTGGGCAAATAGCCAAACGGCAAGCCATTACCAACCCGGAAAACACCGTGTTTGGTGTAAAGCGGCTCATCGGCCGTAAGTTCGGCTCCGCCGAAGTCCAGTCGGATACCAAGATACTGCCGTATAAAATTGAGGAAGCCAAAAATGGGGACACCCGGATCAACCTGCGGGGCAAGCAGTACAGCCCGGCTGAGATATCATCCTTTATTCTGGCCAATATCAAGAAAACGGCGGAAGAGTATCTGGGTGAGAAAATTACCGACGCCGTCGTGACGGTACCGGCCTATTTTAATGACAGTCAGCGTCAGGCCACCAAAGATGCCGGTAAGATTTCCGGGTTGAATGTCCTCCGGATTATCAACGAGCCCACGGCAGCCTCTCTGGCATATGGTCTGGACAAGAAAAGCGAAGAGAAGATTGCGGTATTCGATCTGGGCGGCGGCACCTTTGATGTCTCCGTGTTGGAGATCGGTGAGGGTGTATTTGAAGTAAAATCGACCAATGGGGACACCCACCTGGGCGGCGAAGATTTCGATCTGCGCCTGATCGACTACCTGGCCGATGAGTTTAAAAAGGACCAGGGCATCGACCTGCGTGGTGACAAGATGGCCCTGCAGCGCCTGAAAGAGGCGGCTGAAAAGGCCAAGATGGAACTTTCCACATCCATGGAAACCGAGGTGAACCTGCCGTTTATTACCGCCGACGCCAGTGGCCCCAAGCATTTGAACATCAAGATCACGCGCGCCAAACTCGAAGCCCTGATAGACGACCTGCTGGCCAAGCTGGAAGGACCTTGCCGCACGGCCCTGAAGGATGCCAGTTTCAATGCCGGTGACATCAATGAAGTGATATTGGTTGGCGGAATGACCCGGATGCCGGCGGTCCAGGATGTGGTCAAGCGGATATTCGGCAAGGAACCCAACAAAGGTGTCAACCCCGACGAAGTGGTTGCACTCGGTGCTGCCATCCAGGGCGGCGTGCTGGGCGGCGACGTCAAGGATGTCCTCCTGCTGGATGTTACCCCGCTGTCACTGGGAATTGAGACCCTGGGGGGGGTTATGACCCGGCTGATAGACAAGAACACCACGATTCCCACTAAAAAGAGCCAGATCTTTTCTACGGCGGCCGACAGTCAGCCCGCGGTCTCTATCCACGTCCTCCAGGGCGAACGCGAGATGGCGGCCGGCAATAAAACCCTGGGCCGATTTGAACTGGTCGGTATTCCACCGGCACCCCGGGGCGTGCCTCAAATCGAGGTCGCCTTCGATATCGATGCCAACGGGATCGTCAATGTTGCGGCTAAAGACCAAGCGACCGGCAAAGAACAGTCCATCCAGATTACGGCTTCGTCTGGTCTGACCAAGGAAGAAATTGAAGCGGCTGAAAAGGAAGCCGAACTGCACGCCGAAGAAGACCGCAAGAAAAAGGATCTCGTGGAAGCCTGCAATATGGCCGACAGCCTGATCTACTCTACCGAGAAGTCGATCAAAGACCTGGGCGACAAGGTGGACGAGGAGACCAAAACCAAGGTTGCGGCCGCCGTCGAGCCCCTGCGTAAAGCCATGGAGGGTGAAGATCCCGAAGAGATCAAACGCCTCTCCGAAGAGTTGACCCAAGCCTCCCACAAGCTGGCTGAGGCTATGTACCAGCAGGCGTCCGCGGAAGGCGGGCCCGAGCCCGGGGCGGAAGGCGCCGGTCCGGGTGACCCCGGACAGGCTGCCGGTCCTGCACCGGATGATGATGTGGTCGATGCGGATTTCGAAGAGGTAAAGGACGACAAGAAGTAAAAACCAACTCAAAAAAATCTTTTGGTCCAAGGTCAAGGCGGTCGCGATATTCAAACCGGAGACATACTCCAGTATTTTGAGGATTTTGATTTCGCGACCGCCTTGACCTTGGACCAAAAGATTTTTTTGAGTTGGTTTTAAGAGCCTGCTCAGAGTGATACAGCTTCTTGACACGAAAGCCCGCGGTGTTACACCGCGGGCTTTTTCATTGCCTGCCTGGCCCGCGCTTGTCTGGTCGGGTGGTCGCTGAAGGGGATGCCTGTGACCGGAACCATTGTTAATGCAATTGCAATTATAGCCGGCAGCCTGGCGGGACTGGTTTTCAGAAAGGGTATCCCAGCCAGATACAATACCACGATCATGCAGTCGATCGGTCTGGCGGTGGTCCTGGTGGGCCTCAGAAGTTCCTTTAGATCTGACGACCTGCTGTTGATTATCGTGTGTCTGGCACTGGGCAGCTTGCTGGGTGAGTGGGTGGGCATCGAGGCCCGGCTGAAAGCCATGGGCGACTGGTTCGAATCCCGACTTGCCGAGACGGGCACTGGGTTTGCAAGAGGTTTTGTGACCGCTACTTTGGTCTACTGCGTGGGATCCATGGCCATTGTCGGGGCCATGGAGAGCGGCCTGACCGGCGATCATCAGACGCTGTTCGCCAAAGCGGTGCTCGATGGCATCACCGCAGTTGTGTTTACCGCAACCATGGGCCTGGGCGTTATGCTTTCCGCCGTATCCGTTTTCATCTATCAGGGATTGATTACCGGGGGGGCATTGATGTTGAAACCGCTGCTGGTTCCGGAAGTTGTTAATCAGATGTCAGCGGTGGGCGGACTGCTGATAGTGGGTCTGGGTATCAATCTACTGGAAATCAGCAGGATCAACGTCGGCAACATGCTGCCCGCTATTTTTCTACCACTTGTTTTCTATATCATCAGAAGTGTCGGTGGGTAACCCGGAAAGATGGTGCCGGCGGCGGCATGTCGCCGCCCCGGGAGCCGTTCACGCGTTCACGCGTTTTATGCATGCTCTTTCAGTAGCTTGCTGACAGCCGGTCCGCGCCACTTGCCGCGACCCGAGATAGTCGGGACCTGCCGCTGTTCCAGTTCGCCGGCTATTTTTTCAAAGGTCGCGCCCGAATTGCGCATGCTTCTGATCAGGGCCAGCAGGTCTTCTTTCGTATCGGAAGCGGTCGGCTGTTCCCCTGTGTTTGCTTCGGGTATGGGTTGGGATGCGGCCAGCGGTTGCCGGGGGGCTGATTCAGGAGCCGTATCGGCCACCGGCCCGATATTGGCGGAATTTTCCAGAACCGCGGCAATTCGTTCTAGCGCAGCGGCCGCTCTTGCCTGGACCTTGAAATTTTCTTCAACGGTCTTGGCCAGGCCTTCCATATATTTTTTTATTTCCTGAAGCTGTTCGCCGGTATGGGCTTTTTTGTGGTAGTTGCCTTTGCGGTCCTTGCTGTGCTGACGGTATTGCGGGTTGTCATAATTTTTACGCGGCCGATCAAACCGTTTGATGTTGCCGGTACGCAAATTGTGCAGAAAATCACTCATCTAGTTGCTCCTTCTATGTAAAGATCCAATGGCTGTAAGTAGCCGTTAGTATAATCGTAATGCCTATGTGCTCGTTTCAAGGTCAGGTGGCGCGTCTAAATGGACGCAAGTCCGGTAGCCTGTACTCTGTAGCATTTGACTCAGGACGAACCGGGATCCCGGCGGGGGTGTCTACAGATTCTTCTACATCCAGAATTACTTACAATTAGACACGGCGTGTGAGAGAATTCTTTCGTGCAAATCGTCAACTGAAGGTGAAAGACAGCCTATAATATTTCCCGAGAGCCGATTGTCAAGCGAAATATTCGATATAAGATCGGGTGGGTATAAAAATCCCCCATTATTTTTTTGAGATATCGGCGGGTATGTGGTAGGAACCTCAACTTTCAGGCACAATTCCGGTATGCCTGTGGACCGGCGGCAGCGCACGGCCAGCCGCGCATGACATCCAGGAGCTAATGACAGATTTGGAAACAATTGGTATCATGGCCGATAGCCATGGAAACGCGGACATGATCGCCGCCGCCCTGCGCCTTTTTCTAGCATGCGGTTGTGACCGCATCGTCCACCTGGGTGATATCTGCGATTCGGTCGCTTTTCAGCAGACCGACGCATGTGTTGAGTTGTTGCGTACATACGGGGTACTGGCCGTCAAGGGGAACAATGATCACGCGCTTGTACGCAACGGGGAGGCACGGCAATCTACAGTGATCTCTGCAGAAACCATTGCCTATCTAAAGGCGCTGCCGCTCCAGATAGAATTGGCCGCGGCTCTTTTTGTGCATAGCCGGCCGTTTGCGGATAGACTGGGGGTGGCGGCTATGACTGGGGACATCGATCAGGCAGAAGTCGCCCGGTTGCGAGAGCAGTACCCGGGAAAAATCCTCTTTCGCGGACATGGTCATTCACCCCGGGTTTCCCGGTTGAACGGCAGCCCTGCCCGGGTTGTCAGCCCTGATGCGGGCAACCGCAACCGCTGGCAAGTCGACCGCCGGCAGGGATGGATTGTGACCTGTGGTGCTCTATTCAAAGGGCTGTGCATGACTTGGTCACCCGCAAGCGGTAGCCTCATAAGCCACCGATTGAGTGCTTGAGGTGCCGTCGGAATTTTGAGATAGCCGCCATAATTATTTGCAAATCAATTGCGAACATAAGGGAACACACCAATGAAAGATGACAAGGGACATTATTATTATCCTTACCCGCAAAACAAGCAAGTCCGCATGTATGTGCTCAAAATAGGTGATGATATCTGCTTTCGGATGTGGGACTTGGGTCAACCGGAACTGTGGGAAAAGCACGGTTGGGTACCCTATGACGCCATCAAGCAGGCCATGGGCATGTTCACCGGAAAGGGATTTGACCCGGCTCAAGCCTACGATCTGGATGCAGCCCGAGATCTCCTTGGAGAGGTGTAGCCGGCAGTCAAGGGCCACGCCCCGAAAGCTATATTAATCATAATATATCAGAACGTTACCTAAATCCGGCACCAGCGGTTCCGGGGCTGGTCCGAATGGTGACGAGGACCTGTTGCCACCAGGTTTGCAACCCGCCGTTGGTCCGGTCCAAAAAAAATTTGGCCTGGGAGATAGCCATGTCCCGGCCGTAATCGGAGATGAGCTGTCTGGCTTTTTTTTCCACGGATGTCATATGTCCCCCTTTTATGTTTTGGTGAAACCAGCCGGTAAACCCATTTCAATTTTAGTTCAGGGATATCATGTGGGTTTGACAGATACGGTCACTGGGCGGGGGACGATTCTGCGTTTTACCGATAACCGTAACTTTTTTGGGATAATTTCTTGACAAACGAAACGTTTATTTAATAAAATCAGCGATGTTGAAAAACAATGGGCATTTTATCCAAAGGAGTGAATGAGCAATGACACTTACAAAAGCACAGATCATTGAGTCCTTTCAAAACAACCTTGGATTTACCAAAAACCAATCTTCCGAGATCATCGAGTCCATCCTGTCCATCATTAAAGGTGCCCTGGCTGACAGCGAGGATGTCTTGATCAGCGGTTTCGGAAAGTTCTGTGTAAACCAGAAGAAGGAAAGGCGTGGCAGAAATCCGGCTACCGGTGACGATATGATGCTGGCGCCCCGCAAAGTGGTTACCTTCAAATGTTCGGGAAAGCTCAGGGAAAAGCTCAACGGTTCTTAGATATCTTAAAGGGTTAGAACGCGCCCCGCAAACCGGGCAATTCCCATATTACCACAGTTGGCGTAGGGGTAGTGAAACACCGGAGCCTGATTCAAGCTTGTAAACAGATGGTCGCTGTGCACGCACGGCGGCCTTTCTATTTTAGGGTTTCCCGGTTCAACGTTCCGGGTTCAAAGTTCACACCGTAAACGCCAATCCTACCCCCGAAAATTAGCTCCGCTTGAAATTTAGGAACTTTTAAACCCTTGAACCGTTACCTCTATGGAACTGATATACGAGACAAAAGGAAAGGCCGGCGAGTACGCTCCGCTAGGGGCCGATCTGTATAGCGGATGTCTCCACCGGTGCGCCTATTGCTACGTACCGGAGGCCGAGAATGTTTCCGCGTATCAGTTCCACCACCAGGCCCTGCCCCGGCCCGATACCCTGCGCAGATTCTGCACAGATCTCGATGAACTGGATACCCGCCGCGACAACCGTTTGATACTGCTGAGTTTTGGATGCGATCCTTATCCGCCTGCGCCCCATGACAGTTCGCTTACCCGGGCGGTTTTGGAACAACTGCAGCAACGCAACCGACCCTATACCGTCCTGACCAAGGGCGGTACCCGGGCCGTACGCGATTTTGACATCCTGGAAAATTCGAGGGGGGCCTCTTTTGGAACCACCCTGGTGTTTATGGACCAAGCGACAGCCGATGCCTGGGAACCGGGAGCGGCCAGCCTCGCGGATCGAATTGCCGCTGTCGAAACGGCCCACCAACGCGGTATTGCCACCTGGGTAAGTATGGAACCGGTGGTTGTGCCGGACCAGGCCATAGATCTTGTACGCCGATATCACGCCATCGTGGATCATTGGAAAGTCGGAAAAATAAATTATTGTCCGGAGGTCGAAGAAAAGATCGACTGGCGCCGTTTTCGGGAAGACGTCACCCGCACATTTCACTCCGTCGGTGCGAATTTCCATCTTAAAAAGAGTCTCACTGAACTTTAGTGGATTCTGGAATCACGCTCAAGATTGGTTGCAAAAGGAAGTTTTGAAAACGCTGCACATAAAAAGCCCCGGAGCTGCGAGACTCCGGGGCCACAGGAGGTATAAATGCCCGTTGGGATGGGGATCTTAAGGGCATATATCCTTTACATCGGACCCTCTCGGGTAACCTTTAATAATTATTCAACCACAGCGTAATCATTGAACGCTCCCCGCAGCCGCGGTAAGCGGGATTTCCGCTTAGCTCCAACAAGCAACAGGGAATGCGAGCGCTGACCGGTTCAACACGTTATTTGCTCGATCAACAGCAATCTGCTATTAGAATTAAGGAACTTCCGGTCGTCGATACCTTCTGATCGCTTTCATCCGGCCGGTCTACCCGCAATTCCCAGGACAATACCATGAATGATGAAAAGCACATCATAACCATGCTGGTGGATAACGAACCTGGCGTAACCGCCAGGGTTTCAGGACTTTTTGCGAGTCGCGGATACAATATCGAAACAATTTGCGGTGCACCGACCGCCAATCCGGAAATGTCTCGTATTACCATTACCACCAAAACGAATCCTGAGAAATTCGAGCAGATCCTCAAGCATGTCCGCCGGTTGATCAATGTCATCAAGGTGCGCGACATGACCGGCGAAGATGCCGTCAAGCGTGAATGTGCCTTGATATGCGTGAAGGCCGCCCCGGAAAACCGCAGCGAAATCAATCGGATTGCGGATTCTTTTCGGGCCCGGATCGTGGATACGGGCCTGACCCATTATATCCTTGAAGTGACCGGCCGCCAGGCGAAAATCGATGCATTCATACGGGTGCTGGAACCCATGGGGATTAAGAAAGTGGCGCGGTCGGGGATACTGGCGCTCTACAGAGAACCGGAGTAAAGGGCCAAGGATTCGAGGGTTCAAGGGGTCAAGTGAATACCCGAGTAGACACACAGGCAAATAAAGGGGTTGTAGTATGTCATCTAATGTCAAAAGGTTACAAGCGAACTCCATCTTATTTGTAGTTGTTTTATTGCTTTTGACGGTGGGATGTTCCAAGGCCTATTATGGGGCGATGGAAAAGGTCGGCGTCCACAAGCGCGATATTTTGGTTGATCGGGTGGAGAGTGCCCGGGACGCCCAGAGTGAGGCCCAGCACCAGTTCAAAAGTGCCCTGGACCAGTTTGGGGCGGTGATCAATATCGAAAACAGTGACCTTAAACAGGCCTACGAAAAATTAAAAGCGGAATACGAAGATAGCCGGGATGCAGCTGAAAAGGTGTCCGCCCGCATTGAGAAGGTGGAAGATGTGGCCACGGCCCTTTTCAAGGAATGGTCGGATGAACTCAAACTATACAAGAGTGCCGAATTGCGGCGGTCCAGCCAGCGTAAGCTCAAGCAGACGCGTACCCGTTACCGCCGGATGCTGGCCAGCATGCACCGGGCCGAAAAAAGCATGGAGCCGGTGCTGCGTTCTTTTCAGGACAATGTTCTTTTCCTCAAACACAACCTCAACGCCCAGGCCATCGGGTCCCTGCGGACGGAATTTTCCACCTTGAAAGGCGAAATTGACGGATTGATCAAGAGCATGAATGAAGCCATCCAGACTTCGAATCAGTTTATAGACGAAATAAAACCATAGAAGCTGTTTCAGAGAAGCCTTTTTACACAATCTCGGCGTTGGGCGCTCGGCTTAAATCCTCGAAATACAACTCGTATTCCTCCGGTTTAAGCCTCGCGGCCGCCTTGATCTTGAGCAAAAATTCATCTCTGAAATAGCTTCTATCCTTTTAGCTGCTATCTATTGTTTCCGAGAGGCAGATGGTTTTAGTCGTAAATAGTGAGTACTTATCGCTTGACTCCCCTCTGTTGATTCCTTATGTTCCCCCTGTAAATGTAGCTATAAAGTAACTACGGCCGCCGGATTTAATTGTATTGTTTCTGGTTGGATTGATCGTTCTCAGGAAGACTGGGCATGGAAGTAGACCAAATAGAATTATTGAGCGTGGGTGTGGATGTCGGCAGTTCGACCAGCCACCTGGCTTTTTCCAATTTGCTGCTGCAAAGAGACGAGGGCTCGGCAACGCGCCGGTTCCTGATCAAGGACCGCCGGGTGATCTATGAGGGACGAATCATCGATACCCCCCTGCTTGACGATCGCACCATCGATATCGACCAGTTGGCCGACTTTTTAAAATCCGAATATGACCGTGCGGGCATCGACCCGGAAGATATCCAGACCGGAGCGGTCATCATTACCGGTGAAACCGCCCGCAAGCAGAATGCTCAGCAGATTGTAGAGGTATTATCTAAAGATGCCGGCAAATTCGTGGCTGCTACTGCCGGACCGAATTTTGAAAGTGTCATTGCCGCTCTGGGCAGTGCAGCTACCCGGCGGTCCCGGGAGACGGGACAAACCATACTATCCTGCGACATTGGTGGGGGAACGTCTAACAGCGCCATATCGGTGGGCGGCCGAATCGTTTCCACAAGTTGCGTATCCGTCGGCGGGCGGCTGTTGGCGGTGAATGACGAGGGCCGGATCTGGCGGTTGGCCGATCCGGTCCGAAAGGTTATTGCGCATCTGGGATGGCAATATGAGGTCGGTGACCGAATAACGAAAAAGGTCATCGATACCATCGCAACAAAACTCGCCGAAGTGCTGGTGGAGGTCATTACCCGGCCCGCGGAGTCCGAGTTGGCCCAAATGTTGATGTTGACCGGGGATCTGGATTTCAAAAGAGAGATTGATGCCTACTCATTCTCCGGCGGCGTAGCTGAGTTGCTGTATGGGGGTAACGGCCAGCACAAGGATATCGGCCCCCTGCTGGCGCGCAAGATCAAGGCGCTGATGAAACGCCACGCCCTGACGGTCGTGGAACCTGAAAATAAGATCCGGGCGACTGTTATCGGCGCCGGTGCACACACCCTGTCCATTTCCGGGTCTTCCGGATTTTCGGATGCAAACCTGACGCTTCCGATGAAGAACATCCCGGTGCTGTGCGTAGATGTCGAGCAGGCCAAGCTGAGCGAACCCCATGTGGTCATCGAGATCGATAGGGCATTTAAGCGTTTTGACCTGAAAGAAGGTGAGCAGGTTGTGGCCCTCTATTTCAAAGATCCGGTCCAGAATCACTACGCCCGACTGGAATTATTTGCCAGATCGGTTGAGGCCGCCCTCCCAAATTCGGTCGCGAACGGCATACCCATCATTTTAATCTTCGAAGGCGATATCGCTTGCAGCGTCGGGAATGTCATGCGCCGGGAAACCGGTCTGAAGACCAATCTGTTGACCCTGGACGAGTTGGAACTCAGGGAAGGCGACTGGATCGATATCGGCAATCCCCTGGTGGACGACTAAGTCTTCCCGGTGACGGTTAAGTCGCTGGTCTTCCACCAGTAGGAGCCATTTCAGTAGCATCTTTTGGCCCAATCCACCCGAGGCGGATAAATCTCGGCGTTGGGCGCATACATCAAATCATCGCAATACAACTTGTATTCCTTCGGTTTGATAGTCACGGCCACCTTGATATTGTACCAAAATATCCTACTGAAATGGCTCCTATTTTTATTGTTCCAAAAATCTGGACGCTGTGTTAAGCCGGTTCTATTTTGGGGCAACCACCTTCCAACCCTGCACGCCATCTTGTTCAATGGTATATTCTTCGTTGGTGATGATTTTGAGCGTCTCCTTGATGGTCATGGCCTTAATATAATTATCACACCGGTAATCTTTTTTTACGGCCTTGATTTTGCCGTCCTTGCTAAAATGCTCGGATTTGAATATTTCGTCGGCCGACACTCTGTTTTTTGGCATTCGGGACATTGCGCTTCTCCTTTAAAATTTCCGGATGAACGGGGTTACGACCTGTGTTTGTATTTCTCTATGTTCTCGGTCAAAATCAACCTGATCATGTCACTGACACTGCGCATATGCTGCCGCGCAAGGCGTTCCAATTTCGCATAAAGATCTTTCCTCATCCGTAATGTCGTCTGTTTACCGTACATGTTAACTCTCCCGTTGCTCGTAATTTGACTCTGCCCGTGTCCTGCTTTGGGCCCTTTCGTTGTTTTTACTTGCCTCCGCTTTCCCGGTTCAATGTTCTGCGTTCAGGGTTTTACCCTTGTACCCTCGAACCCTCGACCCCTTGAACCCTGCCCTAAATTTGTGTCCCAACGTAATGCATGTACTACGCCGGTGCTTGACCTTCCCCGCCAACATTGCGACCGATTGCGCCAAGGCCCGTTGGACTTCCCCCGCCAGGTTTGGTAAAGTATGCGGCAATACTTTTCGGAAACCAAGGGGCGCATACCATGCCATATAGTCACCTTGCGACGGCGACCAATATCCTGTGGAAATTGCTTGAATCTTACGAGCACAATCCCGGGGAGGTCTTCCGGGCGGCCGGTATCGAGCCGGAGCTTTTGAAACAACCGGGGGCCCGGATTCGGTATACGGCGGTGAACCACGCCTGGCAGCGGGCCAGCGAACTGATTGAAGATGATTGCTTCGGCCTGCAAGGGCCCAAGTTCTGGCACCCATCGTACCTCTATGGTCTCGGGTATGCCTGGCTGGCCAGCCATTCACTGCGCGAATCCCTGCAGCGGTTCGTGCTTTACTTGGATATCGTTTCGGAAGGCAAGGGCATCAGCCTGGAAGAAGACCTGGCCGGTTTCAGGATCTGTTTCGATTTTAAATCCGAGGGGTTGCGGGTGTCGGCCCAGGTGGACTGCCTGATCGCCGTGATCTATCACATGTGCCGGCTGAATTTTGGCGAGGAACTGCAACCGCTGTCGGTCAGTTTTCAGCACCCACCCCCGGGGTGTGCTGACCAGTATCGACGTTACTTTCAAGCCCCGGTGCGCTTTTCCGCACCTGGCGATTGCATCCTGTTCCCGCTGGATGTGGTCGAAAAGACCTTGCCGGGCACCAACCCTCAGTTTGCCCGGATGCACGATCAGCTAAACGTGGATTACCTGGCCCGACTCAAGGAAGGCAGCCTGGTGCACCGGGTCAAGGCCGGGATCATTGAAGCGCTGCCGTCAGGGCCGGTGGCCAACGAGAAGGTCGCCCGGGATCTGGGAATGAGTGTGCGCAGTCTGCAGCGCCGCCTGGCCGAAGCCGGCACCACATTTCGGGATCTACTCGACACCGCTCGGCAGGAGATGGCCCTCAACTATATCCGCGAGACGGAAATTGAACTGGCCGAAATCGCCTTTCTGTTGGGATTTTCCGACCAGAGTGCGTTTTCACGCGCTTTTAAACGGTGGACGGGCAATAGCCCTAACGAGGTCAGAAAGGCGCACCTGTAGGGTTTATATTTTTAGGATGTGCAGCAGAGGAAGGACACCAAGCCGAATGCGGAGCCGGAGTGAGCCTGGCAGTCGGCTGTTGACGCTAACCAAAAGATAGGGGACTTGCCATGACATCCAGCATCAACAAGACCCTGGCGTATCTCTTTACGGCCGCCACGGTCGCCGGTATTCGCAATCGCCTGCATGCGGCTACCGCGCGGTCCGGGAAGTCGGCCCTGGTGAGGCTTTTGACCGCCCTGGAATCTTCCGAGTCCGCCCACATCAGGAGATTTTCCATGTACTTGCGTGGTAAGACAACTGACAGCGATGCTTTTCTGGCGGATTACCGTAAGCGCAAGGAAGAAACGCTCCCCCCTCTGTATGCAGATTTGGCCACTCAGTACAGCGAAGCGGGTGAAGCGGGTAAAGCTGAAAACCTAAACCAGTTCAAGCGGGTGCTGGCGGCCCAGGCCGATCTTATCGCACGTTACCAGACGGAATCCGAGGGGATGACGACTGAGGTGTATGTTTGCCAGATCTGCGGATTCGTGGCTACGCAGCAGCCAACCGCCAATTGTCCGGTGTGCAACGCGGTCCCCAAAAAATTTGCCCGGTTTGATCTCGAGTAGGTCGATCGGGGGCGGGCCTTATGCCGCTGTCATTTAGGCCAAGTCTAACTGCTCGTTTCTACGTTTGAACACTTCCTCTTGATAGGCGCGGTTCAACTGCAGTTGCGCGGCAAGTTCCTGCTGCTTTCTTTTAATTCGTTTTTTGGCACGGGAATCAGATTTGAAGCTGCCAGTGATCGCCAATCGGAGTTTTTTTAGCATGTCAAATTCCTAACTTCGCCCATTTGACGCTAAATCGTTCTCATTCGCCCGATTGCCGATTTGGTCTGGCTGCATGGATAGCATGCAGGCGGCGGGTCCGCGGTATTCGTCTGGTGATTCGATCCGCGAAGATCATTTATACCACAAAATGGCTATCGTGAAAAGCCTGTTTTTAGCAAATCCTAAATACAGAAAGGGCTTGGGGTTCGCCCGCAAGCCCTTTTAACTCCACGCTTTTTTTATATATCTCAGTCTTCCTGGCACCTCTTTACGCGCTCTTTGCTTCGCTCCATGGCGGATTCATAGCACGCCTCGCGTACCTCTCCTTTTTCAAACTGGGCATCACATTTGGCCAGTTCAACATTTAACTGGGTTCTTTCCTGCACGGCACAATGATGGTCATCTGTGATTGTAATATCCTTTCCCATGTTTGCGGCTCCTTCCTATAGCTGCGGTCATTTTTAGGTAAGCTAGTTCAGGGCAATGGTTTGGTCATCTTCAAATTGGCCCCTCTGTAAAATAGGTTAATTACGCCGAAATCGTTGTCAACATGAGGGGGGCTAAAAAAGGAGGCCTTAGTCCGAATTAAAGGCATCGGCGACAGGCTGCCATGCGGCTTCGGCCGGTTATTCTAGAAGCCATTTCAAGAAACGGATTTAGGTCCAAGGTGCGGCGGACGCTACAATCGAACCGGAGGCATACTGCCGTATTTCGAGGATTTAGTCCGCCCTACATGAGCAGCATTCTTTGCGGAGGCGATTTACTGGCCAATTTAACGTCCAACGCCGAGATTGGGCCAAAAGGCTTATTGGGGATGGCTTCTAATCGTCCGCAAGCACCAAGGCACAGCGGTTGGGAAGATATAGGCGCACCCGGCGGCGATCTGCATGACCTTCAGGCACCGCGGCACTTATGTGGCGTTGGTCGGGGACCAGACGGTTGTGGCCGCCGAAATGGTGGTCGTCGGTATTGAGCACCAGGCGAATGTGTCTTTCCGCCGCCACCGGCACGGCATAGTCTGTATATGAGCGGGTCGGGTGAAAATTGAATGCAAACAGTAGCTCACCGCGCCGGAAAGCCAATACCTTGTCTTCCTGATGGCCACACACGTATTCCGGCGCGTCGGTATCAAAGAGGCCGTAGTGGCGCGCCAAAGAGATCATGGCGCGATCGAAGCGGGCCAGGCAGCCATACTTGAGTCCGGGGTCGTCGACCAGGTGCCACTGCCGCCGGGCGTATCGGTAGGACCACCCGTTGCCCTCGCGTGGAAAATCGATCCATTCCGGGTGGCCGAACTCATTCCCCATGAAGTTGAGGTAGCCGTTGCCGGCTGTGGCCAGGGTGATCAACCGGATCATTTTGTGCAGGGCCATCCCGCGATCGACCCCCAGGTGGGCGTCATCGATCTGCATGTGTTTGTAGATTGCATCCCCGAGCAGCCTGAAGATCAGGGTCTGGTCACCAACCAGGGCCTGGTCGTGGCTCTCGGCATAGCTGATGGTCTGCTCTTCATTGCGGCGGTTGGTCAGTTCATGCCACAGATGTTCAAGGGGCCAATCTTCATCCCGGATTTCTTTCGTCAGCCGAATCCAGTAATCCGGGACACCCATGGCGAAACGGTAGTCGAACCCCATACCGCCCGCGTCTAGCGGAGCGGCCAGGCCCGGCATGCCGCTGACATCTTCGGCAATGGTTACCAGGCCGGGATCCAGTTCATGCAGCATACGATTGGCCAGGGCCAGATATACCAGGGCCTCGTCATCCACTTCGCTGCCGTAGTAATCTTCGTAGGAGTTGAAAGCCTTTTCTAGGCCGTGATGTAGATATAGCATGCTGGTGACACCGTCGAAACGAAAGCCGTCCACCCGGTACTCATCCACCCAGTAGCGGCAGTTGGAGAGCAGATAATGTAACACCTGGGGCCGGGCGTAATTGAAACACCGCGAATCCCAGGCCGGATGTCTGCCCCTTTCACCGTCATGGAAATACTGGTAAGGGGTGCCGTCGAAGTAGCTGAGCCCCTCAACCACATTGGCCACGGCGTGGGAATGGATCAGGTCCATCAGGACGCGCAACCCCAGGCCGTGGGCCGTGTCAATCAATTCCTTGAGTTCTTCCGGAGTCCCAAAGCGTGAGGAGGCGGCGAAAAAGCTGGATACCTGGTATCCGAATGAGGCGTAATACGGGTGCTCCGGCAGGGCCATCAACTGGAGGGTGTCATAGCCGGCCGCCGCAATCCGCGGCAGGACCTCACGGGTAAACTCGCGATAGGTACCGACCTTTTCGGCATCCTGGGCCATGCCCACATGGGCCTCGTAGATGAACAGTGGTGGGGCGGCTGTCCGCTGCAATTGGTGCTTCCAGTGATATCCCCGGGGCGGTGCCCAGACTTGGGCGGAAAAAATCCCGGTGTCCGGGTCCTGTACCACCCGGCGGGCATAGGCCGGAAACCGGTCACCCTGGCCGTTTGGCCACTGCAGGTGCAACCGGTAGTGCATGCCATGCTTCAATTGGTCGATGGGCAGGCGGATTTCCCAATCGCCGTTGGGATTGATCCGCTGGAGTCTGTAGGGTTCAGCGACCTGCCAGGCCGACATGTCACCGACCAGGTAAACCGCCACCGCATTCGGTGCCCATTCGCGAAAAACCCAACCTGTTTCAGAGCGGTGGAGACCATAATAGGTGTGGCCGGCGGCGAAATCGGTCAGCGAGGCGGCGTTGTCCGACAGTAGCCGGGCGGCCATGTCGTCGATTGCCTGTAACCTGCGTTGGATAGTGCCCTGGTAGGGGGCCAGGTAAGGATCAACCGCCACCAGGCGGGATACTTTCCGTCCAACATCATCGGAGAAGGTGGTCATAAGCGCCTGTGATCGATTTTAGCCCTCCGCATCGGGCAGAGAACCCGGAGTCATTCCAACAATCTGGTGTTAATCCGTATATCTGATGTTGCCGTGAAAAGGCGCGGCCTTTCTGGCTGAGCGGCGCTTCTCGGAAAGGCGGACTCAGCACAACTCGCGTCCCTCGAACAAGCACTCCGCCTGCCGCGGGATCAAAGGGCGCTGCAGCATTTTTTCATACAGGTCCATGTAGTGGCGGGCCGTGACGGCGTGGTTGAAGGTTTCGGCCGCATCGCGCATCACTCGGGCGATCTGGGGTGTTTTGATATCTTCGGGTAGCCGGTGAAACGCCAGGGCCTGCTCTATGGCCCAGAATAACCCCTGGCCGTCCCAGATATCAAATAGAAAACCATTTCCGTGTTCTGCCGCGACGTTCATGGGTACGACCGTATCGTGGATACCGCCGGTATTGTGCGCCACCGGCAGTGCGCCGTATAGCGGCCCGATCATCTGGGGCAGGCCGCAGGGTTCGAAACGTGACGGCATCAGGACAAAATCAGCAGCGGCGTAAGCCCGCCGGGCCAGGTCCTCGTTGAAATCACAGATGGCTACCCGTTGGGAAAATCCGTGAAAGTGCACAATGTCGGCAAAGTGCGGTTTGAACTCACCGTTGGCGACGAAAATGATTTCCAGGTTTTCTTCCCAGTACGTATGCACGACCCGGTAGAGAATCTGCGCCAGCAGTTGGCAGCCTTTCTGGATGCTGTCCAATCGGTGCGGCCAGAACAGCAAGGGGGCGCCGGCATCCCGAATCAGCCCGACCTCAGTCTGCAGGGCGAGCTTATTGGTCTGTTTGGCGGCTGCATGTTCTTCCGGGCCATAGTTGACATCCAGCACCGGGTCGCTCTGCGGGGTAAAGGTGGGATCCGGCGCGTTGAGAATACCCGTGGCGCACTGAGCATGAAACTTGTTGGACAATTCGCTGCGAATCGGCCGGCTGACGAAGTCATGTTGACCGTTGACGATTTCATGCAAAAAGGTCGGACTGACCGTATTGACAAAGTGGGCGGCAAAGATGCCGCTGGCCAGCAGGTCAACCGGATTGATATCCCGCGTGGTCTCATAATTATGGGCCATGTGGACGTAATAGAGGTGCTGCCAGAAGGCGGCCGCATCTATGCCGCGGTCCTCGATTTCCGCCAGCAGCAGCTTGGTGGTGTGGATGTTGTGGACGGTAAACAGACAGGGGATCTCCAGCCGGCGTGCCATGGCCGGAATAAGGCCCGTCATCCAATCATTGCAGTGAATCAGATCCGGGCGGACTCTGGGGATGATGTTGTTGATGACCTCGCGCTGAAAGGCCAGGGCGATGCGCGTGTTTTCCGCGGCATAGTTGGAGTAGACATGGTCCATGTAGAAAAAAGCGCGATCTTCGGCCAGGTGGATGCGATCATCCGGCACGGTGTCCTGGATGAGGTCAAGGGCCGCACCCAGCACGGGCTTGCGCTGGGCATTGAACATGGCCCGATAATCCGGCAGCGCCACATGCACGTCGGCGCCATGCTCGAATAGGGCCTTGATCAGGGCCGCGGATACATCGGCCAGCCCGCCGGCTTTGGCAGACAAGTAGTTGGCCATGTTGCCCATATTGTCAGGCAGATAGGTCACCTCCGGGGTGACGACCAGAACACGGGGATTTTGTGGTGTTACCATGCCGTGTCTCCCTGGTGACAGACAGTGTTATGGCGATACTGAATGAAGGGCTGCGCCCAGCGTGCAGCTGAAAGCGGCAACCCCGGTATTAAATGGTTAAGCCCAGGTTACCAGCCCCGGGGTGGTCCGGATCCAGTCGTCGCCGGCCGGTAAAATCCGGCTGGTAAAAGCGTAACGGCCTGAATCCTGGCATTGGACGGTGCAACGGTACAAAAACTCGCCCTCGCCGCGATCTTCGGCCAGGGTCATGGGTAGGGCCTGGCTGCGGGCCACCGCGTTGAGGGTTGCGCTACGACCAAAATAAAGCTCCACGGACACCTCTTCCGGCCGCAGGTCTCCCAGGTGGGCCACGGTGGAGACCTCGAATGAGTCGCCCACCCGAAAGGGCCCCGACAGTTCCCCCACCGGCTTTTCAACTTTGAGTTTCGGCCAGTGCTGTCGCAGGCGTTCGTGATTTTCGGCCAGTTCCCGGGCTTGCCGGGCGTCATTCTCCAGCAGGCCTGTCATGGCCAGCGCCGCGGGTATATAAAACCGGTCATCATACTCCCCCACCATGCGGAGGCTGCAGAACCGACTGATGGCCAGTTTCATGGAGGCTTTCATCATGGCCACCCACTGCGCCGGATGGTCGCCGTTTTTGCGATAGTAAAATTTCGGGATGACATCGTTTTCCAATAGGTTGAAAAGGGACTGGGATTCAACCGCGTCCAGATAGGCCGGGTCGCCGCTTTCATTGCCCTGTCCAATCGCCCAACCGACCCCTTCGGTATAGCCTTCGGCCCACCAGCCATCCAGGATACTGAGGTTGAGGACACCGTTTAAAGCCGCTTTCATGCCGGAGGTGCCACAGGCTTCGTAGGGCCGTCGCGGGGTGTTGAGCCAAACGTCGCAGCCTTGAACCAGGTAACGACCGGTCGGCATGTCGTAATCTTCCAGGAAGACAACCCGCCGTCGAAAGCGGTCCCGACGGCAAAATTCGATCAGCTGTTTAATCAATTGCTTGCCCTGGTCATCCCGGGGGTGGGCCTTGCCGGCGAAAATGAACTGGACCGGTCTTTCTTCATCGGTCAACAGTGCTTCGAGGCGCTCCGGTTCGAGCAAAAGCAGCCCGGCACGCTTATAGGTGGCAAAGCGCCGGGCAAAACCAATGGTCAGCGTGTCTTGGTCCAGCACCCTTTCCGCATCCTCCATCAGAGAGGCCGGTGCATTGCGGCGGGAATACTGGCGGACGATACGATCACGGCAGGCCCGCAAGAGGCGGGCCCGGCTCATGTCGTGCGCCCGCCACAGTTCTTCGTCGTATATTTCGTCTATTTTCTTGATGTTTTCCGGTTTGAGCGAAGACCGATACCACTCGGGGCCAAGGTAGCGTTCGCAGACCGCGGCCACTTCCGGTGACATCCAGGTAGGCACATGGACACCGTTGGTAATATGGGAGATGGGGATTTCATCCTTGGGTCGATCCGGCCAGACAGACGACCACATCTTGCGGGCCACCTTGCCGTGCAGTTCGCTGACCCCGTTGCAGTACTGGGCCATGCGCAGCCCGAGAATGAACATCGACATAGGGCTGGTTTCCGCGGCCCCGGCCTGTTGCCCCCAGGAGAGGATCTCATCGACCGTTACCCCAAGGCGGTCGGTGAAGGCCTGCAGAACCGGTTTGACCATGTCGGGACTAAATTCATCATGGCCGGCCGCCACCGGTGTGTGGGTGGTGAAGACGGTACTGCGAGCCACAATCTCGTGGGCTGTTTTGAGGTCCACGTGGTGTCGGGACATGGTTTGGGCGAGCCGTTCAAGACCGGAAAAGGCGGCATGCCCCTCGTTCATATGACTCACTTTTACCGTCAGACCCAGCGCATCCAGGGCTTTCATACCGCCGATCCCCAGCAGCGCCTCTTGCGCCAGGCGAACACGGGAACCACCGGCATAGAGCCGGTTGGTGATATTCTGGATTGGTTTGGGATTACTATCCAGGTAAGTGTCCAGCAGTATGAGGGTGATACGTCCGACCCGGACCTTCCAGACGGTCGCCTGCATGGGACCGTCCGGGCCGGTGACCTCGATGACCACTTCCCGGCCATCCGGATCGGTGGCGCGTACCAGCGGCAGTGAAAAGATATCCGTATCGGGATACTCTTCCTGCTGCCAGCCATTGGGATCCAGGTATTGGTGAAAATACCCCTGGCGGTACAACAGACCGATGCCCACCAGCGGCAGATCCATGGCCGAGGCTGCTTTGAGGTGGTCCCCGGCCAGGATGCCCAGGCCGCCTGCGTATATGGGCAGGCTTTCGTGGATGCCGAACTCCATGGAAAGATAGGCGATGACCTCGCCGGGTTCAAAAGCCGGGTCAGCCGGGGCCTTGGCGGTCAGGACCTTTTTTTTGAAATCTGCGCGCACCCGGTCAAGATGTGCCAGAAAACTTGTATCGTTGGACAGGTGGTTCAGGCGCTGTTGCGAAACCAGGGTCCCAAAGATAATGGGATTGCCATGGGCCTCTTTCCAGAGACTCCGGTCGATGCGTTTAAAAAGATCGACCGCATCGTATGACCAGCACCACCAGTAGTTACGCGACAGCGTCTCCAGAAATTTCAGGGATTCCGGAAGGCTGGGATAGACTTGGTAGGTCTGCAGGTTCTTCATGATTGTCCTCAGTTACCGGTTCGGGTAGCTACGCCGGTTTGAAATCCACCGATTTCGTCGGATCGGGATGCTCAGTTAAATCAAGAACAAATTCTTGGGATATTCTCTAAATTAGGAATTTAGAAACAGTCATTAGTATGATTCTTTTTCTTCTGAATGCAAGTTTTATTGCCAAATATTGCATTGCTTTCCCGGTTGCATAAGCATATCAGGGCACAACCTACCCGGACAATTTACGCCACACCCGTAAAAGTTCGCTAACACTCCAGGCCTGGGCGTCGCAACCGCGGGCAGTGTGAGGGGCATCGCCATCCAGAATTTCCGGTAAATGCCCCACACATCCGGCTTGGAGCATCCGTAAACTGTGAGCCAGGTAGGCGCGGGCGGAATCCCGGCCGGTTTGTGGATATGCCAGCGCCAGGGCCTCGCAAAACAGGGGCAACTGCCAGCCCCAGGCTGTCCCGTTGTGATAGGCCGGCTTGCGAGATGTGTCTTCGTCACCAGCGTAGTGTCCCCGGTAGGGACGCCGGGGATCACTGAGTCGCCGGCCATTCTTTTCAATGATGAGGGGACGCTTGACCGGTCGGTCGGCCAGGCTACGCAGACCGCCGGGGACGAGCAACTCTCCGCAGGCGTCCACCACGTTACGGCGCAGGTGCGTATCCCGCAGGGTGCCCAGGGTCACGGCCAGCAACTGGTTCGGGCGCAGGGCATCGTCGGCTTCGGCTGCGGCGGCCGGTGTCCCCGGCCGGGCGTGCCGGCAATCGGCAAGATAACCTTTATCGGGAAGATAAAACCAACGCTCCACGGCGGCACGCACCCTGTCGGCCCGCACGTGCCAGGCGGCGCTGTTGCCTGGATCGATGTCTGCTAAAAATTCCAGGGCGGCCTGATAAAGAGCCTGGATTTCGATGGGAAAACCCTCGCGCGGTGTTCCCGCCGGGTGGTTGGTATCCATCCAGGTAAAATGGGTCGGGCTGAACAGCAACCCCGATTCCGGGTCGACCCGGATACCATTGGGTGTGCCGCGTTCTAACGCTGCCGCAATATCGATCAGTACCTGGCGCAGGCTGCGTGCCCCGCACAGGGTGTCGAGAAATTTAGCGTCGGCGGTCTGCTTATAAAGGTCCCGGCAGGCTGTAAAGAGCCACAATGCTGCATCGGATGTATTGCGGTTGCTGCTGTCCGTACCGCGAATCATGTTGGGCAGGGTTCCGTCCTGCTCCAGGTTTGCAACCGCGCAGAGGATCTCCAGGACATCCTGGGTGTCTCCGGCGGCGATCAATCCCCGGGCGACGATCAAAGTATCGCGACCCCAGTCCAGAAACCAGGGGTACCCGGCAATCACGGTTTTGCCGCTCCCGCGTTTTACGACAAACTGGCGCAGCGAATCCGCCAGCATGGATTCCACGGCATGTTTCTCCATACCAGCCTTTGCAGGGGCTTCCGGTGCCGATTCATCGCCCACGCCCACCGTCAAGCAGGTGGATTCACCGCCAGCCAGATAGAGCGAAAAATACCCCGGGCTGAACAGGTCCGAGTGTGGGTCCAGTCCGCGCTGGTCCTCTGTCTCGCGATATACCATGTATTGCCATTCGGGCTCCATGGTGTAACCGGCCCCGACCATCTGAGCCCTTACTGCTGAGTCGCCGGGTGGCTGGAATACAAACCCGTCCGGTGCTGGTGCGACCGCTTCCGGCCAGGTGTGCTCGGGTCCGGCGAAAGCTTTGGTGGTATCATGAAAGCTGCGATATTCCAGGTCCGGCCGTACGATGAGGCGCACCGGTTCGCCATCCGGCATCTGGGCTTTTGCCTTAGCGGCGGCGTGACGTCGAAAGGAGACCTCGATCTCGTTTTCTCCGGGTCGCATGCGTGCGCGGACATCCAGCCGAATATACTGGCCCTGGCCGGTGGGGACTTCAAAGCGCCATTCACCGAAATGGGCCGGTGACACGACGAAGGCCTCCTGGCAGTCGCTGGATAATTCATGGGAGTAGCCCTGGTAAACCACCCAGGCGCGACAGCGCGCCAGCACAACCAGGCGGTCCTCGGGATGGTCGGGACTGAGATTGGCGGCCAGGAAGGCATCATAGCGGCTGTTCAGGGTTGCCCAGCGGCCATGGGCGCGCAGCATCCCGCCGAGACCATTGGTTCCCAGGAAGGTCAGCGGCTGATCCAGGAGCATCTCGCGCCTGAATTTAAGCATGGGTTCCGTTTCCATAACGCGCGGTGGTGGCAGGAACAGTAAGGCCGCCTCTTCGCGGCGGTTGCCTGCTGGGGTGTTGTTCCAGAGCATCAATTGGATGGTCCGCTCTGCCTCCGGCACCGGCAGCGGTAGAAAAAGGACAAACTGGTATCCGGCATTTGCCGGCAGGCTGTCATGGACGGCTTGCACGTGGCCGTCACATTCCAGGCGGGCGCGAAAGGGATGCGGTGATTCAATCAGCAGGAAATGATTCGGTGGTACCATGACGATCCTGCGCAGATCCTGCGGATACCGCCAGCGGATAACCCGGGCGGCACCGTCCGGATGCAAGTGCCGATCGCAAAAATCGACCGGATCGTCAAGCAAATCCCGCGCAGCGCCGGTGGGATCGGTAGCGCCGAGATCCAGCGTTTCCCGGACTTCCTGCAGCACACTGAGGGCTATGGCCTGAGCACGTTGCCGATGGATGTTTTCCGGCAACTCTGCAGGGTTTGCCAAAGATCGCTCGAGACGCTGTACGGCGGCCGTATCCGGGTCCAGGCAAAGAACTTCAGCCGGCGAAAGTCGGCGGTAAAGCCGGTCGTTCTGTTTTTCCAATAGTACCTTTTGGCCGGTCAAAAGATCATGGCGGGAACGCGACGGGTGCAGATTCGCCGTGACAGACCAATGGGCATCCACGGGACGATCCGGATCGAGGTTGATCAGAATCAACAGTTCCCGGTCCGTACCGGGCTGTCGGCGCAGCAGTACCAGGAAGTTACCCGGGTCGGCCGGTAGTAGCTGCAATTCGCTGGATTTATCGAAGCAGGGATGCTCGCGCAACAGGAAGTTCAGTCGCCGGATCCAGTCCACCAGGTTGGGGCTTTGGCCCCAGTTCAAGGGCGGGCTGTCATGCACATTGATCTTTGCGGTCGCCAACCATTCAACCCCGTTGGCAAAGCCGAAACCGCCGGAGTGGCTACAAACGGCCGCCAGGGCGGTACGCAACCGGGCCCAAGCCGGAGACGTGGCGGCCAGGCGGTTGTTATCGTGAGTCTCGGCAAAGTGGATGGCCCCGCCCAGCCGGGCGGAGATGTCCTGGACCGATGGCAGATAATGCTCGATGGCCGACCGGTCGTAGTTCTGGAACAGCTCAGAATAGACCCAGTCGAACCCGCCGTTATCGAGCAGTTCCCGGGTCACGGACACCTTGCCGCCCAACCCCTCCAGGAAGAAGATGGTCTCGGGAAACTGCTGCCGGACGGTAGCAATGATAAAGCGCCAGGCCGGCAGGGGGACCATATACCCGGCATCGCAGCGAAATCCGTCGACGCCTCGGCGGCACCAGGTAAGAAAAATTTCCGCCATGACTTGCCACAAGCCTTGATGGCGGTAGTCCAGACGCGTGAGGTCCTCCCACACGATGCCCCAGGCCCCGGGATTTTCGATGCGCCCGTCTTCATCCCGGGCCAGCCATTCTGGATGGGTTTCATGCATGCGGGCGGCCCAGCCTGTGTGATTGATGGCCAGGTCCAGGATAATGCGGGCCGACCGCTGGTGGACGGCATCGACCAATTCCTGGAACTGTTCCAGGGGCGTTGCGGTCGGGTCAAATTCGGCCTGGGCCGGATCGATAGCAGTAAATCCCAGAGCGGCATAGGGGCTCCCGAAGCGTCCCATACGGGCATATGTGGTAGGGGTCGGGTGGATCGGCAACAACTGGAGGTAGCGGCACCCCAGGTGGTAAACAATAAAATCGAGCTCCGTGATCAGGTCGCGAAAGGTCCCGGACGGTGGAATTACCGCATAGCCGGCCTGGTCCAATTCAGTCACCGTGTGTTGTTGACCGTCGGTCAACTGTAGGCCGTGTTCCTTGCCGGGGCCGAACTGGCGGACGAAGGCATTGTAAATAATGTTGGCACCGCATGTTTCCGCTGGTGATACGTTCAGGACGACGTTACCACCCGGAGGCCATTGCGGGTGAGAGGAGTCATCCGGCAGAAAAAAGCACTTGGCTTCGAAATGGCCGGTTTCTAAAAGAGGTATCCGGATTTCAAATGTCCCCGGTGCCGTCTCTCGCATGGGGACATCGTACCAGTCCCGGCTCAGCGACGGGCGCTGGGATTTAACTGCGTCGATAATCTCCTGCCGCATGGTGGCGGCATGGCCGACATTGGTGCGCAAGAAAGCCGCCCCCCGCCGGCCTGCGGGTACCTTTATGGTAAAGGTAAACGTGTCACCCCGGTAGCAATGGAAGGATTGCCCGGGTTCGGGTTCTTGTAGAATTGACGCCACGGCACTCTCGGGGGCCTTTGGGTTCACGTTCGGTCGATATTAGAAATACATACCCATCATAATATCATTTGGAATTGAATCAAGAAAATGAATACACAGCGCCTCAAAAGCAACTATCTAAAGGGTATTCTTAATGGGCGCCTGGACAATTGCTCGATCGAAAATTGCCCTTTCATGACCTCTGCCCATCCGGGCTATCGGTGGGGTTGGTATCAAGATCGGTCTTTCACCAAATTCGCGGGCACAATGTTAGGTTTCTAGCGGATAACCAGCCCAATTTTCTGGTTGATGCTTGACAATCTCTATTTTGACCTAAATCTGAATTGTAGCGCCTCCTCATTCATTACGAATTGAGGGTTGCTGACAAGAGCGTCTACCTGGTGTGTGTATCATAGGTAACCCGGGGTTAAGTTTGAGCGGTCATTGAGGTTGAGGTAGCAAAATGGATGATTCAACACAAGTGAGTGTATACGACGACCGCCGGACACTAGCGTATGATTTGATGACCTACATAGCCCAATTGGTGGTGCTTACCGTAAATTCACGCGAGCAGTTTTGCATGGCACTATCGGGTGGCTCGCTCCCTGAGACCCTGGCCATGGCACTCGACCAGGATCTTCCGGATGCCGGTGTTGCTTGGCCGGGATGGCAGGTCTTTTGGGCTGATGAGCGGTGGGTACCGCCAAGCAGCCCCGAATCCAACTATGGTGATGCAGTGAAACGCTTTCTGGGTCGCACTCCCATTTCCGCTGAACAGATTCATGCCATGGACACATCGCAGCCTTTGGACAAAACAGCTCTAGACTATGCGGCCACTTTAGAATCGGTACTCAATCCGGGCCACAACCTGTATCCACGCTTCGATCTCATCCTGCTCGGTATCGGTCCCGACGGCCACACGGCGTCTCTGTTTCCAGACCATCCGGTTTTAAACGAAACCAAAGCCTGGGTTTCATCCGTTACGGACGCCCCCAAACCGCCGCCGTACCGCATTACCTTGACGTTGCCGGTGATCAACCATGCGCGGCATATAGCCTGGGTGGCCACCGGGGCGGGCAAAGCGGACATCGTTGCCCAGGTCCTGCATCCATCTCCTGGTACGAAAGCCCTGCCCGCCGGGCGGGTGAAACCAGCCAATGGAGACATGCGCTGGTTTATCGACCGTGCTGCTGCGGTTCGACCCGCTAAAAAACCAATTGAGTACCAGCCATAGCATCTTATACCTGGAAAAGCCGGATGGACTTTGAACAGGAGGCGCTTTGCCGGCGGATCTCATTTGGCCGCCAACAATCCTTTTTTGTCTGGCCGTAAAGATTCATGGTCCAGCGTGGCCGAGGCTTACATGTGCAGGGAACTTTGACCTATCCCGGTTTTTGTGTAAGGCGGCGACCGTTTTTGCGACAGAAAAACATCTGATTTGCTTTGGTGGGGCGGTTTGCGATAATCATGAAAAAGCCCTGCTCCCTGACAATAATCCTGGAAAAGGATCTTCGCAGAAGGAATTATCCTTAATCAACGGGGGCTGACCTGTTTTTGCCAGCCCCCTGCAACCTTTATCAGAATGGCAGCAAGGATGAAAACCATGAATGCAAATAAAGCCTCCACAATCGTGATCTTCGGTGCTTCCGGGGACCTGACCCGCCGCAAGCTCATACCGGCGCTGTACAACAACTTCCGGAAAAACCGGCTTGACGCTGGCGTGCGTATCGTCGGATTTGCCCGCCGCGACTGGCGTGACGACCATTTTAGAGATCACCTGGCCGGTGGCGTGGAGCAATTTGGAACCGGCTTCGAGGCCAACCGCTGGCACGACTTTGCCCAACGCATCACTTACGTCCAGGGCAACCTGGATGCACCTGCGGATTATGCCGGGCTTGACTTGCACTTGCGGACTGCGGAGAACGGCGCGGCCGATCGTCTTTACTACCTGGCGACCGCACCCGATTTTTATGGGCCGGCCTGTGATCACCTGGCTGCGGCCGGCATGGCCGACGAAACATCCGGTCAACGCCGCATTGTCATCGAAAAACCTTTCGGCCGGGACCTGGCGTCGGCCCGGGCGTTGAATCAGCGCGTACATGCAGCTTTTGCCGAGCATCAGGTCTTTCGCATCGACCACTATCTGGGCAAGGAGACCGCTCAAAACATCCTTTTCCTGCGCTTTGCCAACACCTTTTTCGAACCGGTCTGGAATCGGCGCTACGTGGCCAATGTCCAGATCACGGTGGCGGAGAGCGTGGATGTGGGGCGGCGCGGCGGCTATTACGACAAGGCCGGCGTGCTGCGCGACATGTTTCAGAATCACTTGATGCAGCTGCTGGCGTTGGTGACCATGGAACCGCCGGCATCTCTGGACGCCGATGCCATCCGCAACGAAAAGGTCAAGGTGCTTGGCACGGTACGCCCCATCTCTCCGGAGGACAGCGTCCGTGGTCAGTATGCGGGCTATCGCGAGAGCAGCGGCGTGGCGGCCGACTCGCAGACGGCTACGTATGCCGCGCTGCGACTTTTTATCGACAATTGGCGCTGGAAAGGGGTCCCCTTCTACCTGCGCTCCGGCAAGGCCATGCCCGCCAAGAGCAGCTCCATCATCATCGAGTTTCAACCGCCGCCGGATGTGATCTTCCATTTGGGGAAGAAGGATTGCTTTACGCCCAACTTCCTCTCCATTTGCATTCAGCCGGACGAGGGCATCCAATTGCGCTTTGAAACAAAAGTGCCGGATACGGTGGCCGAATCGCGCTCGGTCAATATGAGCCACTCTTACCAGGAAGCCTTCCCGGACATCGCACTGCCGGATGCGTATGAGCGGCTCCTCCTGGATGCTCTCAAAGGTGATGCCGCCCTGTTTGCCCGCAATGACGGTATCGAGAACTCCTGGCGATTGGTCGATCCGATTATGTCCGGCTGGTCCACCGACCCCGAAGCCTCGCCGTTGCATACCTATCCCCGGGGCAGTTGGGGTCCGGAGGCGGCCGATGACCTGTTGGCCAAGGATGGCCATGCCTGGCGGATGGGCTGTTGCGGGTTGCCCTGTGATTAAAACGTAACAAACTCCAGATGACCCGGGTGACTGCTAAATTAGCAAAGACGAAAGGAATCATCATGAAAAAGCAAGCCGATATCGGCCTCGTCGGGCTGGCCGTCATGGGTGAAAACCTGATTCTGAACATGGAAAGTAAGGGCTTCACCGTGGCCTGTTTCAACCGCACCACGAGCAAGGTGGACGACTTCGTTAACGGGCGTGCAGCCGGCAAGAACATAATCGGCTGTCACAGCATCGCAGAACTGGTCGGAACGCTGCAGCGGCCGCGCAAAGTGATGTGCATGATCAAAGCCGGCGGGGCCGTGGACGCCTTTATAGAATCGGTCCTGCCCCACCTGGAAGCGGGCGACATTATCATCGACGGCGGCAATTCAAACTATACGGACACTATCCGGCGGGTGGCTGCCGTCGAGCGCGAGGGGCTGCTCTACGTCGGAACCGGCATCTCCGGCGGCGAAGAGGGCGCTCTCACGGGGCCGTCCATCATGCCGGGGGGTTCGGCGGCCGCATGGGCGTCGGTCAAACCGATTTTCCAGAAGATCTGTGCATATACCGACGACGGAGAACCCTGTTGCGACTGGGTCGGCGAGAGCGGCGCGGGCCATTTCGTCAAGATGGTGCACAACGGCATCGAGTACGGTGACATGCAGCTGATCAGCGAGACCTACCAGTTAATGAGAGACGGGCTGGGGCTTTCCAACGAATCGATGGGCCGTGTTTTCGCTGAGTGGAACCGCGGTCTGCTCGACTCATATCTGATCGAAATCACCAGCGACATTCTTGACTACCGGGATGAGAACAACGAGGCCGTGCTGGATCAAATCCTGGATACGGCCGGGCAGAAAGGCACCGGCAAATGGACGGCTATCAATGCCCTCGATGTTGGCCAGCCGCTGACGTTGATTGGCGAAGCAGTTTTTGCCCGCTTTCTGTCGGCCATCAAGGATGAGCGGGTGGCAGCCGCTCAGCTGCTAAAGGGGCCGAAAGCCGCCTTTGAAGGCGCGTCTGAAACCATGGTCGGCGACTTGGAACAGGCCCTGTATGCATCGAAAATCGTGTCCTATGCCCAGGGGTACCAGCTCATGCGGGCAATTGCCGCCGAGCAGGGGTGGGATCTCAACTATGGCGGTATCGCCCTGATGTGGCGGGGTGGATGTATTATTCGCTCCGCGTTTCTCGGAAAAATCAAGGAAGCCTTTGACAAGGATCCCCGTCTGGTCAATCTGCTGCTGGCCCCCTTTTTCGCGGAGGCTCTGGAGACCGCCCAGGACGGTTGGCGGCGGGTAGCGGCTGCGGCGGTGCAGGGGGGCATCCCCCTGCCGGCGATCAGTTCGGCCCTGGCCTACTATGATGGCTATCGTTCAAAACGACTGCCGGCCAACCTGTTGCAAGCCCAGCGCGATTATTTCGGCGCCCACACCTATGAACGCGTCGACCGTCCCAGGGGCGCGTTTTTCCATACCAATTGGACCGGCCGCGGTGGCGACACCGCATCGACAACCTACAACATTTGAACGGCAGGGGCCGGGTCTGTATTTGCGGACGCAAGTCCACATTGCCCGGCAGCAGGCAAGACCGCGTTTACCGATGGCACAGGAGAGAGGCGATGAACCAAACCAATGAGCACAGGCGGCTGTACGACCATCGCCGGCGAAAAGCCAACTGGAAAAAATGGGGGCCTTACCTGAGCGACCGCGCCTGGGGGACGGTGCGTGAGGACTACAGCCCCGACGGCAGCGCCTGGGATTACTTCCCCCACGAACACGCTCGCAGCCGGGCCTACCGCTGGGGTGAGGACGGCATCGGCGGAATTTCGGACCGCAATCAATACATCTGTTTCGCCCTGGCGCTTTGGAACGGAAAGGATCCAATCCTTAAAGAGCGCCTGTTCGGCCTGAGCGGCTCCGAAGGTAATCACGGCGAGGATGTCAAGGAATACTACTTCTATTTGGACAGTACGCCCACTCACAGCTACATGCAGATGCTGTACAAGTATCCCCAGGCCGAATACCCCTACGACGATCTCGTGTTTGAGAACCGGCGTCGGGATTTCTCTGATTACGAGTATGAACTGCTGGATACAGACGTTTTTGACGGCAATCGCTATTTTGATGTCATGATCGAATACGCCAAATCGGACCAGGATAACATCCTGGCAAGAATTACGGTGACAAACCGCGGGCCGGAGAGAGCGAGATGTGTAGCACTGCCCAGCCTTTGGTTTCGGAACACCTGGTCTTGGGGCTATGAAAACGGCCCCATGAACGATGTCGCAGGCAAGCCGCATCTTCTGCAGAACAATGACGAATCCAACGTTGCCATGGTTGCGATTAAACATCCTACAGCCGGCGACTATTATTTGTATGCTGAAAATGCCGATGAACTGCTTTTTACAGAAAACGAAACCAACCTGGAACGATTGGATCAGTCTCCCAACGGCAATCCGTTTGTCAAAGATGCCTTTCATCGCTACCTGGTGAACGGGGAGAAAGATGCCGTTAACCCGGATAGGGAAGGCACCAAGGTCGCGATGATTTTTGACAGAGATTTCGATCCGGGTCAGTCACGGACCATTCGGTTGCGGTTAGCCAACACCCAAATAGATACGCCCTTTGCCGATTTCGATGCGATTTTCGCGCAGCGACAAGGCGAAGCGGATGAATTCTACCATGTGATCCAAAAGCCGGACTTGAGCGCAGATGAAAGGCGCGTTCAACGCCAGGCTCTGGCCGGCATGCTGTGGACGAAGCAATTCTTTTACTACAATATCGAACAGTGGCTCCAGGGCGATCCCGGCCGGCCGCCGGTTCCGAAGGCTCGGCGAGACGGGCGCAACAGTGAATGGGAACATCTGAACAACTTCGACATCATCTCTATGCCGGACAAATGGGAGTATCCCTGGTATGCCGCCTGGGACCTGGCCTTTCACTGCCTTCCCTTGGCCCTGGTGGACGCCGATTTTGCCAAGCGGCAGCTCGATCTGATGGCCCGCGAATGGTACATGCACCCCAACGGCGCCCTGCCGGCCTATGAGTGGAAATTTGGTGATGTCAACCCGCCGGTGCATGCCTGGGCGGCCTGGCGGGTTTACAAAATCGACGCCAAGCAGCAAGGGGTGGCCGACCGGCTATTTCTGGAAGGTATATTTCATAAACTGCTGCTGAATTTTACCTGGTGGGTCAACAAAAAGGATGCCGAGGGGAACAATGTTTTTCAGGGTGGATTTCTAGGCCTCGACAACATCAGCGTCTTCGACCGCAGCGCGCCGCTGCCTACCGGCGGCCATATCGATCAATCCGATGGGACTTCTTGGATGGCGTTCTATAGCTTGGTCATGCTGAAAATTGCCCTGGAACTGGCCCAAGACAATCCCGTCTATCAGGACACCGCCAGCAAATTTTTCGAGCACTTTCTACGCATTGCCGGCGCTATGACCGACGATTACCGCGACGGAATTAGCCTGTGGGACGAACCAGACGGCTTTTTCTATGACGTGTTGCACCTGCCCGACGGCCACGCCGTTCCGCTGAAAGTCCGCTCCCTGGTGGGTTTGATGCCGTTGCTGGCAGTTGAGACCCTGGAGCACGATCTGGTGAGCAGTCTACCGGATTTCCGGCGGCGCCTGAACTGGTTCTTTGAGAATCGAGCCTATCTGCGGGACAGCGGCAACCTGGCCTGTGTGAAGGCACCGGGAGAAGGTTCGCGACGGTTGCTATCGATTGTCAATCGCGAGCGGTTGATCAAAACGTTGCAACCCATGCTGGATGAAAATGAATTTTTATCCCCATACGGTATCCGCTCGGTTTCCAAATTTCACAAGGACAATCCATACACTTTCTACGTGGACGGTCAGGCCCATACCATCAGCTACCAGCCGGCCGAATCCGAAAGCGGACTATTCGGCGGCAATTCCAACTGGCGCGGGCCAATCTGGTTTCCGATCAACTACCTGTTGATTGAATCCCTGCAGAAATTCCATCACTATTACGGCGATTCCCTGAAAGTGGAATGTCCGACCGGATCAGGGCGGATGATGAACCTTGGCGAGGTGTCTAAAGGACTATCAAGACGCCTGATTAAAATGTTCCTGCGCAATGGCAATTGCGAGCGTCCCATTTACGGCGGTCAGCGTGCCTTTCAAGATGATCCGCACTGGCGTGACCACATCCTGTTTAATGAGTACTTTCACGGCGACAACGGGGCCGGGCTGGGCGCCTCCCATCAGACCGGCTGGACAGGCTTGATCGCTAAACTTATCCAACAATCCGGCGGATCGGAAGATTAGGAGAGACGACAATGTCGGTAGAATATCCTGAAATCATTATGCCGCGAGGTCAGGCCGAGACTGTCCTGAAGGGACAAAAAGCACTGGTTACCGGTGGCAGCTCGGGAATCGGCAGGGCGGCAGCCATTGCGCTTGGGAAAGCCGGGGCCGACGTAGTGGTTAACTACGTCCATGGAGAAGATCAGGCGCAGGAGGTGGTCACAGCGATCGAAGAGAACGGCGGTCGCGCCCTGGCTCTTCAGGCGGACGTCTCCAAAGAGGATCAGGTAGTGGCAATGTTTGCGAAGATGAAAAGCGAGCTGGGGACTATCGACATCTTGATCAATAACGCCGGACTACAGCAGGATGCCCCGTTTGACGAAATGACCCTGGACCAGTGGAATCTGGTAATAAATGTGAACCTTACGGGCCAATTTCTCTGTGCCCGCGAAGCAGTGCGTGAATTCAAACGCCGCGGGGTTGTACCGGAAATCTCCTGCGCTGCTGGTAAGATCATCTGTATGAGTTCCGTCCACGAGGTCATTCCGTGGGCCGGCCATGTGAACTATGTCGCCAGCAAGGGGGGGGTGATGCTGATGATGAAAAGTATTGCTCAGGAAGTGGCGCCCTACCGCATTCGGGTTAACAGCATTGCCCCGGGTGCCATTCGCACACCGATTAACACCGATGCCTGGAAGACCCCGGAGGCTTATGAATCCTTGATGACGCTGGTGCCCTACAAACGTATTGGCGAGCCCGAAGACATCGGACGGGCAGCTGTCTGGCTGGCTTCCGACCAAGCCGATTACATCAACGGCATCAGCCTGATAGTGGACGGTGGCATGACCTTGTACCCGGGTTTCGCGACAGGCGGATAAGGTAAGCCCCCTGGTGCACTTACCAGAAAAATAAAACTGTGAAACCAGGTGTTGACCCATGCAACCAGTAATTTTTAACAAGCGAATCCCATGAACAGTGAATCGAAATACATATTGGCCGGTGACATCGGCGGAACGAAAACCAACCTGGGGCTCTTTCGGCTGCAGGTCGAAGGTCTCAAAGAAATTGATACGGCCACCTATTCCAGCCAGGCCGCGGGGGGGTTGGAAGAGTTGATTTCAGCAATGCTGGCGCGGCAGTCCGTTTCTATATCGGCCGCCTGTTTCGGTGTTGCCGGCCCGGTAGTAGCAGGTGCCGCCGACCTCCCGAATCTTGACTGGTCCATTTCCGAAAATAGTTTGCGCCGGGCGTTCGGCTGGCAGCAGGTTCAGATCATCAACGACCTGGTTGCGACGGCCATCGCCGCCCCACGCCTGGATCCATCCGCGCTGACCAGCCTGAATAAAGGCGACCCCCAAATTAGTGGCAACCTGGCCGTGATCGCGCCGGGAACCGGCCTGGGCCTGGCGTTGCTGATCACCCAGCGTGGCCGTTACCTACCGGTGGCCTCCGAGGGCGGCCATGCCGATTTCGCCCCGAACGATGAAGCCGAAGCCGATTTGTGGCGCTTTTGCCACCAGCGGTTTGGTCACGTAAGCGCAGAGCGCGTGCTATCCGGCCAGGGACTGGTCAATATCTTTGAATGGCTGCTGTCCAGTGACGAACGCAAACCCATACCGGCGGTCCTGCAGGCCATGGCTTCCGAAGACCCTGCCGCGGTCATCACCCGCTATGCCCTCGCTGACGAAGATGCGCTTTGCCGGGAGGCCCTGCAGCGGTTTTGCCGCATCTTCGGCGCGGTGGCCGGCAACTTCGCCCTGGCCGGCATGGCCACCGGGGGTGTCTATTTAGGGGGCGGCATCCCGCCCAAGATTGTGCCGGCCCTGCAAACAGCCGCCTTCATGGAGAGCTTCACTGCAAAGGGGCGTTTTCGTGACTTTATGCAGGCCATTCCCGTACAGGTCATCTGTGAAGACCGGGCGGCGCTTTTCGGCGCGGCTCAACGGGCCTATGAATTGGCAACGCTAAAAGGAGACAAACATGACAACGGATAACCATGAGGAGACAGTGGCGAGCCTCGACGGCGAGAGCCTCGAAGACCTCTCACGACGAGTAAGAGAATTGTTCGACATCCAAGATCGCGCCTACGGATTCCCATCAAAAACGTATCCCAAATGTTTTGTCGGCAGTGATGCGGTTGCCAATTTGGTAGAAGCGGGGATTGCACTCGACGAAGAGGACGCCGTGCGCGTTGGCAATATGTTACTCAATGCAGGGGTGTTTCATCATGTCCTCGACGAACATTCTTTCAAGAATGAGAACCTGTTTTACCGGTTTATGGAGGATGAAGACCACGGCAAGACGGCCCGCAGGCCCGACGGTACCATGGTGCGGTGGGCGGATTTCATGGCGCCGCTGACCCGGCAGGAAGAGACGCCGTTCTCTTTGCAACCCGCAGTCCCGGAACGCGATCCCGGGCTGGCCGAATTTGCACAGGAAGACCTGGAAGCCTGCGGCGTCTCTCCGCTTGATGAACACAACACCCGTTTTCTGGATCTCCTCCACCCCCGGGAATGGATCGATCCGGAGCCTAAGCCGGTCTACAACGTGGTGGTGATCGGCGCCGGGGCCGGCGGGCTGGTGACCGCGGCGGGCTCTGCCGGTGTGGGCGCCCGGGTGGCCCTCATCGAGGCGCATCTCATGGGCGGCGATTGCCTCACCGTGGGCTGTGTGCCTTCAAAGGCCCTGCTACGCTGTGCCAAGGCGGCCGCCGCGGTGCGTCATGCCGGCGAGTTCGGGGTGAAGATCGACGGCGATGTCTCAGTGGATTTTCCCTTTGTTATGGAGCGCATGCGCCGTCTCAGGGCGCAGATCGCACCGGTCGACTCGGCCGAACGCTTCGCCTCCAAACTGGGTGTCGATGTCTTTATCGGGAAGGGCCGTTTTAACGGAAAGGACCAGATCGAAGTCAACGGCAAGACCCTCAACTTCAAAAAGGCGGTCGTGGCGACCGGCGGCACGGCGGCCATCCCGCCGATTCCCGGTCTGCAGGAGTCCCCTTATCTCACCAACGCCAGCATTTTCAACCTGACCGAGCTGCCCCAACGCCTGGCCGTCATCGGTGCCGGGCCTATCGGGCTCGAACTGGCCCAGGCTTTCCAGCGGTTCGGTTCCCAGGTGACGGTCTTCTCCCGCAGCGACGTCATCCTGCCCAAGGAAGATCCTGACGCGGCCACACTCGTCGGTGATGCGCTGCGCGCAGACGGGGTCCAGTTCCACTACAACGCCCGCTACAAGCGTGTTGAGGGCAGGGAGGGCGGGGGCAAGCACGCCGTGAACATGGTGCTGGAGGAAGAGGGTACCGAGCGGCGCCTGGAATTCAACGCACTTCTGATTGCCGCGGGTCGCAAGCCAACCGTAGATGGGCTGGGGCTGGACACGGCCGGCATCGAGTATGATGCCCGCACGGGCATCACCGTCAACGACAAAATGCAGACCAGCAATCCCAATGTCTTCGCCGTGGGCGATGTGGCCAGCAAGTATCAGTTCACCCACATGTCCGATTTCGGCGCGCGCCTGGTGATCCGCAACGCTCTCTTCTTCGGTCGGGACAAGTTCTCCGATTTCATCGTTCCCTGGGCCACGTACACGGACCCCGAGGTCGCCCACGTGGGGCTTTACGAAAAGGATCTTGAGGAACGCGGCATCGCATACGCCACCATCACCCGGCACTTCGACGATGTAGACCGCACTATCGTGGACGGGGAGACCGACGGTTTCGTCAAGATCCACGTCGAAAAGGGCAAGGATCGGATCCTGGGCGCCACCATCGTCGGCAGCCACGCCGGCGACATGATCAGCGAAATCACCGTGGCCATGCAGGCGGGCATGGGATTGGGCAAGCTGGCCAGTGTGATTCACCCCTATCCCACGGCAGCGGAAGCGATCCGCCAATGCGGCGACGCCTACAACCGGGGACGATTGACGCCGACGGTCAAGACCATATTCAACCGTCTCATGGCCATCAGAAGATAAGGAGACAAAATGATTATTACGACTCGTTCGCTCTTCCTGATGACCGCAGCAGTCGCCCTTATCCTGGGGGCTGCCCGCACGACGGCTTTTGCCAAGGATGAGGTGAATAAAAATTGGCGGGGGCTGGCGATATCGGGTTACGATCCGGTCGCCTATCACAGTGAGGGTCGCGCGGTTGAGGGCTCAAGCAAACATGAAGTCGTGTGGAAGGATGCCAAATGGCGCTTTGCCAGCGCATCCAACAGGGATCGCTTCAAAGCGGATCCGGAGCGCTATGCCCCACGTTATGGCGGCTATTGTGCCTGGGCCGTTTCTCAAGGATACACGGCGGATGTCGATCCCGAAAACGCATGGAACATTGTTGAGGGTAAACTCTATCTCAACTACAGCGTTGCTATTAAAAAGAAATGGGAGAAAGATATTCCCGGGCATATACAGAAAGCCAACGCTAACTGGCCGGGTGTGTTGAGGTGATGGCGGTTTGATTTCCGCTTGAAAAGCGGGACGTCCTGACCCTATCCCCAGAAAAGGTTCCCCGGCTGTACAGTTCTTCCGTTCAAATGATACATTCCTGCATGGTAAGACCTAAGACATCAACTTGGTTGGTCAAATATGGGTAGGCGTCTGTTTGCTTTGATATAGGACAAATAGCGCCAAATTGGTATCGGCGAACTCTGGCGATTAGCATCATAAGGTAAGAAATGAGAGCTTAACGTACAGGTTTGTGGACATGAATAGACAAACCCAATTAGGCCGACAATCCTTTAATGATCAGGCAGCATATGTTCAGTATTAGGTCATTACCTCCTGAGTTTATCCCGGTTTGACACCCAATTGCTCACCCGCTATATTGCTACCGAGTAAAAAATCAATAAAATCACTGTCAGAGGTAGGGTCAAATGAATAAGTTCTACAAATTATTGGTACCATTAGTAATAATTCTGTTTGGCATGCCCGCAGTCTCTTTTCCTGCTAAAAACCAGAGAATTGCACTGGTGATTGGAAACGGTGCATATAAAAACGCACCTCTTCGAAACCCCGTCAATGATGCAACCGATTTCAGCATGGCACTCAAGCGGCTTGGCTTTCAGGTCACCACCCTCCGAAATGCCAACCAACGAAAAATGGAAGATTCCATCAGGAAATTTGGTAAAAATTTAGCCAAAGGAAATGTTGGCCTGTTTTATTATGCGGGACATGGAATGCAGGTCAATGGTCGCAATTATCTAATCCCCACAGATGCCAGAATTGAAGATCCCTCGGATGTAAAGTACGAAGCAATTGATGCGGGTCGGGTTCTGGGCAAAATGGAGTTTGCCGGCAACGACATGAATATCGTGATTTTGGATGCCTGCCGGGATAACCCATTCAGCCGCAGTTGGAGATCAAGCCAGAAAGGTCTCGCCCGCATGGACGCGCCCAAAGGATCCTATATTGCCTATGCAACCGCCCCGGGGAGTGTAGCGGCTGATGGGGCTGGAAGAAATGGGACTTTTACGGAAAGCCTCTTGCGTCACATGGCCGCGCCCGGGCTCACGCTCGAGGGCGTGATGAAACGCGTCCGCAAGGAGGTCATCGCGGTCACGGAAAGCAAACAGGTGCCCTGGTCTTCAACTTCCCTGGTTGGTGATTTCTATTTCAACCGCGGCCAGCGAGGTATGGCGGTAATCGAAAAGCCTCCTTCTGATGTATCATCCCCTGAAAAACGAATTCCGAAAAAGGGCCCCACCATGCCTTCTGGTTCTATTGTCTATGAGACCCGTGAACTGCGCTACGCCAAAAGCCTTGTGGCCCGGGGGAAGAAGGCCGAAGCTAAACGAATTGTGAACAGCCTGTTAAATAAAGACGACGACACTATTTTGGCCGAAGCGATGTTCAGCCAGGTAATTTGGGGTATTGCCGACAATGACCGGGAGACGTTTGAGAAGCTCAAGGCCTATTACCCGGATTTCAAATGGATAGCAATTGCTGAAAAAACGATTACGGAACGTGAAAAAGCCCGTAAAAAGCAAGCTGAGAAAGAGCAGGAAAAATCGGTTGGTGTTACCGGGATAGAAATATTGGATTACGGGATTTATATGGCTGAGGAAATTAAATCAGAAGAAAATGTGGGCTCAGCTACTGGCAGAAGAACTATTGTTAAAAAGCCTAAATTCATTTCGAGAACGAATTCAATTCAAGCAAAAATAGGTACTCGGTTTGGCATTAGCTTCGTCATGAGGGGACAACCTGAAGGAAAGAAAGTAGCCATCAAAACTATATCGACATACCCGGATCCGGGAATACCGAATCCTAAGACAGGCATATATAAAAGAAAGTCCACTTTCTCACGGCAATTAGCAATTGGGAAAAAAGAAATGATCGGCTACGGTTTTGACAGAGATTCGGAACTGGTGCCCGGAGAGTGGACTTTCCAGGTTTGGTATGATGGCAAAAAATGGGCTGAGAAATCCTTCAATGTTTACTTGCCCTAATCCTTTCCCATGAAAAAGGGCCCGCGGTTAGGCGAGCCCTTGTATCAGTTTGGTGATCCCAGGGGGAATCGAACCCCCGTTACCGGCGTGAGAGACCGGCGTCCTAACCGCTAGACGATGGGACCATTTTTATGTGCAATCTGAAATATATAACCCTTATAGATTTGTCAACAGCTATCCGGGTCGTTCAGCCGGCCGGGATCTTCCCCTTCCGCATACCGAAAATGAGATAGATGATAAACCCGACGAAGGGAATGGCCGCAATAAAGAGCCACATGGCCTTTTTCCCCATGGTGCCGAAATCTTTTTGCGCCACATTCACGGTAGCCCAGATGGTACCGAAAAAGAAAGGGGCCACCAAAGCCAAAACGACTACAACTGTATGTAAATCCATAAGCGTTTTTGGTTCAAAGGTTCCCGGTTCAGGGTTCCGGGCTTAGGCTCAAAACCAACCAATCTTTAATACTCAAGATCACTGGATGGCCTGAGGTGTTCTTTTTTGTCTCTCTTAACACTTAACACATAAAACTTAAAACGGCTGAATGCACTTTAACGTATTCAGCCTTATTTTAGCTTCTTCGCAATTTTCAGCACGGTATTAGCATAGACGTCGCTATTGTTGTAGTGCAGAATCATGCGGTGCTGTTTTTTGGCACTGATGCCGGGCTTCCATCCATGGTACTTTAGATAATAGGCAACGCTGGCAATGGCATCGGCATGCTCATATAGGTTCTTGCGGCCGTCACCGTTGCCGTCCTGGGCCATTTTGTAGGCGTTGGTGGGCATGAACTGGGCTATGCCGATAGCGCCGGCATAGGACCCCTTCATGCGGGTGGTATCCAGATCTTCACGGGCTGTGTAGTGGATGAAGGCCACCAGCTCCTTAAAGGCCCATTTGGTTCGCCAGTCGGCCTTTTTCTCGAACTTGGCCCGCGAGTAGCGCCTTTTTGGGGGCAGCTCTTTATACAACACATTGCGGGCTTTCGGATCATTCAGGGCGGCCATGGTGGAGAGCACGTTGAATACCCGGCTGCGGCCCATATATGTGCCCAGTTGCGTTTCCACCAGGATGATAGCCGTGATAACCTCCGGATCGACCCGGTATGTTGTTTTTGAGTACCGCAGGTCCTTTTCGTGAGTCTCGATGTATTTGCGGGCCTTGCGAATGGCTCTCCAGGTGGTGAACTGCTCATAGTCCACCCGGGCTTCGCTGTGTACGAAAAAAAGGGAGACGTTTTCGACATCGAAGTGCACATCTTGTTTGCTGTAAAGGCGCTTGATCATATCCTGGGTAAAGCCCTCTTCAAGCAGGCGCGTCTGGACATCCTTGAAAAAGATCGCATGTGGATCGGTATGGTCGGATGACCAGCTTTGATTTGGCGTGATGGCGAAACAGAGAAAAACCAGGAAAACCTGCAGAAAACCCAAAGCCCGAAAACGCATAAACTCCCTTCCAGTATCGTTGCTTGCCCTACAGGCTTTGTCGGTTGCCTGCAGGCCATTGATCCCTTGTGTGCTACATGTTATGACCGTTTAGAAACTATTTGATGCCAGAAATCAAGCGATATATCAAGCCAAAGGGGCGCGAAGTTTCTTGAAAAAGAATACCAAAACCATATTTACCTGCCAATCATGCGGCTACCAGAGCCCCAAGTGGATGGGCAAATGTCCGGATTGCAGCGAATGGGATTCGCTGATGGAAGAGGTGGTGGCCCGTAAACCGGCCAAAGGCCAAGGGGGTGCCGGCCCGGTCAGCCCGAGCAAGCCGGTGCCCATCGACAGTGTGGCCGTCGAGGATGAATTTCGCCTGGAAACCGGTATTGCCGAATTCGACCGGGTGCTGGGCGGTGGACTGGTCCCGGGGAGCCTGGTATTGATCGGGGGTGATCCGGGCATCGGTAAATCCACGCTCATGCTCCAGGCCCTGCACGGATTTGCCGTTGCCGGCCGCAAGGTCCTCTACGTGTCCGGCGAGGAGTCCATCCAGCAGATTCGAATCCGGAGCCAGCGCCTGGCGGCCGTATCCCCGGACCTTCTGGTCGTGTCGGAGATTGATATCGACGCCATTCTCAACATGATTTCCAATCTCAAGCCGGATGTCCTGGTGGTGGATTCCATCCAGACCATGTTCAACGCGGAATTGACATCAGCCCCGGGTAGTGTCACCCAGGTGCGCGAATCCACCGTGCAGTTGATGCTGGTGGCCAAAAAAACCGGTATCCCCATCTTTCTGGTTGGACACGTCACCAAGGATGGCGCTATTGCCGGTCCCCGTATGCTGGAACACATGGTGGATACCGTCCTTTATTTCGAGGGTGACGGCGGCCACGTGTTTCGGGTGCTGCGGGCGGTTAAAAATCGCTTTGGTTCCACCAACGAAATCGGGGTGTTCGAGATGAATGACTCGGGGTTGGGCGAGGTGTTAAATCCGTCCGCGGTGTTTTTAAGCGAACGGGCGGCCAGTGCCCCGGGCTCCGTGGTGACGTCCAGCATGGAGGGTACCCGCCCCATCCTGGTGGAACTGCAGGCCCTGGCGAGTTCCACAAGTTTCGGTAACCCGCGCCGGACAATTCTCGGCCTGGACCGCAACCGGGTATCCCTGCTGGTGGCGGTCATGGAAAAGAAGCTGGGCATGCAGCTCATGGGGCACGATGTGTTCATGAACGTGGCCGGCGGTGTCAAGGTTAGCGAGCCCGCGGTGGATATGGGTATCGTCAGTGCCGTAGCCTCTAGTTTCCTGGACCGACCCATTGCAGACGGAACTGTCGTGCTCGGTGAAGTAGGGCTTACCGGCGAGGTGCGGGCCATCGGCCAGGTGGAAACCCGGTTGGCCGAGGCCAAGAAGATGGGGTTTAGCCGCTGCCTGCTGCCGGAATCCAACCTGAAACGGCTCAACGGAAAACCGGGACTGGATCTGCTCGGTGTCAAAAATATTGATCAGGCGGTGGAAAGCCTCTTTTAAGATGGGTAAAGGGATGCTCCCCTACCTTGACCGCCCCTGCCACGGGGTGGGAGGATATTTCCGCCGTCCGAGGTCTGAAACACTCCCCTCCCTTGACGGGAGGGGTTGGGGGAGGGTGACCCGCCTTATAGCAAACTAGTAAGGGAAATCCGAGGCAAACCCAGTAGCACCCCCACCCGACCTCCCCCGTCGAGGGGGAGGAGCAAAACAGGAACGGGGTTCTACCGGCCTTCGGAGGTGTGTGCACCTGGTTCACCGTGTTCCCGGTGGCGGAGCCTGAGTAATAAATCTGTCACAATTGATGTATACCGCAACCCGCATTTTTTATAGGAATAAAGGTCAGGCGGAAGCGCTTGACTTGATCTGAAACACTATATATGAAGCTATCTCAAAAAACGGATTTTGGTTCAAGGTCAAGGCGGATGCTACATTTGAACCAGAGGTGCCAGCGAAGCCAATGCCTAACGTGGTAAATACTCGAGTATTTCGAGGATTTGGTCCGCTCTACAATTAGCAGTATTCCTTACGGAGGCGATTTACTCGCCCATTTAGCGTCCAACGCCGAGATTGGGCCAAAAGACTTATTTGAGATAGCTTCATATGAAACGTTCCAAATCCGGCAATAAGTGGCAGGATCACTATACCCGACAGGCCAAGAAGGATAAGTACCCGGCCCGCTCGGTATATAAGCTCAAGGAGATCCAGCAGAAAAACCGGATCATCAGAAAAGGCGACGCGGTCCTGGATCTGGGGTGCGCCCCCGGGTCCTGGTTGAAGTATGCCGCCGAGGTTGTGGGGCCGACCGGCCGGGTGGTGGGGATTGACCTGAAACCGGTGACTATCGATCTGCCCGAGCAGGTCGAAGTGTTGACCGGCGATATCTATGAAATGCTTGCGGCGCTCAAAGAAGACGCCGGGTCAGGCTATAATGTAGTGCTCAGCGACATGGCACCGGCCACGACCGGCAACAAGCACGTGGATGCCGCCCGCAGCATGGGTCTTTGCGAGGCCGCCCTTTATGTGGCCAAAGATGTCCTGAGACCGGGCGGGCGTTTTGTCTGTAAAATTTTCCAGGGGCCGGATTTCCAGGCCTTCCTGGCGGAAGTTCGCCAGAGTTTTAAAAAACAGAAAATATTCAAACCCCAGAGCAGCCGCAAAGCGAGCCGGGAGATATTTATCATAGGTCTGGGTAAGCTCTGAGACCCATGAGAAATACCCCCTTTTGCTCCAGTTCTGCGTTGGGCTCAAATTTTAATCTTCAAAATACTATAGGTATTCTTCCGGTTAAAATTATCGCCCGCCTTGAACTGAAACAAAATTGGGTATTTCTCATGGGTCTCAGATAAGGAGGAGTGATCGATGTCAGGACACAGCAAATGGTCAACCATTAAGCATAAAAAAGCAGCCACCGACGCAAAGCGGGGCAAAATATTTACCAAGTTGATCAAGGAAATCACAATTGCGGCCCGGATGGGCGGCGGTGATCCCGATGCCAACCCGCGGCTGCGCACCGCCCTGGCGGCGGCCCGGGCCGAAAACATGCCCAAAGACAACATGGAACGCGCCGTAAAAAAAGGCACCGGTGAACTGGAGGGCGTGAATTATGAAGAAGTGACGTATGAAGGGTATGGGGCCGGCGGGGCAGCGGTTTTTATTGAATCTTTGACCGACAACAAGAACCGCACCGTGGCCGATGTCCGCCATATTTTCGCCAAAGCCGGCGGCAATCTCGGTGAAAGTGGCTGCGTCGCCTACATGTTCGATAAAAAAGGGTATCTCGTGGTCGAACAAAGCGCCACGGACGAAGATACCCTCATGGAGGTTGCCCTGGATGCCGGTGCCGAGGACGTCCGCGAAGACGGCGACAATTTTGAGGTGATCACTGAACCGTCTGATTTTGAAGACGTGCGTGCCGCGATCGAGACTGCCGGGATTCCCACCATCGACGCCGAAGTCACCATGCTGCCCCAGACCGTCACCCCGGTCGCCGGCAAAGAGGCCGAACAGATGGTGCGCCTCATGGAGGCCCTGGAAGATTGCGACGATGTGCAGAAGGTGTATACGAACGCGGACTTGCCGGACGATATGGAAATCTAGTGTTCACCCACAGGCGGCATATTTTGGCCCTGAGCGGCGTTTTTGCACTTTTGTGATCCTCGACGTAGCGTCTACTACGCCTCCGGTCCCAAAAGTGCTCAAGCCTTGCTCAGAACCAAAATCTACCACCTGTGGGCGAACACTTTTTTAGAAAGCGGAATTCTCGTAGAGAATTCAGATGTGTTAAGTCTTATGTGTTAAGTGTTACGATCAAACCCAAAGGCTTAAAACGTAAAGGTTTCATTGCAAAACCGGTCCCTTCGGGGCCGGTTTTTTTATGGTTTAAGGTTTTTTCTTAACACTTAACACTTAAAACCTAACACTTAATCTTTAAAACGCCCATTCGGCTTAATGGGCCTCATCCAGGACGTCCCGCAGCTTCTCCGTCGTTTCCAACGTAGCGCGAGTGATCTTTTCTAGGTCGCTATCCCCCATGCTGCCGGCAAAGCCCACCACCCAGATGGCCAGGGGCAGGCCGTGCAGGTTGCCGAGACTGGCCGCCACGGCCCGGACGCCCGGAATATACTCTTCGTCATCCAACGCCCAGCCGCGTTCGCGGACCTGTCCCAGTTCTCCCATCAATTCATTCTCGCTGACAATTGAATTGTCGGTAAACCGAGGCAACCCCTTCTCGCGGATAAGCTCCAAGGCCTGGACATCCTCCATGCCGGCCAGGAAGACTTTGCCCACGGCGCCGGCAAAAAGGGGTATGGTCGTACCCGGAGGAGAAGAAATTTTCAAAGGTTTGGTCGCCTCTGAAGTCGCCATGATGATAGCGCGGGCATTGCTGCGATTGAATACCCCGAGAAAGACCGATTCGCCTATTTCTTCCCGAAGTTCATCAAGGATGGGTTGTGCTTCCCGGTTGATGATCAGATAATTCCAGCTTTGAAAGGCCAGTTCCACCACCGCCGATCCCAACAGCAGTTTTTTACCGCCGTTGGCTTGCACCAGGGCGCCTTCATGGATGAGGGCGTGCACCAGGCCGTGCGTGGTGCTTTTGCTGTAGCCGAGTTCGGAGGCGAGTTCACTCAAACCCAGGCCTTGACGCGAGCGGGCCACGGTCCGCAGAAGTTCAAACGCTTTGCCGACAGCAGGCGCTTTATACCCACCGGGGTTGGTTTTGGATTGATTTGAATTGGCCATTATGTCAGAAAGCCTTCCTAATTCACCGCGTTGATATTCATGATTCACTATCGGGGCATGTTTGTTCAATATAGTGAACTTAAAATTAAGGGCAGTATAGCAGAGGGTTGTCCAAAGTCAAGCAGATTGTAATTAGGCTATAAACTTCTAATATAAAAGAAATAAAAATAATTATGGGTTCGTGCTAAAAGGGCGTTATTCTTCCATTGACAATTTTTTCGGGACTGATAATATCAATATAAACATTCATTCTGGTGAACGGGCGAATGCAATTTACGCTTGTTACCATGGTCTTTGAGAATATCGAAAAAAGGGCTTAAATGGGATCGTCCCACCAGGCGATGATCGAGCCGATACGGTTGAACCTGAGGTTCTCCCTGCTTTCAATCCTTCGTATCCAGGCCCCCAGACCGGACGCATGGTGGATGATAAGAGGGGTGCTGTGGTCCGGTAGGATATCCCGGGCAAGATCGTGCTTGGCAATGATACCCCCCACCTCGGCTTCGGTGGCCGGCGTATCCCAGGGCGTTGGGTGGATGAATCCGTGGTTGCCGCCCTCGTTGCGGAGGTAACCCAGTGCACGGGGGAAGGCGTCTTTCATCCGCCGGATCAGGTCCACGGCCGCCAGGTTGGCATCGACCGACAACCCCTTGTTGAGATTGCCCAACAGGATATCGCTGAAGGATTCGAAACCAATCGAGGCGAATACGATGCGGATATGCATGTCCCGGGCCATTTCCAGTGCGGCTTGCAGGTGGCGTTCGGCCTTCAAAAGCCAGTCCGCTCGCAAGGTCAAGTTGATCCGGGAGATTTCCAATCCACGCTTTTGGATCCCTTCCAGCAGGTGTGGCAATCCGGGCAACGGGTTTTCGTTGATCAATTCAAATGGAATTTTCCGGCCTTCGATGGTTTCCGGAAGAGCTGACACCTGGTCCAAAACGACTTCGTGTGGAAAGCCGGAGACCAGCCCTTTATCGGTGGCGACATCGCAGAAACTGCAACCGGCCAATTCGAGGTGAACGGTTTCCTCAGCTCCATTGGGCAGGAAAGCGGGATAGTCGATCTTAGCCGGTGTTGAGCGGGCTGCCCACGGGCAGCCGAGCTGCTGAAGCACCTGGGCAGCAGTGATTTCGATAGCCTTCAGGCGGGAATCAACGACGCGATAGATATTGGACCAGTCAATGCCGCTGAAGACCGCGGGGTCCCAGTCGAATTCGGGACTTTCTACTCGCGATCCTTTTTCATCCAGATAGAGCGCGCCGGCGATATCCGGGAGGGCGGCCGGAGATTCACGCCGTAGGAGCGGCACGAGCTGCTCGGCCGGGCCGTGCAGCGCAAATCTGAAATGGTCGGCCAAGCCCTGGAAGCGGTGGGGATGCCGGTCACAACCGATTTCACCCCTGAAGTCGACATTGGCCTGGGGTCCGGCCAATAGGGTCGTCGCGCCTTCTGCTTTAAGCTCCGCCGCCAGGGCCAAAAGGTCGGGACGGCCACTGAGATAGGAAAAGCCGACCAGCGGCTTCTGGGAGCCAAAGTAGTCATGGAGGGCCTTTTTGACCTTTCGCGGCTCATCTTCATTGGTTACGGCGACGACCAGACACTCGTAAGGGGTCTGGCGGGTTATGATCGAGGAGGCAGCCTGGGGGCCCAAAAGGCCATAGGTTTCACCGGTAAAATAGCTGGTAATAATAACCATTTTGCCGGGTCGCACATCTCTGGCAATGGTAGGGCGGGTTGTCATGTGCTGCCTGCTTATCCCAGCCGAACCGCCAAGTCAAGTTGCATCGGTATTGGCTGGAAACCCGGCGGTCAGCGGTGCGATCCAAGCCACGGAAGCCGGCAAGGCCATTACCGAAAGCGTCTGTCTGCTGCGTTATGACGGTTTGGTCCTGGCATTCAGTGAATTTAAAATCAGTCGAGATCCGCACTGCCCTCAGTGCGGTAGGAAGTGACAAGCATGGCCATCAACATAAACCTCCACAAAACCCACCGTGAACATGCCGGCGGCCGTGAGACCGTTGCCGTGAACGGGACCACTGTCGGGGCGTGTATCGACGACCTGGTGCGGCAATATCCAGGTCTGCGGGAGCGTCTGTTTGATACAAAAGGCAAGCTGCGGCACTTCATCGAGATCTATCTGAACAATGAAAGCGCCTATCCGGGCGAAATGAAGAAGGTCACCCAAGATGGCGATGAGATTCATATCGTCATTCTACTCGCCGGTGGTTAGAAACTATCTCAAAAAATCTTTTGGCCAAATCTCGGCGTTGGGTGCAAACTCCAGCACGAAGTGAAGCCCACTGGCGCTATCCTCGAAATACTCGAGTATTTACCACGATGGGCTTTGGCTTCGCTGGCACCTCCGGTTTAAATTATATGCTCTCCTTGACCTTTGACCAAAATCTGTTTTGAGATAGCTTCTAAATTTTAATATATATTTCAAAACCTTCCCCTAAATTTGGCACTCTTCCGGGACATCGTGAACCAGCCTTATATCAATTCATTTTGATTCAGCTTGGTTAGCGCTAGCCCCCAGCCAAGCTCATCCTCCAAATTGAAACCAAGTCTACATTCTGATATAGAAGTTGGGACTTAACGGGAAGGTGCCTTCGAAAAGCGACGTGTGTGTATTCCTTAAAAAGACCAGTATTTTAGAAAGGTGCGAGAATGAATAAAGATTTCAACCGGCGACAGCACCCCAGGTCGCTATACGCGAATGCTTGTCTCTCCGGATACTCAGTCCTTTTAACAGTGCTACTCATGTTGGCTGGTACCGCCTGTGTAGAGAAGAAGATGACGGTGGAGGATGCCCGGCAGGTAACGGTCGACATGGCCGCTAAATCTTTTGAAATGCCGCCGCGCCGAGTGAGCGATATCCTGGAGTTGCTGGACCGGCCGAGTAAGTTCGACAAGAGTGCCATCGCAGGACTGTATGCCAAGGTGGACGCTGTCCCACCTGATACGAAAGACCCAAATAAATTGGCCCGATTTTACTTCTCAAGGGGCATGGCTGCCCGTGAACTGGGGCGCTATCTGCAAAGCCTGGAAGATTTCAGGCTGTCCAACCAGTATCGCGAATCCTCCGCGACCCTCAGGCTGTTGAGTACCTCCGAAGCGATGGCGGGCAATTTTCGCAATGCCATCACCTATGTTACCCGCAGTATTGAAACAGACCCCCGCAGCATGAGCTATTTCCTGCTGGCGCTTTACTATTCATGGGTGGGTGATCTGGCGGCCTGTGAAAGGACGGTCACCGAAGGGCTCGCTTTTATCGAAAGAGAAAGATTGCAAACATCAAGTCGCAATCGACAGGATTGGCTGCGGATCGACAAACAACGGATCCAGGCAACCCTCTACCATGCCCGTGGCCAGTTTGCGGAGGCGGAACCCCATCGCAGGGAGGCCGCCCGGCTGCTGAAACTAAAGGTTGAAAAGCACCCGATGGTGTATCTGCATAACAAGGGACGCCTGGATATGAACCTGGCCTACCAGGGGCGTTTGATAACCGCGGAAATGGGCGCCCGGGATACGCTGAATGAATCTATCGGTTTGACCGGCAAATCATCGGGGACCACCGCGGACAGCATCGTTCACCTGGGTGAGATCCTTGCCATGCAGGGCCGCCTGAAAGACGCCGAACAACTGATCCGCAAGGGTCTGGATCTATTTGAGCAGGCCGGGATGCCGAAAGAGGCCGCCTGGGTCGGCGCTGCCCGCAGCAACCTGGTGAAGATCCTGGTGGCTCGGCAGCAATACCCGGCCGCCGCCCGCCAGCTTGACGGCATCAAAGCGGATATGGCCGCTAACGCCTATGACTACAACAAGTACATCGCCCGTAATCCCGACATGATGATTCCACTCCTGATGACCGGTCGGGCCCGGGAGGCGATGACGACAATCGACGCTGCCTATCGCGACCTGCAGGGTTACTTGGGTGATGGACAATACCAGACAGCCGAAATGCTGGGACTGAGAGGCATGGCTCACCATGCGCTGAACAACCACATGCAGTCGCGCAAAGACTTTTCCAAGGCCTTGCCGGTGCTTTTCAAAGAGCGCACCGCCAGCCAGGATCATCTCAAAAACCAGCGTATCAAGGTTATCGCGGAAGCCTATATCGATTTGCTAACCGCGGTGTATACCCATTCCTCAGTCAAGCCGGCGGAGACCGATATTCCGGAACAGATATTCCATCTGTGCGAATCCATCAACGGCAGTCTGGTGAAACAGGCGCTCGGGGCCAGCGGCGCCCGGGCGGCGGCCGTCACCCCGGAACTGGCCGATCTTGTCCGTCGGGAGCAGGACGCATCCAAACAGATCGAGTCGCTCAAGTTGATCATGGCCAATCTCCTCGCTGCTCCGCCTGACCAGGTTGCGCAGAATGTGATCACCGATCTGCAGACTTCTATGGCCACCCTGGGACAGGCCCGCAAGGCCATCCTGGTTGAAATTCAAAATCGATTCCCCCGATATGAAGAATTTGTAAATCCCCGAGTGCCCGGGTTTAAGACACTGCGTCAGCATTTAAAACCAGGCGAGGCGCTGGTGGTCATTTATCCGGCTGCTGCCAGAACCTATATCTGGGGCCTATCGCAAAGCAAACCGGTCGCCTTTGCAATTGCCTCCGTGGGCAGAGACACGCTCAAAGACAAAATCTTGCGTTTGCGGCGGACCCTTTCCCCGGTACCTGGTACCTTGGGCGATATCCCGGATTATGATCTAAACCTGGCCCATGAATTGTATGCTACCCTTCTCGAACCCGTGGCGTCCGCCTGGAAGCAAGCTGGCGATCTCATCGTTGTCGCGTCGGCGCCGTTGGGAACCATTCCCTTTGCGGTATTACCCACAGCCCCGGTCTCCCTGGCAAAGAATGAAAAGACCCTGTTTGCCGCCTACCGGAAAGTCCCCTGGTTGATCCGGGCACACACCCTGACGCGGCTGCCCTCGGTTTCTTCACTGGTGACCCTGCGTTCATTGCCGCCCGGGAATCCTCAACGCAGGACCTTTGCCGGATTTGGCGACCCTTACTTCAATGTCCTGCAAATGCAGGCGGCGGCCCAGGAACAGCCGGTTGAAAACACTCAGTTGGTCAGTCGCGGAGGCCGCCTGGAGGTCCGCGGTATTCGGGTGGCGGAAAGTGATACCCTGGACAGTCCGACCCTGGTCTCCAGCCATATCGGCATGCTCAGCCGGTTGCCCGACACGGCCGAAGAGATCACCGGCATTGCCGCCATGCTGAGGGCCGACCCGAGCCGGGATATCTACCTGGGATTGCGGGCCACGGAAAGCCGGGTGAAGAATATGGACCTTTCCAACCGGAAGGTCATCGCATTTGCTACCCACGGCCTGGTGCCCGGCGATCTGGATGGATTGGATCAACCCGCGCTGGCCCTGAGTGGTCCGGAGGTAACCCGGGGCAGTGAAGACGGTCTGCTGACAGTCGCAGAGATACTCGAGCTGAAATTGAATGCGGACTGGATCGTGCTGTCCGCTTGCAATACAGGCGCCGCTCAGGGGGCCGGCGCAGAAGCGGTATCCGGCCTCGGCCGGGCGTTCTTTTATGCCGGTTCCAGGGCATTGCTGGTCAGCATGTGGCCCGTCGAGACAACCTCTGCCAAAATGCTGACCACGGGGCTGTTTCAATTCCAGGAACAGGACCCCGGCCTGTCGCGGGCCAAATCCCTGCGGAAATCCATCCTGCACCTACTGGACCGCAAAACCCTTGTAGATGCATCATCCGGCCAAACCATAGCAGCTTACGCGCACCCATTTTTTTGGGCACCTTTTATCGTGGTCGGCGATGGGGGCTGAATACGGGGAGCTCCCATCGAGAAATAGTGCTAATTCTGTAACTTGTTCATATCATGTTCGCTTCAGACGATTCCAGGCATGGCGGCCATAGATTGTACCTGGAGTTGTAAGTCCATGCAGGCCGCTTGACCAAATAGAGGACACCCTATGAACATCTATACAAAATTCCTGACGTCTACCCTGGCCCTGGTTTTTGTTTTTACCCTCGCCACGGTTGCCACCACCCACTACTTTTCACGCCTGGCCTTGGCCGATCTGGCTGATACCTGGCTGGAGACCCGTCTGGTGGAAGCCATGCGCGTTGCCAAAGAACAGGTGGCCGTTCTCAACAATTATGGGCTGGCGGACATCCCGGCCAGTATCACCAAGGCCAAGCTGGATGCGGGCTCAGGTATGGCGAATATCGAAGTGGGTCGCGAGGGCTATATATTTGCAGTGACCGCTGAGGGTAAAATCGCCCTGCATCCGGATCCCGGCCGGATCGGGCACGATGTGCACAGCCAAACCTGGTTTCAAAAATTGCAAAATGGAAGGGGGCGTCTCGTATACACGTCGGCAATGGATTCCAACCTGGCGCGCTATGATTTCTTCAGTCCCTGGGAGTGGTTCATAATTGCAACCGCTCCGGAAAAAGAAATATACGGCCTGGCCGACCGGATCCGCCCTTACGTGTTTGGCCTGGGCGCAGCCTGTACGCTCGTGTTGGCGATAATCTTGATGTTCTGGACCCGTCACCTTACCAAACCGCTTAAAACCCTTACAGAAGGAGCCGAGCGCATTGGGAACGGGGATTTGGAACTCCGCATCCCGGTCAGCACCCAGGATGAGTTCGGCCAACTGGCCGAAGTGTTCAACCGGATGACCAGCCAATTGCGGGAGTCCCTGCACACCCTGCAGCGCAAAGAGCAGTATTTTCGCAACCTGATCGAGAATGCTTCCGACATTGTAGCAATTTTGAATCCAGAAGGTGTTTTTACCTACGCCAGCCCGTCCATCGAGCGCATCCTCGGATGGGATTCACAGAACCTTGTCGGCCGCAGCGTGTTTGATCTGATTCATCCGGATGACAGAGACACCATGCGTGCGCGTTTCCAACAAAGCCTTCGCAATTTGTTGCCATCGATTCCGACCGAATTTAGAATGCAGCACCACAATGGATCCTGGCGGACACTGGAAGGTATCAGTGAAAATTTGCTCTATCATCCGGCTGTCGGCGGGTTTGTTGTCAATGCCCGGGATATTACCGAACGCAAATTGGTGGCCGCGGACCTGCGCAAGAGCGAAGAGGACCTTGCCAAGCTGAATGATTGTTTCATCAACTTCACACCGGATTCGATTGAAAATATCAACCGGCTCACGGCCCTGTGCGGAGAACTGCTCGGGGCAACCTGTGCCCTGTACAACCGTCTGGACAACGGGCAGTTGCAGGCCTGGGGCCAGTGGCAAACCCCGGAAGAGTTCAATCCGGTGGACGATCCCGAAGGGCATATATGTTACGATGTGATTCAAAACGGTTCCAAAGAGGTAATGATCGTTCCCGACCTCCAGACAACCAAGTATGCCCGCACTGATCCCAACGTCGAATCCTTTGGCCTAAAAACCTATATGGGCAAAGCGGTAAAATTCTTCGACACCTATATTGGGGCACTCTGTGTCGTTTTCAAAGAGGACTACTCGCCCAGCGAAGCGGACGAAGAATTAATGGGGATTGTGGCCGCGGCCATCGGTGTGGAAGATGAACGGCGGCGGACCTACACCGCCCTGCGCGAGAGCGAAGAGAAATACCGAACCATGATGGAGGCGATGGATGACGCTACCTATATCTGTTCTCCGGATTTAAGGGTAGAGTACCTGAATCCGGCCATGATCAAGCGGCTCGGGAGGGATGCCACCGGCGAGCCTTGCTTCCAGGCCATGCATGGGTTGGAGGCGCAGTGCGATTGGTGTAACCACAGCCAAGTGATGAACGGCGAATACGTCACTACCGAGGTGGCCAGCCCCCTGGATAGTAAAATCTTCCATATTTCGAACTCGCCAATCCGCAACCCGGATGGTTCCACTTCAAAGTTGACTGTTTTTCGCGATGTGACCGAGTTCAAGGAGATGGAAACCCTGTTGCAGCAAGCCCAGCGTATGGAGGCCATCGGCACCCTGGCGGGGGGAATCGCCCACGACTTCAACAACATCCTGTTCCCCCTGGTGGGCTTCTCGGAAATGCTGCGGGATGATCTGCCGGCCGATAGCCACCTGCAGACCTATGTCGCCGAGATTCTCCAGGCCGCCATGCGGTCCAAGGATCTGGTTAAACAAATCCTGACCTTCAGCCGGCAGAGCGAGCAAGAAGCCCGGCCGACCAAGCTGCAGCCGATCCTTAAAGAGGTGCTTAAGCTGCTGCGTTCGACCATTCCGTCTACGATTAAATTCAAGCAAGCCATCGATCCCGAATGTGGCGTGGTGATTGCAGATGCTACCCAAATTCACCAGGTGATCATGAACCTGGCCACCAACGCCTTTCATGCCATGGAAAAGGACGGCGGTGAACTCAACGTGGAATTAAAGGCGGTCCGCCTGGATGCGGGGCAGACAGACATGCCGGCGCTGATTCCCGGGAATTATGCCCGGCTCACGGTCGCCGACACCGGGCTTGGGATCCCCCCGGACATCATGGAGAAAGTTTGTAACCCTTACTTTACGACCAAGGAACCCGGGAAAGGCACGGGGTTGGGACTTTCCGTGGTCCAGGGGATTGTCAAAAGCTGCAATGGCGAATTGCGGATCATCAGCTAACCTGGTCATGGCACCGCAGTCCAAGTCTACTTGCCGTTGTTCGACAGCAAGGTTGAGGAGACACTGGCTGAACGGGATGCTCCCATCCCGGCCGGCACCGAAAGTATTCTGCTGGTCGATGATGATGAGGCCATTGTCAGGATGGTCCAGCAGATGCTCGCCCGACTGGGATACAAGGTGGCTGTGCGGACCGGAAGCGTGGAGGCGCTCGAGGCCTTTCGGGCCAATCCGGATCGCTTCGAGCTCGTGATTACGGATCTAACCATGCCCAATATGACCGGGATTCAACTGGCCCAGGAGCTAAAAAAGATCCGTCCGGATCTGCCGGTGATTCTCTGTACCGGTTTCAGCGACCAGATCAACGCCGAGCAGAGCGAGGCGATGGGACTTCAGGGATTCGTGATGAAGCCGGTCATCAAGACCGAGATTGCCACGAAGATAAGGCGGGTTCTGGATAGATCGGCACGCGCCGATTCAGCCATTGGCCAACCAGCCGGGACAGGTGACCAAAAGGCATGACCCCGGTCCAAAAACCCGGGGCCATATTTTTAATTGACTTCTATTAGATGGCTTCTAATCACAGTCGTTCAAATGGTTTTTACGAGTTGGCCTGCAGCGTGTCCGCTTTTTTGGAGGCCTCTTTCAACCGTAGGGCGGCGTCTCTCTTCTTGACGATACTGACATCCGTGGCCGGAACATATTCCACGGCCTTGACATCACAGAAACGAACACACTGCGGATCGCCGTCGCACAGGTCGCACTTGATCACCTTGCGGTCGATGGCATTAAAGGTCATGGCACCGAAGGGGCAGACCGATACACAGGTGCGGCAGCCGATGCAGACTTCGTGATCCACTTCCACCCGGTTCAGGCCTTCATTGCGAGAGATGGCCCCTACCGGGCAGCCGCTCTCACAGGGCGCATCCTGGCACTGCTGACACGACATGGGGATATACAGACCTTCCATTTCCCATTTCATGACCTTGATCCGGCTGCGGGTCGGATTGGACACCCCGTCGTGTTTTACCGCGCATACCAGCTCGCATAGCCGGCAGCCCGTGCATTTCTCGTGATTTATCATTAACGCTTTATCCATGGGTTATCTCCTTTACAATAGATCACAGTAAATGGGACGGTTCGGCAGCGAGCCCCTGCTTTTTGAGCGTGGCCGCTTTGATGTTGCCTTTTTTATCCAGGCCCTTGTAACCGTAGAATTCGTCGACCATGACGTCGAACTTCTTACGGTCGATCTTTTTGCCGATAACGTCCAGGGCACCGCGGCGGCAAGGTTCGTCAAAATAACGGTGGTTGAGCATGTCGCCTTTTTTCAGATCTTTGCGGGTCAGGCCTTCCCGCAGGTTGAACATTCTCTCTAAAGTGTTGCAGCGCACCGCTATGTCCCAGACCTCGGTGGGCGTCATTTCCAGCCCGGTGTTGTAGTAAATCACCTTGGGCCAATCTTCGAAATTAGGCAGGGTCGCGCCCAAGAAGGTCGTGTGGTACTTGCAGATTCCCAGACAGTCCACGGCCATGTAGCAGTTTTCCTGCCAGAATACCTGCCACGGTTTGCCGATGTATTCAGTGTGTTCGGAACTGAGCGGCCCGTCATAGGGAATCGGGTTGCTGTAGATTTTGCGCAGGACCTTTTCCGGCAGGTGATACAGATCGATAGCCGGGCGGCTGCGCAGGTGGTCGCTTCCCCGGGAAGCCGTGGCGATGTTCAGCGCCAGACCCGGGGTGGCGCGTTCGTCCGAATGCAGGTTGCTCATGCCCTTGACCTGGATCAGGTACTCGAAGGAGTCTTTCCCTATTTTTTCGGAGGCCGGAATGCCTCCGTCGGCCAGGACGTCGCCCAGCCAGCCCTTGCGGTAGCAGATGTTTTCGATCATTTCGATCAAGGCTTCATCGTTGCCGAAGCGCAGGTCGAGCCCTTCGGTTTCCTTGGTCGAAATGATACCCAGTTCGTACAGCTCCATGGCCCAGGATATAATGCTGCCGGTTTCGAGGTTGTCCATGCCGAACTGGTCTACCAGGTGGTTGCCCACCAGCACGGTCTCTGCGCTCTTGCAGTCCGGTTCACCGCCAAATGCCCCCTGGGAGGTGTATTCCGGGCCTTCGTCGTAACGGCCCTTGTAGGGTCCGCTGGGGATCTTGTGCTGGGCCCGGCAGTGTACCTGGCAGCCGAAGCAGCCGGCCATGTGATAGGGCCCCATGGTCTCTTCACAGATCTCATCGATGCGTTCCGGTTCGATGTCGTCGGCGTCTTCACACTGGTTGTACTGGAAGTTACGGGTACGCACGCCGCCCCAGGAGTTCGTGGCACCCCAGATAAACGGCGTTCCCAGGGTCCCCTGGGTCTGGTTCACTTTGGCGCTGGTAATCTGCTCGATGAACCGCTTGTTGTATTCAAACGCCTCCACCGGGTGGGCGATTTTGATGTCCAGGGTGCCGCGCACGGCCACGGCTTTGAGATTCTTGTTGCCCATGACACAGCCCATCCCGGTGCGGCCGCCGGCGTTCTTGATACCGGTCATGACATTGGCCCACGCAACCAGGTTTTCACCGGCCGGACCGATCACGAGGCTTTTCACTTCCTGGTCGTCCAGTTCATCCCGGATAGCCCACTGGGTATCGGTGGTCGTTTTGCCCCAGAGCGCGGCTGCATCCCGGATTTCAATGTCACCGTTGTTGATGTAGATATAGACCGGTTTCTCGGCCTGCCCTTTGATCACCAGGTGGTGAAATCCCGCCCAGGCCAGTTCAGGGGCGAAAAAGCCGCCCATGTTGCAACTGCCCAGCAGTCCGGTCAAAGGCGATTTGGCCATGACGTGGGTGCGGGCCGTGGCCGAAGCGCAGGTCGCGGTCAGCAAACCACCGGAGATGATCAAGGCATTGTCAGGACCCAACGGATCGCAGCCTTTTTTGGTGTGGTTGTATAGCAGGTAGGCGTCCATTCCGCGGCCACCCAGAAACTTTTTACGCATTTCCAGCGGGATGGGTTTGGTCTCGATCTCTCCCGTGGAAAGATTGATATAGGCGATTTTCCTGTCCAGTGCCATGTTACTTGCCTCCTTTTTTGGCTTTCTTTTCAGCTTCTGCTTTTTCCAGTGCGGCAAGCCTTTCTTGAGCCAGTTTGCGGTTTACATCCCATACCGGACCGCGAATGCGGGGCAGGGTGGGGTTGATCCAGAACAGGCGAAACTCCATGCCGCAGGTCGGGCATTTAACGTGCTCATCGCCCGCTTCCGGAACGAGCCTTTCCATGCAGCTGGGGTTGTGACACCTGACTTTGCCGAAAGTCCTGGTTTTGCGTAGGTCTTCGGCTGCTGACCTTTTTCCTGAGTCGATAGCCATGTTGGGTTTCCTTTTTGCAGAAGCGTCGATTTGTTCAATATGGTGAACTGGATTGAATATTGTTCAACCTGATGAACGAATAAAGTAACCCATAGCTACCATATCCGACATGTATGTCAAGAGAAAAAGTGGGAACTATACCTCCAATTATATCTGTTTATCGCCATTTTCCTGTTGACAGGGCAGAAATGGGACTATAGGATGGCGCCACACATAAAGTTCAGCATAATGAACGAAATCGAATTGTCCCAAATGGTCTTTAGAGGGGTGAGTATGACCATCAGACGCAGCCTTGCAATTATCGATCTCAGCACCCGCACCATCGATCTCAAACCGATCCCCGCTACGTGGCGCCGCAAGTTCATCGGTGGGCGGGGGCTGGGAACGTACCTCGCCTGCCGGTATGGTGATGCCGGCAGCGATCCCCTGACCGCTGCCAACACCGTCGTGGTGAGTGCCGGTTTGTTGGGGGGCACCCTGTCGAGTTCCCACCCGCTGATCTACATCACTGCAAAATCGCCTCTGACCGGTTTTCTGGAAACCGCCTATCTACCGGGACTGTTTGCCGCGGAAATGCGCTGGGCGGGGTTTGATCACCTTGTCATTACCGGACGATCCCGGCGCTGGGTGTCTCTGAGTATCCACAACGGGTCCATCCAGATCATGAACACGGGTCATTTGAAAGGTGAGGGGACCTTTGCCGCCAGCGAAAAACTGAGGCGCGCCCAGGGGGATGACGACTTGAAAACCATTACCATCGGGCCGGCTGGTGAGAACCATGTGCGGTTCGCAAACATTGTGGACGGGGCCGGCAACAGCGCCGGTCGAACCGGCATGGGCGCGGTGCTCGGGTTTAAGCGGGTAAAGGCCTTGACCTGCCGGGGCAGCCTGGATCTTGAAATTAAATACCCGGAAGAGACGATCCGCCAGCGCCAGGCAGCCCTATCCACGGCACGCTCCACCGAAACGGAACGGCCAAGCCCTGAGATGATCGGGCAGGACGTTCTGGCCGGGGACACGTTAGAGAAATTGGATGTGGACGGTCTGGTATTCAAGGCGAATGACCTGGGGATGGATGGTGAAGCGGCCCTCCTGATGGCCGTGCAGGCGGCCAAAGACCCGGCGGATGAAATCACGGTTCTGATGGAACGCATTGCCCTGCGAAAAGGAAAGGCCGGCATGCTGTCCGAAGGTCCGCTACGTATGACGTCCGATTCTGCCCTTGATTTGAGCCGGATCTGCCTGTGCCGGGAAACAATTACCGGCCAGGCCGCCAATGGCGATGCCCCTGCGTTCGCAGCACCCCCGAAAAGTTCAGCACATTACCGCGGAAATCCCGGCCGCGTCGCTCACCGTGAATTGAGTTACCGGCTGCTGGATTGCCTGGGTGACCGGACTTGCGCCGGTATTTGCGCCAAAACCGGACACCTGGACCTGGCCCGCGCAGCCGAACTGATGCGGCTCAATACCGGTAGTGAAATGTCACCCCGGTCCTTGCAGACCGCCGCCTATCGCTCTTATGCCCTGGAACGGCTGTTTAATCTCAAGGCGGCCCGGGCCGCCCGGCAGGCAGGTACGCTGGGCGCCTGCCTGGAAGCCCCCGGCGGACTGGAGATGAGCCTGTCCGCGTGGGAGCGCATTGATCTGGCAGCCTTTCGAAAAATGGTTGCCCAACATTATCAGCGCAATGGCTGGGACCGTAAAAATGTGGTGAAAAAGAACGTGTTCGAAAGGTTGGAGGTTGCCGAACTGTGGACACTATTGAAATGAGGGAGTCATCATGATGCCAGCCAAGGTCCTGACGGCCGATCCCAAAAAATGCACGGGCTGCCGTACCTGTGAAGTCGCCTGTTCCGTAAAGCACGCTCACGTGAGCAATCCGGCCCGGGCGCGGATCCGGGTAGTAAATTGGAGGGCCGCCGATCAGTTTCTACCGGTCAGCTGCCAGCACTGCGAAGATGCTCCCTGCCAGGAGGCGTGTCCCCGCGATGCCATCAGCCGGGAGCCGGAACTGGTGCGGGTTGTTGTTGATTACAGCAAATGTGTGGGGTGTCGGACCTGCTTTTATGCCTGCCCTTTCGGTGCCATGAAATTCGATTCGGACCGGGGCCGGCCATTCAAATGCAACCTGTGTGACGGTCGGCCGCTTTGCGTGGAGCTATGTGAAGACAACGCCCTGGCCTATACCGACCCGAGCGCGGTAAACTATCCGCGGGCGCGGGATATGGCCCGGGTGTATAAACGATCTGTTAAGCGGAATCCCTGATTATGAGATATTTTCACGTAAACGAGAGATGCAACGGCTGCATGGCCTGTGTCGAGAACTGCCCGGCCACGGCCCTGCGCGCCACTGACCAGGACGGCCGGCGGACACTGGCCCACAGCATGACCCGCTGCGCTCGCTGCGGTAATTGCAAGCGGGTCTGTCCCACCGATGCTGTGGAGTTCCAGTACCTCATCGCAGGCGACCACTGGGATGATTTTCAGACCCTGGATCTAGTCTGCTGCCAGGTTTGCGGGGAGCCGTTATATACCGTTGAATTCCAGCGAGACCTGAAGGCGAGTCTTTCTAAAGAGGCCGAGCCCTTTTGTCCCCGGCACCGGGAAGAGATTGGCTCCGTGGCCGGGGCACATTTCATAAAGGGCCGGGCCAAGTCAGGCGAGGGAGGTTCCCGATGATAACCGGTGAATTGAAACCCGTGGCCGAGATTGTTCCGACCATTGCGGATTTTAAAAAGGTACTGATCGCGGGTTGCGGCGGATGTGTGTCGGTGTGTCTGACCGGCGGTGACCGGGAAGCGCGGGAATTGGCTCGCGAACTGGCCGCCGAACGTCACTATGCCGGGAATCCGCCGGAATTTACGGTCCAAACCATAGAGCGGCAGTGCGAAACCGATTGGCTGGAAAGCTACTTCCAGGTCCCGGAAGGTACGGATGCCGTGCTCTCCCTGGCATGTGGTGCGGGGGTGCAGACCATGGCGGCGGCCTACGATCCCCTGCCGGTGATCCCGGCCCTGAATACCACCTTCCTGGGGTCCAATATCAAGCCGGGTGTCTTCCAGGAAATGTGTCGGGGGTGCGGTGATTGCGTACTCGCCTATACCGGCGGCATCTGCCCGGTGGCACGCTGCGCCAAGGGGCTGTACAACGGACCTTGCGGCGGCACCAACAACGGCAGTTGCGAAATCAGAACGGACGTCCCCTGTGCCTGGGCGATGATTTTCTATCGCCTGAAGCGCATGGACAGGCTTGATCTGCTCCTGGAAGTGCGTACCCCGCCCGACTGGCGCCCGGGCGGCGGGGAGGGACCGCGCGAACTGAAGGCCCACATCAAAGAACCCTGATGTCCGGCCACAAGCCACATCTTTTAACCCATTACGGCGTTCTCGCCTTTATGCAATCCTCGACGTAGACAGTCTACGCCTCGGGTTGCCAGGAATGCTGCGGCCTTGCCCCGAACCAAAATCTACCCCTTGTGGCCGGACATCTCCTTTCATAAAGTGGCATCTTCGTGCCCGGCATAGCCTTGAGGCGACGACGGGTTGATCCGGGGCTGCGTTCTTCCGGCGTCGCCAAAGGCTATGCCGGACAAGCGCTATTCATTCACAGGTAAAAGCGTGAGCGCCATCTACAATCTATATAGTCTACGCCTCCGGTCTTAAAAGTGCTCAGGCCTTCCGTCTTCGCTCTGGTGAGCTTCGCCGGACACGTGCTCCGAGCTAAAATCTACCGTCTGTGAGTGAACATCTCTTGTATGCAAGTTTACCTGGTGTCCAATCAACGGTCCGCTACTTGAAGAAATCTTCGAGCCCATCCTGGTCCGGTTTCATGGCCCTGTCGCCCTGGTTCCAGTTGGCCGGGCAGACTTCGCCGTGTTCTTCGGTGAATTGAAGGGCGTCCACCATTCTGAGGGTCTCACTCACATTTCTTCCCAGGGGCAGATCGTTCACGACCTGGTGGCGGACAATATGATCCTTGTCCAGGAGAAATAGTCCCCGGTAGGCAATGCCCGCGTCCTCCACGAGAACATCATAATCCCTTGAAATCGTTTTGTTGATATCCGAAACGATGGGATAGGCGACACCTTCAATGCCGCCCTTTGACTTGGGGGTATCGAGCCACGCCAGGTGTGAAAAGTGCGAATCAATGCTCACCCCGATCAGTTTCACGTTTTTTTCCTCGAATTCATTTAGCCGTTCATTGAAGGCGTGCAGTTCCGTGGGGCAGACGAAAGTAAAATCAAGGGGATAGAAGAATAGGACAACATATTGACCTTTGAAGTCGGATAGTTTGAACCCTTCAATGATTCTGTCTTTTTCAACGGCCACCGCTTCAAATTCCGGTGCTTGTTTTCCAACGAGTACGCCCATTATAATCTCCTTTTTGATTCTGTTTAGTTGAGTTGGTTTCAACCGTCCGTACATTCTGGTTGACCCGGATCAAGGGGCGCATTTCCCGCAGTTCACTGCAGGGCGCGCAGTTATCATGGATCCATGTTTTAAAACCTTTACCGAACAAGTCGAAATATGGGGCATACTGATATTAAATCCGTTATTGGTATTATCAAGAGGTTTACTCGGTAAAAACGCCCATGGGCCTTCCCCATGAGACAGAATGGTTCACCATGGCATGAGGTAATCATGGGTGGCAGGCTAAGCCCTTGCGGGGATCTGCGGGCATATGGACGGCGGTGGCTGGGGCGGGGCCTTCCTCAGGATTCATGGGGTTCCTATCTCCTTTTGCAGCCATTGATGCATGATCTTTCTCACCGCACGGGGACGATCCGTCATGATGCCATCGACGCCGCGGGATAAAAGTTCAATGATGCTCGTCTCCTTTAACTCGCAATCCAAAGCTTCGATGGGCCCGAAGCCAGTAATGAACACATAGGTGGCACTGTTAGAACGGTGCATTTTTTGTATGGTCTTTCGCCCGGATAGTACCTTCCAGTAGCTGGTTTCCAATACACGTCGCTTTGGTGCGGTCTTTGAGACCTTCAGCTTGACCTGCTCCCAAAAGGTAAGGTTGGTGGGAAAATGATCACCATCGATAGTACGAAAAGCCGACAATATCTCTTTGCTGGCGCTGGCAACGATAATTGAGGGGCGGGGGGGCGCGTCCAAGAGAATTTTCCTGAAAGCGGCCACGTTTTCCGGTAACCCGTCGCGCCCGCCCAGGGCCATCTTGAAGGTTCCTTTCATTTCGATATTGAGAGGTGCTATTTTAAATAATCTTAAAAAGTCCGACAAGAGAAGGAGTCGACGATCCTGCTCTTGGGGCACATCGGATAGCTCCTTTGAACACGGATCGGCCACCCAGGCCCGTCTGTCCAGTTCACTCCAGTCGAAGTCATAGATGTTTCTGCGCCCTGGCGGTCTCTTTTCAGGATCTGAATCAACGCCAAGAATAAACACATTGTCCAACCCTGGTCCGTGCCAAACCACGAAGCGACCGTCACGTGTAATCTGAACATCGAGTTCAATCACATCCGCTCCGGCCACCTCGAGGGCGTATCGGAAGCCTCGCTCCGTACTCTCTACTGTCTCCAGAACACCGCCACGATGGGCAAACAGCAAAGGGGCGTACATATCCGGTCCCCGAAATACCGGATCCCTGCGACCGCGCTCACGGCGCACGGCGCGCCAGGCGTTAATGGCGTTTTGATTTTCTGCCCGCGTTACCGTCTTGGTCGTAAGGGGCGCTGAATTTGGGCAACACCGGTTGTCAACAGCCATTGCCATATCGACTAAGCCGAATGGCAGCAGAAGCCAGATGCAGCAGGCAAACGCCTTCATCGCAATGCCTCCGTTATTGGGAATAGGAAAATCAGCCAGGAGCCTTTACGAAACGTATGGTTGCTCGTTTTAAAAGTTGACCGGATCGGTGCGTGCATTTCCCCGCAGCTTGTCGGAAACCGGTGAAAATCCCGCTCGGCGGGCCCTCGGGGAGTGTTCAATGAATGTGCATGCTACTGAATATTTAGATGGACGTCAATCCTCTGGGATTTTTCTCGATAAAATGATAAATATGTAAGATAATCTCGTGAGTATGATATCCAACGGAATCTAATGAACCTATCCATTAGACGGACAACCTCACCATGGATGGAACCAAACAACTCCTGATATCTCTAGTGTTATCCTTTGCCCTCATTGCGTTTGGCTGTCTGGGATATATTGTCATCGAGGGCTGGGATTTCCTGGACGCGCTGTATATGACCATTATCACACTTGCGACAGTGGGGTACAGTGAGGTGCACTCGATCAGCAGTTCGGGAAGAATATTCACCCTGATTCTGATTATCCTGGGGGTAGGGTATTTTTTGTATGTGGTCGGCAATATTATCCAGTTCCTCGTAGAGGGCCGGATTCGAGCAGTCTTGGGGAGGCGCAAATTGGACACTCAAATAAACAGGCTCAAGGAGCATTACATCATCTGTGGCTACGGGCGGATCGGCAGAGTCCTCACCCGCTATCTCACCCAAAAATATCTCAACGTGGTGGCCATCGAACGCAACCAAAAACGCGTGGAGACCATGGACAATGACGGAATTTTGTATTTGGTGGGCGAAGCCACGGATGAGGGCATCCTCGAAAAAGCCGGCATCCAGAAGGCGAAGGGGCTTGTGACGGCCGTTGCCACAGATGCAGACAATGTCTTTTTGGTTCTCACCGCCAAGCAGTTGAATCCCGACATCTTTATTGTTGCCAGGGCCGAACTGAATTCGACTAAAAAAACACTGCTGGCGGCCGGCGCGGACAAGGTGATCTCACCTTACGATATCGGCGCACGCAGAATGGCCCACGCCGTCTTGCGCCCTGCCGTCATAGAGTTCCTCGAGATGGCCTTTGCCGACGACAGCACGGATATCCAGCTGGAGGAGATACGGATAAGTCCCCAATCAAAATTTATCGGTGAAACGTTGGTGGATTCCGGCATCCAGGAGGAAATGGACGTGAATGTCATTGCCCTGAGAAAGGCCGACGGCAGGATGCTCTTTAATCCGAAAAATGACGATCGGCTCGAATCCGGTGACGTCCTTATTGCGGTGGGCAGCGCCAGAAGCATCATCCATGTCGATCGGATGCTCTCCGGATAGCCCGGATCGATCAGGTAAGCACCTGAGCGGCCGCGATAAGGATATCCGTCTGGCCGCTGTCGAGCATTTGGGTCTTAGCGAAAGAGGGACAAAGTGAGCGGAATAAGTCGAAGAGCATTCCTAACAAAAAGTATCCAGGCAGGAGCGGCTCTTGGAAGTCTGGCTGTTGTTCCATTGGTACAGGCCAGTGAAACATTACCGACGCCCCCAACCGAGATTACTGTTGTTCAAGGTCTCGACTATTTCAACAACACGATTAAGGCAATTGAGATGTTGGGCGGAATTGAGAAATTTGTATCACCAGGAGATAAGGTTGGTTTGCTGGCTAATTCCGCCTTTAAAAAATCCGGAACCTATACGCGGCCGGATATCATGTTAGCCGTGGCATTTTTATGTAAAGAGGCCGGCGCAAGAGAAGTATATAGCGTAAAAGGCGAAAAGGACAAATATTGGCGCCGCAGCCCGCTTTCCGAGAAGCATCAAACACTGATTAAAAGCCTAAAGCCTGATCATACCGACCATATCACGGTTAAGAACCCAAATGGCAAACTCAGAAAGGAACTGGATATAAAAAAAGGTGTTATGGAATACGACAAACTCATCAACCTCCCAATTGTGAAGGATCATAATGCCACGAACTTTACCTGTAACCTGAAAAATATGATGGGTGTTTCTTCCATCACCACAAACCTGCAATTCCATTTCGGAAGGCAGTACATTCGCACCATTATAAAGGAACTGGGTGACTGGTGGAACGACATTGCGGTCTTTAGTCAAAGTGTTGCAGATTTAAATACGGCCCGCAGGGTTGATTTGAGCGTTACGGATGCAACGGAATTTATTTCCACCAACGGTCCTTCGGGGCCGGGCAAGATCGAGCGGCTCCATAAAATCGTTGCAGGTGCAAATCCGGTTACGGTTGACGCCCTATGCTGCACCTACCTGGGTCTACAACCCAGTGAAGTCGGTATGATAAAAAAGGCTCATGAAAGTGGACTGGGAGAAATGAATCTGCAGAATGTAATCATCAGCGAGGTAAAGACGTAATTTCAGAAAGGTAGATCGAGGCGCCCCGTTGTTTTAATAGACACACCCTATTTAACATACTGCCAAGCTGATTTTAATTGTTTCTGTTGTGAAAAGAAAATCCCTGTAAACAGAGGTGAGGACTCACATGACCCAAGCGATTCTAATTACCGGCGCCTCTTCCGGCATCGGTAAAGCTGTGGCCTTTGAGATGGCTAAGCGGGGATACGCCCTGGCACTCACGGCAAGACGTTTTGACTTGTTAGAAACCATCAAAGAAGAAATTCTAAAGATTAATTCTTCTGTTCAAATAGAAGTACGTGCTCCGGATGTAACCGATTACGATGCCGTTTTCGCCACCATCCTGGAATTGGCGGAGGCTCTGGCGGGGCTTGATATTGTTTTTGCAAATGCGGGTATCGGTCTGGGCGAAAAAGTGGGGAGAGATCAGTTCGGAAAATCTCGCAAAACCATTGAAGTCAACGTGATTGGCGCCATGGCGACCGTGGATGCGGCGGTTGCCCATTTTTTAGAACGGGGCTCCGGACACATTGTGGGAACCTGCTCGGTAGCCGCCTTCCGCGGCATGCCCCGCGGCGCATCCTATAGTGCCTCGAAAGCCGCTTTGGCGACTTACCTCGAAGCCCTGCGGGCCGAGGTCTATCGCAAGAATATAGACGTAACCGTCCTGTACCCGGGGTATATCGACACCCCTTTGAATGATATGCTGCCCACGCGACCTTTTTTGATCAGCACGGAAAAAGGGGCGACAATCATCGCCAACTTGATAGAAAAAAAGGTTAAATCTGCAACCGTACCGGCTTTCCCCTGGGCCATCGTAGGACGAATTTTAAAAATCCTGCCCACCAATATAATTGCGAAGATGTAGGCGTTAAAAAACAAATGGCTTAAACTTTAATGCAGGAATTGCGAGAATGATAGCGGTTGTCACTTTGTGAACTATGTAAAAATGCTATCCGAAAGGTTCTCGTCTAAACTCCTCCTTGAATAGTCGGGAGCCTCTCTTTGGTAAAAATCGGAAGTATTGTGAGGATGAAATAATCATGCCAACTATAAGATTTATCAGCCCTCAGTTGGATTGATCATCGGTCGTTGCCTAAATAGCGATCATGCGTTCCACGGCTGCCAACGCCGGCACGCGGATCTCTTCCGGCACGCTTACTTCCCCCGACAGGTTTTCCAGGCAATTCACGACATCCACAAGGGTAATTTTCTTCATATCCGGGCACAGGAGTTCCTCGGAAGCCGGGTAGAATTGTTTCTCCGGATTTTGCTTGTTGAGGGTGTGGAGCAAGCCCACTTCGGTTCCCACGATAAATTCCTGCTCCGAAGCGCTCTCGGCATGCCTGAGCATGCCCGAGGTGCTGGTGATGACATCAGCTATTTCTAGTATTTCCGGGCGGCATTCGGGGTGGGCCATGAAGACCGCGGCAGGGTGGGCCTGGCGGGCCGCCGCTACCTGGTTGGGGGTGAGCCGGTCGTGAAAGGGGCAGCAGCCGTCCCAGATATGGATCTTTTTGCCGGTCTGGGATTCGGCGTATTTTGCCAGATTGCGATCCGGGGTCATCAGAATTTCAGCGGCGTCGAGACTCTCCGTGATCTTTACCACATTGGCCGATGTGCAGCAGATGGTCGACAGGGCTTTGACGGCCGCGGTTGAGTTGACATAGGTGACCACTGGCATGGGAGGCAAGGCGTCGATTTTTTTCTGGAGACTCTCCGCCGTGATCATATCGGCCATTTCGCAGCCGGCGTCCTTCCGGGGCAACAGAACGGTCTTGTCCGGCGAAAGGATCGATGCGGTCTCGGCCATGAAATGGACCCCGCAGAAAACAATGATATCCGCATCGGTTTGGGCGGCTTTGCGGCTGAGTTCCAGGGAGTCACCGCATATGTCGGCCGTATCCTGGATCTCCGGCAGTTGGTAGTTGTGGGCCAGCATAATCGCATTCTTTTCTTTGAGCAGTCTTCTGACTTTTTCCTTCATTCTTTAAATGCCTTTCGAGCTTTTCTATTATGTAGAAGCTATTTCAAAAACAGATTTTGGGCTAAGGTCACGTCTTCGCCTTGTAGGCTACGCCGGACAGGCAAGGCGGACGTCCAACGATGTCTATCGGCCGAAGTTTAAGCGAAGGCTGAAGATTTATCCGCCTCAGGCAGATTGGGCCAATCAGTCTTCGCTCTGCGAGCTAAGCCCGACATGAAGACGATTTTGAGATAGCTTCTGATCAACGGCCAAGTTCGACTACATCGGTTCCCTCCGGGATGGTGAACATGAATAGCGGATCCGGCAGATCATCGATGAATTCGATGTTGCTGAATTCCAGGCGAGTTTCATCGCCGTAGGTATTGTAGGTAGCCACTTCGGCCACTTCCCAGGTCTGGGGGGAGATCCAGACATGGATATGGGTTACATCCACCTTTTTCTCTTTGGGTACCAGTTTCAGCTTATGGCGGTTGGGCACGCGTGCTTTCTCCATACTGATATCGAAGGTTTCCTTCATTACCCGGATGTCCGTCAAAAAGCTGGCCCCTTTGCCCGCGCCGAAATAGGAAGGCGCCACCCCCAGCATGACCTGGTTGTCATCCGGGCGGTAGATCCACAGGCGTGTTCCGTCGGTGATAATCGATTGCCGCTCCGGGGCCTCGTAAATCCAGCGCATCTTGGCCGGTCGCTTTATGGAGATCTTTCCTACGGCGGTGTCGGTAATGTTGAGGGCCTTGAGAGTGGAGGACTGGAAGAAGCCGGCTGTAAATCCGGAAAGGGCATACCGCTTTTCGACCTTTTCCAGGATATCATCCACGGTCAGTTTACCAGGGTTTGTCGATGATTCGTCAGCAACCACAGTGAGGTTGTTGATGAAAAACAACGAGATCAGAATGATCAAGGTAAGGGCGTTTCGTCCCATTATGTCTGGTTCCTTTGTCCCCCGGCCGATCTTGAATTGGCCGGCCATTTTGAAGTTGCCGGATGATAATGCACCCTGAAAAGGTTGTAAACCTATTTTAACCGGTGAGTTTAGGCATCGAATTAGGTTGATCCTGGCGCCCGGCGTGATAGATTCGGCGGAAAGGAGATCGCGCAAGTATGAGCCGGTGGCATGTTTACATGGTGCAGTGCGTCGATGGCAGCCTTTACACCGGGATTGCCACGGATGTCGATCGCCGGGTGGTTGAGCACAATACCGGTCAAGGGGCACGGTACACCCGTGGCCGTGGACCGGTTACCCTTGTCTACCGGGAGGAGGTCAAGGATCGTCCGGCGGCTCTCAAACGTGAATATGCCATTAAAAGGATGCGTGCCGATCAAAAACGCGAATTGATCGATCTTTTCTCTTCCTGATTTCCGGTTCTTTTTTACCCAATCCCAACCTGTCTTTTGCACGAGTGGATACTTTTTACCCGCTGCAACTTTCTTTGCAATCTTATCGCAAGTTGAAATTGGCCTTTAAGTTCTGAAAAATCGGCTATATAGATCAAGGTGTGAACACTGGCATATCCTTTGCTCTGTAAGTATTCCCAATTGATCGAACCAGCATAAATCAAATACCGGAAAAGGATACATCAACATGAAAAAATCGAACATCTTCATATCGTTTTTGATCGGCGGAGTGATATTATCCGCGGCTTACTTTTTATACCAGCAGTATTCACTGTTTGGCTGGAGCGGGTATGGCGGCTACCACATGGGGCGCGGAATGCCGGGACACTGGGGTATGGGGTTGCTGATGCCGTTGTTCTGGATCGTCATTATTGTATGGGTTTTTTCACTGTCTGGGCGCAGATCATCCGCCTCGCTGCCACGCGAACCGGATGCAGTGGAAATCGTGAAACAGCGTTACGCCCGGGGTGAAATCGATAAAACCGAGTTCAATACGAAATTGGCGGATCTGGAATAACCCCAGTGCTGAGCGGAGGTTGCTTTGCAGGCTTTTGCCGTAAACGCTGCTGAGGACTGGTATTTTTCAATTCACTGCTTATCATCATTTCATGCTTGTTGTGAAACAGGCTTGATAACTGACCTGATCCATACATCAAACGAAGCTCGGCCTTATGGATATTGAATACCGAGGCTTTATGCTACCAAAAAGAGAGTGCCTATGTTTAGAAGTCTACTCGTAATTTTCTTGCTTCTGGGATTCCCAATCAGTGCCCTGGCCGGGACCGATAACAGAACGCAATTAATTCCCAAGGAAGGGGCGCACCAATTTCCTTACTTCGATTACTTGACGCCGGTGTGGAGCTACAACGACCAGGTGCCTGGCCCCACCCTGAGAGGAAAAGCAGGGACCACCCTGATAGTGGATGTCGATAACCAACTTAGGGAGGCCACCAGTGTTCACTGGCATGGCTTGCGGATCGACAACGCCATGGATGGGGTACCGGGCGTGACCCAGGATCCCATCGAACCGGGCGAGCGTTTCACCTATCGATTGAGACTGGAAGAGGCCGGCACATACTGGTACCACCCGCACCTGAATGCCGGTGAACAGCTTGAGCGGGGGCTCAAAGGCGTCCTGATCGTGGATGAACGCAAAAAGCTGCCCTGGTCCCAGGACGTCGTCTGGCTGCTGGATGACTGGCGCCTTAGAAAAGATGGGACGATCCATCCCTACTTCAATACCCGCCATGATCTGATGCACGACGGACGCTGGGGCAATGCCATCACCATAAACGGCAAAGTGAAACCCACCTTATCCGTATCACCAGGTGAGCGGATTCGCCTGAGGATCATTAATGGGGCCAATGCACGTATTTTCGCCGGCTCTATCGCAGGGCTGCCCATGCAGGTGATAGCTGTTGACGGCCGGCCGGTATCGACCTTTTTTGCCTTCGACCACTTTATTTTATCGCCGGGCAATCGGGTCGATCTTGATATCACCATCCCAGACGATGCCGGTGGCAGAATATTTCAGTTCGAAGACCGATTTACCCGGCGGCCGCATATCCTGGGAAGAATAAAGGTCAAGGATGAAAAACCGCTGAAAACGCCGCAGTTCACCCCCCCCAAAGCCAAAGGATTCATACCGGCTGCTATTTTTGAAAAACTGCCGGTGACCAAAACCTGGGATTTGAACGCCATTCGTGGGGGACGTTTCGGCATTGGATGGGCCATGAATCACCGCCTCTGGCCAGATGCGGACAAGGCGGCATTTAAAATTGGGCAGCCCGTAAAAATAAGGTTTGTCAACAGCAGTACCCGCCTGCACCCGATGCATATTCACGGGGCCTTTTTCCGGGTACTGGAAATCAATGGCCAGCCGGAAGTAGAACCCTTTACCCGCGACACCGTCCTGGTTGGCCCCCGCGAATCCATCGTTATTGGCCTGATACCAGAACACAAAGGTGTCTGGATGGCCCACTGTCATATCCAATCCCATGCCGACGCGGGTATGATGACATCGATCAAAGTAGATTGATCACTACGCACCCAGGGGTTCAAAGGAGGCCGAGATGTCTAAACCCTTAAAATTTAAACCTTGTAGTAAACAAATGATCCGGGTTTTGATTTTTATGCTCTTCATCCTGGGATGGGGATCCTTACTGTTCGCTCACGGCCCCAAGGGGCACACCGAGGCATTCACTTCCCTGGCGGCTGCTAAAAAAGCCACCATGATGTACGACAAGCTGGTTGCTACCGGCAAACTCGATGAGTCCTGGGAAACCAAGTTGGAAACCATCGAGGTATACAAGCGCAATGCCGGTCAGGGGGAGATCGTCGTAAAATTCAGTCGGACAAGTGGTGAACCACGCGCGGTCTACATCTTCTTTACCGACAAAGGAAGTTACAACGGGTCGAATTTCACTGGGGAGTGAGGTGAGCGCAATGCAAACTTCTGAATCAGATACCGCATCTGTTAAACACGCATTGTCCCACCCTGGCAGCTGGCCAATACCGGCCAAGGCCCTGATCACCATGGTTGTGCTGTCTACAAGTCAAGAACTTCGGTAACAAAAAGTTCAAGGACATGGGTAACACTTTTTGAGGTTACCCATTAGATTTAAAGGTTCTTTTACATATTTATTGATCCGGCAAATACGGGTGTTA
>Ga0126334_10000007_pt1 | contig 131227 bp, 110 predicted proteins | sample InaspJWI49metaG_FD_94491 | JGI IMG/M metagenome (GOLD analysis project Ga0126334, IMG submission 94491) | Marine gutless worms symbiont microbial communities from Oahu, Hawaii - Inanidrilus sp. 2 OAHU.JWI-49 metaG | ecosystem: Host-associated > Annelida > Digestive system > Unclassified...
CGGCGGGCGCGGGAGCGCGCCGGTGGATTCCAATACCTATGCTGCAGGCCAGGAGGTGACGACGAAGCCATCTACGGGCATAACTGCTCCTAGCGGCAAGGTGTTTGTTGGCTGGAATACCCGAGCTAATGGGAAAGGCACCACAATCCAAGCAGGTAGAACCATAAGAATGGTTAGAGGCGGGTTAACTCTCTATGCCAAATGGGCCGATAGAACCTACTCAGTTACCTACAACCTAAACGGCGGGGGTGGGAGCGCGCCGGTAGATTCCAATACCTATGTTATTGGCCAGAGAGTGACGACGAGGCTATCTACGGGCATAACTGCTCCCAGAGGCAGGGTATTTGCGGGCTGGAATACCCGGGCTAGTGGGAAAGGCGCCACAATCCAAGCAGGTAGAACCATAAGAATGGTTAGAGGCGGGCTAACTCTCTATGCCAAATGGAAGAAGTCTATACCCTTGGGTTGATAGCGCGATGCAAGAGTTCCGTAACGACGGTATCCCATCAGAAATCGCTTCGCTGGGATTTTGGTTCAGGCGCCCTGCTTCTGATTTCTTGAGGAATCCAGGCGTTTTCAACGATTGGACTAAGCCGGCTCATCTTGGCAGTGGCATGCGAAGGCAGAGAGGTTTCTTTCGTAAAACGAGTTATTTCTTTTGTATATAACAAATTGATAAACCATTGCAGCATCTTGTAGCCACCGTGTATAATTGAATATATAGGTTGTCGTGCCGGAATTGTTTTGAGAAGGGATGCGAGTCCTCTCATCCCGGCTGATCCACATAGCGCCTATAGCTCAGTTGGATAGAGCATCGGCCTTCTAAGCCGAGGGTTGCAGGTTCGAATCCTGCTGGGCGCGAGACTCCAGGGCAGCTGGATAGATATCAAACCGGCAAAGTCAGCCGCCGAGAATCAATAGGCAGAGGGAAGGTGCGAGTAGCTGGCAATCACTTGGGCGTCAATCTTTAGAGTCCAATGCTGGATAAGCTGCAGCGTTGATATTCGCGCCGATTAATAGATGAGCTTCAGCCGGCTTTCGCGGGGTGGATTACCCCTTAACCGACCCTGCCATCAGCCCGCGCACAAAGAATCTTTGCAAAGCGAAAAATACCACTAAGGGGAGTATCATGCTCATGAAGGCCCCGGATGTGAGTAGGTGCCAATCCTGCCCCTTCTCTCCTACCATTGCCGCAAGAGCGCTGGTGACAACGCGATTCTTATCTCCCAAGAAAACCAGAGCCACCAGATAATCGTTCCAAACCCAAAGGAATTGAAAAATCGCGAAGCTTGCCAAGGCCGGAACAGACAACGGCAGAACTAAACGCACAAAGGTGTTATACGGCGTGGCGCCGTCTAGGAGAGCCGATTCGAAAATATCGCGCGGAATCGTGCTAATATAGTTATACAGCAGATATATTGCCAGCGGCAAACCGAAACCCGTGTGAGCCAGCCACATGCTGAGAAAGGTGCCGTTGAGTTTCCAACGAGTATAGTCCCGCAGTATAGGTATTAGCGCTATTTGCAGGGGAACCACCAGCAAGGCCACCACTATAATAAAGAGGGGCCGGCGTCCGGGAAACTCCATCCATGCAAAGGCATAGGCGGCAAATGCCGCAATCAGGATGGGAATTAGTGTGGAAGGAATACTCACCGCAAGGGAGTTCAATACCGCATCGGCAAAGTTATTGCTCATACGCGTAATGGTATTTCCTTGCGCATCCTTATAACTCACCTCGCCAGCCGAAAGAACATCGAGATAATTTTGAAATGTCAAGTTTGCGCCAAAGCCAACCCACCGCTCCTCGTATATTTCGATCGTTCGCGTTCGCTTATTGCCAGGCCAGCGAAGGGTACGCCCATCGGCAAGCTTCACGCCTGCCCTCCACTCATCGAATGAAGCGCTATGGCCTTCGATTACAACTATCTTATCGGGATCAGTTTCCGCGGGTAGCTCTAATTCTCCTATTTTCACCAAATCCCTATGGGGCAGTACAGTCCACCACCCTGAGCTGTAAATATCCTGCGAGTCCCTAAACGAGGTTACCAAAACGCCTATTGTGGGAATAGTCCATAAGAGAACTATCATCAGCAGAACTAAACCGGTTGTAAGGCGCGCTAGCGCTCCTCTATCTTTTTTCATCTAAGCGCCTTCCTGCCTTTGAATTGACGGAGGTTATAAATCAAAACAGGGATAATCACTACCAACAAAACAATTGCAATAGCCGAGGCCTGTCCGGAATTACCGTGGGTGAACTGTCTGAGATAGAATTCATTGGCGATAACGTTGGTTCCGTAGTTGCCGCCTGTCATTACCCTAACAATGTCGAATAGCTTGAGACTGAATATCAAAATTGTCGTGCTTACGGTAACGATCGTGGGCATGATTGTAGGAATTGTGATATTGAAAAATATTTGAAATGCATTTGCTCCATCAACCCGGGCCGCCTCATTGAGGGATACTGGTATGGCCTTGATTGCCGAAGATATAATCACCATCGAGTAGCCCGTTTGCAGCCAAACCATGATAATTATCAGGAAGAAGTTATTCCAGAATGGTATTAGAAGCCACGCCTGAGCCTGGCCTCCGAGCGAGGTAACTATCGCATTCAGTATGCCTATATCCGCGATGTTAACACCTTCTCCTTTATAGGCATATATGAATTTCCAAATCACTCCAGCGCCAACAAATGAAATAACCATCGGCATAAAAATGAGTGACTTGATAAGCCGTTCCGCCTTACTCCTGTCTGCAAGCACTGCAATGATAATCCCCAGCACCACGCAGGAGAGGGTGCCGAAAATCATCCAGAGCAGATTGTTTCTAAAACTCTGGAGCATTATCGGATCGGTGAACGCAAAGGCATAATTATCGAAAAGTACGAATTTGCTGCCGGTTGCATCCATGAAGCTCAGACGAAGGGTTCTCAAGGTGGGCAGCGCCAATGCCCAAAAAAGAATCAAAAGCGCGGGACCGGCGAATACGATGGCCACCGCCACGGAACGAATCTTGCGGGGCATTGTCTGCGCGATTTGGTTCAGCACGTGGTAAAGAAGGGCTACAGATCCCACCCCCCATATCACGGCCGAGAGTGTCATCAAGACTCTGAATTCCTGTATGTTCTGCAGCAGTATGAAGCCGCCTAGTAAAAATGCGGCAGCCAGCACTATCAGGCCCGCAAGGCTTAATACACGGCTTTTAGGTGCGTCTATCATCACGACTCTCCAAGATATGAGCCAGGTTTCGAAGCTAGCTAGACCGGAGAAAACTCCGGCCAATGTCCCGAAAAACTAATGCGGCCAAGACTCGTCAATTGCCATAAGAGCCTCGTCTAGGCTTTTCGAATCTGACACATAGGCAGTCATTTCTTTCCAAAATGAGCCCGCGCCAACAGCGCCCGGCATTAGATCGGATCCGTCAAAACGTACGCTAGTGGCATTTTGAATCACCTCGGCGACTTTTCGATCCACTTCATTGCTATACCAATCAAGGCTGGAATCCTTATGAGGCGAAATAGCGCCTCCCGCTCTAACCCAGCCCTCAATAGAGGCGCCCGTGGCAAAGAACTGCATCACTTCTCGAACTTCTGGGCGGTCGTTGAACATGGCAAAGATATCGCCTCCAACAAGTACGGGTCTACCCAAAGAGGGATCGACGCTTGGAAGGTAGAAGAAATCATAATCCTCGCCGGCAACAAGATTCTCGGGGAAAAAAGTTGTGATGAAATTGCCCTGTTTATGCAGCCATGCCTTCGGAGGAGTTTCAAACATCACTCTGGGCGCATCGTTGAAGCTAGTGGTGGCTATGCTCTTTCCGCCGCCGTAAACCATACCCTCCGCAAGCCAGATACTGGCAACTGCATCTATCGCCTTACGCACTTCCGGGGAATCGAATTTTAGTTCGCCCGCAACCCACCTGTCATAGTTTTCCAGACTCGTCGTTCTGAGCATCATTTCTTCTACCCAGTCCGTGGCTGGCCAACCGGTCGCCGCGCCGGATTCGATGCCTACTGCCCAGGGACTATCTCCATCGGCCAGTATCTCGTTCTGTAAGGCAACCAGCTCTTCCCAGTTCTGCGGCACATTGTAACCCGCTGCGTCAAAGGCCTTTTTATTATACCAAACAAAGGACTTAGCGTTCACGCGGCCCCAGACACCCGCCATTATATCGCCTTCGGGAGCCTTCATTGTGGCCATATCCAACCAGCTCTGGATATAGTTTGCCTTAACGGCTTCCATGTCGAGAACGCCGTTCAAGTCGATGACATATCCCTTTTGCACGAAGTTTTTGAGCAAACCGGGCTGTGGGAAATCGACAATGTCCGGTGGATCGCCTCCCTCGATACGAATAGAAACGGACGCCTCGAATTCCTTGGACCCATCGTATTGAATATCTATCCCTGTTTCCTCTTCGAAGGCCTTAAGCGATTCCTCGAATTTAACCGCATCGTTGTCGGTGAAGGGGCCTGATATGGTAACAACCCTTGGTTCTTCAGTGGTGACTTCTTCTCTACAGGCAACGAGCGCTAGGAGTATACCCAGCGCCATACCAACTAGCAAAAATTTTTTCATATACATACTCCTTTTTTTGAGAAATTCCGCCCTCTCCAACGGGAGAGCGACTTAGTAAATCTTTCGCATTCCTAAAACATCAGCATTCTTCAAAATCCCTTTGATCCGAAACTCACTTGCCCAGCGCCCATGATGCAGCCGGATTGGCAACCCTGCATCGATTGGCTTCTACATGGTGGGGAATAGCCGCATCGGATATCAATGACTAGTCCCCGAGCCCTGAGCATAATTGCCATGCGGCCATTTCACAGCGATACATAGGCGCCGTTACTGGGGAAGCAGCAGTGTTTGCCGGGAGTAAGGGCTCCGCTCCCAACACCAGAATCTCAAGATACCCCTAGAGTTGTTCTGCCGTGTGACATCAAGTTTCCGCGCAGCATTTTTTATTATTGCCAAAAAAGCAAAGGCAAGTAGCTAGGCCTATTACGCCTACGCGGGCAGAATCATTTTGATTATCACAAAGCGCTTCCCTTCGTATCGATCAATGAACACGGGCCATCAGCTAATTTACTATGAATCACTTTGATTGCTTTGTCAACCGGCATTGGATCAGTTTTTATGAGTTTTGCTCGCAGATCAGCCTATTTGATGCTCTTGACCGGCGCCTAGGCTAACTCTAGTATCTGATAATCATCCGGATATCCCGATGGCGAGTGATAAGGCCAAGGTGGGCCCGCCGCAGTGCTTCATCGTTAGCGGCAAAACCGCTGGCGAGGCATGAGAACGGGCTCTGATAGCGGGGAATCAGTATGATGTCGTATTCGTTATGGCGGAGTGAGAACTGTCCTTTCTTCTGGAAACCAGAGCATTCAACCCACGGCTTTTCACCTTAGAAGAGTCCCTTTATCATAGCGCAAACGGCTATATCGGTGTGAGGGCGGGCTTTGAAGAGGGTTATGCGGAAACGGCCGGCAGCGAACCGGGCGCATACCTCAATGCTTTTTATGATGCCTATCCGATATCCCACCCGGAAAAACTGCACGGATTCCCCGAAGTAGGGGAAAGAATAGTCAGCATCACTGATGTACAGAGCGTGCGCATCCGTGTAGATGGACAGCTACTTCAGCTTTCAGGCTCAAGCATAAATCACTACAGACGATTTCTGGACATGGGCGAGGGTATTTCGGGCCGTGAGCTTATTTGGAAAACCAGGCTCGGTAAGCGCTTGGAGGTTCAAGCCAGGCGCCTTGCCTCGCTTCCCCGTCCGGAGGTTTTCGCGATTGAATATCGCCTAAGCGCACAGCAGGCAATGGAAGTGGAAATAGAATCGGGAATCTTGGGAAAGGTGAGCAAGTTTTCAGATTCTAACGATCCAAGAACCCCTTCCCGTCCCTTTCATGCACTTGAGGTTTTCGATTCCAGGGTAGAAGGCAATGCCATTACAATCAGCTTCAGAACTAAAACCATAGGGAAATCACTCGCGATTAGAGTGGAACAGAATCTCAAAGTAAATGGCATATCCCTCGCGCCAGGCAGCCACGACAGTCAAAATGCCTATCTAACATGGAAGGCCAAAATTGAACGTGGCACGGCTATCTGCTTGGAGAGAGTATCTTTCTTTTCCGATTCGATACGCCATCCCAACTGTGAAAAACACCTTCAATTGCTTTCGAAGGATTTTGCCGATAGCAATTTCGAGACGCTTCGATCCGGGCAGAGGGCAGAGCTTGCGAATTTTTGGGAGAGTGCGGATATACGAATCGGAGGTGATGAAATAAGCCAGCGAGGACTGCGTTTTAGCATATTCAATCTGTATCAATGCGCTCCCCGTGTGCCAAATGCCAGCATAGCAGCCAAGGGACTAAGCGGCGAAGGCTATGAGGGTCATTATTTTTGGGATGCCGAGATTTACATGCTGCCCTTCTTTGTCTACACCCAGCCGAAATTAGCAAAGAATCTCTTGTTATTCCGTTATTCCACCCTGAGCCATGCTCGGACTAATGCCAAAAGAATGGGACATCCAAGGGGAGCGGCATATCCATGGCGCACTATAACGGGCAGGGAATGCTCTAGCCACTATCCCACGGGCAGCGCTCAATACCACATCAACGCCGATATCGCATACGCCATTTGGCGCTACTGGGAGGCCAGCGGCGATACGGCCTTCATTGTTAGTTACGGGGCCGAACTTCTCTTTGAGACGGCGCGGATTTGGTTAGAAATTGGCAACTTCGCAAAGGATGGCTTCCACATCAATACGGTTACGGGGCCCGATGAGTACACCTGCCTGGTAAACGACAACTATTACACCAATATCATGGCCAAGAAGAATTTGGAAACGGCCGTGAACGCCTATGCGCTAATGGAGGGAGCCCATAAATCCGCGCTCGAAAAGCTCAAAAACAGCATCGAACTCGAGGAAGACGAGGTTTCCGGCTGGCAATTGGCTGCAAAATCAATGACACTCCCCTACGACAGGGAGCTGGACATCAATCCCCAAGATGAATCATTCCTTCGAAAACCAAAGTGGAGCTTAGGCGCCGATGCTCGGAATCGCCCCCTCCTCCTGGATTATCATCCGCTAACTCTCTCAAGATTTCAGATTTGCAAGCAGGCGGATACGGTGCTGGCCTACGTGCTTTTGGATACGGATGAGAACGACAGCACAATCCGGAAAAGCTACGAATACTACGAGAAAATTACCACCCACGACTCCTCGCTCTCCGGCGCTGCCTTTTCCATTCTTGCCGGAAGGCTAGGCGATTCGGAGAAAGCCTATAGGTATTTTCGCGAGCTCGTAGTTCTGGATTTGGAAAACACTCATGGGAATACAGGAGACGGAATTCATGCTGCCAATATGGGGGGCAGCTGGCTGGCTGCCGTATGGGGTTTTGGAGGTTTTCTACCCAAGGGGCCCCTGCCCTCGTTCTCGCCTCGGCTTCCGGGCAGGTGGAAATCCATGGAATTTAGCATTTTGTATCGGAATTCCCTTATTGGGGTTGAAGCCGAGCACGGCGCAGTAAGCCTACACCTCCGTCGAGGCGAACCATGCGAAGTTGAGCTCTATGGAGAAACCCTATCGCTGAAAAACGAAATACGGCGCCCCGTGCCGCCGCGGGCGAGATTTTAATGATTGGCGGGCTTATTTTCGACCTTGATGGGGTTATAGTGGATACTTCCGAACTCCATTTCCGGGCTTGGAAACGGCTCGCCGCGGAGCTGGGCATCGCCTTCACGAGAGCCGATAATGAGAGGCTAAAGGGTCTCTCCAGATTAGAGAGCCTAGATGAAATTCTATCCCTAGCGAGCCCACGCAATCATCGCGCCAGATTCCGCAGGATAGAACTGGCCGAAAGAAAGAATTCCTGGTATCTCGAATCCGTGCGCGGTCTTGAGCCTAAAGACATACTGCCCGGGGTAGGAAATTTTTTAGCTGAGTGCAGACGATACGGGCTTAAAACAGCAATAGCCAGTAGCAGCAAGAATGCCAAGGCAGTAATCAATTCTCTCGCCATTACCCATCTCTTCGATTGCATTGTTGATGGCTCAAGCGTGGTCCAAACCAAGCCGAATCCTCAGATTTTCCTAGCTGCAGCGGAAGAACTGAACGAGAAGCCAAGTTCATGCATTGTTCTGGAAGATGCCCTTGCAGGCGTGAGGGCCGCCGGATTGGCCAAGATGCGCTGCATCGGCATTGCCAAGAAGCCGGCCTCGCTGCCCGCGGATCTGCTTATTCCTGGTTTCTCCAATTTCGGCATCAGAGAACTTCTCGACTTCGACAGGTCTAAGCCCGGAGTTTAGCATGAGAGTCCTGCCCTCCGCGGGATTCGATTTTACCCATATAGTGGCTAATCATGGCGGCCTTGAAATCGACATTGCTCGCATATTCGTAGCCGAATACCCTAGGCCAGAGTGCGGCATCTTCCATGCACAGGTAGAAAAAAACACCTTCGCGCCATTCCGAAAACGCCTCGTATGCGAAGCGAAGCATCTCCTCCTTAATATCAAGCGGATAGGAATACTTTTTTGAGGCCTCTACAAGCGGCATTTGCAGCACCTTGCTTCGCATTTTCCTGCCGCGAATTTCCCGAATCGCTCCCTTTGTGAAGGTGAGCGTTCCTAGTGAAACTAGGGCGACATTTCTCGGGGCGAAGCGCTTCTGAATTCGAGCAAAAAGCGCCCCGTATTCCGCCTGCCATCGATCGTAATGAAGCATCGGATGTATGTGAAATCCAATAAGACTTCCCCTCTCGGAGAGCGCCGCCGCCGCTGCCAGCCGCTGTGAAAGGGAGGCAGTGAAATGCTCTTCGTTTTCAACAATCGTGTCTGTATTCAAGGACCAGGTGCATATTACATTGGCGGGTATCTTCCGGGAGATTATATGCCTAATATTATCCGATTTCGATTTCAACTCTAGAATCACATTGGGATGGCGCTCGGCGAAATCCAACAGAGCATCCAGTATGCCCCATTTATTGCCCCACATCAGGGAATCCGAGGCCCCTCCCGTGCCAATGTGGTAAATTCGATGCGGGTCGAGTTCGAGCGAGTTCAATCTTCGAGCAAGATTTTTGTTAATCCCCACCGCTTTCGAGTTATAGAAGGAACGGATAGAGCAGTAGGCGCAATCGAATCCACAGCCCTCTACAGCATCCAGGGTTAGAAGATTGCAGCATCGCGTATCCTCCGATGCCACAGGACAGAATCCAAAACCCAGGGGACTTCTATCAATCCCAACTGGTTCATTCTCCCGGGGGGGCCCCGGACTTCCGGAAAAACCATCGTAGGACTTAGGACCCTTTTTCAATTCTCTCCAGGCTCTTTTCACCGAATCGAATGCGGCCCTTCCCGGTTTCTCTCTGAAGAATTCGTGGATGTTAGGTTCATCCCAGATCGCAAAGTCCAGGGCCATAGCGATGATCTGCTTGAGTTCCTGGTGAGTAAATCCGTATTTGAGCGCCGCCTTCCTAATAGCCGACTGATCCTGCACATCCAGGTTGGCAAACTCGCTCTGCTCGATTACGCTTCCCAGCCTTCGCGTATAGCTGGTATCGATTCTTCCGACCGATGCTTTCATACTTCGTGTACTCTAACAGTTATCCCGAAGTTGGGCTATCCGGGTTGCCTGTGCCTAGGATAGCTCTTTTGAAATAAAACTGAGCAATGTGGCGAATCTCTCTCAAAGAGGCGATTGCTGAATGCGGCGCCTACCAAGCTAGCCGAAATTTGAGTTAATCTAGTTCCAACTCTGCATCGCGATGCTGTATCGGTTTTTACATTAGATTTATTACTATTATGATGGAAGCCACCAACGCCAGTATTGCATAGAACTCCGGAAACACCGCCAGGATTAAGGTACTGCCATAAATGTCGTGCCCGCCGCCCATCGCGGAAATTCCTGCTGCGCAAACCCTGCCCTGCTGTATTGCGGAGAACAACGCCACAAGCCCCATGGCGATACCTGCACCCAGGGTCATGGTTCCTTGAAATAGGCTCATATCGGGATTTATAAATCCGGAGAAGAGCATAAAACACAAGAAGCCGTAAAGGCCCTGGCTTGCCGGGAGGGCAGAGAGCACGAGAGATTGGCCGAATATCTCGGGTTTCTTTTTTATGGCTCCGATAGCGCTGCTGCCGCCAATTACCAGTCCTATGGCCGATCCTGTTCCCGAGAGTCCCACCATCAGGCCAATGCCTATGCCAGCGAAGATTACTGAGATATTCACGCGAATTTTCCTCCGTAAGGTGCGTATTTTATACCCCCCCCACGGAATCCTACCGCCTTATAAAACTCAACGAAGGTAAGACGGAGGGGGTGAACGAAGGCTCCAAGAGCCGCAATCGCAAAGTTAATCGAATGTCCTACCAAGAGGACAATTAGCACTGGAATCCAGGAAAAGAAGCCGGGGTTGTTTCCGTGTATCATTGTAGCAATTGAGTTGAAAGATCCACCGAGGAGACCGCCCGCGAGCGATAGTGCGAAGAGTCTGAGGTAGGAAAGAATATCGCCTGGCACACCGTTTGCAATACCGTACAGCTCCCAAATACCCAGAAACGGGCGCAGCCAAATTCGCCTTTGGATATTGTTGAACAGCAGGATTAGAATTATTCCGGCAGCCGATAAGGTCAATCCGATTTGATTTGGAGCCCCGAGCCGTGCGGCCCAACTGCCAACTCGGATAGGGCCAATGGCGAAAGATGGCCCTAGAATTCCTAAGGCCCATAGACAGGTTCCTACCAGCAATAGGAATGTACCGAGCGGCTGGAAACAGGCTATCAACCCTTCTTGGAGCCATTTATTGGCAATTTGTATGATAAACCCCATTAGCACCTGAACTATCCCCAGAAAAATGGAAAAGTACATTACATCGTTCATATCCCTGAAGAGAAGAACGGAGGTGATTTCATTCGGCAAACCGGGGATGCCATCGATTTGAATTCCGAATAGTGTATTTAGGAAGAGTCCTGCAAGCATTGTGAAGAGCCCGAGTATTACGGCGAGAGCAGCGATTGGTCTAAATGCCCGGCGTTTTACAAGTAAGAGACCGGCCAAGGCGGCGACGGTAATTATGGCGCCGTAGCCTAAATCGGCCAGGCAGAAGCCGAAGAAGAGGGCGAAGAAGGGGGCGAAGAAGGGCGTTGTGTCGATTTCCGTGTATCGAGGCAGCCCGAAAATCCTCGTTATCGGTTCGAATAGGCGGATAACAGTGCCATTCTTCAATCTTATTGGAGCTTCATAAGCCTTGGGATCATCATATATGGGAAGAATGTTTCTATCTTCGAAAAAGGAATCTAGTTCCGGAAGTAGAGATATCGGAACAAATCCACTTAGGCATTGGATGCAGCCATCGGCATAGCTATCTAGCGATTTAGCGGCAATCAATCGCTCAAGTCGGAGTTCACATTCCCGCAGTTCGGATTCGATTGCATCTCTGCCTTGCGATAGAGTTGCGAGTTTGGATTCTAGTTTTGAAATCTCTTTTTCACTCGTTTCCAGCCGAAGGCGCAGCTCCGCATAGCTAATATCGCCCAGACGTTCTTCCGGGTAGAATGGGGGGGCCTCATCGGATTGTGCACGGCGGATTTCAACGAAGTAAATCTGAGCCTTGTTTTCGTGGATAATCTCGAAGTGGAAACCGCTATGATTTGCCGTTTGAAAGGTTTTCCGTGGCAGTATGTGAAAACTAATCTGTATTCCCTCTTTCTCCAAGTCTGATATTGCCGAGGGATCGAAGGTTCCCCAGGGCGCAAGTGCGGCCTCCTCTCTCTTTAGCCGTTCCATATCGCTCCGATTACGCTGTATATCCGATAGAATTTCCGATGTCTGTTTCTGGATGCTATCTACGCTAAGCTTCCCATTGATTCTCCCGAACCCGATATGCTTGGAATATGAGAGAAGCGCGGCCGAGGTTTTTCTCAGTAAGTCTATGCGGCCTAGAAGCGTTATTATATCGGGATGTTCAAAGACGGGTTTGGTTTGAAGGTGTACAAGTCCCAGTTGCTGAAGTTCAAAAAGATAGCTCTCTGAATCGCCAGGGCTTAGCAATACTTGAACCCTTTTCATCTTTTCTATCATATGCCCACCGAAGCCTCAGCCTGCCTAGCCTTGGTGATTTTTTGGGCGGCCTTGTCCAGATTTTCCACATCTTCGAGATATCTTTTTATTTTGAGTATCGCGTTGGAAAACTGGGGGATTTGCACCTTTTCATATAGGTTGACTTTCTGGGTCGTCTTTTTTCTTGCGAGTTCAAGACGCTCTATGCGGTGCCTAGTCACATCAATCTCAGTGATAATTCGGATTAGATGTTTGGCTGCCTTCCAGCCCCAGAGCAGCCAGGCGGGCCTTTGAAACAGTGAGCTTGCAGATTCGGCAAAACTGATTTTCTCCAAACTCGGTATCGTTATTCCAGCGATGTTTTTGCTCCTATATTCTATATTCACAACACTAAGCGAGCCTGTTGGATACTCGGAGAATAGTTGCTCGGATTCTCCGATATTCTTTCTAAGTTCCTCCAGTTCATCTCGCTGTTTATCCAGCCTATTCTTCTCCTTCTTGATATTGATGCGAAGATAGGTTTCCTTGCTTTTCAGTGTCGGGAGGGCGGCTTGCCGAATTTTCAGCTGCCTCTGGAGGGTTTGTATCGAAATTTTGTTGTATTGAAATTTCAGTTCCATGGCCTAATTCCCGTCATTCTTCGGACCGCGCCAGTACTTGTCCGAGATAGCCTTTTTTATTCCGAGTTCGTCTAACGAGAAGTGTTTTTCGAAAAGCCGCCAGCTTACTTCCAGCATGGCCTGAGTGTCGAGGTTTACGTCTATCGCAAGTATGCTTCTGGAGTAGTCTCGGGCAAAATCAATGCAGCGCTGCTCGTATTTGCTGAGATCGAAGCCATTATCACGCTTTGTTTTTGCCTCTGCCGCATCGGCGTAGAGTCGAATCGCGGCGTTCATTACCTGGCCATGATCCTCGCGAGTTTTCGTTCCTATAACAAGTTGCTTTAGGCGAGAGAGGGAGCGAAAGGGATCGACAATAACCTTTCCGATATCCGTATCGGTTCTCAAAAAAAGCTGGCCCTCGGTGATATATCCTGTATTGTCCGGAATGGCGTGAGTGATATCGCCGCCCGAAAGTGTGGTAACTGCTATGATTGTGATAGAGCCGCCTTTGGGAAACAGGACTGCCTTTTCATAGAGCTTCGCCAAATCGGAATATAGGGAGCCAGGCATTGAGTCCTTCGATGGTATCTGATCCATCTTATTGGAAACTATGGCGAGGGCATCCGCGTAGAGAGTCATATCCGTTAGCAGCACTAGAACCTTTTCGTTTCTTTCCACGGCGAAGTACTCGGCTGCGCATAGAGCCATATCGGGCACCAGCAGGCGCTCAACCGGAGGATTCTCGGTGGTATTGATGAAACTGATTATTTTGTTCAATGCGCCGGCATTTTCAAAAAGCGCCTTGAAATATAGGTAGTCGTCGTTTGAAAGGCCCATTCCGCCGAGTATTATCTTGTCTGTTTGGGCTTTCAGCGCCACCTTGGCCATAACCTCGTTGTATGGTTGGTCGGGATCCGCGAAGAAGGGTATTTTCTGGCCGCTTACTATCGTGTTGTTTAAATCAATTCCGGCGATGCCGGTGGCAATTAGCTCACTGGGCTGCTTTCGGCAAACAGGATTAACTGATGGTCCGCCAATTTGCCTTTCTTCGCCTTCCACCTCCGGTCCGCCGTCTATTGGCCTTCCATAGGCATCAAAGAATCTTCCGGCCAAGTGCTCCGACACTTTCAATACCGGCGGACGCCCTAGGAAAACCACCTCGGCATCGGTGGAGATTCCCTCGGTGCCTATGTATACCTGGAGGGTTACCTGATTCTTATTGATTTTAACTACCTGGGCGAGACGATTGTCCACCCAAGCCATTTCCTCGTTCCCTATGCCGCTTGCTTCCAAACTCACTGTAGCCTTTGTTATTTTTTCGATTTTGGTGTGTATTCTCTGAAAGGCGCTGCTCTGCATTAGACGTTCTTTTCCTCGCTTAGGATGGATTTGAATTGGGTTTCGAATTCCCTGAATTGAGCGGAGTTGAATTCGCAGAAATTCATCTGCTTGAGTGAATTGATGATTTTCTTGAAATACGGGGCCACCGCCTCAAATGTTTGAAAACTGAATTCTCTATCGCATATTTTTTTCACTGCCTCTAGGCCATATTCCTGCCTCTCCACCGAGGCAAACCTATCGATGGGATCGAAGGCATCCTGTTGTATGAGAACGGCGTCTATCAATTCACTCTTCCAAAAATCGACATGATAATCGATTGGAACTCCATCATCGCCGAGAATAGAAATCTGATCTTGGGCCTCCCTGCCGCGCAGCATGCGATTTTTCAGCGAGAGTACATCGCTAACCCACGCAGAGCCGGAGCGATCAGAGAGAAACTGCTGTATTTCCGGGCTCTCCAGATATTTAGAATAGCTTTCATGGGGATCTATCGCCGGATAACGCTTCGAATCAGCTCGCTTCTGTGAAAGGGCATAGAAGCACTGGGCTACTTTTTTGGTGGATTCGGTTACGGGTTCCTTGAGGTTGCCGCCGGCGGGAGACACCGTGCCGAGGAAGGTAACCGCTCCGCTTTCCCCATTGTGAAGATGTATCACCCCGGCGCGGGCATAGAAATTTGATATTATTGCCGATAAATCCATGGGAAAGGCATCCGGCCCGGGAAGTTCTTCCAAGCGATTGGACATTTCTCTTAGCGCCTGGGCCCAGCGTGATGTCGAATCGGCAAGGAGCAGCACGCTGAGTCCCATCTGGCGGTAGTACTCCGCTATGGTCATAGCCGTATATACCGATGCCTCGCGGGCGGCGACCGGCATGTTCGAAGTGTTGCAAATAATAGTTGTTCGTTCAAAAAGCTTGCGTCCGGTTCGCGGGTCGTCCAATTCTGGGAACTCAGTGAAAATTTCCACAACCTCGTTGGCTCTCTCACCGCAGGCAGCGACAATAATGATATCCGCCGAGGCGTTCTTACTGATCGCATGCTGAACAACCGTCTTTCCGCAGCCAAATGGGCCAGGAATGAAACCAGTTCCACCCTCGGCAAGCGGGTTGAAGGTGTCAATAATCCGATAACCTGTTTCCATCAGTCGAAATGGACGTGATTTTCCTCTATAAGCCCTTATCGGGATTTTCACAGGCCACCGCTGAGTCATCGTCAGTTCCATCCTTTCGCCCGTATCATCCCTTATCACCGCAATAACATCGCGGATGCCGTAGGCTCCATTGGCAGCTACCGACTCGATAATCCACTTGCCCATCAAATTGAAGGGCGCCATAATCTTGTGATTCACCCAGTTCTCCCTAACCTCTCCCAGCCAAAACCCCGCATATACTCTCTCCCCCACGGTTGCAAACGCGACAAATTCATATACCTTCTCTTCGTCGAGTGCCGGAGTATACTCACCTCTTCTCAAGAACAATCCCTCCTTCTTGTCGAGATCGCTTTGCAGGCCATCGTAGTTCTTCGATAAAAGCCCCGGCCCAAGCTCCACTTCCAGCATTCCACCTGAAAATTTCACGTTTAGTCCCACCTTGATTCCCCGGGTGCTTTCAAAGCATTGGATATAGGCGGTTTTTCCGGAGATTCTTATAACCTCAGATCTCAAACGTTCATCGCCATTTTGAACATATGCAATCTCATTCTGGCTGATGGGCCCATCTACCTCCACGGTTATCAGATTGGCGGTTATTCCCGTAACTGTTCCTTGGGTCATAAGCTGTATTCCTCGGGCAATTCTATATCCTGGTGGAGATTTTCCAATAATTCATCGAGCATTCGCCTTCCGCCGGTAGGCGTTATAGCGAGCCATCGTTCCACATCCGCAATTCGTATAGCGAACGAGAACACGGTTTCGCGGGAGAAATGCCTATACCCAACCCTTTCATCAAGCCATGTCCAACTCGCCTTAGTAATTGCCCGTTCGATTTCCAAGTTTGAGGAATCGGCAAATGCATCAATTAGGGGTTCCATTACACCCAGTTCATCGCTAATGCCGAAATCGGGCGCCTGACTCATGCCGATTCTCTTGGAAAAGTGATCGAAGGGGAGAATCTCGCTTACATACGGCCTTCCGTCTTTTCGACAGGCGAGCGCCGTTGTCAGATTCTTCAACCGCGCCTTGAAAATCAAGTATTCCCGCGGAAATCCTCTAATAGCGGATTTTTCCTCGGCGCTAAGTGCAGTCATCATCCTCCAGACCAGTTCATTCTCTCTCGACATTGCAAATTGATTTTGCCTTTCGAGCCTGATATCCCAAATAAACTCGGAAAAGAAGTCGAAGAATTCATCTGGTTCCGCCAATCCATTTTCCAATTCGCTCTCTGTGTAGAATGAAGGTGATTTCATTTCAAAGGGGAATCCATCTAACTTCGAGCTGATATTTGAAGCATCATTTATCAGAAAGCATTTACGCATATCAACATAGTCATCAAGATGCAGTTCTTCGCGGGCAAACTCCTCGAAAATAGGGTAGGGGTGCTTTTCAAACAGAGTGTCGGAGGCCAGTTCGGGTAGGCTGGAAATCAAATAATAGTATTGAGCCAATTATTCGCCTCCGAACAAGGCCGCCCTGGTTTTCTCCTTCATGAAGGAACGGAAGAACTCTTCGAAATCCTTGTTGGCGAATGAAAGCTTGTAAGCTCCGCTCTTAGACTCGAACTTGAAGCCGCTTCCAACCTTATCGGAAAAACTAATACTCAACCCCTGGTTAATTCGACCTCTCAGCGCAGCCTGCAATCCAGGAAGAAAATCCCTTTCCAAAGCGCCGGAAAGCACCAGTGAAAGGTTGGGAACCTCCCCACTAGCCGCCCAAGTATCCATCGCCTTCAGAATGAGTTTGTTCAGCAGGGCCTCATCTTTCAGGGACTTGTCCACCTCTTCATGTAAGATACCGTCGGCAAGAAGAGTTACAATCCTCTGTTTCAAGGCGTTCTCTGTTTGCCTGGCGGCCAGAGCTAATTCCGACTCGGTTTTTAGCCTTAACGCCTCCACCTCCTTGCGTCCTTCTTCAACAATTGTTTCCGCTTCAAACTCGGCTTCTCTAATCATCTCATCCCTTTTTCCCGCGGCCTCATGCAGCAGTGTTTCCGCCTCCGCACGAGCCCTCTCCACGCCATCCTTGTAGATTCGATCCGTAAGTTTCTGCAATTTGTCGTTCATGCTTCTCCGTCTGCCATACGGCTTTTGGCGATTGTAGCATTCATTCCCAAGCGGTTAACAGAGTATAGGAAGTGATTTCGCAAGTACAAGGGGCTTAGCTTCGCCTAAAATAAGCCGTCAGAGTGCATGGGACAAGCAAGGCATCCGCGCAACCTCGCGGCAAAATGCCCTCAGTTTTCTAAATTACAAGTGTATATGCAACGAGGATAGCTAGCGAGAGCGCCACAATGAAGAATCGCATCAGATTCATTAATAACCTCAAGTAATACTCAATGCATATATTTTCGTTGTTTTCATGGTTGGATCAAGTATTTAAGGGAAGTATGCCACATTTCTGCCTGAGTTCGCTAAGTCGTTTAACGCCAAATTAGATTCCGGCGACAAAAAACCCCCCCATCCAAGTTGCTCTTGTAAGGAGGGGTACGTACCCAGAAATCCACTTGTTTCTACAGTTTTCCCCAATCTACTTAGCACCAGCCCAGTCTGCAATACTAACACATGGATAAAGACTTTTAATGGTGATTCAACTCACCATCAGCTTTCTTGATTAAGCAATAAGTCTCTTTTTGTTATCCAAAATGTTGATAAAACTATGCCGAGTGGTGACTATCATAACGGGTTCGTCCATGGGCAGCATCGGATTATCAACCGCATCTTCTATCGCAATACTGAAGGCTACGGCTGAATCAACCGGAGCCTTTATTTCCTCCTTCTCACCGTTGGCGTACGCGAAGCCTCCAACCATTATCAAAATGAACAGAATAAAAACAGCTTTTTTCATGTTGTCTCCTTGAAATTGTCTCGAGACTAGGCCTGTAACGCTAAGTTTGAAAACCTCCTTTTCAGGTACGTATGTGCTTGAGCATGTCCAATTTGCAAAACTTCAGTAAGCTTCAAAAATCACACGGCAGTAAGCAGAATTGGCCTATCCTCATCGCTAATCGCAGTATAGTATGGATTGATCATTATAGTCTATACTTTTTAACAGAATTTATTAGATAACAAACTATATAGGGAAATGCAGGCCTGCGCATCTGTTTCGGATTCTATTTCAGCAGCGGCCAGCACTGGATGGCAAGAAATCCACGAATAGGCTACAATCGGAGTAGATAATGGCGGGATTCCAACGAGCAAGCGGTATACTGCTTCACCCCACGGCGCTACCTGGTTCCTATGGCATCGGCACCTTGGGAGCACAGGCTATCAACTTCCTCAATTGGCTTCAAAGCGCTGGCCAAACCTATTGGCAAATCTGCCCACTGGTTCCAACCGGCTATGGCAATTCGCCTTACCAAGGACTCTGCGCATTCGCCGGTAATCCCAATCTAATAGACCTCGAAGAGCTAGTTACCCTAAAACTGTTGAAACTCGAAGAACTGGATCCACTGAAACAGCTGCCCGAGAGCCGCGTAAATTTCGCTCTACTTATCCCGGAAAAGGAAAGGCTTCTCCATAAGGCCTGGAGTAGATACTTCGCTGGAAGGGGGCCAAAAGAATTGGCAGAGGAAGTGGAGGCTTTTAGGGATGGCCAATCCCAGTGGCTGGAAGATTTCTGCCTGTTTATGGCTCTCAAAAACCGGCATGGCGGACATTCGTGGAACACATGGGGCGAGAAACTGAGGCTGCGCGACAGGGAGTTGCTCGGCAAACTAAGAACGGAAAGCGAAGTTCAATACCATCTCTTCGTCCAATTCCTGTTTTTCCGTCAGTGGCGAAATATCAAAAACGAGGCTCAATCGAGATCTATCAAGATAATCGGCGATTTACCTATTTTCGTTGCCTTTGATTCCTCGGACTGCTGGGCCAGGCCCCAGCTCTTTCAACTTGACTCCAACTACCTTCCTACCAGTGTTGCCGGCGTGCCACCGGATTATTTCAATCCAACTGGACAGCTCTGGGGAAATCCCCTCTATGATTGGGGCAAAATGGCCGAGGATGAGTATTCCTGGTGGATAGCCGTCCTTAAAAACAAGCTCGAGCAGTACGACTTACTAAGAATCGATCATTTTCGAGGCTTTTGCGCCTATTGGTCGGTACCATTTGGGGAGAGTACCGCGATGAACGGGGAGTGGTTGCCAGCCCCCGGCAGAGAGCTCTTTTCACTGGCCCGCGAAAAACTAGGAAAACTGCCAATAGTTGCGGAAGATTTGGGGTTTATCACCGAGGATGTTGTGAGGCTTATTGAGGACTGCGAATTTCCAAGGATGAAGATACTGCAGTTTGCCTTCACTTCATCGGAAGAAAATGATTATCTCCCGCATAATTACAACAAGCACAGCGTAGTCTATACAGGAACGCATGATAACGATACCACTGCCGGCTGGTTTGAAACCTCGCCCCAGTTCGATCGGAGCAGAGTGATTGACTACCTGAATCTCGGTGAAACAGCAGATGCCAGGGCGGTAACGGAGGGAATGCTGCGAGCCGCGATGGCTTCTGTTTCCAGTCTCGCTATTTTCCCGATGCAGGACATACTGGGTTTGAGCAGTCAGGCGCGATTCAACACACCCGGAACCCTTGGCGACAATTGGGTATGGCGGGTTCCTGAAGCATCTTTCAGCAGCGAAAAGGCCGAGCGCCTAAGGAAATTGTGCAAAATTTACGGAAGATTGAATACTCGCAGGGAACAATAGGAGGCGAAAATGGCGCAAATAACCGATCCTTCGCTGCGCAATAAGACAATCTATTCGGTATATGTACGAAATCACTCCAAATCCGGAGATTTTGAAGGACTAATAGCCGATCTCGAACGTATTTCCGATCTGGGCGTCGATATAATATGGCTTTTGCCTATTTATCCAATCGGAGTTGAGAGGCGCAAGGGCGCCCTGGGCAGCCCCTATTCAATTAGTGACTACCGGGCAATCAATCCGGAAATCGGCACTATTAACGATTTTTCAAATTTCATTGAGGCGGCTCGTAAACGCGGTTTAGCGGTAATCATTGATATTGTGTTCAACCATACCTCGGTTGATTCTCTTATGAAGAGAGTTCATCCCGATTGGTTTCGAAAAAATCCGAACGGAATGCCTGGCAGCAGAGTTGGCGAATGGAAGGATGTAATCGAACTTGATTACTCGAGCAAAGAGCTTTGGAACTACCAAATCGAATCTCTAAAGGGTTGGATTATGCAAGGCGTAGACGGATTCCGCTGCGATGTAGCGCCGCTGGTGCCACTGCCCTTTTGGTTTGATGCCCGTGATGCCTGCTCCCGGATGAACCCTGATACGATTTGGATTGCGGAAACCGTTGATACTTCATTCATTCACACCATTCGGCGCATGGGATTCGACTGTTTGAGCGACTGCGAACTCATGGAGGTATTCGATCTATCCTATGATTACGATGTGTATCCGGAATGGGTTCGTCTTATACATGGCGAAATAGATTTAAGCCACTATATAGATAGGCTCAGGGTTCAGGAATCCACTCACAGAGAATCGGATCTTAAGCTACGCTTTCTCGAGAATCACGATCGCATTAGGGCGGCCAAGCTGCTTGTATCCAACCTGACTGATAAGCGTGAGGCTCCGGCAGATTCGCCACGGGCTCAGTGTCCGGCTCCAGCAGAGCTACATGAGGGCGCCTTGGCGGCCTGGACCGCCTTCAGTCTATTTCAAAAGGGTGCTGCACTAATCTACGCGGGCCAGGAGTACATGGTTAGCGACAAACCCAGCCTATTTAACCGAGATCCGATTGATTGGTCGGTAAAGGACGATAAGAATTGCATAAGACATCAGAGCCTGTTAAAACAGTTCATTGGACTTAAAAAGTCAGGAATCGTTCGAGATGGTTATTTCTGGTACCCTCCCGCTCCCGCGGGTTACATAGCGGCGGCCTACGAACGGCGAGATTCGAACTCAAGGCTGATCGGTCTACGCATCGGAGTTTTCAACGTGGAGTCCCAGTCTCCTTGCAGATTCGATATAGGGGCGAACTGGAGTGAGTTGCGACTGGGCGCAGTGCTCCAAAACCCGCTCCAAAGCTCGAAAACCACCCTAAATGACGGCATGCTTACAATAGATAATCGAATAACTATCTTGGATTGGGGCTTAACCGATTAAGATGCGCTAACTGCCTAATTGGCTCCTAAGCTGCTGAGCATCAAAACCAAATTCTAGCTCTTCGCCGGAAACCTAGAGGAAGAATTATGCCGGCCTTTGAGTATTTGGACCCTTAGCCGCCAACCTCGTTTGAATCCGCAAAAGGGGTTTCTTAGCGGCAGAGCCATAGGCAGTTTCGTTTCTGCTGCCCTAGTAATTCAGACTGCAGTTCCTGAAGGCAAATTCTGGGAGCCGCGAGCCCGCGAAAAGTCACTGACTCCAAGTCTCGGAGAGCTAGGACAGGTTTTCAATAAGCAGGCAGGCAAAACTCCTTCCATATCGTTCGGGAAAATTGAATCCTTCGGAATGAGAGGACTCGAACCTCCGATCTCCTGCTCCCAAAGCAGGCGCCCTAGCCGCTGGGCTACATTCCGAATCGTCTTGCATTCTAGGAGCTTCAATGGAGGAGGGTCAATTGGCCAGGAGTGCGAAGGAGTCATGGATGAATCCCGGGGATTGCGTAAATTCAGAACTTTGCTTATGATTCAATAGAGACATATGCTGTCTCTTCACAATTTTGCTCCGCCCCCGAGGGAATATGTTGTGTTTCTTTGGGGGCATTTTAGCGATGCGCTGCGAAATGGGCGAACGCAGTGATAATCGGGATTCATCGATGATGGAAAGGCTCCAAAAACTTCGTTATCTCGGTGAATTGATGAAACGCTTGGACAATGAGTATCCTAACTGGCGCCCCCCATTAAACTACAGAAATCCGTATGAACTCTTCGTAGCCGTTTCCCTCTCGGCTCAGACAACCGATGTGGCTGTGAATAGGGTTACCCCCGGGCTTTTCAGGCTCTATCCTAGCGCGGGGGAATTAGCGAGCGCCGATATTCGGGAATTAGAAGAAATCATTCATCCATTGGGCTTTTTTAGGCAGAAAGCTGGAAATCTGGTTCGTGGAGCTAAAAGGATAGTGGAGGAATACGAAGGCGAACTGCCGCGGGGAATGGAGAGCTTGACTTCGTTGCCTGGAATTGGAAGAAAGAGCGCCAATGTTATTAGATCGCATATCTGGGGGCTCCCGGGGATAATCGTGGATACACACTTTGGGCGAGTTTGCAGGCGGCTCGGGTTAACGGAAGAAACAGATCCGGTTAAGGTTGAGAGAGCGATAGAAGCGATTGTTCCCGAGAAGCGTCATATCGATTTTTCGATGACGGTTAACTTCCACGGCCGCAGATACTGCATGTCTAGAAAACCCAACTGTGATGATTGCCCTTTAGGTGATATTTGCCCCCGATACGGACTGCTAGGAAGCAGGATTTAGATAAACTAAGCCATATTATCGCCCCTGCGATTTTTTGTCTCAGTCGCTATTTCTCCTGGTGAGATGGTTCCATGATTGTTTTCCTGAATCCAACGTGTAAGTTTCGAGAATCTTTCAGCCGTATCTTGGTTTATCGCATGTTCGATTTGGCAAGCCTGGTGTTCGGCGTTATCGCCCTCAAGCCCAAGCGCCAACTTGAAAAAGTCAACCAGTATCTCGTGCCTCCGCAGAATTGCCCGAGCTAGCGCGAGTCCTTTGGGAGTTAGGCTAATAAAGGAGTTTTTTTCGTATTGCACCAAGGCGCGATTTCTCAAAGTTTTCAGGGCACTGGTTACCGAGGGCATCTGAACGGATAGCTCATGGGCAATATCTCTTACTCTTGCAACTCGATTTTTCTTCTCCAGCAGCAAAATTGTCTCCAGATAGTCCTCCATGCTTTGGGATAGACTGTCCTGTTGATCCATTTGGAAGATAGTAGCAAATTAGTTAAATCTAAGCAATATTCCTATCTCTGTTGGCTAATGGCTCTCCGCAGCCTTCGTTTCCAGATCGGTATCCAATAAACCGAGCGGTGCCAGGGCCGGCAGGCTAGATACTCGATTTCCCAGCAGATTAGTAGCAGGGCTCTCCATCCACCGGCCTCATTGGTGTTTATTTCCAGCATCTTCGAAAAGGATTCCTTCCCGCATTCGTCTATACACAGGAGTGGCAGCCCCAAACAGAGTGGAAGCACAGGACCACCTTCCGCAGTCCATGTTCCCTGCACTTGTCCGCGGCTACTTAGTTTTTGTTGGAGTTTTTCGAACCAGCCGCCGGAATTCACCGGCAGTGTGAGCCACCTGCTAGATCTATCCAAGATTAAACGCTCTCCCACTTCAATCACCGACTCACAGGGAGGCATCAAGCCCGTTACGGGAGCCTTTGGGAGCTCGGAGTACACCATGATTGGCAGCATCGGCTCCATCGGCCAAGTAGTTGCTTTAGGCTTAGTAATTCGTTTCCTTCCGCCTTTTTCAGATTCTTCTCCACCCACGCAGCTCCCGCCGGTAATTCCAATAGAATCCCTTACAAGCTTAGCGCATAACTGCGATACCCTGTAGGGCGCTTCAAGCCCAACAATATAAGCACGTACATTCGATGACTCATAGCTCATGCTCATGCTAAACTTATATACTGAAAACAACGCAAAAGGGACAGGATAATGGAAGTTAAGGTTCGCAAAGTAGTTAACGATATAGTGGAAGTTATAAAATTCTGGGATGGAGTGCAAACCGTAATTCTCCAGCATTTCGTTGAAAAGGATATATACGATCCCAATTTCTCAATTACGCTCGACGTCTTTCGAGATTCCGAAATTCCCGACAAAGCTGAGCGGGCGCTTGCCTTTCCGGATATACGCTATTTCGAAACCTCCTCAAGCAAGGAGAAGGATAGGTTTCTAATGGAAGATCTCCCGGTTCGTATATCTTACAAGGATACAAGCCGAGTTGACGGCATACTCGAATTAACACAGGATGATCGCTGGCTTTCCAAGGAGCGTGGCACCTATCTCTTTCATCGCATCTCCACTGGAACCGTGGTTTGGTCCAAGGCAGATTGGATAGACAAAATTCTAAAAAAGCTCGATTCTTTGCCCGATATTTTTTGGTCTACCTGGATTGAATCCTGCCATCGCCGCATCGATCATTTCTTGGGCGACCTTGGAGCCGCGACTATGAAGAACGACCTCCTCTACTTTCGACTTTCGCTCTCGGGTTTTCTGCGGGTGATAGTGGAAACTCTCTTCGCTGTAAATCATATGTTCGAATCAGGCCCGAGGGTATTCACTGCTTCCTTGGCCCTTATGGAAACCCTGCCGGAGGGCTTTGAGGCGAGCTGGGAAAGCCTGCTAAGGGAGGACGAGTCGCTGCCGCCTTACCGCAAAAAGAAAATCGCGGATATACTTGCTCGCGGAGTATTTGCTCTTTAGACCGTAAAACGCCGGATCCTGGCTCAAAGTTTCTGGATTTTCCGGAACTATCGAGGCTTTACAAATCCGTCGTGTTAAGTTAGCTTTGTTCTGTTTCAGAGCCAGATATTGAAGGTGAGCCATGTCTAGAAAATGCGAGATTTGTGGGAAGGGTACGATGTCGGGGAACAATGTACCCCGCAAGGGACTTCCAAAAAAGAAGGGCGGAGCCGGACAGCACATAGGCGTGAAAACAAAACGGCTTTTTAAACCCAATCTCGCCAAGGTTAGGATGGGCGGCGGGGCCAGGCGGATGAAGGTATGCGCCCGCTGCCTTAGAGCCGTAAATGTTGCCTAGGCCAAGCTCTCCCATCGCCCAATTGTTTTCCCGGCAATTAGAACTCAGCGCGGTTTAATTCAGCCTCTGCGGCGCGTGTGAACCGCCACTCTGCGTTCGCTCTCTTTGGGCCTGTTTATACTGGACTTTGATGCCACAAATATCCCCTTGCACGGAGAGAAGGAGTGCAAGTTCTTCCACGGATACTACGGCCGCCCCAGGAAAACCTTGCCGAATACTTCGCATGGCCGCCGATATCGCTGAAGAAGATCCGGTACGGGTGCTCCTTCACACTGCATATTCGGAGTATTCCAGAGAAAACCTTCATATGTCCGACGCTCTCGATTTCATCGCTGAGTTCACAGAAGCACATTCCACCAAAGGGTCTCCAGCTTATTCGCCGATACGGGCTGTACGTTTCCCGTACGAAGGGTCGATGGGAGAATTGCCTTGGGCGGCCTATCGGGCGCCGGATGGGTGGAGAAACTCCCATCCAGACGCCGTTGCTTCCGAGGGCGAGGGCTGGGCGTCGTTTTCAGAGGATGATGCCGAAGTTGATGTACTGGCCTATAAACGGGCCTGGGCCCGACTTCTGGCAAGGGTATACGAAGTCGATCCGCTGGTTTCCCCGAAGTGCGGCGTTAAGATGAAAGCCATCGCGGTTATCGAGAATCCGGACAGATTAGGCGAATCCTCCGGCATCTGGTGAAAATCGGTAGGCCACCGCCCGGTTTCAATCCCGGCCGGCTTAACTGATTGCTTCCTCTGTTATGTTCCTTGAGGAACGTATCTCCATATCTTGCCAGGAACTATCCTGAAACACCGTTATCACATTTCTCTTTGCCGCGCGTCGCCAAGTTTGTAAGGTGGGGCCGCCGAACTTCTGTCTTATGCGCGCGCATCGGCTCTCAATCGCCGATTTGCGTCTGTGTTGGAGGATAGGCTTTCCTATAAGTTTGCGTATTTCTGTGTCTCTTTTCCGGGTGAAGCTTCCACTACTTTCAGGATTTCAGAAACTTTCTTTTCAGGGAGCCATTCTACTTTGCCGTTACCAACATCATATATTGCTCCCACAACCTTAACCCTACCTTCTTTGACAAGCTCTCTTGCTACAGGACTCTTCATGAACAGATCATTTACTCCCTGCCACACGTTCTCTTCAATAGCATGGGGAATAATATCTTTACCTGTCAGTCCTTTATGCGCATCTTTTGCTCTCTTTACTGCAGGGACTATATTATCCACAAGGCCGGGAATATTCTTTTCAAACTTACAGTTATGACCTTCGACACAGTTGGTAACTGCTGTTACAGCCCCACACTGAGTGTGGCCAAGCACAACAAAAACCGGAGTATGAACGTGAGCCAGACCATACTCAATGGAACCAACCTCATCAGAGTCACACACATTGCCTGCAACTCTTGTAACAAAGATATCCATAACTCCTGCATCAAAAATAAGCTCTACAGGAACTCTTGAATCTGAACAAGTGATTACCGTTGCATAGGCATAATCTCCCTGATCCTCACTTCCTGCCTGCATTAGACGCTTTTCAGAGATATTAGGGAAGGTGGACTTACCAGTGTAGAAGCGCTTATTGCCCTCTTTAAGCATCTGAATAATCCTATCAGGATGGGGTTTCTTAGCTATTTTTTCTTCTCCTTCTGCAAACAGACCTACTGATAACAAAACAGTCATCAGAATACTCATAAACAAACCTTCTCACAATTCTCTCCTTTTATTACAAATTATTTGAAACATCCCCCGCCCCCACGCTTAAATAAGCGTTAACATTAAAAGTAATAAATCGGAATACAAAATCAATCTCACCCTAATGTAGATTCAGTGTGCTGAGTCCAAAAACCAAAACAGCTTCATAGGGTTCCAATGTGGAGCCTCCGCTTTATGGTACGATGAAAAAGGAGATTTCACTTGAGAGAGCAACGACGATTTGACGAAGAGGCCAAGGCGGCCTTGGAGGCCCTGAAGAAAGAGAAGATCCTTCAAGAACTGGCAGAAGAGTATGAGGTTCATCCGAACCAGATCAGCGCTTGAAAGAAGCAGCTACTCTCCGGTGCCAGCGGAATTTTCGAACCTAAGAATCAGAAAGAAAAAAAACTCGAGCAAGCCAGGCGAAAAGAGCAGGAACGCCGTGCTCAAAGAGGTCCTCATTCCGCTCCTTCGTCGCTTCACCGCGGAACTGCGCGCGGTGGTTTTACCTTTCCCTTACGGAACCCCATTCCCTCCTGGGGCGGCTTCGCCAGTGGCGTTGTCCTACGCTGTAAGCAGCAATGCTGCTCCGCGAAATGCTACATTGAAGACGTGAAGCCGCGAGATTCTTCACAAAGCGCATAGCTGTCGAGTTCGCTGATAAGCCATGTGATGAGGGCGCGATCAGTTGTCAGTTCGCCGGAACGTCCAGTATCTGTTCAAGACATACCCAATGCCCGTATAGAACACCATTCCCGAGACAATACCGACGATCTCCGATACTCCGAGTTCATCGATCAGGACATATTGAATGACCTGGACACAGGCCAAGAGAGAAAGGGTTACCAGGACGAACCGGACAAATGTCCGTCCGTTTCTTTCGGCCGTTCTGAACGTGAACAGTGAGTTTGCCAGAAAGCTGAAGCCGATGGCAATTGCATAAGCAATGGCGGTATAAGCCGCATAGTGCAGACCTGTCTTCGAAAGAAGCCATGCACACAGAGAGAAGACGCCAGTATTCGCCAGGCCGACAAGGCCGTAACGGACCATCGTCCGGAACTCGGCAGCTCGGCCTGGACTGCCATCAGTTAACGTCAAAGGAATACAACCAAATCCGTATGGGCTTATCGTCATACCCAGCCCACTCATCCAGAAGCCTAATATCGTAGGCATGTTTCATACGCTCCAAATCGGCGCGGCCGTGCCACCTTTCGAACTCCCGATTCTCAATCACCAAGAACTCGGAGGGCCATTCCAACTCGGGAAGCTGTGATCTTCCGTAGTAACCATAAGCTCGGAACTCGCGATCTTGGAATGCGAACCAAGAGGATGGATGGCCATAGATACTAACTGGCTCATCAGGGACGCGTTCCCGAAGTTCGTCCATATAGGCTCTGTGGTTATAGGAACGCTGGGTGTAGAAAAGCCAGGCATATTGGGGAAGTTGGAAAATCAATACGGCGATCAAGAACCATGGAAGGACTTGAATATTGTCCGCAACGACAAGGAGCAGAAAAACGAATGCTGGATAGACATAGGCTACATAGTGGAAATTCGCCCTTGGCACGGTCAATGTACTGACCAGGGCCGCGATGACGAGAGGTATGACTTGGGTATGCTGCCGCCAGAGCTTCTTCCTGATGAAGACAACGAGAGCTGCGGCGATGAGAAGCAACTCCGGCCAATGCCGCCACGACATTCTTCGGTTGAAGTAGTAGTCGACGAGGGCGTTGCCGTTGAATCGTCCCGCGACACCGGAATCCCCTATAAATGGATAATGAAGGAGAAGCCAATAGACGATGCCTAGAGAGGCTCCGAAGAAGAACCACGCCCCGTGGCGGAGCCAGTCCCTCCATTCTAACCGAATCTGCTCCCTCTGCCGCCAAAGGGACGCCAGCATCCATAGACCGGCTGCCGCTGCAAACGGATGAATCTCTATAGCGACTAACAAAGTGATTCCGGAGATGAAGTAGCGCCCCCTCAGGAAAAAAAGGAACGCGAGACTGCCGAAAAACAGCCCCATAGGATCGACGCGTATTTTTTGTCCGTTTGCGTAGAACACCTCGAGCACCAGCATCACCGCTGCTGCGGCAATCGCCAAGCCTTTACGGTAACCGAGTTCCTGAACGATCAAGAACCAAATCAGAGCAACTCCGACAGTAAAGAGAGAAGAAATGACGATTCCGACCGTTCGCGTCCATCCGAAAACCTGGGCTACGGCTCCATAAACGAAGACATAGGTTCTTCCGAAGAGGGCTGTACCGCCATCGCCATCGACATAGCCGAAGACCTGATCGAATACCTCCCCATCGGTCCACCACCCATGGGCCCAGCTCATAGTCCAGGCATTGTCGAGGTACTCGGTCTGATAATCCCCGAGAAAAACCGTGTACAAGACAACGACAGCAATGAAGTAAACGATCAGAACAATCCGAAGAGAAATGGGCTCACGGAGTTTTATCAATAGTGTCCCTGTCTCCCGCTTCAAGATAGGCTTCGACGACGTACTCAGGCCGTCCTTTGACTTCGTCGAATATCCTTCCGATATAGGCGCCGAGCAGTCCCATACTCACGAGCTGAATACCGCTGAAGAAAACTATCACGAGTAGAGTAGAGGCCCAACCGGGAACCGTCATGATGCTTTTCGAGAAGTACGCAACGAAGACATAGACGACCAAGGCCAAAGAGACGACGATATTGACAATGCCGATAAATGTTGCGATTCTCAACGGCTTACGGCTGAACGAAAACATGCCGTCACCGGCAAGCTTCAGCATCTTGCCAAGGGGATACTTCGTCGTTCCGCTATACCGGGCATCCCGATCATACTCCAGGGGGACGGCCTTGTATCCGAGCCAGGGAAAGAGCCCGCGAATGTACTTATTCCTTTCCGGCAGGGCATTGAACGCATCGATGACCATGCGGTCCAGAAGACGGAAGTCCCCGGTGTTCAAAGGAAGAGGTATCTCAGACAGCCGATTCAAGACGCGATAGAAGGCGCGTGCTGTGCCAGTTTTCACGAGCGACTCGCCCTTCCTCTTTCGCCTCCTACCGAAGACAATTCGGGCGTCAGACTCATTCCATTTTTTAACCATGTCCGGAATGATCTCGGGTGGGTCCTGGAGGTCGGCATCGATTATGACTGCGGCGTCTCCCTTGGCGAAATGCAGGCCAGCTGAAACCGCCGCCTGATGCCCGAAATTACGAGTGAATGAGACTATGGAAATTCTTTGATCCGCAAGATGCAGCCTCTCAAGGAGAGGCAGCGTTTTATCCCGGCTCCCGTCATCGATGAAAAGGAACTCCGATTGCCATGGGACTTGGTCGGCCACATTTGCAAGAGGCGGACTGTTTCCTCGACGACGTCTTCTTCGTTGTAGCAGGGGACGATGATAGTAATTGCATTCTATTCTTCTTGCAGTTATTCTAGATTCACTGGAAACTAGCCGTCAATTACCGGGCTATCTTATTCGCCGAGGCCTCCCGACTGATTTACAACCTAATCCGAGAATCCTATAACAAAGCTGCCGGCAGGTTTTTACTCTCTGGGATGCTTATTGCTCATCAGACTTTCGGCGATATGCTCCGGTGGAATTCACACTTCCACGCCATCGTCCTAGAAGGCGGATTCGACAGCGAGGGAACGTTTTTCTATATCCCGTTTGCCGGCCTCCAACCGATGGTTGAAGTATTCCGACGCCGGGTGATCAAACTGTTGGTTGAACGGGTACTCCTCAAATGCAGAGTTTACCCGAAGTGCGGCGCTGAGATGAAAGCCACCGCAGTTATCGAGAATCCTAACGAGATTAGGCGAATCCTCCGTCATGTGGTGAAAATTGGTAGGTCGCCGTCCGGTTTCAATTCCGATCGGCTTAGTTGAATGCTTCTTCTGTTATGTTTCTTGGGAAACGTGGGTCCATTTCCTGCCTAGCCCCGAAATCTCACCAGCATAAATAAACAAAGGGCCGCCCTTATGTTAATGCATTACTGACGAAAGAAATACCTAGCAAAAGGAAGTGGACCCTTGATGAATACACAGTGTATCGCCCGCCAACTGGCTCTGCAAGAACAGCGTCAAATCGTTGTTAGGAATGACGCGAAAGTGAACAGCAGTGACGGCGGATTCTCTGAAACCTTACGAAATCTTGAGCATGCCACTTCCGCTCACCGGCTCGATCCGACTGTGAACCTTTCAATTGATGAAATAAAGCGTCTTCCTCGCAACGTAGCTAATCCAGAGGCTATCTACAAGGACAATGCCACTGGCAACCTAGTTTTTCGCTACCCCATAGATAAACAGTATGATGCCAAAGTTGTATTCCTCATCTGGGCACGGGCGAACTTCTATGTCTCTACATACCTTTTTCCTTGAAGCTAAAAACGTTATAGACAACGACAAGAGATATTCCCCGCTATGGAAAAAATAATCCACCGGGTTCCGGATTCGAACCGGGCCATACGCTTGACATTACTTTTTTGCGGTAACCGGAACTCATTCCCCGCCTGGCAGAGCCAGGTGGATACAAGTTAGGTTTAGTCCAAGTCATTCTTTTTTTCAATAGCATTTCACTTGCGTTTTCTCATTTTACCTGGTCAAAAAACCTATGGCAAATATTGTTCTAATGCGCTGCCGCATAAAGATTCAGCTCAATCTCACTCTAAAATTCCATTTTCTCAAAATATCTGCCCCCCTACACCGGCCACGGCGTGAGCCTCCGCCATATTGCCAGGCTTCCAGCTCCGAAAAGCTAAATCAATCCCCCGTGAGCTTGCTTGAGGCGCCGCCTTCCTAAGTATGTTGATTCGACTGACCGGCTGCATAGCGTGGAAAGAAGCCTAGACTATTACAGAGTGAAGTGGATAGGAGTTAGTATAGCTTACCCTTAGCGGGCCAACTGGATTTCACCTTGATTTTCTTCATTTGAATAAGGCTGGCAATTGCTTCTTCAATATCTTCCAATTCCCAGTTGCTGAGGGAACCAAAACCACGGGTGGTTTGGAGACCGGAGCGAAGGATTTCCGCGGAGCGACGGCCCACTAAAATCCGCGATAGCTTACCCTTGCCGAATCGGAGTCGGTTCCATTTTATCGTCCGGATTATAACCCCCTCTTCAGGAGGCTCCGAAAGCGGCCCACCGCTGCAGACATCGCAGCCGCTGCAATCTTGAGCTTCGATGCCTAACGAGGCAAGGAGCATCGTTCGGCGGCAACTATGGATTGAAGCGGCGTAATTTATCATTCCGTATTGACGGAAGCGGCTGATTTTTTCCGAGTCTATAGGCGCCATTCGGGGAAGGGCATTTTGCGATTTTGTGTCTGTTTCTTCCGTTAAATCTCTTTCGGGATTTTTTATTTCAGCGATTTCCTGCGCTTCCTTGCTTGCAGGCATTGATTTTCCCCCTTTGTTCTTACCATCCCTGCGCCAGATCAACCATGCATTTGCACCCCGCCCGTCGCGAGACGCGCGACCGGATTCCTGTAGATAGGCCTCTACCGAGGGGGGTGGGGAGAGGTGGATAACGGTGCGGATATTGGGTTTGTCGACGCCCATTCCATAGGCGCAGGTGGCGCAGAGTATTCCATCATTGCTGTTTAGAAACCAGGTTTCAAGCCGCAGCTTTTCCTCGCGGGTTAAACCCGCGTGATAGAAACGTATTTCTTGGCTGCATAGCCGCTTTCTAAGCAGGCGGGCGGAGCTTATTACAGAGGAGCGAGTAGGACCAAAAACGATTTGAGGCCTAGGTTCGCTGCGGACTAGGCGCTCTAGCGCATGATTGCGGCTAAGAGTGGGGATTACCCCGTATTTTATTGCAGTTCTATCGGGATTTGCCAGAGCACTGTTTGGAGGTTCGCCGTTAAACAGCAGATGCGCTATCCTATCGCGGATATGCGGCCCCGCGGTAGCTGTGAGAGCGAGCACCACGGTGGGGTTCCACTGCTCGACAAGCCTGCCCATTCCCGCGCAAGCGGGTCGAAAGCTCTCTCCCCATTGGCTAACGGTATGGGTTTCATCTACAACGAGGAATTTAGGTTTGAGTTCTCCGAGACGCTTGGCGACCGATGATTTTTGCAGTATTTCCGGATTGGCTATAACAATTGAAACCTGCCCGCTTTCAAGGCTGGTCCATCTAATTCTGCGTTCTTCCCGGCTTAATCCTCCGCGGAGAGTTACGGAATCCACACCGACATCGTCAAGACGTCTTTTTTGGTCGGTCATAAGCGAGAGCAGCGGGAATACGGCGATAGTTAGTTCACCAGATAGAACGGCTGGAAGCATCCAACACAGACTCTTCCCAGCTCCTGTAGGGAGCACAGCAATTTGTCGAAGGTTTTCAAAGTCATTTCGCGTATTTTCCGTTTTTTGCCTCTTTTTGTGAGCTAGCATGGCATCCAGTACGTTTGCAATGATTAGGCGTTGCCAAGGAAAGGGGGCTGGTATACCGAAGATGCTTTGGCAGGTGCTGACAACCGGATCTTCATGCTCCATTCGTGTCATGTCTTTGTTTACATAGTTTAGAGTTGTAGTACTTCAAAGTTGTCGCGAAAACTTCACGATGACTTCTGTTGACTGAAATCCATGTTACTGATATATTAGAATTCAAATATGAGTAAACTTCTTATCTCTTTCATTTTACTATCGGTAATTATGATTGCGATAACAAACATACTCTTGTTCATTATTGAACCTAAAAATGCTCCTCTTGCAGAAAGGGGTGTGCTGGACCTCAGGAATCATGATTTCATGTCCGATGGCCTCGTTAAACTCTTTGGCGAATGGGCATTCTATTGGAACTATGCCGTTAGCGAGGAAAACTACGATTCCATTATCGGTCAGACTTCCGATTTGTATGCTTCTGTCCCATCCTACTGGGATAGGTTGAGACGAATTGATCACAGAATCAAGTCGCAGGGGGTGGTTACTTACGTACTCAAGATTATCAAGAATTTCGAGAATGAAAGCGGTGTGCTCGCAATCAAAATTCAAAACATAACGCCAAATGCGGATATTTATGTCGATGGCAAAAGAATTAGCGAAATCGGTGATGTAAACCCGAGCCGCGAAGAATCTGTTCCATCGAATGAGATAGTCCTTATGCCTGTTGAAGCGGATGGCGATTCGATAACTATTGCGATTAGCATTTCCAACTATCATAACGCTAATGGCGGGTTGAACCGGTCGATTTGCTTCGGACTGTATGAAGACCTATTGAATCACCGAGAAAAATTTCTTGCCATTGATTCGATTTTTCTTGGGGGTTTGCTCTTAGTGGCTTTATATCAATTCTCGATGCTGATGCTCAATAGAAGGCGTATCGCTCCGCTGTACTTGGGCCTGCTTGCTGTATTCTCTTTTCTTTTTGCGGGATTAAAAAGCGAGATGGTCCTGCTGTCCATATTCCCAGGTTGGGGCGGTGAGATTAGATCTAAAATCATTTTTCTTGCATTTTCCCTGTCTGGTCCACTTTTTACTCTATATTGCTCAAATCTTTATCCAAGCTATTTTTATCCAAAACTCGAGCGGATCGTCCTGCCGATAGCATTTGCAATGACAGCTACAGTTGTTTTCACTCCAATGGAGGTTCATTCCCAATTTATGCTTCCACTGCAAGTCGTTACGGCTGGTTTCATTGCTTATTCGATTTCCGTGCTAATATGGACTCTCTACAAATCTAAGAGCAGTTTAGTTATGCTTACGCTTGTTGGTGTGGAGTTTCTAATCTTCAGCATTATTCTGGGTATTGTTGATAACAGAATCCAAACGATTTTTCAAACTATCGCTGGTGCATTTTCCGTATTTGGCGTCTATCAAACCGTGCTCGAAGCAATAATATTCTCTAATGCCCTTGCTCGGATCGATGAATTGTCCGTAGAGCAGAAAAAACTTGAGAAGCAAAATGTAGATTTCTTCACCAAAGTATTCATTGATAGAAGCACGGGCATGTATAACAAGACGCTACTGGAAGACTTCTTGCAGTCTAAGTGGGCCGCCGACAGATTAGATAATAAGCATTCCGTTTCTATGATTTTGACGGATGTTGATTATTTCGATTCCTATAAAAGTGCCTATGGGCATGAGCAAAGCGAAAATGTGATAGTCCAATTGGGTCAGATTGTTTCTCGAAGTATAACTGATATAAACCGTCATATATCGGCTCGATACGGCGAAGATACTTTTGCAGTGATATCGACAGATATTGACGAGTTCAATCTATACCGCAGTGCCGATAATCTCCGAACCCTGGTCGAATCAGAGAATATTCAATATGAATCTGCTGGGCATTCGCATAGACTAACCATCAGTGTAGGTGGCGCCATTATTGCGCCTTCCAGAGATAATAACCCCGGAACACTTATCGATTTGGCCACTAGGGCGTTAAGACTCGCTAAGAGGAACGGACGAAATCGAACTGAAATCATTACGGCATAATTGAAGCTTAAGAGATTAACGCCACAGCGCGCGGATTTCCCGCCGGTATTGAGGAAAAATTGTGAGATTCGGCGGATTCGGAGGTAGAACTTCTCAATGAAGGGGAGATTGCAGTTTAGCTTCTCATGCGCAAGGCGATTAGCTGTTCGAGAGTGTCTGCCGCGGCTCCATCTGCCTTTATGCCGCCCTCCACCATCAGAGCAGCGCCAATGGATTCAGGCGAAATGCCCAATGCGAGCGCACAATGTATCTTCTGACTTAGTTCATTCTCCGGTTTCTTATTCAGCATTCTTGTTATTCGATCCTCCAACCTGCTATCTTATCGTCAGGAACCTAGGGCATGGTTAGCAAATGGATTGCTTGAATTTCGGCTCCTTCTGATTTGGAACAGCTGAAAGCTCTTCGCCAGAGTATGAGATAGTGCATAAATTTCTATGCCTCGCTGAGAAAGGGAGCCTTGGTTGCCTTGAAATGATGCGAAATACTTTGGCCGCCATGCCGAGAATTAAGGATGCGGGGCTAATCGGAGTTTTGAGCGAAGTGAACCTGCGCTGGAGGGCTGGCTGGTATCTAATGGAAAACAAAGACCGCATAAAAAGATACTTCAGTCAGTCATCTTCGTGTATTATGGCGCCTCCGATACCTATCCAAGTTTAAACCGAGTATCGAGTGAATCGACTGGCTTATGTAAAATGTGGGAGTTATTTGTTCAGTAAATCCACAATCCGCTCTAGCGCTTCCCGAACGTTTTCCACGCTGTTGAATGCGCTAATTCTTATATAACCCCGGCCCATCTTGCCGAAGCCGCTTCCGGGGCTTATAACCACATCGGCGCCTTCTAGTATTCTATCAAAAGTCTGCCAGGAATCTTCATCAGTCTTAACCCAAACATAGGGACTATTCAATCCTCCCCAGTATTGGTATCCAAGCGAGCTCATTGCATCAGTGATGATTCGTGCATTGACTAGGTAGTAATCGATATTTTTTCTTATTTCCCTCCTTCCTTCTTTTGAATAAGTTGCGGCCGCGGCCACTTGCACCGGATATGACACCCCATTGAACTTTGTTGAGTGTCTGCGATTCCACATATCCTGGAGTTTGATGCCGCCAATTTCTATGGTGCTCGGCACTACAGTGTATGCGCATCGAATTCCAGTGAAACCAGCTGTTTTTGAGAAGCTGCGAAATTCAACGGCGCATTTTTCGGCGCCTGGAATCTCGTATATGCTTCTAGGTATATCCGGATCGGTAATGAAGGCCTCGTATGCGGAGTCATACAGTATTATTGCTCCCTGGCTAAGCGCCCATCGAATCCAGTCGTCAAGCTGCTTTCTGCCTGCAGTGGCTCCCGTAGGATTGTTCGGAAAGCAGAGATAAACCAAATCGGCCGGGTTATTCTCCAACTCCCTAGGAGAGGGGACGAAGTCATTATTCTTGTTTCCTTCTAGATAAACCAAGCCTCGATAGCGGCCATTTTGCGCAAATCCTGTGCGGCCGGCCATTATGTTAGTATCGGCGTAAACCGGATACACCGGATCCGGCAGGGCAACCTTGATGTCGGATGCAAAGAGTTCCTGAAAATTGCCCGTATCGCATTTTGCGCCATCGGAGACAAATATATCCGATGCATTGATGCAATCGCATCCGCGTTCGTAGTAATCGGTTTGGGCAATTGCGTCCCGAAGGAAGGAATAACCCCCCTCAGGACCATATCCCTTAAAAGTGCCTTCATTTGCTTGCTCGTCCACGCCCTGGTGAAAGGCCCTTATTATTGTTGGCGTTAGGGGTTTGGTTACGTCGCCGATTCCCAACCTTATGAGTTTGCGCTTCGAATTACCCTCGCGATGCCTCTCCACGCGACGGGCGATTTCCACAAAAAAATAATTGGGTTCGAGTTTGCTATAGTTTGAATTCAGACGAATCATTTGCCCACATTATACAGCAGCATGTGATTACGGGAAGTCAGCTTACTCGGAATGGGGTTACATCAAAGGTTTTGAATGGGCGAAAGCGTCTGGGATTGATTATACTTGAAGTACGAATCAATTGCGAATTCCGCCATGGGCTTTTTGTTCATTAGATTGAATTTGCCGGGCTGCTTTAATCTCATGCAAGTTGATGCTTTCAATGTCCAGAAAATCGATGAGTCTCTTAAGGTCATTTGGCTTTAAAAACAGAGTTATGGGCAAATCATTTTTCAGTGCAATGTATACTCGGCGCTTACTTATAGGATAATAACTGATTATGTGATCAAACGGATGAAATTCTATTTCGCGGCCATTATGCAGGTATAGATGAAGTCCACGTTTGTCTGAAGCGAGTGAGGGGCGGCGATTACAATAGACTATTAGGAACAGAATCAAAGCGAAGCTAACGCTGTATATAATGAAGTCCAATGCCCGGAAATTTATGATTAAAGGCCAAAGGGCAGCTCCGAATGGAAGTAAAAAAAGATAATGAGCAGCCCGTACGATAGGATGCTTTTTCAGTATGAGATCCGCCATCGGTTTATAATAGGCTTCCTATGGCACCTAAGTCTATAACTGATCATCGCTGTGTAGACTGGCAATTTCTCCGACCATATAAAACGAGCCGGTAATGAGTATCGGGCGTGTATTATTCGCAAGCCTCAAGGCGGTGTTCCAGGCATCTTTGGCATTTAAAATCAGTTTCACTTTTGCTCCCTGCGATGCAAAGGATTTCGCGACTTGTTTAGGATTGCTTGGTTTGAAGTTTCCCGGTGTGCTAACGATTACGTCTTCAAAAATTGAGCTTCTATTATTGCAAAGAATTCTGGCCATAGACTCGTGATTTTTCCCTGCAACGCTGCCGAAAAGTAGAATTGGCGAATCGGCTGTGTATCGTGATGAGAGTTGGGCGAAACTCTCATAGGTAGCTGCAATCGAACGGGGGGTATGGGCGCCGTCTAAGATGATAGGTGGATTCACTTTAAGAAATTGAAACCGCCCCGGAAGGGTTAGTCGCTCAATGGCGGAAATGCCTGCGGCGTATCGAGTTCCATTGAAGTCTAAGCAGGGTTTCAGGCTTCGCGCAGCAAGCAGGGCCAATGCGGCGTTTTCGGCTTGCGCATACCCACCCATGGAAAGTTGAATTATCTCGGATGCGAGCGCCTTCGAACTTAGTCTTCCGGTGGGAATTTGGTTTGTTCCGGAAGTCGCTGAAACGGTTCTAGAACCTCGCCACTTAAATCTCCAGGTAAATTTGTCAAATCTATTGGTGATATTCGGCAATTTCTCGATTTGGATAAGCCGTTCAGTGAGTTCTGTTAGCGATGACTCAGTCTCCATAGTCTTCTGCCGTATTGCGCTCTCTGCAGATGCAAGCAATTTGGCAGTCCAAACTCGTGAGCAGGTTTTTATAATTCCCGCCTTTTCTACGGCAATTTCATGTATGCTATTTCCAAGCACCTCTGTATGTTCTTTTTCGATGCTCGTAATTAGCACCGCCTCAGGGTGTTCTATCACATTGGTTGCATCCAATCGCCCGCCAAGGCCTGTTTCAAGTACGGCATAATCGCAGCCAGTGTTCCTGAAAAGAAGAAAGGCAAAGAGTGTAAGAAGCTCGAATGTTGTGGCCTCAGCGGCGCCAATCAGCCTGCTATTTATACCAGCAAGGTTTTCAAGTAATTGACGCGCAGTCTCTAGGGCAATCTCCTCGGGGTATTCAGCGCCTACTATTTGAAACCGTTCCCGATAATCGACAAGGTGCGGCGAGCTGTAAATGCCAATTCGAACTCCAGTTGCAGCGAGCAATTCGCCTATGAAAGCCGCGGTGGAACCCTTTCCCTTTGAGCCGGCAATGTGGATTTTTTTGAATTTCTCCTGCGGATTTCCAAAGTAATCGCATAGCTTACGCATTCGATCCAAGCGATATACCCGATTATTTAGAGGAGATTTCCTTTCTAGATTTGTGCAGTTTTCAAAAAATGTAAATGCTTCTTCTAAGGTCTGAATCACTTTTCTCTATCGATTTTTTCCGTTGGCGTCCATTCGTCTAGGGCGCGTTGGTGTGCCGGGAATCCTTCATACTCCGCAAGCAGGGAGGCATGGGGGCGGAGTTTGTACAGGGCGTCTTCTGTTAGGTAGACTACGCTGGATCGCTTCTTGAAATCTCGCACGGAAATGCCGGACCAAGTCCGTGCACTGCCGCCGGTGGGCAGAATCGCATTCGTTCCTACAGAGTAATTGGCTGCCGAGAATGGTACGTTGGCGCCTAGGAGTATTTCACCGGCATTGGAGATTAGGCTGAGCGTTTCAAAGGGTTTGGAGGTGCGAATTTGGAGGTGTTCCGTAGCAAATTGATTTACGAGCTTTATTCCCTCTTCAATGGTTTCCACTATAAGTATTCCACCGTAGCCGGATAGGACGTGGTTTACATAGGTGCGCCTTGGTTCGGGCAGAGCCTGGCTAAAGGCAGCCAGATATTCTCCTACCTCCTCTGCCAACTTAGCTGAATTTGTAATTAGAAGCGCCGCAGAATCCGAACCGTGTTCGGCCTCAACAAGCAGATTTCTTGCGACATCCCGGGCATCGGGGCTTGAATCAGCAAGAATTATTGATTCCGATGGACCAGCCGGTGGACCGCAGTCAACTTTGTCGCTTAAGATTCTTTTTGCGGCGGCCACGTACTTATTCCCCGGACCGATGCACTTGTCTACCCTTTTCACAGACTCGGTGCCATAGGCTAGAGCCGCCCAGGCTTGAGCGCCGCCCATGGCATACAGCTTCCGAATTCCGCAGAGTTCCGCTGTATATAGGCATGCCGGATCAATACAGCCTGTTGAATCCGGAGGACTTGCAACGGCCATGTGCTTAACGCCGGCTATCATGGCCGGAACGGCCATCATGTAGAGCATCGAAGGGAAACTGCCCCTACCGCGAGGAACATAGAATGCTGCCGATTCAATCGGAACGGTTCTTTCGCCTGCCATAATTCCGTGACGCAATTCCTTCCACAAAATACCATCTGGTTCTTGGTGGGCATGAAATCTCCGCACGTTTTCAATCGAATAGGCAATAGCGTCTTTGAGACTTTGGGGAATCAGTTTTCGCGCTTCTTCGAAGTGAGGCTCAGGAGTGAGAATAGGAGCATCTAGCGAAGTTCCATCGAACTGATGATTCAGTTCCCTAATAGCGGTATCTCCCCTCTCTTGTACATCAAGAATGATGCCTGCGGCAGTATCGATAGCATCAGCGATATCGAGCTTGGATCTTGATAAGAATTTTCTCCTTTCATTGAGGCTTAGTTCGGACCATCTGCTAATATTGATTGTCATATTCAGATCTCCGCAAGTTAACGCCAATCTTCAGCCAATGGCCTAGTTCTTCAGAAAGATGAGTTTCTTCATCCTTAAGAACCTTGGCGAGTCTGAGATAAATTCTTCAAACATCGAATTCTTCGGCATTTTCAAATTGCCGGTAAACTAAGGCGAAGCGGGCATAGGCAACCCTGCTGTGATTGAAGGGCTTATCAAGAACCAGCTTGCTATGGATCCACTGCGAATCTCGTGCTTAGAACGACTCATTAGGACTGCCTCGTCTGCAATTGCATGCAGAAGTTCTTCGATTGCTGAATGAACTATAGCACTTTTTGAGATGACGTGTTGTATGTCATATTCAGTTTTCCTTAAATCGAAGTTTTCTCTGCGGCTGAATTTCCTAATCACAGTGAGCAAAATCTCTTCGATTGCTTCACGGCAAGTAAATCTCAGAGTGGCTGCGCTCTCGTCTACAACGAGTAGCGGTATCGCTTGGATTCTCTCTCAACTGGTTGTCTGTGCATACATCAAGGGGGATTTTAGCTCAGTTTTCTCCTACAAAGCACCGAATTATTGGCCAATTAATTGTCCGTATTTGAATCTAGCCTACAATTCTGATTTCTGATGAACTCTTCTTGTCGATGTAATAATCAGGTCAGGTCGATTTATAAGTTGGAAATCTTCAAGTTCTACCCAGAACCCGTTTACAATTAACTTAAGCTGCGCATCATCGTTAACTGTAAGCTGTAAGGTGATTGGGAAGGGCGGGTAGTTTCCGATAAAAATGCTTGCGAGGGTTCCCGAGGGTTTCATTTCAAACGGGAAGTTGGCGCTGTGGAGAGTGAATGGGGAATCGGATTGAAGCTCAACGTCAAATCTTTTCGGGTTTTCTTCTCCGTCGATTGTAATGAGTATACTTCTGCGTCCCGGAAATGTCTGTGTACTTGCTGTAATTTCTAGGGGGAGTCCATCAAGTGGAATTTTGGTTTTTTCAGTCCTTTCCGATCCGCTTAGTTGATGAATTCTTCCATTCATCGAAATGCTGGCTAAATCGATGGGTCCGGGACTGGACATCTGGATGTAACGTTCTTCATTACTCAAGTCGATATCGTCGACCAAATGAACTGGCTGGGGGTTATCCTTATCATATGGGTTTAGCTTGATTATCCAAATCAAAGTGATAATGGCGCTAACGCTGAGGGTTAGCATTGCGGCCGGTATCAGTATGCTATTGTGCCTCTTGAAATAGCGTGAGTCCCAATAGTTCAGGCTGGCTATGGCCAGGACTATTGGGGAAAGCAGCAGCGATATCACTAAATTCCCTGATATTCGTGAGAGTAATAGGGATTCTATTATGTTCGAGTATGGCTCAAGTAATACGAGACCCGCAATGTGCGGGATTACTGAGAGTATCAGGAATACGATTTTCAATTTGCTGTTTCTTGTACTTATGAATACCAGGAGATTGACAATGGTCCAAAGAGAGTAGGCTGCCACTGTGATATCAAGTGCGATAAAGATCAAGAATGTGAGACTCGCGGCTCCAATGGCGGCGTATGAATAGAAATGTGGATTTCGAATCAAAGGAAGTCCATCAGTAACTAATATGAACATAAGCGACAGGGCTGCCGCTATGCTTAATTTGAAGAAAACGAAGGTTCCGGGAGAATGCTCCCACAATTTGGGAAAACCCGAAAGAAGCAAAGCTCCTTCCACAAAAAGGGTTGAAAGAAACAGGAATAGGAACACTATTGCCAGCAGTAGGGGTAGGGTCCACCAGTGGTGGGCAAAACGTTTCAGATTAAGCCTTACGTTTCGTATCCAAATCAAGATGACAACAACAAAGCCGGTCGAGATTGCTAAGAAAACCGCTACATATATGCCTTCATGAATTATGCGGGGATTCATGTTCAATATCGAGCCAATAAGCAGGTAAGTACTTTCCCAATCCGATGGGATTTCCTCAAAAATATAATCCAGCGATATAAGAGCGCTGAGCAAGCGGCGAGTGTGGGCAGTGTGTTCATTTACCTCAGCGAGTTCCGAACCAACCAGAGAAATTGTTGGAATTCCCGCATCTAGCCAAGTTTCAGGCAGGCTAGTACTGCTCTTCAATCCTAGGCGAGTAACCAGAATATCAGTAAGCTTAAGGGAGAAGGAGATGTTTCCCGATGACAAGGCATCAATCAAACCCTCTACAAACCAGGATGGATTGATAATTCTATTAGTGCCGATTTCTATATTCCAGGTGCGGGGGATTTCATCGCTATCAAGGTATAGCGCAAAGACGCTTTCTTTCTGAGTTAATTCTTTGAGCGCCAGGCGGCTTCCATAGGGATGAAAGCGGGAATCACCCTTTTCGGCTCCCAGAAATAAGAAGATAACGCTGTTTCTGGGGCGATTGATAGTCAGTTCCTTTGCCATTTTGAGAAGTAAGGCAGTTGAAAATGCGCCGCCGTCAATGGGCGTGGCGAGTATATACTGTCCGCTCCGCGAACCCGGAATCTCTGCGATGATATACTCTGAGAACGAATGCCCGCGATCTCCGGAATTAAGAGGCTTGCGTGAATATGCTATACTTAAAGCATCAAGGTTCTTTGCGATAAGATCCAATGCGAGGCGTTCGGAGGCAGTGCCGTCGGCCCTCGAGCCAAGACTCTTGAAGTAGGAGTGATTTGCTTCGATATCAGGTATCGCCTCGAGATTTTGCAATATCACTGCTGAAACAAGAACCGCAAATAGGGCCCGCATCAGTTTAGGGTAGGTTAGTACATGGCTAGGCGTCAATTAGATTTCAATCGAGACCATCCTCGCGCACTTGGGATAACTGGAGACAATTCTCTTGCAATGCATCTCCCCAAGTATCAATTAATCAATTACGATATGGGAGTATTCTGGAGTTGCTAGCAAGATATTATGAAAACGGATGTTGATAGATAGTGATTACTCATAAGAAACCCCACATAGAGTTGGAAACAAAGGCAACTCTAACAAATAACGGGGCTGGTTTTTTTGTGAACAGGGGATACAAACTCAGTAAGATATCGACTGCCGATGGCGGAATTCAGTTTGGCGTTAAATTGGCTAAGATATCTCCCAATTCTTTGCAGCACATGATAAGGATTGGCTACTTCTCAAGTTTGGAGACTTCCCATGTAGAATTCACAACTGTTAGATCGGACTTAATGGATTTGTCCAAATTAGCGATATTTGGTTTCCTTTACAGGAGATTCGACAAGGAAATATTCGATATGCTAATCAAGTCATCCTTGGTAAAGGTGTGGAATCGGTCAAATCCAGGTAGAGTTATCGACGAGAAAACGAAAATCAATGACAATAGCCTCAAAAGCATATTAACGAAAAATTCAGCCCTGCTCAAATCGATTCGTAAATCCATCACTGCTCCGGTTGTGAAGACTATTATGTCCAACACATCATTGCTGGCCGATGAGAAGAACGCGATGATATTCCTTAGTGATAAATTCCTAGACAATATAAGATCCTTTATCTGGCTGATCCTGATGAAATTTTCCCATGATAAGGAATGCAAAGCACTGGTTGGAAAAATAAGGGAACGTTTAGAATTGTATATTCGGCGCTCGCCGATTGCAGACTATCTAACTTTGCTGCTGGCGGAGCTGATGATGAGCGCGGAAACACTTAATATACAGAATTTCGCGAAGCGCAATGGAGATTTCGGAATAAGCGCGGAGAAAATTCTACTCGATCCTGTAAAACGGAATAGCTTACTCGAAGAGATGAAGACTGAAAGAGCAGACTTAGTTATTGGCTGGAGATTCGTCAATCCCAATGCTACATCTATCAACTCCGATGATAAACTACAGGTTGTTGTATACAACAGTGAGATAGACTATCTTGATTTCAAAGAGAAATTCGGTGATAGTATAGAACCGGAAAGCGATTTCTCGCTCCAAGAATTCTACTATAACACATCCGTTGGAAATCCGGAATTGGGTTTACAGTACCAGGGATACCTTCGTGAGGCATGCAGCAAGGTTGGATTGCGCTTCACCTCAAGAGTGGGCATGGTTCGGGATGGCGCTCTCTCAATTACCCTAACAGTACGATTCTAGTGATGGGCTAGGCCGGATAGTGATTGAACACTGATCTACTTACACTAGGCAATCATCCCAAATTTTCATCCTAGTCTATCCCTGCCGTTTCCAGCAGCCCACGAGATGATCGTTTACTATTCCTGTTGCCTGAAGATGCGCATAGGTTACTGTTGGGCCAACAAAGCGGAAGCCGGCTTTCTTCAGTTCTTTCGAGATAGTAATAGCTTCTGGCGTGATACTTGGGATTTCTTCGATTGTCTTCCAATTATTTACCAGTACTTTCCCATCGAAGAATTCCAGCAACCAATTCGCGAATGAGCCATGCTTTGTGCTTATCTCTCTAAATGCCCTCGCATTTGCAATAGAGGCCTCAATTTTTTTTCGATTGCGAATTATGCCTCTGTTGTTCATGAGCGTTTCTATCTCGCGCGTGCCCCAGTTCGCTATTTTGTCGATATTGAAATTTGCATAGGCCTTTCTGTATGCCTCGCGTTTGCGGAGTACAGTTAGCCATGAAAGGCCAGCTTGAGCGGATTCAAGGACTATGAATTCAAAGTGAATTTCATTGTCAAATACCGGTACACCCCATTCATTGTCGTGGTATGATATATAAAGAGAGTTTCCTTCGCACCATGCACATCGTTGGCGGCCGTCATCTCCCCTGATTAGGCTATATGGTTGCAACTGCTTCCTTGAATTTTCCTGATTTGACGGCGGCGTTGCACTGCTTGCATAATACAAGCTTCTTCCCATCAGTCTCGTACTCATACAATAGTTTCACTCCGGTTCGCCTGCACAAAGGACATTTTCCACGTCCGGATTGCGAAGTTTCCGCTTTCAGGGGCTTGCCGCGATGCGCCTTGGACATGTTCTAGTCTCCTTTGTTTCCGGAAGCAGATAGCGCTTTCCAAGCAACTCTGACAGACTATACAAAATGTGATTGAATAGGGTCAAGACCGGCTAGGCTGTTTGCGGAATAAGCCGCTTATTCGCGTCTATGCACTTAATCGTTTCCGCGGAGTTAAATTCTCATATTATGCTTACAGCACCGTGAGACGACGATTACCTGAAATTGAGGAAGTGGCGATGAAGAGGCAGAGATTGGAAGAGCTAATCCGGAAACTTCTTATAGAGATAGGAGAAAATCCTAATCGAGAAGGCTTGCGCGACACACCCAGGAGAGTGGCGGAGTCGTGGGATTTTTTGAGTTCTGGATATCGAAGCAGTTTGGACAAGTTAGTTCGCGAAGCAGTCTTTAAATCAGATTCCAACAGCATGGTGCTTTGCAGGGATATAGAGATGTACAGTCTCTGTGAGCATCACATGCTGCCATTCTTTGGCACATGCACTATTGGCTATATTCCCAAGGGAAAGATAATCGGAATCAGTAAACTCGCGCGAATTGTAGACCACTTTTCGCGGCGCCTACAGTTACAGGAAAGGTTAACAGCAGATATTGCAAAGACCGTTATGAAGCTTGTTGATGCCGATGGCGCAGGGGTTATTATCAATGCCAAGCATATGTGCATGACTATGAGAGGCGTTGAAAAGCAGCATAGTTCAATGTCGACAAGCTCAGTTCTTGGGAGTTTTTATTCGGATTCAAGTACTCGCATGGAATTTCTCACTTTGGCGAAGAGTTAGGAAGCTATGGCGGGAGCGATCTTAGGGCACTTCAAACCTAGCTATATTTGAGAATACTCTTGCAACTAAGCCGTGTGGAATCAATCTGCGGTCGAACAAAATCACTCGCCGGGAACGTTCTCTTAGAGTGGGCAGCGTGGGTAAGTTCTACACCTCCTCGAATTCGGGAGAAACTTGGGGGGACTGCGGTAGAGCCCCGAGTACAGGGGCCTGGTGCGGCTCCGGCTGGAAAAGGCGCGCGATGGGCCGCTCACTTTCTTACTTCTGAGTGGCCAAGAGCCAGGCCCGAGCGTCTCTGGGCGCCATCTAGCTATCGTTTTTGCCTAGCTCGCGAGCCGCGGTCGCGATATTGCCCGCAAGTGCAAAAAAATTGCAAAAGGATTGTGAATTCGATTTTTTTGTGTTATAATACTGTTTAGTACTGTTATAAAACACTTATACATTATTTATTGCGCAGTGGCGCTTCTCCTGCTGGGTACTTGCAAATATCCCGCAGGCTCCACTCCCCCTAGCAACCCCGTAACTTACGATAAGAACGGCGCTGGTTCCGGTTCAGTTCCTGTTGATACCAAACAATATGCAAATGGCGCCCCCGTTGAAGTCAAGGGGAACACAGGCAACCTTGAACGTGATGGCTGGGCCTTCATGGGTTGGGCCAGAGATCGAGCAGCCACCACAGTGGATTATCGGGCAGGTGCTACTTTTACGTTCACGGAAAGCCTTACCCTCTACGCCGTGTGGGAGGGTAAAGCCTACACCATAAGCTTTGATGATAATGGAGGAGGGGAGGCACTCAGACCAGCCTTACAAGTCTTATCTTTGGAACTGCCGTAGACCTTCCTGCCATTACCACCTTCACGCCCCCGTCTGCAAAGCAATTCGTGGGATGGGCAGAGACTTCGGATGGAATAGTGATACAAGGGCAATACAATCCCAGCACCTACAGCGCCATCATCAATCTCCATGCGAAGTGGGAGGACAAACCTATCGGGGAATAAAGACTGGGAATCCATTGCGATGTCCTCTGATGGGCGGTACCTTGCCGCTGTAGTAACGAACGGCCATATTTATACCTCCGATGACTACGGTGTCAATTGGAAGGACCGCAGTGAATAGTTGATGCGTATCGCCTCTTTGTGATTCTACCGGCGCGCTCCCGATATTGGGGGGCCCCGGCTGGAAAAGACACGCGATGGGCGCGCTCGCCCTCTCACTTCTGAATGGGCCTGGCCAAGAGCCCGGCCCGAGCATCTTTGGGCGCCATCTCGCTATCGCTCCTGCCCTGTTCAGCGGCCCGCGGCATTCCGCGATACTGCCCGCAAGTTTGAAAGAGAGTTGGGAATTCGATTTGCTTGCGTATAATATAAAACTATGAAAAAACTTTATATTGTCTATTGCGCAGCAGCGCTCTCCCTACTGGCTGGCTGCAAAATACCTAGTTCAGCAGATATCACGGGGGACAAAAACTGGCAGGCCATTGCGATGTCTTTCAATGGGCGGTACCTTGCCGCGGTGGTGCGTGGCGGCCATCTCTATACCTCCGATGACTACGGTGTTACTTGGAAGGACCGCAGTGGTATCGGCTCTGATATCTCGGGGAATAAAAACTGGCAAGCCATTGCGATGTCTTTCAATGGGCGGCACCTTGCCGCAGTGATATTTGGCGGCTATCTCTATACCTCCTCTGATGAAGGGGCTAATTGGACGAACCGCAGTACCGGCACCATCTCGGTCCCTAAGAACTGGCAAGCCATTGCGATGTCCTCTGATGGGGAGAGGCTTGCCGCGGTGGTATTTGGCGGCTATCTCTATACCTCCTCTGATGAAGGGGCTAATTGGACGAACCGCAGTACCGGCACCATCTCGGGGAATAAAAACTGGCAAGGCATTGCGATGTCCTCTGATGGGGAGAGACTTACCGCGGTGGTGTATGGTGGCTATCTCTATACCTCCTCTAATGAAGGGGCTCGTTGGACGGACCGCAGTACAGGCACTATCGCGGGCGATAGAGACTGGACATCCATTGCGATGTCCGATAATGGGCGGTACCTTGCCGCGGTGGTGCATAACGGCCATCTCTATACCTCCGATAACTACGGTGTTAATTGGAAGGATCGCAGTGAGTAAGAGGCGCCATATCTATACTTCCTCGGACTCGGGGGCTGCTTCTAGATAGCAATAGCGTGGCGCCTACGGACTACCCGCTAACCGACAAAACTGCATGGAAAACCTACTGTAAAGCACTGCGGGATATACCACAGCAGGCATCCTTTCCCGGCAATATCAGCCGGCCAGTAGCGCCAAGGTAAAACGGAAATTCCGAAAATTCTCAAAATGAATGCACATTTTTCTCATTTTGAGTGCGAAGTTACATAGAACGAATCTCTGTGAATAGCCGGAACTGAAGTCTGGCCCGAGCCTGATCTCATTATGGTTTCACAATCGGAGAGATTGCGCCTGAAAGCGAGGAGGCTAGGATTGAGCTTTGATTAAAACTCCTGGGCTCGCACAGCCTAGTTATTTAATGGGGTGAACTGATCCTTATCCGCCCCGCATACGGGACATACCCAGTCTTCGGGGAGATTTTCCCACGTGGTGCCGGGCGGCACTTGGAATTCGGGATCGCCCTCAGCAGGATCGTAAATATAGCCGCAAACATTGCATACATAGCTGGTCACAATACTTTTACTTCTCCTCTGTTCGTATCATCGAGTTTGGATCCAGGAGCTTATTCACTTTCTCATCTGGCAGTAGCGCCGCGTTTTTCACCGTTTCCCTTATAGTTTTTCCAGATTCATAGGCCTGATAAGCGAGTTCTGCGGCCCTGTCGTAGCCAATCTCCAAGGCCAGGGGCGTAACCAGTGCGAGGGACTGTTCTATCCACGCTGCGGCGCGATTGGCATCTGCTTTTATGCCGTCGATGCAGCGTTCGCCCAGGGCCTTAGCGGCGGCAGCTAGCACCTGTGTGGCGCTCAGGCTGCTCCAGGCGATTATGGGATGCATCATGTTTAGCTGCAAGGGGCTGTTTGTACCGCCTATGCTCACCGTAAGGGCCTGCCCGCGGGCGAACGCTGCCGCTTGGATTACCATTTCTGGAATCACCGGGTTTACTTTTCCCGGCATTATCGAGCTTCCGGGTTGAAGGTGTGGTATCGTAATTTCTCCAAGTCCTGAGCGGGGACCAGAGGAAAGCAGTCTAAGATCGTCCGCTATTTTTCCAAGTGAAACGGCCAGGGTATTTACCGCGCCCATCAGCTCAACCTGCGCATCCCTGCAGGCGATGGCTTCGAAGCGGCTCGCCGCGGCTATGAAGGGTATACCCGTCTCCTTTGCAATGTAGGATATGGCTTCTTCTGCAAATCCAGCCGGACAGTTTAAACCCGAACCGATAGCTGTGCCGCCAAGGGCCAATTCTTCCAAATGAGGGAAGGCGGCAGTTAGTCTTCTGATTCCCTTGTGAATTTGCTCTCTAAATGCGCCGAATTCCTGGCCGAGTGTCATCGGCACCGCATCTTGCAGGTGGGTTCGGCCCAACTTGATTATACCTGCAAATTCTTTTTCCTTTGCTGCTAGGGAGGCCTCCAGTAGTTTGAGATTTTCGATGCATTCGCCCGCAGCCAGCCGGTTTGCTATATTCAGGGCGGTAGGAATTACATCGTTGGACGATTGTGACTTGTTTACATGGTCGTTTGGGTGTATGGGACTGCGGGCGCCCCTTTGTCCACCTAGGGCTACGTTGGCTCTGTTGGCCAGCACCTCATTCATATTCATGTTAGTGCTGGTTCCGCTGCCGCTTTGAAACACATCAACCGGAAATTGGCCTTCTAGTTTGCCATCGATTACCTCGGTGGCGGCATCCGAGATTGCCCGGGCGATTTTTTCATCCAAGTTACCGATTTTTTGATTGCTCATTGCCGCGGATTTTTTTACTAGCGCAAGGGCTTTGATGAACAAGGAGGGGAAGCGCAGAGGGGATATGCCGAAATTCTCGATTGCTCTTTGGGTTTGGGCGCCGTACCATGAATCTTCAGGTAGGTAAACCTCGCCCATTGAATCTGATTCTTTACGGTATTTCATACGCGGCTCCTAGAACACTTTGGCAGGCCCCAGTCAATTTGCTCCTCATCTTCCTGCGCCCGGCCAAGGAAGATCAATTTCGCCGGTGTAGAGCGCCCTGGGGCGGAAGAGGCGATTATCGGAACGCTGCTCAAGGATGTGGGCCAGCCATCCGGATGAGCGGGCCATGGCAAAGATGGGTGTGAATAAGCTTGTTGGAATGCCTAGGAGGCTGTATACAGCGCCCGAGAAGAAATCGACGTTTGGATAGATGGGTTTGCCTTTTTCTTCCATTCGCTCACGGAAAACCCTTTCGATTTCTTTGAGTATTTCGAGTTTTCTGTGGTCCTTGTATTTGCGGGAGAGGGTTTGCAGGAATCTCTCCATTATTACCGCGCGTGGATCCTTGGCCTTGTACACACGATGCCCCATGCCCATAATTTTCTGTTTTTTCGCTAGGGCGACATCAAGCCAGGGGGTTACGTTTTCGGCGTCGCCAATGTCTTCAACCATGGTCATCACTTTTTCGTTAGCTCCACCGTGTAGGCTGCCATATAAGCTGCCGATTGCGGCTGATATCGAGCAGTAGCAGGTGGATAGAGTTGACGCGACGACTCGGGCGGTGAATGTGGAGGCGTTAAAAGAGTGTTCGGCATGAAGAATCAAGCATTTGTCCATGATTTCACCGTCTTCGTTATCAGGTTCGGTTCCCTTGAGCTGCCAAAGAAAATTTGCTCCGTGAGATAAGTCCTTGCGGGGTGGAACGTAGCTAAGCCCGTTATTGAATCTGTGAAAAGTCGCGATAACTGCGGGTAGCTGGGCTATTTGGTGGAGGGTTTGACGGCAATTGCAGGTGGGGGAATGTTCGATTTTGTGGTCGATATAGCCGGAGAGAAAATTGATTGCGGATTGCAATAGTTCCATTGGGTGAGAACTGCGTGGGAAATCTTTCACCATAGAGAGTATCGGGGGCTTGAGTTCCCGATTTTTACGCATTCTTGCTGTGAACTCTGATAGCTCATTGGAATCAGGCGGCACGCCGTATAGGAGTAGATAAGTAACCTCTTCGAAGGAGGCGTTCTCCGTTAGATCGGCTATTTGATATCCGTAGTAGTATAGACGGCCGTTTTCCCCATCAACCTTGCATATCTTGCTTTCACCCGCGATTACACCCTCTAATCCCTTTGCGTAACTTGTTTCTGCCATGTAGTCCTCCTGCCAGTTTATACTTCCTATTTTTCCCTATTTTGCTATGCTCTGTGAAGGGGACGGCCCAGCAGTGACAAGGCCGCTTCCTTGGAAATTTCCGACAAGGTTGGATGCCCATGGATAGTGAGGGCGATGTCTTCCGCGCTTCCGCCAAAGGCCATTACACTTACAATTTCCGCAATCAGCTCGGAGGCATTAGGGCCTATTATTACCGCTCCGAGAAGTTTCGCATCGCCTGGGCTGCTAAGGAGCTTTGCAAATCCCTGCCAAGCGTTGGCGGCTAGCGAACGAGCGTTGGCGGCAAAGGGGAAGCTGCCCTTTATGTAGGGTGTAGAGGATAACTCGAGCGATTCTTCGCTTTCGCCAGCCCAGGCGAGTTCGGGCATAGTGTATACAACGGCCGGTATTGGCCCGGGCCATGGCGGGCGGGGCTCGCCCGCGAAAATGGCTGCAAGCGTCAGCGCCTGCTCTTCGGCCTTGTGCGCCAACATGGGATTTCCAATCAAATCTCCTATTGCATACATGCCTTCGATAGAAGTTTCAAAATTAGCGTCTACCCTGATGAAGCGGTTATCGGGGCTAAGGGTTGGGGTTACATTCGGCGAGAGAGCGGAATCGATAGCATTCCGACGGCCAACAGCCACCAGCGCCTTGTCTACCTCGATGAGTTCTTCAGAGGCCTCAGTCTCACTCTCTTCTGATTGATTTTGTACGCTAAGAACAATTGCCCCTGTACTAATTTCTGCACTCTTAACCGTCGAGGAGGTAATAATTCTCATACCCTGTTCCGTTAGGGTTTTATGCAGAATTTTTGCCGCCTGTGAGTCCGCGCCGGGAACAATTTGCTTCATTGCCTCTATTATCGTAACCTCCGCGCCTAGGCGATTCCAGATACTGCCAAGTTCCAAACCCACAGCGCCCGCTCCAATCACGGCAAGTTTTTTCGGAACCTCCTCAAATGCCAGCGCGTCGGTGGAATCGACAATTCGCTTGCCATCGAAGGGAAGATGCGCCAGGGATGCCGGAACGCTTCCGGTGGCCAGAACAACACGGGGAGAGGATACCCTATCTATTCCATTTTCGCTCTGTATCGATACATTCCCGGGCCTTTCAACAGTGGCCTCACCATGGAACACCTCCACCCTGCGCTTTTTCATCAGGGTGGTTATTCCATCGCTCAGTTTTTTCACTACAGCGGCCTTCCTATTCATCATGGTTCCAAGGTTCAGGTCTATTCCCCCCACATTTAATCCATGATCCTTAGCCTCGCGGATGATTCTTGCATAGAATTCGCTGGATTCTAGGAGCGCCTTTGAGGGGATGCAGCCGATATTCAGGCAGGTTCCGCCGAGCGCTCTTCGCCTTTCAATCAATGCGGTTTTCATGCTTCTTCTAGCGCACTCAAGGGCGAGTGAGTATCCGCCGGGTCCGCCGCCTATGGCAATGACATCGTGGGTGTAATCAGACATCCTAAATCTCTAAAAGGAGGCGCTCCGGATTCTCGATGCCATCCTTGATTTTCCTTAGAAAGCCTACAGCCTCCTTCCCGTCGATTAATCGATGATCGTAGCTCAGGGCCAAATACATCATTGGGCGGATGAGCACCGCGTTATCGATTGCCACCGGGCGATCGACTATCGAGTGCATTCCGAGTATGGCGCTTTGCTTCGGCGCCGGCAGGGGTGTGGAAAGCAGGCTTCCAAAAACGCCTCCGTTGCTAATGGTGAAGCTGCCGCCCATCAAATCATCCGGCATCAAGGTTTTATTGGCTGCACGGACAGAGAAACTGGCGATTTCCCCTTCGATTTCTCCAAATCCCTTGGCCTGGACATTGCGGACCACCGGAGTTACCAATCCCCTTGGAGTTGAAACCGCCACGCTAATATTTATGCGTTCCCGATACACTGCTTCGTTGCCATCGATATAGGCATTGAGCTCAGGGAATAGGCTCAGAGCTGCCGCCGAAGCCTTTAGGAAGAAACTCATGAATCCGAGTTTAACACCGTACTTTTTCTGGAAGGCATCCTTGTAACGTCCGCGTATGGCCTTGATTGCGCTCATATCGACCTCGTTAAAAGTTGTTAGAAGGACAAGCTCCGCCTGTGTTCTAGCCAAATTTGCCCCAATTATTTTCCGAATTCCGCTCAGAGCCTTGCGTTTCTCCCCTGCGCCGGCGATGGGCTTGCCACCTGCCTTTTCAATCCGTGAATCAGAGGTGATTTTTGATTGCGAGTTCCCACCTTGGTAATCTCGGCCCGCGGATGCAGAGGCATCATGGGCGCTTAGCGAGGTATTGCCGGATTTTGCGGCGATAACATCGAACTTGTTAATCATCTTATCGCGGCCGCTTCCGGGAACCCTGCCTATATCAATACTACTTCTAGCGGCTTCGGCCTTTGCCGATGGACTTTCTCTTAGCGGGCTAGCGGCGCTTTGCCCGTCAACTTCGCCCGAAACCGCCTGCTTCTCTCCGATATCGGTTTTCCCCTCGTGAACGCCTGCTTCACCTGCATTGATCTTACCCACCACCTGATTGATTTTGACATCCCTTCCCTCAGGAACGGCAATTTTGAGGATTCCGGTTGCCGGTGCTGTTATATCGATGGTGGTTTTATCAGTTTCGAGTTCACATAGGGCCTGGCCTTCAATCACGGTCGATCCATCCTTTACCGACCAGTTGGCCAGCAGCCCTTTGCTTACCGATTCCCCAACCTCGGGCACTCTCACTTCTATTTCTTTCATTTCATCCTTCCATATCTATCCCGAAGGTTTGCGCAATCAGCTTAGACAGCTCCTCTTTGTGCTTTTCATGAGAGCCGCTTGCGGGACTGGCCGATTCGGGTCTGCCAGCGTAGAGCCAGGGTTCACCGCTGATATCGAATAAGCGCTGGGCTAGAAAATTCCATGCGCCCCTGTTTGCCGGCTCCTCTTGGGCCCATATGAAAAGCCTAGCCTCGGGACTCTCTTTGATTAGATTTTTCAAAGTTTCTTCAGGGAAGGGATAAATTTGCTCGAGTCGGATTATTCTCGTTCTACTGGCGATTGATTTCGGATTTTCAGCGATAAGTTCCCTACGCCTAGATGCTAAATCGTACCAGAGGTGTCCGCAGCAAACGACAAGTCTCTCGGCTTCATTCGGACGCTCCGAATCTTCAAGGACCGTCTGAAAGGTTCCGGTGCAAAAGTCGGCGATGGGAGAGCGGGCGCCCGGATGCCGGAGAAGACTCTTTGGAGTCATTATTATCAGGGGTTTTCGGAATTCCTGAATTTGCTGCTTGCGAAGCACATGGAAGTATTGGGCCGGCGTACTTGGGTTGACAATCTGCATGTTGTTCTCCGCGCATAGCGAGAGATACCGCTCGAGGTAGGCATTTGAATGCTCCGGTCCCTGACCCTCATAAGAGTGCGGGAGCAGCAGTACCAACCCGCTATGCCTCGCCCATTTCGACTCACCGGCGCTGATGAATTGATCTACTATCACCTGTGCGCCATTGGCAAAGTCTCCGAATTGGGCCTCCCAGAGAACAAGAATTTCGGGCATTGCGAGGGAATAACCGTATTCGAAACCAAGGATGGAAAATTCGGAAAGAGGGCTGTCGTAAACACTGAATTTGGCGTTTTTTCTAGCTAGGCGGGTAAGTGGCGTATGCTGCCGTGGGGTCTCCGATGATACATCCCACCATACAGCGTGCCGCTGGCTGAAGGTGCCTCTTCCGCAGTCCTCCCCGGAAAGCCGCACGGACTCTCCTTCCCTTAGAAGAGAGCCGAATGCCAGACTCTCCGCAAAGGGCCAGTCTATACCGTCATCGGTTTCAATCATTTTGCGGCGGTTTTTTACAAAGCGTTCCAGCTTTGGATGAAGCTTAAAACCATCGGGAACTTCAATGAGTTTTTTGGCGACTATTCTCAGCTCTTTTTCAGTTACGCCGGTGTGAGGAAAGGCGAAGTTATAGTTGCGTTTTATCTTAGACCAACTACCCCCTAGGGTCTGAAACCCATGATAGCCAGTTAGTTTCTTCGTCTCCTCTCTGGCCCTCTTCAACTCCTCCGCATAACCCTGCCTGAAGTCTTCCTGTTCCTTTTTCGTGAATACGCCATTCTTATCCAGTACATTGCCGAATGTAGTGGAAACAGTGCTATGGTTGCGGATTAGCTCGTACATAATCGGATGGGTGAAGGAGGGCTCATCTGCCTCGTTGTGGCCAAGTCTTCGATATCCGATTATATCCACCACCACATCCTGGCCAAATTTCTGCCGCCATCTCAGCGCCAGTTCTATGGCGCGTATTACAGCTGAAGGTTTGTCGCCATTGACATGGAGTATTGGAACCGGCATCACCTTTGCGATATCAGTAGCAAAAAAAGTCGATCTGGAATCTGAGCTGGCAGTTGTGAAGCCTATTTGGTTGTTTACGATTATGTGAATGGTACCGCCTGTTCTATAGCCCCTGAGCTGAGAAATATTGAAGGTTTCGGCTACCACGCCCTGCCCCGAGAAGGCGGCATCTCCGTGTACAAGCACGGGAAGAACCAGCTTACGAGTTTCATCATTCTTTAATCGCTGCGTGCCCCTTGCCTTGCCTTGAACCACGGGGTCGACGGCTTCCAAGTGGCTCGGATTCGAAACCAAACTAATGTGAATTGTTCGTCCGTCGCCAATTTCAAAATCGGCGCTTTGTCCTATGTGATATTTAACATCACCGGCGCCGCCATAGGTATGAGGCACATAGAGCCCCTCGAACATCGCAAATATTTCGGTGACGGGTTTTCGCATCGCGTTGGTTAAGACATTGAGCCGTCCGCGATGGGTCATGCCAATCACAATATCCTTTATATTGCGCCTCCCTGCCTGAGTGAACAGATAACGCAGGGCAGGAATCAATACATCCGTTCCCTCAAGGCTGAATCGCTTCTGCCCGGTGAAACGGGAGTGAATAAAGGCCTCGAATTCCTCGGCGCGAATCAAATCACGCTGCCAGCGCCTCAATTCCTCGTCTTCCCATGGCTTCAAGGCATCCGGATTCTCGATTTGCTGTATTAGCCACCGTCTCATAGGCCTATTCCTGATATGGGAAATTTCGGAGCCCATGGATCCGGTATAAACCTGGTCCATTCGATGAATAATCTCACGCAAAGTGGCTCGGGGAGGGTTGAAAGAAGCCGGCGCGATGAAAACCTCTTCCATTTCGGAATCACCAAGTCCATATGTGAGGGGTTCCAATTCCTTTCCGATTCCCTGCTGAGTTATCCAGGCGTATCTGAGATTCGGCGGCATGTATGAGCCAAGGGGGTTGATAGAGGCGTAAAGATGTCCGAGTTCCCGATAGGTTTCTACTAAGGCATCGACTCGGTGTTGGCGATCCTTGCTCTTGTCTACGGCGCTAAGCTTCCCGGTGTCCCTATCGGTATCCGTATCAGTTTCGAGAAGTCTTTTCCACTCCGATAGATTCTCACTTCCTTTAAGTAGGTCTTCTAACCAAAGTGTGTCTGATCCGGATAGGAATTCGCGCATTGCTAACTTCCCAATTGCCTTGAAACTAAACCCGGGATTTCACTTGGCGTATCTGCCACCATAACCCCTGCAGCCTCGAAAGCGGCTTCCTTGGCCGCCGCGGTTCCCTGCCCGCCGGATATGATGGCGCCGGCATGCCCCATTCGCTTCCCCTCCGGAGCAGAGCGCCCAGATACAAAGGCCACAACTGGCTTCGTCATTTTTTCCCTGACAAAATCGGCTGCCCTTTCTTCCGCGTTTCCGCCAATTTCACCAATTAGGACAACCGCATCCGTATCCTTGTCGGCCTCGAATCGCTCCAAAAGCTCTATGTAACCGGTACCGATTATAGGATCGCCTCCAATGCCGACACAGGTGGATTGACCCATATCAGCATTGCTTAGGGCATTTACCACCTCGTAGGTTAGAGTGCCGGATCGGCTGATTACTCCTACATTGCCCTGCCGGTGGATAGAGGCCGGCATAATGCCTACCTTGCACAGGCCCGGACTGATCAACCCGGGACAGTTCGGACCGATCAGTACACCCGATCGGGAACGGACGAGATGGTATATGCTTACCATGTCTAGAACAGGTATACCCTCGGTAATGCATACAATGAGCGGTATGCCGGCATCGGAGGCCTCGATTATGGCCGATGAGGCAAACTTGGCGGGCACGAATATCACGCTCGCATTTGCACCGGTAGCTTTTTTTGCCTCCGATACACTGTTGAATATCGGAATCGAATCCAATTTCGATCCTCCCCTGCCTGGGGTTACGCCGCCAACAATGTTGGTTCCATCCTCCTTCATTTTTCTTGAATGAAATGAGCCGTCGCGTCCGGTTGCTCCCTGAACTATTACCCCTGTGCGCTTATCTATCAGTATGCTCATGATTCCCCTCGAACTGCCTTGATAGCCCTTTTTACCGCATCGTCCAAGTCATATATGGCATCCAAACCGGCCTTTTCGAGGATGGCTCTTCCTTCTTCCTCGTTGGTGCCCACTAGGCGTATGATTAGCGGCAAATCAATGGTCAGTTCTTTTTGCGCCATTAAAAGGCCATTGGCAATATCGTCGCAGCGAGTTATCCCGCCGAAAATGTTTATCAAAATGGCCTTAACCCTGGTGTTTCTTAGGATGATGCCTAAGGCATCCACCGCCTTCTGAGGATTTGAACTACCCCCGACATCCAGGAAATTGGCGGCTTCTCCCCCATAAAACTTTATCAGATCCAATGTTGCCATCGCTAGCCCGGCGCCATTCACCATACAGCCGATATCTCCACCTAGGCTCACGAAACTCAAGCCCTTCTTTCTGGCTTCCATTTCATCGGCGCTGCTTTCTTCGGGGTTCCTCAGAGCCTCTATTTCCGGATGCCTATATAGGGCGTTATCGTCGAAAATTATCTTGCCGTCGAGCGCCAGCATCTCCCCGCTGAGTGTTAGAGCATAGGGGTTGATTTCAACCAGGGAGGCATCGTTTTCCAAGAAGAGGGAATATAGCTTCTTGGTAGTCGACATGGCCTGTCTGCGCAGTTTTTCCGAAGAGATGGAATTGGCTAGGAAGGAATCCAAAATCGCCTCGTCGATGCTCTTATGAGGATGCAGAGTCAGTTTATGAATCGCGCTGGGATTGTTTTCGGCCAATTCCTCGATATCGATGCCGCCCTGATCTGTTAGCATTAGCGTGATACCCTGGCAGGATCGATCCAGAATCAACCCCAGATAGTACTCCTTCTCAATCGAAGCGAAATCACAAACCAATATTTTATTTACGGGATATCCCCCTATTTCGAGTTTCAAAATAGCTGCTGCCTTAGCTTCCACCTCTTCCGGAGAATTAGCGAGTTTCACACCTCCCGCCTTGCCGCGTCCTCCGCTTAGCACCTGCGCCTTTACTACAACCGGCTTCCAAGCCATCGATGCCTCGCGGGCTTCCTTAGCGCTAGAAACCAGTTTGTAGTCATTTACGGGGATATTGTAAGCTCTAAACAGATCGTGCGCTTGATACTCGTGAACTTTCATTATTTATCTCCAAACTCATTTCTAATGGCCTTCTTTATGAGATTTATCAGCTTGGTAACCTTGATGCCTCTCGGACAAACCCTGGTGCAGTTGAAATGGTTCTCGCAGGACCAAGCGGCATCCGGATGATTGAGGGTTCTCAGACGTTCTGGAAGCCCCTTATCGCGGCTATCGAAAACAAACCTTGCAGCGGCCACTAGGGCCGCCGGCCCAACAAAATTCGGCTTGGCGGCAAGGACGGGGCAGGCCGAGTAGCATGCGCCGCAGTTAATACACTTTGTGGCCTCATCGATCAATTTCCTAGCCTCGGCCGATTGAATGTACTCCGCGGAGCCTGGCGGAGTTTCCTTGGGTTTCAGAAAGGGCTCGACGGAGCGAAATTTTGCGAGAAATTCGCTTTGATCCACCATTAGATCTTTCTGAATCTTCATGCTGCTTAGAGGATCGATGGTAATTGTATCTCCATCCTTCTCCGCCACCTCGCGTATTAGGGTTTTGCAGGCTAGGCGTTCCTTACCGGATATCCGCATAGCATCGGAACCGCAGATACCATGTGCGCAGGATCTACGAAAGCCCAGGGTGCCATCTACATTTCTGGATATGTGCATGAGCGCATCCAGAATCCGATCGGTGGGCTGAACCTCCACATTGTAAGTTTGGCGTCGACTCGAACGCTCAGGATTTTGGCGGTATATATCCAAATTCACATTCATTTAGGCTTCCTTTTTCGGGCACCTCGATAATCCCCCTTCGGCAGAGTTAGTAGACTCGAGGTTTTGGTTCCCACCTGCTTACATCCACCGGCTTTGAATCCAATCTAATACTGTTTCCGTCCAGATAGCTCAGACTGTGTCTTAACCACTTATCGTCATCCCTTTTCGGATAATCTTCCCTTGAATGGGCCCCTCGGCTCTCGGTTCGAGCCAGCGCCGCTGAGGCGGTATGAAGGGCAAGATCCAATAGATTCTCAAGCTCTAGTACGGATAGAACCTCACTGTTGAAATTGGCATCCCTATCCTGAACCCCAATTTCAGAGTAGGCATCTTTGAGTTCTGCTATATCTTTTATAGCCCTTTCCATGGATTCACAATTCCTGTAAACGCCAACGTTCGCCATCATTGTTTCTTTCATGGAATCATATGTATCGCCCAAGTGTTTCCCGCCTTCTTTCAATTTGGCGATTCGCTCTCCCCAATCCCTGATTCTATATTTCGCATCCGAACTGGACCTAGCCGATTCAGATCCGCGGGCAAATTCCGCCATAACCTGTCCGGCTCTTCTACCAAACACTATCAGTTCAACTAGGCTGTTTGTCCCCAATCTGTTTGCCCCATGAACCGATACGCATGCGCATTCGCCGGCGGCATATAATCCCTCCCAAATTTTTTTCCCATCCGTAACCCTGCCATCTATGTCGGTGGGTATTCCTCCCATCGCGTAGTGGGCGGTTGGTTGGACCGGCATCGCTTCTACAGCGGGATCCACTCCGAGGTAGGTGCGGCAGAAGTCTGCAATATCGGGAATCTTTGTCTCAACGGTTTCACGACCCAAATGGCTTGCATCTAGGTTCACCCAGTCGTCTATTTTTTTATCGCCCCTAATCCCATTGCCCGTTCTTATTTCAGTCATAATTGCCCGGCTCACCATATCCCGCGGGGCGAGATCCATCAGGGTGGGCGCATACCTCTGCATGAAGCGTTCACCTTTTCGATTCAGCAGCACTCCACCCTCTCCGCGAACGCCCTCGGTGATAAGTATTCCCATCTTCTTAATGCCCGTGGGGTGGAATTGGAAGAATTCCATGTCCATAAGGGGCACTCCGGCTCGAGAGAGTAGGGCAGGTCCGTCGCCGGTATTTGCAATTGCGTTCGAGGTAACCTTGAACATCCTGCCGAAGCCGCCAGTTGCGAAGAGGGCGGATTTCGCGCGCACATGATGCAGTTCGCCTGTGCTCAATTCGAGTGCAATAAGGCCGGTAAATCTAGCGCCCTCAAAGAGTACATCGATCACCTGCCACTCATCGTGGAATGCTATATTGTTTTTTATGCATTGCTGGTAGAGGGTTTGAAGTATCATATGGCCGGTGCGATCGGCCGCATAGCAGGATCTACGAACCGCGGCAGCGCCAAATTCACGGGTATGGCCGCCGAAGCGCCTCTGATCGATTTTTCCTTCCGGAGTACGGCTAAACGGAAGACCGCGATTCTCTAAATCGTATACGGCGCGGGGCGCATCCTCGGCTAGAATGAGCGCCGCGTTCTGATCAACCAGGTAGTCGCCGCCCTTAACGGTGTCGAAGGCATGCCACTCAGGTCTATCTTCCTCTACATTGCCGAGCGCCGCGCCAATACCTCCCTGCGCTGCTCCGGTATGGCTTCGTTGGGGAAACAGCTTTGTTATAACCGCGGTTTTTCCGGCGCCGGAGGCTTCAAGAGCGGCATATAATCCGGCTCCTCCGGACCCAACAATCACTATATCGTACTCAATAAACATAGACTAACCTTCTGATTTCTACTTCTGCAGATTCCTTAGCACATATGCGAGAATTCCGCCGTTCTTCCAGTAATCCATTTCCATCGCCGTATCTATTCTGCAGATTACCGGTATCTTGATTTCCTTCCCTATGGCCGTTTTCGCAACTACTGTTAACCTGCAACCTGGCTCGAGGTTCCTTAAACCGGTGATTGAGAATTCCTCTGTTCCATTGAGTTTTAGGGAACTAATCGAGGCCTCATCTTGAAATTCGAGAGGTAGAAGCCCCATGCCGATTAAATTCGAACGGTGAATTCTCTCGTAGCTTTGTGCAATAACTGCTCTTACGCCCAGAAGCATGGGTCCCTTGGCTGCCCAATCCCTGCTCGAACCAACACCATACTCCTTTCCGCTTAAAACGATCAGCGGCGCCTTTTTTTTCCGCCAACTCTCCGCAGCATCGAATATAGTGGTGATTTGGCCCATAGGCCCCTTGGTGTATCCGCCCTCTCTTCGATCCGCCATGGCATTTTTTATTCGAATATTCGCGAAGGCGCCCCTCATCATAACTTCATGATTGCCGCGGCGGCTGCCAAATGAATTGAAGTCCTTGAAGCTAACACCCTTTTCAGCGAGATAATTCCCCGCTGGTCCGTCAGGGGGAATGCTGCCGGCAGGCGATATATGATCGGTGGTAGTTGAGTCGGGAAGAATGGCCAGGCAGCGGGCGTCTAGGATATCTTCGATTCTGCCTTCGGCTAACTCGTCGAAAAACGGAGGCCTGCGTATGTAGGTGCTATCTGGTTCCCATTCGTAGAGTGTGCCAGAGGGCGATTCAAGAGCCTTCCATTCCTCGGGTCCGGCGAAAACATCGGAATAGGTTTTACTAAACAGCCTTGGTGTGAGATATGCGCCAAGGGCCGTCCTGATTTCCTCGGGCGACGGCCAAATTTCCCTGAGAAAGACAGGTTCTCCGTTATTATCCCTATCGATTGGCTCGTTTTCGAAGTCGATCAGTATGGTGCCGGCAATCGCATAGGCAACAACCAGGGGCGGCGAGGCCAAATAACTCGCCTTTGAATCCGGATGCACGCGGCCTTCGAAATTTCTGTTTCCCGAGAGAACGTTAACGGTAACTAGCTCCGAGGAATTGATTGCCTCTTTTATAACCGGCGCAATCGGGCCTGAATTCCCAATGCACGTGGTGCATCCATAGCCGATAAGCTGAAAACCTTGAGCATCGAGATATGCGGCGAGTCCAGATTTTTTCAAGTATGAGGTAACCACCTGACTGCCCGGTGCAAAGGAGGTTTTTACCCAGGGCTTTGATTTGATACCCCTCTCAAGGGCCTTCTTGGCTACCAGTCCGGCCGCGATTAGAACCGAGGGATTCGAGGTATTGGTGCAGCTGGTTATCGCCGCGATGACCACATCGCCATGCCTAAGTTCATGATTCATGCTCTGAATGGGGTATGATGCCTCAAGCTGCGCATCTCGTATCCCATATGAACTATCCAAGGCTCGGCGAAAATTTTCCGGCACCCTGCTTAGGGGGCTTAAATCCTGAGGACGGCTGGGGCCGGCCATCGCTGGGAATACCTTCCCCATATCAAGGCTAAGCACCCTGCTATACTCGGCTGGAGCGGCATCATTGCGCCAGAGTCCTTGGGCCTTGGCATAGGCCTCCACCAACTCCACCTGGTCGGGTTCGCGCCCTGTGAGCTTCAGATAGGAGATTAGTTCATCGTCGATGGGAAAAAAGCCGCAGGTGGCGCCGTACTCGGGAGTCATATTGCTAATCGCGGCTCTGTCGGCCAGCGATAAGGAATCAAGCCCCCTTCCAAAGAACTCGACAAATTTGCCCACCACACCCTCGCTTCGAAGTATCTTGACTATATGCAGAACAAGGTCGGTTGCGGTGCAGCCAGGAGGCAGTTTGCCGTCCAAGCGGAAGCCAAGCACCTCCGGTATCAGCATTGTTACCGGTTGCCCCAGCATCGCCGCTTCCGCCTCGATTCCGCCAACACCCCAACCCAAAACGCCCATACTGTTAACCATGGTTGTGTGACTGTCCGTGCCAACTACCGTATCAGGATAGACAAGAACCTCGCCCTTATCGTCTCGCGACCAGACTACCTTTGCGAGGTACTCGAGGTTAACCTGGTGAACTATTCCAGTGCCCGGAGGCACAACGCGAAAATTTTTGAAAGCGCCCTGCCCCCATTTCAAGAATCTATAGCGCTCCAAGTTGCGTTCGAATTCCAGTTTTACATTGAGTTTGAAGGCCTCGGCGCTTGCGTAATGATCGGCCACTATTGAATGATCGATAACAAGATCAACTGGAATTCGGGGATTTATTTTCAGTACGTTCTCGCCAAGATTCGCCAGCGCATCTCGCATCGCGGCAAGATCTACCACGGCCGGCACACCCGTGAAATCCTGCATTATTACTCGTGCAGGATGGTAGGCAATGTCCCGATTAGGGATTTCACCGGGCTTCCACGATGCCAGGGCCCGAACATCTTCCAGGCTCACTGCGCCTCCGGCCCGATGCCGAATGAGGTTCTCCAAAAGTATTTTAAGTGAAACAGGAAGTTTGCTGATACTGATGCCCTCGGATTCGGAATATCCTCGGATATCACAGTACCTGTAGGTTCTATCTCCCACCCGTAATTGGTCTGTAGCTATTCTGAAACTCATAAGCGGTATGTATCTGATAATGGTAGGCTAAAATTCAATATATATCAAGGAAGATGAGAGGCTGACTTTGAGGACTAGAACAGGGTGAATTATCTTACTCTTCTTATTCGTCAGGAGTTTTGATTTCCGTGGATTCATATTGACTAATCATACCCTCATAAACCTCGGATATATTCTTGTTGAGAGCCTCCCTAACTTGTTTGCTAAATGTGGTTAGGGTTTTTCGGCGGTCAAAATATGGAGAATCCTCGCTAGGAAGCAGAAGCTGAAATGGTTCCATTTTCAGAACTTCGGTAATTTTGGCTAATTTGTCCGCGCTTGGCCAACGCCGTGCGCGTTCGATATCACACATATAACCGGAACTCATCCCAGTACGCTCGGAAAGCTCAGCCTGGGTAAGGCTCATTTCCCTGCGTATGCGTTTAATATTGATTGCTATTATTCTTCGAATATCTAACCCAGTCATAAGCGAATGATGCAAAGGCGAACGTATTATTACCAGATGCTATGGGTAAGATGGGAATACGCTCTGGGCGAATCTATTTTGCCTTCAAGAAAACTAAGCTAGAACAGATGAAGTAGAACGATCCGCTTAGGATTCGTTCAAGTTTTTAACCGGAAGGAATCGGCCATGCGGGTTCACTTACAACAAAGTGAAAAGCCGAGCGGCTTGCGAAATGGGTTACATCACTTCACCTATCTTTCTTAAGAGACTGTTTCGGCGCCGCGAGTCTGCCTCCGCTTTCTCGAGAAGCGCTTCGGCTTCGATGGGATTTGTTTTCCGAAGAGCAGAGTAGCGCCGCTCTCCACGTATAAATTCTTGGAATCTCAGTATAGGCTCCTTGGATTCCCACTGGAACCTGCTGCCCTCTTCCAGTCTGGGGTCGAAGCGAAACAGCGGCCAATATCCGCATTCCACGGCTCGCTTCATTTCCACCTGGCTCATCGACATGTCAATGCCATGGGTGATGCATGTGGCATAGGCAAAGATGATTGAGGGGCCGGGATAGGCCTCTGCTTCTATCATCGCCTTCTGCGCCTGGGCGCGGTTTGCTCCAAGGGATATGGATGCAATATAGACGTGGCCGTAGCTCATGCACATGAAGGGCAGGTTTTTCTTGGGCAATTTTTTGCCGCTATTAGCAAATTTCGCCACGGCGCCGATAGGGGTTGATTTCGATGCCTGACCCCCGGTGTTGGAATAAACCTCGGTGTCGATTACCAGTATATTGACATTTTTCCCGAGGGATATCACATGGTCTAACCCACTATACCCGATATCATATGCCCAGCCATCGCCGCCTATTATCCAAATTGACTTGTCAACGAAATAATCCTGGAGTTCGATGATTGTCGCTATGATTTCAGAGGCCTCGCCCGCTGCCGATGGTTTTGCGGCTTGCAGAAGGGCTTGAATCGCCAACTGATGGTCTTTTGCCTCCTGATCCGTGTTGTCGAAAATCTCTAGGGCTTTTTTCAGTGCGGAGCTGAGTTCGGGGGTAGTGCCTATTTCGAGTATTTCCTCCACCTTAGCCTTGAGAAGGGTGCGGTTGTTATCCACGGCCAGCCGCATGCCGAAACCATATTCGGCGTTGTCTTCAAACAGACTGTTTCCCCATGCCGGCCCCCGGCCCTCTTTATTCTTGCAGTAGGGTATGGTTGGGAAAGTGCCGCCATAGATTGAGGAACAGCCAGTGGCATTTGCGGCTATCATTCTATCTCCAGCAATTTTACTCATCATTTCTACATATGGAGTTTCTCCGCAGCCCGCGCAGGCGCCGGAGAATTCGAAGAGCGGTTGCTTGAATTGGAGGCCCTTTATCGAGGTATCTGAGGCGCCGTCCAAAACATCTTCGGGAAGGGAAGAGAAGAATTCTTCATTTGCGTTTTCACCAGCTTCCCGTTCCACCTCTATGGGGCTCCATTCGAGTGCCTTGTTCTTGGCTGGGCAGGTTACCAGGCAAACCCCGCAGGCCTGGCAGTCCTCGATATATACTTGGAGTCTGTAGCGAAGTTCTTTCTCGTTCTTTGTTTTGGATTTCTGTGTGGTAAAGCTTTCCGGAGCCCGATCGAGATTCCTAGGGGCTATTTGCTTTGCGCGGATTGCAGCATGAGGGCAGGATTGAACGCACTGGTTGCATTGGATGCAATTCACCTCGATCCATTTAGGAACTCGGGGGGCCACTCCTCTTTTCTCGAGTTTGGTAGTGCCTATGGGCAGGGTGCCATCGAAGGACATCTTGCTAACCGGAATATCATCTCCCTTCAATGTCATGGTTGGAAGTATAACGTCTCTTGCAAAAGCGCTAGAGTCTTCTCGAATCAGTACGGGAGCCACATAGGAATCGGGTAAGACCGTTTCAGGAACGCTCACCTCGATAAGTCCTTCGCTGCTTCTATCCACCGCATTCCAATTCATTCTTACGATATCCTCACCCTTTTGGGAGAACGACTTCTTTATGGTTTTCTTCATCAGTTCGATGGCTTCCTGCTCAGGAAGCACGCCGGCAATTTTGAAGAAACAGGCCTGCATCACAGTGTTGATTCTTCCGCCAAGGCCAACCTCTCCGGCAATTTTCAGCGCATCTATGATGAAAAACCTTATTCTTCTTTCAATAATAATCTTCTGTTCTTCCACCGTCAGACTGGCGAACGCCATATCGGGACGCACTTTGGAATTGAGCAGTAAGGTTCCTCCCTCTTTCAGTGGGCTGAGCATGTCGTAGCGGCCGATATATGCCGGGTTGTGACAGGCTACAAAGTCGGCCCTTTCTATCAGCCAGGGCATATTGACGGAGCTCCTGCCGAATCGGAGATGGCTGATGGTAATCCCGCCCGATTTCTTTGAATCGTATACGAAGTAGGCCTGGGCATTCATGTCGGTATTGTCGCCAATTATCTTGATTGAATTCTTATTCGCTCCAACCGTACCGTCAGAACCCAAACCCCAGAACATACAGTTTACAACATCCTCAGGGGTAACGCTCAGTTCGTCTGCTACTTTCAATGAAAGCTTGGTGATATCGTCGTTGATTCCAACCGTGAAATTATGAGTGCATTTCGCATCAAGATGGTCGAAAACCGCCTTGACATGACTGGGAGTGAATTCCTTGGACGACAGGCCATAGCGTCCTCCGATTATCCTAATATTCTTCTGTGCAAGGGCGGCGACGACATCCATATACAGGGGCTCGCCGATGGAACCGGGTTCCTTGGTGCGATCAAGCACCGCGATTCTTTTACAGCTATTCGGCAGGGCTGCAATTAGGCGTTCAGCGCTGAAGGGGCGATAGAGTCTAACCTTGATTCCGCCTACCTTCTCCCCCCTTAGATTGAGAATTCTAACGGCATGTTCGATGGCATCGCATCCGGAGCCCATCGCGATTATCACCCTTTCCGCCGCGGGATCGCCGACATAGTCAAATAGATGATATTTACGCTTAGTAATGGCGCCGACTTCATCCATATACTCCTGTACTATTGCCGGCAGCGCACCATAATACTTGTTGACAGTCTCCCTACCTTGGAAATAGACATCCGGGTTCTGAGCGGCCACCCTGGCCACTGGCTTTTCAGGGCGCATGGCTCTGCTGCGAAAGCGTGCGATGTATTGGGGTTCGATTAGACTCCTAATAGTATCGTAGCTAACTTCCTCAACCTTCTGAATTTCGTGACTCGTTCTAAACCCGTCAAAGAAGTTCAAGAAGGGAATCTGACCCTTAAGCGTGGAAAGATGGCTCACCAGCGCGAGGTCCATAGTTTCTTGGACATTGTTCACGGCCATTAAGGCATAGCCCGTGTTCCGCGTTCCCATCACATCCGAGTGATCGCCGAAAATCGAAAGTGACTGAGCGGCGAGCGATCTTGCCGATACATGAAACACGGTTGGCAGCATCTCGCCGGCAATCTTATGCATGTTGGGAATCATCAGCAGAAGTCCCTGACTGGCTGTGAAGGTGGTAGTCATTGCGCCCCCCGCAAGCGCTCCGTGGACGGCTCCGGCAGCGCCGGCTTCACTCTGCATCTCGATAACATCCACACTTTTCCCAAATACATTCTTCAAGCCTATGCTAGCCCAAGCGTCCGCATATTCTCCCATTGGAGACGATGGCGTTATCGGAAAGATCGCCGCTACCTCACTAAATGCGTAGGCCACATGCGCCGCAGCGCCATTGCCGTCTATAGTAATCTTCTTCGCGTCTGACATGTATTTTCCTAGTTCTCAGGATATCAAGGTTATCATATCCGCGGCATGGGCGGAATTCAAGTGAGATTCGCGGCATGGGGCTAAAAACGCGAGGGAACGAGATTGGCTCGGCGTTTCTTAATGGGCCTGGCAACTGGCGAGCTTGGACAATCCGGGAAAAACCCCTGCCTAATGAGCAAAACTCGCGGTTTAAACCGGATAATCGCCCAAGTTTGATGCGTGTTTCGCGTTTAACTGCTAGCATCGAGGTTGAGCTATTGAATACCCATGCCGGAGCAATTGGTGAGTGAAATCTGCCTAATTCTGAACGCCCCTGACATAGAAGGCGCCATTCTTCAAGTGGAAGAAAATCGCCAATACATAGACCTTGCCGAACTACGGGTAGACTTGCTCAAGCCCTCTGACCGCGCTAGGGCAGCCGAAGTGCCGAAGAGAGTGCAGATACCCTTGATTCTGACAATCCGTCTCTCGGAAGACGGAGGTCGCTGGGGGATGAATGGCGAAAGCGAAGCCGATCGGATACATCTGTTCCTAAGCTTATTGAATTCCGCCCCCTGGAGCTTTGTAGACCTCGAAGGGAATCGCCCGCTGCCGGAGGTTCGCAGAGCCGCCGAAGCGATCGGGGCTGAAATAATCCGGTCCGCTCATGATTTTAGCGATGGCCTGCTATCCGGTCCGGTTCCGACATTGACGAAACTCATTGCTAGGCTAGGGGCGGAAGGCGACATCCCCAAAGTGGCCGCAAACTGCGCCGATAGCGCGGCCCTGCTAAACCTTGCCCGCGCCGCCCTTGCCACGGAAAGACTGAATAGGAAGATACTCATAGCCATGGGCGAATATGGTAGTCCTTCCCGAATTCTATCGCAGCGGCACGGCTCCCTCTGGACCTACGCAAGCTACGCCAGGCCCGGAGAGTCGCAGCTAGGCCAACTACAGTCCAAAACTCTTGAAGAAATTTACCGGTTTCGCGAGATAGACAGCTCCACCCCCCTGTTTGCAGTGGTGGGCAATCCCATCGCTCATAGCAAATCCCCTATAATCCATAACCAGTGGCTCCAGAACTTGGAAACGAAGGGAACCTATATTCCTATCTGCACAGACAATCTTGCTGCCACCCTGGAAACCTGCGATATTTGGGGCGTCAGTGGATTGTCAGTTACCACGCCGCATAAGGCAATGGCCTTGTCTTTAGCCGACTTTGCAAGCGACTTGGCTCAAGAAATAGGCTCCGCCAACACGCTGCTAAGAGCCCCCGTTGGCTGGAAGGCGGAGAATACGGATGCGGAGGGGTTTCTTCAATCACTGAAGGAGCTTATCGGCTCGGAAGAGAAGCTGCTTGGAAGGAGGGCGCTGATAATCGGCTCCGGGGGTTCTGCCCGCGCCGTGGCCCATGCCCTATGCAGCATCGGGATGAAATTGATAATACTGAATCGCAGCATCTACAAGGCCCGGTCGCTGGCCGAAGAATGCAAAGCCGAATGGGGTCCGTTGAATAAGGAAGCGCTGCCAAAGTTGGCATCAGGGGTTTTTCTTGCAGTTCAAACCACGAGCCTGGGTATGAGGCCAAACGAGAAAATCGATCCCATCCCGTGGTGGAATCCTACTAGCTGCCCCTTTGTATACGAAGTGATTTATGAGCCTAGTGAGACTCCCTTCCTCAAGAGGGCTCGCGCTTCCGGTTGTCAAACCATAAACGGCCTTGCCATGCTCAAGGCTCAGGCCAGGCTTCAGTTCCAACTATTCACGGGATTCGCTCCGCCTACGGAATAACCGCCTCTCCTCAAACGATAACGGCACCTTCCCGGCATGCCCATTCGCGAAGAATTCGCCATTTGGCAGCTAAGCTTCGATGGAATTTGCAAGAGCTGCAGCTTATCACTTCTGTGCGGCCATCCATCAGTTGGCGCTGGCGCGTCTTCAGGGGATGGGGCCTCGGTATTTATGCAAGTTTTCAGGCGATTTCTTAGGTTCCGCATAGGCACCTGTTTCTCCGCGGGCCTTTGCTGTGAGTATCCAAAAGGCAGGGTATCATCCCCCCAAGCTATCAAATAGCCTATTTGCTAATCTCATGAGCTGGAATATTGTACCAGGTTCATGCCGCTTAACGGCACGAAGTTGGAAGTTCTCGTAGAGAGTCAAGAAGAAATTTCTCACCCAGGGACTGCATGCTTGAAAATGAGAAGAACACTTATCATAGGACATAGAGGCGCCTCTGGGTTTGCCATTGAGAATACTGAGTCCTCGTTCAAGGCCGCCCTGGCCGCCGGGGTTGATATTATTGAAACCGATCTCCGTCTAAGTGCCGATGGCCACCTGCTAGCCGCTCACGACGCTGACTTCTCCAGACTTGGCGGACCCCCTAAGCCGATTGCACAGTGCAAGAAGTCGGAATTGTCAGAAATAGTCCTTCGGGATGGCGCTAATAGAATCGAAAAGCCTCTATTTATGGAAGACGCTCTGAATATGTTTCCAAACGCCTATTTCAATGTGGATTTGAAAGATTCCGGCAAGGGCATAGTTCGCGCCTGGGCTAGTTTGCTTATGAAGAACAGAGCCGGAACTCGGTGTATAACCGCCTCATTTCGCGACAGGACGATAAGGCACTTCTCCAAAATTTGTGTTGATGCACCCGTATCAGTGGCTCGTTTTGGCGTGGCGGCCATTGTTTTGCTTTCACTTTTTGGTATTATACGGCGTCCCAAGGGAAACGAAAGATACTTGCAGGTGCCGGAGCAAGTCGGCCCGATTCGAGTACTGACAGAAAAACGCGCAAAGAAATTGCAAAAAAAAGGCTGGAAAATACATGTATGGACGGTTGATAATGAACAGGACATGTGCAGGCTCATAGGATGGGGAATCGATGGTATAATGACGAACCGGCCACTTGTGCTAAGAAAACTGCTCGAATCTCGGAATGGGAAAGGCGATTCATAGTTTCCAAAGCTGATTCATTGGCGAAGAACCGAATAAAAGAGACCACGAGGGGCAGGAGTTCAACGCGACTCGAGTTATTCGTCAAGTCGATGGACAGCGCTGGCATCGCACCTTGGAATTTCTTTCAGGTAATGGGTGGATTTGTCTCGCTTGGACGATTCAATTTCCTTTGTTACACTTGTTGAAGAGGCTGGGCAAATTGGCAATCTCTGCCCGGATGCAAAAACGAATGGCATCTTGGCGAGGGCGGGATTAGCATTACTTGCCATCTGCTGAGCAAGAACCGTTAGCCTAAACTGGCAACGGAGTTTTTATGAGCGAACGAGTTTATTCACAGGCCATGAGAAATGAGATGCGTAGTTTGATGAAACTTGCAGCCGCACGCGAGGCAGAGAAGCGTCTCAAGGAAGTCTCCACGCTGATATATCGTTGGAAGAGAGGCAAGAGTTCCTCACAGCGAGCGCTTCTTGAAATTCACAATTTATCGGCATCCACTCAAGCCACATGGTCCTCAGGTGCGGATCCTGGAATTCCTGTTGCCCATGCCTTTGCCGCAGGCTACTTACAAAGAGAGGATATATCGGATAGCACCTGGAAGGAGATAGAAGTTCTTATTGCTTTGGCGGAAATCTGATTCCCCTATTTGATACCTCGACATCAATATCTGATTTCAGATAAAATGCTTGGATTCCTGCCATCTCCGTGGTGAGGCTATTCGAGGGGATAGGCATGCTGTGCCTGCCGTGTTGAAGGGGTTCTACTAGAAGACCGGAAGCCCGATGAAAGGCGTGTAAACTAGGCGACAACTCGACGCGGCTAGCTCGAAATTTAGCCCGGACTAAGCGAGCTTTACGCCCATAGCTTAAGGAAGCAAATTTTGGCCTTGGAATTGCGCATTTTTCTAATATCACTTTGATAAGGAGTCGATAAAATCAAAACAGATAGTTCTGATTAGCGGAAATCGAGGTAATATTTTGGAGACTATGAATCCACTTCAGGCATATAAGCAAACGGGTGTAAAAACCGCCTCAGGCGGGAGGCTGATAATTATGCTCTATGATGAATGTATCAAGCAGCTCAAAAATGCTTGCATGGAGCTTGATGAACAGCATCCGAGCTTGGACTTGGCGCACAATGCAATTGTAAAGGCCCAGGATATCATAGCGGAGCTTATGGTTTCTCTTGATTTTGAGAGGGGGGGGGATATTGCCCAAAATCTTTTCCATCTCTACATGTACTTTAATCAGAAGTTGGTTGATGCCAATCTCTCTAAGGAAAGTTCCAATCTAAAAGAGGTTTGCAGCCATATGACTGCACTCAGGGAGGCATGGGCCTCTATTGAAACCACTGCTAACGCACGGGAAACCCGGGAGAAAGGCGGCGTCAACCTGGCTGGATAATCGATGATGAGGCAGGAAATGCCGCCTTGGTGGCGAGATGTAGATAGTTCTATTCGTTTGGGCATAACAGAGTATGAGTTCGTTATAGCGCGGTTGGAAGCGATGCTTGCGGGGGCTTCGGATAAACCTTCAAAGTATGCTATGCTAGATCCGCGCAGGTGGGAAAACCTGTTGGCGAAGGCCAAATCTGCGGGAGAGCGAGTTGCAAAAAGCCTTGCCTTAGCAAGCGCAAGGCGGCGAGATGCGAATGCCATCGGACTTATTCCACCTAGCGGCAGGGAATTGGCAGTTAGAGCGAGAGCTGCTTCAGCGAAATTTCATGTGGTAGGCGCCTTGGCGCAGGGGCGAATAGCCCGTATACGGGGTGAACTCAGGCAGTTGGGCAGGCCGAGGAAGCGCCCGAGCCTTAGCATCTCTCCTTTGCAAATCGATGTCCATGTGTGAGGAATGAAAGATAGACTATTTATTCTCGATGGCTACGGGCTAATCTATCGAGCGTTTTTCGCCTTGACAGGCAGGTCACTCACCGACAGCAATGGGAACAGTATTTCTGCGATATACGGATTTTTCCAAACAATTTTTTTTCTTAGGAAGGATTACGGAGCCAGACTGATTGCAGTTGCGATGGATACGATTGGCCCGACGCATCGGCACAGGCTTTATCCGGAATACAAGGCGACCCGGGATCCAGCTCCTGAAAGCCTGCATGCTCAGGTTCCAATTATAAGAGATATCCTTGGGTGCTTGGGCATACCAGTTCTTTCTGTAGAGGGATATGAGGCTGATGATGTAATAGGTTCTATGGCAGAAATTTGTCGCAGAGAGGGCCGGGACTGCTCTCTGGTTAGCGCGGATAAGGATCTTATGCAGCTGGTTGACGGGAGCGTTCGAATGCTTAGGCCAAGGAAGGGGGGTGGATTCCAGGAACTTGGACCCGAGCAGGTGCTGGAAGAGAAGGGAGTTAGGCCGGATCAAATGGTTGATTATCTGGCCCTTATTGGCGATAGCTCGGATAACATAAGGGGGGTTGACGGCATTGGAGAGAAAACGGCAGCGGCCCTTCTTTCCAGATGGGGCAGTCTTGATTCTCTTTACAAAAATATCGATGAGGCAGCCAAGGGCGCGCGCTTGCTCAAATTGAAGGAGGGGAGAAAGAGCGCATACTTCAGCCGGAACCTGGTTAGGATTGTGCGTAACCTGGCATTGGAAGACGAGCTTGCTTCTATCGATAATGGGACTGTTGATTTCGCGGCAGCGGTCAGGGAGTTTCGGAAGAGGAATATGAAAACCCTTGCCCGGGAGGCGGCTGCCCTTGCCGGGCATAGCGCAACGGAGATAGAGACGCGGCTTAGGGATGAGAATGGGAAATCCGGCGCTTTGAAGGTAGATTACTCTCCTATCTTGAATCTCGAGCAGATGAATGAGTGGAGCGAGCGAATTCTAAGAAGCGGTCTAGTGGCGCTCGATACCGAGACGGATAACTTAGACCCAATGCGGGCTAATTTGATTGGTGTTTCGGTTTCGGTTAGGGAGGGCGAAGCGGGATATCTGCCGATTAAATGCGTCGATTGCAGCTGTGTTCCCCTAGTAGAGGCAGTTAAGTGGTTGAACCTAGTTCTCGGGCATAGGGAGCTTCGCATTATCGGGCAGAATTTCAAGTACGATTTGAAGGTATTGCGCAGAGCGGGGGTTCGGCTGGAGAATGCTTGGTTTGATACTATGATTGCCGCTTGGGTTATCGATGCATCTTCGCCGGTTGGCATGGATGCGTTGTGCGAGCGTTATTTAGGCTTCAGCACGATAAAATTCGATGATGTGGTGCCTAAGGGGGGCACCTTTGATTCGGTTGGCTTGGAAGATGCTGTTGCGTATGCGGCAGAAGACGCTGATGTTACGTTCCGTCTCTACAGAATTTTTGAGAAGATTCTGAGAACCGATCCAAAAAGAGCATCGATTTTCCGGGACATTGAGATGCCGCTGCTGCCGATATTGGCTGCTATGGAAATCGAGGGCATCGCTTTGGAATTTTCGGCCTTAGAGCAATATGGAAAGGAATTAGGGAAGGAAATCGATTCTGTGGTGTCGGAGATTCACGGCCTATGTGGGCGGGAATTCAATGTCGCTTCACCTAAGCAGCTGCAAGAGGTACTTTTTCGGGAACGGGGTTTGAAGCCGGGGAAGAAGACGAAGATGGGATATTCGACGGATAACACTGTGCTTATGAATTTGGCGCAGGAGGATCCGGTGCCGGAAAAGATTCTTCTTTATCGATCGTTAAGCAAGTTGAAATCCACCTATGTTGATGTGCTGCCGCGCTTAGTGCATCCGAAAGATGGGCGGATTCATACAAGTTACTCGCAGGTGGGAGCGGCCACTGGGCGCCTTTCGAGCAATAATCCCAATCTACAGAATATTCCTGTGAGGGATGAAAATGGTAGGCGTATTAGAAAGGCCTTCGGAAGCAGGAGCGGATATGTCTTTGTTTCCGCGGATTATTCCCAGATTGAGTTGGTTGTGCTTGCGCATCTGTCTGGGGATGGGGAGCTTGCCGAGGCATTCAGCGAGGGCGTTGATGTGCATGCGCAAACAGCAGCTCAGCTATTCGGTGTCAATGTTTCGGATGTTACGGATGAGCAGAGGAGGATGGCGAAGGCGGTTAATTTTGGCGTGATGTATGGGATGAGCGCCTTTCGTCTTTCGAACGAACTGGGTATCAGCCGAAAGGAAGCAAGTCATTTCATCGAGGCCTATTTTACAACCTATGGGAAGATTCGAGATTTCATAGACCAAGCGGTTCTAGAGGCGGAGGCCGATGGGGGAGTTAGAACTCTTTATGGGCGCTTCCGGCCTCTGCCTGGCATAAATAGCAGAAACAGGGTTGAGAAGGCGGCCTCGGAGCGGGCTGCTGTAAATACCCGCATTCAGGGAACCGCGGCGGATATTATGAAAAAGGCGATGATGGATGTCAATGCGATGATTGTGAGCCGCTTTCCAGGAGCTAAGATGCTGCTCCAGGTTCATGACGAACTATTGGTCGAGTCTCCAATTTCAGTTGTTTCGGAGCTCAAAGTGGCCCTAAAGAGCACTATGGAGAATGTGGTTAAGCTTGCTGTTCCGCTTCGTGTTAGCGTAGAAATTGGAGATACCTGGGGCGATATTCATTGATGCTGCTGGGCATTGTGGGGAAGAGTGGTTCCGGGAAGAACTATGTGGCTGGTATTTTGGAGGGTCTAGGTTTCCGAAGCTTGGATTTGGATATTGTGAGCCACCGTTGTCTCATAATATTGAGCGGGCAAATTGATGATGCTCTGGGCCCTGGACTTCTTTCTGATGGGGTGGTGGATCGCGTTAAACTTGGACGGCTTGTGTTTTCTGATCCACTTGCCCTAAGGCGTTTGGAGGAGCTAACTTACCCATGCGTAGAATTGGAGGCCCGAAGGTGGCTTGCTGAGTATTCAGACTCCCCTCTTGCTATTCATGGCGTAAATCTCCACAAGACTTCGCTTGCAGAGCAGTGCAGCGCGTTTATTTGGCTCGAGGCTGGTTGGCTTCGACGCTATTTGCGGGTTCTGAAGAGGGATGGAAGATCGTTTCGAGATGCTTGGTTGAGATTTAGAAGCCAAAGGGGGCTGAGTCCTAATCTTTTTCCCAAGAACGCCGAAGTCTATAAGGTGAGGAATGCCCGAAGCGGCGAGAGTCTGCGGGCCTCATTGGATTATGTTCTTTCTGCGATAAAAGGAGAGAAGGTTAATGAGTTCTGAGCAAACTGGAAATTCAAGTTTGGTGGCGGTGCTAAGCATCTTGGCGATATTGGCTATTTCGCTGGTTGCCGGCATACTCCTGATGCAGAAGGAAGAGGTTAGCGAACTCGAACCTGATGAAACTGTCTCTTCGAACGTCGAGAAGGATTCCTCGGATGAGTTTGATCCGATTAGTTGGGCCAGAGATGAAGCCGAGTATCCCTCGCTAGATAAGTCCGAAGATGGAGAGTTTGTCGCTGACTATGCGGGGACTGAAAATGCGCCCGGCGATGAAGCGCCAAAATCCGCCACGGTATTGGAAACTCGGGGAGATGAACTAGCAGCCGCTGTGCCGGAGAAGCCGGTCCATCAAGAAGAGATTGCACGGAGCGCACCGAGAGAGGTGCGTGAGAATATGTATTGGGTACAGGTGGTGGCAACGGGGGCGATAGCGAATGCAGAGAGGGTCCGTGATAATTTGGCTGCCATGGGCCTTCCTGTACGGGTTTTTACCAAAAATGAGGGAGGCAATCTAATATATCGGGTGAGAGTGGGGCCCTTCAGCCGCAAGAGTGAGGCGGAGAGCAACATGGATGTAATACATGGAGTTAATGATTTTGTCGATAGCTATGTTACAATTGCGCCGGTAACCAGATACATAGAAAACTAATAGCAGCCAATCAAATCCGGCAGAATTCGGATTACTCCCTCTGCGATATTGGCCGGTACAGAGTAGATTAGAAACCCTAGCTTCAGGGATTTCCTGTATTCAAATTGCAGCCAATCTTTCTTTAGGATCGTCCAAGCATAATGATGAGATAGATTTCGGCAAGCCGAAGCGCAGGTCACATACAGAGATTTTGCTTGAGTTTGAGCTGCGCTTTGCCAATGCCGACTAAACTACTAAGTCCATGGACGTCCGCCTAGGATGATTGCCAAAACGGCCAGTGTTGAAAACACGAATTCTATCTTTAGTCTGAGGCGGCAGCTATTGTTGGATTGATAAGCGGTGCTGGGATGCAGTCTCTCTCTGAAATTGATTAGATTGAGAAGAAATCCGCACCGGAGCCATCGGAGTATTTGCTGTGTATGTGATAATCGGCTTTGCGATTATACACCACGGAGTGGGGAGGCAGGGAGCTGGTTATCCATACATTCCCGCCTATAACGGAACCCTTGCCGATGAGGGTTTTCCCCCCAAGTATTGTGGCGCCGGCATAAATTGTTACATCGTCTTCAATTGTAGGATGGCGTTTTTTATCGGCTAGCTCCTTGCGTATGCTCAGAGCGCCAATAGTAACGCCTTGGTAGATTTTTACATTTTCGCCTATGTGAGCGGTTTCGCCGATTACTACACCTGTGCCATGGTCAATGAAGAAATTATCTCCAATAGTCGCACCGGGATGTATGTCGATGCCTGTGCCTTGGTGCAATAATTCGCTCAGAATTCGAGGGATTAGAGGTATCCCGGCGAGGTGTATTTCATGAGCAAGGCGATGACTGATTATTGCTTGTAAGCCAGGGTAAGAGAGTATCACTTCGTCGTGGCTCTTGGCTGCCGGATCTCCCCGGAAGGCGGCCTCAACATCACCCGCGGCCTTTTTTCTGAGAATCGGTATCTTCTGCAGGATGCCTAGGGCAAGTTCTTGAACCTCCACCTCAGTTTTATTATTGAGGCAGAGAGTTATTTGAGTTGTTAGTTTCTGAAAAAGAGTTTGGATGAGCGCTTGAACGCTTTGTCTTATCTGGGGTCTATTTTCTTTTTTCTCGTACTGAAAACCCGGAAAGAGTAGGTGCCTGAAGATTTCGAATAAGCTGCTGATGGCTGCAATCGAGGGCAGATTTGGGCCGGCAAATTGGTTGATTTGATTAATGTTGCTGAATGAGTCGATTATGCTCTTGTTTATCTCTGCGATGCGGCGGTCTTGCTTGTCAGTCATGATCGATATTAGATTAGCAGAAAAACGGAATTTGTATCCAATGCAGATTGCTTGCTTGGATTTGGAATGAAAAAAGTATGAGCGATGATATTTCACACCTTATGTGGACAAGCCTAAACAGCAAACTTAGTTATGATGCCGGATTGTTTCGTTTGCTGACTTCAAGGAGCCGGTCGCCGAGAGGGGAGGAGGCATCCTTTATTTCAGTGGATTCGCCGGATTGGGTTACAATTATTCCGGAACTTCTTGATGAGGCGGGACGACGGCGGTTTTTGGTGGTAAGGCAGTTTAGGCACGGAACACAGCGGATTGGACTGGAATTCCCTGCTGGCGCCGTTGATCCTGGCGAGAGCGCACGGGATGCGGGCGCGAGGGAGTTGGTGGAGGAGACGGGTTATGAGGCGGCGGAGCTAGTTGAACTTGGCTCGGTGAGTCCGAATCCCGCCTTTATGGCAAATACTACCTATACTTATCTCGCTAGAAATCTTACAAGAATAGATAGGCAGCATCTGGATGAGCATGAGATTCTCGATTTGAAAATCCTCCATGAGACCGAACTTGAAGAATCTATTGGCCTTGCGCCCTTTGACAGCGCAATAACAATTCAGGCTTGGTTTTTTTATTTAAGATGGGTTGGCAGGATATAATGCGGGTTCAAACTACTGCAAAGATGCCCTCCGAAACCCGGCGGTTTTGAAACTGCTACTCAATCCCATACTCCAACTTTCGACTCTATAACCGTGGTGAATGGGGCGGCAAGGGCCCGCGGCAGAGGGCATTTATGACAGTGGTGAACAGAAGATGAGTATGCTGAAAACGCGCCTGCTAGGCGGGCCGGTCAACGAGGGGATTAGCAGATATTTTCCCCTGCTGCACCTGCTTGCTTATTGCTTCGAGCGGCTAAGCTTCAAGCGGGGGGAGTTCGGGGTAGTAGTGAGGCTCAAGAATCTCCGGTAGGTTTTGCTCCTTCCGCATCTGAGAGGCCAGGGGAGAGACCGGCCGGGCAACCAGGGGTTTGAACAGGGGCGATATCTTTGGCGCTATATCCCGGAATTCCGAGTCTTTATCTAGCCATGCCCTACCCGAGTCCTTATTCAGAATCAGCGGCATTCTTAGCTTAGTGTTGTGCACCAGGGCCGGAATCCCCAGAGCCTCGGTTGTGACAACGGTGAAGGTTTGAATTGACATGTCGCTTCCTGGAGCTTTCCAGCTGTCCCAGAGACCGGCAAGTAGAAAGGGTCTGCCGTTTTGAAGGGAGACACGGTAAGGATACTTCCTCTTTCTGTATAAGCGCCACTCTACGAATCCGTCTACAAGCATTCCGCATCGTTTTCGGTCCACAAGGGCCCGGAATGAAGGCTTGGTGGAGATGGTTTCGTAGCGGGCGTTGATAGTTTTGTCGCGTATATCCGCGGCTGCATCAGCGGTTCTTGTCCAGGCAGGAATGAGTCCCCAGGTGGGAAAATCGAGATAGGTAGGTAAGCCCTGTTTGAACACCGGCCATGGAGGGTGCTCGAAGGCCGATCGGAAGAAGGTTGGTATGCCGAAGCGCTCTTGAGGAATTTTGTTACCGTAGATTTCTTCGATTACCGAGGCCTTTGAGACTAGGGAAGCGTTGTAACACATCTTGGTATATGAGAATGGATGATTAGGAGCTCTGTGGCAATGTGTGTGGGGACAGATAGTTTGAGAAGATGGGGTTTTAGGGTGAGATTGAGTTAATTCATTATGTAACAGCGCATTAGAATAATATTTGCCATGGTTTTTTGGCCAGGCAAAATGAGAAAAAATGAGAGAATTTTCGTTTTTCGCCCGAAAAGTAGGAATTTTGCCAAAAATTATTGATTGTGCCAATAACAATATTGGGTTGCCGAGGTATGGCCCTGCCAGGTGGGGAAGGGGTTCCGGTCGCTTGAGAAGCTTTGAGAAGGCGATGTCAAGAATATAGCTCGGTTCGAATCCGAGACTCGGCGGCCTATTTTTTCCACAGAAGAAAATATCGTTTATCGGAATCAATTACACCTTTCTCCGCTAAAAAAAACGTGTGCAACGATGGCGAGGTGATATCGTTTCCTGGAATGAGAACTATTTTTATGTCGTTTTCACTGTCTTCTGCGTAGCGGAAGATTAGGTTGCCAGTGGCATTGTCCTTGTAGGCGCTCCATTCATTGAGCATCAGCATTATTTGCGAGTCCCGAAATCTTCATGGACTTGGCGCTCTTTGGCGGCGTGATTACAATTCGGATTTGGTTTTTCTATTAGGCGGTATTATGAGTGTGATGAGGGCAGTTGTTGTTACCGAGTATGGTGGACCGGAGGTTTTGGTTGATCGCGAGATTCACATCCCGGCGGTGGGTCCAGGGAGAATTCTTATTCGCTTGATGGCCGCGGGAGTGAATCCGGTTGATGCCTATATGCGGGAGGGATCTAATGAGTATAGGCCAATTCTTCCGTTTACTCCTGGAATGGCTGGGGCTGGTATAATCGAGGATGTTGGCGAAGGAATGATTGGTTATGAAATTGGGGAGAGGGTTTATATTGCAGGTTCGGTTTCGGGTACCTACGCCGAGTACTGCATCTGTTCCCCAGGCCAAATTTTTCCCCTGCCGGCGAGGCTCGGATGGGCGGAAGCGGCCTGCCTAGGGGTGCCCTATTTCACGGCGGCGAGGGCGCTGTTCACGAAGGGGAGAATGACGGAAGGCGATTCCGTTTTGATCCATGGCGCCAGCGGAGGAGTTGGATTGGCCTGTTTGCAACTGGCGGCGGGTAGGGCCTTACGGGTTTTTGGAACCGCTGGTTCCGATGCGGGGATGAGCTTGGTTTTAAGAAACGGGGCGGAGGCCTGCTTTGATCATAATGAAGAAGGACACTGTGAGAGAATCAAGGAGGCTAGCGAGGGGATTGATTTGATCGTGGAAATGCTGGCCAATGCTAATCTGAACAACGATATAACCACGCTGGCGGTGGGCGCCAGGATAGTTGTGGTTGGTAGCCGAGGAAGAATTGACTTTTCGCCAAGGGATTTGATGAATGGAGAGTATACTCTGATTGGCACGAGAATAACTCTGGCCAACTTGGAAGAGAAGGCTTCATATGCGAAGTTAATTGAGGAGGGGGTTGAGGGGGGGCGGATAAAGCCGCGAGTAAGGGCCGAATTTGCGTTGGAAGATTCCTATCGAGCCCATAGAATGCTAATGGAGGGTCCATCGGCTGGTAACGTGGTGCTAGTATTCTAAATGGCCTCTGCCTAGCGCAGTATGAAGGTGCGATTCCTGTGTACGAATATTGAGTGGCTCAGGTAGAGCTTAAGCGCGTGCACGAGCGTTCGCCGCTCGACGTCCTTGCCTATCTGCACAAGGTGGTTGATGGATGAGAGATCGCTCACATGAATTACTTCCTGAGCGATTATTGGTCCCATATCCAGGAGTTCGTTGGCGAAATGAGCGGTTGCTCCGATTATCTTCACTCCTTTGTGCCAGGCCTGATGGTATGGTTTTGCGCCCGTGAATGAGGGTAGAAATCCATGATGTATGTTGATAACCCTGTTCTTCCACCTTCTAGTGAAAGCCGGGCTCAGAATCTGCATGAATCTAGCCATCACTACTAGGTTGATTTCATAGTCCATCAGAAGTTGTTGAATTCTTTCTTCGGCTGCGGCTTTTCCGGGCTCATAATCAATATGTTGGAAGGGAATTTTAAATTGCTCCGCAACCTCTCTGTTGTCGATATGGTTGGATATAATAAGCGGTATTTCACAGTCGATTTCCCCATCCTGATGCTTCAATAGGAGCTCCCATAGGCAGTGATTTGTCTTGCTAACCAATATGGCCACACGTTCATCTCGATTGGTGTCATAGAGTTCCCAGGTCATTCCGAATTTGTCTGCAGTAATCCCGAAGGCCTTCTCAAATAATTTTCTATCGAAGGGATTTGGGGTCTCAAACAGTGTTTTAAGCATGAAGATATCGATGTCGGAGGCGGTATGCTGAGTAAGATCGAGAAGATTTGCATCGTTCGCCGCCATCATAGTGGTAACGGCGGCGACTATACCTCTGCTATCTGGGCAGGAGGCCTTCAAGACGTACTTACTCATGGACCTGGTAGCTTAGTTGATAGGGAGCCTTCGAGCAAGCAGTTTTACCAGCGGCATCTTAGCGTGTTTGCTGCGGCGTGAAAAAAGTGATTTTGATTTGCATCGAAAAAGAGTTTAAGACCTTACGCTGATAATAACCTTTCCTCGGGAATGGCCGCCCATGTAGTATCGCAAAGCGGCCGCAATCTCAGTTAGCTGGAAGCTCCTATCGATTAGCGATGTAATTCTCTTGTCTTCAATAAGTTGGCGAATGAAGTTCAAGTCCGCGTTGGACTTTACCAGCATGGTATCAAATCTTTTACCGTTTTTCTTGGATAAGATGGGGCCTAGCAGCGCGGCTTGCAGGTATTGTTTCACCGAACCTCCGGTAAGTACCATGCGGCCCCTTGGTTTTAATGCTCTTCGATAGTCATGAATTGAATAGTTTCCTACACATGCAATAATTGCGTCGAATTTTCTATCTGATTTGCTGAAATCTTCCCTTGTGTAATCGATTACCCTGGCCGCGCCTAGCGAGTGGGCAAGTTCTATGTTGGCTGTAGAGCAGAGTCCGGTTACATTGGCCTGGTAGTACTTAGCGAATTGAACGGCAAAGCTGCCGATGCCGCCACAGGCGCCGACTACTAAAACCTCTTCCCCGGGTTTCACCTTGGCGCAGTCTCGGATGGCCTGTAGGGCTACATGGGCGGCCTCGGGAACAGAGGCGGCCTCTTCGAAGGATTGATTGGCAGGCTTGATTGCGATTGCCGTTTCGGGTACGGATACGAATTCGGCAAAGCCGCCGCGATTTATGTCCGAGATGTCTCCATAGACCTCGTTTCCGGGTTTGAATTTTTTCACTTTGCTCCCAACTTTTTCCACGCGCCCGGCGATGTCGGAGCCTGGTGTTTTGTACTTGGGCGCGAAGAATCCCAGAAATGGCCGGGCAAGAAGGGGTTTTCCGGTGACAAGCGCCAGATCGGAGAAGGTGATAGAAGATGCGTGAACGGCAACCAGCACCTCGTTGTCGGCTGTTTCCGGCGCCGCCACCTCTTCCACCGCTATATTGTCCAGGGAGCCATATTTTTTGATCACTGCTGCTTTCATGTGCGCCATATTAGCACGCTAGATTTCTTGAGCGCAATACTATGCAAATACAGAGAATTCATTTTTTTCTAATCACTGCCGCGTGCGCCGTCTAGGCACAGCTTAATCCCGGATTCCCTTCTCGAGTTTTAGCGTACTTGTTGTTTCCTCGCTGATTCTATTATCGCCGTAGTACTGGATTGGGCCCGGATGCTCATAGCAGGTTTCCAGCGCCCACCTCTCCCTATTACTCGCAAGGGACTTAAAGGGAGCTCCTTCAAGTTCAACCAGGGCCTTGCGGATTACGGCCTTTAACTCCCCATGGCGGCGTTCCATATTCATCATCATTGTAAGAGGGATGCCGCCCGGCATCCAGTCGGCGACGTTCAAATGGAGATTTGAAAGGTTGGCGATATAACCGGTTAATCCGGCCGAAAGGAGCAGATAGGCCGAAAAACCAAGTCCGTAGCAGTAATTCGAATCAAAATTGCTTGGGAAGGCGCAGCGTCCTTCATAGCCGAAGAAGTGCGCAAGGGCGCTGAACCTGCCGCGGTACTCTCCTGCCAGTTTCATCTTGGCCAAACGCGCGCTAAGCAATTCGATTAGTAGCTTTTCGGTTTCAATTCGGGAAACTTGGACATTGCCATGAGGATCGCGATCATCAAGAAGCTGCATCTGAATTTGACGCGGCAGGGAGGAAAAAACATAGGATGAATCTCTCGATAGCTCATGGTTCACCCACTCCCTTGCATCTTCAAAGGTTTTAATGGTGGCAAAGTATTCAGCCTCATTGGCCAGTAAGCCGCTTAGCTCGGCGATTAATCTGCCGATTTCCGGAATGAACTCTATTAATCCCTCTGGGATAAGGGCAACGCCGAAATTTTCCTTCCGTGCGGCGCGCTCTACGATAACCCTGGCAATCGAATCTACCACCTGATCAAGCGACATGTTTTTTGCCCGAACTTCCTCGGAAATTATGCAGATGTTAGGATGCGTTTTCAGAGCGCATTCGAGGGCGATATGACTGGCGCTGCGCCCCATCAACCTTATGAAGTGCCAGTACTTCTTGGCGCTATTCGCATCTTTTGCGATATTGCCAATCAGTTCGGCATAGGTTTTTGTAGCGGTATCAAAGCCAAACGAGGTTTCGATGTATTGATTTTTTAGATCGCCATCGATTGTTTTCGGACAGCCAACCACGATGATTCCGGAACCTTTTCTCTTGAACCATTCGGCGAGAACGGCAGCGTTCGTATTTGAATCATCTCCGCCAATTATCACGATGCCATCGAGTTTATGGGCCTTACAGGTGCCGAGGCTTGCCTCGAATTGCTCCGTAGTATCGAGCTTTGTCCGGCCCGAACCAATGATGTCGAAACCACCGGTATTGCGGTAAGCATTGATAAGCCTTGAAGTGATTTCCGATAGTCGACCCTCCACTATTCCTATCGGGCCCTTCTCAAACCCGAAGAGCCGGCTTTCCCGGTTGGCCCTTTTCAATGCATCGAAGATACCCGCTATCACATTGTGGCCGCCGGGAGCCTGACCGCCCGAGAGAACCACTCCGATTCTTAGGGGATTCTGCGGCGCGGCATTCGTTCCCTCGATAAACCTGGCTATTGGGGCTCCATAGGTGAGGGGGAATAGCTCGCGTAATTCGCTCTGGTTGGCCATAGACTCGGTTGCATCACCCAGCGAAACAGCGATGTTTTCTATCGGCGCGCGAAGCACTCTGGGCAGCCTAGGCTCATAGCTTAGACGCGCTTGCTGGAGTATACTGGGCATCTTGAGTATTCCTTACGCAACTTGATAAGTCCAATAATGGAGTGATTAGTGGGGTATGGGTCAAGCAGGGGGCGAATTCTGGCGCGCATCGCGATGAGCCGCCGCCTCTAGCAGAACGGAGGGACGACGCCACGCGGGAGAATTTATCGCAATTCGCCTGCCGGGCGGCTCCGAATTGAAAGTGGAACTAGAGCGCCTTCTCCAAAGTATCCCTCTATGAATTCCTTGTATTTCGAGTAGTCTCTATTTGGTATGAGCGCTTGAATTGTCCCGGCAAAACCGCCTCCATGAACCCGAACCGCTCCTGATTCACCCAAGAAACCCTCGCTGAGCGCCAGCGCCAGGGAGAGCGGTTGGCTGGCAATGGAGCCAGGCGAGTACACATTCTGCAGAAAGCGAAAGGATGAGCTGCCGGATTGGCGCATTCCTTTTAAATAAGATTCAATATCGCCCCTTTCCAAGCTTCTCGCCATGGCGCGGGCACGGCGATTCTCGTCGAAGAAATGCAGGACCCGTAGAACAGCGCGATCGCCGCATCTCTCCCTGATTTCTCCAATGCCAGACATGAATCGCCTCTCATCGACTTCTCCAAGGTATTCTGCGCCGAGAGTTGCTGCGACGGCGCTCATCTCCGCTGGTATTGCCGAGTAATCGGCGCTTAAATCCGCGTGGTTGCCTCCAGAATCGAGTACCGCGAGCGTAAAATCCGCATCCAAGGGGCTGAAGCTGACTCGATGCACATCGGGAGCGCCTGCCTGTGCGAAGTTGATAACGAGAGCGCCACCCACGGAACAAGAGATTTGGTCCATCAATCCGCAGGGCTTGCCAAAGTAGTTGTTTTCCGCCTCCTGTCCCATCTGCGCCAGCTCCACCGGGTCAAAGCGCCCATCGTTGTAGAGTTCGTTAAAAATTGAGCCAATCAGTATTTCCAGCGCGGCGGATGAACTCAGCCCCGAGCCCTTTAGAACCCTGCTGCTTGTACTCGCGCTGAAACCGCCAATGCGCCCGCCTCGGTGTACTATGGAGGCGGCAATTCCTCTAAGGAGTCCATCGCTGGCACCCTGCTCGGACGCTACTCTTGCCAGTTGGGAAAGATCGACTCTTACGGGCGGGTATCCTTCAGAGATTATTTCTACAAGCTTCTCGTCTCTTTGCGTAACCGCCGCTATTGTATCCAACTGTATCGCCGCGCTAAGCACAACTCCCCCGTTATGATCGGTGTGATTGCCGGAGAGTTCGGTGCGTCCTGGGGAGGAGAAGAGTCTGGGCGAGGGATCGCCGCAGAGGTTTCCGTGATTCTCGATTAGCTTAGTCCATCGTTCTAAGTGAAAACTAGCCTCTTCTCCTCTGTAGATATCGTTGAATACTGCTTCAATATTATCAAACCTTTCGAGGAAACTTGGCTTGGTCATAGTTACTCCATATCGAGCTTGGTTTATGTTCCAAGCCGGCTTATCGAATTTGCCTCTTCGAGTCCAATACTATACTATACATGTGAAAGAGCTATCCTGGTAATTGGGCCGGTAAGACTGCTTGCGGGTATTAGCGCGGGAAACTGCATCAATGGCCTGCACGCACAGGCTGCTTGGGCGGCTTTTAGAAGCGTTGGGGTTAGCCCCCTCTTCTGGTAGTCTGCCCTATCGAGTTTCCGAGCCGAAAAGATGCGGACTTGCTGACTGGCCTAGGCTTAGAAAGTGCAGCTGCGCCTAGCCAAATTTTCGGTGCCGGGATGCGGCCATGATTATGTACGAGGCGCTATTTGAGCTCCAAGAGATGAGCGAGAGCTTGGCATCTTGCAGATGATTGCTTCACCGCGAATTCTAAGGAAGCCTCTTGAACGATTCGCTTCCGTCGCGGCAATTGATCGGAAATCCTGAATTGATGAGGACATATGGAAACGAAAATCAGAGCCAAGGCTGGCTATCCTGCATTCTCAAACCCCGCGGTATCCCTCAAGTGAGTGTTGTAGCCGTGCTGGGGGCCAGTCCAAAGGAGAACAGGTATAGCAACAAGGCAGTGCGTCGATTAAAGGCGGCCAATCATCGGGTAATTCCAGTGAATCCCGCCTACGAGGAGGTGGAGGGAATCCAGGCCTTTAAGAGGGTTCAGGATGCCGCCAGAGCCGCAGGCGTGATTGATACCCTAACTGTTTATTTGGCGCCACGGCATCTGGAGTTGGAAGACATAATCGCCGCTCGTCCTAAACGCGTTATATTCAACCCGGGAACCGAGTCGCCAATGGCTAGAGAGGCCCTAGATGAAGCCAATATCGCCTGGATCGAGGCCTGTACCCTGGTGCTGCTATCGACAGGGCAATTCTAGAGAAGCGAAGCGAGGTGCGGCAGGTTCACATCCCTGCTGCTTCCAAAGTGCAGCTTATCTGCGGGCAGGGGCAGCCGCCTAGGCGCGATTCAAACGCCTTCCCTACTGGATTTTCTCCATTTCGGCTCTTAGCTTATTAACGCTGATGAACGTGGGGAGAATAAGGGGTTCTTCCTTTGGCCTGTAGAGCACGTACAGCGGCAGGCTAGCGCGCCCATAATTCGCCAGAGCCCGGACTAGATTCTCATCGTATGCTGTAAGATCGGCCTTTATGTGGGTTATTCCCTTCTGGGCCATGAGGGTGCGAATTTCCCTGTGCCTGATTACGCGCTGATTGATTTTGCACGTGGTACACCAATCGGCAGAGAATTCAAGGAAAACGGGTTCGCCGGCCGCTACTAGGGCTTGGAATTCTTGGTCGCTGAATGGGATGGCGACTGCTTCGGACTGCGCATTTACCCCGCCTAGGCGCTGCTTAGGAAACTCCACCGCCCCACCTCGCTCCGTCAATACCCCATTGGCCTGTTGGAGGTCGACAAGCAGAAATCCCGAGACAACAGCTATTGCAAGGGCGAGAATTTGCCCGGTGAATCTGAAGGCGTTCTTTGCGAGGGGGCTTCTAGCCTTGCCTAGCAGCCATGCCGAGAAGCCGAGGAAGAGCAGCCACCAGAGCGCGCCGCCAACGGCAGCCGGCGCTAACTTGGTGAAAGTTGTAAATAGGTAGACAGCGATGCCGATGAGCAAGAATCCCATCGCCTCCTTGAAAGTATTCATCCAAGGGCCGGGCTTTGGCAGTTTCTCGCCCAGGCCTACCCCGAGCAGAAAAAACGGAGACCCGAAGCCCAGGCCGATCAGGCCGAAGATTGCAATTATCATCGGGGGCGTTTGAGAGAAGGCGAATCCCAGAACTGCGCCTAGCAATGGCGCGGTGCAGGGTGCGGCAATTAGAACCGCGAATACCCCCGTAAGAAAACTCCCCCAGAAACCGCCCCTCTTGCCCACACCGGGTTTTCCGCTTCCTCTTGGAGCCTCTATTACGAACACATCGAATAGACTAAGGGCGAATACCCAGATTATGGCGATCAAAATCAGTACAAATAGGGGTGATTGGAACTGAAATCCCCAACCCAGCAGACGGCCTGAGGCCTGCAGTGCGATTACAATCGCGGCCAATACGAATAGAGTTGTCTCGATTCCGGCAACATATAGCAATGAATGCGTAAATATGGCCTTTTTGTTTTGTCCGGCCTGATTTACAAGGTTAAGCGCCTTGACGGAGAGCAGCGGAAGAACGCATGGCATGATGTTCAGGAGAACGCCCCCGGCTAAGGCCGCCAGTAGAATTAGCAGAACTGTGCTTAGCGCCATGCCTGCCTCACCGGCGCCCGCGCCTGTAAGCGCGGTTGTCTGCAGCAACCCCTCCTTGCTTGTAGACCAATCGAGTATGGCAAGGGTTTCCTCGTTGGGTTCGAGAGCCGGCGCGGCCGGATCGAAATTAACGTATTCCAGCTCTGAATCTGGTAAAAGGCAGACCCCCTCATAGTTGCAGATTTGAAATAGCGCGTTGATGGCAAGGAGCTGGGTCTGGGCGTCTTGAGAGGCCCGAAAGTCGATGAGCACCGTGGTTTTATCGAAGTATTCGGCAAGGCGGCCGTCTTTGAAAATGGGTCTGGCCTTTAGAGGGGATCCGAATACTATGCCTGGCGCGGGTTTGGGCTCGAGAGTGAAATGCACCGGATCGTCAATCTGATGATAACCCTCGGGATACTCGTAGTGCACGGCAACTAGCCCCGTCAGAGTCTCCGGATTCCAGGAGGCGAGATTGGCCGAGGTTTTAGCGCGTATCTTTGCGCCGCCGGAAAAAAATCCCGGAGATTCTGCGCCTATTTCTCCCTCCTCGGTTGACTGGGCATGCAGCGGCCTGGTTATGGCTGGCCCAATGAACAGGAGGGTGAGTGGGAAGAGAATTCGAATAAGCAGTATCGCGGTGCGCATATTGCATCAATATAGCGCAAAATCTCAGGCTTGAACGGGAAAAATTGGGCCTCCTTCACAACCTCGCTGTTATTCATACCTTGTACCTGGTGAATTTTCCAATTAGTATGTGTCTGCAAATTGGGCGGGTAGCTCAGCTGGCTAGAGCGTCGGTCTTACACACCGGATGTCCTGGGTTCGAGTCCCAGCTTGCCCATAGCTTAGAACGGGGTTCCGCCAAAGCGCCGGATAGTCTTTGCTACAGTAGTGAAAACTGGCAGTATAGCGTTCGCTCGAAATCCTGAAAGCCTTGGAATCGACACCGGTCGATTCAAAACGGCTTGTTCATCTTCCCAGTCCCGAAATCTACTCCATGGCGGCTGGGTCGGGCTCCGCCATTGCAAGAGCCCAGGGTTATATAAACCGCCGGTGGGCGCCGCATCTCGAGGGCCGTAAGCTGTTCGAAGTCACCCGGGACGATTTGAACGAGTTCGGCCTGGCCTCCACCGGCCAGAACAACCCGTATCTTCTCTTCTGAACTGAATTTACGGCGCGTTTGCGTTTGATGTGCTTAACGAGCTGAGTACTGCGAGTACAAGGATTGAACGAATCGACCTCGCTCTTCTTGATAGATCCTGTAAATAAATCTGTGTCTATGATGCGGAAACGGCCCGGATGCTCGCCAAGGTAGCGATAGAGCGTGACTTATCACTTTCTGAGCAAAAAATCTTACACAATTTGTAAAGAATTTTGGTTGCTTAACAAATCTTCTATCCTTATAATGCTTCTAATATGATTTCGCGGATTTCTGTAGTTGACAGTTCGATCCCGTCGTCATTCATCAACTCATCTTTGTTTAGTATTATCCCGTCATCGATATCATACTCGTCATCATAATGCTTCGTTTGAATGATCGTTCACATCGCCATTGAGCCTTGTGGTCTAAAAGAACTATTGGTAATTGATATTCCAGTGATATAGTCTGGTAGTCGGGATATCAATCTATCTCTGTTTGCATTCCGATGCTCAAAAAGCTTCTCTTTGAAGCTGGCAGCCAGTCGAACTCTTTCATCCCAGAGACTGTCGATTTCTCTACTAAAACTAAACAAAAAAGCTCCTCACTTCGATAGACTTTGAGCATAAATTGTCCAGTCAACGGCTGGTACAGTACCCATTGATTAGAGCTGGTGTAGAAGTCTAAATGTAAAAAAGGCCAATGCATTCTCTTGAGGCCCGTAGGTGTATTCAAATCCTGAAGTGGAGTTGAAGACATCAAAACAAGCACCTTCTGCGACTAAACCGCAATCCAATTGGCAATCTCCTGTTAGATTTTTATAGTTTGTTTCGAAAACACTCCCTAAACCGTCGGCCCAACTGACATTGAGCGATAGAATGTCAGCAACAATGTTGAACAAAAGTCTTGTGAGGAAAACTGCCACCAGCATGGATTATTAGGAACTGATGTGCGGGTCAACGTTCGTACTGATTTAGCTTTCTCTCCGGCATACTCCAAGTAAGCTTTGTCGATTGTGGGTTTGCATTCGAAAACTGCATATATAATCTTCCTTTGATCCAACCATGTCTGCATGGATATTTGGATGCTTTGCCTCTGGTCAAAAAGAGTGGTCGTGAAACGACGCCTTCGGTTAACATAGATTTAAGGCTTTTATGGAATACAAGGGGCATTAGGAATTGATCAATAGTTATGGTAGTGACAAAATCGCTGTCAAACTCCTCTACTACTGCAATTCAAAGAAGGAAGTCTACTTCAAAAGGAAGGATGTTACCGGATTCCTTGTTGAAGAGTCACCTTTCGAGATTCCAAACAAACAGGGTTTTGACGGCAATCTATCTTATTTCGGTTATGACATTATAAATGATACCGATGGAGATAGGATACTTGTCCTCAGGGGCCGTGTGCTTAATAGAGCGTGTTTGAATGGCGATATTGAGTTCAGATTCTCAGCAGATGAAGTCGAAATCTCTATCCCGGATGAGTACGCCGGAGCCCTTCAAGAACTAGATACTTTGATAACCAACAAATCTAGTGAAGCTCGTGCGTTTCGAACCAAAGCAAGGTTGATAAAAGAGTTAGAGCTAACAGAATGCGACTTCAGAATCTTTGCTAATCAGAAGGTTTACGAGAAGGACGATGTATACTATGCATTCCCGAAACTTGTCATCGATCCGATCGAAGGTACCCATGCATACGAGATAGTAAACCATCCCAGGTATTTGGAATTGAATCCTTTTTTCGTATTTCCTATATATGATTCAGATTTCATTGAAACAGGAAAAGTACTCCATAGATTTGAGCAGTTATTCTATGAGGAAACTATAGGATATGGATCAGAAGACTTTTACTTCTATTCTTTGGTCGGAGGGCATCCTGAACCTGTAGATATTGGGTCTTTCAGCCTTCAAGTCGTTATTACTGAGATCAGCTCCAATGCTTACTCACTAAGAGATAAGGATACAAGCAGGAAGGTTCTTCAGAATGCACGGCTCAACACAGATAGTCTTCGTAAGCTAGCAATGGATCGGGATGAATCAAAGTGCCGTATATGCTCCATAGACAATCCCGACCTTCTAGTTTGTAGTCATATCAAGCCATGGAGAGACGGAGAAGGTCGCTTAGATCTAGACAATGTCTTAATGCTTTGTGTTTTCCATGACAGACTTTTTGATCGAGGACTAATCTCATTCAACAACGATGGCAGCATTGTCGTTTCAACTCAAGTTGACCTGGAAAACAGGATGATAAGATTGCTTCTTGAAAACACCGAAGTGCTACAAATTCAGTCAAACACAGAAAAAGTGTGTGAATACTTGGACTACCACCGAACTAATATTCTCCGTGGCTAGGTTTCGTGATATGCTTCAATATGCAGACATCATCAGCTGAATTGAAATCTGGATCTGGAAATTATGAGAATCGGCAATTCCTTGAAGAACAACTAATTACCTACATTGGGAACAAGAGAAGTCTCCTAAAATTCATAGGGCAAGTGATAGATCGAGTTAAGACTAGGATTGACAAGCAAAAACTGAATATCTTTGATGCCTTCTCTGGTTCAGGTGTAGTCGCACGTTATCTGAAGAAAGATGCGGACAGGTTGATTGTAAACGATCTCGAGAACTACTCGTATATCGTCAACCTGTGTTATCTCTCCAATAAATCCGACATATCAATAAGCAAATTAAAATCAATATATCAAAAAATCATCTCCATTCTAGAGAGCGAAAATCTACAGAGTGGTTTCATCTCAGAACTGTATTCTCCTGAAGATGATAGCAAGATTGGGGAAGGCGAAAGGGTTTTTTATTCCAACAGAAATGCTCGATACATTGACACTGCACGTCAACAAATTGAAGGCATTGATCCCAAGTTACGACACTTCTTTATTGCTCCGTTATTATCTGAGGCCTCAATACATGCAAATACTTCAGGCGTATTCAAAGGTTTCTACAAAGACTCATCAACTGGAATAGGGAATTTTGGTGGTAACAACGGTTATGCCCTAAAAAGAATATTAGGCGAGATTCACCTCCCGTTTCCCATATTTAGCAATTTCGAATGTGATGTGGAAGTACATGAGGGTGATACCAACGAATTAGCAGAGAGTATCAGAAATATTGATGTAACCTATATTGACCCTCCATATAATCAGCATCCGTATGGATCAAACTATTTCATGTTGAACCTCATTGCAAAAAATATCCGTCCTAATGCTATCAGTAAAGTTTCCGGTATTCCATCTAATTGGAATCGATCAAACTACAACAAAACGCGACGGGCCTACGACTCTTTCGAGAATCTAGTTGAAAAACTGGATTCGAAATTCCTGCTTATTTCATTTAATTCAGAGGGATTTATATCAAAAGAGGAGATGGTCAAGTTGCTAAGGAGTTTAGGTAAGACAGATTTGTGGGAGATTAGTTACAACACATTTAGGGGTAGCCGAAACCTAAATGGTAGAGAAAAATATGTTACTGAGTATCTTTATCTTGTCGAGAAAAACGCATGAATAATCTCTGATAAGTACCAACACAAAGACTCTCTAGTCCGATAGATCCTGTAAATAAATCTGTGTCTATGATGCGGAAGTGATCCGGATGCCCACCTAAGGTAGCGATAGAGCGTGTCTTGGAAAATGGAAGAGCATCTGGGATAAGAAATCGAATGGCCGGCGAAAGAACGGGAACTCCCGAAACGGCTACTCTCCAAAGTCTCTGAAAACAGACACAGCCGAGATTCCACTTGAGATTCCCAGAGACAGGAACGCTGACTTCGAGCCGCAGTTGGTGAAAAAGAACCAGCGTCGCAGCAATGATCTGGATAGCAAGATCCTCATCCCTATACGCAAGGGGAATGACAACCCGGGATATCACTGACATCTCCAAGGAGAGGAAAAGTACGATACGCTGGTATCGCCAGCGTTGATGGCCTTAAGTGGTTCCTCTGAAGCTATCAAAGCTACTTTTTCGGATACCAAAATCCAGCTCTGCGCGGCTTATCAGATCCGTAATTCCCTGAAGTACGTTTCCTACAAAGACCGTAAAACTGTGACCGCTGATCTGAAGTCTATCTACCAATTTGGTAGGCGAAGAAGAAGCCAGGATGCGCCCAGAAATGGGATTCACAGTATCCCTCTATCAGCAGAGGCTGGCGATTAAGCTGAGAAAACCTGATACCCCTGTTCGATTATCCGGATGAAATCCGCCGGGACATCAATACCATCAATGCAATTGAATCTTTGCATTCGGTGATTCGAAAACCTATCAAGAATCGAAAGATCTTCCCGAATGACAATTCGGTGTTTAAGATTATCTATCTGGCTACTTAGCAGGCATCTTAGGAAATGGACAATGCCTATTCGGGAATGGAAGCCTACCATGAATCGCATCGCCCTGGGAGGGGCGATTTAACCTGTGAACCTGGGCTGGAAAATTTACAGGTTCTTCTTGATACCATTTAACTATCTCATCGTTCATGGCTCGAAAGCCCCATTGCCTCATATATGCTTTAACTAATTCAGCAAGCCTCTCTCTCCTTCTTTTTGACGTTGGAGTTCCGCCTTTTCCTTGGCTTCAGTTTCTATTTGCTGATTTATCTCAACTATGACTTTTTTTATCCCATCCACGTTGGTGGTTTCTTTCAGATATTCAGCGGTCGGATAGTCGATTCGAGCAACTAGGTCATCGTCTTCCTTCCCGGGTAAAACAATATCCAGGAACGATTCACCATTATCTCTTACGAATACGAATTGAACTTTTTTATAGTACTTATAGGCAACGGCCATCATAAAATCGGCAGTGCTCGAGTCAGTCCAGTAACCACTACGAACAATTGGCTTCTTCCCATCCTCTCGTCGAATCAATGTATATGTGGTTTAGTACTCAGCTATCAATTTAGTGTTATCGACGATTTCGTTTTCTACTGAAACACCGTGCCACTCGAAGAATTTGTCGTAAACATAGGCGTATTTCGCCACATCGTCTTCATAGAAATCTAAGTACATGTAATAAGATGTGTACTCCATCAGGACCCTTAGCCTGTTAAACCTAGGTGAAGCAATGTGATCGATACGATAGGGGTGGTTGGTAATCTTATAGTTGCTTTTGTCGTTCTCGAACCACGGCTCAGCGGCATAGTCAGGTGTCGGGTCAGGTGCCGGGTCAGGTGTCAGGAAAAATGACAGGCAAGAAGTCAAAGCGATGAGGCTATTAGAATGAGCAACGTACTCTTTTTCATTTATCGGCCCTCCGGCGATGCTGGATTCTAGTTGGTGAAAATAGTACTTTACCAATAATCAAATGAAAACATAGTTGTTCCAAAGATACTATTATTGCGTGTTATTCACAGGCGCTAGCACTCAATTTTCACCAGTACATGGTCTAATTCGGCACTGTTAGCCATTTTTCAAGTATGAAAATACAGGCCGAAATCATCGCCGAAATCGAAACCGCCATCGCCGCCCTGGAGAACCACTTCGACAGGCAGGAGTTTATCGGAGCCCAAGCAATTCTCGCTGATATCATCTCCGACATTTCGGCCAACGAATGAGGGTGTGCACCGATTTCTGCACCGAAATCGCCTGCAAATTGGGCGGGTAGCTCAGCTGGCTAGAGCGTCGGTCTTACACACCGGATGTCCTGGGTTCGAGTCCCAGCTTGCCCATAGCTTAGAACGGGGTTCCGCCAAAGCGCCTTATCGGATAGTCTTTGCTACAGTAGTGAAAACTGGCAGTATAACGTTCGCCTTTACTGGGGGTGGGAGCGCAGGACATGTTTTTCCCGCCTTTCCCGTTATAGACAGGCTCCGGAATAGAGGATTTAACATCATTTGGCTTGGCTCTTCCCACGGAATGGAAAGGGAACTGCTCCGCAAAATTGGTGTGAAATACTTCGCCATCCCCTCAGGGAAGCTTCGCCGTTACTTCTCGTTCAGAAATTTTGCCGACCTCTTTAGCATCGCCTTGGGTTTTTTCGCTTCCCTGAGAGTGCTGCGCCGCGAGAAACCGATCGCGCTCTTCTCCAAGGGCGGATTCGTGTCCGTTCCCCCGGTGGCGGCGGCCGCTATGCTCAAAATACCGGCGCTCACCCACGAATCGGATGTCAGCCCCGGCCTAGCCACCCGCCTCAACATCAAATTCGGAGCCCGGGCGCTTGTTGCGCATAAGCGGGCTCTAGGCTACCTTTCCGAATCGGCCCAAAAAAACACCGTGGTGCTTGGAAATCCGGTGCGCGATATGCTGCTGAGTGGGAGCTCCGAGGAAGGAAGGCGGCTCGTTGGCCTCTCAAGAGGCGATGAGCGCCCATTGATCCTCGTTCTAGGCGGTTCCCTCGGCGCCCATGAAATAAACGGTCTAGTTGCGAATTCCCTAGATAGGCTCCTTTCAATCGCGGCCATCGCACACCAGACAGGTTCAGGCAGCCCTCCTAGCCAAGATTCGAGAGGCTATATGAGCCAGCCCTTCTTCTCCGAAGAACTGCCCCCCCTCCTGGCGGCAGCGAATCTGGCGATTGCCAGGTGTGGCGCCGGTTCCCTGTGGGAGCTTGCCGCAACAAGAACACCGGCCGTATTCATCCCCCTTAGAGAGGGTACGCGCGGCGATCAGATATTGAATGCCGCACTCGCCGAAGAGGCTGGAATGTCGGTAACCCTTGAGGCAAAATCTGGTTCTGATAGACTGGAGGAACTAGTTGTGAAACTGCTGTCTAACCCAACGAGGCTAGCTGAAATGTCGGATGCGGCAAGCGCCTTCTCATCCCGAGGGGCCGCCGATAGAATTGTTGAAATGCTCGTGGAATACCGTTGATGCACTCATCGTGCTTTAGCGTTAGGAAGACTTTGGTGGAAGGGTGAGCCTGCTCGACATAATCATCCTTATGGTTCTCTTACTCGCTATCGTTATGGGAGCATATCGAGGGCTGCGGTCTGGGCTTTATCTTATGGTAACTCTGCTATCGATGACGCTCGCGGTGCTCTTGCTAACGGTTCCCATAGAGAAAGTCATTCTCAACATCGTCGGAATCGGCTCCGAGAAATATCCCGATGCACCGGCTGTCGCGGTGCTGATTCTGGAAGGAGAAACAGGCGCCGCCTATGTGGCGGCCCTGCTTCCGGCCCTTATCGTTCTTTCCCTGTTGCTGATGTTTGGCCTTATTGCCCTCCGCATCGGCCGAGTGAAGCACAAAATGGAATTCGGGATTGTATCCCGCATCATTGGCGCTTCGCTCGGTCTTTGCTCTGGTATTCTGCTCATCTTCCTTTTCGCGGCTCAGCTGCTCCGTTTGCCTTGGCCGCCTTCAAATCAGTGGCTTCGGGAGAGTCTGATAATTTCAACTCTTAGTCATATTGCGCGGCCTGTGCTTTCGGTGATGACGGGGGGGCCTTAGTGTTCGAGAACCTGCTCTATCAGGAAGAGGTAGCGGCTCAACTGAAGCAAGAGATTGTTGGAGATTCTCTGGCGCCGGCCGCACTCTTCTCGGGGCCGCCCTTGTCCGGAAAACTCACCGCGGCCCTTGAGCTAGCCCGCGTTCTTTGCTGTGAAAACGGCAAAGAATGGGATTGCCAATGCAAGCACTGCCGCACCCATAGATTGCTATCCCATCCCCACACGATATTGATGGGCCACCGCGGCCTTATTCCTGAAATTTCCGCCTGTGCCGAGTTGATGAAGTACAACGATTCCAAGATGTCTTGTTACTTGATGATTCGCTCCGTTAAAAAACTGCTTCGCCGTTTCGATCCGATTCTTTGGGAGGGAGAGGGGCAGAGGCTCGCCAAACTGAATTCCGCCGCGGAGCGATTAACGGAATCCATGGACTCCATACTGCCGGGGAATCAGCAGCCGGGAAGGCTTCCGAAATCCTTGATAAACGATTGCATTGAAATGCAGAAGGCGCTGCCGGAGCTTCTACCCATAGCTCAGATTCGCCATGTTCGCCACTGGGCGCATCATTCGGCAGGCAGGGATCATAAAACGATTATCATCGATAGTGCAGCGAGAATGCCGGATGCGTCGAGGAATGCTCTTTTGAAATTTCTCGAAGAACCGCCTGCCAATACAAGCGTGGTATTGATTACCGATCGAAAACCGATATTGCTTCCAACTATAGTTTCCCGTCTAAGAGTTTATCCATTTAAAAGGCGCAGCCGCGCGCAGGAAGCCGAAATTCTTCGCCGGGTTTTCAAAGAGAAAGGAGGAGGGGGGCTGCAAGAGTTCTTCGACGCTTGGCGGCGTGAATCTTCGATCGTGGTTATAGCGAGGCGGTTTATTGAGCAAGCGAATTCCAATAATCGAACAATTCCGAGGGAGGTGCTTGAAATAAGGGATTTGGAGAAACTACGCGGTTTTCTAGAGGCCCTTAGCGCCGAACTTCGCGGCCGCTGGGAGAAAACCGCATCTCCTAGACATCGCCGCTTTCTTAGCGAACAGAAGTGGATTAGAGATGCAAGTTTTCGCGCCGAGAATCTGAATCTGCCTATTCCACTGGTTCTACGCGGGCTTTATTGCTCGATGGGCGGCCTCTGATGCGAAAACTAATTCGGAGAGCGCTAAAGAGCCTCGACCGTTTGGATCATGATAGGCTGAATTCCCTCGTTCAAGAACTAGTAAAGAACAACGATCAGCTTGAGATTGTCCTCTCGTCAATACCCGGAGGGATATTGGTTGCCGACCAGTATAGCCGTGTAATCATGATTAACAATCCCGCCCGCCGACTCTTGCCGCTTAGTACAAACGATCCCATGGATTTGCTGGTGTGGGAGGTTATCGAATCCAAGGATATAGCCACCTATGTGAAGACGGCCCTGGAGGAGGATAGGAGCGCGCCCATGTTGGATTTTCCCATCCAGCGACGGGATCGCAGCATCATCTTGAGCTGCGGAGTGCTTGCTCTTGTGGATCGCGGGAGTATTGTGGGAAATATGATTTACATAGAGGATGTAACGGAATACAGGGAGGAGGATTCCAGACTCAAGCGAGCAGAAAGCCTAGCTTCGCTCAGTACGCTGGCTGCGGGCGTGGCCCACGAGATAAAGAATCCTCTTGCGTCCATGGGCATACACCTTCAGTTGCTTCGGAGGCAGCTTAATAAGGAAGGCGAAATTCCGCTTCACCTGAGAGAGCCCTTGGGTGTTCTCGAAGAAGAAATCGAACGCTTAACCAACATAGTCTCCGATTACCTCTTCGCGGTTCGCCCCCAAGACGTGCGGCCCATGAAGGCGAGTCTGAACGAACTCATACGCGAGTTGGTTCAACTACTGCGCTATGAGATGGAAGAGGCCAAGGTGCGAGTGCTTCCGGTATTGAGCGAATCAATACCGCCAATGCCCTTGGATGAGGGAGCAATGAAGCGGGCATTACTGAATCTTATAAAGAATGCAATCATTGCCATGCCAAACGGAGGCGAGCTGGGGCTAAAGACGCGCAAGGAACAAGACAATGTAATAATCACAGTAAGCGATACGGGAGAAGGCATCCCGGAAGAACTGCATGGAAAAGTATTCGAGCCCTTTTTTACAACCCGTGATACGGGTTCCGGGCTGGGCTTAACGGTAGTATACAAGGTAATAAAGGAGCATGGCGGCGATTTGCACATGGATTCTCACCCCGGTAGAGGAAGCACATTTCGAATTACCCTACCCATTCTCCAGATTGAACGAAAACTGATTCCGGGGGAAACTGCATGATAGTTCCCGTTTGCAACCTGATGTTCAACGTCCCGCCCTGTAATCCGAGGAAAAAAACATGACATTCAGGATTTTAGTTGCCGACGATGAGAAAAATATCCGTTCGGGACTTGCGAAGTCTCTTGAGATGGATGGCTACGAAGTTGTTCAAGCCGAGGATGGGCATGAAGCGCTGAGGCTAATGCTCAAGTCTGAAATAGACTTAGTCCTGGCCGATTTGCGGATGCCCAAACTGCCAGGCGATGAACTGCTGAAGAAAGTAGTCTCTGCATACCCCTCGGTTCCAGTGATTATCCTCACGGGGCATGGAACAGTGGACAGCGCCGTGGAGGCCATGCATAGCGGCGCCTATGATTTTATTACAAAACCGGTGAATCTTGAGCGGCTCGGCCTGCTTGTGAAACGAGCGCTTAGCCGCAGGGAATTGGCCCGTAAGCACCGGCAACTTGAGGCCGAAGTTTCCAGGTTGGAAAAGCAGAGACTGGGAGCGGAAATCTTGGGCAAGAGCGCATCCATGCATCGCATATTCGAATTAGTCAGGCAGGTTGCTCCCACAAGGGCAAGCGTACTCATCACTGGTGAAAGCGGAACTGGCAAGGAGCTAGTGGCAAATGCCCTCCATAATCAATCGCCTAGAAGCGAGGCGCCCTTGGTTAAGGTGCACTGTGCGGCGTTATCCGAATCCCTCTTGGAAACTGAACTCTTTGGGCATGAAAAGGGTGCTTTTACAGGTGCAGTGAATCAGCGCAGGGGACGCTTCGAACTAGCCGATAGGGGAACGATATTTCTGGATGAAATAGGCGAGATAAACCAGTCTACGCAGATTAAGATTCTCCGAGTCTTGCAGGAGAAGAGCTTCGAGCGGGTTGGCGGAGAATCTACTGTATCTGTCGATGTTCGGGTAATCGCGGCTACCAATCGGAATTTGAAGGAAGAGGTTGCCGCTGGCCGCTTCCGAGAAGATCTTTACTATAGGCTCAATGTGGTTAACATTCATCTTCCGCCCCTAAGGGAAAGAACAGAGGATATACTGCTGCTCGCAGCGAGGTTTTTGAAGGAATTTGCCGCGGAGAACAGTCGGGCAATCCTTGGCTTAGAGCCCAAAACAGCGATGGCGCTGAGGTCGTATAGCTGGCCGGGAAATGTAAGGGAACTAAGGAATATAATCGAAAGCGCCGTGGTGATGAGCAAGGATTCCTACCTAGGCGCCGACGACCTTCCGAGTTATATCACCTCGCGCGATAATGGGGATGGCATAAGAATCAAACTTGGAACCCCGATGGCAGAGGCTGAAAAGCTGATTATTCGCGCGAACCTGAGTGCGTTTGGCGGGAATAAGAGCCGCACTTCGGAGGCGCTTGGAATCGGAAGGAAAACGCTCCATCGTAAAATCCAAGATTACGGCTTGGAAGCCGAATTGGATGAATCTGACCTTGCTCCTTGACGATATGCGAATGGCAAATTCCGGGAATTCTTGCCTGAACCACCCGAGATTCCAGCCTAGACGGGGCGAGAGTTGGGTAGTCCCTAGGAATGAAGCGGCTATTATTCGGAATAGACTATAGCCCCGAGGCTTGGCCTCCGTGAGATGGCAAGTGGATCCAAGGAGCCGAAAAAAGCAAATTCGCCTTCGATGGCACTTATCGAGGAGATGGCGCGATGCTCTTAGCCTCGGTTATTCTGATAGTTACGTCTCGCTCCACAAGAACGGCATCGAGGGGAAGCCCCATTGCTATTGTCCATACGCGTCTTTCGCCCCTAGACATCGGGGGGGCTTCCACCGTCACCGGATAATGAGAAAGGTTTGGGAGGTCTGAACCCAAGGAAATATTCAGAGACAATTGGGAGATATCCGGCAGCCCCTTATTCGTTAGAACAAGGTCCATTGCCAGTACTAAGCGGTCGTATGCTTCAAGCACTTCAAATCGTCGAATTTCCGCGCCAATTGAAACGTTCTCGGGTCTAGGTGTGTCCCAAACAATAACAGGGCTTTTCCAAGTCCAATTTGGCCTTTCCTGCAGCAATTCGAACTCTAAGGGCGTAATCTCCAGTTTATCGATAGAGGTTTCGGGATTAACGAGCCAGCGAAAGAATATGAGAGTTGTGCTATCGCCAGGGAACATCAGGGGAGAATCATTATCTAGTACGGTCCAGGGTATGGAGAATTGCGTATTCCCTGAGGCATCCTTGCCTCTAACGAGTAGGCGCATCGCTTCTACATATTCCTTCGAGATGCTGATTTTCCCCAGAATTTTCACAAATGAGTCGTCATTTCTCCGTCCTACTTCCGCCTGGATAATTTCCGTTTCCAAGTTGCCGCCATCAAAACCTGCTATGTCGACATCAACGGCTCTTGCCTCGAAAGGGCTAGTCTGCTCGCGTGGCAACGCGCCTAGATTATTCCTAGTCGTCGTGTTGGAATTGCTTGGCAGATCTCTCTGCCATACGGCTATCGTTCCGGCTATTACGACAAGCAGCAGTATTGGCAGTATGTATTTACGATTCTTTATCGTTGAGAAATCGGAGTTCATTCTGCGATAATTCTGAAGAAAGGATTTAGCCTTGGCGTCTGCCGGATTCAGTACCAAGGCCGTTTTAGCTAGCCTTATCGCTCGTTGGCGATCGCGTCTTTTGTAGCCTCTCTCAAGGGATCGTTGAAGATAGATGCGAGCCAGTTCAATTCGAGGAGTTGGATCCAATGGCCTCAATCGAAGCACCCTGGTCATTTCGATTATCGCCTGGTTGTAGGCGCTGGTGTCTAGGGCCGCCCTCGCGCGGCGAGCATGATTCTCCGCCAAAGAATCGGCCTTGTCTTTTTCGGCGCGCGATATCCCCCTCTGCAGTATTCTCAGATCGGCAGGAGTGGGCGGCTTATCTTCAGGCCATTTCTCCAGCCTGCTGATATACTGCCTAAGGTTTTCGCTATTTTCGGCTTCTTCTTCCACCGCCCTGTCCTAAACCTGAAGTTTACAGCCGAAACCAGGGGCAGAGCAAGGAAGTTCAACCCAAGAACCGGTGGCGAGATTGGTGCGAGCTAGGCCCCCGAATGGATTAGAAACCCAAGGGCTGGCTGAGCTCCTCTTCGATTCGCCAGGATGCGCGCGCGGTAGCCAGCATTTCCACAGCCGGCGTGAAAGATGGATCTAGAGAAATGGCATTTTCGAAATAGCTAATGGCTAGAGGAAGGTTCCCCTCTGAATAGGCGGTCAGTCCCTTCAAATAAGGGGCTAGGGCGTCGTCCCTTAGCAGCAGCTGTTTTGCCATATCCATATTCAGTTTTATCGCTATACTCATTCGATCGAACAATTCGGGCCGGCTGGCTAAATCGAAAGTATAATTTGTCTGAATGGAAAAATCCTTCAAGATGATATCAGCGCCAATCGCGAATCTGGGTTTACCGGTTTTGATGAGTATTCCGGTATGAGCTGAGAGAAACTCCGCAATCTCGGCATTTACGCCAAAGGCGGCACTGACCTTGCCGGGCGTGCTGTTGCTTAGATTGAATGGGATGTTCAAATCAAGCGCCAGGATAATCGGGCGCGCCGGCTTGTACGAGAGCCCGATATTGGCTGAGCTGGGCAGCGGGTCGGGATTGTTAATAAACTCTGCTCCAAGATTCTTGATAGTAATCCCAACGCTGCTGTTCATATCCTGTCCCACATAGGCCTTGAGAGCATTGAACCGTGTCATTATTCCAAAATCGCCCATGAGACTGGGAGCGCCCTGATTTGGCTCTAAAGCTGAGCTAACCCCGCGGTATCCGGCCTTGAGACTTGCGCCTATCGAAACACCGCCGAAGTAGAAGCTTCTTAGGAAATTGTAGGATACCGCGGCAGTGGCCAGCAATTCCGTGTACCAACCGACGGCGGATGAGCCATGTCGATCGTACTGCGCGCCCCATGGATTGTATCCCACGAATGGTATATGAAGAAATTTCGTGCTGAAACCAATTCCGAAATCCTCGTTCTTCTCTGGCCTAAAAGCGAACGTAATTGTCTCCAGTCCGGAATCCGCAATCCAATCCAAATGGGAGAAGCTGAGTATGGTTTTAGGCAGGAACGATCCGCCCGCGGGGTTTGATTCCAGATATCCCCCATCGAGAGCCACGGCGGTATGCGCCGTGGCCATTCCCTCGTACTTGCCTCCGCCCGGGATGCTGAGAATGTAGAACGAATTCTGTCCGGCGTTCGGGTCTATTCCGGAAGCGCTGGATAGATCCTTATAGATATCGTTTCCGTCGCCTTGTATGGGAAAAGCTATTGCAGCGATTCCCAGCATTGTAAGCAGCAGCCTCATATGCACCCTAAATATACAGCAATCTTCATTAAATAGCTTCATAAAAAGTTCACAATTTGTGGTTTAAACAAATTTGTCGATATACTCTGTAAAAAGATCGATAGAAGCATTGAGAGCCTTTAGGATGCTATCAAAAAACTGTCGAGGAGAGCCACGACGAGAACATCAGTGATGATGAAAAACTCGAACAGAGGAGCTTATGGCGTCTTTCCGCTAATCCTCTTGCTTATGAGTCTCAGCGCTCCCCTATCTGCCGCTGGCAGAGGTGGCGTTAAGCAGGATTCGACGCCGCGCCCCGAACTCGAGCATGCCTCAAGGCTCATTGAAGAGGGGCAGCTGGATAAGGCCTTGGGCATATTGGCTGAGGTTGGCAGGGCCTACCCCAGCCAGATGGAATTGGTGCAGAAACTCGTTCTTGAAATCCGAGACATTGAAGACGAGATTACAGGACTTTTTGAAAGGGTGCGGGATATTCTTAATTCCGAGGAACCGAATTTAGACAAGAAAGCTGCGGCAGCTGAGGAAGTGCTACAACAAATCAAATTGAGAGATAGGAGTACTACAAGCGATACTTGGAGGAAGATAGCGATTGTTGAAAGCCTATTGGGGCGATCTTTGGACTTATTGCGCCGGGAAATATTCTTTGCTAGAGGAAACGAGAAACTTAGGCAAAGACTATACCGAGAAGCCGTTCGTGAATACGAACGGGGGTTTATTGACGACTCCTTTGGCGAAAGTCAAACCTATGAGAAATATAGAGACGCGGCAGCTCCCTCGGATATCGAAGTGATTTCGTCGCTTCCCGATAGGAACTTAAGAGTATTTGAAGCGTATAAGCGCCATGCCCCGGAAGGAGATGAAATCATTACGGAGCTTACGCTGCGTATCGATAGTTGGAATCAAGCTAGTTCGGAGCTTTCGGGGAATAAGGCTGCGGCGTTAACGCTCAGCGAGAATCTTGACAACTGGATTGAATTCGACTTTGTCGATTCACTGAATCTCGAATACCAGGAAACAAGGGCAATGCTGCCGCTGGGCTTTCGGTTAGACGAAGTGATGTATCAGCTTTACGAGAGCCTAAATGGGATTCCCGGGGATTTTCGCTACGATAGGGTTTTATCATTTCTTAATGGTAGAAGCGGCAGGGAAAATGCCGAGGGGATAATCCACGCTCAGGCGCTTCAATGGGAAAGATCCTTTCTCGAAATTCTCTCGGCAATGATGAGTGTGGTTTCTTCTACTTACTACGAGGGAATCAGCAATTATCAATCTCGGCTATGGTCCGAGAGCGTGAACCGATTCTCGCTTTCGGGCGCCAACACAGGGCACGTACTGGAATTCACCACAGTGGCAAGCAGGCATTTGGAGGAACTTGCCGATGCCGGAATTTCGAGATTTGCCGACCAGCTTGAACCCATTTTGTTGGAACTTGAAACCATTGCGGAGGCTTCTAAGATACGTATAGCGCTGGTTGAAATCTCAAGAGGGCTGCCTGTATCCAGATCGGAAAATCTACCGGATGTCGATATCGAGTTAGTGCAGGTTTTATCCAGCAATATAGGGGATTCAGTTAGTCGAATTGAAAACCTCTTAAGCGATTGGAGCCTGTATTCTAACCAAATTGCGGAGAGTGGGGAGATTGTCAACGTGGGCGCGCGGAGAGTTATCGATGATTTGCAAAGAGATATGCAGGACTTGCTGCAATCTCTATCAGGCGATAAGGCCAGCGCCTTTCTTAAGTACTTCGAACCTCGCTACAAGATTCTGGATTCCAAGGTTGAGGATTTGATTCGAGAAAGCGGCTCAAACTCTGCCGCCGCGGACAATCTCCTTGATGAGGGTAGACCCAAGGCAGCGATAGATATCCAAATAGCTCCCTTCCTAGCATCGGTGGAAACTCTTTCGGGGAGCATCGATGATTTTCTTGCTACGGTAACTGATACGCGAGGAACTGAACTTGATGATGAGATTCAACAAAATTTGGCCGAGTATGACGACAGAGCCAATGCCTTGCAGACTGATATTGGACAATTGAGAGAACAATGGCTGGCCATCCAGGCAAATGCAATTGCCAGGCAGAATGCCGCATTGCGGGCCGAAATCATAGCGCGCACAACTCTCGAAGAAGCCGAAGAATCACTGGAAGCAGCACGAGAGGCTGACATCCAGGGACAGGTTAGCAACAACATAAGCGACTACTACCGGGCCAAGGATTCCTATGTCGCATTAGTAGAAACTCTACCCCGCGTTCGCGATTCGTTTTTGGAGATAGAAGGCAATGACACGGATATTGCAAGCGGCTCGGGAATACAGGAACGACTGACGGAATTGGAAGGGATTGCATATAACGAACCAAGAAATCTTGCAGTCACTGTTCGGGATTACGCCATTGCCGAGGCTGACAAGAACTTCTCCGAGAGACTCTTCGATAGCGGACTGAACCTATTGCTCTTGGCACAGGAATTCTGGGTTAGTACATTCGGCGAGGAAGATACAAGGCTAAAACTTCGGATTGTTCGGTTTAGAACGGCTCAGAGTTCGGCCTTAAAAACTAGAATCGAGCCTTCGGATCCTCTATTTAGGGAGATGAATCAATATCTCAATTTGGCTAATCAGCGTTATCGAGAGGGAATCGGTCGGCTGGGAACTGATACTGCGAATGTACGGAGTTCGGATGCTCTGCAGTTGTTTTCCGAGGCCGAGGATTTGATACAGCAGATATTGAATGTTTTTTCCGGTAATGCGGCGGCATTACTGCTGCAAAAGAAGATTCTAAAAGTCAAGCAGCCGGACGAATATATTGGAACGGTTAGGAAACTGATCGAAGATGCAAATACCGCTGTCCGAAACGGGAATAATGCGGCATTGACGACGGGGGTAGGTTTTGTTCCGCCGTTGGACCCTCAATTGCAGGCGGTTTTCGCATTCGATCCGGATTTTCCGGGTCTGAGCTCGACGATCGAGAGGGTTGATATATACCTCGGAAGAATCATTTTATTGCCCACTCAGGCGGAAATTGAGGAGAGCGGCCGAATTACGAGGTCGGTTGAGAATGACTGGGGGCAAACCCTTGGCCTTAGTGCAGACGCGATCGCAACGGCATCGCCAGGTTTGATCGGACGTCTTGATACGGCGCTTCAGCTATGGGAAAACAATATTGAAGCGGCAAATCTTCAGGATGAAATACGCTTCTATACGCAACCTCGGGCCCTGCCTGATAACCTGAGAAGCCTCATAGCGGTGGCCGAAGAGCAGAGACTCCGGAACAACAAGAGTTCCGTTGAAACTATCTATCGGTCCATAATCGGCACTTTCCCGGTTTTCATTAGACATCCCGAGGTTATGAAGATTAGGTACTGGCTGGATATCGAGTAGCAATGAAAATCAAAATCGTCCGCGTGAGGCTCGCCTTTTTGCCGCTACTATTTCTCGTTCCAATCCGAATGGATGCACAGGAATACTTGTTCTGGGATTTTCCAGAGCCAATCGCGGAGGCCTCGGGCGGGCGTTTTCCTGAACTTGTCGAGGCTGGTGAAAACCTGGCTGTGCTATGGCAGGAATTCGAGGGAAAACCCGATGAAAGGAATGCAGCGGTTGCAATCCGTGTCCAGTTTTACAACGATGAAGATGGCTGGATGGAATCGCCGATCACTGTGGTTGGGGGACTTCGGTACAGCTGGTTGGAGGAAGTTCCTCTCTATTCGGCGGCAGCAGATTCCGATGGGAATTTAATAGTTGCCGTTGCAAGCAATGGAGTAGAAGTGTATGGGCAGAGGCAGGCCCAGCCCCGAGGCGGATTTCAGCAGGTTGCGGCTTTTCCCCCGGGTTCCGAGTATGCCGATATTCCAGTAGCGCCCATTCTGGTTACGGATAACGAGGATGAGTTTCGCATCTTCTTCACTAGGCGAATCTCGATTCCGAATATCACGCCCAATAGGAATTCCATGCTCACTATTTTTTCGGCCACTTCAGCCGATGGCGTTGTTTGGAGCGCGGCGGATCGGTTTATCGACATCGATGGAGATAGGGGCAAAGACGGCGCAATTCTGGATCAGAATTTTCTTCCGGCATATTTGTCCTATAGGAATCAGGAGTACGTGGTATTTCAAACCCAAAGAACGGGCGTAAACAATCTGGTTTACCAGCTCTATCTCAAACGCCGTTCGAAGGGAGAACCATGGGCCTCAGCGATTCCAATAACGGAGGAAATACTTCCCGAAGGTCTCGATAGCAATCCGTTGGAGTGGGATAATCAACGGCCCTCTCTTGGCGTCGATGATAGGGGTGAGATTCTCGTAACTTGGGAGCGGCGAAAGGGACAGCAGGTTTCCGCAATTGCTGCTGCCATCTTGAATCCGGATGGCAGGCCAAGATCCAGTTCAGTCGAAGCAGTTTCTTCCGAGCCTGATCGATCGAGCTTCTCGTCGGGGGTTGTCGGTATCAAGAACAAAACCTGGCTTTATTGGTTCGACAACAGTGGTATTCGAATCGCATTGCGTGAGGCAAGCGCCGATCTCTTTGAGATACGCTATCTGGTTCAAGCCGCCCCCCTGAATTCCAAAACAAGCGGCGCAGACCAGAATTCCGCATCCTTCCCCAGGGTCTCCAATTATCGGGGAAACATCTATTTCCTCTGGGAAGACAGGAGCGGCAGACAATCTCGAGTTATTTTTCTCAGGCCCGATCTTCACGTAGATACGCCCCTGCTGCGCTCGGCTAATTTCGATTCCGGCAAGCCCGGAAATACGAAGTCCGTAGTGGTCGAGTGGGATCCGCCGGATGACTCGTCAGGAATTCTTTCATATAGCTGGCGTTGGTCTAAGAATCCAAATGAACTGCCTTCGCTGGAGGAGGCGGATCAAGCATACAACGTGAACCAAGCACGAGAGAACTTCGATGAAGATGAGGATGAGGGAGATTTATACTTTACTCTGATCGCAAGGGATATAGCCGGCAACTGGTCTGAGCCGCTGCAACTGGCATACTCTCTTGATCTTACTCCACCCCCGCCACCTGTGATTAGGCCGCCCCCTACCCGAGATAATGGCTTCTTGGAGTCGAACACCTTCACGCTGGCGTGGGAAAGCGGGGAAATCGAACCCGCGGCCTACTATCGATGGCGTAGAACTAGGTTAGCTTCGTCTCTCAGTTCGGAAACGTTGGAAGCCCTGGGGCAGCAATCGGCGCTGCCCCTCGAAGAACTTGGAGTAACTGAAACATCCGAGAATTCATTGGAACAAGCCAATATCGATAACGGCATCTGGGCCTTTTCAATATCGGCCGTTGATCGGGCCGGCAACGAGGGTAAGCCGAATACCACAATACTCCTGGCGAATAGCTATACTCCGGTTACCTACATATCGCTGGTTAGCAGACGGACAGACGATAATGAGCAGGTTTATTTGAACCTGTTTGGCAGGGGCTTCCAAGCCAGAGGGTATCTAACCGAAGGAATAATCGATGAGGATGGCCAGACACCCTGGGATTATGTGTTTAGCCTAGAATCCAATTTGCTGCGCGTTCAAAGCGATACCCAGGCGGAAATCGGCCCCATAGACAGTCTTAACAAAGGCGTTTACCGCATAGGCGTCCAGCACCCCTTGAGAGGCACTTCCTTCTGGAACTTGGCAATGAGTTTCGATTCAGGCGGCAATGTGAAATTCGGGCCTTATGGAACCTATACCTATGAGCCGCTTTGGCGTCCTCTGGGCCTGTCCATAGAACTGAGCGGCAATCGACTCTTGCTCTTCATCGTGGTTCTGCTCTGTGCTGCCGCAATTGCATTGACGATAATCAGACTCAACGCCATTGCCAAGGAAGCCCATGCGCTCAGTGTCAATGCCGAGGCAATCTTGAATAGATCTCCATTAATCACCACCTCAAGAAAGGAAATAGCCATGTTGCTCAAGAAGAAAGGTATGGGTCTTCAGGCCAAATTCACTCTCGCTTTCACCCTCATGGTTTTGCTAACCATACTTATGATAGCCGTTGTGCTCGGCGCTGTTTGGCTAAGTATGGAACGCGATACCCTCGCCGAGGGACTTGAAAACGAATCGCATCTGCTAACTGAAACTCTCTCTTCAAGCGCTAAAACAGATATTCTAACTGCCGACCGCGGCAGCCTTTTGCTGCTCCCCGATCGTATCGATGCGCTTCCCGATGCTCTTTGGACCACGGTAACAGGCCCCAGAGGCGAAATAGGCAACAATGGACTGCGGTCAACCAGCGATGGATATAACTACATCTGGGCCACAAACGATCCGAATATTCTGAACAAATTAAGGATCCCTAGGGAATTGAGCCAGAACGAGCATACGCGAGTAATGAGCGGATTGGATGCGGAGGAGAAAGAAGTATTCCAGGATGCGTATGAAATCGAACCCGACGGCACTTACGCTTTAAAAGGCGCCCTCGCCGAGGCCAGACTTGATATTGTTACGGATGCTCTTCGGCGCAATAATCTGATGCCGAGGGAACTTGAGATTGGCTTCAATGTTCTGGAAGATGAACTAAGCCCATCGATCCAAACGATGAGAGAGGGCGTATTGGAAGCGGCGCGGAATGAGAATCTGGATTTGATGGTTAGAACACTGGGCGATTTGAGGGATGATTACAACCGTGAGTTGAGCAGAATACTTCCCAGCTTCAATTTCAGCGATTTGGCCTACATAGAGGCCGAGGATGCCTTGGCTGCCCAGCGCAAACTGATAGAAAACATGCTGCTGGACATATCGAATCAATTCTTCAGCGTATATCCGGAGTTCAACGCGGAGGTTCTGCGCTCGGATGAGGTGGACAGCTTCATCTTCTATAAACCAATACTTTATATCGACGAGCAGGAACCGGATATATTCAGGGGCATAGTTCGACTCGCCGTGTCAGTTGAAGATATAAGGGCCTCATTGGCCCGAGTGCAAAGACGCATCCTGCTAATCACGCTCGGCGCATCGATTGCTTCTCTCCTACTGGGAATCCTTGTTGCGCTTTTTGTATCCTCGCTGATGCTGAAGCCGATTCAAGCCATCATACGGGGGGTTAGTTCGATTCGGAACCAGCCGAATATGCTTGAGCACGAATCATTCGAAATTGCATCCAGAACTAAAGACGAGCTCTCGGAACTCGCCGAAACAATCAATGGAATGGTTAGAGGCTTGTACAATGCGGCGCTCGAGCAGAAGGAATTAATCGCGGGACAGGAAATTCAGAAAACCTTCCTACCCCTGAAACAAAATGAACATGGTGTCAAGCTCTCTATTGGAGGGGCGAGAAATCCCTTCTTTCATCTCTTCGGTTACTACGAGGGCGCGGATGCCGTTTCGGGTGATTATTTCGATTTCCGTCAACTCGATGAGGATCATTACGTGATGATAAAACTGGATATCTCCGGACATGGGGTAACAGCCTCGCTAATCATGGTGCAGATTGCGGCTCTCTACGTGGATTACTTCAGGAAGGTAAGGGAATCCGCTAAAGCATCGGGACGACTTTCCTACGATCTTCGAAATTTCACCTTTGGAATCAACGATTTAATCAATGAGGTGGGATTCCAGGGACGCTTTGCTGCATTCAATCTTTCTGTTGTCAATGTGCGAACCTCCGAATATGAAATGATTCATGCGGGTGACAACCTTGTTCATATCTTTGATGGGAAAACTAGGAAAATGAAGATGATTGAGCTTCCCGAGGCGCCGGCAACAGGGCAAATCGACTCATCACTGATTGAGATGAAGCCTGCCATGTACTCAGTTGTTCGAGGCAGGCTGAGCAGGGGAGATGTCCTGTTTCTATACACGGACGGTATCGAAGAGGCTCACCATGTATTCAGAAACGAGAAATTTGAAGCGGTATCATTCGGGGAACTGCCTGAATCCGTTCGAGCAGCCGATGCTAAATTTATTGAGGAAGGATACAAGACTCTCGGCGATGCAAACGAGGAATTTGATTCGGTTCGCATTGATCGGGTTATCGAGGCGGCCATGAATAAGAAGCAATTTGTCCTTGAGCGGCGATGCGATATAACTATCGGCAGACCCTTGCATTTTGATTTCTCCACCCTCAGGGGAAATGGCGAGGATACAATACTTGCGATAGCCTCTGTAGAGAAGGTTTTTCGCATTGTGCCCAATAAATCTGGCGGACTTACCACGCGTGTCAGGGTTGATAGAAAAATCGCCAATTTTTTGAGAGATCACTTCCGGGAGTACAGTGATTTCTACAACCATCCCATGGAAGATGACGGCAAATCACCCTATGTGTATTTCTCCCACCTCCAAGAGGATCCACAGGATGACGATCTGACGCTCTGGGCTTACGAGAGCCTATAGCAGTGAGGGGTGTTTACTATTGCGAGGCTTGCAAGGCGAGGGTAGATGGGGATGCGGAGTTCTGCCCTCTTTGCGGAGTTTTTTTTTCGGGCGTACTGTGTCCGAAGTGCGAAAAATTCGGTAGCCGCCGCGAATTTCTTAATGGATGCCCCCAATGTGGGAATTCTCGCGGGGCAAATCTCGTTGGCAAAACTACAAATCAAATCGCTGCCCCGCGCGGCAATAGTGAGAGAAAACCCCCCCGCTCATCTCTTTATTGGCTCCTAAGTGCTTTGCTTATAGTAATTGTGATCCTAATTATGGGTTACTGGTTGAGAAGTTGAGCAACTAGGCGCCTAGCCGGTTAAGCCCACTTCAATGCCAATGCTTGCGATAGGGCTTACATCGAGATATCGAACACCGGCGAATACCGCCAGGTATGATGCGTCCCCCAGGAGATCGAAACGGCCTTCTAAGCCGCTCTGGAGTGCAAAATCGACCAACCCCCGTGGGAAGTCCGGTCCTCTGAGCGCCGTTGAAACTCCTACCAGGAACCTCTCCCCCTCGTAATATGCTCCTAGACTAAGGGATTGGAGGGTTCGGACCGGACTCGCTAATCGCCAATTCTCTTTGTCTGAACCAATAAAAGTAATAGAGATGATTGGCGAAAGAACCAGATTCCAGCGGCCGAGAGAGAGTTCCATCGGAGTTATGAGGTGCAGTCCCGGCAGAATCATCGTGAAACTCGTACGAGGTATGCGATCGAATCTGGAGAGGAGGCCATCGTGGGAGAGAAGCAGCGCCAGATTGATCTTAAATAATCCTGGCCTGGGGTTGATGCGCCACGAACCTGATAGAGACGAATGAACACTTGTGTTGTCGAATGGACTGCGTGCTTCCACGCCGAATTTTGCGCCTAGTTCCCATCTGCTGCCCGGGGATATCCTGAATCCGACTGTAACGGGAAAACCGCTGGAGGTGATTGAATTGCCGATGTTCGCGCCAATCCCTGTGGCAGTCTGCCAGATTCCCGGAGGCAGCATGGATGCGCCGGGCGCATAAAGCAGTCCGGGCAGAGTATTCAGCATAAGGCGAGCCTTACGTTGAAATCGAGAGTCGATGATTAACGAGGTCATCAAGACGCGGTTTGAGCTGTCTTTGCCGATATCACTAGCAATTACTCTGTATGCGCCGTCTTTAGGAGCGCTGCCGTCTTCTCCGATCGGCCTCCAATACACCGAGCCCCGTGCAGCCGAAATCCTTACCGGCATCTCGCTTATCAGCCTGTTATAGGGGTTCAAAATCTTGAGTTCGATCCGGCCGCTCGAACTTGCCAACCAGCTGATTTTGAATCCGCGCCTATCGCTCGGCGGAAGCGACTTCGGCGCAATTTCGAGCCCCCCAATTTCAAAAGCCTTTTGCGTTCCGTCATAGCGCCATTCAACCCTTCCACCAGGCGGCATTTCTATTGCCGACTCGCTGGTTTCCCAACCGAAGGCGCTTATTCTTAAACGGCGTTTGCCGGCCCTTACTGAGATTTCATTGCCAACATATGATTCCCCATCGATTTCCACCCTGGCCTCACTCGGCATATCCCTTAATACCAATGTGCCTCTTGGTTCCCCTATTCCTACACTAACCACGGTGCGCCGGTCGTTATGCACAGTTACCGAGAATTCGCTTAGCTCGAGGCCCCTGAATATCAATCGAACTCGGTATAAGCCGGGTTCCAGATTGCTTTGTTCCCAAGGCGTTCGGCCAACCTCCTCACCGAAGAGCAGAATCTTAACGTCGTCCAAATCAGTAATTATCTCCAGGCCCGGCTGAAATTCAAAAATAGACTGCCTAAGATAATCTCTTTCTTCCATCCGAGGGTGGCGAATGTAGTTCCACGACTCGTATTTGTCTATCTGAATAAGCTCTGGGCCATCGCTGAAAACTCTGCCCGCAAGCATTAGAAGAGTGGAAGCAAAGAAAGTTCGGGAACCGAACGGCATGCAATAATCATGTACGCAGGGGGCATGTGTTTCAACTGCAAATCCTATCTTCCAGCGTCCGAATAGCCGATACAAGAACTGATGGCCATGGTTCTAGCGAAGGCACGGGCGCTTGCAATAGGATTGCAGCTTGCAGGGAATTGCATGATAGGCGGATTGCTTCTCGTTCTTCCTACGGAACTCTCCTCTCAAACCATGGAAGCCTCTGATGAGGCCGAAGGCGTTATCTCTCGTACTTATCGAAACTTCTCCCTTGGAATGAAATCAAACGAAGTCAAAGACAATCTTAGGCAGGATGACTGGTTCAGCTACCAAGGCGATCCCGATTTAAGTCTATTCCAGCGTCCGCGTGCGTCTGTGATAGATACTGAGGGATCTCTCTTCATCAGCAGAGGACTATTCCAGTTCGAGGAGGATTCGCTAATCGCCATAGTTCTCGAGCTGAATCCCAAGACGCTTGATTGGTACACAGTCTATTCGACGCTGGAGGGCAAGTACGGAGCGCCTTCGGAGCTGAGTCCGACCAGGATTGCCTGGGAAGATACTCGCACTAGGCTAACAATGGAAAAGCCTCTAACCGTGAAATACTTGGATAGAGAGGCCTTTGACGCGGCTTTGGATGAGGTTGCCAATAGGAGGGCCTGGCTGGCTCATGCGCGCGGCGAATTTCTCGATGGGTTTTAAAACTACTCGTTCTGGCGGTTCTAATGGCCCGCGGAATCCGGGTGGGGGGATAGGTGCGGCGTTCAACCACGTTTGCATCCGCATTTTCCCGTTAGCCATGCTTCTGGCGCTGATATCGAACTGCAGGGCAGGAGTTCTGCCCAGGGAGGACATGTATATCTCCGGGCATAGGCTGAGAGTTGAAATAGCTGATGAACGAGAGGAGCGCGTCAGGGGATTGAAATTTCGCAGAAGACTGGCGGCAAATCAGGGTATGCTATTCGTGTACGAAAAAGAATCGAAGCTATCATTTTGGATGGAGGACACGGTGCTGCCGCTTTCGATCGCATTTATTGCTTCTGATGGAACGATAAGAGAAATTCGAGATATGGAACCCCTTAGCTTAGATGCCGTTAGATCGGGCAGAAATGTCCGGTATGCCCTGGAAGTTAACCAGGGATGGTTCAGAAACCGTGGGATAAAAGCCGGCGACAAGGTTCAATTGCCGGCAAGTCAAAGAAACTAGAACGGCTTGACTTCCACCTCGCCGCTTCCATCCAACGAGGGTTCGTTCGAAAGAATCTCTACCCTTCTCTCGAAGCCTTGGAGTTCCTTTTCCAAACCCTTCGACAGCTCGATGCCCTCATCGAACATTGCCATGGCCCTTTCCAAGGGAACATCCCTATCGCGTATTTTTACGGCTAGCCTCTCCAGCCGAGTCAAACGTTCTTCAAATCCCTCCATTTCTACTCCTCAAATTACAACCGTGTTCCAAGAATTTCCGCATCCGCCCCTCCGCGGGCGAATTCCAGCACTATTTTATCACCTCTTGCAAGTTGAGTGGGGTTTTCAATGCCAATGTCATTCTTCGTTACACGTGCGAAACCCCTTTTCATGATGGCCCTTGGAGACCCGTCAACTAGCGCGCGCGCCGCAAGTTCCAGTCTGTGTTTAAGCTCGATAAGGCGATTTCCACCGGCCGCCTCAATGGCTTCCCGAGCCTCATCGCTTCTGCGTAAGGCCTCTTCAAGTCGTACGGCGACTATCCCTGCCAACTCGCCAACGCCTAGCTTGCCAAAGCGCTCTCCGATGGCGCTAAGACGAGTTTGGACCGCCCAAGTGATATCCTTTCTCAAGCCCCTGACACGAAGGAGCAAATCTTCAGAGCGATCGCTCACTAATTCGGCCGCCGCCGAAGGAGTGGCCGCTCTAACATCGGCTGCAAGATCCGCAAGACTCACATCAATCTCATGGCCCACGCCGCTTATCAGGGGAATCGGGCAATCGCCTATTGCTCGGACGACAACTTCCTCATTGAACGCCATCAAATCCTCCAGAGAGCCGCCGCCCCTAGCCAGAATTATCACATCTCCCAAATTGTAGGCAGAGGCTCTTCTTATCTGAGCGGCAATAATCTCAGCCGCTTCAGGCCCCTGTACTAACGAGGGCAGAATCGTAACCCTGGGGGCGGCCGAACGCCTGGCCAGCACCTGAAGGATATCTTGCAATGCTGCCCCAGTAGGAGAGCTGATAACTGAAACGCTCCTCGGATAAAAGGGGAGGGACTTCTTACGGGCCTGATCGAACAGCCCCTCGGATGCCAGGGCCTTCTTTCGCTGCTCAAGAGCCTCGAGCAGTTTTCCGCGGCCGGCGGTTAAGATATCTACAGCTATCAGCTGATAGGAACCCCGCGGCGGATACACGTCAATCTTGCCGCTGACTATCACCATCATCCCGTCCGCCGGCTTCGTTTTCATCCCCCGGATTCTGCCCCTAAATAGGGCCACGGAAATAGCCGCGCCGGAATCCTTCAGAGTGAAGTAGATATGTCCCGCGCCGGAGAGTTTGAAATTCGATACCTCGCCCTCAACGTTCACTACGGGGAAGGAATCCTCGAGCCGTTCCTTGATAGCCATCGTCAGTTCAGAAACAGAGACTGTTCGCGAATCTCCAATCCTATCGAACATCGAAACACCCCCTAAAGTAGGTAAGTCCGAGTGGGAAGCGGGAGCAATGGCGCCTAAATCGAATCTCAATCGCCCTCCAAATAAGCAAATCCGCCCTGTTATGAAGCACCATTTTCTTCCGGATATGAGAGGGCTTCGCGGAGATTGACTGCCGATTCCGCCGTGTATATTAGAGCCTGTTTGAACTCTCGAATTGAAGAGGAGGCCGGTATGCGTGTAACATAAACCAGAACATGCCTTCCATCAGATGTAACGCCCGCCAAGGCCCAGGCTCCCAAAATTCGAGTCTTCCAGGAGTCGGCCAACAAATTCTCAGCAAGTCCATCGGGCAGTTTCCCCGGAATTCTCCCAGCCACCGACCATATAGTCCGCATCCGAATCTTTTCGCTAACAACAACGGAACTGATTCCCACGATACCTGTTCTACCGTCATCGAGCCCAACGTTTACTCGGAAGTCTCCCTCCTCATCCAAGGAGTATTCCAACCCAAGCCTTCTAAGAACTCGTTCAACAGGTATCTCCCGCGAACAGGATAGCGAGATAGATAGCAGGATTGGTAATGGAAAGAGCGCAAGAAAACAGGGGTTCCGACTGGTAGCCATTGAGCCTAATATGGTAGTTTAATATAGGGGAACGCAGCTAATCAAGCTTCAGGATTGTGAATTGAACGGCCGAACACGAAGGACAAATTCCAACAGCCCATACAGCGCCAAGACACGGAACCAGAGAGAATTATACGCATGGGCAACCTAGCGGTTATCAACATCGCAGGCATCTCCCCCCTGGCTTATCAGCCGGTTTTTGGCGGGTCATCTGCATTCGAGCGAGTTGTTCTTTGGACAAGCTCGATACCTGAAATAGCCGGTCTTGTCCTACTTGCCGATAGCGAGGCGGAGGTTCCGGAGAGTGCTGTAAAAATCCAACAGGCTTCAACGGACAAACCCCCTGCTCCTATGCGCGTAATACGCAGATCGGATTGGACCGAAAGGATTCTAATCGAAGCCCTGGAAATAGCCGCTCGAGTTGAAAGCGGTCTGGACATCGCCTTCGATACGCTCTTCTACGTATGGGGCGATAGCCCCCTGATAGACCCTGATCTCAGTAGAACGCTATGGAATCTGCACTACAAATACAATGCCGATTATACATTTGCGGATGGCTATCCGCTCGGAGTTGCTCCGGAGATTCTGGCCTCCACCCTCCCCAAGAGATTGGCTCCCTATGCGGAGGGCAGGCATTCGCCCCCGGCCCGCGATAGCATCTTCGAAGTGCTAAGGAAAGACATCAACGCCTTCAATGTTGAAACCCACCTTTCAAAAAGAGACCTCAGGATGGATCGCGTCTCCATAACCTGCGATACACAGCGCAATCTGAACATAGCCAATAAGCTCTATAAGCAGGGCGGCACGGACGCCGAATCCCTATGCGATATAATTCCCGGAAGCCAGTTGCTGCTCCGTGATATTCCGGCGTTTTTTCCCATCCAAATAACGAATTACTGCCCGCAGGCCTGCTCATACTGTCCCTTCCCCAAGGTATATGGCAACCCAAGGGAGGGCAGCGCCCACATTGAAATCGCTAAATTCTCCGAACTATGCAAGAAAATTGTGGAATTCGCGCCGGATGCGGTATTCGGATTTTCACTTTGGGGCGAACCAGCTTCCCATCCCGATATAGGAAGGCTGATTGGCATCGCACTGGGCTCGACTCCCTTCCAAACGCGCCTGCTAATCGAAACATCCGCTATCGGGTGGTCCCATGAGATGCTGAAAAAAATATCCCTCGAAGTCGATAAGAAACGCATCATGTGGATAGTCTCCCTGGATGCCGCCGATCCGGCTCTTTATAAAAAGCTCCGAGGAGAGGGGCAAGAGGAGGCCGAGGCCACGGCCGAGCTTCTCGTTGACCTCTTCGAGAGCAGCTGCTGGGTTCAGGCCGTACGAATGAAAGGCAACGAGCAGCACCTTCGAGCATTCCATCAAAGTTGGAAGAATAGGGGCGCGCAAACAATCATACAGAAGTACAGCAGCTTTGCGGCATATCTGCCCGAACTGCAACCCTCCAATCTCTCCCCGCTCCGACGTTTTCCATGCTGGCATTTGAAGCGGGACATGCCCATACTCCTCGATGGAACCGTAGCCATTTGCCGTGAGGATGTGCAGAAAAAGATAGTTCTGGGCAACATTTTCGATGATGATATTGAGAAGATTTGGGATGCTGGCGATGCTCTATATAGAGAACATGTTGCAGACAAGTACCCGAAGCCCTGTATCGATTGTGATGAGTACTATACCTTCAATTTCTGACACACTCGGGGATAATGGCGGTCCGTACACTGTAGTTGGAGATGGAATTCCACGGCACCGCCCATACTCGGCCAATCGGCCAAGCCTCACCGTCCTCCTTCTCAATCGAGGATCCCGCCAATACCGCAGCATACTCTTCCAAGAGGTATGCTCGCTTGGCTCCGCGGAAGTTCTATCCCTGGAACAGAATCCAGCACCCCATAACCTGGAAACCTTGAGCAGGAGATATGCAAATCTCAAATTCCTGATATTCGCGCAGAAATCGACGATCGGCGCTCAAATCAACGCCGCCATAAGGGAGGCCAATAGCGAATATATCTATGTTTTGCAAGGGGATATGAGAGCAAACTTATCCACGTCGCTCCCGAAACCAACCGAGATACTCTGCACTACGCCGGTGTTTACGGATAATCAGGGGAAAACAATCCCCACATCGATAGGCCCAATCGCCGGGGCTAAGCGCATCTTCGATACACAGCCTCGATTCCCCGAGAAGAACGGAACGCCAAGCCTGATTCCCTGGGACTACACCGGCATATACAGCAAAACAAGGCACCAGAGCATAGGTGGATTCGATCCCCAAATAGAAGAAAGCTGGTGGCAGAAGCTAGACTACGGAATGCGAGCCTGGCTGTGGGGCGAGGAAATAAGAACACAGCTATCGCTAAGGATTTCCTACCTGGATGAACTGCACATGGAGGATTTAAGCTCCGGCATCGGATATTTGCGCTTTTATCTCAAGAATCTTGCGTTAAAAAGAGATGGGGATTCTGTGGATTTGACGGCTAGCTTGATATGGCCATTGCTGTTTTCGGCCGGCCTGAGCCTCAGAGCCGTGCGCAGGCAAATACGCGAGCTGAAGCACTGGGTGCGGCTAAATCGATATCGCTTCAAGAAAGATGCCGCCGAACTCACCGAACTGTGGGACTGGAGTGACTAACAATATCCCCGTGGAGGCATCCATATTTCTTCAAGTTCGCCTCGGCTCCACCCGCCTTCCCCAAAAGGCGCTGTTCGATCTGGCGGGGCTGCGCGTAATAGAGCATGCTATGCTCGCCCTGGAAGCAGTTCCGGCCAGGCATCGGGTTCTGCTCACCACCGATAATTCCGAAAGCAAACTCCTGCCGATTGCGCGAAATGCCGGTTGGGATCTGTTTACCGGACCCGAGGACGATGTTCTGGCCCGCTTCGTACTTGCCTCTAGGCATTACCAGAGCAGCCTCATTCTCCGCGCCACAGGAGACAATCCACTGGTGTCCGCCACAATCGCGAAAACCTCCCTGAGCCTCGCCGCGATAAGCGGCGCGGATTACACCGGCCTCACCCGAATCCCCGTGGGGACCGGAGTGGAAGTTTTAAAAGTCCAGGCCCTGGAGGATGCCCATCGCGAAGCCGCCGACGCCTTTGAGCGCGAACACGTGGCGCCATTCATCTACAGACGTCCCCAAAGATATAAAATTCGAACTCCAGCCGCGCGGGCTGAATACCAAGACTCCACCCGAATCACTCTCGACACTCAAGAAGATTACATCTTTCTCAAAAAAATCTTTGGCGAGCTCTATAAGAGGCGGCCCATCGATCTTGACATCCTCATTCCTTATTTGAAGCGGGAAGGAAAGAATGCCGGCTGATGCCCTGCTCTTCCTCCCTTTGAGTCGTCATGAAAGGGGCTCAGGCCATATGAGGCGAACATTCGAAACAGCAGCCAAAATCAATTCCCCCACCGCGATAATAATCGACGATAGCTACCCCGATTTCAAGAAACCCCAGGAATGGGCGCGGGAAATTCCAGGCTTTCCCAGTTCTAGAGTATTGCTGGCCTCCGAGGCGTCCAGCGAGAAAATCGATTCCATCCTTGAAATCTCCACATCCGCGGCCCAGCCCCCCTCCCACTTCTCAAACATCCTCGCAGTCTTCGATCAATTCAGAAGCACTCCGGCAATGCTGGTTTCTTGGGCTCGGCGGAACATCACCCCTCTGTTGTTGGACGATTCCGGTCCAGCTCGCAAGGTTGCTCCCTTCGTGCTTGATGCCATCCCCGGGCCCAGGGACAGCGAAGCCAATCAGAGCTCGACCAGCTTTCTCAACCTTCCCCCCCCCTCTATCGATATGAACCCCCGGGGACCCATTCTGATAAGCTTTGGCTCCGATGATCCTGCAAGACTCAGCGTCCGCGTGGCCTCTGCCATCGTAGACGAAATTGGCGTGGATCCATCAAGAGTTCGAGTTAACCTCCCTAACAATGCCTTTGAAGGAAGCTTCCACCACGAAGTAGGCATCCTTCACTATCCGAGCAATCTCAAAGCACGGCTTGCCGAATACTCCCTCCTAATCTGTTCCTACGGACTTACCGCATGGGAGGCCATTTCCGCCGGCATCCCGGTTATCACGGTCGAGCCAAGCAGATACCACGCCAAACTCTCAAGGGAGATGGAAATCCCGAGCATCGGCCGTATAAACCCAGTGCGCAGTTCCCCCTCCCTGCCAAGGCGAAAAATAGTACAACTCGGATACTTGATGAATTCACTGCTTGAGCTTCGCGACGCCGTGCGGGCAATTAGAAACAAGCACATTAGCCGAATTTACGGCATCGTCGAATTGCTCAGCTCACTCGAGGCGCCACCTCCTCGCTGCTGTGCCTGCGAAACCCTCCTTCCGCCCGTAATAGCGAGATTCCCCCTAAGAACCTACTATCTCTGCTCCAAGTGCCGCGTAATCGGGCTCTACAGCTTCACTCCGCCCCCCGCATACACATCCGAGTACTTTGGTAAGCAGTATAGACGGCAATATGGCAAAAGCTATCTAAGGGACTTCGAACATATCAAGTCCATGGCAATCCCGAGGCTTCGAAATATCTCCCTGCGGGCGAAAAGGGGCATGAATCTTCTGGACATTGGCTGTGCCTACGGCCCCTTTCTGGCGGCCGCCCATGAGGATGGCTATCAGCCCTACGGAACGGATATCTCTGAGGACGCGGTAAGATATGTCGAGCGGAGGCTGGGAATCGGCGCCCGGGCGGGGCGCTTTCCGAGCAAAGAGCTAATTGATGCGCTTCCGCTTAAGCAGTACGAAATAATTACCCTGTGGTATATAATCGAGCACTTTCCCAGGCTAAAGGCAGCCTTAAAGGCCATTAACCGGCTCCTAGCGCTTGGCGGCGTTCTCGCGCTATCAACACCGAATAGCAGAGGCATATCCGGCCTTCGTTCTTCGAGAAAATTTCTGGAAAACAGTCCCATAGACCACTATAGCGTCTGGAATCCTAGGTTCGCGCGGCGTCTTCTCGCGAAGTACGGGTTTAGAACATATAAAATTCGTATCACCGGACACCACCCCGAACGCATAATTCCCCGCGTTGGGTCAAACAGTTTATTTTTTAAGGCAGGCGGCCTCTTAAGCCGCCTATTCCGCCTCGGCGACACATTCGAAGTCTACGCGACAAAGGATCGCGACTATGTCTAAGGCAATACTCATCCTAGGCTGCGGACGCATGCAGATTCCAGCCCTGGAAATAGCCCGCTCCATGGGCCTGTACATAATTGCCGCAGATGGCAATCCCCAAGCGGAGGGCCGGCATCTTTCCCACAGGTTTCTTAACATAGATTTAGCGGATAGCGCGAGCCTGCTATCGGCAGCATATCGCATCCGTAAAGAACGGCGGCTGGACGCGGTATTCACAGCCGGAACAGACTTCTCCGTAGCCGTCGCCCTCATTGCCGAGGCCCTGGAACTTCCGGGCCACAGCCTGGCAGCCGCCACCCTCGCCAGCGACAAGGCCAGGATGCGAAGAAGCTTCGAGCGCTCAGGGGTTCCCTCTCCCCCATTCGCGGAAATAAATTCCGCCGATGATATTCCCGAGAAAATTCGGCACCTGCCCCCACCCTGGGTAGTGAAACCGGTAGACAACATGGGCGCGCGCGGCGTTCAGCGCGTTGATGAAATCGAGAAATTCCAGGAAGCTCTCGAAATCGCCAGAATGTATTCCGGAGTCAAACGCGTACTGGTGGAAGGCCTAATCGAGGGCCCTGAATTCAGCCTCGATGCCCTGGTGGAAAACAACAGGATAGTCCCCTGCGGCATTGCAGACAGACAGATCCGCTATCCGCCGCATTTCATCGAAATGGGTCATACAATTCCGTCAAAGCTCTCCGAACGCAAACAAGGCGCCTTATGGAATACCTTCGAAAATGGCATAAGGGCTCTGGGGCTGAGTCACGGAGCCGCCAAGGGCGACATCAAGTTCAGTCCCCAGGGGCCGGTAGTCTGCGAAATCGCCGCCCGGCTTTCGGGAGGCTTCATGTCCGGTTACACCTATCCCTACTCCAGCGGCATTCGCCCAATCGAAGGCGCCATTCGCCTAGCCCTTGGTATGGGAGCCGAAATGCCAGAGCCAAGTCTGAAACTGATCTCTGCCGAGCGCGCTCTGATTGCGATCGATGGAACAGTATCCAGTATAGAAGGCGTTGAGGAAGCGCTCAGGCTTCCGGGAGTGAAGAATTTCTTTTTCAGAGCCAAAAAGGGCGATAGTGTCAATTTTCCTCGCAGCAATGTCGAAAAAGTAGGCAATGTAATCGTTATAGGCAGCACCCACGATCAGGCTCGCGAGCGCGCTCTCTGCGCCCTTCGTAGAATTCAAATCAACCTGAGCCCGGAAAATCCAAGCACCGGAGTCTATCTCGATAGGAAAACCGGTTTCCCGCCGGATGCCTTCGATTTGAACCAAGACAGCCCAGGCGGCTTTTCGAGGTATCTGCACAGGCTCTGGCGCTCAAACCCTCCCCTTCCCTCAAGAGGCAGCCCCTCCTCTCCACCTGCAATATACCTTCCTCCCCCATCTCCAATCAGGGATTATGCGGGCCGTGGCATTTCGGAGATTCTCGCGATACTCGTTCGTGAGAACAGAATCACTATCCTGCCTCCTCCCTCAAAAACCATAAGCGGAACCGCTATCCTATCCGATTTCTGGAAGGCAGTCGTCAGAGGCGGTCTATGCGGAGTAAGGTGGTATCTTGACAAGCGCCGCTAGAATGAAAGTCTTCCTTCACGCCGCCATCCTCGCCTTGGCCCTAGCCGCGCTCGCTCCGCCGCGCGCGAACGCGCAGCAAGTTTCCTTGGAAAATCTCCTGCGGCAAACCGGAGCCACGCTGCGCTGGAACCCACATCTGGGACAGGGCCTCTTAAGCCGCAACGATATTGCCGTAGCCTTCCGTCCCGGCCTGCCCTGGATAGTGCTAAACGGCGGAAGAGTCATCGAGATCGGAATCATAGAAGAAACAAGGGGGCGCCTGCTTTTTTCTACCGAAGCCGCTAGGAAACTCTCCAGCATCTTTGGTCATACCGCCCAAGGGAATGGAAGCTACCGCCTGAGCACTATTTTGATCGATCCCGGCCATGGCGGACGCGACAGCGGGGCCGCGCATAGCTGGCCCGTCGACGGCATGGAATACCCGCTCAATGAAAAGGATATCGTGTTGGAAATCAGTTTGCATGTGGAGAAGGCTCTAAGAAGGAAGTACCCTGACAAGGAAGTAATGCTTACTCGAAACTCCGATGTCTATCCCTCCCTAGAGGAGCGAATCGCTCTTGCCAATGGAATTGAACTCGGAGTTCAGGAAGGAATGATATACCTATCGATACATGCGAATGCCTCCCTAAATCCCCGCGCCGAGGGATACGAAGTGTGGTATCTGCCGGAAGACTATCGTAGAACGCTCGTGAACCCCAAAACCCTCGGCAGTAGAGGGAGCGAGATAGCCCCGATAGTCAATACCCTCTGGGAGGAAGAATTCACCCACGAGAGCGTTAGACTGGCGGATATGATACTGAGCCGTTTCACGGCCGAACTCGGCCCGAGCATTCCCAACCGTGGAAGGCGAGAGGAAAGTTGGTTTGTTGTAAGAAATGCAAAAATGGCATCGGTTCTGATAGAGGTAGGCTTCATCACTCATAGGGCCGAGGCTAGCAGACTGAGACAGCCTGATTACTTGAAGAAGTTATCGAACGCCATCTACAATGGCATAGTTGATTTCGTGAACTACTTTGAAAGCAGGGAGATTGCATTCTGAAGCTCTTTCAAAACTTGCTTAATCCCTTAGTTTTAATTGCAATCTTGCTAATCTCGTTCATGCTGTCTCTAAGCGCATACATTCTATTTCGTCCGCCATACGAGGGAAGGGTTTTCTACTATCCAAATAACGCCGGAACGGAAATTGGCGCCGAGCGTAGAGGCATTCCCATGAAAAAGGATATCGAGGAGCAATTAACGGTTTTTCTCGAGGAGCTTCTTCTTGGGCCAATAAGCCTCGAGCTCGCCAAGGCGCTTCCTAAGGGAACCAGAATCGACAACGTAGCCGTAGTAGAGGCAGTTGCCTACGTCGATTTAAGCAGGCAGGCGCTCGATATCGAGAAAGAACTCCCTATAAGCTACGACGAGGCCTTCGACAATATACGGCATAACATAGAATTCAATTTCCTGCGGATAGAGGAAGTTGCTCTCACTATAGAGGGGCAGCAGGTCAATAAATCGCTATATATTATAGAGACCGATGCCGATTATTGAGACTAATTGGAAGTGAGGGAGAAAACTGAAAAAAATCGTACTATTTTCATTGAAAAACATCTCCCATATCCGTTATAGTCTTTTCATTAGATATATAGCAAAGGAGCCTCAAATGAGAAAAATTTTCATTTTCCTGGCTGTTGTTTCAATCACAGGTGGAGCTATCTTCGCTGAAGAAGGCGTTCTGATCGACTTCAGCGAGCTTTTGGACGACTACCAGGGACAGCATCAGGCAACGCTGTGGGATTACAGCTCGATAGCGGGCACTAGGTTCTCCGAGGAGCAGAAGGCCGAGATGAATACCTCCCTATACGTTCCGAATTGGGATGTGACTCTTTCCAGTTCCTCCAAAACCGTTACGACTGAGAGCTTTTCCTATGCGCTTCCCGCCACAGTTCTGGATAATTCACCGCAGTTTGCCGGTGAACAGGTGATGGCGGTTCGCGTGCATTACCCAACGGGAACGTTCAATTCCTATGCGTGGGTCAAACCCCCGTTTGAGATTCCCATGTATGCCACCAGCGATTTAACGGAGAATGCGCCCAGAGGAGAACAGTTTGTCGGTTTCGGCGTACTGCAGAACGTGGGTGCTATCAGAGATATCAGGATGAACGTCCACGGGATGAATTTTCCAATGGCTGTGGCTGTTGTTCTGAGAAATGAAAATCAAGAAACCCAGCAATATCCGCTCGGCCACCTCGAATTCTCGGGTTGGAGGGAGCTTTCCTGGGTGAATCCGAACTACATCGCTGATGTTAGACATAGAGAGGTTAGAAGGTATCCGCTCTATCCTAGAAACGTTCCATCGGTAGCTCTAGATAGTATACAGTTCTACCGGGACGCGGAGCAGGAAGGCGGCGATTTCATAGTATACATGAAGGATATAGTGGTTACATACGACCAGGCCATACTACAGGGCTTTGATACCGATTTAGACCATGAGCAAATTTGGGGCATCATAAAAGAACGGGAAGAAGAACGACGCAGAGCCGAATTGCTGCGACTGGGTGATAAACAGGTGCTATATTATATCGAGGAGCAGAAGCGGCACAAAGACGCCGAGGAAACTCCTCCGGCGCAGTAGTAAAAACGAAGTCCAAACTAAGGGCCCAACGCTAAGTTGGGCCTTTTTATTGACACACGGCGATGTTCGGTTAGAATTCGTTCGAGGGGGCGGCTAGCTCAGTTGGTTAGAGTACGTGCTTGACATGCACGGGGTCGCTGGTTCGAGTCCGGCGCCGCCCAGAAGCGGGCCCGCTAGATACTGGGCTTCGCTGTGTAGAGGGATAGTATGGAGTCCGTCTTGCATGCTGCTAAGCGCACCTGCATTCTTGGGTGCTGTTATCTTGTGCAATTGAGTCGCAATGGGTATTATTGGCGCTAAAAATAACCGAAGGGGGCCGCTATGGGCCAGCGGGATGAGCTCTATAGCACCAGAATATTTATAGATGACGGTCAGAAAACCTTTTTTTTCAATATAAAGAAAAACCGCTATAATGACCGTTACTTGAATATTGTCGAGAGCAGAAAAACCGACCGGGGGTTCAAACGCTCATCGTTAGTGGTGTTCGATACCGACATCGATAAGTTTTTAATTGTTCTTGAGAAGACGATGGAGGACTTTCGTAATGGAACGGGGAGTCCCGAGGTAACCTTTACCGTGGGCAGCGGTAGGCGGGAGTACCTATTGCACCTGCTTTCTAAGGGTAGGCCGGCGCTGCATCTAATCGAGAAACGAGAGGATGCCACGGGCGCCCGGCGCGAATCCTTGATTCTGCCCGTCGATTCGTTTGATGCCTTTCTCGAAGCGCTGAAGAAGGCGGTTTCCATGATGGATGTAGTTTAGCCGAACCCTAATCGAAGGGGCTTTGCAGGTGGCGAAATAGAGCGCAGGGGGGGAAGGTGTTTCTCAAGCGTATTGAAATGCTCGGCTTCAAGTCCTTTGCCGATCGAACTTCCATTGAGTTCGTGGATGGCATCACTGCCATGCTGGGTCCGAATGGCTGCGGTAAGAGCAATATAGTCGATGCTGTTAAATGGGTTCTGGGGGAGCAATCGGTTCGAAATATGCGGGCTGAACGCATGGAAGACGTAATCTTCGGCGGCAGCGAAAAACGCAGGGCTCTGAGCGCGGCCGAGGTAACCCTTACTATTGCCAATCATGGCGGCCTGCTTGAGATTGAGCGGCCGGAGATTGCCATAAAACGCCGAATCTTTCGAGATGGAGAAAGCGAGTACTTTCTAAATGGTGCGCTCGTTAGACTCAAGGAGCTTCGAGGGCTCTTCCATGATACCGGAATAGGCAAGTCCGTGTACTCGGTGATGGAGCAGAGTAGAATCGACCAGGTTCTGTTCAATAAGCCGGAGGAGCTTCGTCATCTTTTCGAGGAGGCCGCGGGAATTACCCGGTATCGCATGCGGGAAAACGAGGCGGGGCGGAAATTGGCCAAAACGGAAGAAAACATGAAGCAGGTGGAGAGTATCCTGCATGAAGTAGGGAGAAATTATGAATCGCTCAAGAAGCAAAGCGAGAAGGCCTTGGAATACCGTCGATTGCATAAGTCGATTTTCTCCCTCGATAGGGACTTGAAGCTAATCAGGCTGCGGGAACTCGAAACGGGACGAAGCAAGAAGGAGGCAAAACTTCGATCGCAGCAGGAAAGACGTTCGAAACTTATCGGGAAAATAGATGAGATTAGGAACGAACTGGCCGCTGAGCTGGATTTTGTTGATGAGATGAAAACCAGGCTAACCGAGTGTAGGAAGCTGCTTTATGGGATGGACTTGAAAAAGGAAAATCAGAAGGATTTAACTCGAAGCGTCGAAGAGCGGCGGCAGGAGGCCGGAAAAAATTTTGATGCCGCTGGAATTCGGAAGCGAAATGCACTCGATGCAATCCACTCGCTTGAGGAATCGAGAAGGAATAGGGAGAACGAACTGGATTCCTTTTGCGATCGACTCGATGCGATAAGGGCGAACATTGACAATTCGGCAGGGACTATCGAATCGACCGAGCGGCGTCTTGAGAAGAATGTCTATGAGGCGAAGGAATTAGGCGAGAAATTGGCCTCAGAGGAGCGGCAAGGCGAGAGGTTAGGGGAAAGGCTTAGGTTGATAACCGACGACATAGTATCAGAGCTCGATCGCGGTCTGAGGGATTCGGGCTACAATAGGAATACGCGGCGCGATTTGGAGAGTTCTATTTCCAAACTGATAGACGAATTACGTATTCGAGCCGAGGGCAGCGGCAGATTGCTGATGAAGAATCCGAGTAGCCTTGCCAGAGCCTCGGAACTGCTGAAACGCGGGGCCGAGGATTTCCTGGATTTGAAGCTATCCGTAGAGGAATTGGACCACCTCTTCAGTGAATATAGGCAGTTTGAGGCGGATTTCCTAGAGGAATCTCTGGCGCCGGAGGGAATTATAACAAGAAAGAGGGAACTGGATGAGGAAATTATAAGCTCGATAGATCGATCGAGGGAATTAAGGGGAAGGCTGCATTGCCTTTTCGAGGAGAAAAGCGATTTAGAGGCGAAAATTAGCAAGGTGCGCGGCGAACTAGAGAAATTGAAGGTGGCACAGGCGCGCATTGGCACTCAAATGGCCGCCACGGGAGATTTGCTGGCTGCCCACGTCCGAGGACTCGATTCGGAGAATATTCGCTTAGGGGAAATTCAAGAACAGCTGGATTCCGAGGAAGCCCGCATCAAGAATTTGGATATGAAGCTATCGGATATTTTATTGCGGGAAAAGGAATTGGAAAGTGGAAAGGTGAAATTGCGGCGCGAAATGATTGGGCTCGAGAAAGAAATAAGCTCAAGAAATGAGAAAATGACCGATCGGGAAAACAACCTTGAAGAACTAGGCATCCGAAGGAACAGGTCCCAATTGGAGGGAGAGAAAATTCGGCTGGAAATAGGCTACAGGGAGGAAAAAATAGAATCCCTGCTCAAGGACTTCAAGAATCAATACTCAAGAGATCTAAGAGACTTTGCCGATGCTGCTGTTACCCAGTCTGCAAGGGAAATCAAGGAGGCTCTAAAAGACTCGAGGATAAGATTGAGGGAACTTGGACAGGTTAATCTGATGGCTCCCGAGGATTTTGCAGAGGTATCAGAGCGCTATGAATTCCTTAAAGCTCAACTCGAGGATCTAAGGAAGGCAAAGAACAATCTTGTTGTGGTTACCGAGGAATTAAGACGGGAATCGGCGAATCTCTTTCTTCAAATCCATAAGGAAATAAGGAAGCATTTTCATGAAACGTTTCGCCTACTCTTCGGGGGGGGAAGGGCCGAAATTCGCTTAGTCGATCGCGAAGACCCACTCAACTCGGAACTGGAGATTTATGTTCAACCGCCGGGCAAGAAACTTGAAAGCATCTCATTGCTTTCGGGCGGTGAGCGTTCGCTCTGCGGCATTGCCCTTATGTTCGCAGCATTTCAAGTGAAGCCATCGCCATTTTACATATTGGATGAGATAGATGCGGCTCTGGATGAGGCAAACATACAGCGCTTCGTGAACCTACTGGTGAACTCCGGAAGAAGAAGTCAATTTCTGCTTATTACCCACAACAAGAGAACCATATCCTGTGCTGCCAACCTCTTGGGTGTTACAATGCAGGAATCGGGTGTTTCTAGTATTGTTACTTTGAAATTGGATGAACGGGAACGCAAAAAAGATGAAGAACCCATTGCGGTTGGTCAGTAGGAAGGGCTTAAAGAGTATAATCGGCAGCTTCGTCTTGCTGACGCTCGCATCGATAATCGTGATTGCTATAGTAATATCCGGGAGAGAGCGGAGAACTGCTGGGGAGGATGCCGAACGCCGAGCGAGGGCGGATAGGGTTCTGGTGGACAGTGTGGGATTTGGGATGGAAGACTTTTACCGCAGGAGCCGGCGGAATGAAATAGTCTATCCGCTTAGGCAGGCGCAGCGCTTCTGGAGCAGGGAGGCGGTGGACTCATATTGGATCGATCCCGCCGAGGCGGGTTTGCAAACCCTCACGGAAGATAATGATGAGCTGATACTTGAATCCCTAGGAATAGGCGGGGAGCCGTGAATCGGTGGCTGAAATTCTGCCAAGCCAGTCCTCGCGCGACGGCATGGTTGTCCTTATTGGCGCTGGCCGTCTCAATTTTGCTTATTTCCTGTTCGTCGCTGAAGCCTGAGGCAGATGAGCCTGATGCCGAAACTCCCCAGGCCCAGGAAAGCAGACATTCGACTCCCTTCGATGATACTGGCGAGGAGGCCAAAGTGGAGCCCGATGGCGAAGCTTCTTTCCCGGCGCCATCTGAGCCCGCCGCGGGGGCAGGGGAGATGCCAGACGAGGGCTTTGCGGCTGTTGGAGCCGCTCCAAAACCTACCGGCCCCGATTCGGAAGCTGCCAGCCCCGGCGCCGATAGCCCCGATTCCGAGGCGGATGGAGAGAGCGCCCAAGCCTCCGTGGCAGCTGCCTCAGCCATTATCCCGGATAGGCAACCTGAAGCGCTGGAAGTCAA